>Ga0078972_1000339_pt1 | contig 195451 bp, 191 predicted proteins | sample YelNatPaOPGAMG01_FD_67568 | JGI IMG/M metagenome (GOLD analysis project Ga0078972, IMG submission 67568) | Hot spring thermophilic microbial communities from Obsidian Pool, Yellowstone National Park, USA - OP-RAMG-01 (SPADES assembly) (version 2) | ecosystem: Environmental > Aquatic > Thermal...
ATAACGTGCTTGAAGACGCCGGCGATCTGGAACTTTTGGTGGTGAACGCCCAGCACATCAAGGCAGTACCCGGGCGCAAGACGGACGTGAAGGATTCGGAGTGGATCTGCGACCTTTTGCGTCATGGCCTGCTCAAGGCGAGCTTCATCCCCTCGCGTGAGCAGAGGGAGAGGCGTGACCTCGTCAGGTATCGGACAACCCTCATCCGGGAAAGGGCGGACGAGGTGAACCGCATCCAGAAGATGCTGGAGACGGCGAACATCAAGCTTTCCTCGGTGGCGACGGACATCATGGGCAAGTCCGGGCGACAGATGCTTGAGGCGATGGTGGCAGGCGTGGACGATCCTGCAGCTCTCGCGGCGATGGCACGAGGGCGTCTTAAGGACAAACATGATACTCGCTACTCTTCCCACCGCGCAGTTCAAGGGCGGAGGGCCGCTTCCTAGGAGCACCGTGCGCCTTATCACGGTTGGTTGCGGGTGAGCGAGGCCGCCGGGAAATCCCGGCGGCCAAAGTTTTGCGCCGTCAAAGGCGGCTATTTGTGGCAGGCGCTGGGCAGGTTCTGCGATAGGAGGCGATGTTGGCTATGCCGAAGCAGGGGGAGGGGAGGATTCTCGATCTGTCCGCGGCTCGGCGAGAGCTAACTGTTCGGCAGGTCTTCCCGGCACCGTCTCCAGAAGACCAGCCCGTCGTAGATGGTGTGATCCAGGGGATAGCCAGGATACTTCTTGAGCAGTGGCTGGAGGAGGATGAGGCGTGGACCGCAAGGTAGGGGACAGTATGCGGTGCGCTGCCCTTTACCGCGTCTCGACCTCGCGCCAGGCTGCTCATCGCGACCAGGGAGAGGAATCACTCCCCGTCCAACGTCAAGCGATCAGGCGGTACGTCGAGGCTCGTGAAGGCTGGACGCTTGTGGCCGAGTTTGCCGAAGAGGGAGTTTCGGCTTATCGCAACTCGAGCGAAGACCGGGACGTGCTTCAGGATGTGCTCCGCCAGGCTAAGGAGCGTCGGTTCGAGACTCTTTTACTATTTAAGGCAGATCGCCTGTCGCGACAGTCGTTCGAGTACCCATTCATCCTGACCAGCCTGAAACGCGCCGGTGTCCGTGTGATCGCGGTGGCTGACGAAGCGGGTGGGCGTGAGCTTCGCCTTGAGGGGCAGTCCGACAAGCTGATTCGCTTCATCGAGGGCTGGCAGGCCGAGACGGAGTCGCTGAACACGTCCATCCGCGTCTCCGAAGCGATGCGCCAGATGGCGGAGAAGGGCAGATGGACTGGCGGGCGTCCGCCCTACGGCTATCGGTACGACAAGAGCGCAAGCCCGGTGCCGCTGGTCATCGATCCGGAAGAGGCGAGATGGATCAAACTCGCATTCGACCGATACCTGAATGAGAACGTCGGCACGACGACGATCACGTTCGACATGAATACCCGGGGCGCTCGGCAGAGAAACGGGTCTCCGTGGTCGGATGCCAGGCTCCGTTCCGTGATGCAGAACCCCATCGTGGCCGGCAGGCTGGCCTACGGGCGGACCAAAAGAAACGGAGCCAACAAGCATCGGTCCAGCGTCGGGGCCCATTCGCTTGAGGGCGTGATCCTGAGCAACCCCTACCCGGAGTTGGCGATCGTAGACGAGAGCCGCTGGCAGGCGGCGATGCAGAAGATGGCTTCGTACAACAACGTGGCCTTATCGACGTCGACGTCTTGGAGTCGGGCTGACTCGGGGGCGCTTCTCTTCACGGGCATGGCCCGGTGCGCCCATTGCGGCGGACCCCTGGTCCACGCGACTGTGCGGGGGTACAAGGTCCGCAAGGATGGAACGCGGCTGCGTGACCACCATGCTGCCTACCTGTGCCACACTCGCTCCGCCCGCGGGGCGCAGTTTTGTGACGGACAAAGAACCTACGCCGCAAAGAAGGTGGAATCGGCCCTTCTGGCGGCGATGCACGGCACGCTCTCAGCGATCCCGACGGAGGAGATCGTGAAGGAGGCCCGGAGGCAGGCCGAGCAGTCCGTGTGGGCCGCTTCGACCCGTGTGAGCATGCTCGAACGGAAACTGGCCGAGGTCCTCAAGGTGAAGGAAAGATGGCTGGAGAGGCTCAACCTGTTCATGGCTCATCCCGAGAGGAGTCTCTATTCGGAAGAGGTTCTTGCGTCGCAGGTTCGTGAATCCGAGCGCACAGCGGCTTCGATCAAAGAAGAACTGGAAAGGCTGACTGCGGAGTTGGAGTGGAACGACGCCCAGAGGCAGCGGCTCGAAGAGTTCCTCGCCAGCGCCCACGAATGGTGGCACCGTTTTCTCAACGCTCCGAGGATGCAGCAGAAGGCCCTGCTAAAGCAGATCGTCTCGAGGGTCGTGGTCGGCAAAGGCGGGTACGAGATCCACTGGCGCATCTCGCCGGAGTCCCTCGCCGGGGCGGCGGCCGTCAGATGGACTCAGAGCGAGCCCTGGCCATCGGCGGCAAGGGCGTAGCTTGTGCCATGGCGCTTAGGGCATGACAGGTGAGGCCGTCGCCTTTGGCATGGAAGACCCGGGGCGGCCGATGTGGTATTCCATCATCCCGGTCGTGTTCCTGGGGCTCCTGCAACTTGCACTCACCTGGGTGAACCTCCAGTGGCGGCCTGTGGAGAGTTTTACGCAGGGGGCAGATACCGTGCTTGTACGGGATGGCAGGGTAGTGAAAGAGAACCTGAACCGGGAACGCATCACCAGGGCCGACCTTCTCACATCTCTGCGCGAAAAGGGCTTCACCAATGTCTCTGATGTCAAAGAGGCACGCCTTGAACCGACGGGGCATGTGTCGGTCATTCCCATGCCAAACGTCTCGCCGATGACTCCGAAGACGGCCGGCCTTGAGTCCAACGAGACCCTGCAGTCCTTCATCCAGGACCAGATGGAGGCGCTGAGATCCGACATCGCCGACCTCAAGTCCGCCATCGCAAAGACAACGGCCTCTCAAGTCTAGCGGGCGGCAAGGACCAACAGTGATGGGCACGGCTCAAGTCCCGGCGTCACCAGGGCCCTGTGCCAAGGCGAGTTCAGGGGAAAGGCGAGACGTTTCGGGCTGACCCGCGCTTGACAGGAGTGCGGGCGCCTTGTGCGCACCTTGCCGGGACGGGCTGTGTGTGGACATGGGAACGGACCCTGGAGCTGGAGGCGCGGTGGTGCTCGATCCACTTCCGATCGAGGCCGGACGCGGAGATGCTCCTGGGGCTAAAACATATCGGGCCGTCGCAAGGGCAAGCTCCCTGTGCCAGGGGTCATGGGGCCCGGCGACTTCATCCGAACAGGCGCTTCGCGTTGCCGAAGAGGATTGCTTCCCGCACTGCTTCCGGCCAGTCGAGTGAGCGGATGACGCGGACGCTCAGTGGCGCGTCGCCAATCTGGTGAGGATAGTCGCTGCCGAGCAGGATCCTCTCGGGGCCGGCGAAGTGCTGGGCGAGCTCGATGGCGTGCGGGTCGAAGTTCACGGTGTCATAGAAGACGTTGTTCTTGAGATAGTAGGACGGCTCATGGGCGGTGGCGTCGTGCACCTCCGGGTAGACGGCCCAGCTGCGATCCAGCCGCTCCTGGACGTAGGGCAGGGTGCCTCCGAGGTGGCCCGCCACCAACTGGAGGCGCGGGTGCCGATCGAAGACGCCGGCGAAGATCATGCGGGCGATCGAAGTGCTCGTATCGATGAGGAACCCGATCATCGCTACCAGGCGGTAGTCGAGGTAGGGCTCCGGCTTGGCCGGCGTGGTCGGGTGGATGAAGAGCGGCACGCCGAGTTCCTCGGCGGCGGCGAGGACGGGCTCGAAGCGGGGATCGTCGAGATAGGTGCCGTTCACGTTCGAGAAGAGGAACCCGCCGGCGAATCTCAGGTCCTTTATGGCGCGTTCGAGTTCCCGCGCCGCCGTGTCAGGCGCCTTGAGCGGCAGGGCGGCGAGGGCACCGAACCGCTTTGGGTAGGCCGCCGTCGCCTCGGCAAACCCGTCGTTCGTGATGTGCGCGAGATCCACGCCGCGCCGCTCTTCTTCGACGTGGACGCCAGGCGTGGTCAGGGAAAGGAGCTGCCGTTCGATGCCGGCCTCCTCCATCGCTGCCAGCCTCGCCTCAAGCAGGCGGTGGCCGGGGACCAGGATGTTGTAGTCGCCTTCATAGGCGAGGACGGGATTCCTCTCCCCGGGGGGACGCCCGAGGCGGGCGACGCCGGGGTTCTCTTCCAGCGAGGTGAGGTAGGCGGGCGGGTAGTAGTGCGTGTGCACGTCGGTGATGGGAGACACGGCATCCCTCCGATCAGAGGCGGTCTTCCCGGGCCCGGGTGACAACTCCTGCCGCTCGGTTGGGCGCGTGCTCCAAGGAGCGTCGGGGCGCCCTCGGGAACCCTAGGGCCATGGCAGCATTGCGGGATGCCCTGGCCCGCGAACGGACCTTCCTCGCCTGGCTCAGGACGGCCGTGGCCCTCCTCGGGCTCGGCTTTGTCGTGGCGAAACTGAACGTGCTGCTCGCCGAGCTCGGCCGCAGCGCGGGGACGGCCGGGGCGCGGCTGTTCACGCTCGCTGGCGGCGGGTTGGCGGTGCTCGCCGTGGTGCGGCACCTTGTGCCCTACGCCAGACCCGCGGCGGAAGAGCGCCTGGGAAGGATCCTGCCGCTTGTGGCCTCGGCGCTCGTCGTGGCACTGGCTGTGCTTCTGACGCTGGAGATCGGGGCGCTGCCGGGAAGGACCGCCACCGGGCCGTAGCTGTGGGGCGGGTCAGGCCTGTGGTGCCACCGGCGAGCGGAGGGACGGGGTCATCACGAGGACCACCGATGCAGCAAAGGTCACGACGGACAGGATCAAAAAGGCGAGGGTGCCGAGACCCAGGCTCACGAGCAGACCGGTCACGGTATTCGCCAGGAGCTGGCCGCCACCGAGGATCCCCGCGTTGAGACCGAGAGCCGTGCCCCAGCTCCCCCGGGGGAGCAGTCTGGCCGCGATGGGGCTCTGGGTCACCTCGGCGACGGCGGAGCCGAAGCCGGCCAGGACGAAGGGGATGCCGAGGAGGAGCGGGTTGGACGGGCCGACGGCGAAGCCCGCCAGGGCCACGGCGAAGAGCAGGTTCCCCATCGCCAGCACCCAGACCTGGCCCCCGAGGCGGTAGCGATCGGCGAGGGCTCCGGCGGGGTAGCTGCCGAGGGAGAAGAACAGGTTGAAGACGGCGAAGAGGACGAGCGAGGTGGCCACCGACGAGGCGTTCACGCCCATCACGAAGATCGAGCGCTGGATCAGGAGGCTCGGGGCGATGTAGCCGATGGCGAACAGGACCCGGGTGAGGAGGAAGGCCCGAAAGGCCCGTGAGCTTCGAATGGACACGGTGGGATCGCCGTTTCCCCGGAAGCGCCTTCGGTTCAGGATCTCCCGGGTGAGAAGTGCCATGGCCAGGACAGAGAGCACGCCGGGAACCACAGAGACCAAAATGCCCCCGGAGTAGCCCACGGCCGGGATCAGCGCCAGGGCCAGAAGGGGTCCGACGATGCCCCCGCCCCAGTTCCACATGTCCTTGAAGCCATAGGCCTTGCCGACATCCCCCCCTTCGACCGATTCCTGCAGGAGATGGTCGGCCATCGGCCGCCTGATGCCGCGGCCGACCCAGCCGAGGGCACGGATGAGGAGAATGAGGGGCCAGAACGAGGTGAGGGCGATGAGGCCCTTGGCGGCCGTCGCGAACTGCCCGATGACGTAATAGGGCTTGCGGTTGGTGACCTTGTCAGACTTCTGCCCGGACCAGACGTTGGCGCCAGCCTGGAGGGCGCGCGTCACGCCCTCGATGACGCCGAGGGCATAAGCCGGAGCTCCAATGGCGATGAGGTAGCCGGGGAGGAGGGAGGTCACCATTTCGTGGCCGACGTTGGAGAAGAACGAGGCGATCGAGAAGCCCCAGAGGTTCGGCACCAGCCATCGGTGATTGTCGTCCGCGATCAGCGTGTGCCTCCTCGGATGCCTGGGGGAGGGGGGGGGCGGTGGTCGCCGGTGGCGGGCATGGGACGCACGCACCCCATAGACCTTGGAGAAGCCCACGGCGTCATCCTCCTTCGCCAAGAGGAATTTCTCCTGGAGACCCCCTTGGGGGCACGTCTCCCAGCGGTTCGGCCCGCCGCTCGACCAGCCTGTTCGTGCGCCGGGGCCGGATCAGACCCGGGCCTCGTCACCCGCGCGCAGGGGACGCAGGGCCCTTTCCCAGCGCACGAGTTCGTCGAGCAGGGTCCGGGCAGCCTCGGCGATGGGCGCCTCTGGTTCGAAGCGGCCCTCGTCCGTGACCGACTGGCGCACGAAGGGGATGATGACGCCTTCGGACATCGGCATCATCTTCACGCTCGTCACGACCTGCTTTGCCATCTGCACGCTGCGCGTGCCGCCGGAGACGCCGCCGTAACTCACGAATCCGACCGGCTTGTAGGTCCATTCGGCGAACAGGTAGTCGATGGCGTTCAGGAGGGCTGGAGCCATGGCGTAGTTGTACTCTGGCGTCACGAAGGCAAAGGCGTCCATGCTCTCGACCAGCCGGCTCCAGCGCTGGGTGTGCTCCTTTGTGTACCTTCTCATGCGCGGATGGTTCGGCTCATCGAGTATCGGCAGGTCGATCTTGGCGAGGTCCAGCACCTCGACGTCAAAGGCGCCATGCGATCGGGCCTCGCCGGCGAACCAGTCCGCCACGGCGGCCCCCACGCGGCCCGGACGGGTGCTGCCCACGACGACGCCCAGGCGGGGGCGGGAGAGTGAAGACAAAGGGATACCTCCATTCGTAAATTCAGAGTGCTTTGCCAAACGTAGCACAGAGTCAATCCGCCTGCATCCCCCGGACGCGCTGAGGGACGGCCCCGCCCGGCGGCGGCCGTCCCTCAGCTCTGCGGCAATCAAGGCACGTTGTTCAGGTTCACGTTCTGGGGCTTGGTGGCGAGCGTCACCGAGATCGTTTTGGTCGCACCGTTGCTCCAGACGGTGAGTTTCACGACCTGACCGGGCTTCTTGCCGGAGATCGTGTTCAGGAGGTCGTTCGAACTGGCGATGGACACGCCGTCGACGGCGGTGATCACGTCACCCTGGCGCAGGCCCGAGGAGGCCGCCGGACCGCCCGGGACGATGCCGGCGATGAGGGCGCCGTACATCGAAGGGATACCGGCCTGGGAGGCCACCTGCGGGTTCATGTCAGTGATCTCGACGCCGAGCCAGGCCTGCGGAACGGTTTTGCCCGCTTGCAGATAGGGAAGGGCGGTCGCCACCTGCGAGGCTGGAATGGCGAATCCGAGGCCCTGGGCGCCGGTCTCGGTGGCCGTGTTCACGCCGAGCACCTGGCCCTGGAGGTTCAGGAGCGGTCCGCCGGAGTTGCCGGGGTTGATGGCGGCATCAGTCTGCAGGAGGTTCACATACTGCCGGTTCTGGATCGTGATCGGCCGGCCGAGGGCACTGATGATGCCCATGGTCACGCTCTGGTCGAGGCCCATCGGGTTACCGATGGCCACGGCCCACTGGCCGACCTTGACGCTGGAGGAGTTGGCGAGCTGCAGGTAGGGGACGGTGAACGGCACGTTCACCTTGATGAGGGCGAGGTCGAGGTTGTAGTCCTCGCCGACAACGGTGGCGTTGTACAGCTGGGTATGGCCCGGGATCTGCACGGCGATGTTCTGGGCGCCATTCACCACGTGGTCGTTCGTGACGATCTCGCCGTTCGGCGTGATGAAGAAGCCGGAGCCGAGTTCGCCCGACTGCTGCGCGGGGGAGAAGGGGGTCGCCGGGGACGTGGTCGTTGTCGTGATGGTCACGACGGCCGGCTCGGCCTGGGCCACCATGCTGGATATGGTGGTCTGCGTGAGGGTGTTCCCGCTCGGCACGTTCACGGGACCGTCGGCGATGGCGAATGGACTGCCGAACATGTTGCCGGCAAGCCAGCCGATCATCGCCGCCGCGACGAGCGCTACAGCGGAAACCCACACTTTTCTGGACAAGCTCGCTCACCTCGCAAGTCTTCATCATCCCGGATGCTACGGATTGGACCATAGACCATCGTAAACGTTCACTGAACGTTCGCTGAGCGTCAGGAGCCATAGGGCCGTGTATCATGGAAGCCATGGATGACCGAACGCTGCGCCTGCTCGAATTTCATGAAATTCTCGCCGAAATCGCAGGCCGCTGCCGCACCGGCCTCGGTCGCCAGGAGGTGCTCTCCCTCGAGGCGTCGACGGATCCTGTAACGGTCACGCGCCTACTCGAAGAAACAGACGAGGCGAGGCGACTCCTTGCCAAGGCGCCCGTGCTCCTGCCCGGCGTGAGCGACGTCCGCTCCGCCGTGGAGCGCTCCGCAAGGGCCGGGGTGCTCGGCGCCGACGAGGCCCTCGCCGTCTTTGACGCCCTGCGCGGAATGCGCCTTACAAAAAAGGCGGTCGCTGAAAGCGACCCGCCCTATCCGGCCCTCACGGATATCGTCTGGGCCATGCCGAGCCTCGGCACGCTCGAGCATACCATAACGTCCGCCGTCGACGAGAACGGTGTGCGCGACGACGCTTCGCCGAGGCTTAAGGACCTGCGCCGCCGGATCATGGCGGGGGAGGACGCCATCCGGCGTCGGCTGGAGGCGCTCGTCCACTCCCCGGAAGCGGCGCGCTCCCTGATGGAGCCGATTGTGACGCAGCGGTACGGGCGCTGGGTCGTCCCCGTGCGCCAGGAGGCGAGGAGCCAGGTCCCAGGCATCGTGCACGACACCTCGCAGAGCGGGTCCACGCTCTTCATCGAGCCCCAGTGGGCGGTGGAGGCCCAGAACGACCTCGCCGCCCTGCGCTCCCAGGAGGCGGCGGAGGTGGAGCGCATCCTCGCCGAGATCTCGGCGGCCATCGGCGCCGAGGCGGAGGCGATCATGGCCGGGCTGCGGGCAGCGGCCCGCTTCGACGGCGTACTGGCCAAGGCCTCCATGGCCGAGAGCTGGCAGGCGCACCGGCCGTCGATCTCCTCCGACGGACTCATCCACTTGCCGTCCGTGCGGCACCCGCTGCTCAAGGGGGAGGTGGTGCCGATCACGCTCACCTTCGCGCCGGGCGAGAAGATCCTGGTCATCACCGGCCCGAACACAGGCGGCAAGACGGTGGCCCTGAAGACGGTCGGGGTCATGGCCCTCCTCACGCAGGTTGGGTGTCATCTGCCCACCTCCGAAGGCGCCTCGCTGCCGGTCTTCCGTCGCATTCTCGCCGATATCGGGGATGAGCAGTCGATCGAACAGAGCCTGTCGACCTTCTCCTCCCACATGTCGGCGATCATCCGGATCCTCACCGAGACGAGGCCGACCTCCCTCGTCCTCATCGACGAACTCGGCGCCGGCACCGATCCCGATGAGGGCGCCGCCCTCAGCGTGGCCATCGTCGAGCACCTCCTCACCCTTCCCGTCCTCGCCGTGATCACGACGCACCATCCGGACCTGAAGGCTCTCGCTCTCACCACGCCGGGGCTCGCCAACGCCTCGGTGGAGTTCGACGAGACGACGCTCAGGCCGACCTACCGCCTGATTATGGGGGCCCCTGGCCAGAGCCGGGCGTTCCTCATCGCCCGGCGCCTCGGCCTCCCGGAGGGGATCATCGACAGGGCGAAGGGGATTCTGCCCGGTCATGAGGTGCGGATGGAGGATCTCATCGGCGAGCTCGAACGGCGCCGCCTGGCGGCCGAGGAGGCGACCAGCGAGGCTGAGTCGGCGCGCCGGGCGGCGAAGACCGACCGGGAAGCGGCCGAAGCCGCCCTTGAGACGGCGAGGAAGACGGCCCGCGATCTCACTGAAAGCACCCGCCAGGAGACGGCCCGTCTCCTCTCGGAGGCGCGGCGGGAGCTCCGGGAGGCCATCCGGGAGGCGAGGCGGGTCCGCGAGCAGGCGGCCGGAGAGGATGCCCTGAACGCCCTCCGGGACAGGCTCGCCGCCTGGGACGAGCGTCTGGCCGCTGTGGGCGGCGACGCCCAGGGCCAGAGGCGGGGGTCCCTCGAGTCCGTGCGGCGCGGCCAGAGCGTCTTCGTTGAGAGTCTCGGTCAGGGGGGCCGCGTCGCCGAGGTCGACGAGGCCAAGCGGGAGGCCCTCGTGGAGGTCGGCATGATGCGCGTGCGGCGGCCCTTTGACGACCTCTTCCGGGAGGACGAGCCCGCCAGCGCAGGGGCGTCGAACTGGGCCGGCCAGGCGCACCGGAAGGCGATGGAGATGTCGCCTGAACTGAATGTCATCGGTATGCGGGCGGCCGACGCCCTCCTCCTCATCGACAAGTTCCTCGACGACGCCGCCCTCGCCGGCCTCACCCGGATCAGGATCGTCCACGGCAAGGGGACCGGGACGCTCAGGCGCGCCGTGGCGGAGGCGCTCGGCCAAAACCCCGCCGTGCGCTCCCACCGCCTCGCCGACCAGAGCGAAGGCGGCGCTGGCGCCACGATCGTGGAGATCTGAATCGTTCCTCACGTCGCCCGTCCATGGCACGACCCCGCTGGAAGCATTCCCCGCGGATCGTGCCGAGGAGGCTCGTCGCGGGTCCTGCGCACGTGCCGCCTCGCCCCCGTGGCGGCCCCCTGTGGCCGCTCGCTTGCGTCGTCCGTTCCTTCTTCCCCCGAATACGGCGGGGAGAGGGAAGGGGACGGCGCGGCCCGACGTCGAAGGCACAGGCCGAGTGAGGAGGTCTTTCCCTTGGCTGACGCCCCGCGGCTTTCCCGCCTCGCTTCCGACATCCCGAGGTCGGGCATCCGGCAGGCCCAGGACCTGGCCGGCGAGAGAGCGGACCTCGTGCACCTCGAGTTCGGTGAGCCGGACTTCATGACGCCCGAGCCGATCAGGCGGGCGGTGGCTGAGGCCATACGGACGACCCGCATGGTCTACACCCCGACACCGGGGCCGGCGGAGCTCAGGGAGGCTTTGGCGGGGAAGGTGCGCCGGGTGAACGGGGATGAGGGGGCGAGAGCCGAGAACATCTTCGTGACGCACGGAGGCGTCGGCGCCCTGATGCTCTCCATCGCCACCGTCGTGAACCCGGGCGACAGGGTCCTCGTGCCGGATCCCGGGTGGCCGAACTACATCGGCGAGGTGATGAGCGCTGGGGCCACACCGGTGCCATATCCGCTTCGGGCCGCCGAAGGCTATCTGCCGGACCCCGACACCTGGCCGCTCACCGACGACGTGCGGCTCGTCATCCTGAACAGCCCATCCAACCCCACAGGCAGCGTCGCACCGCCCGACATCTGCCGGCGCATCGTCGACATCTGCCGAAAGCGCGGGATCTGGATCCTTTCGGACGAGGTCTATGACCAGATCCATTTTGACGTCAAACCCACCGCCATAAGGCCGCTCTACCCCGAGCGGACCATCTCCGTCTACAGCTTTTCGAAGACGTACGCCATGACCGGCTGGCGCATGGGGTACCTGGTCGCTCCCGCAGACGCCACCGATGCCATGAAGAAGATTGCCGAGAACATCTACAGCTCGACGTCCGCCATCGCCCAGAAGGGAGCGATGGCGGCTCTTTCCCTGGGGCCGGAGCACGTGGAGACCATGGTGGCGGCCTACCGTGCCCGCCGAGACCTGGCCCTCGGCATTCTCGACGGCTTCGGGCGCCGGCAGTACACGCCCGAAGGCGCCTTCTACCTGATGGTGGACGTCGCTGGTGCCGATGGCGGCGATGTGGCGGCGCGGGAGCTGGTCCTTCATAAGGGGGTCGTGACCGTCCCCGGATCGGCCTTCGGAAGGGGAACGAGGAACGCCCTGCGCCTGTCGCTGGCGTCTGCCGAGGAGGACATCAGGAGGGGGCTCGGGGCGGTGGCGGAGGTGGCTCACTGGTGAGCGCCGGGCCGCAGGCAGGCCGCACCGTTGTGGGAGCGGTCTTCGACGCCGCTGGCAGGCCGGCGCTCTTCCTGAAGCCGCCCTCAGCCCTGGCGGGCGACGGCGCCGACATCTCCGCCCCCTCTGGCCTTGTCGTCGAGGTGGTGCCCTGCCTCGCCGTCTCCATGGGCGGGTCGGTCCGCGCGGCGGCCGACATCACCCTTCCTGAACTCCTGCCGACGCTGTACCGGCCGCCCGTCCGGGCCAAGGGCCGGGACGGCTTCCTTCCCGTGGGAGGTGGGGGGGCCTCACGGCAGGACCTGGGCAGCCCGGTCCGGTGGGTGGTGGCGATCGGCGGCGCCGTGGTGGCGGGGGGCGACACCGGCAGGGTGCTGGAGTACCACCGCAGGATCGTCGAGGAGGCCTCCTCGTTCATGACCCTGGAGGACGACGACCTGGTCCTGGTGGCGCTCGGACCCGGCATTCCCGTGGAGCGCAGCCGACCGGTCAGGGTGGGCGTGGACGGCATCGGAGGCGTGACCTTCACGGGCTCGTGAAGGTCACGCCCGTTTGCGGGGATCCTCCTCGTGGGGGGGTGCGCTTGCCTTTTCGACGCCTCTGGAGCCTCGGGCGACGGTCCCTGCCGCTCGACCCGCTGGTGCCCTACCCCGTGTCGCCGTGGCCGGCCGTGTTCCTCTTGGCCTTTGCCCTGGCCCTGTTCGCCGTAACCTTCCGCGAGGCCAAAACCCATGCCTTCGAGGTGGCGCTCCTGATTCTGGTCGGGGCCGCGTTCTTCGTGATCTACGCCGAGATGGCGACGCGGCGGACATGGCGCACGATGCTCGCCGTGCGGCATGACGCCATCGGGCGCCTGCGCACCCGCGCCGCCTGGCGGGCCGTGGCCCCGGAGGAGTTCCCGGGGGACATCGCCATGCTCCTCCGGGGCCTGGGGTTCACCTGCGGCCTCAGGGAGACGGCGGGGAATTCAGATGCCATCGAGCCCGACATCCGCGGCGAGGACCCGGATGGCAGGCTCGTCGCCGCCTTTGCCCGGACCGGGGAGGCCGTCGACGCCCGCACCTTCCAGACCATGGTGGGTTCGGTCGTCCTGCGCCGCTGTCAGCGTCTCATCGTGGTCACGACGGGAGATGTGGCGCCGGAGGTTCACCGGATGGCGGACTCCCTTCCCGAGTCCATCGTCGGGGCCGAGGTGTGGGACCTTGACGCCCTCGCGGAGAAGGTCCGGACGCTTGCCATCAGGGATGTGGACACGGACCTCCTGCCCTGGTCCCGGGCGTGAAGGAGCCCGTCGGGGAATGCCCCGGGATCGGCGCGGGATCAGCCGTTGCCGCTTGGTCCGCCGCCGGACGGGCCCCCGCCGCCTGAAGGCGGCGACTGGCCGCTCACGATGACATTGCCGGAGATCGGGTTCGGAGCGCCGGAGATCGTCCAGGCGAACGTTCCGACCTGATCGGGAGTGAAGGTCACAGTCACCTGGCCGCCCGCAGGCACGCTCTGGGTTCCGACGCCAAACCACGGGAACTGGAAGACGTAAGCCGTCTGGTCATTGTTCTGGATGGTGAGCGCCATGGGCTGGCCGAGCGTGGCCGGGATGGAGGTGGGCTGGGCCGCTCCGCCCTGGATGGTGATGACGGTGGAGGACTGGCCGCCTCCCCCCGGGCCGCCACCCGAGCAGGACTGGCTCGGCACCCACAGCGAGCTGTCATTCGGCAGCTTGAACTGGGGCCCGATCAGGATGTCCGTTGGACGCTTCAGGAAGACGCCCGTCTCAGGCGGGGCCGGGCAGGCCGGCGACCAGAGCAGCGAGGGTTTGGCCGAGTCCACCTGGACTTGCGTCCAGACGTCGCTCGTCTGCGTCGGTACGGTGCCGGAGATGAAGTCGAAGGTCTGAATGAACCTGGACGGCGTGAGCGGGCTCGGCAGGAGGCCCGACTTGGTGTCGACCTGGGCCTGCACGATGTTGGGGGGTTGCGGGAAGTTGGCCGGCGGCAGGTCCTTGACGGCCTGGAGCATCGTGTCCCGCCAGATCGGCAGGGCGTATGTGGCGCCGAAGATGTGGGCCTGCGGCCTGGGCGAGTCGTACCCTTCCCACACGGCGGTCACGAGCTGGGGGGTGTAGCCGATGAACCACCCGTCCTGGCCGTTCTGGGCCGTGCCTGTCTTGCCCGCCGCCGGCCGTCCGATACCCTTCCCCTGAGCGGTGGCGCCGGGGAAGGTGAAGACCTGCTCCATCATCTGGGTCATGATGTAGCTGACCTGCGGCGAGATGACCTTCTTGAGGTGCGGCGCCTGGCTGAAGAGCACCTGGCCGTCGGGCGCCACCACCTTGGTCACGAGGATCGGTGTCGGGCGGTAGCCTCCGTTTGGATAGGTGGCGTAGGCCGTCGCCATGTCGAGCGGCGTTACGCCCCGCGTGAGGCCTCCGATCGCCATGGCGAGCGTCTTGTCGTTGTACTTGCCGGAAGCCACGAGCGGCAGGCCGAACTGTTGCGTGGCGGTGTTGAACGTCTGGTCGACACCCACCATCGAGGCGAGGCGGACCGAGACGTTGTTGTCGGAGATGGCCAGTGCCTCGGTGAGGGTGATGCGGCCTTGGTACTGGTGGTTGTCGTTCTGCGGCCAGGGCTGGCCGTTCTGGATCATCCAGGGGCCGTCGTCGACGACCGACGCGGCGGTGTAGCCCATCTCGATGGCGGCCGGATACTCGGCGATCGGCTTGATCGCCGAGCCGGACTGCCTGTAGGCGCTGGTCGCCCGGTTAAAGCCTAGGATGTTGCTGTGCTGCCGGCCGCCGACAAGCGCCAGGACGTACCCGTTCTTCGGGTCCATCACGACCACGGCGGCCTCCGGCTCAGGCGTGGTCGTTCCGTTCGGGGCCCCGAAGGCGGGGTTCATCACCTGGGCGACAGCATTCACGGCGTCCTGTTCGACCTGCGGGTCGAGGGTGGTGTAGATCCTGAGACCGCCGGTCTGGATCTCGTGCATCGAGATGTGGTGCTGGAGGAGCACCTCGACGACGGCGTCCACGAACCACGGGTAGCGGTATGAGTTCGAGGAGATGTTGCCCTTGGCGAGGCCGAGCGGCGCCCTGTAGGCGGCGTTCGCCTGGGCCTGCGTGATGTAGCCGTTCGCCACCATGGCGTCGAGCACCACGAGCTGGCGCTTCTTGGCGAGGCCATAGTGCTGGAGCGGGTCGTAGGCCGAGGGGGCGTCGGGGAGGCCGGCCAGCATGGCGGCCTGGGCGAGGGTCAGACTCTTGGCCGGCTTCGAGAAGTAGATCTCGGAGGCGGCGCCGACGCCTGTCGCTCCCTCGCCGAGGTAGACCTGATTCAGGTACATGTCGAGGATCTGCTGCTTTGTGTAGTCGCGCGAGATCTCGAGCCCCAGGAGGATCTCGGCAATCTTGTAACTGATCGAGCGGTTGTCCACGAGGTAATGGATCTTGCCCAACTGCTCGGGGATCGTCGAAGCCCCGCTCACGGCACCGCGGTGCACGATGTCGTCGATGAAGGCGCGGATGAGTGCGAGCCAGTCGATGCCGCTTTCCGACCAGAACCGGTGGTCCTCGGTCGCTACGACGGCATTGACCAGGTTCCTGGGCATCTGGTTCAGGGCAAGCGGTTCGGACTTCTGTCCCCAGACCGTGGTGACGGGCTGGCCCTCACGGTCGTAGATCACCGCCGTGGCATTGACCTGGGCGAGGTTCGCCACGCTTGGCAGCTTCGACAGCTCCCTCAGGACGAGGGCACCGACGCCGGCGGCGCCCAGCACCACGACGGCGATGACGATGACGAATGCGAGGCGGCCCGGTCTGATCCTCCTGCGGTGTGCGCCCTCGGTGTTGGGAATGGGCGAGACGCCCCTTTCCTGCTGCTTCGTCTGCCTTGAAGAGTATAGTACCTGAGTTTTGTTCTGGCGGCGGCCCACAAGGAATGGTAAAGGCCGCGTGTGGTACAATCCCGTGAACGGGCGGGCCCTTCAGGGGGAGAGACTGGTCGTGGCTGCGGCGGATATGGACGCGATCTTCGGACGACTCCGGCGGGGCTGCGTGGAGGTCATCGAGGAAGATGAACTTCGCCTGAAGCTTTCCGAGGGGCGCCCGCTCACCGTGAAACTGGGTGCCGACCCGTCGGCGCCGGACCTGCACCTCGGCCACGCGGTCGTCCTGAGGAAGCTCAGGCAGTTCCAGGACCTCGGCCACGAGGTCGTGTTCGTGATCGGCGATTTCACGGGGAGGGTCGGCGACCCCACCGACCGCGAGGCGACCCGGCGCCAGCTCGACGACGAAGAGGTACGCAGCAACGCAGCCACCTATGAGAGTCAGGCCAGCCGCATTTTGGATCCCGGCAGGGCACGGGTCGCCTTCAATTCGAGCTGGCTCTCGACTCTCACCTTCGAGGATGTGATCCGGCTCGCCAGCACGCAGACGGTGGCCCGCATGCTGGAACGGGAGGACTTCAAGAACCGCTTCGCGGCCGAGAGGCCGATCCATCTGCACGAATTCTTCTATCCGCTCATGCAGGGGCAGGACTCCGTGGCGCTTGCCGCCGACGTGGAGCTCGGCGGCACGGACCAGAAATTCAACCTCCTCATGGCCCGGGATCTCATGCGGGAGTCGGGGCTCGAGCCGGAGGTAGTGATGCTGATGCCGCTCCTCGTCGGCACGGACGGGGTCAAGAAGATGTCGAAGTCGCTCGGCAACCACATCGGCATCTCCGATCCGCCCGAGGAGATGTTCGGCAAGGTGATGTCCCTGCCCGACCACCTCATCGTGCACTACCTCGAGGTGGTCACCGAGGTGCCGATGGGGGAGGTGCGGCGCATCGGGGCGGCGCTCGATGCCCACACGATGAACCCGCGCGACGCCAAGGCCCTCCTGGCCCGCACCATCGTCACCGACTTCTGGGGCGCAGAGGCCGCCGGACAGGCTGACGAGCGCTTCAGGCGCGTCTTTTCCGAGGGAGGCCTGCCGGAGGACATGCCGCATGCCGTGACGGACGAGGACCGCCGCCTCATCGATATCCTGCGCTCATCCGGCCTCGTGGCGTCCGCGGGCGAGGCGAGGAGGCTTCTGGCTGAAGGGGCGATCGACCTCGACGGGGACGTCCTGAGGGACGTGTCCCTGATCGTCCCTGCCGGCACGGAGGGTGTCGTGAGGGTCGGCAAGCGCCGCTTCCTGAAACTGCAGAGCAAGGACTGATCTCCCCCGGCTACCGGTTGTGTGCGACCGGCGGCAGGGAGAACGCCCCAATGGCCCCGAATCGTCGGCGGGAGATCCCAGACGCCGGAGGTGGGCCATGGCCCGGCGTGAGGACGACGTACCTGGGCTTCTCGTGGTCACCTCCCTCGTGAGGCGGCGGCTTTACGCCTACGATGCCACCGGCGGGGAGGGGGCCGTGCCCGTCGCCGTCCTCTACCCGCGCCGTGCCGCCGACGTGAGGGAGGCCGTCGGGTGGGCGCGGGACAGGGGGCTCTCGCTTGTCGCCCGTGGCGCCGGCACCGGTCTTTCCGGCGGAGCGGTGCCGGAGGGGCGCACGGCGGTCATCACCACGGAGCGCATGAACCGGATCCTGGCCGTCGACGCCGCACAAAAGTCCGCTCTGGTTGAGCCCGGCGTGGTGAACGGCGCCCTGGATCCTCTTCTCGCCCCGATGGGCCTCTTCTACGCCCCGGACCCGGCGAGCCGGGGCGTGTCGACCATCGGCGGCAATATCGCGGAGAACAGCGGTGGCCCGCACGCCCTGAAATACGGCATCACGGGCCTGCACGTGGCCTCCGTCTCGCTCGTCGACGCCAGGGGCCGGGAGGGGACCTTCACGTCCGGACCCGCCCAGCCAGGATGCGACCTTGTCTCGCTCGTCGTCGGCTCGGAGGGGACGCTAGGCATCGTCACGCGTGCGATGCTCCTCCTCACCGAACGTCCCGCCCGTGTGGAGACAGCCCTCGTCAGTTTCGCTGCGATCGGGCGGGCGACGGATTTCGTCTCGTCCATCATCGCCCGGGGCATGCTTCCCGCCACCTGCGAGTTCATCGACCGGCCGACCATCGAGGCCATCGAGGCCTGGGGCGTGGCCACCTATCCGAAGGAAGCTGAGGCCGTGCTGATCGTCGAGTTCGATGGGGCGCCAGCCGAGGTCACCCGGGCCATCGCCGCCCTCGAAGAGGCGGCAGGAGAGCATGGGGCCCTGGGCGTGGAGGTGGCCGCTGACGCCGCCACCCGCGACCGGCTGTGGCTCGGACGGCGCGGGGCCTACGCTGCCGTCGCCCGCCACGGCAGGCGTCTTCTGACCCAGGACGTGACCGTGCCACGCCAGAAACTCACCGCCATGATGGAGGCCGTGGCCGAGATCGCCCATCGCCACCGCCTGTTCGTGGCCACGGTCGGTCACGCGGGAGACGGGAACCTCCACCCGGACTTCCCGTATGATCCGGACGACCCGGACGAGACCGGGAGGGTCCGGGCGGCGAACCTCGAGGTCATAGAGGCCTGCGTGGCACTGGGCGGCTCGATCACGGGCGAGCATGGCGTCGGCACCGACAAGCTCAACCAGCTGGCGCTCATGTACGGGAAGGCGGAGCTCGGGCTGATGGCGGCCGTGAAGCGGGCGCTCGACCCCGAGGGGCTCCTGAATCCCGGCAAGGCGGTGCCCCAGGTCGCACGCCATGCCCTCGGCGGCGAGGGAAGGGATGTCCGGGTGCCCCGTGACGCTCTGGAGGTCCGGGACGCGGTGCTCCACGCCCGCTCGGCGCATGAGAGCCTGAACGTCGCACTGGACGGACTTCTCGGGATCGATGTCGACCCCGCGAACCTGACGGCCGAGGTCGGAGCCGGGGAGCGCATGGCACGGGTGCGGGAGGCGGTTGGAGCCCATGGGCTCGGGCTTCCCGTCTTTCCCGTGGTGGAGGAGGGGGTCGGCCGGGCCGTCCTCGCCAACGATGCCGGCTGGGGGAGGTGGCGGGATCGGCTCATCGCCGCCACCTACGTCACCGGGGCGGGCGAGATCGTGCGCATGGGGTGTTCGGTGATGAAGAACGTCGCCGGCTACGACCTCTTCCGCCCCCTCATCGGCAGCGGCGGTGTGCTGGGTGTGCCCGTGCGCCTGACCTTCCGCCTCGATCCGCGCCCGGCCGCGGAGCCGGCGGCGGTGAGGGAGGCCCGGGAGAACCTGCTCCGGGCAGGGCGGGACGATGTCCTGGACCTGACGGTGCAGGCTGGGGCCACAGCCCTGGTGCTGGCCGGGCTTAACCGGGAACCCATGGCCGTCCTGCCGGCCGTGGGACGCCTTTTCGCTCGTCTTGGCGCCGATGAGGCCCTGATGCTCATCCGCTCCGCCATGCGGCACGGAGCGGTGCGCGCCCTCTGGAACGGGCGGCGCCTCCTGGACCCGGACGGGCTTGAGAAGGTCTGGGAGGACGCACTTCGGGCCGTCTTTGATCCGGACGCCATCCTTGCAGACTGGTTTTCCGGAGGTGCGCCGTGAACACGAGGGAAGCCATCGACCGCTGCGTCTCCTGCGGCTTCTGCCTTCAGTCCTGTCCGACCTACCGCCTCTTCCTCACCGAGGAGTCCGGCCCCAGGGGACGCATCGCCCTGGCGAAGGCCGTGCTCGACGGCGACGTGGCGCCCACAGCCGGGAATCTCGCCACGTTCGCCGAGTGCCTCGGCTGTCGGGCCTGTGAGACGGCCTGCCCATCCGGGGTGCCCTACGACGAGGTGCGGATGTTCGGGAGGGAGGCCCTGAGGAGAGTCGAGGGACCGCCGACGCTTGTGGCGAGGGCCGTCCTCGCCCTTGTCAGTTCGGCCCGACGGCTGGCTCTGGCCCGCCTCCTGTGGCGCCTCGGAGGTCGGCTTCTCAAGGTGGCCGGTATCCTCGCCGGGGGGCGTGGCGCCGCCGCTCTCCTCGCCGTGGCGCCCTCACCCACGCCGATTCCCGCCCTTCCCGGGGAGGGAGCCTTCGACGTGGCGATCCACCGCGGCTGCCTCATGGAGGTGTTCTGGCCGCATACCAATGCCCGGGCTGCGATCCTTTTGGCCGAGGCCGGCAAGCGGGTGGGGCGGTTGCCGCAGGGCACCGGCTGCTGCGGTGCCCTGCATGCCCACCAGGGGGACAGAAAGACGGCGAGAAGGCTTGCCCGGCACACCATCGAGGCCTTCGAGGCCTCCGGAGCGAGACAGCTTGTGAGCCTTGCCGGAGGCTGCGGAGCGTTCATCAAGGGCTATCCGGAACTGTTTGCCGGGGATGCCCGCTGGCACGAGCGGGGGCGGGCGACGGCGGAAGCCGTCAGCGATGTGGCGACGCTCCTCGCTGGAAGGGCACACGCCTGGCCCCGAGGCGGGGAACGCGTGACCTACCAGGACTCGTGCCACCTGCGGCATGGGCAGGGCGTCGCTGACGAGCCGAGGGGTCTCATCGCCGAGGTCGCCGACTACGTCGAGATGCCGGGCGCCGCCTCATGCTGCGGCTCGGCCGGTATCTACAACATCGTCCGGCCGGATGTGGCGACCTCGCTCCTGGCCGGAAAGGTCGAGGACCTGAAGGCCACCGGGGCGACGACGCTCGTGGTGACGAACCCGGGCTGTGAACTCCAGATGCGGCTTGCGGTGAAGCGGTGGAATGGCGCCACCCAGGTGCGCCACCTGGTTGATTTCCTGTACGAGAGGCGGCGCCAGGCTCCCGCCTCAGGGGATCCGGCCGCTCTTGAGGTTTCCCCTCCGTAGCGAGGGCGCACTTTCCGCATGCCACACCAGGCAGCCGTCCTCAACCGGCGCCCTGAATCTCCTGCCTGCCGGCGGCGGTGTCGGAGCGGACCGGAGCCGGGGCGCCGAGAGAGGCAGGGAGATGGGGTCCTTCCTCTCAGGCGTGGCTGATGCCCCTCTTCACGAAGGCGGCGAAGGAGGCCGCCATCCCCGTCGGGTGCTCCGGCGTCAGGATGTAGGTGGCGTCCGAGGGGAGATCGAGGCCGGGGGTCGGCACCTCGATGAGGAAGCCGAGCCGGATGCGGTCCCTGACCGCCGAAAGCGGCAGGAAGGAGACCCCGAGGCCCTCCTCCACGCATCCGCGCGCCACGTCGACCTGGACGACGTCCATGGTCCTTATGCGCACGCCCCGCTCGCCGGCGATCGCCCGCACCTGGATCCACGGGGCGCCCGGACCGTGGGTGAGGAGCGGCAGGGAGGAAAGGACGGCGTCCCACGGCGGCAGCTCCCGGTCCATGTCGAGCCCGTCCTGGGGGGCGACCAGCACGAACGGGTCCTCCTGCAGCCGCTCCACGGTAATCAGTGACGACGTTGGCGCCTGGCGGGAGAGGGCGATGTCGGCATGTCCCTGGAGGATGAGCCCCGGGATCTCCGTCGAGGGGTGGATCTCGAGCGTCCAGCCGAGGCCATTCGCCAGCCGGTCGTAGCGGGCGAGAAGGGCGGGAATCATCGTGCGGCCGAGGTAGGGTGAGGCGGCGATGCGCAGCTCGCCGGGTCCGTCGCCCTTAAGGGAGCGCAGCTCGGCCAGCGCTCCGTCGCTCTCAAGGAGGATCCTCTCCGCCCGTGTGAGGAAGGACCGGCCCGCCGCGTTGAGGGCGACCCGGCGGCCGTGGCGATCGAAGAGCGTCAGGCCGAGCTCGGCCTCGAGACGGTGGATGTGCTGAGTGACGGTCGCCTGCGACAGGAACAGGCGGCCCGCCGCCTGCCTGAAGTTCTCCGAGCGCGCGGCCAGCACGAATGTGCGCAGGGTCGTCGTGTCCATCGCCCGCCTCCTGTTCACAAAAACCAATCAATGAGACTGTTTATTCGCAGATCACAAACGACATACCTCCCCCAGACTGGCTGCGAGGAGGGACGATGCCATGTCCGACGCCCGCCACGCCCCGGACTACTTCAGGGACCAGTTCCCGTACACGTCGCCGCCCCGGACGCTGTTCGACGGGGTGCACTTGGCCCCCAGTCCCGCCCCGGACCCGTTCATCACCGACACGACCTTCCGGGACGGACAGCAGGCCCGCATCCCGTACCGACCGGAGGAGATCCGATCCCTCTTCGACCTCCTTCACCGCCTGGGCGGCAGGGCGGGCCTCATCCGCCAGACCGAATTCTTCCTCTACGGCGACGACGACCGTCGGGCGGTCGAGATCTGCCAGGACCGGGGCTACGACCTGCCCGAGGTGACGGGCTGGATCCGGGCGAGAAAGGACGACTTCGCCCGGGTGAAGGCCGCTGGCGTGCGGGAGACGGGCATCCTCACCTCGGTCTCGGACTATCACATCTACAAGAAGCTCGGTGTGGACCGCGAACGGGCGCGCCGGATGTACCTCGACATCGTCGACGCGGCGCTGGCCGAGGGGATCAGGCCCCGCTGCCACTTCGAGGATGTCACCCGCGCCGATGTGGGGGGGTTCGTCGTGCCCCTGGCCCGTGACCTCATGGCACACGGGGAGGCGGCCGGCATCCCGGTCAAAATCAGACTGTGCGACACAATGGGGTTCGGCGTGTTCTACGACGGCGCTGTCCTGCCACGCAGTGTGCCGCGTCTCGTGCGCGCCATGGTCGACGAGGCGGGTGTCCCGGGCGACAGGCTGGAATGGCACGGTCACAACGACTTCCACAAGGGCGTGGCGAACGCCGTGACGGCCTGGCTCTACGGGGCGGCGGCGGTGAACGGCACGCTGCTCGGCTTCGGCGAGCGGACAGGGAATGTGCCCGTCGAGGGGCTCGTCGTCGAGTGGATGGGACTCACCGGACGCCAGGACGTGGACCTGGGGGCGGTGAGCGAGATCGCCCGCTACTTCGAGCGGGAACTCGGTTACGCCATCCCGCCGATGACGCCGTTCGTGGGCGCCAAAATGAACGTCACGGCGGCCGGCATCCACGCCGACGGCCTCATGAAAGACGAGGAGATCTACAACATCTTCGACACGGCCGCCCTCATCGGCAGGAAGCCCGGGGTGATGGTGACGGATAAGGCTGGGCTCGCCGGGATCGCCTTCTGGCTGAACCGGCGGCGGGAGGATGCGGGACTTCCCCCCCTCGGCAAGGACGACCCGCTCGTCGCCGCGTTGCATGCCTTCGTGCAGGACGCCTACCGCGCCGGCCGGACGACCGCGCTCTCGGATGAAGAGATGGAGGGGGCGCTCTCTCGCATCCTGTGAAGGGCGCCTCCTGACGGCTCAGTCAGTGCCTAGGGGGGCTACAGAGGAGGGGGGGAGGTGTTCCCATGGGTCCTCGCCGCTGTCCGTGACCATCGCGGTCCCTCCGAGAGGCTAGCGGCAATTTTGCCGAGCGCCCCAGGGGCCTCACGGCGGCCGAATGGGCAGGGTGGGGCCGAACAGCAGGCGATCCTGAATGCCGTCTTGGAGCTCGCCGACCGGGACCCGGGTGACGCCGAGACGCCGAGGGTGGTCGGGCGGATGCACGACTTCATGCGCCAGCGCTTTGACGACTGCACGAAGGAGATGTTCCGGGGTCCTGGCGATCTTGCCGTCCGGGATGCGCGCTTCACGGCGACGTTCGAGAAGATCCGTCCGGGCTTCGCCGCCTCTAACGGGAAGCCGTGCACGCGTACTGCGAGGCCTGGTGAGCACAGGGCCTCAGCCGGCCGCCACCCCCCTCCCACAGAGGAGTCGGGCGGCGGCCTTCTGCACGGCCGGCGGCGGGAACGGGGCGTAGGCGTGGTCCGGGAAGGCCGCAAGAATGCGAAGGAGTTCGGGCAGGGGCGGGAACCCGGTCCTGGGGTCGGCATCGACCCGCTGGGCGGCCGCGAAGATGCGCCGGAAAAGGCGTTCCCAGTCGAGGGCAGGTGTGAGGGTGCAGGTGCTTTGCACGGTGCCCTCGCCGATCTGTCGCCAGGTATGGGGGACGCTCCGGGGCAGGCGGATGGTGTCGCCGGGTCCGGCCTTCACCTCGTGCCCGCCGATTCGGAAGAGGAGGGCGCCCGCGGCGATGGCAAACGTCTCCTCCTGCAGGGGGTGGAGATGCGTAAAAGCCACGAAGCCCCCAGGCCGGACCTCGAGGGCGAACACCAGGCGGTCGGGGGTACTCTCGAGAAAGCGGATGCGCTCGCCCGTCACCGGGTTTTCGATGGTGTCAGGAATGCTGAATCGCTCCCATCGGGACAGGGCGGGAGTGCTAGGCGGCTCCGTCCCCTGAGTAGGCTCTTCGGGGGCGTGGCGCCTTGCGTTGGCTCTTCGTGCGCTGGTTCCGAAGAACGTTCCCGGGACCACCTGGGGGGAAGAGGCATAGCGCCTTCCTCTCCCAGTCCGGGTGGGTCGTCGCCTCCTTCGTCGGGCTCATCCTGGGCGCCTTCCTCATCGTGGAGGCGAACATGTCGCAGACTGTGATCGACATCTCGCGGGTCGAGGCCCGGCAGATGGCGATCACCGTCTTCTCGAGCGAGATCGAGCGGACGATCGGCACGAACGGCCAGGACATCTTCGACGTCACGACCCACGGCAGCCAGGCCTTCATCAGCGTCAACACCGCCGCCTTCGACCGGGAGGCGTCCGTGGCGGCGCTCGCCATCCAGAAGGGACTGGAGCGGCTGCCCGAGGACACCATCACCATCCCACTCGGCCAGGCCCTGGGATCAAAGCTCCTCGCCGCCTACGGACCACTCGTGCCGGTGAGGCTCATCCCCTACGGCTCGGTGTCCATCAATTTCGTCGAGACGATGCACCAGGCGGGCATCAACCAGACCTTCGTCTCGGTGAACCTCGACACCGACACCCAGGTCCAGATCGCTGTCCCGCTGGTGACGGACACGATCCATCTCAAGGTCTCGGTGCCGCTCGCCCAGGAATGGGTGATCGGGAGCGTGCCGCAGACCTTCGTCGGCAGCACGTCTTTGAAGTCGCTCTCGATCCCGATCGGCCAGACGACGACCACCACCACGACGCCGGGCCCCTAGCCGGCCGCACCCCGCCCCCCATCCGGCCATAGCGTGCCGGCAGGGGGTGGCGGGGATCGACACGACAGACGGGTCGCCGAAGGCAGAGCTCGTGGCGCCGGCGGCCCCGGTGGCACACCTGCGGAGCACCCTCGACAGGTGGCGCGGGCACCTGCCGGGGATCGCCCTGCTCGCCCTGGGAGCCGCCGTGGCGCTGGCCGCAGGAGCGATCGTGCCCGACCTGTCCCCGGTGGTCTGGGCGGTGCTCATCGGTGCCGGGCTCGGCTTCGTGCCGTTCCCTGAGCGGATTGCCGCCGGCATGGATACTTATCCGTCCTGGGTCAAGGTCGGGGTGGTACTGACCGGGGCCGGCGTCAGCTATGCGAGCCTCTGGGCGGTGGGCAGCGCCGGGGCGCTCCTCCTGGCCGCCAAACTGGCCGGGGGATTCCTGATCGCCGAGGGGTGGGGGAGGCTCCTTGGCCAGGGACGCGTGGCGAGGCGCCTCATGGGGCTCGGCACGTCGGTGTGCGGCATCTCGGCGATCGTCACCGCCGCCCCGCTCATCGGGACGAGCGAGGAGGCGGCAGGCCCGGCCGGTGCCGTCATCATCTGGGGCGCCTCCTGCCTCTTGCTGCTGCCGGGGGCCGGGCACCTTCTCGGCATCGCTCCGGCGGTCTTCGGGGCGATGGCCGGGCTCGGCGTCGACAACACGGCCGAGTCGCTGGCCACAGGCTTCGCCTTCGGGCCCCAGGCGGGCGCTGTGGCCACGGCGCTCAAACTCACCCGCAACTCCCTCCTCGGCGTGGCGGTGGCGGCGATGGGCGTCCGCCGCGTCCCGGGGGACTTCCGCGCACTTCTCCGGCAGACGTTCCCGCTCTTCATCGTGGGCTTTTTGGCGCTCGCCCTGCTCAACACCCTCTCCCTGATTCCGCCCGCCGTTGCCCACGGGCTTGTGGAGAGCGGCAGCGTCGCCTTCCTCTTCGCCTTCACGGGGCTCGGTGTCGCCTTCCGGCGGATGGGCGGCGGCAGGCTCGGGCGCGAGGTGGCCTACGGCCTTGTGGTGGAGGCCTCTGGCTTCGCCCTCGTCACCGGTCTCGCCCTGTGGCTCTTCGCCTGACCCACCGGCCTTACGCCTGAGGTTGTCGGCGGCGCACCCATCGGCTAGCCTTGGGAACGATGGAGGGACGAAGGGGAGGCGTTCGGCACGGACAGGCTTCGCATCACAGCCCGGACGTCCGCCTCGGCCTCCCGCGAAGCGCTGTGATCACATCGGTCGTCTTTACGGCCGAGGCGGCTGCCCTCGACCTCGAGCGCACCTGGGTGAAGACGATGCGCGAGGCGTATGGCGACGTGGTCGGGAAGTACCTGGAGCCGGAGGACATCGCCGCCCTCATCCCGGAGGGGCCCCGCCACATCCTGAAAGAGCGCATCGGGATGCCGAAGGGCCGTACGGCGTTCGACGCCTTCATCCGGCGCTGGGAGGCCGGGATCCGACCGACGGCCCTGTGCGTTCCCGGCTTCGCCGTGGCGCTCGGTGCGATCCGGGAGGCGGGCATGTCCACTGCCGTCGTGAGCCGCCTCAACCGCCGCTCGCTCGGCGCCGCACTCTCCGCCTGCGGCATGACCGACACCGTCGACGTGGTGCTCGCCGAGGAGGACCTCCCGGACTACCCGCCGGACGCCTCGCCGATCCTGGCGGCCGTGAGTCGGCTGGCGGCGCGGGTGGAGGAGACGCTGGTGGTGAGCGGCGACGCCCGCTGGTGCCAGGCCGCCCACCGGGCGGGCACGAGGGTCGTCCCGGCCGCCTGGACGACGCTGCGGCAGGGACCCGGGATCCATTCGGTCGAAGCCTTTGTGCGCGAACTCCAGGACGGGAGCTGAACGTTGTGTCAGGGCATTCCAAGTGGGCCAACATCAAGCGCCGCAAGGCGGTCGTCGACGCCCAGAGGGGCAAGGTGTTCTCGCAGCTCGCCCGTGAGATCGCCATTGCCGTCCGTGAGGGCGGCGGCCCCAACCCGGACGCCAATTTCCGCCTGAAGGCGGTGCTCGACAAGGCCCGCCACGAGAACCTGCCCGCCGACAACGTGGAGCGCGCCATCCAGCGGGGGCTCGGCACGGGCGAGGGAGACCAGGTCGAGAAGGTCTCCTACGAGGGCTACGGACCCGGCGGCGTCGCCATCCTCGTGGAATCCATCACCGACAACCGGAACCGCACGGCCGGGGAGGTCAGACACATCTTCGCAAGGCGGGGCGGCAGCCTCGGCGAGGCCGGGTGCGTCGCCTGGCTCTTCGAGGAGAAGGCGGTCGTGCGGCTGGAGGCGCCTTCGGAGGCGGAGGACGCCGTGATGGAGAAGGCGCTCGAGGCCGGTGCTGAAGACGTGCAGGTTGAGGACGAAGGCTTTACGGTCACCGGCCCGGCCGACGCTCTGGGGAGGCTGTCCGCAGCGTTCGAGGAGAGGGGGCCCTGGAAGGTCGTTGGCGCCGAGGTGGAAGAGGTGCCGAAGACCCGCGTGCCGGTCTCGGGGGGCGAGGCGAAGAGACTCATGGCGCTCGTCGATGCCCTGGAGGAGCAGGACGACGTCCAGGCGGTCTGGGCCAACTTCGAGATCCCGGACGAAGAACTCGAGAAGATCTACGCGGACTCCCGCAGCTGATGCCTCTCAGAGGGAAAGCGAGACGCCCTGGCCACCCGCGGCCGAGTGGAGAGCCCCGAAGAGGATGCCGGCCATCAGCACAAGGCGAAAGGCCTGCCAGTAGGTGATACGGGGCAGGGAGAAGAGATCGGGCAGCGTCAGGTTCCAAAGCCACATGAGGAGCCCGACCACGACGAAGAATGCAAGGACCAGGACGATGACCGGTGACATGATATCCCTCCCGTAGATTGGGACCGATGGTCCCTTCCCGGGTTCCCGGCGGATGTCCTCTGGCGGGGCCCCCTGCATAACCGGCGGCCCGGTGGGGCATCCCTCCTGAGAAGGAGGGATTTTCCATATTCAAGGAATGGCGGGTGCTCTCGGCTGTGGCCATCGTGGCCGTGGCCTCTGCCGTGGGATTTGCGGGCTACCGCTACCTGAAGCAGGCGATGCCGGCGAGGAGCACCCTGACGCAGCCCGTGCGGCTCCTCGGGTCCACCGAGGTGTATTTCCGGGTGCCCGGCCCCAGCGGGCGGATGGACATGGTGGGGGTGAGCGCCAGGTCGCTGGGCCTTGCCGGAAAATCCTCCTCGGCGATCGGCCGGGCCTTCCCGGACTGGGCCATCGACACGGCGACCCCCGGTGGGGTCATGATGGTGCCCCGCAAGGGCCATGACCCCATCTACCTCGGACTCGAATCGGGATATGTCACGATTTTCCTCGGCAGACCCGGACGAGGCCTCGTCGACGAGATCACCGGCATCCCGGCCGCCTCGCTCATGGCCCAGGATCGCCAGCGGCTCAGCCAGGGGGTCGGGGTCAAGTCCCTGACCGACGCCTGGACACTCCTCGAGGGGCTCTCCGGCTAGAAGGAGATGCCAGCGGGGCAGGAGAAGAGGGTGCCCGTCTGGAGGGGACCCTCGTGCTCGCACTGGGCCTGGATCCTGGGGTCGAGCGTACGGGCTGGGGTCTCGTCGAAGAGCGAGGCGGCGTCCTGCATCCGGTGTCCTGGGGCCTCATCAGGACACCCGCCGCGCACCCCCTGAGCGACCGGCTCCTCCTTCTTGCCTCGGAGGTGGACAAGGTCCTCGATGAGACGAAGCCCGACGTGGCCGTGGTCGAGAAGCTGTACTTCAAGAAAAATGTGACATCCGCCATCGCGGTCGCCCATGCCCGCGGCGTGGTGCTGCTCGCCCTCGTCCGGCGGGGGATAGAGCTGCGCGAGTACGCCCCGCCCGAGATCAAGGCGGCCGTGACGGGGTACGGGAGCGCCACCAAGGATCAGGTGGCGCACATGGTCATGCGCCTCCTGGCCCTCACCAGCCCGGTCGGACAGGACGATGTCGCCGACGCCCTCGCCATCTCCCTGTGTGGTCTGATCCGGAGGGGGGCCTAGGGTGTTCTCGTTCATCGAGGGCCGTGTGGTGGAGACGGGGGAGGATTTCGCCGTCCTGCAGGCGGGGGGCCTGGGCTTCAGGGTGCAGGTGTCGCAGGCGACCCTGGGGCGCCTCCCTGCGATCGGGGAGACGGCACGGTTGCGCGTGCGCATGGTGGTGCGCGAGGACGAAGTGAGCCTTTACGGATTCCACTCGTCAGATGAGGAGAACTGCTTCCAGCTCCTGAACCAGGTGGCTGGCGTCGGCCCACGCGTGGCGCTCGCCGTGCTCTCCTCCCTCGCGCCGGACGCCCTGGCGCAGGCTGTGGCCGCAGAGGACGCCGACCGGCTGCGCCTCGTGCCGGGGATCGGGAAGAGACTCGCCGAGCGCATCGTGGTGGAGCTGAAGGACCGGGTCGAGGCGAGCGCCGTGAGGGCGCCCACGGACCGCATGGCGCTCGACGCCCTGATCGGGCTCGGTGTGCGGGAGGCCGAGGCGCGACGCGTGCTCGACGGCCTTCAGGGTCCGACGGAGAGTGTGGTCAAGGAGGCGCTGCGGCGCCTGGGCGAGGCGATCTGAACAGATGGAAGAGGACAGACTCGTCTCCCGCCAGGAACGGGCGGAGGACATCGAGATCGAGGCGGGCCTGAGGCCCCGGACGCTTGGCGAGTACATCGGCCAACGACCCGTCAAGGCCCAGCTGGAGGTGTTCATCAGGGCGGCGCGCGAGCGCTCCGAGGTCATGGACCACGTGCTCCTCTATGGACCGCCTGGCCTCGGCAAGACGACCCTCGCCCACATCATCGCCCGCGAGATGGATGCCCCCATCCGGGTGACGAGCGGGCCCGCCATCGAGCGGCCGGCCGACCTCGCCTCCATCCTCACGCGGCTCGAGCCGGGCGGGGTCCTCTTCATCGACGAGATCCACCGGCTGGCAAGGCCCTCCGAGGAAGTCCTCTACCCGGCGATGGAGGACGGGGCGCTCGACGTCGTCCTGGGGGGCAAGGGCAAGGGCCTCGGGGCGCAGTCGATGCGCATCTCGCTGCCGCCGTTCACCATCGTCGGCGCCACGACCCGGGCGGGACTCCTCACCTCACCGCTCAGGGACCGCTTCGGCATCACGCTGCGTCTTGAGTTCTACCCCGAGGAGGATCTCGGGCAGGTGATCGTGCGGGCCGCAGGACTGCTCGGCGTCGCCATCGAGAAGGAGGCCGTGGCCATGCTGGCGGCGAGGAGCCGCGGCACGCCGCGCATCGCCAACCGGGTGCTGAGGCGCCTGCGGGACTTCGCCCAGGTGCGGGCGGGAGGCGTCATCACCGAGGCCGTCGCCGAGGAGGGGCTGAAGCTCCTCGGTATCGACAAAAGGGGCCTCGACGCCTCGGACAGGCGTTATCTCGCCGTTCTCGCCGGGCAGTTCCAGGGCGGCCCGGTGGGTGTCGAGACGCTGGCCGCAGCCCTGTCCGAGGAGAGCGAGACGCTTGAGGACGTGCTCGAACCCTATCTCCTGCAGGAGGGCTTCATCGAGCGGACACCGAGGGGGCGCCAGGTGACGGCGGCAGGGAGGAGCCACCTGGGCATCCCCGGAGGGACGGGGGGACTCTTCGGCTCCTAGGCGGCCAGGCGGCGGAGGAGGGGTGATGGGGTGCCGGATCCGGCGGCGGACCTCGTGGCGAAGGCCAGGGCGGGCGACGGGAGGGCCCGGGCGGACCTCCTCGCGCAGTACCGCCCGTTCATCGGAGCGCGGGCGGCAAAGGTCGTCGGACACTACGTGGACGATGGTGACGACCTCGCCTCGGTAGCGCTCATCGCCTTCAACGAGGCGATCGACGCGTACGATGCCGGGCGCGGCGTGTCGTTCCTGACGTTTTCCGAAACCGTCATCCGACGGCGCCTCATCGACCATCTCCGGAAAACCGGGCGCGAAGCCTCGACGCCGCTTTCGGCATTCGAGACGGAGGACGAGGAGGGAGACCTCAGGAATCCGGTCGAGACCTCGCTGGCGGTCGCCGCCTACACCGAGGACCAGGACGCCGCCATGCGCCGCGACGAAATCGCCGCGTACGCCCAGGTTCTGGCGCGCTTCGGCGTTTCGTTCGCCGAGCTCGTGGACGCCGCCCCGAAGCACCAGGACGCCCGGGAGAGCGCCCAGGGGGCGGCGAGGAGCCTCGTCTCCCGTCCCGAACTCGTCCGCCTCTTGGAAGAGACCGGTCGGCTTCCCCTGAGAGAACTCGCCGAAATCGTGCCGTTGAGTCGCAAAACACTGGAGCGGCAACGAAAGTATGTCTTGGCAGTCGCTCTGGCGCTTTTGGGCGACTTCCCCTACCTCAAGGAGTACTTCTCATGAGCCGGCAGGGGGGCAGGGACGTGGCGGAGGGCCGGACGATGGAGAGGGCCGTCGTGGTCGAGATCAGGGATGACTCGGCCATCCTCCTCACGCGCTCTGGCGCCTTCGTCTCACGTCCGGCTCGTCACCTTGCGCTGGGCGATGAAACCCTCGTCGAGATCACGCCGCCTCCGGTGAGGGGCGGCCTCAGGACATGGCACCTGGCCCTCGCCGGGGGGCTTGCCGCCGCTCTCGCCGTCACCCTGGTCCTGACCAGCATGACCCCCGCCTACGCCAAGACGGTGGCCTACACCTCGGTCGAGATCGACCCCGCCTTCACACTCGGGCTGAACGCCAAGGGACAGGTCACCACGATCGCACCCGAAGACGCCGACGCCACGAAGGTCCTTGCCGGCGTGCAGGTCATAGGCAAGAGCCTGCCAAGCGCCGTGAGCGCCCTCATCCGGGCTTCCGTCGCCGACGGGTTCGTCTCGAGCTCCGGCTTCACGCCGGTCATCGTGGCCGCCTATGGCGCCGGCTCATCCCCGATCCCGACCTCGATCAAGCCGATCGTCGCCCAGGCGGCCCGGTCGGCCGGGGGTGCCCTCGCCGCCCTCGCCGTGACTGGAGAGGCGCAGGGTGTTGCCGTCGACCAGACGGTCGTGGCCAAGGCGAAGAGGCTCGGCCTGTCGGTGGGCGAGTACGTCGTCATGGCGGAACTCCAGGGCAACGGCAAGCCGGTGAGCGGCAGCGACGTCAAGGAGGGCCTCGGCAAGGTCATCCGGGAGAGCGATAGCCAGACCCTCTTCCAGAACCTGACGAATGCCCTGTCCCGGGGCTCCTCCACCCCGCCTCCGCCCCCGTCCGGCGGCAGCGGCTCTGGCCTGCAGGTGCAGGTCAACGTCCCCTCCGGCATCGAGGGCATCGACATCGCCGGCGGCGCGGATGGCCAGGGAAAGGGCCATGACCATGGCCACGGCACAGGCCACGAACAGAAGGGGACGGACGGCCAGAGCCCTTCGGGCCAGGGCGTGACCCCCCAGGGGCCGTCAGGCGACCAGCCAGGCCCGTTCGGGCAGGGCGACCAGAGCCACAAAGTGGGCGGTTCCGGTGGCGACCACACCACACCTGGGCAGGGCGACAACCACCAGGGCCCGTCCGGCTCGGGTGGACCAAGCGATTCGGGCTCCACGGGCGTCACGGGGTCCAACCCCTCATACCCTTCGATCACGTGGCCGTACGGAAGCGGCGACACCTTCTGGGGGAGCGGATCCGGGACGAGCAGTTTCTGCAGCCTCCTCAGCGCCTACGGCTTCAGCTGCAACGGCCAGTCGGGCGTCACCTCGGGCGACTCCGGAGGGTCCGACAACTCCGGTTCCACGGGCGACAACTGAGCGAGATTTCATCGAGCGGGAATCCTTGAGGAGGGTTCCGCTGTCCGCAGGGCGAAAACCGGGGCCCGATAGGAAGGGGGGCTCCCGTGCACATCCTCTACGCGGCGACGGGTGGGACAAGCTTCTTCTCGTCGTCCTGGATCATCGTCGTCTACATCGCCTTCTTCGTGGGCATCTGGTACTTCATGATCCGCCCTCAGTCGGTCCAGCAGAGAAAGCACCAGGATCTCGTGAAGAACCTCAAGAAGGGCGACCGGGTCATCACGTCGGGCGGGCTGCACGGCATCGTGGTCGATGCCCAGGAAGACGTGGTGGTGCTCCGGGTGGCGCCAAAGATGGACCTCACGGTGCAGAAGTCCTCGATCAGCTCGGTCGTGGGCAAGGTGTCCCAGGACGACCAGAAGCGGCTTGAGCGGGAGAAGGCCCCTGCGGAGCTCGACGCCGGCAGCGTCGAGGCGGACGAGAAAGTCAAGCCCTCGTAAGGGAGCAGGTGCTCCCGTCGTATAATCGGGAGGACCCCCGGATGCTTCCGGGGGCGGCATGCCCTCCGGAGGGACACCCATGGCAGCCACCAAGGACACGCCTGAACGGCGCCCGACGTTCACCACCCTGTCTGGGCTCGATGTCCCGCGCACACTGGGTCCCGACGACCTGCCGGCAGACCTGGCGCACGAGCTCGGGGAGCCCGGCTCCTATCCCTTCACGCGCGGCATCCACCCGGGCATGTACCGCACGCGCCTTTGGACGATGCGCCAGTACGCCGGCTTCGGGGACGCGGAGGAGACGAACAGGCGTTTTCGCTTTCTCCTGGCCCAGGGTCAGATGGGGGTGTCCGTGGCCTTCGACCTGCCGACCCAGATGGGGCTCGATTCCGACGACCCGCGCTCCGAGGGGGAGGTCGGGAAGGTCGGGGTCGCTATCGACACCCTTGACGACATGGAGCGCCTCTTCAGGGGAATCCCGCTGGGCAGCATCTCGACGTCCATGACGATCAACGCCCCGGCTTCGATCCTGATGCTCATGTACGCCGAGGCGGCGCGGCGCACGGGCGTCCCCGACGCCTCGGTGCGCGGCACGGTCCAGAACGACATCCTGAAGGAGTTCGTGGCCCGCGGGACCTACATCTTCCCGCCCCGTCCTTCGCTGCGCCTCGTGACCGACACCTTCGGCTACGCCACGGAGCACCTGCCGCACTTCAACCCGATCTCCGTCTCCGGCTACCACATCCGCGAGGCGGGCGCCACTGCGCCCCAGGAGGTCGCCTTCACGCTGGCGAACGCCCTCGCCTACGTGCGTGCCGCCCGCGAGGCGGGCCTCGACGTCGACCGGGTCGCAAGGCGGCTCTCCTTCTTCTTCAACGCCCACATGGATTTCTTCGAGGAGATCGCCAAGTTCAGGGCGGCGCGGCGCCTGTGGGCACGCCTCATGCACGAGGAGGGAATGACGGACCCGGAGGCCATGCGCCTGCGATTCCACGCCCAGACGGCGGGTTCGGCGCTCACGGCGCAGCAGCCTGACGTGAACGTGGTGCGGGTCGCCCTCCAGGCCCTCTCTGCCGTGCTCGGCGGAGCCCAGTCGCTGCACACCAACGCCTTCGATGAGGCACTGGGGCTTCCGACTGAGCGGTCCGCCCTCCTGGCCCTGCGGACGCAGCAGGTCATCGCGGCGGAGACCGGTGTCACCTCGACGGTGGACCCGATGGGCGGCAGCTTCTGGCTGGAGAGCCTCACGTCGCGGATCGAGGAGGAGGCCAGGGGCTACCTGCAGGGGATCGACGCCATGGGAGGAGCCGTGGCGGCCATCGAGTCCGGGTACATGCAGCGGCAGGTCGAAGAGGCCTCATGGCGCTTCCAGCGGGAGGTCGAGGCGGGGGAGCGGGAGATCGTCGGCGTCAACCTGCACGTCGAGGGCGGCGGAGCGCCGCCGCCGATCCTCGATGTGGATCCGACGATCGAGGTGCGCCAGCGCGAGCGCCTGAGCCGCGTCCGCGCCGGGAGGGACACCGCCCAGGTGGAACGTTCGCTCGCGCGCCTCGCCGATGAGGCGGCCGGGAGGGGCAACCTCCTCGTGCCGCTGCGGGAATGCGTGTCCGCCTATGCGAGCGTCGGCGAGATGTGCCGGACCTTGGCCTCCGTATTCGGGACCTATCACCACGACTGGGAGGAGATGGCGTGAAGGGGGCGCATCTCGCCCATGTGGCGCTCGCCCTCGAGGACGACTCGAGGCTCCTGGCCCTCTGCTGTGCCCTGGGACTTCGCGTGGCGCCCGCCGAGGCGATCCCATCGGATGGCGTGCGGGCGGTGATGGTCGAGGCGGGGGAATCCCGCCTCGAGATCCTCACCCCGACGGATCCCGAGGGCCCCGTCGGCCGCTTTCTCGCCCGGCGCGGGCCGGGCATCCACCACATCGCCCTCGGCGTACGTGATCTTCCCGCCATCCTTGAGAGGCTTGCGGCCGACGGAGTGCGCCTCATCGACGCCGCGCCCCGCAGGGGCGCCGGGGACTCCAGCGTCGCCTTCATCCACCCGGAGGGGACGGGCGGCGTGCTTGTCGAACTCGTCGAGGAAGGGGGAACCAGACCTTTTGAGCCCTGAGCTCGACCAGGAACTCACCAAACGCCGCCAAAGGGCCCTTCAGGGCGGTGGCCAGGCGAAGGTCGACCGCCAGCATGCCCAGTCCAAGCTCACGGCCAGGGAGCGGCTCGACCTGCTCTTTGACCGGGACACCTTCTCCGAACTCGGTCTCTTTGTGGAGCACCGCTCCACGGAGTTCGGCATGGACGCCGCCGATGCCCCGGCCGATGGCGTCGTGACCGGGTTCGGCCAGGTGGACGGGCGTCTCGTCTACGCCTTCGCCCAGGATTTCACCGTGCTCGGTGGCTCGCTCGGCGAGATGCACGCCCGCAAGATTCATCACGTCATGGACCTCGCCCTGAAGACGGGGGCACCGTTTGTGGCGATCGCCGACTCCGGCGGCGCCCGCATCCAGGAGGGCATCGATTCGCTGAACGGCTACGGCGAAATCTTTCGGCGCAACACGGCCGCCTCCGGGGTCATTCCCCAGATCTCCGCCATCCTCGGTCCGTCTGCCGGAGGGGCGGTCTACTCGCCCGCCCTCACCGACTTCGTCCTGATGGCCGAGGGGACGGGGCAGATGTACATCACGGGGCCGCAGGTGATCCAGGCGGTGACGGGGGAGAAGGTGACCCATGAGGACCTGGGCGGCGCCAGCGCGCACGCCCGCAGGTCCGGCGTGGCGCACCTCACCTACCCGGATGAGAGGGCCCTCTTCGCGGGCCTGAAGCGCCTCCTGGGCTACCTGCCCTCGAACAACATGGCCCGTCCGCCCGAAGTCCCACCGGCGGATCCCGACCCCGTCGCAGCGGAGGCGCTGCCCCGCATCGTGCCGGCCGACCCCAACAAGCCTTACGACGTGCGCGATATCGTCGCCGGCATCGTCGACGCCGGTTCCTTCCTTGAGATCCAGTCCGCCTTCGCCCCAAACGCCGTGGTCGGCCTCGCCCGCATCGCCGGCCGGGTGATCGCCGTCGTGGCCAACCAGCCGAAGATCCTGGCCGGCTGCCTCGACATCGACGCCTCGGACAAGATCGCCCGTCATGTGCGCTTCGCCGACGCCTTCGACATCCCGCTGGTCACCCTTGTCGACACCCCTGGCTACCTGCCGGGGACGGCACAGGAATACGGCGGCATCATCCGGCACGGGGCGAAGGTGCTCTACGCTTACAGCGAGGCCACCGTGCCGAAGCTGACGGTGGTGCTCCGCAAGGCCTATGGAGGGGCATACCTCGCCATGTGCTCCAAGTCGCTGGGTGCCGACATCGTGCTCGGGCTGCCGACGGCGGAGATCGCCGTGATGGGCCCGGACGGCGCCGCCAACATCATCTTTCGCGACCAGATCGCCGGAGCCGACGATTCCGACGCCACCCGCAGGGGACTTGTCGAGGAGTACCGCCAGCGCTTCGCCAGCCCCTACGTGGCGGCCGCCCGCCAGTTCGTCGATCAGGTGCTGCACCCCGCCGAGCTGCGGGGTGCTCTGGCGCAGGGGCTCTACGCCCTGTCCGAAAAGGTTGAGTCCCGCTCCCACAAGAAGCATGGGAACCTGCCCCTGTGAGCGCCCCGACCTCCCGGGCCGCTCCCCGGATCCCCGCCGAGGTGGCCGCTGTCATCGCCGCGGTGATCGCTTCTGCGCTTAAGCGGAATCCCGAAGGTCTTCTCCTCACGTTCCAGGGACCGTTCCCCTATGGGCGGCCCGATGCCGGCAGCTACCATCTGGCAGGGCGCCTCCAGCCCAGCACCCCGCCCCGAGGAGGAAGAGCGTGAGACGATTTCGTGTGGTCGTGAACGGCCTCGTCTATGAGGTCGGGGTCGAGGAACTCGATGAGGGCGGGTCGCCGCCCGCCCCGGTCAGCGTGCCGCAGCCGGTTTCGGCCCCGGCGAAGGGCGGGGCAAAGGGGCACCCAGGTCGCCCGCAGGCCCACGACGCCCCGCCAGCGCCCGTGGCCAGGGCAGCGGCTCACGCCGACACGCCCGCCGGCGGGGAAGTGGTCGAGGCGCCTCTTCCCGGCACCGTGCTGGACGTCAAGGTGGCCAGCGGGGATCAGGTCACGATGGGGCAGGTGCTCCTCGTCCTGGAAGCGATGAAGATGGAAAACGAGATCGTGGCGCCTCGGGACGGCACCATCGAAGAGGTCCTCGTGTCGAAGGGCAGCGCTGTCACCACCGGCGACGCCCTCCTGCGCATCGCTTGACCAAGGAAGAACTTCGGCACGAGGCTCTCCAGAAACGCCAGGCCCTGACGGAGGGTGAGCGGCGCCGGATGAGCCTCAGGACCTGCCAGAGGCTCCTGGCCTCCTCCGTCAGGAGGAAGAGCGGGAGCCTCGTCGTCTACGTCGCGATCCGCTCCGAAGTCGAGACATCCTGGCTCATCGAGGCGGCCCTCGCCGAGGGCAAGCGGCTCTTCGTGCCCCGTGTGACCGGGAAGGGCCTCATGACGGCCCTTCCCTTGACCGATGTGACGGCACTCTCCCCAGGCTTCATGGGCATCCCGGAGCCACCCCCGAAAGGCCGGCCTCTCACCCATGCCGATCTCGTGGTGGTGCCGGGGGTCGCCTTCTCCTGGGGCGGCCTGCGGCTCGGCTATGGGGGCGGGTACTACGACCGCTTTTTCGAGGCCTTCCCCGACAGTTTCCGGGTGGGGCTCCTCTTCGGTGGGCAGCTGGTCCAGGACATCCCGGAGGAGTCCCACGACGTCAGGATGAACGCCCTCATCATCGACGGCATCTGGCTGAGGGTGCCAGTCGGCCTCGTTCATCATGACTAGATCGGTCCCGGTCATCGGGCAGATCACCTGGAACAGAAACCTGAGACAACTCCCCAGACGAGGGCTTCGGGCGGCGACGGCGGCGTGGCTGTTCGAATGTGCCCTCCACAACCTCCTCAAGATCGCCCGGGGCACCCGGTCCGAGGCAGTGGCACCAGCCTAATCCCGAACGCGGCCGCGACGACTTAATAGTGAAGCCACCCCTCAGAGGTAGCTTTATAGCTCAATCACCTACCCACACAGCCTGCCAGGAGACTCTTTCGCCGAAGGATGAGCGGCCCTGAACAGCAACACGATCCTGCCCGTCCTGATCCTGGCTGTCCTCGCCGTCGCCGCCCCGGTCATCAGTGCCAGGCTGCGCCCGTTGCTGGTGCCCGTGGCGGTGGTGGAGATCGTGCTTGGTCTCGCCTTCGGGCCGGTGGGACTGGGAATCCTCAGGGTCACGCCCATCACCGGCTTCCTCTCGCTGTTCGGGCTGTCCTACCTGATGTTTCTCTCAGGATCCGAGGTCGACCTCACGCGATTCTTCCGACCAGGCTCGGCCGAGAAGAGGACGGTAGTCACAGGCGCCCTGCTCGCCCTCGTGATCCTCGGTGCCGGCATCGGGGCTGGGCATCTCCTCGAGTCGGGCGCCCTCGTCCACAACGGCCTCGCCGTGGGCTTTCTCATAGGCTCGGCGGCGCCCACCGTGGTGCTGCCGACGCTCAAGGGGTCGGACCGGCTCGGCACCGATTACGGACAGGCGGTCCTCATCGCCTCGCTGATCCTAGAGGTGGTGGGACTGACCGCCGTCTCCGTCATCGCCAGCGTGCAGGCGCACGGCCCGCAGGCCCTGCTCGCCGTCTTCCTGCTGCTGCCCCTGGCACTCGCCTTCCGGCTCAGCACGAGGCTCAGGGAACTCTGGGTCGGGGCGGGCCTCGACGCAGTCACGTCCCAGCTCGGGGTGCGGGGTTCGCTCGCCGTCGTCCTGGTGTTCATCGCCCTGGCCGAATCACTGGGCACAGCGGCCGTGTTGGGGGCGTTCGTGGCGGGCATGACCGTGGCGGTCATCCTCGGTGACCACCTTGAGTCGATCAGGGACCGCCTCGATACAATCGGCTACGGCTACTTCGTCCCGTTCTTCTTCCTCCTGCTGGGGGCCCAGGTGTCCCTGACGGGCAGCGGCCTGCGGGTGGCCGCCATCACCGTCGTCCTCGTCATCGTCTTCGCGCTGATCGGCCTGGTCGCCGCGCTCCTGGCAGGCTGGCGGCTCCGGGACAGGAGGCTCGGCCTCTCGTCCGGAGCCCTTCTCGCCACGCACCTCTCCGTCACCGTGGCGGGCACGGCGATCCTGGGAGGAGCCGGCATCATCGACGCCGAGAGTGCCACCGAAATCATCCTTGCGAGCCTCGTGAGCGCCATGGTCTTCCCGTCGGTCGCCCTTCGCCTGCTCCCACCGGTGGCCGGCGAGCGCCGCACCATCCTGATCTTCGGTCGCCTGGGCCGCACCTTGCCCCTGGCCCGCCGGATCCGCGAGCTGGGGCACCCGGTGCGGGTGGTGGACACCGCCCTGCCACAGAAGATCATGGCCGATGTGGCGACAGCCGTCGTGCTGGGCGGCGACGACGACGTCAACGAGCGGACAGCACGGTCCGCATCGGAGGCCGGAGTGCCCCGGGTCATCGTCGAAACGTCGGCGGGTGGGTCCCAGAACATTCGGGACATGGGATGGACACCCTTCGTGCCGGAACAGGCCGCGGCAGACCTCCTCGAGATCCTCGTGCTGGCGCCGGGCGGCGCGGACGTGCTTTCGAGGGGCGCTGGGGGAGAGATGGCCGACGTGGTGGTCTCGAATCCGGTCTGGCACGGCGTGGAACTCCGCCAGGTGCCGCTGCCTGCCGGCGTCCTCGTCGTCTCGCTTGCCCGTGGCAGGGACCACATCGTACCCCGGGGAGCGACGGTGCTATGCCGCGACGACGTCCTGACGCTGATCGCGCCGCCTAACGAGGTTCCCGCCGTGCGGGCCCTCTTGTCCGTAGCTCCTTAGGGACCTTCAGCCCCCGATGTGCGACATCTCGACCTTCGGTCCCGGTGGCGTGGCCGCCGTGCGCAGTTCCGAGTAGCGGTCGTCCCTCGCGTGCCAGATCTCCCGGAGGCGGGCGAGGATCTCCTCGTCTGGGGCCCCGGAGCGAAGGAGGGCCCTCAGGTCATGGCCACGGGTGCCGAAGAGGCAGGTGTACAGAAGCCCCTCGGCAGACAGGCGGGCCCGGGAGCAGCCCCGGCAGAAGGGCTGGGACACCGAGGTGATGATGCCGATCTCGCCGGCGCCGTCCACGTAACGGTACCGCTTGGCGACCTCGCCCGGCCGGGTGGGGGAGAGGGGTTCGAGCGGCCAGCGCCCGGAGATGCCGTCCACGATATCACGTCCCGGCACCACATCTTCCATGCGCCAGCCGTTCGTGTTGCCGACATCCATGTACTCGATGAAGCGGACAATCACGCCGCTCCCGCGAAAATGCCCCGCCATCGGGATCACAGAGGCTTCGTTGACGCCTCGCTTCACGACCATGTTGACCTTGACCGGCGAAAAGCCGGTCTCCCTCGCCACGTCGATGGCGTCAAGCACGCGCTGGACAGGGAAGCGCACATCGTTCATGGCCTGGAAGACGTCGTCGTCCAGGGAGTCGAGGCTCACTGTCACACGCCGGAGACCGGCCGTCTTGAGGGCAGCGGCCTTCTTCGGCGTGAGAAGGGACCCGTTCGTGGTCATGGCGATGTCACGGACGTCCGGAATGCTTGCAATGCGACTGACGAGGTCCTCGAGATTCTGGCGCACCAGCGGCTCGCCGCCGGTGAGGCGGACCTTCTCCACACCGAGCGCCACGAAGAGGCGCGTGACCCGTTCGAGTTCCTCGAATGAGAGAATCTCGGCGCGAGGAAGGAAGCGGTAGGCAGATCCGAAGACTTCCTTGGGCATGCAGTAGGTGCACCGGAAGTTGCAGCGGTCTGTGACCGAGATCCTGAGATCCCGCAAAGGACGGCCCAAGACGTCCGGCGTCAACGGCCATGCCTCATGCACCGCGGTACCCCCTCCCCGGCACGCATTGACTTCATTATACCGCCCCGAGGCAATCCTGCCCCGCTCACTCAGGTTTCGGCGCGCTCCATGCGGATGAATGGACGGTCCCGACCGAGGAGGCGTCGGATCTCCCGCCCGGTTTCGACGAAGCCGCACCGTTCGTGCACCTTCACGGCCCGCCGGTTGAAGGCGAAAAGAGGCGTCGTCGAGAAGGGGGGCGGCGTCGCCCGGATCCGAGGCGGGGTCGTAGAAATCCTATCAACGTGCCGGGCGAGAATCTCCTGGACCCCCTCGTGCGTCAGGGGGGCAGAAGGAGAAGGCGGGCTCCGTCACGGGACGTCCGTCGGAGGAGTCCCATCCGATGCCGGTTCCAACCGCCATTCACGGATGCGGATCACTATGGTGAGCAGCGCCCAGAGTTCGAAGGCGCTGAGGATGAGGGACGGCAGGATGAGAATCGGCGAGAGGGCAGAGAGCGGCAGAGCGGGGGAGACTCCGGGGTGAAGGACGGCCACCTGCATGGAGAAATACATCGGCACGAAGGCGGGTCCGAGGACGACGATGGACACCCCTGCCACGGCGTAGATGGGGCCGAGCATGGGGCCGGGATGGACCCGAAAGGCTTGCCAGGCCCGCCTGAGCGACGACCAGTAGGGGGCCGGCCGGAAGTAGAAGCCGGCGATCCAGGCCCAGACGCCCACTGGCACGATCACGAGGATCCAGGCGAGCACCAGGGCGATGACGACGATCACACCTGCGACGGGGATGAGGGTGCCCAGGACGCCGATGATGGAACTCGACAGGTAGAGGGCAAGGCCCAGCACGATAGCAAAGCCGATGCCCCTCCAGGTCCAGCTCCACCAGGCCCAGCCGCCCCGGAAATAGGAGGCGAACGTCGGCGCCTCGCTGGCATCGGCGGCCGCCTTGAGCAGGGAGAGCTCAGCGGCGGTCATGAACGAACCCACCGCAAGGTAGACCGGGACGATGGTGGCGAGGGCGCCCATGATGCGTGTCGCCCTCGTCAGGACGGCCGGCGTTCCAAACGGGGCGAGGGGCGTCGAAAGCCCCGTCAGGAACTGCATCAGGAGGCTCATCAGCCAACCGATGGCGAAGGTGGCCAGAAGGAAGCCGAGCCAGCGGACCCAGTGGGTGGCGAGGTGGGATCCAGCTCGTCGCCAGGCCGAGACGTGCTGCATGGTGCCCTCCCCGGCATGGATCGATCGCACGACAGTCGCTTGGTTCCCTGCAATGCGGGCGAACTCCTCGCCGTGATCCTCTGGCAGTTGATGCCTCGAGGCGAGGAAGGCGGCCCAGTCCCAGGCGATGACCGTGAGAGGCCGCTTCGGCGTGTATCATGACAGGCGGGAGCACGAGGCACAGGCACCGGGCAGGACTGCTCCCGCAGGGGGGAAGGCATGCGGCTCCGCAATCTCTTCACGTATCCGTCTGTCAGCGCCACGGGAACGGGACAGGGTACGGCGGGAGTGCATGTGGACGGGATCGTCTGCCACCTGTGAGGACGCCGCGTGGAAAAGGCTCTGGAAGAGCTGACACGGGCTCCGGTCAGGAGGACGGACGAGGACTTCTCCGTGGTGTGGGACGGCGATCTGGACGCGCTGAGGAGCCAAATCGCCCGCACGGTCGTGGCCCCCGGCCTGCGCCGCCTTCTCGCCCGCCTTGCCGCACGATCCGATGACGAAGGCCGCCGGCGCTGAGCCGGCGGCCTTCGTGCGTCAAATTGGTGGAGGCGACGGGGATCGAACCCGTGACCTGTAGATTGCGAACCTACCGCTCTCCCAGCTGAGCTACGCCCCCTCGGCACCGATTCTAGGTGCGTTGCCATGTGGCCGTCAACCGTACATGTGTTTGCAATTGAAAGAACAAATGTACGGAGAGCGGATTGCTTGTACCAAGAAATTTTTTTTGACCTGGCCCCCAATTTGGAAGGTAAAGTGGTGCCATAGAAGAACTGAGTGGTGAAAAGTGGGGGAAAGTGGGGGAGGGGTGACGGCCTGATGTTCATGGGCGAGCACCGCCACGCCGTGGACGACAAGGGGCGTCTGTTCATCCCGGCACGCTTTCGCGACGGCCTGGGACCCCGCTTCGTGGTGACGAGGGGACTCGACCGCTGCGTGTTCGCCTATGCCCCCGGCGTGTGGGAACGGATGCAGACGCGTCTTGAGGGGCTGCCGTTCACCCAGGCCAATGCCCGTGCCTTCACCCGCTACTTTCTCTCCGGAGCTGCCGAGGTCGAGCCCGACCGGCAGGGCCGCATTCTCCTGCCGCAGCCGCTCCGGGAATACGCAGGGCTCGAGAAGGACAGCGTCGTCATCGGCGTGGGCGACAGGGTCGAGATCTGGGCCGAGAACCTGTGGACCGAGTATGTGGCCAACACCTCCTCCCAGGCCGAGGAAGTCGCCGAACACCTGGAGGGCCTGAACCTTGAGTGAGATGGCGTTCGCCCACGAGCCGGTCCTCCTCGGCGACGTCCTGGCCGCCCTCTCGCCGCGGGCGGGCGAGATCCTGTTTGACGTGACGGTGGGTGGGGCCGGCCATGCCTCGGCGATCGCCGCCAGCGTCGGCCCGGAAGGCCGCATCTACGGCATCGACCGCGACGCAAGGGCGCTCGTCGCCGCCCGTTCCCGCCTCACCGAGCGCCAGACGCCATTTCAGCTCGCCCACGGAGCGTTCGGGCAGGCTGGCGCCCTGCTGCGGGCGATGGGTGGCGACCGGGTGGACATGCTGCTCGCCGATCTCGGCGTCTCCTCGCCGCAGGTCGACGAGCCTGGGCGAGGGTTCTCCTTTGCCAGCGACGGCCCGCTCGACATGCGCATGGACACCTCGACCGGCATCACCGCCGCCGCGTTCGTGAACGGGGCGGGGGAGGACGAGCTCGCCGACGTCATTTTCCGCTACGGCGAGGAGAGGCTCTCGCGCCGGATCGCCCGCGGCATCGTCGCCAGACGCGCCGAGGGTCCGATCTCGACGACGAGCGAACTCGTGGAGATCATCCGCAAGGCCTATCCGTCAGGCGGGCGCAAGGGGCACGGTCACCCGGCGAGGCGGACCTTCCAGGCGCTGCGCATCCTCGTGAACGACGAACTCGGACAACTCGCAAGCCTCCTCGCCCAGCTCCAGGATCTCCTGAGTCCGGGCGGCAGGGCTGCGGTGATCACGTTTCACTCGCTGGAGGACCGGATGGTCAAACGGGCCTTCGCCGATCCCCGCTTCGAACGCCTCATGAAAAGGCCCGTAACGGCAACTGCCGCCGAACGCAAGCGCAACAGGCGATCCCGGTCGGCCAAGCTGAGGGCCGTGCGCTATTTGGGACCAGCGGTCTAGTGGAAGGGGAGGGAACGTACGGTGGTAACGGCTGAAAGGCTCACGGAGTTTCACGAGGAGCAAAGGGCGGCAAGGGTCCGTCCGGGGCCTGCCCCACGCAGCCGGTTCACACGTTTCCTGACGCTTTGGGGCGTCCTCGTCGCCACGGCGCTCTTCACGGTCGCCAGCTACGCCCAGTCGTCTGTCGCCAACTACCGCATCGACGCCCTGAACCAGGCGTACCAGACGGCACTGGCGCAGAACCAGGCGCTCTCCGCCCAGGTCGCCCAGCTGTCCAATCCTCACCGGCTGGTTGCCGACGCGCCATCCCTCAACATGGCCCCGCCCTCAGCGGTGATGGTCGTGACGCCGACGACGCCTTCGGTGGTCCTTGGTAGCGCCCACAACCGGAACTCGCTGGCCATGGTCACCTCGACCCTCGGCCTTATCATCGGATCCCTCGGCGACGCCATCACGGGCTGGTAGCGGGCGGGGGATCCCGAAGGGGGTCCCCCGGTGCCGCCAACCCTTCGCACCAGACGCCGCATCGTCGCCCTCTTCGCCGGCGTCCTGGCCATCAGCCTGGCACTCGTGGCCAGGGTCGGTTACGTATCGCTCGTGAGCGGTCCGTCGCTGGCGAAAGCCGGGCAGGAGGCAAGGCTGCGCGCTGTCCCGATCCAGCCGCCCCGGGGGGAGATCGTGGACGACAGGGGACGTGTCCTCGCCGGCTCCCGGGCGACCGAGAACATCTACGCCATCCCCGGGCAGGTGAGCCGGCCGGGCAGAGAGGCGGCCCTTCTCGCACCCGTGCTCGAGATGAAGCCCGAGGCGGTGCTGAAGCTTCTCGAGCGGCGTCAGAGCATCGTGTGGCTCAGGCGTCGGGCGACGCCGGCCATGGTCTCTTCGGTGAAGAAACTCGGCCTTGGGGGCGTCGGGGTCATCGCCGGATCCCGCCGCCTTTACCCCTACGGATCGCTGGCAGCCGCCGTGCTCGGCTACACCGGGATCGACGATCAGGGCCTCGACGGGCTGGAGACGGTCTATGAGCGGGAGCTCAAGGGCAAACCCGGCGCCGTGCGGGTTGAACTCGACGCCGTGAACCGGCCGATACCCGGCAAGGCCGCCACCTACATCGAGCCCACGCCGGGAGACACCCTGAAACTCACCCTCGATGTCGGGGTGGAGAAGCTGGCGACGGCGGCGGCGGAACAGGCGCTGGCCGAGACACAGGCCAAGGGCGTTGGCGTGATCGTGATGAATGTCCACACCGGAGGCATCGTGGCACTTGCGTCCACACCGGGGTTCAACCCCAACAGCTACGGCGACTTCGCCGCCTCCGCCAGACGGGACTGGCTCGTCTCCGACACGTTCCCGCCCGGCTCGACCTTCAAGATCGTGACGGCCTCGGCGGCGCTCGCCAGCGGTGTGGTGACACTGAACACCGACTTCTACGACCCCGGGTTCACCGTCGTCACGGGCCGGCGCATCCGTTGCTGGAAGGCAGGCGGTCACGGGTCCGTGAGCTTCGTCAAGGTCGTGCACGGCTCGTGCAACGTGGGGTTCGTGGACATGGGCCTGAGGCTTGGCACGGATCGCTTCTACGAATACCTTGAGAAGTTCCACCTGATGGCCCCGACCGGCATCGACCTGCCCGGTGAGGCCAAGGGCCTCATCCCGCCGAAGGGAGCTGTGAAGCCGCTCGACCTGGCGACGATGGCCTTCGGGCAGACCCTGTCCCTCACCCCCGTGCAACTCCTCGCCGCTGTGGCCGCCGTCGCCGACGGCGGCGTGTGGCACCGACCGCACCTCATGGAGACGATCCTGTCGCCGTCCGGAAAGGTGCTCAGACAGTATCCGGTGAAAGGTCAAAGGGTTCTTTCCGCCTCGGTGGCCCAGGAGCTTTCAGGTGTCCTCGGCGGCGTCGTCGCGGAGGGAACGGGGAAAAAAGGTCAGGTGGTCGGCTACCAGATGGCTGGCAAGACGGGCACCGCACAGGCCGTCATCAACGGCTCGTACGTCCAGGGTCAATACGTGTCCTCCTTCGTGGGGTTCGGGCCGCTGCCCGATCCGGCCTATGCTACGCTCGTCGTGATCAACCAGCCGGTCGGCACCTACTATGGAGGACAGATCGCTGCCCCGGTCTTCTCGTCGCTCATGGGCCAGGTCCTGGCGCTCGAGGATATTCCCCCAGACCCCTCGCTCACAGGCGAGGTGCCGATTCCCGACGTGATCGGGCAGAGCCTCGACGCCTCCCTTGCGGCGCTCCGGAAGTCCGGGCTGAGGGGCCGGGTCATCGGTGGCGGCGGGAAGGCGATGGGGCAGTTCCCTATGCCGGGCACACCGATCGCCAGGGGGTCCGAGGTGCTTGTCTTCGGGACGACGGCGAGGCGTGTGGAGGTGCCTGACCTCGTGGGCAAGGATCTCGACTACGCCCTTGAGGTCCTCGACCGGGTGGGCCTCACGGCCGACGTCACGGGTGCGGGGAAGGTGGAAAGCCAATCCCCGGCTCCCGGCACCGCGGTATCCTCTGAAACGGTGGTCCATATCACGGCGCGGCCGTCTACACCTCCGAAGGGCGCGCCATAATGAAGCGGGAATCCCGGATTGGGAGGCCTCGAATGCACTTTTCCGCGCTGAAGGACCTGGGCGTGATCACCGGCTCCCAGGATGTCGAGGTCCGGGACATGCGCCACGACTCCCGCACGGTGCGTCCGGGGGACGTCTTTGTCGCGGTTCCCGGCCACCGCTTCGACGGACACGATTTCATCCCGGAGGCGCTCAGGAACGGCGCCGCGGCCCTGATCGCGGAGCGCGAGGTGAAGGACGCCGGGGTGCCCGTTTTGGTCGTCAAGGATACCCGGGCCATCCTGGGGGAGGTATCGGCACGGGCTTACGGCCACCCGTCGCAAAGCCTCTGCCTCATCGGCGTCACCGGCACAAACGGCAAGACGACGACCGCCTATCTCATCCGCGCCTTGCTCCGGGCTCTCGGGCACGCCACGGGACTGATCGGCACCGTCGAGGTCGACACGGGGCGCGAGAGGCTTCCCGGCGAGCGGACGACTCCGGAGGCAACCGACACGAACCGGCTCCTGGCGGAGATGGTCGGAGCCGGCCTCACGCACGCCGTGATGGAGGTTTCGTCCCACTCCCTGGCGCTCGGTCGGGTTGACGGGCTCACGTTCCAGGGGGCCACCTTCACGAACCTGACCCAGGACCATCTGGACTTTCACCCGAGCTTCGAGGCCTATGCCCAGGCGAAGGCGCGTCTCTTCGCGATGCTCGGGCCGGAGGCCGCGGCCTCGTTCAACGAGGACGACCCCTACCACCGGGTGATGGAGGAGCACTGCCGGGCCACACGGGTCGGTTACGGCCTCGAGAACGAGTCGGATTTCCGGGGCGTCGACCTGCGCGTCGAGGCCACGGGGCTCAGCTTCACCCTGCTCACGCCATCCCATCGGGAGAAGGTGCGGACATCGCTCACCGGTCGCTTCAACATTATGAACATCCTGGCCGCCGTGAGCCTTCTCGCCACCATGGGGCACGACACCGAGCGGATGGTGGCGGCGCTGCGCACGATCCGGGGGGTGCCCGGCCGCTTCGAGCAGATCGGGACGCGGGCTCCCTTCACGGTCATCGTGGATTATGCCCACACTCCGGACGGGCTGGAGAATGCCCTCCTCGCCGCCAGGGATGTGACCCGTGGCAGGGTCCTCGTCGTCATTGGCTGCGGTGGCGACCGCGACCGGGCAAAGCGTCCGCTGATGGGGACGGTGGCGACCACGGAGGCCGACCTCGCCTTCCTCACGTCGGACAATCCCCGCTCTGAGGACCCGCTCGCCATCCTCAAGGAGATGGAGGCCGGGGCGAAGCAGGGCAGTCATCCCTACAGGATCGTGCCCGACCGCAGACAGGCCATCGAAGCCGCCATCGACGCCGCCCGCGCAGGGGACGTGGTGCTGATCGCCGGCAAGGGGCACGAGACGTACCAGGTGATCGGCGACCGGACGATCCCGTTCGACGACCGGGTCGTCGCCGAGGACGCGCTGACCCGGGCATGATCACGGTCGCTGAGATCCTTGAGGTGACGGGCGGGCGCGCCTTCGGCGTCGACCCGGCGGCCGTCTTCCCGACCATGGTGGCCGACTCCCGCCAGGTCGCGCCGGGGGCGCTGTTCTGCGCCTTGCGCGGGGAGCGCACCGACGGTCACCTCTATGCCGTCGATGCCATGGCCAGCGGGGCGGGCGCCGTGCTCGTCGACGAATGGACGACCGTCTCCCCGCGCATCGAGGTCGTCGATGTCCGACGGGCCCTCCTGGCGATCCTCGCGGCCCGCCGCCGCATCACGGGGGGGCACGTGGTGGCGGTGACGGGCTCCGTGGGCAAGACGACCACGAAAGAGTTCATCGCGGCCCTCCTCTCCCGGGTGGGGCCAACCTACCGGTCGCCAGGGAACATGAATTCGGACGTGGGCCTGCCGATGGCTTCGGCCGAGTGGGACCCGGCGGCCTCCTTCGCCGTGCTCGAGGTGGCGATGCGCTTTCCCGGCGAGATCCATGCCCTCGGCCGGGCGATCCGTCCCGACGTGGCCGTCGTCACCGTCATCGGCGAGAGCCACATCGGCCTTCTCGGTTCCCGCGACGCGATCGCCCGGGCCAAGTCCGAACTTTTGGGAGCACTTCCGGCCTCCGGGGTCGCCGTCCTCAACCACGACGACCCGTGGACGTCGCTCATGCGTCTCTTTGCCCCGGCGCGGGTCATCACCGTCGGTGGTGACGCCGGGGCCGACGTCGTCGTCGGCTGCCTGGAAGACAGGGGGCTTGGGGGCTGGAGGCTCGAGGTCGCGCCCCGCGGCAAGACCTCCTTCGACGTGGAGGTCGTCTGGCCCGGGCAAGGGGGGCGCATGGCCGCCGGCCTCGCCATCGGCGCGGCGTTGGCCCTGGGCGTGGATGTGCCGGCCGCGGCCGAGGCGCTTTCCGGCCTCCAACCCGGGGAGGGCCGGGTGCGGGTCTACCACCACGGGGACGTGGTGATCATCGACGACTCCTACAACGCCGCACCGGTGTCGATGGAGGCGGCGCTCGAGCTCCTTTCCAGGACGCCGGCCGGACGCCGGGTGGCGGTGCTCGGCGACATGCGTGAACTGGGAGCCGAGAGCGCCGCCCTCCACCGCCGGATCGGCCAGGCCGCCGCCCGCACGACGGACATCCTCGTGACCGTGGGGGAAGAGGCGCGGCTCATCGCCGCCGGCGCCGTGGCGGCAGGCATGGCGCCGTACCGGGTGCTCGAGGAAGGGGAGGCGGAGGACGCCCTCGATGTCCTGAGGCGGATCCTCGAACCCGGTGACGTGGTCCTGGTCAAGGCCTCACGGGCGCTCGGCCTCGAGCGGGTGGTCAAGGGGATGAAGGCGACGTGAACGAGGCACTGTGGGCCTTCGGCGCCTCGCTCGTGGTTTCGGTGGCCGCCGGCCCGTCCTTCATCCGCTGGGCGCGTTCGGCTGGAGGGCAGCCGGTCAGGGCGGCCGGACCGGCGAGCCATCTCGCCAAGATCGGCACGCCCACGATGGGCGGCGTCCTCTTTGTCGCGGTCACCGCCATCATCGCCCTTGTCGTCGACGGATCCGACCCGGCCGTCGACACCGCCGTCGGGCTCACCGTGCTGTTCGGAGCCATCGGCTTCCTCGATGACATCGCCAAGGTCCGCCGCCAGGCGTCGCTCGGGCTGAGGGCCCGCACCAAGCTCGCCCTCGGGCTTGCTGTCGCCACCACACTGGCCGTGCTCGCCATGGGCCCCCTGGAGCTCGGGACGTACGTTCGGCTGCCCGGGTACGGACAGGCGGTGGAACTGGCTCCGTGGCTCTTTGTGGTGCTGGTCAACGTCGTCGTGCTCGGCGCGACGAACGCCGTCAACCTGACGGACGGCCTCGACGGGCTCGCCGGCGGCACCGGCATTGTGGCGATAGGCTTTTACGCGGCCCTGGCCTACGCCAGCGGCGCCTGGGGGCTCGGCCTCTTCGCCGTCGTGCTGACGGGGGCTGTCGCCGGCTTTCTCTACTTCAATCTCCACCCCGCCCGGATAATCATGGGCGACACCGGGTCGATGGGCATCGGGGCTGCCATCGCGGCGCTCGCCGTACTCACGCGCTCCGAACTCATCCTGCCTGTGGTCGGTCTCGTCTTCGTCGCCGAGGCGCTCTCCGTCATCATCCAGGTGCTCTCGTTCCGGCTGACCGGCAGGCGCGTCTTTCGCATGAGCCCGCTCCACCACCACTTCGAACTCTCCGGCTGGGCAGAGACGACCGTCGTCCGGCGCTTTTGGATCTGTGGCATCCTCGCCGCCGCCCTCGCCTACCTTCTGTGGTGGTGACGTCATGAAGGTAAGGGCCCCCGACCTGACGCTCCTGTGCGTTCTCCTGACGCTCCTCGGCGTCGGCATCGTCATGGTCTTCTCGGCAAGCTCGGTCGAGTCGCTGGCGGCTGTCGGCAACCCCTACTATTTCCTCATCCGGCAGGCCATCTGGGCCTGCCTCGGCCTTGTCGCCATGGTCATGCTCATGAACTACCCGCTGGAGCGCATCAGGCGGCTCGCCCGCCCCTTCGCCATGCTCACCGGCTTTCTGCTGCTGGCGGTCCTCGTTCCCCATGTCGGCAAGGAGATCCAGGGGGCCCGACGCTGGATCGGGGTCGGCTCCCTCGTCCTGCAGCCTTCCGAGATGGCGAAGCTCGCCCTGGTGCTGCTCTTCGCGGATACGCTGTCGCGCCCGGAGGCCCAGCCCCAGAGCTTCATGAAGGGCGTCCTGCCGCACCTCGGCTGGATCCTCCTGGCGGGTGGCCTGATCATGCTCGAGCCCGACCTCGGCACCGCCCTGTGCATCGGCGGCACCGGCATCCTCATGCTGTGGGTAGCCGGTGCCCAGACCGGCCAGATCCTTGGCGTGGGGGCACTCGGGGTGCCGGCCATCGGGCTTCTGATCCTGGTCGAGCCGTACCGGCTGAAGCGTCTCCTCGCCTTTCTCCACCCGCAAAAGGACCCGCTCGGCTCGGGATACCACATCATCCAGTCCCTATACGCCCTGGGATCCGGCGGGCTGTTCGGGCAAGGGCTCGGCCGCTCGAGCCTCAAGTACTTCTACCTCCCCGAACAGCACACCGACTTCATTTTCGCTGTACTCGGGGAGGAGCTCGGGTTCCTCGGGGCACTCGCCGTGGTGGTTCTCTTCTTCATCGTCGGCTGGCGCGGGATCCGCACCGCCGTCCTCGCCCCGGACCGGTTCTCCTCCTTGCTGGCCGCCGGGCTCACGACCATGATTCTCCTGCAGGCATTCCTCAACATCGCCGTGGTCACGGCTTCGATGCCGATCACCGGCGTACCCCTGCCGTTCATCTCGTACGGCGGTTCCTCGCTCGTCTTCACCCTGGCCGGAGCCGGCCTTCTCCTGAACGTCTCGCGTCACGTGCGGGAGTCCTAGGCGATGGCGAAGCGGCTTCTCGTGGTGACGGGCGGCGGTTCCGGCGGGCACATCTATCCGGCCCTGGCCGTGGCGAGGGAGGCGGCCGGGGCGTTTGACATCGCCTACATCGGAGCGAGGGGCGGTATGGAGGAAACCGTGGTGCCGGGTGCGGGCGTGCGCTTTTACGCCATCCCGGCCGGCGGCATCGCCGGCAAGGGCCTGGGCGCCCGGCTCGCCGGCGGTTGGCGATCGGTCCTGGGCCTTGGCCACGCCTATGCGATCCTGGGCCGGCTTCGTCCGGCCGTGGTGTTCGGCACCGGGGGGTACGTGTCGGGTCCGGTCGGGCTGGCCGCGAGGATGCGCCGGGTGCCGGTCGCCGTGCTCGAACCCGACGCCAGGCTCGGCGTCACGAACACCCTCTTGGCGCGTCTCGCCGTCGAGGTCTATCTCGGCTTTCCCGGGGCCCTGCCCTCGCTCGGGCCGGCGGTGCAGGCCAAGGCCATCGGGACGGGGATCCCAGTGCGGCCGGAGGTGGGCCGCCTCACGCGTCAGGCGGCACGAAGGGCGCTCGGCCTCGATCCCGTGCTCCCGACCGTGCTCGCCTTCGGCGGCAGCCTGGGATCGGGGCCGCTCAACGATGCCGTCGCCCGCTCTGTCGCCGAGGGGGCGACGGGAGGGCTGCAGCTGATCTGGGGGACGGGCCGTCGCTACGCCGAGGCCTATCCCGGTCCATGGCCCGAGACGGTCAGGTGCCTTCCCTACATCGAGGATCTGCCGGTGGCACTTTCTGCTGCCGACCTCGTGGTGGCGAGGGCGGGGGCCGTCACCATCGCCGAACTCGCCGTGGCCGGCCGGGCGGCGATCCTCGTGCCGTCCGCCTTTGTGAGCGACGACCAGCAGTTCCGGAACGCAGCCCTGGCGAAGGAGGCGGGGGGGGCCGTGGTGATGACCGACGGGGACCTGAAGGCGGGCGCCCTGTCGCCGGCCCTGGCGAACCTCATGGCCGACGCCACCCGCCTTTCCGCCATGGGTAAGGCGATGCGCCAGGTGGTTCCCGCCGGAGCCGCCGGCGCCATCGCCGATCGTCTCGTCCGCATCGCCGGGGAGGGCCGGCCGTGAACTGGATCGACGAAATCAGGGACGCTGGGGCCGGAAGGGTCGAGGAGGCAGCCCGGCTGGACAGGCTCACAACCCTTCGGGTCGGTGGGCCGGCCGAGGCACTCCTCCACCTGGAGGACCCCGGGCGCCTTCCCGCCGCCCTCGCCGTCCTCGCACGACGGGGGGTGCCCTGGCGCTTTCTCGGCAACGGGTCGAACGTGATGGTCAGAGACGGCGGCGTGGACGGGGCGGTCATCCTGATGACGGCCCTCAGGGACTTCGCCTCGGAGGGGGAGACGGTGACTGTAGGGGCCGGACTCTCCTTGATCGGGCTCGTCCAGGCCGGCCACCGGCAGGGCCTCCTCGGCATGGAGTGGGCTTCGGGCATCCCCGGATCGGTGGGAGGGGCGATCGTCATGAACGCCGGTGCCCATGGTCACGACACGGCCGAGTTCCTCGAAGCCGCACTCATCGTGGAAACGGGGGAGCCCGAGGCGCACTGGGTGGAGGGGGCCCAGCTCGCCTACTCCTACCGTCACAGCCGCCTGCAGTCCGAAGAGAGCGGGGTCCTGGCCGGGCGCTTTCGCCTCCGTCAGGGCGACGCGGCTGAGGGACGCCGCCTCTTGCGGGCGTTCCTCCTCGACAGGAAGGCGAAGCAGCCGAGTGGCAACAACGCCGGATCGATGTTCAAGAATCCACCTGGCGATTACGCCGGGCGGCTCATCGAGGCGGCCGGCGGCAAGGGGCATCATGAGGGCGGTGCCGAAATATCCACCCTGCACGGCAACTTCTTCCTAAACACGGGCACCGCCACGGCAAGGGACGTTCTCCGCCTTGTGGACTGGGCGCGCGAAGCCGTGAGGAAGTCGTCCGGCAGGGAACTGGAACTCGAGGTCGAGGTATGGGGAGAAGGCTGAGACGGCGTCGCCGGAAGACGACCCGACACCCCCGCCACAGACTGCGCCACCCCTGGCGGCTCTTCGGGCCACTTCTGGGGGTGGCCCTCGCGGTCGGCATCTATCGCGGGGGACAGGCACTCCTGAATGCTCCCTACCTGTCGATCCGGAAGGTCCAGGTCGTGGGGGGGCCCTCTTCGGTGTTCACCGCATCCGGCCTCACCCGGGGCGAGCCGATCCTCACCGTCAACTTCGCCCGGGCCCGCAGGCGCCTTCTGGCCGCCGACCCCTGGTACGCCCGGGCGAGCTTCCGGGCGCAGCTGCCCGACGAGGTGATCATCACCGTGACCCGGCGCACCCCGCTCCTTCTCATCGGCACGGCGGCCGGCCAGGTGATGGGGATCGACGAAACCGGCATGATCCTCCCCGAAGGGCGGGGGGTCAGCGGGCTGCCGTACCTCACCGGGATCAACGTGGCCGGGGCGCCTTACACGAGACCGCGCCGGCCGGGCATCCAGATGGCGCTCGACCTCGTTCCGCTCCTTCCCGGGCCACTCCTGAAGCAGGTGTCGGAGGTCTCGGTGGGAGGGGGGGGCCTCTCGCTCTACCTTGAGTCCGGCACGAAGGTGATCCTGGGACCGGATGCCGAACTCCCGCGCAAGGTCGCCGTCCTGGAGGGCATCTTGCGCCAGGCGAAGAGCCAGGGGATGAGGCTCGTCACGATCGATGTCACCTACCCCGGGACGCCGGATGTGACCACGGGTCCGTAAAGGATCTGACGCACCCCTTTGCCTGGACCTTGCCACGAAGGAATATGTCAACCGCTAGAGAACCTTGACCGCAAAGGCCTCAGGACCGCCTTGCCATGAGGAGGCTTCCCGTGCTGGAGTTCTCGAAGGAACGTGAGCGCTTCGCCGTCATCAAGGTGGTCGGAGTCGGGGGCGGCGGCACCAACGCCGTGAACCGCATGATCGCCGCAGGGCTCAGAGGCGTCGACTTTGTCGCAGTCAACTGTGATGCTCAGGCACTGCAGCTTTCGCAGGCAGCGAACAAGATCCAGATCGGAGGCAAGCTGACGAAGGGGCTCGGTGCCGGGGCCAATCCGGAGATCGGCCAGAAGGCCGCCGAGGAGAGCCGGGACGTGCTCGGCGAGTCGCTGGTGGGGGCCGACATGGTCTTCATCACGGCCGGCATGGGCGGTGGTACGGGCACCGGTGCAGCCCCCGTCGTCGCCGAGGTGGCGAAGGAGTCAGGGGCGCTCACCGTGGGCGTCGTGACCAAGCCGTTCTCCTTCGAGGGGCGGCGCCGGGCCGCTTACGCCGAGGTGGGCGTGGCCAACCTCAAGGAGAAGGTCGACAGCCTCATCTCCATCCCCAACGACCGCCTCCTGAAGATCGTCGAGAAGAACACGACCATGCTCGAGGCCTTCCGGATGGCCGATGACGTGCTCCGCCAGGGGGTGCAGGGCATCTCCGACCTCATCGCCGTGCCGGGCATCATCAACCTTGACTTTGCCGACGTGAAGACCGTCATGTCCCACACCGGCACCGCGGTCATGGGCATCGGCATCTCTGCAGGCGACACCCGCGCCGAGGACGCCGCCAGGGCCGCCATCTCAAGCCCGCTTCTGGAGACGTCCATCGACGGCGCCCGGGGCGTGCTGTTCAACATCACCGGCGGACCCGACCTGGCCCTCTTCGAGGTGGAGCAGGCGGCGGAGATTATCCACGCCTCGGCTGACCCGGAGGCCAACATCATCTTCGGCGCCGTCATCGACGAGGCGATGGGAGACGAGATCCGACTGACCGTCATCGCCACCGGCTTCGGCGACGACCGGCCGACAGCCGGCGAAGGGCGGGGTGAAGAGGGGTTCTCTCTGCGGCCGCCCACGCCGCTCGACCAGCTCGATGTTCCATCGTTCGTCCGCCGGAGGGAATAGGCCCGAACGAAGAGGGATTCGACCGACACCAGCCCCTGACAGCATTTGTCAGGGGCTTCCTTCTACCATGGGGGCATGCGGGGGCTCACCGCCCCGTATCCATCACGGGAGGGGGCAATCAGACTGGCCGCGCAGGTGGTGGACGGGGACCTCGTCTTCCTCTCGAACGCCGTCCTGGACCAGGCCGTGCTGTCCCTCAGCGCGCGCCTGGCGGGCAGGCGCCCTTTCACCTGGCGCACGGCCGCAGCAGCCGTCCTGGGCGGCGCCTACGCCGTCGCCGTCCTCTATCCCGCCCTTTGGCCGATCGCCGGCATCGCCGGCAAGATCGGCATGTCCATCGCCATCGTGGCCATCGCCTTCGCCCCGGTCGGGCGGCGCTCCCTCCTGCGCATGCTGGCCTCCTTCTATGGGTCGGCCTTCGGTCTTGCGGGCCTGGCCTACGGCATCCAGGGACTTCTTGCGACGCCCATCGGGGCGATCGGAGGCATCCTCGCCACGGCCGTCGCCCTTCCCGGGGCCTGGCTCGCCGCCGGGGCCGTAGCCCGCGCCCTCGACGCCAGGGCGAGGCAGGGGGGCGTCCTCCCGGTGCGGATCAGGGTGGGGGAGCGGGAGGTTGCCCTGAGGGGGCTCGTCGACACCGGGAACAGGGCCCGGGATCCGCTCTCTCAGATGCCGGTGGTCTTCTGCGAGAGGTCCTCGCTGGCGGGCCTCCTCCCAGCCGGGCTGATGGCGGCCATGGGGGGCGAGGCGGCGAGCCTCTTCGAGCACCTGCCCAAGGACATCGACCCCGATTGGGCGCGCCGACTGCGCCTTCTCCCCGTCGCTTCCGTGACGGGAGTGGGGAGCATGGTGGTCGGCTTCCGCCCCGACGGGCTCTTCGTCGGGGCGGCGGGCGAAGTGGCGGCTGGGGCGGTCATCGGCGTCGCCCCCGAGGGGCTCTCTCACGACGGTAGCTTTCAGGTCCTGATTCCGGCCGCTCTCGCCCCTGCCAGTCGGACGGCGGCGGAGGCGGCAGCGGTCGTTCCTTTGACCAAGGGAGGCGTCGGTTGATGCGAAAGGTCCGGCAGGGAGCCCTGGCGTGGCGGTGGCGGGCCACCCTGTACATCCTCGCTTTCCTGCTGCGGCTTGGCCTCTGGCGGCCCTGGGAGGCCCACTACGTCGGCTCCAGCGAGGCACTGCCGCCGCCCCTCACGGCGGACGAGGAAATGGTGCTCCTGGGTTCGCTGTCCACCGGGGATCCCGCCATCCGAGGCGTCCTCATCGAGCGCAACCTGCGCCTCGTCGTCTACATCGCCCGCAAGTTCGAGAACACCGGCATCAACATCGAGGACCTCGTCTCCATCGGCACCATCGGCCTCATCAAGGCCGTGAACACCTTCGATCCCGGCAAGAAGATCAAGCTCGCCACCTACGCCTCGAAGTGCATCGAGAACGAGATCCTGATGTTTCTCAGGAGAAACGCCAAGACCCGGGCCGAGATCTCGTTCGAGGAGCCCCTGAACGTGGACTGGGACGGGAACGAACTCCTCCTCTCGGATGTCCTCGGCACGGAGCCGGACCTGGTCTACAGGGACATCGAGGACGAGGTGGACCGGGTTCTGCTCCGAAAGGCCCTCGAGTTCCTGCAGGGTCGGGAGCGGCGGATCGTAGAACTGCGCTTTGGCCTGAAGGACGGGCGCGAGAGGACCCAGAAGGAGGTCGCCGACCTGCTGGGCATCTCACAGTCGTACATCTCACGCCTTGAAAAGCGGATCATCAAGCGCCTGCGGCGCGAGATGAAGCGCATGGAGTGAAGGGACAACCGACCGCCGACGCTCATGACCCGCCCACGAACGCGCTCTGGAACCTTCCGTGAACGCCATGGGGCGGGAGCGGCCCTCACGGCCCCTCGAGGCCCTGCTCGAGGCGATCCCGAGAAGGCCGCACAGAATCGTGACGCGATCCCGGCGAAGGTGACGGACGCCGTCGTCATGGCCGACCGTCCCCTCCTGTGGCAGGGTCATCCCCGACCCCGCCCGGAACGTTCGACGCCTCGCTCCTGAACCGTTTGGCTGAATAAGTCCCCCGGGGCCCGCCAAGAATGGATGGCGTTGGTCCCCGGGGGGATTTGGCGTTGGCGAACAAGGTGGAGATCTGCGGCGTCAACACATCGAAGCTCCCGGTCTACACGAACGCCAAGATGCGGGAGTTCTTTACCGCCATGCAGGCGGGCGACGCTGCCGCCCGCGACCGCCTCGTCAACGGCAACCTGCGCCTTGTGCTCTCCGTGATCCAGCGCTTCAACAACCGGGGGGAATACGTCGACGATCTCTTCCAGGTCGGCTGTGTGGGGCTCATCAAGGCCATAGACAACTTCGACCTCAGCCAGAACGTGCGGTTTTCGACGTACGCCGTGCCGATGATCATCGGGGAGATCCGGCGCTACCTCAGGGACAACAACCCGATCCGGGTGTCGAGGAGCCTTCGGGACACCGCCTACAAGGCCCTCCAGGTGCGTGACCAGCTGGTGACCGAGGGCGGGAAGGAGCCCTCCCTCAAGGAGATCAGCGAGCGCCTCGGCCTCCCGCAGGAGGACGTGGTCTACGCCCTCGACGCCATCCAGGAGCCGGTGAGCCTCTTCGAACCGATTTACCACGACGGCGGCGACCCCATCTATGTGATGGACCAGATCTCCGACGACAAGCAGGGAGACGGATCGTGGCTCGAGGGGATCGCCCTGCGGGAGGCCATGAGGCGCCTTTCAGACCGGGAGAAGACGATCCTCAACCTGCGCTTCTTCGAAGGCAAGACCCAGATGGAGGTGGCCCAGGAGATCGGCATCTCTCAGGCCCAGGTCTCGAGGCTCGAGAAAGCGGCCCTCAGCCACATGAGAAAACATGTCTAGGGAGACCTGGCGGGACCTCCTCGGCCCGCTCGTGCTTCTGGCGATGGTGGGGGTGCTCCTCTATGCCGGGCGGCCGGCGACCGCAGCCTCGCCGCTCACGCCTTCTCCGGACGTCGTCCGCTTCCATGTGGTCGCAAACTCGGACACCGTCACGGACCAGGGCCTGAAGCTCGAGGTGCGCAACCGTGAGCTGGCCCTGCTCGACACCCACCTCGCCACCGTGACGAGCGAGGCAGAGGCGGTGGCCTGGCTCGGCGCCCACCTGGGCGAGATCCAGCAGGTGGCCCGCGACGTCCTGCGCCAGGGAGGCGCCGCCTACGGTGTCCGGGTTGCGCTCGGAAAGGACGAGTTCCCGACCAAGTCCTACGGGAACCTCGTGTTCCCCGCCGGGACCTACGAGTCCCTCACGATCTACCTCGGCGCCGCCAGGGGCCAGAACTGGTGGTGCGTGCTCTTCCCGCCACTTTGCCTGGTCGATCCGACGTCCTCCGTGGCGACGAGCGAGCCGGCCTCGGCCTCACCCCAGCCGCCGTCGGTCCAGGCCTCCGGCGGCAAGGACAAGGCGATCCGACCGAGGGTCATCGTGAGATACCCGCTGATAGGCGCCCTGGCCCGCCTCGTTGGCAGGGTCTTCCGGTGGTGACAGAACATGGACCGCACCGCCCTGGCATAGTCCTAGGGCGGAGGGATCACCGTGGTCAAGCTGTCGGAACTCAGGCTGAAGGACGTCGTGAATCTCTCCGACGGCAGGCGCATCGGGCTCATCGGCGACTTTGAACTGGACCTCGACCAGGGACGGGTCATCTCCCTGATCGTGCCGGGGCCGGGACGCATCCTGGGACTCCTCGGGCGCGACCGCGATCTCGTGATCCCCTGGCGCCAGATCAAGAAGATCGGACTCGACGTGATCCTTGTGGAACTCGTGGACGCCCCGGCGGGCGAAGGGCCCTGAGATGACCGGGAGGAAGGGGGACGGACGGTGCTCTTGCGCCTTGGGTCGGCGCTCGTCCTCCTCCTGGCCGTGGTCGGCCTGCTCCTTTGGGCCTCAGCTCCCCGCAGCATCTGGCAGGCCGAGGCGAGCACAGGCTTTGCCCTCGATCTGCCGGATGACCCGCCGCCGGGCATGGCGCTTTCGGACATCAGGCTGGTTCCGTCTTCTGGCGGTGCGCCCTCCCACGTGGCAGAGCTCGCCTACGCCGGAAGGGGACAGGCCCGCCTCCAGATCTTCGAGAGCCCCTATCCGCTCGGCCCCATGCCCTTGAAGCCGGGCGACGGACCGGTCATCATCGGGACTGCGGGGAAGGGGGCACCTCTTGTCGAGGGCTTCGAGCGGGTTGGAGGGCTCTACGTGCAGGCCGACGCCAGGGGCCTTGGCGAGCCCGCCTTTGCCGCCTGCCTCGCCTCGCTCCGCCCGGTCGACGGAGGAATCGCCTATGTCCTTCTCCATCGTCTCATCCGGTGACGTGCCGTTCATCTCGCTCGACGCCTTTGCGGCCAGGGGATACCTGGCCGCCTTCTCGACCCGCCGGGGCGGCGTGTCGGAGGATCCGTTCGCGTCCATGAACGTCGGCTTTTCGTCGGGAGACCTGCCGGAGAACGTCATCCGCAACCGGCAGCGCCTCTTCGGCGCCCTCGGGATCGAGCCCACGGAGGTCGTGGTGGCAAGCCAGGTGCACGGGAACGGGGTCCTCCGCTTGACGGGCGAGGCTTCCGGAATGGGGGCGACGAGCCCGGGCGAGGGGCCGGGCCCGGCGGACATCCTCCTGACCGACGTCAGGCGGCTCTTTCTGTTCCAGGTCTTTGCCGACTGTGTCCCGATCTTCCTCGCCGACAGCAGGAGGCGTGCCGTCGCCATCGCCCATGCCGGATGGCGGGGAAGCGCCGCCGACGTGGCCGGGACGGCCGTGCGCGCCCTTGGTGAAGCCTTCGGCAGCGCTCCCGGGGACCTCGTGGCGGGCATCGGGCCCGCCATCGCCCCTCCCTGCTATCCGGTCGGGCCTGAGGTGGGGGAGGCGATCACCGCCACCTATCCCTGGGCCGGGCGTTATGTCAAGGACGGACAGGCCGACCTCCGGTCCTTGAACGCCGAGGCCCTCCTGCGACTGGGGATTCCGGCCGCGGCGATCCACGTCGCCCCCTGGTGCACGAGGTGCGAGACGGACCTCCTCTTCTCGTACCGCCGGGATGGGGTCCGCAGCGGCAGAATGGCAGGCATTGTCGGCATTCTCTGAGAAGGAGACTGGCAGGCGTGGGCGAATCTTCCACGCGGTGGTCGGTTGACAGAACTACGCGACAGACTGCGAGGCCTTGAGGATCGCATCAGGAGGGCCGCCGAGGACGCTGGACGACGGCCCGACGAGGTGTTCCTGCTTCCGGCCACCAAGGGCGTACCGGCTGACGTGATCCGGGAGGCGTCCGCACTGGGGCTCCGTGACTTCGGCGAGAACCGAGTCCAGGAGGCCATGGCGAAGGCCCCTCTCGTTCCGGACGTCGCCTGGCACGGCATCGGCAGGCTGCAGACCAACAAGGCGGCCAAGGCGGTGGCGATCTTCCAGGCGATCGAAAGCGTCGACCGGCCCGACCTCGCCCTGAAACTCGACCGTGCGGCTCGTGAGAGGGGACGCACGCTCGACATCCTCGTGGAGGTGAACACGACCGGCGAGAGCCAGAAGGGAGGCGTTGCCCCCGGGGGCCTCGAAGCTCTTCTGGAAGAGATCTCCACACTTCACAACCTGAGGCCGAGAGGCCTCATGACCATCGCAGGAAGGGATGAGCCCGCCCGCTCGTTCGCCCTCCTCGCCCGGCTCAGGGAAAAGCTGCGGCCGGCGTGGCCGGAACTCACCGAGCTGTCGATGGGGATGAGCGGCGACTTCGAGGAGGCCATCCGCCACGGCGCAACCATCGTGAGGGTCGGCCAGGCCCTGTTCGGTCCCAGGACCACCTGAAGGAGGACTCATGACGTGAAGATCGTCGACCGGTTCCTGAACGTGATCGGCTTCGAAGAGGAAGACGTCGAGATGGACCCCACGCCACCGCCTCCCTCCGAAGAGCCCCAGAAGAGGAGGGCACCGCTCGTGTCCCTCGCCGGCGGCCAGGCCCCGAAGGGCGTCCAGGTCATCGTGAAGACCCCGGTCGCCTTCGAAGAGGTGCAGGAGATCGCTGACCACGTGAAGTCCCGCCGTCCTGTCATCGTGAACCTCGAGGGGATGAGCAAGGACGACGCCCAGAAGATCCTGAACTTCCTGTCGGGGGCCGTGTACGCGCTTGACGGGGGCCTGAAGCGCATATCCTCCGGTATCTTCCTCGCCGCCCCGGCGAACATCCAGGTCGAGATGGACCTGCCGCGGGAGGCGGAGGTGCGAGAGACCAACTTCTTCGGAGGGTAGCCCGTGGGGTTCCTCGTCAGCGTCCTCTCATTCATCGGCGAGATCATCATCATCCTGATCGTGGTGAGATCGCTCCTCTCCTGGGTCCGCCCCTCGAGCTACAGCCGCGGCTACAGCGAGGTGGAACGCTTCCTGGAGGACGTGACGGAGCCGTTCATCGCTCCGGTGCGCCGCTTCATGCCGCACACGGGCATATTCGACTTCTCCCCGCTCGTGGCGGTGATCCTCATCATCATCGTGATCCGCATCATCGGCTTTCTGGGCTAGGAGGAAGTGACGTGCTGACGCCTCTGGATATCCATAACAAGGAGTTCAGGAAGGGCTTTCGCGGCTACGACGAGCAGGAGGTCGACGCCTTCCTCGACGAGGTGGTGCGCGACTTCGAGGCCGTGCTGAAGGAGCGCGACCAGATGAGAGACAGCATCACGGACCTGAGGCGGCAGATCGACCAGTACCGCCTCATCGAGGACAGCCTGCAAAAGGCCCTCGTGGTCGCCCAGCAGGCTGCGGAGGAGGTCACCGCCGCCTCGGGCAAGGAGGCCGAACTCATCATCGAGAAGGCCCGCCAGGAGGGGGAGCGCTCCCGCCAGGAGATCCTTGAGCGCATCCGGGACCTTGAGGACAAGGCCGCCCGCACGAGGAGCGAGATGGACCTCTACCGGGCGAAGATGCGCACGCTCCTTGAGTCGCAGCTCGAGATCCTGGACCAGATGAAAGGCGTCGGGGACGCCTACGCCGCCACCGGCGAGGCCTGAGGGCGACTATCGAGGTCCGGACGGCCCGTCCGGCGCCTTGGCGCGTCTCGCGAAGGGGAATCCGTCGTGAAAGGGCTGCTTCCGCCTGACCCGGAACTCCTCGCCCTGATCGACGAGGCGGGCGCCTTTGCCGCCCCGGGAACGGTCGCGTGGCGCGACGCCTGGGGAAGTTACGGCACCGTCGCCACCCGGGGAACGTTCGGCAACACCGTCAGCCGGATCCGGGTTCCCCGGGATGACCTGCCGCGCTTCCTAGCCGACGTGGCAAGACGATACCGGGTGCGACCGGCCTTTCACGTCGGCCCCTTCGAGACCCCGGGCCTCGCCGCCGCCTTGCTGGCGGAGGGATACCGTCTCGCTGAGCGCGACGGGATCCTCGTCCATGATCTCGATCCGGACCTCATCCCGGATGCCTCGGGCGTCCAGGTCTGCGAGGCCCGGGACACGGACGACTTCCTGGCGGAGAACTGGCTTTCCGGCGTCGTGTTCGGTGATCCGCCGATCAGGCGGGAAGCCGCCCGAAAGGCGGCTGAGCAGGCCGCCCGTCCGGATGTCGCGACATCCACCACCTTCGTCGTGCGGGACCCGGAAGGGAGGCTTCCCTGCCTCGCATCGGCCGGCATGGCATTCCACGGATCGTGGGCGTTTCTCGTGAGCGGTCAGACGCATCCCGCTGCCCGCGGACAGGGGCTCTACCGCGCCCTCGTCGGGGCCCGCCTCGACCTGGCATCAGGGCTTGGCCTGGCCTTTGCCGCCACCGAAGCCGACGCGGCGATGTCCTTGCCGATCCTCACCCGCTGGGGCTTTCGCTGCCTCGGGTGGAAGGAGATTTACAGGTGGCCCGGGACTTCCCGCACGGTCAGGGGCGGAGCAGGGGAATCCCGGGGAGCGGGGCCGGGAGACCGTTGAACCGGCAGGCTTTGCGAGGTTCGGTAGGTGGGCGGCGCCCGCCGTCTCTCCGGGCTTTGCCCGCCGGAATGGCCTGGGACAGATGCCGTGCGATGGCGAGGATGCGGGGGAGGTTGTGGGATCCGGCGACGGCGCGGGTCCGCACATGGATGCCGGCCAGCACCCCCCGGCCGTCGAAGGCGTCCGCCTTTCTCTCTGCGGGGCCTCCACATGCGTCGGTCGGCGACGCCGCCGCGGATGAGGCCGGGGCCTTGGCCCCAGCGGGGCTCCGTTCGCTTCGGGAAAGTCGGCCACGGATCCAGCCTGTGTGCCGTGAAGGAATTGTTCGCGAGCGGCATCGGCGGTCGACTAAAGTTGTTCCGTCGTTCACAATCGGGTGTGGCGGGCGTTTGTCGCTCGTCCCGCCGGACCGTATAATGAGGCCGCTTCAGGAGGGGGATGGGCATGCCCGCGACCGTGGGATCCGGATCCCTCCTCATTGCCCTGGCGATCGCTGTCTGGGGCTTCATCGCCGGCATGGTCGGCATGAGGACGAAGAGGCCCCGCCTTGTGGCGTCGAGCCGCGGGGCTGTGGTCGGCGCGGCGCTCGCTGTCATCGTCGCCTCGCTCACCCTGTGGTCGGCGCTCCTGGGGTCGGACTGGAACCTCGTGTACGTGGTGCAGGAGACGAGCCTGACACTGCCCACGCTCTACAAATTTGCGGCTTTCTGGAGCGGCTTCGCCGGGTCGCTCCTGCTTTGGACCCTCATCCTCTCGCTCTATGCCGCCGCCAACGTCCTGTGGCCGCAGCGGCGTGCCCGCCCGTTCGTGCCGGTGGCGACGATCGTCTTCCTCGGCGTCATGATGTTCTTCCTCTTCGTCCTGAACTTCCTTGCCACGCCGTTTGCGACGATGACACAGCAGGTGCTCGACGGCTCAGGCCTTGACCCGCTCTTGCAGTATCCCGAGATGGCCATCCACCCGGTGCTCCTCTACCTCGGCTTCGTGGGGATGACGGTTCCCTACGCCTTCGGCATGGCCGGTCTTTACATGGGGCGCGAGGGCCGGGACTGGCTCGTCGTCACCCGCAAGACGACGCTCGTGGCGTGGCTCTTCCTCTCCGCAGGGATCGTGCTCGGGGCGCACTGGTCCTACCGGGTGCTGGGCTGGGGCGGCTACTGGGCGTGGGATCCGGTCGAGAACGCGGCGCTCCTGCCATGGATCACCGGTACGGCGTTCCTTCACTCGTCCGTGATGCAGGAGCGGCGCGGGATGATGCGCGGCTGGAACGTGCTCCTTGTCCTTGTCACGTTCCTTCTCACGGTCTTCGGCACGTTCCTGACGCGGTCGGGCGTCGTGACGTCCATCCACGCCTTCACCGGCACGACGGTCTGGCCGGCCTTCCTCGGCTTTCTCGGCGTCTGCCTTGCGGTGTCGCTCTGGATGCTCGTCCGCCGCTGGCGGGCCGTCCAGGAGGAGCCGCTCGGCACCGAGATCGTGTCCAAGGAGTCCTCCTTCCTCTTCAACAACGTGCTCCTCATCGCCGCCGCCGTCGCCGTGCTCTGGGGCACCGTCTTCCCGCTCGTGTCCGAGGCCGTGCTCGGCCAGACCATCACGCCGGGGGTCAGCTTTTACAACAGCACGTTCGGCCCGCTCTTCCTCGCCGTGATCGTGCTGATGGGCATCTGTCCGCTCATCCCGTGGCGGCGAGCGACGCCCGCCCAGCTGCTGAGGAACCTCTGGCCGACCCTTGCCGCAGGCGCCGTCGTCGGGCTTGCCACCGGCATCGGCACGGCCAACTCCGGGGTGGGCATCGCCCTGGGGGCTGTCGGGATGGCGCTCTTCACGATGCTGGGCGAGTTCTGGAAAGCGGTCCGCATGAGGGTCCACCACATGGGAGAGCGGGCGGCCACGGCGCTCTACCGGGTCTTCTCGACCAACCGCAAGCGCTACGGGGGCTACCTGGTGCACGTCGGCATCCTCATCCTCGTGATCGGGGTGGTCGGGACGCAGTGGCTCGCCCGCCGGGCGACGTTCACCCTCGCGCCCGGCCATCCGGCACACCTCGGGGCCTATACCTTCACGCTGGAGGGAATCCGGCACGGGCTTGACGGACCGTATCCCCAGCTGGCCGCGATCGTGAGGGTGAGCGGCGCGAACGGGGAGGAGGTCGCCACCCTCGCCCCGAGCCAGGTCACCTATCCCGCACTCCAGCTGCCGATGGGCAAGCCTGACATCGCTTCCTTCGTCCTCACGGACATCTACGTCGTGCTCTCCGGCACGGATGGCCGCTCGGCGACCCTCCTCGTGATCCTGAATCCGCTTGCGTCCTGGATCTGGGCCGGCGCGGTGATCATCGTGGCGGGGATCATCATCGCACTTGGCTTCAATCCGGAGGACCGGGGGCGCCCCCGCCCCGTCAGCGCGCGGGCGGACGGGGAGGCTGTGGCATGGCGTACGTGATCCTCGCCGCCCTTCTCGTGGTCGCCGTGGCGATCACCGTCCGCCCCTTCCTCGCTTCGCCGTCGGAGGCCGCTGACGCCCCCTTGCAGGAGGATGGGCGCGAGGGCTACCGGGAGGACGTCCGTCAGGACTACCTCATGGGCAAGATCGCACCGGAGGAATACGAGGCCGCCCTGAAAGAGGAGGGCGACGCATGATGCGGCGCCTCGTCGCCGTCGCCTTCGCTCTCATGGCCTTCTGCCTGCCGGTGACGGCCCAGGCTGCCTCCCCGCCGAGGGTTCTGAGCGAGGAGACCGTGCTCTCGTTCAAAGGGGGGGGGATACGGTTCTTCGACCAGATCGTCCTGTCGTCGCCGGGAGAGCTGACCTGGCCCGTCGCCCACGGGGCCAGCGGGATCTCGGTGACGGGAGGTAGCATCGTCTCACGCCACGGCGACGAGGCGACGATCGATGCCGCCGCAAGAGATGTGACGCTCACCTACGCTGTGCCCGGCGTGGGGGAGACGTTTGTCTGGACGCGTCGCGTGGCAGGGGCGCCCGCTGCCTGGGTCGTGCTCGTGGCGCCGGGCATGAGGGTCGGGTGGGTGCAGGGTCTCCCGTTCGCCCCTGCGGGCCATGTGAAGATCGCCGGCCTTGTTCTCGCCGAGTACGCCTACACGGGCAAGGGCAATGCCTCGTTCGCCTGGCCCTTTCTCACCTCGGACGTGCCCAGGGACCTCTCGACAGCTCTTTTCGCACTCATCGGCGTGGCGCTCCTGGCCGGGGCGTACCTCGCCTGGCGAGGCTTCGACGCGCCTCGTCGAAGCCGCCATCGCCGGGGTATCAAACAGTTCACCTGATTCCTATCTATGGGATCGGGGATGAACTACCACAGAAAGGGCCTCAGGCGCCTTCTGACTGAAATTTTTGCAGGCCGCGTCGGGCGGCGGGTGATCACCCACAAGGACAGGCTGCTCCGATTAGGCGCCGAGCTGGTCTTCGCCGTCTGCAAGGGCAGGGAAGTCGAGGTCGTGATCCTCAACCAGGGTGAGGACGCCTCGTTCGAGGAGGACCTCGCCGAGGACGTGCTGGAGATCATCACCGTCTTCTCGGCTCGTCTCTACGGGAGCAGATCGCACAAAAGCCAGAAGCTTATTGACAGCATGGGGGAGGCGGCGAGGCGGCGGAGTGCTGACGGCCCACAGGATCGCCCTCGATCCCAACGACCGTCAGGCCACGGGTCTGGTAAGAGCCGCAGGGACCGCCCGCTTCTCCTACAACTGGGCGCTGGAGGAGTGGGGGCATCCGTATGAGGCGCACAGGCAGGCCCCTTCTTCCCCTTCGCCTTCCGAAGCCGTCTTGCGCCGCCAGTTCATGCCATCAAGAGGACGGAGTTCCCCTGGATGCTGGAGGTGACGAAGAATGCCCCGCAGACGGCGATCATCCAGCTGGGTCAGGCGTTTCAGAACCATGGCGGCGGCATCTGGGTGGATCTCGGGGTGAGCGTCCTGGCCACCCCGTCGAATGGCGAGGAGGTCATCGGCCCGAAGGCCCTGGGACGTCACCTTCACCGTATGCGCCATCTATCGCGCAGGCTCAGCCGGGAGGAGAAGGGCTGGCTGACCGATTCTTCCCTTCGTCCAAACGGTGCTCTGCCTGCGGCTTTGTGATGACGGAGATGCCGCTCTCCGTCAGGCGGTGGAGGTGTCCGGCCTGCGGGGCGGACCACCTGCGGGATCTGAACGCCGCCCGTAATCTGGCCCGATACGCCGCGAGTCCCGCAGTGTCTGTCTTTCGAGGGGAAGGCTCAGGTCATGGTCGTGTGACCACAGCGCAACCACCCCCTGTGAAGCAGACGGTCGGCCCCGAATCCGTGGTGGCATAGGTTCGGGTAAGTCTGACGGAACGGCGGATCCGCTACCGCGTGAGCACCAGCCCCAGAAGGCGGGGCGTGACTCCCGCCTCGATCCAGGCGGCGATGAACAGCACGACGCTGGCGAAGACGGCCCAGCGCACCGGGGCGATGCGCATCGGCCCCGGACGCCGTGCGGCGAGGAGCAGCGACAGGGTGAGAGCGTAGGCCCCGATCTCAAAGATGCCGTGCGGCAGGATGCCCAGGGCCCATACGAGGAGCCATGGGACGTGTTTCATGGCGCCTGCGCCGGCCACGACGAGCCCGGCGGCGAGGGCGTTCAGGAAGAGCGTGAAGTACGTGTAGACGATCGCTCCCCAGCCCAGGACCGGGCCCACGATGCCAAGGGCCTTCCAGCGGAAGGCGAGAACGCCGGCGAATCCGATCAGAAGAAGGCGAAAGTTGGTCAGGAAGATGCCGATCGCCTTCAGGGCGACGGCGGAACTGAATAGGAGGCCCGACAGCGGCTGCGTCCTGAAGGCCCTCACGAGCGGCGTCTCGAGATGGGACAGCTGGCGGAGGGGCGTGCTTGCGAAGAGTAGGGCCGACCCCAGGGTCAGGAGGAAGAAGACGCCGACGATGGCTCCGCTGCGGGCAAGAAGCGAAGCCCCGCCGGGGGCGCGGGGCGTTTGCTCGGGAGAGGTCACGATGGGGATGCTTCCTTCAGTTCGGCGAGGAGCGTGGCCCAGATCGAGTGGTCCATGAGATAGCATACGTCGCCCGCCCGGCATCGGCTCGCCGCCTTGAAGGAGTCCTCGAGGACCATGACGAGCGTATGGCGGTCCTCGTCGCTCACCTCGACCGGCGCGGTGAAGAGCGTATCCCAGAAATGTTCGCAGGCCCGCTCCCAGCGGTTGACGGAGACGTGGGGCGAGTGGCGCACCTCTCCCCCGAGCTTCGAGGTGGTCCAGGCGAAGTTGCCGACACGGGACAGGAGCGCCTCGTCGAGAACGCACGAGATCACGTTGGCGAGGATCTCGACGCCAACGGCCCGCTCGGTCTGGAGGGAACCGCTCCCGCGTCGGAGCAGCGGTTTCATGCCGGTACTGCCCTGTGCCTCAGCCACGGGGGATCTCCTTTACGGGAATCGTGAACCGTCGTGCGGGGAGCGGGAGTCCGTTCAGCGCGGCGGGACGGATGTCGAGGACGGCCAGCCCCTCGCCGGACGACCTGTCATAGCCCAGAATCTCGGCCCGGGCACCGGGACCCGCCGCCCCGAGGATGAGGAACAGGTGTGCCAGGTCAGCATCCGGCCTGCCGGCAAGCCACATCTCGGGGTCGGTCCCTGAGACGGCGTCGGCCCCCTGCTCGAGGTCGGCGAGGAGCGATCTGTCGAAGGCGGCCCCGGCCTCCCCCGGGCCACGACCCAGCCAGCCGTGGGCGACGACGGCGCCCGGCCGCCCGCCCCTCCCGCAGGCAGCGGCCAGTGCCTCGCCCAGCGAGGCCGCCCGGTCGGGCGACTGGCGGGCCACCCCAACCAGAACCTGGCCCTCGCCGAGCATCCCGGCGAGGGCGTCAGAAGGGGGCTCTGTGGCCGGGTGGGCGATCAGGTCGCGCTTTCGGGCCTCATCCAGCGCGGCGGCGAGGAGTTCCTGCGCACGGATGTCGCCGGCGGGGGCGAAGAACTCGAAAGCGACAGGGCGCCATGCCGTCGTGGCGACGACGACCGCCCGTGCTGCCTGGAGGCGCGCCTGCACCGCCTTCACCGCGGCATCGAGGCTGGCCGGTGGAGGGTCCGGTGGAAGGAGGAAGACGTCGACCAGGGTCCTCACCACCCACCGCGATCGTACCGGACGCCCAGGTGCCCGGCAAGGTCGGGTGACCTCGGCACGTCCGATGCGAGGTGCGAATCATGTAGGAAAACATATCGAAGGTCGGGCGGGGGGCAGGGGAGTTCCTTTGCCATTGTTCCCGATGCGTGGTAAGATGCGCGCCAAGCCGATGAGCGGGACACGCCGCCTGGGCGCAAACGGCCATGAGCGACCCGAAGATGGTGCGAGTCGGGGGCCGGTCGCCTGGAGGGCATCACCCGCGAGGGCCCGGGGGAAGGCGAAGTACCCCGGGACGATGTCCCCGCGTTAAGGGGCGAGACTGGGGGTCCCCCTGTGGGCCCCAACGAAGGTGGTACGGCGGTCCCTCCCGCCCTTTGGGCGGGGGGGATTTTCGCGTGGGGGGATGGCCGATGGATGCGAAGGACCTGAAGGAGACACTGAACCTTCCGCGCACCGATATGCCTATGCGGGCGGGACTCGCACAGCGGGAGCCGGAGATCCTCGAAGAGTGGCGGAAGATGGGCCTCGACGCCCTCATCGGAGAGGCGCGCCGAGGCGCCAGGGCTTTCGTCCTCCACGACGGCCCGCCCTATACCAACGGCCGCATCCACATCGGCCATCTCCTCAACAAGACGCTGAAGGATGTCACGAACAAGTACCAGACCATGAAGGGGCGGTGGACGCCGTACATCCCCGGCTGGGACACGCACGGGCTGCCGATCGAGCGCGCCGTGCTGACGGCGATGGGCGACCCTGCCGAGCCGCCCGACGCCGTCACGCTGCGCAGGGCCTGCCGGGCCTACGCCAGGGAGGTTATCGCCCAGATGACGGGCGACTTCCAGCGGCTCGGCGTGCGCGCAGACTGGGAGCACTCCTACGCCACGCTCGACCCCGGCTATGAGGCCCTGGAGGTGCGCGTCTTCGGCACCATGTTCGAAAAGGGGCTCATCACGAAGGACTTCAAGAGCGTCAACTGGTGTCCGGAATGCCGGACGGCGCTCGCCGAGGCGGAGATCGAGTACCGGGAGATCACATCGAAGTCGCTCTACGTCGCCTTTCCCGTCGTCGCCGACCACGGACCGCTCAAGGCGGGGGACCGCATCGTCGCCTGGACGACGACGGCCTGGACGCTGCCCGCCAACCGGGCCGTGTGCCTGAACCCGGACCTCGTGTACGTCCGGGCCGAGGGCCAGGACGGAACGGTCATCGTCGCCGAGGAGGCCTACGCACGCCTCGCCGGTGACCTGGGGCTCGGCCCTGTCCTCGGCCGCTTCCAGGGCCGCGAGGCGGAGGGCGCCGCCCTCTCCCATCCGCTCTTCGAACGGACGGTGCCCGTGATCCTCGGCGAGCACGTCAGCGGAGACGAGGGGACGGGGGCCGTCCATACGGCCCCCGGCCACGGCGAGGAGGACTTCGAGGTGGGCCGCCGCTACGGGCTCGAAGTGGCGGTGCCGGTCGACGGGGCCGGTTTCTTCACCGCCGAGGCAGGGCCGTTCGCCGGCCTCTCGATAGACAGGGCGTACGAGGCCATCACTGCGGCGCTTCGCAGCCGCCACCGGCTCGTCCACGAGGCGCCCATCCGGCACCAGTACCCGCACTGCTGGCGCTCCAAGGGCCCCATCATCTTCCGGGCGACGGAGCAGTGGTTCTGCTCCATCTCCACACTGCGCGCCGATCTCATAGCCGCCATCCGGAGTGTCGACTGGGTGCCGGCCTGGGGGGCCGCCCGCCTGGAGCGGATGACTGAGGACCGCGGCGAGTGGTGCATCTCGCGCCAGCGGGTCTGGGGAGTGCCGATCCCGGCGCTCTATTGCGAGGGCTGCGGGGAGATCGTCGTCACACAGGCGAGCGAGGTGATCGCCCGGCGCTTCGAGGAGGACGGCTCGGACACCTGGTGGCAGGATGAGGCCGCCACCTTCCTGCCGGCGGGATTCGCCTGCCCGTCGTGCGGCAAAACGGCGTTTCGCAAGGAGACCGACACGCTCGACGTCTGGTTCGACTCGGGGTCGTCGCACTGGGCGGTGCTGAAGGGCCGGGGGCTTCCCTGGCCGGCGGACCTCTACATCGAAGGGTCCGACCAGTTCCGGGGCTGGTTCAACTCCTCGCTCACGACCTCGGTCGCCGCCAGCGGACACCCCCCGTACCGCCAGGTGCTCTCCCACGGATTCATCACCGACGAGCTCGGCGACAAGATGTCGAAGTCCCGCGGCAACGTGATCTCACCGTCCGACCTCATGGCGAAGTACGGGGCGGACATCCTGCGGCTGTGGTCGGTGTCCTCGGACTACACCGCGGATGTCTCGGTGTCGTTCCCCATCCTCGACCAGGTCGCCGAGAGCTACCGGAAGATCCGCAACACCCTGCGCTTTGTCGTCAGCAACCTCTACGACTTCGACGCCGACACGCCGCTTCCGGCGGAACTGCCGCCGATCGAGGGGGCGCTCCTGTCGCGGCTGCGGGATCTCGTCGCCGACGTGGAGGCGGCGTATCGCGAATATGCCCTGCACCGGGTCTACCACGAGCTGGTCGCATTCTGTGCCGTCGACCTCTCGCGCGAGTACCTCGACCAGAGGAAGGACCTTCTCTACACCGCCCGTCCCGACGACCCCGAGAGGCGGGCGGCGCAGAAGGTGCTGGAGGTCACCGGCCGGGCGATCCTCGCCATGGTGGCGCCGGTCCTCACGTTCTCGGCCGAAGACATCTGGGGCTACTTTCCTCACCGCACGGGCGATCCGGCCACGGTGCAGCTCCTCGCCTTCCCGGAGGCGTCCGAGATCCCGGAGGAACGGGCGTCGAGGGAACTTTTGAGCGCTCTCGAGCCCTTGCGCCAGTCGGCGCTCAAGGCGCTCGAGGAGGCCCGCTCGGCCAAGGTGGTAGGCGGCAGCCTCGAGGCAGCGCTCCGGATCGAAGCGGGACCCGACGTCATGAGGGTGGTGGCGGGCCATCGGGATCTCCTCGCCACGCTCTGCATCGTCTCGTCCGTCGAGATCGTGGGGCGCGAGGAGCCCGGATTTGCGCTTCGCGTGGCGCGGGCCGACGGGGAGAAGTGCATGCGCTGCTGGCGGGTGCTGCCGGACGTGCGGCCGAGGCCGGACCGGCCGGCCGTATGCGATCGCTGCCAGGCCGTGCTCGAAGACCTGTAGGAGCGAGGCGGGCCAACGCAGGGACGAAGCCCCAGCATGGGACTTCGTCCTCTTTGGCATGCCATGAGGGGAGGAACCGCGTGGCTGACGATGCACCAAGGAGTCCCGGATGGCGTCTTGTCGACGCCATGAACCGCCACCTTGAAGCGATGAACCTCGGCGCTTACGTGGACCTCTTCGAAAACCCCTGGCGGATGATCTTCCTGAACCTCCTGGGCGGCATCTTCCGCGGTCTCGGAATGGCCCTCGGGTTCTTCCTGCTCTCCGCCGTCGTCATCTACGTGCTCTCGAGGGGATTTGTGAACCACCTGCCCATCGTCGGCCACTTCGTCGCCCAGATCGTGCGCATCGTGAACAGGGAGCTGGCCCTCGGCCGCGGCATCAGGGGAGGCTGAACGAAGATGGACAGGCAAAGGCAGAGGCGGGCGCTTGAGGCGAAACGGAAGAGCCTCGAGGCGGCGCACCGGGAGATGCGTGAACACGCCCTCGGGATGAGCATCCGCGACGCCACCGGGGTTCTGTCGGTGATCGACAACCACCCCGCCGACCTCGCCTCCACCACCTTCCAGCGCGAGATGGAGCTGGGGTTCGAGGGTGCGGTCGAGGACCTCCTCCGTAAGGTCGAGGCGGCGCTCGGGCGACTCGATGAGGGCACGTACGGGATGTGCCCGCGCTGCGGACGCAGGATCGCCGAGGAGCGCATGGAGGCGCAGCCGTGGTCGGAGCTGTGCATCGACTGCCAGCGCAGCGGGGAGAGCCCGGCTTCCGACGGGCGTCCCATCGAGGAGGAGGTCCTCGCACCGCCCTTCGGACGCAGCTTCAAGGACGTTAGCCCGGAGGGCGTCGTCGGCTTTGACGGCGAGGACTCCTGGCAGGCCGTGGCCCGCATGGGGACATCCAACACGCCGTCCGATGTGCCGCCGGCCGTCAACTACGGCGATACGTACGTCGGATTTGAATCCGAGAACATCGGCTTCGTCGAGGATACCGACATCTCGGTGGAAGGGAGCGACCCGGGCGACCTGCCGCAAGCGCCCGGCATCGCACCCCCCGAGGCGGAAGACTGAGACCCGGCGCTCCACCGGCCCACATCTGGTAGAGTCGAGCCTGTATGAGAGAGACTGCTGGTCGAGGACGCCACGGGGTGAGCATGGCGGTCTTCGCCCTGGTGGCGGCGGCCATCCTGGCCGCCGATCTCTGGACGAAGGCCTACGCCGTGGCCCACTTCGCCGGTCACACCGTCACCGTCGTCCCGCACGTCCTGTGGTTCACCTACACCCTGAATTCAGGGGCGGCGTTCAGCATGCTGACCGCCGCCACCGGGATTCTCGCCGCGGTCGGCGTTGCCGCTTCCATCGCCGTCGTCTTCCTCGCCCTGCGCGCACCGTCGTGGTGGTTGCGGATCGGCTGGGGGCTTCTCCTGGGCGGCATCGTCGGCAACCTCATCGACCGCGTCTGGCACGGTCAGGTCGTCGACTTCATCCAGGTGCCGCTCTGGCCGATCTTCAACATCGCCGACTCGGCCATCACGGTCGGTGCGATCATCGTCGCCATCGCCTTCCTGCGCCAGGAAGCGGGGGATCGCCGCTGAAGGACGCCGAGGAATTCTGGGGCGTCGTGCCCTCGAGCGCAGGCAGGCCCCGACTTGACGCCTACGTCGCCCAGGCCGCCGGCGTCTCCCGTCAGCTCGCCCAGCGGTCCATCGAGGACGGGCTCATCTTTGTCGGCGGTCGCCCTGAGCGCCGGGCGGCGAGGCGGCTTGTGCCCGGCGACGAGGTGACGGGTTCGTTTCCGCCTCCCTCCCCGATGCAGGCCCTGCCGGAGGACATCCCGCTCAGGGTGGTATACGAGGATGAGGACCTCCTCGTGATCGACAAGCCGCAGGGCATGGTCGTCCACCCCTCGCCCGGGCATCCCGGCGGCACGCTGGTGAACGCCGTGCTGGGCCGGGTGGGGGAGCTCGCCCAAGGCGAGGCCTTCCGTCCCGGCATCGTCCACCGCCTGGACAAGGACACCTCGGGCCTCCTCGTGGTGGCGAGGACAGAGCGCGCCCGTGACGGGCTCGAGGCGCAGCTGCGGACCCGGGCGATGTCGCGGGCCTACGTGGCCGTGACCGAGAGGGTCCCGGACCCCCCCCAGGGGCGGGTCGACATGCCGATCGGACGGGACCCCAGGGATCGCAAGCGGATGGCGGTCGTCGCCAGCGGACGCCCCGCCGTCACGCACTACCGCACGGTCCACGTGCTGCCGTCGGGGCGGGCGATCGTGCTGTGCACGCTCGAAACCGGTCGCACCCACCAGATCCGGGTGCACATGAGGGCGATCGGGGTCCCGCTCGTGGGAGACCCGCTTTACGGGCGGGCCCTGCCCGGCGGCCAGGCTCTGCACGCCTTCCGCCTGGCCTTCCGGCACCCGGCGACGGGTGAGGGAATGGTCTTCTGGTCCCTGCCACCCGAGTCCTTCGCACGGCCGGTGGCCGGCGAGGAGCCGGGGCTTGACATCGGGAGGATCCTTCGGGAGGGTTGGGAGGGACGGGGATGAGGGAGGCGGGCGGGTGTCTGAACGCCTGATACTCGATGCCGAGGCCATGCGCCGCACGCTCTGGCGGCTCGCCCACGAAATCGTGGAGCGCACCGACGCCGCCGGCGGGATCGTCCTGATCGGCGTGAGGCGCCGCGGCGTCCATCTCGCCGCACGACTCGCCGCGCTGCTTGCCGAGATCGACGGCGACCGTCCGGATGTCATCGCCCTCGACACCACGCCCTTTCGCGACGACAGGCCGCGCGGCGAGAGGCCGCCGTCGTTTCCGGGGGATGTCTCGGGGCGGCCGGTCGTGATCGTCGACGATGTGCTTTTCACCGGGCGCACGGCACGGGCTGCCATGGAGGCGGTGCTCGCCGCAGGCCGTCCGTCCGTCATCCGCCTGTTGGTTCTCGTGGACCGCGGGCACCGCGAACTCCCGATCCGCCCCGACTTCGTCGGCAAGAACGTGCCGACATCGCCGGCGGACGCCGTCGAGGTGCACGTCACGGAGGAGGACGGCCTTGACGACGTCGTGCTCGTGGCTCAAAATGGCGGGGATGTCGGATCCTGACCTTTAATCTGGTCCTGCGAGGCCAGAAAGGGAGGCGCCCGCCCATGCACGCACGTCCTTTCGACCAGGCGGTCGGAAGGCTTTTTTTTGAGGTCTGGCGAGGCAAGCCATGAAGCACCTCGTCGACATCGAGAGCCTTTCCGACGCCGAGATCCAGGAGATCCTCGAGCTTGCGGGGACCGTTCGCCGGGGCGGGGCGGCAAGGGCCAGGGGGCCCGTCGCCACGCTTTTTTATGAGCCCTCGACGCGCACGGAGATGTCCTTCCTGCGCGCCTGCCAGATCGTCGGTGCCGAGGTGCTGCGCCTCGCGCCGGAGACCTCCTCGGCGACCAAGGGCGAGGGGCCCGTCGAGACCGTGAAGACGCTCTTTTCCATCGGGGCGAGGACCGTGGTGATCCGCACCTCGGAGCCGCTTCTGCCAAGGCGCCTGACGACGATCGGCCCCTCCATCGTGAACGCCGGAGATGGTGCGCACGCCCACCCGACGCAGGCGCTCGCCGACGCCGCCACGCTCATGGACGCCATCGGAGCTGACCTCTCGGGGCTGACGGTCGTGATGGCGGGGGACCATCTCCATTCGAGGGTAAGCCGTTCCTCGGCCACCCTCCTCGCCCGGCTCGGCTGCCGGGTGGTGCTTGTCGGGCCGCCATCCCTGAACCCGCCCGAACTCGCCCGGGCGCTCGGCGCGCAGACGGCGGCCTCGCTCGACGAGGCCCTCGACGCGGCGGATGTGGTGATGGCCCTCAGGATCCAGAGAGAGCGGCAGGGGGCGGGGCTGGTGCCCGACGCGGCCGAGTACCGGCGGGTCTGGGGCGTCACCGAAGAGCGCTTCCGGGCGCATCCGCACCTCCTCCTCATGCACCCGGGCCCGGCCAACCTCGGCGTTGAGGTGGATTCCACGGTCGTCGACGACGAGCGGTCCCTCATCCGCCGACAGGTGGCGATGGGACCCTACATCCGCGCCTCTGTGCTGACGATCGTCGGGAGGGGGCAGGACGCATGAGCGAGGAGATCCTCCTGAGAGGGGCCCGCGTCTTCGATCCGGGGCAGGAGCTCGACGAGGTGGCGGATGTCCTCGTCGCCGACGGGATCATCCGTCGCGTCGGAGGGTCCATCGCCGCCGATGGAGCGATTGTCATCGACCTCAAGGGGGCGCACCTGTTCCCCGGCTTCGTCGACATGCACGTCCACCTGCGCCAGCCGGGGCAGGACGCCAAGGAGACGCTCGCCACGGCACTTGGCGCCGCTCGAGGCGGGGGATTCACAGCGATCGGGGCGATGGCCAACACCAAACCGCCGATCGACTCGGCCGCCGCGGCGCGCGCCATCGAAGAGGCGGCGGCGGGCCTCTCTCCGATCCGGGTCCACCAGTTCGGATCGGTCACACTAGGCCTCCAGGGCGAGGCGCTGGCGCCGTTTGAAGCGTACGCCGGGGCGGGAATCCTCGCCGTCAGTGACGACGGCGCCCCCGTGGCGCACGCCGGCGTGATGGCCCGTGCGCTCGCCCACGCCCGGGCGGCGGGCCTCCTCGTCATCGAGCACGCCGAGGATCCCGAACTCGCCGGCGACGGCGTGGCGAGCCTCTCGGAGAGCGCCCTCCGCCTCGGGCTCCCGACCCAGGATCCCCTCTCCGAGGCGGTGATGGTCGCCCGTGACGTGCTGCTCGCCGGCAGGTCGGGGGCCCGCATCCACATCGCCCACGCCTCCACCGCCGACACCTGCGATGTGGTCGCCTTCGGCAAGGCGAGGGGGGTGGCGGTGAGCGCCGAGGTGACCCCCCACCACCTCCTCCTCACCGATGCGGCGATCGATCGGGGCACGAACGCCAAGATGAACCCGCCGCTTCGCTCCGAGGCGGATCGCCGGGCGATGGTGGCGGCGCTCGAGGCCGGACTGGTCGACGCCGTGGCGACGGACCACGCCCCGCACACGGCCGATGAAAAGGACTCGGGATGGCTCGCGGCGCCCTTCGGCGTCTCCGGGCTCGAGACGGCGTTCTCCGTGCTTTACACCGATCTCGTCAGGCCTGGGGATCTCTCGCTGGGGCGCCTCGTCACGGCGCTCTCGAGCGCCCCGGCTGCCATTCTCGGCATCGAGCGGCGCTCCGTCGCTCCCGGCATGGCGGCCAACCTCACGGCCGTCGACCTGGCGGCGGCGTGGACCGTGGACGTACGGGCGCTGGCGACGAAGGGCCGGAACACGCCCTTTGCCGGGCGTCAGGTGGCTGGGCGCGTGGTAGGCATCATGGCGGGTGGAAAGTGGGTGGCAGCGTGAGGCCAGGCAGCCTCGTCCTCGAGGACGGCCGTCGTTTCGGGGGGTTCATCCACGGGCCAGCGGCCAGCGGGGAGGTCGTCTTCACGACGGTGATGACCGGCTACCCCGAGGTCGTGACAGATCCGTCCTACCGCGACCAGATCGTCGTGATGTGCTTTCCGGAAATCGGCATCTACGGCTACGAGAGGGACGTCCTGGAGTCGGCGACGGCCCAGGTGGCGGGGCTTGTCGTGCGCGACTACTTCGATCGCCACGAGGGGTCCGGATCGATCGCCTCGTACCTGGAGCGCTCGGGCAAGACCGTGCTGTCCGGCGTCGACACCCGCGCCCTCGTCCGCCACATCAGAAGCTGTGGCACGCTCATCGGCCGCATCGACGAGGGCGAGGGCGTGCCCCCCGGGCACGGCACCTCCACCGAAGAGATGATCATCGAGGTGGCGACCTCGACCCCGCGCACGGTGGCGCATGGCGACACCTGCCGGGTCGTGGTGGTCGACTACGGCGTCAAGGCGGACATCCTGAGGGCCCTCACCCGGCTTGGCGCCCACGTGCGCCTCCTGCCGCCCACCTCCACGGTGGCGGACATCTCAGCTGAAGACCCGGACGGCGTGATCCTCTCGCCGGGGCCCGGCGACCCGGCTGACCTGCCCGGCTTCGCCGCCGAGGCGAGGAAGATCGCCGAGAGGTGGCCGACCTTCGGCATCTGCCTCGGTCACCAACTCCTCGCCAGCGGATTCGGCGGTGGCACCTACAAGCTGAAGTTCGGCCACCGTGGGGGCAACCATCCCGTCTCGGAGGTCGAGACGCGAAGGGTCTACATCACATCGCAGAATCACGGCTACGCCGTCGACCAGGACAGCATCGTGAAGAGGGGCCTCGCCGTCACCCACCTGAACGCCAACGACGGCACCGTCGAGGGGCTCTCCCACCGGGAACTCGCCGTGCGCTCGCTGCAATACCATCCGGAGGCCGGCCCGGGGCCGCGCGACGAACGGCCGGCGTTTCGACGCGTGCTTTCCGATCTGGGGGTGCTGAAGGGTGCTTAGGGAGGATATCCGGAAGGTGATGGTGATCGGGTCTGGCCCGATCATCATCGGCCAGGCGGCGGAGTTCGACTACGCCGGCTGCCAGGCCGTGAAGGCCATCGCCGAGGAGGGCCTCGTCTCCGTCCTCGTCAACTCGAACCCGGCGACCATCATGACCGATCCCTCCATGGCCGACCGCATCTACCTCGAGCCGCTCACCATCGAGTCGCTGGAACGGGTGGTGGAAAGGGAGCGTCCCGACGGGCTCATCGCCACGCTGGGGGCGCAGGTGGGGCTCAACCTGGCAGTGGGGCTGGAGCGCGCCGGGGTGCTCGAGCGCTATGGCGTGAAGCTTCTCGGCACGCCCCTCAAAGGGATCCAGGAGGCGGAGGACCGGGACCTCTTCCGTGCCCTCATGCTGGAGCTCGGCGAGCCCATCCCGCCTTCGAGGAACGTCTCCTCCATCGCCGACGGACTCGCCTTCGCCAGGGAGGTCGGCTACCCGCTCATCGTCCGGCCTGCATTCACCCTGGGCGGCTCGGGCGGCGGCTTCGCCCACACCGAGGAGGACCTCAAGGCGGCGCTCGGCAGGGCGCTCGCCGTGAGCCCCATCGGCCAGTGCCTCGTCGAGGAGTCGATCCGCGGCTGGGTCGAGGTCGAGTATGAGGTCATGCGGGACGCCGCCGACAATGTCATCACCGTGTGCAACATGGAGAACATCGACCCGGTCGGGGTGCACACCGGCGATTCGATCGTGGTGGCGCCCTCACTCACCCTCACCGACGAGCAGTACCAGGTGCTGCGCTCCTCGTCCCTGCGGATCATCCGGGCCCTTGGCGTCGAGGGCGGCTGCAACGTCCAGCTCGGGCTGAATCCGAAGACGGGCGAGTACCGGGTGATCGAGGTGAACCCGCGGGTGAGCCGCTCTTCGGCCCTCGCCTCAAAGGCCACCGGCTACCCGATCGCCCGCATGGCGACGAAGATCGCCCTCGGCTACACGCTCCCCGAGCTCGTGAACCCGGTGACCGGCAGGACGACGGCCTGCTTCGAACCGGCGATCGACTATGTGGTGATGAAGATCCCGCGTTGGCCCTTCGACAAGTTCGTCGGCGCCGACCGCAGACTCGGCACCCAGATGAAGGCCACAGGCGAGGTGATGTCGATCGGCCGCTCGTTCCGGGAGTCTGTCCAGAAGGCCATCCGCTCGCTCGAGGTGGGCTCCTTCGGCATGCTCAGGGAGAAGGATCGCGCCCTGACCGACGACGTCCTCACGTCGAGGCTCGAGGATCCGGACGACGACCGCCTCTTCCTGATCGCCGAGGCGATCCGCCGCGGCCGGAGCGTGAACGAGGTGGCGGAGGCCACCGGGATCAGGCCGTTCTTCATTGAGGAGATCGCCCACCTCGTGATGCACGAAACGACGCTGCCGGATCTCGACAAGGTGACCCCCGCCCTCATGCGGCACCTGAAGCGCGAGGGATTTGCCGACAGGCGCCTCGCTGACCTGTGGGGCGTCGATGAGTCGGAGGTGCGCAGACTGCGCTGGGGGATGGACATCCACCCGGTCTACAAGATGGTCGACACCTGCGCCGGCGAGTTCGAGGCTGCCACGCCCTACTTTTACGCCACCTACGAGGAGGAGGACGAGGCCCTCCCCAGGGAGGGGGCGGCGGTGCTCGTCATCGGCTCTGGCCCGATCCGCATAGGCCAGGGGATCGAGTTCGACTTCTCGACCGTGCACGCCCTGAAGGCCCTGCGGGAAAAGGGCATGCGGGCCCTCATCATCAACTCGAACCCGGAGACGGTGTCCACGGACTTCAGCGAGTCGGACCGGCTGTTCTTCGAGCCCGTGACGCTGGAGGATGTGCTGGAGGTGGCCCATCACGAGAGGGTGAAGGGTGTCCTCACGCAGCTGGGCGGCCAGACCGGGCTGAACCTCGCAGCCCCGCTCGAGGCGGAGGGCATCCCGATCCTAGGCACGCCTCTCACCGGTATCGACGCCGCCGAGGACAGGGGGCTCTTCGACGCCATGCTGAAAGATCTCGGCATCTCGCACCCGCCGGGGCACGCCGTGCGCACGGTGGAGGAGGCGCTCCTGTCGGCCGAGGAGACCGGATACCCGGTGCTCGTCCGTCCCTCCTTCGTTCTCGGCGGACGGGCGATGGAGATCGTGGCTTCGGAGGAGGACCTCCTGCACTACCTGAAGAGCGCCGCCGAGGTCTCGCCGGAACGGCCGGTCCTGATCGACGAGTACGTGGCGGGACGCGAGGTCGAGGTCGACGCCGTCGCCGACGGCCGCGACGTCCTCGTGGTCGGCATCATGGAGCACATCGAGAGGGCCGGGGTCCACTCCGGGGACTCGATGGCCGTCTACCCCACGTATTCGCTCCCGGCGGCGACGAAGGACCGGATCGTGGAGGTCACCCGCCGGATCGCAGGGGCCATCGGGGTGAAGGGGCTCCTGAACGTCCAGTTCGTGGTGAAGGACGACGATGTTCTGGTCATCGAGGCCAATCCGCGGGCGAGCCGCACGATCCCGTTCCTCGAGAAGGTGGCGGGCTGCCCGGCGGCCGAGATCGCCACCCGAGTGATGGCTGGCGACACGCTCGCCGCCCTGGGCGTTGCGCCGGGGCTCTGGCCGGAGCCCCTGCACGTGGGGATCAAGGCGCCCGTCTTCTCCTGGGCGAAGCTCGCCCGGGTGGACGCCAGCCTGGGCCCGGAGATGAAGTCGACCGGAGAGGTGCTGGGCATCGATCCGACGTTCGAGGGGGCGCTCCTGAAGGCGTTTTGGGCCTCGGGCTTCAGGCTCGTCGAGGGGGCTTCCATCCTCCTCACCGTCGCCGACCGGGACAAGGCCGAGGTGGCGGAACTCGCCGCCGACATCGCCTCGCGGGGCTACCGCCTCCTCGCCACGGCCGGCACCGCCCAAGCGCTCAGGAAGCGGGGCATCGAAGTCCTGGAGGTGCCCAGGGTGGGTGAGGGCGAGGGCGACATCCTCTCGCTCATCCGCGCCCGCCAGGTCGACCTCGTCGTGAACACCCTCACCCGCGGGCAGGAGCCGCTGCGTGACGGCTTTCGCATCCGCCGCGCCGCCGTCGAGCACGGAGTGCCCTGCATCACCTCGCTCGACACCGCTGCCGCCGTGATGCGGGCGCTTGCCTTCGCCCTCACCCCGCGCACGCTCGCCCTGCAGGACTATCTGGGTGCCGTGCCGGCGGGGGGTGGGACCTCGTGATCCCAGGCCGCGAGGACGCCACCGTCCTCGCCTGCGACGAGATCGCTCCCGGCGTCTTCGAACTCGTGATCCGCTCCCCGAGGGCCGCCACGTCGCTCCTTCCCGGGCAGTTCGTCGAGGTGGGCTGGCCGCTCGGACAGGGGCCGTTTCTGGGGCGGCCGATGAGCTACTTCCGGCGGGAGGGGCAGAGCTTCTCGATCCTCTTCCGGGTGGTGGGCGAGGGAACAGCGCTCCTCGCCCGGGCCCGGGCCGGCGACGTTTTGTGGGTGATGGGGCCCCTCGGCCACCCCTACCCCCGCCCGGAGAAGGGGCTTCTCACCCTGGTGGGGGGCGGGGTCGGCGTGCCGCCGCTCCTCGATGTGGCGCGGGCGCACATCGAGGCCGGTGGCCGGGTGCGGGTGCTGATCGGGGCCCGCAACCGGGCCGACCTCCTGGGACTCGCCGAGCTGCGGGCCACGAGGGCTGAGGTCGCCTGCGCCACGGACGACGGCTCAGGCGGTCACAAGGGCCCGGTGACCGATCTTCTCACCGAGGCCGACACCTTTGTGGTCGCCTGCGGGCCCGCCGGCATGCTGCGGGCTGTGAAGGCGTGGGGAGCGGCCTCGGGGGCGACCTGCCACCTCGCCCTCGAGGCCCCGATGGCCTGTGGCTTCGGGGCCTGCCTAGGCTGCACCGTGCCGGCCTCCGAGCCCGATCCGGCGAAGGGCGCCTACGCTGCCTACCGGCGCATCTGCACGGAGGGGCCGGCCTTCGCCGCGGGGGAGGTCGAGATCTGATGGACATGTCCGTCGATGTCGGGGGACTCGCCCTGAAGAACCCCGTCCTGGTGGCGTCGGGGACCTTCGGCTACGGGCGGGAGTTCGATAAGCTCTTCGACATCGCCGCACTCGGAGCGATCATGGTGAAGGGCGTGTCGACCCTTCCCTGGGCGGGGAATCCCGGTCGCCGCATCGCCGAGACCCCGGCCGGCATGCTGAACGCCATCGGCCTGCAGAACCCGGGCCTCGAGCACTTCATCGGCGTGGACCTGCCCTGGCTCCGGGAAAAGGGCGCCACGGTGGTCGTGAACGTGGTGGGGCACACGTCCGCCGAGTATGTCGCAGTCGCCAGCGCGGTCTCGGCGGCGGGCGGCGTCGCCGCCATCGAGATCAACGTCTCCTGCCCCAACATCGAGGGCGGGCTCGACTTCGGCACCGACCCCGCAGGGCTGGCGGACCTCGTGGCCGCCGTACGCCGCTCGACGGCGCTGCCGCTTTTCGTGAAGCTCTCGCCGAACGTGACCGATATCCTTCCGCTGGCCCGGGCGGCGGTGGAGGAGGGAGCGGACGGGCTCTCCCTCATCAACACGGTCCTCGGGCTCGCCATCGACGTCGAGGCCCGGCGACCGTCCCTCGGTCACGTCACCGGCGGGCTCTCGGGACCAGCCGTCAAGCCGATTGCCCTGCGCTTTGTGTACGAGGTGCGCTCGCACCTCGACGTGCCGATCATCGGCATGGGTGGCATCGCCACCGCCAGGGACGCCCTCGAGTTCATCTACGCCGGGGCCAACGCCGTGGCCGTCGGCTCGGCGCTCTTCCGCAATCCCCTGGCCGCCGTGGAGGTGGCCGAGGGGTTGGGAAGCCTCATGGAGAAGGAAGGATTCGCCTGCGTGGCCGAAGCATCAGGGGCCGCACAGCTTGGGAGGGACAGATTTGGACCCTCGTGACAGCCTGGTCGTGAAGCTCGATGTCCCCTCGCGTGACGATGCGCTCCGCCTCCTCGACCGGATGGGGGACGGTGTGAGCTGGGTCAAGGTCGGGCTCGAACTCTTCTCGGCGGAGGGCCCGGTCGCTCTCAAGGACCTCAAGGCAAGGGGCTACCGGGTCTTCTTCGACGCCAAGTACCACGACATTCCGACGACCGTGAAGCGCGCTCTCGTGGCGATCGGCGACATCGGCGTCGACCTCGTGAACGTGCACGCCCTGGGCGGCGCCGAAATGGTGGAGGCTGCGGCCGGGGCCCTCAGGGGTTCGCCGACGCGCCTTCTCGCCGTCACGATCCTCACCTCGCACGACGACACATCCCTCGACTCCATCGGCGTCGGCGGCGGCACCACGGCTGCCGCCCTGCGCCTGGCCTCGCTGGCCCACCGGGCGGGCGCCGACGGCGTGGTGGCGGCGGGGGATGAGATCAGGGCGATCCGGGATGCGGAGGGCGACGACTTCCTGATCCTCGTGCCGGGTGTGCGGGGAAAGGGCGAGGCGAGCCAGGACCAGAAGCGCACCGTCACGGTCGACGAGGCGCTCATGCGGGGGGCCACGCACGTCGTCCTCGGCCGGACCCTCTTCAGGGCGCAAGACCTCTCCGCCCGGTTTGCCGAGCTCGCCGCCGAGGCCGCCGCCGGTCTTGGCATGAGAACCTCCCAGGTTGGCTAGACGGAGGGCGAACGGTGCCGCAGAAAGCTGAACTCGAGTCGATCCTCAGGGAATCGGGTGCCTGGCTGGAGGGGCACTTCCTCCTCACCTCCGGCAAGCACGGCGATCAGTTCCTGCTCATGGACAGGGCCTTCGAACAGCCCATGCTGGGCGAGAGGCTCGGCAAGGCGGTGGCCGACCTCTACCGGGACGAGGAGGTGCGGACGGTCGTCGGCCCGGCCGTGGGCGCCATCATCCTAGGCTACGAGGTGGCAACTGCCCTCGGCTGTCGCAACATCTTCGCCGAGAAGACGCCGGAGGGCGGCATGGAGCTCAAGAGAGGATTTGAGCTCGCCCGGGGCGAGCGGGTGCTGGTCGTGGAGAACGCCGTCTCCACCGGCGGCTCGGTCCAGAAGGTGCTCGACCACCTCCGGGGCTGGGACGTGGAGATCGTGGGCGTGGGCGCCGTGGCCGACCGTTCTGGCGGGCGCGCCGCCTTCGGGGTCCCCTTCCGGGCGGCCGTCACCTTCGACTGGAACCACTATGACCCGGCGGAGTGCCCCCTGTGCGCACGGGGCGTGCCGCTTTCGGAGCCCAAGGGTCACCGTGGCTAGGCACCGCCCGAGCGACTCCGAGGTCCAGATGACCCAGCTCGTGATGCCGTTTCACTGCAACTCGCACGGGTCGCTCTTCGGCGGCCAGCTCGTCGCCTGGATCGACTCGGCGGCCTCCACGGCCGCCATGCGCCACTGCCACACCCCCGTCGTCACCGTCTCCATCGACCAGATGTCCTTCCGCAGGCCGGTCGTCGAGGGGCACGCCGTGATCCTCACGGCCCGGGTGGACTGGGTAGGGCACACCTCCATGGAGGTGGCGGTGGACGTCCTGGCCGAGGACCTGATGACGGGCGAGCGCTTCCTGTCCAACCATGCCTACCTGACGTTCGTGGCGGTCGACGAGAAGGTTCGCCCGGTCCCGGTCCCGAGGCTCGACCTGGAGAGCCCCGCCGACCAGGAGGCCTTCCGCCAAGGGGCCAGGCGCCGCCAGAGGCGGCTGGAGGTGGAATCGTGACGCCTGTCTTTCTCCTCGGTGGGGCACGCACACCCTTCGGGCGCTTCCTGGGCGGGCTCAGGGATCACAGCGCCACCGATCTCGGCACCATCGCAGCCCGTGGGGCCTTCGAGAAGACGGGGGTGGCTCCCGCATCCATCGACCTCACCGTGATGGGCAACGTCATCCAGTCTTCCGCCGACGCGGTCTACCTCGCCCGCCACGTGGCGCTCGCCGCCGGCGTCGGCGAGGCAGCGCCCGCCCTCACCGTGAACCGGCTCTGCGGATCCGGGCTTCAGGCGGTGGTGAGCGCCGCACAGGCGCTTCTGGGCGGTGAGGGCGACCTTGCCCTCGCCGGCGGCACCGAGTCGATGTCCCAGGCGCCCTACGCCATCCGGGGAGCACGACTTGGCTGGGGACTCGGGCAGGGCCAGGTCGGGGACACCCTGTGGGAGTGTCTCACCGACACCGGCGCCGGCTGCACAATGGCCCAGACGGCGGAGAACATCGCCCGGGACATGCAGATCTCCCGCGAGGAGGAGGACGCCTTCTCCCTCCTCTCGCATGAGCGGGCCCTGGCCGCCCGCCAGGCCTTCGCGGAGGAGATCGTCCCTGTCGGCAGGGTGAACCAAGACGAGCATCCGCGTGAGACATCGCTCGAGAAGCTCGCCTCGCTGCCCCTCGCCTTCCCGGGCGGGTCGACGGTCACGGCGGGGAACGCCTCCGGCATCAACGACGGGGCGGCAGCGCTCGTCATCGCCACCGAGGCTGGCGCCAGGCGTGCCGCAGCGGCCCCAATTGCCCGCATCCTCGGCTGGGCCGTGGCGGGCGTCGATCCGACCCGGATGGGACTCGGCCCGGTGCCGGCGATACGGATCCTCCTCGAGCGGACAGGGCTTTCGCTCGCCGACATCGACCTCTTCGAGGTGAACGAGGCCTTTGCCGCCCAGTACATCGGCGTCGAGCGGATCCTGGGTCTTCCCCGGGAGCGCGTGAACGTGAACGGCGGGGCGGTGGCTCTCGGCCATCCGGTCGGTGCGTCGGGAGCCCGGCTCCTCCTCACCCTCGCCCTGGAGATGAGGCGTCGGGGGGTGAGGCAGGGCGTCGCCTCGCTGTGCATCGGCGGCGGACAGGGCATCGCTATGGCCATCGAGAGCGTGACCTGAAGGGAGAACCAGGGCATGGAAGAGATCTTTGTCGTGGGCGCCGGCACCATGGGCCGGGGCATCGCCCACGTGGCGGCCCTCACCGGCCACCGGGCGCGCCTGTTTGACCAGGACCCCGCCCAGGTGGAGCGTGCGCTTGCCGCAATGGATGCCATCATGGCCGGCCAGGTCGCACGCGGGAAGCTCGCCGAGACCCAGCGCCAGGCCGCCCGCGACCTCGTGACCCCGGCGTCGACGATGGCCGAAGGGGCGCAGGGGGCCACCTTCGCCGTGGAGGCGGTGATCGAGAAGGAGGGGCCGAAGAAGGAGGTCCTGGCCGAGCTCGACGGCCTGCTCGACCCGGACGCCGTCATCGCCACGAACACGTCCTCCATTTCCATCACCGAACTGGCCCACGCCACGAAGCGGCGGGACAGGGTGGTGGGGATGCACTTCTTCAACCCGGCCCAGGTCATGAAACTGGTTGAGGTCGTGCGCGGCGTTGAGACCTCGGATGCCACCGTATCGCGGGCAAGGGTGCTCGCCGACGCCCTCGGCAAGACCCCGATCGAGGTCCGGATCGACAGCCCGGGATTTGTGGTGAACCGCATCCTGATGCCTTTTCTCGCTGAGGCCGTGAAGGTGCTCGAGGAGGGGGTGGCCAGCCGCGACGACATCGACACGGCGGTGAAGCTCGGCCTGAACCACCCGATGGGGCCGCTCACGCTCCTCGACTTCACCGGTGTCGACGTCTGTACGTACGTCATGGACTACTTCCACCAGGAGTTCGGGGACGCCAGATACGCCCCGCCCCAGACCCTGCGCCGGCTGACGCGGGCCGGCCACCACGGCAGGAAGACCGGCAAGGGGTTCTACGACTATGGGGCGTGACGGGCGCCCCCAGTGGCTGGGAGCGCACCTCACCATCAGCCAGGGGCTGGTGAAGGCGGCGGAGCTCGCCAGGGACGTCGGGGCCAACACCTTCGCCTACTTCACGAGGAACCCGAGGGGCGGCGGCGCCCGGGCCATCCCGGCGGAGGAGATCGCCGCCTGGCATGAGGCGAGGGTCGCCTGCGGCGTCACGGGACCGACCGTCGGCCACATGCCCTACGTCGTCAACATGGCGGCCGCGGACGATGGCCTTCGGGAGTTCGCCGCCAGCGTGGTGGCCGAGGATTTCGTGCGGGTGGCCGCCTTCGGCGGCGAATTCATGGTGATCCATCCGGGAAGCCACGTCGGGCAGGGGGTGGAGGCCGGCATCGCCCGGGTCGTCGAGACGCTTTCGGGGGCGCTGCCGACCGAGAGCCCGACCACGACGCTTCTCCTCGAGACGATGTCGGGGTCCGGCTCAGAGGTGGGGGGCACCTTGAGGGAGATCCAGGCGATGATCGAGGGCGCCGGGTCGCCGCCCACGCTCGGCGTGTGTCTCGACACCTGCCACCTCTTCGCCCAGGGCTATGACTTCCGGGTTCCGGAGGGGCTCGCTCGCCTGAAGGACGACATCGACGCCACGATCGGCAGGGCGAGGGTGCGGGTGGTTCACCTGAACGATTCCAGGATGCCGATGGGCTCCCATCGGGACCGCCACGCCACCCTCGGCGAGGGCGAGATCGGGAGGGAGGGACTCACGGCGCTGCTGACCGACCCCTGGCTCTCGACCCTCCCCTTTGTCCTCGAGACGCCGGTCGACGACCCGCACCAGTACGCGCAGGAGATCAGCCGCGCCAGGGCCTGGCTGGACGCGGTATCCTAGAGGGCGGCCAAGGTCCCCCGAAAGAAGGACGACGCGTGGCCGAGGGGTACCTCAGGGTAGGGGCGGGTGTCCCGAAGATCCTGGTGGGCAACCCTGGACAAAACGCCGCCGCCCTGGCGGAGATGATCCGGCGTGCCGACAGCGAGGGCACGGCTGTGATGGTCTTGCCGGAACTCGCCCTGACAGGCTACACCGCCGCCGACCTCTTCCACCAGACGGTGCTCCTGGAGGCGGCCGAGGAGGCCCTCCTGCGCCTCATCGAGGAGACGTCGGGCACGGATGTCCTGGTGGCGGCGGGAGTGCCGATACGGGCCGACGACCAGCTCTTCAACTGCGCCGCCGTCTTCCACGCCGGGAGTCTTCTCGGCGCGGTGCCGAAGACGCATGTGCCTAACTACACGGAGTTCTACGAAGAGCGCTGGTTCGCTCCGGCCTCCCGCAGGAGGGGCGATGAGGTGTGCCTCGGGCCCTTCACGGTGCCCTTCTCGAACCGTCTCGTCTTCCACGAGGAGGCGAGCGGGGCGAAGGTGGGCGTCGAGATCTGCGAGGACCTCTGGGTGCCCGTCCCGCAGAGCTCCCTTCACGCCATCGCCGGCGCCCTTGTGATGCTGAACCTCTCTGCCTCGCCGGAGGCGGTCGGCAAGTCCGATTACCGGCGGGACCTCGTGCGCACCCAGTCCGCCCGGGCGATCGCCGCGTACGCCTACGCAGGCGCGGGACCGACCGAGTCGACGACGGACCTCGTCTACTCCGGGCACGCCATGGTTGCGGAGATCGGGACGATGCTCGCCGAGGAGCGCTTTCCACGGGAGCCCTTGCTCCTTGTGGCCGACGTCGACCTCGAGCGCCTCGAACACGACCGCCTGACGCAGACGAGCTTCATGGACGTTGCCGGGGCGCCCGGATATGCGACGGTGTCCTTCAGACGCAGGGGTCAGGCGCCCCTCGGCCCCATCCGACGGCCGATCGACCGGCATCCCTTCGTTCCTGACGATCCGGCAAGGCGCACGGAGCGCTGCCGCGAGATCTTCGAGATCCAGCTGACGGGTCTTGCCGAACGCCTCGCCAAGACCCGGATCCCGAAGGCCGTCGTCGCCGTCTCCGGCGGGCTCGACTCCACGCTCGCCCTCCTCGTCACCGTGCGGGCCTTCGAGCGGCTCGGCAGGCCCACGGGCGACGTGATCGGCGTCACCATGCCGGGCCTCGGCACGACCGGCCGCACCAGGGACAACGCCCGCGCCCTCATGCAGGCCCTCGGCGTCACCGTGCGTGAGATCCCCATAGGCGAGGCGTCGCTCGCCCACCTGAGGCTCATCGACCACGACCCCGAACGGGAGGACGTGGTCTACGAGAACGTGCAGGCGAGGGAGCGCACGCAGGTTGTGATGGATATCGCCAATGCCGTGAGCGGCCTCGTCGTCGGCACCGGAGACCTCTCGGAGCTGGCACTCGGCTGGATGACGTACAACGGCGACCACATGAGCATGTACGGCGTGAACATCGGTGTGCCGAAGACCCTCGTCCGCTACCTGATCGGCTGGGTGGCGGACACTACCGACGACGCCTCCCTGCGCCGCGTGCTCACCGACATCGAGGCGACCCCGGTGAGCCCCGAACTCCTGCCGCCGGGCGGGGGAGGGGAGATCGGGCAGGAGACGGAGGCCATCATCGGCTCCTACGACCTGCACGACTTCTTCCTCTACCACGTCGTGCGCTTCGGGACACGGCCGGCCAAGCTCCTCGATCTCGCCTGTCAGGCGTTCGAGGGCACCTTCTCGCGGGGCGAGATCAGGAAGACGCTTGAGACTTTCTACCGGCGCTTCTTTCGGTCCCAGTTCAAGCGATCGGCCCTGCCGGACGGGGTGAAGGTCGGCACAGTGGCCCTCTCGCCGCGAGGCGACTGGCGGATGCCCTCCGACGTGTCGGCAGAGGTGTGGCTCACGGAACTCGACCAGGCGCCGTAGCCTGCCCCCTGACCGACTGGGGGACGCAAGGCCTTGAAAGCAAGTTGCGGCCACGGCGGATCTCCAGGAAGCCCCCAAGGGGTCGTCAGGGCATGTTCTCGATCGGGACGTCCGGCAGGTTCCCGGCCGGGGTGAAGCCCATGACCCGCCCGTAAAACACGAGCTCGGCCTCCTCGGAGCGGATGATGTTCTCGGAGCGCCTGAACCCGTGGCCCTCGCCCTCGTAGGCGATGTAGGCGACAGGGACGTTTCGTGCCCGGAGAGCCTCGAACATGACCTCCGCCTGGTTTGGCGGCACGATTCTGTCCTCCAGCCCCTGGAAGAAGATGACCGGCGTCGTGAGGTCCTCCACGTGGAAGAGGGGGGAGCGCTCCTCGTAGACCTCCCTGGCCTCGGGCCACGGCCCGAGGAGGCTGTCGAGGTAGCGCGACTCGAACTTGTGCGTCTCGAGGACGAAGGTCGTGAGGTCGCTCAGGCCGTAGTAGCTGGCCCCGGCGGCAAACACGTCCGTGAAGGTGAGGGCGGCGAGCGTCGTGTAGCCTCCCGCGCTGCCGCCGCGGATGGCGAGGCGTCTGGGGTCGGCGAGTCCCTCGTCGGCGAGGTGGCGGGCCGCTGCCACGACGTCCTCGACGTCGACGACGCCCCAACGGCCCCTGAGGGCGTCGCGATAGGGACGCCCGTACCCGGTGCTCCCCCGGTAGTCCACGTCCACCACGGCGAAGCCTCGGGTCGTCCAGTACTGGACGCCGAGGTCGAGGGCGGGGCGGGCTGCGGCGGTCGGCCCGCCGTGGGTGAAGACGAGAAGCGGCGGCGTCTCGCCCACGGGTGGGGCGAAGTCCGGGTTCTTCGGGGTGTAGTGGTAGGCGTGCGCCACCTCACCGCCAGCGGTGGGGAAAGTGATGGGCCGGGCGGGAGAGATGAAGTCCTCGCCGAGCGTGACTTCCTGGGCCACCTTCAGGACATCGTAGGCACCCTTCCGGGGATCGATCAGCACCAGCTGGGAGGGCTTGGTCGACGAGGCGGCGATGGCGAGGATGCCGCCCCCGCCGCCGGCGACGGCGGAGAAGTCCGTGAAGGGCAGGGAAAGGAGGGTCAGGCCTCCGTCGGCGGCGTCGATGAGACCCAGCTTCCAGACCCCATCCTCGCACAGGGCGGCGGCGATGACGCCTTCCGTGAGGTAGGCGTAGTGTTGGCCGGCGAGGCGAAAGGCGGGACCGGCGAACTCGGCGTCCCGCTTTAAAAGCGCCCTGACGCCGCCGTCCTCGAGACGGTAGAGGTTCCAAAATCCCGAGCGGTCGGAGAGGAACGTGAGACGGCCGTCCGGTGACCACGCCGGCTCCAGGATGGACTCGTCGTCCGCCCCGGCCACCTGGCGCATGTCATGGATCTGTCCGTCGTCGCCCATTCTCCCCAGCATGATCTCCGTGCCATCCCAGGGCATGCGGGGGTGGTTCCAGGTGAGGAAGGCGACAAGGCTCCCGTCCGGCGACAGGCGGGGAGCGGCGTAGAAGTCCGCCCCGGAAACGAGGACCTCCCCGTACCGGTCTCCCTCCATGCGGACGGAGACGATGGTGTTCACGACCTCGCTGGTGGTGTGGTCCTCACGCACGGCGATCAGGCGATGGCGCGGCAGGTCCGCCACGAAGTCGGCGTAGCGCATCTCGCCGGGGGCCGTGATCGCCACGGGCTCCCTGCCCGCCTCCTGTCGATAGAGCCTTCCGTCGGCGAAGTTGGAGAAGAAGACGGTTCCCTTCGCCGCGGTGTAGCTGCCGCCTCCGTACTCGTGGACCCTGGTGCGCGCATTCATCGGGGAGGGGGTCACGTCCTGGGGCACTCCGCCAGCCGTGAGCCTCACGACGACGGTGCGTCCGGCCTCCTCCGGCCGACCCTCGAGCCACAGGATGTCCCTGCCGTCAAAGGACGGCTCGGCGAGCGCCACCGCCTTTGCGACGAGACTCCGGGCGCTGATGGGGGAGGGCCAGGAACCGTAGGGCAGTGTCTTCGACAACGCAGAAGCCTCCCGGTGGGGTTGCCTTCAACCTTCCACCGGGAGGGCGCTCTTCCTCCTTTGCGGGGCCTACCAGCCGCCGCCCGACGAGCTGCCGCTCCCGCTGCCCGACGAACTGCCGCTCCCACTGCCCGACGAGGCCGCGGTGGAACCTCCTCCCGAGCTCGACGACGGCAGGACGTAAACGGCCGTCACGGTGGTCGGGGCGGAGACGGTGAGCGTCAGGGAGTTGCCTGTGGCGGGGGAGGAGGGAGCGGCAGAGCCGTCTCCCGAGATCGTCCAGTCGGAGAACGGCCAGGTGGCCTGGCTGGTGGCGCTCTGGGTGAGTGAGACGGAGGAGCCGCAGGGGACCGTGTAGGTCTGGCTGGCGCCGGAGGCGGTCTTCGAGGTGCTGCCGTACCTAACGTCCACGGTGCCCCAGGTGGTGCCGGAGGTGGTGGTGATGTCGACCGTGAGGGCGCAGGTGTTGCCTTTCGAGGAGTGTGCCGATGCGGTGCTCTTGGGGTGCGGGGCGGAACTGGCCGGGGTGCTGCCGCAGGCGGCGGCGAAGAGCGGGACGAGCAGGCCGACCGCAAGGGGCAGGGCGCGTCGGAGAAGGCCCATGATCCATCCCTCCGATAGGGGACCAACTTCCGCATCCTTCCACCCGGCGGGCCACTCTCCTTCCGGTTCATGGAATCTTCACAGGTGACATAGGGCGAGAGAGGGGGTGGTCGGCTGCGCCGCCTTGGACTGTCCGTGCTCGCCGCCCTGACGGGCCTCATGATCCTCGCCGTCGTCGCCCGCCCGAACGGCCTGGGGAGGCAGTTCGAGGCATGGCTTGTCGGCAACGTCCCGGACACGGCCGGCCCGTCCCCGGCAGACCTCCACCTCGGCGAAGGGCTGCCGGACCCCCTGGTGCTCGGCTATTACGACGCTGCCGGCACGGCGGGGCTCGCCAATCTCGAGAGTTACGGGAACACGCTCACCGGGATCGTGCCGTTCTGGTACACCATCCACGCCGACGGAAGCGTGACCGGCAGCGCCGACCAAGCGGTCCTGGACTACGCCGCCGGGCACAAGATGTGGGTCTTCGCCCTGGTGCAGAACATGACCGGGGCGAGCGTGTACCACGCCCTCTTCACCGACCCGCTCGCCCGTGCACGGGCGCTCCAGTCGCTCCTAGGGCTCGTGGAGACCGAGGGCTACGACGGACTGAACCTCGATTTCGAGGGGATCGCCCCGGAGGACCGCGCGAGGTACACATCCTTTGTGGCGGACCTGTCGTCGCTTCTTCACCGCAATGGATACTACCTGACGCTCTCGGTGCCGGCCGAGACGAAGGACGCCCCCTCGAACGGCTGGTCCGGGGCCTATGACTACGCCGCCCTCGGCCGTTACGCCGACGTCGTGATGATCATGGCCTATGACCAGCACTTCGAAGGCGGCTCCGCCGGGCCGGTCGCCGGCACCTCCTGGGTCGAGGAGGTGGCCCGCTACGCCGTGAGCGCGATACCGCCCTCGAAGGTGGTCCTCGGCATCCCGGCCTACGGCTACGACTGGGGGGGCGGCACCACCCAGGCGCTCTCCTACGCCCAGTGGCAGGAGCTCCTGAAGACCTATAACAGCGCCACGGCCGCCCAGACAGGCCACCTCATGTACTACAGCCACGGCGTGCTCCACGACGTGTACTTCGAGTCGATGGCCGACATGGAGGCGGCGGTGAAAATCGCCGCCGGCTCCAACATGCGTGGCGTCGTGCTCTGGCGGCTCGGGATCGAGGACCCTACGATCTGGCAGTACGTTCGCTCCTGAGCAGGACCTCAAGAAGGGCCGACGTGGGGTCGACGAAGAGGGTCGTCTCGTGGTCGTAGAGCACGAAGCCCGGACCTGACCCCTTCGGCTTGCGGACGTGGCGCCGCAGGGTCCAGTCGACGGCGACGTGGGCGGAGCGCCTCGCCTTCGAGAAGTAGGCGGCCAGGAGGGCCGCCTCCTCGATCTCGCCCTCCCCGATGCCGCCCTCAGCCGAGAGAATGACGTGCGAGCCGGCGATGTCCTTGGCGTGGAGCCAGATGTCGCGGCTGGCGGCGCTCCGCCACAGGAGCTCGTTGTCGGCGGCGTTACGGCCGATCCGCATGCGCCTGCCCGTCGTGGTGCGAAATTCCCGGCCCGGGGGTGTCCCCTTGGCAGGGCGTAAGGGACTCGCCGGGGAGGCGCCTTCAGGGGAGGCGAGATCGCCCGGCAAGGCGGGGCCGCCCGCCGCCTCGAGGGCGCGCAGGTGGCTCTCGGCGTCCGCCACCGCCTGCCGGGTCCTCGTGAGCTCGGAGGAGAGGCGCTTTTGCCGGGAGACGAGGCGCTTGTAATGGGCGAAGTATTTCTGGGCGGCCTCGGCAGGAGTGAGGCCCGGGGGCAGGGGGATGATGCCCGCCTCACCCGTCTCCCAGTCCCTGTAGGGCACTTCCTCCATTCCTGGCCGCAGATCCTTCAAGAGGGAGAGCAGGGCCTCTCCCCAGATGCGGTAGCGGCGGGCGTCGCCGGCTTCCCGCAGCTCCGCCTCCTGCTGGAGGAGTTTGCGATGGGCACGGGCGAGTGCTGAAGCGTAGTGGTCGGAAAGCTTCTGGCGCCCGCGCTCCTCCTCCCGCTTGCGATGCCTCGTCCACCAGTCGTCGGCCAGGGCCTCCATGAGCGAGGGTATCGGGGTGCCGGCCTCCGGAAGGTGCGTGAGCGGCAGGGGATAGGCGGGAGGAGAGATGCTGCGGACGGCCACCGGCGAAAACCGGGCAGGGGTGGCCCACAGCGAGCGCCACAGTTCCCTCGCCGACCCGTCCTCGAGGGCACGGTGCGACAACTCCCGGGCGAGGAGGGGAGGGGCGCCTCGGCCAGGCACGTCGGCGTCCACCGTGGGGGGGGGCAAGGTGTAGGCATCGCCCGGCTCCGCCCGCAGTCCCCGCAGGGTCCCGAGGACGGTGAAGGCGCCGTCCGTCAGCACGAGGTCGCCTCTCGTGCCGAAGAATTCGGCGACGAGGCGAAAGGTCTCGGGATCGAAGAGGCGGCTTTGGCGCTCGAAGGTGAGGGACACGACGCGCTCCCCCGGCACCGTGAGGCCGCCCTGGAAGAGAGCCCCCTCGAGGCGCGCCGCCACGAGGCGGGCGAAGGACGAGACCGGTCCCGGCTGGGGCGGCAGTCCCGGGACGAGACAGAGCGCTGGCAGCTCCGGGTCGACGGAGAGCACGAGGGCGGATCCCCTGAGGCCGAGCGACAGGGAAAGCCTGTCCGGGGTGCCGACGCGCCCGACCTTTTCGCCGGCGGCCGCAGCCACCTCTTCAGCGAGGCAGCGGATGACGAGGCTGTCGAATGGCGTGGAGGCCACCTCCCGGGCACCTTGGCGAGGCATGTGCCGCGTCTATAATGAGAAAGGCCGCCATTTTCGGACGCAAGCGGAAGGGGGGGGGCAATGTCATGGGTGGCAAGGACCGAGAACGTCCGTCAGCGTCGATTCGGGTGGCCGGACGTGTTCCTTCTCCTCTTCGTGCTCGCCATCCTCGCCGCCCTCCTGTCGGTGAGCCACGGGGAGGTCGCCCCACGCCCTGACGTCCTCGTCCCGGTCAACCTCGCCCCGTCGGCGCTGCCCGGGGACGCCCTCCGGTCCCTCGCGCGCATCTTCATCGCCTTTGCGTTCTCGCTCATCTTCTCCATCGCCTATGGCTACGCCGCCGCACGCTCTGCCCTCCTGCGGCGCCTGCTCATCCCGCTCCTCGATATTTTGCAGTCGGTCCCGGTTCTGGGCTTCCTCGCCGCCTCGGTGACCTTCCTTGTGGCGCTCACCCGGGGTTCGGTCCTGGGCTTCGAGATCGCGGCCGTCTTCGCCATCTTCACGGCCCAGGCCTGGAACATGACGTTTGCCGTCTACCACTCTCTGGCTACGGTGCCCCGTGACCTAAACGAGGCCTCCGACCTCATGTGCCTTTCGCCCTGGGCGAAACTCACGCACCTCGAGCTCCCCACGGCCGCCATCCCCCTCGTGCTGAACAGCATGCTGAGCTTCGGGGCCAGCTGGTTCTTTCTCTACGCCTCGGAGTCGTTTGAGTACGCAGGGCACACGGTGCGCCTGCCGGGAATCGGGTCGTACATCTTCGCCGCCCAGGAGGCCGGGAATACGCGGGCCATGCTTCTGGCGCTGGGGGCGATGGTGGTGCTGATCATCGTCGTCGACCAACTGTTCTGGCGGCCGGCGATCGCCTGGGCGCACAAGTTCAAGCTCGAGCAGACGCCCTCTCCCGACCCCTCGTCCTTCGTGCTGACCGTGCTGCGTCGCTCCGCCATCGTCGGGGCGATGGAGGAACACATCGCCATTCCCATCCTCAACTGGATCGACCGGGTGATGGCCCGGCGCCGCCCGGGGAGCGGGGCGGGCGGGTCGGCCGTGCGGCTCGCCTGGGTGGTGTTCGCCCTCATCCTAGCCGCGGTCGTCGTGGCGACCGCCCGGGGGGCGCAGCCGCTTGTCGCCCGTGGCGTCACCCTCCTGCCGCACGCCCTCCTGCTGGGACTCGCGACCCTTGGGCGGGTGCTGGCGAGCGTCGTCCTGGGAGCCGCCTGGACGGTGCCGGTCGGGGTGGCGATCGGGCTCTCGCCGAAGGCTGCCCGCTGGGGCGAGCCGATCTCCCAGATCGCTGCCTCCTTCCCGGCCAATATCGCCTTCCCGTTCGCCCTGGCCCTCTTCCTGGACATAGGGCTCTCGCTCAACATCGGCGCCATCCCGCTCATGATGCTCGGCACCCAATGGTACATCCTCTTCAATGTGATGGCCGGCACCATCGCCATCCCCGCCGACATGAAAGAGGCGGCCCGCGTCTTTGGCCTGAAGGGCGTCGCCTTCTGGCGCAACCTCATCCTGCCGGCCATCTTCCCGTCCCTCGTCACCGGCGGCATCACTGCCGCCGGGGGTGCCTGGAACGCCAGCATCGTGGCCGAGTTCGTGACCTGGGCGCACCACACGGTGGCGGCGCAGGGGTTGGGGGCGATGATCGCTGAAGCCTCGGCCACCGGGAATGGCGCCGCCATCCTGACCGGCGTGGTCGTGATGAGTGCCCTGGTCGTCGCCATGAACCGCTTCATCTGGCGTCCGCTCTATGCCCTGGCCGAGACCAGGTTCCACGTGGAGGCGTGAAGGGAGGGAGAATCCTGCCGGCAGATGTGACGATCCTCTCCCTGTCCCATATCTCGAAGGACTACACGATGCCCGGGGGGATTCCAGTCCGGGTGCTTGACGACATCTCGGTCACGGTGGGGGAGGGCGAGTTCCTCGCCGTCCTGGGGCCCTCCGGATCGGGGAAGTCCACGCTTCTGCGCGTCATCGCCGGCCTCGTCGCCCCGTCGGCGGGTGCAGTCACCTACCGGAAGACCCCGATCGTCGGCGTCAACCCGCACGTGGCGATGGTGTTCCAGTCCTTCGCCCTCTTCCCGTGGCTCACCGTTCAGGAGAATGTGGAACTGGGCCTCCTGACGCAGGGCCTCGCACCCAGGGAGCGACACGAGAAGGCGATCGCCGTGATCGACATGATCGGCCTCGACGGCTTCGAGGGCGCCTACCCGAAGGAGCTCTCAGGCGGCATGCGCCAGCGTGTCGGCTTCGCCAGGGCGCTCGTGGTGGAACCGGACGTGCTCCTCATGGACGAACCGTTCTCGGCGCTCGACGTGCTGACGGCGGAGAGCCTGCGGCGTGACCTCCTCGATCTCTGGATCGAAAGGCGCATCCCAACGAAGGCCGTCATCGTGGTCACGCACTCCATCGAAGAGGCCGTCTACCTCGCCGACCGGGCCATCATTCTCTCGCGCGACCCGGCCCGGGTCATCGCCCAGGTCCCGATCACCCTGCCGCACTGGCGGGAGCGGGACGACGTCCGCTTCGTACGCATCGTCGACGACATCTACCAGTTGCTCACGGCCCGACGCCCGGAGGCTTCGGCGTCAGCCGTCAGCCGTCGCCCCCCACCGATTCCGACCGTGCGGGCGGGCTCGCTCACAGGCTTCGTCGAACTCCTCGACGACCTCGAGGGACGGGCCGACCTCTCCCGGCTGGGCGACGAGCTCTCGATGGACCTCGGGGACCTGCTGCCTCTCGTCGAGACCATGGAACTCCTGGGACTGGCCGGGGTGAAGGAGGGGGCCGTCGCTCTCACGCCCGACGGCAGGGCCTTCGCCGCGGCCGACGTGCTCCGGCGCAAGGAGATCTTCCGGGACAGGGTGATGGAGCACGTCCCCGCCCTCACCCACATCGTCCAGGTGCTCCAGGGCAAGAGGGACGGGCGCATGAACAAGGAGTTCTTCCTCGACCTCTTCGAACGCACCTACAGCCCAGAGGACTCCGAGAAGCAGCTCCACACGCTCATCGACTGGGGGCGCTACGCCGAGGTGCTTGCCTACGATCAGGAGAGCGGCCAGGTCTACCTTGAGGAGGAGCAGGGGACTGGTGCGGCGGACCCACCGGACGGTGGTCCTGTGGGGGGGTAAGCGCCTGGCCTTCGTGCCGCCGGGTCACGAAGCTGGCAGGAGCGTGGCGGGCGGACGCCGCCGTCCCACGAGACGATGATGCAGTCGGCCGCTCATCTCTCCTGGATGCATTCACCACCCCGGGGGCTGATCAGCCGGTATTTGTTGGGCGAACGATGAGAAGGGCGTCGGCCGGGATGCGGAGGAGGTCAAAGATGCGCTGGACGGCGGGATCGGTGGTGAGGTAGAGAAGCTGGGGTCGTTCCCCCGGTGGTCTGGGCCGTGGGCTTGTCGGTCTTCCTGCCCTCGACGACGAGCTTCTCGCCCTCAGGGAGGTTGTCCCGAACCACCTTCTGCACCAGTGCCGCCACCAGGTAGGCCATCAGCATCACGTACCCGAAGGCCTCGACACGCTCAGGCTTCTTGAGGAAGACTGGTGACACCCGGACAGGGGCCTTCAGCCATCGGAAGGCGGCTTCTAAAGACGACTGCTCCCGGTAAGCTGCGAAGAGTTCCTCCGGCGTGAGCGTCTCGTCGTTGGTGATGAGGACGAAGGTAGACTCCCACCGCCGCTCGCTCTCGAGCTTCTTCTCATTCAGCTTCCCGATGTGAATCTCAAGGGAGAAGACCGTCTCCGCCGAAGCCGGCGCCTCATCTTTGGCCGGCCTGCCGCGCCTCTGCCTTTTCTGCCGGGCCCTCTCCTCCCAGACGTCTGCCGTCACCTCGAAGAACTGAGGGTCTTCCCCGGCGAGGAAGGCCTCGAAGGCTGAAAGGGCGTCCTCCCGGCAGCGGAAGGTCTCCCGGCTGAGAGTCTTCACAGCCGTTTCAAGGGCCTCCCGCTCTCTGGCGGCTTTCCTCTCGATGGTCCTCTCCTTCTGCTCCAGGAGCTTCGAGGAGTGCACGACGATGAGTCGGTAGGGTCGGCCGTCGATCGTGTCGGGCCGCTCGAGGAGTCGGTAATGGGCGGCGTCCTTCTTCTCCGACAGGGCCCCGACATCCACCCACCGATCCTCGAGACCATGGAGGGCATCCGCCTTGGCCACCGTCACCTCCCCGAAGGTGTTGGGGAGGCGGGAGACAAAGCGGTAGTGATGATCGTCCAGCCGGCGAAGGTTCTCCTTGACGATGAGCGCCGAGTCCGCCACGAAAAGGGACTCCTTCCTCTTCTCCTCCGACAGCCACGAGGACAGCCAGGGGAGGAGGTCCCGGTTCCAGATCTGGTCCGTCCCGTTGTCGTCGAACACGTCCCCGATGAGGGGGATCCCCTCCTTGGTGACGACGGTGCCGAGCTTGAACTGCTTCAGGTCAGGGCGGTGGTCCTTGGAGAACCCTCGTGTGAGGTGCAGGACGTCCGACGGGACGTCGTCCTCGCAGGCCCCGTAAACGCTCACCGATGTCGTGTCGGCATGGAGGCGGGCGATGACGACCTCATAGGCCTCCACCGCCCGGAAGCAGATCGTGCTGATGGCATGATGGCGCACGGAGCCGCCGCGCAGCAGGTCGGCGGCGTCTGCCGGAGTCGGCACGTGGGCACGCTTTGGCCCAAGGGCCGTATTCCGACGGTGCGGGTGAACAGGTGTGGGCGGCCGTGGTTCTACATGAGCCTTACGCTCGGGTGCTGATTGGCCGCCCCTCTTTTCGAACGAGACCTGGTGGGCCTTGCGCCCGGATACGTGGTTGTTAGCCACGCACTGCACCTGCCGCACCTCCACATCCCATGAGGGGACGGTGTGCCGTGCGCTCCATCGCTCTCGACGTCCACAAGGACTACAGCCTCGTGGCGGAACTCGTCGGCCAGGAAGTAAAAACGTCCCGGTTCCCTCACACGCCTTCCGGCGTCCAAAGCTTCGTAAGGAAGCTTGATGCGGACTGCCAGGTGGTCATGGAGGCAACCGGGAACGCCTTTTGGCTGCACGACCAGATTACCCCCGTCGCCGGGCGAGTAGTCATCGCCAACCCCCTGCAACTGAAGGCCATCTCCCAGGACCGCATCAAGACGGACAAAGTCGACGCCTCGGTGATGGTCCGCCTCCTCGACGCCGACTTCATCTCCGAGGTGCACGTGCCCTCGCCGGAGGTGCGGCGCCAGAGAAGCCTGGTTCGCTCACGCCTGCGCCTGCGGAAGATGGAGACACAGGCAAAGAACCGCATCCACGCGACGCTCATGAGGAACCACGCGCGAGTCACCCACCCCTTCACCAAGAGTGGCCGGGCCGCTCTCACCCGGGCCGATCTTCCGTGGGATGATCGGGTCGATGTCGAGATGGACCTGCGGCTTCTGGCCCACCTCGAGGAGGAGATGTCCCATCTGGAGGACATTCTGGCCAAGCAGGCAATGGAGGGGCCCCGAAGCCAGGAGATCCAGCTTGCCATGACCGTCCCCGGGCTCGACGTGCTCAGCGCTTCGCTCCTTGTCCTCCTCATCGACGACGTGCGGCGCTTCCCGACGAAGAAAAAGCTGGCGAGCTACTTCGGGCTGGTCCCCACGCTCCACCAGTCCAGAAAGACACAACGATACGGCCACATTACGAAGCGGGGCTCCCGGGAGGCACGACGCATCCTGAACCAAGCGGCATGGACCATCGTGCGCCTCTACCCCGGCACGCCGCTTCGTGCGTTCTTCCAGCGCATCGCCCAGAAACGCGGCCAGAAGGTGGCCATAACTGCCCTCTCGCACAAGCTTGCCACGCTCCTGTGGGAGGTCCTCACCCGAAAGGAGCCCTGCCGTTACGGTCGGGCGAAGACGATCTCGACCAAGCTTGCCAATGCTCGCCGGCGGGCTGACAAAGCCAGGCTGCCGGTGAGGTTCCAGGTCACCGAGGCGACAACCCTCAGCGAAACCGGATAGGAAGGCCCAGGTCCCCCGGCCCGTTTGCCCCGGAGCCTCTGGAGCCTGGGCCATTTTGGCAGGGGCAGCTTTCGTTTGCTCCCAGGGCGGCTTCCCAGCCTCGCACAGGCTCCCTCTCCACCGCAAACGGGCCGTCGCGCCCCTTAGGCGCTCCTCGGATGGCCCTGGGCCTTCCGGAACAAGCCCCCTCTTCCACCCGTTCCCGCTTGTGCGCCAACATACGTGTAGACTCTCCTGGCGTCGGCATCGTAGAGCTTGTCGAGGGCCCGGCCCAGGGCCTTGTCGTTGAGCCACTCCGCTTCGACGCCCTGCCCGAGAAGAACCTCGACATCCTTCAAGGCAAAGACCTGGGGCATCCGGAAGAGGGCTCTGCGGTTCTCCACGAAGGCAGCCACCAGAGCCAGGAGCCGCTGGCCGGGGCTCAGCTTGCATTGAGAGGCGTCCCGCTCAAGAAGCTCGTCGATGGTCTCGACAAACTTCAGACGTTCCAGAAGGTCGCGGACGACGACGCCCACCCCGGCCTGCACGGCCTGGGGGCGGGCACCCGCCGCCTGCTTCAGAAAGTCCCGAAAGCCAGTCATACCAAGCGTTTCGCGACTTCCAGGCTATCTCCTGCCTCGGAAATCAAAATCTTTCAGCCTTCAGGCTGGCGAATCTCTGGTGATGGCATAGGTTTGGGTAGGTCTGACGGAACGGATGTCAAGAGCCACAAGGGCACGACGCTGATGCTGGTCTGGCAGGAGTACAAGGCGGTCCACATCGACGGCTACGTCCGCTTCTGCCAGCTCTACGGGGAGTGGTGAAGCGGCGCAAGGTCGTCATGCACCTCGAGCTCAAGAGCAGGTGTCAAAGCGAGAGGTGATAGCGACGTCGTCTGACACACGGGCAAGTGGACGGATACAAGGCGCGCCGACGCGGGGATCATGCCCCGTGACAGGGAGCCCGCGTCCCATCAGAACAGGCTATACTGACAGGAGATTTTCGAGGGGGAGCCTGGTGCCTTCGTGGAAACCGACCGTCCGAAGGCCCACATCGTCACCTACGGTTGCCAGATGAATGAAAACGACTCGGAAGTCATGCTCGCCTACCTCGAGGAGGCGGGCTACGAGTGGACCGACGACGCCAACGAGGCTGACGCCGTGATCGTCAACACGTGCTGCGTCCGGAAGAGCGCCGAGGACAAGGCCATGGGCCGCATCGGCGAGCTGAAGGCGGCAAAGACCGCCCGGCCCGGGATGTTCCTCGCCGTCGCCGGGTGCATGCCGCAGCAGCCGGGGCGGGCCGAAGAGATCCGGCAAAAGGCGCCGCACCTCGACCTCATCATGGGGACCCACAACCTGGACTCCTTCCCCCGGCTCCTGCCGATGGCGAGGGCCGCACGGCGGACCATCGTCGATGTGGTGGGGGAGCCAGCATCGGCGCCCGTCTTTCCGCGCGGCTCGCGCCGTGGCGGCATCAGTGCCTGGGTCACGATCCTCAGGGGCTGCGACAAGCGTTGCACCTACTGCATCGTGCCCTACGTCAGGGGACGCGAGATGAGCCGGCCTGTGGCCGACATCGTGGCCGAGGTGGAAGACCTCGTGGCCGAGGGTATCCGGGAGGTCACGCTGCTCGGCCAGAACGTCAACGCCTACGGTCACGACATCCCGGACCAGAAGACGAATTTCGCCACGCTCCTCCGGCGCCTCGAAGCGGTGGAGGGCCTCCTGCGCATCCGCTACACGACGAGCCATCCGCGCGACTTCACGCAGGAGATGATCGAGGCCATCGCCGACTCGGGGAAGGTCTCGGACCACTTCCACCTGCCGGTGCAGTCCGGATCCAACGCCACGCTCAGGCGGATGGCGCGGGGATACCCGATCGAGCGCTACCGCGACCTCGTGGCGAGCATACGCAGGGCGGTGCCGGAGGCGACCCTCACTACGGATCTCATCGTCGGCTTCCCCGGCGAGACGGAGGACGATTTCCAGAAGACGCTCGACCTCGTCGAGGAGATCCGCTTCGACCGCTCCTACATGTTCATGTTCTCCCCGCGCCGGGGCACGCCGGCCGCAGCCTTCCCGGATCAGGTGCCGCTTGATGTGAAGAAGGAGAGGCTCGCCCGGCTCATGGAGGTCCAGGACCGGATCAGCCTCGAGGAGAACGAGAGGCGTCTCGGACGCACGGTCGAGGTGCTGGTGGAGGGGCCTTCCCGCACCCGGCCCGACGTGCTCACGGGGCGCGCAAGCGACAACCGCGTGGTGCTCTTCCGCGGCGAGGTTGAAACCGGCACGCTCCTGCCGGTCCGGATCACCGCCGCCCGCACCTGGACGCTTGAGGGCGAGATTGTCTCTTGAGGGATCCCTATGGCCGGTGAGCTTCCGGACTACCTCATCCCGGGCCTCGATCTGGTGGTGGTCGGCTTCAATCCCGGCATCGCCTCGGGCATGAGCGGCCACTATTACGCCGCCCCCTCGAACGCCTTCTGGCGCCTTATTCATGAGAGCGGGCTCGTGCCAAGGCGCTTTCACCCGGCCGAGGACCACCTGCTTTTGGGGTTTGGCATCGGCTTCACGGATATCGTCAAGCGGATGTCGCAGGGGGCATCCGACCTCAGCCCCCGCGAACTCGCCGAAGGGGCCCCCGTCGCCCGGGCGAAAGTCGCAGCGGTGGCGCCCCGCTTTGTGGCCGTCACGGGGAAGGGCGTCTACCGGGCCCTCACGGGCGAGCGGGACGCCCCGTACGGGCTCTCCCACGAGCGCATCGGAGCCGCGCCGATCTTCGTCGCCCCGTCGCCCTCCGGACTGTCGGGGATCCCGTACCGGGAGAAGCTCGCCCACTGGAAGGACCTCGCCCGCCTGGTGCGGGCAACCGCGGAGGTGCCCTCATGAAGACCCTCAGAGGACGTGTCAAGGATGTCGGCGTCGCCCGGCAGGACAGCCTGTCGACGGTGTACACCCTGACCCTGGAGGTGGGCGGCACGGACCGCCATCTGGAGATGTCTGTCCCACCAGGAAGACCGGCCGTGGCACCGGGCGACAGCCTGGAAGTCAAGATTCGTCAGAGTCCGGCAGGGGACGACGTCGTGGTCTGTCGGAACGTGGAGTCGGGGGCGGTGCTCGTGGACAGCACACCCTACGAGGGGACCACGCGCCTTTTGTGGCTCATCGGCATCGGGCTCACGCTCTTTGTCGTCGCCTGGTACATCATCGAGAACGTGAAAGGCCTCCTCTGAGAACTCCCCGGCTCATCGGCAGGGATGGGCTCCTCGGCTGGGCGAAGAGAGCAGCGAGCGGCCAGCGGGAGGGAAGCCTGGGGTGAACGAGCCCACGCCCATGATGCGCCAGTATCAGGAGCTGAAGGCACGTCATCCAGGCTGCCTCCTGCTCTTCCGTCTGGGGGACTTCTTCGAGCTCTTCGGCGACGATGCCGTGGTGGCATCGCAGGAACTCGACCTCGTGCTGACGACCCGTGACGGCGAGGTGCCGATGTGCGGCGTGCCCCACCACGCCCTTGAGGCCTACCTCGGCCGCCTCATGGAGAAGGGGTACCGGGTGGCGCTCGCCGAGCAGATGGAAGATCCCCGCCTGGCGAAGGGACTCGTCCGCCGCGACGTGATCCGGGTCGTGACGCCGTCCACCTGGGTGGAGGGGACGGGAAGCGGACCCTCATCACTCGTCGCCCTTGTGGATGAGGGTGCCGTGAGCGCCCTGGCCATGGCCGACCCGGCGACGGGCCGCTTCCTCCTCCGCCAGTTCGAGGGCCCCCAGGCCCACGCCGAAGCCCTGCGGGAGGCCCTCCGGCAGGAGCCCGCGGAGTGGCTGGCCGGACCGGGATGGACGGAGGAGAAGATCGGGGAGCTGGCCCCGGTGGCACGGCCCGGGCGCCCGACGGCAGAGGGGCTCCCGGCGGCCCCGGAAGGGGCGGGGCCGGCCGCCAGGAAGGCGGCGGCCCTGCTCCTCGACTACCTCGGCGAGGCGCACCCCGGGGCGGCCTCCTTCCTGGAGGCGCCGGTCCTCGGGGAGAGCGACGCCACGATGGAGATCGATCCCGGAACCTGGCGCCACCTCGAAATCGACAGGCGCCAGGACGGCGGGCGCGGCCGGGGAACCCTCCTGCACGTCCTGGATGCGTCGGTGACGGCTCCAGGCAAGAGGTGCCTCAGAGCCTGGCTGGCTGAGCCATTCGCCGCGCCCGGGCCCATCCGGGCCCGCCAGGACATGGTCGAGGCCTTCTACGCCGACCAGATCGCCCGCACCAAGGTGGCGAAGGCCCTCACGACCTTCCGGGACGTCGAGCGGACCCTTGCCCGCGCCGCCGTCGGCGTCGGTACGCCGCAGGACCTTCTCGCCCTCGCCACCTCGCTCGAGGCGGCGACGGAGGTGGCGGGCGTGCTTTTGACGATGACCGAGCCGGGTCTGCTCGATGTGGCCTCCCGCCTCGCACCGCCCCCCGACCTCGGCGGGGCCATCCGCCACACCCTGCGTGCGGACCTGCCGCCCAACTGGCGGGAGGGCGGCTTCATCCGCGACGGTGTGCGCCCCGAACTGGATCGCCTGCGCAGGCTCACGGGCGGCATGCAGGACTACCTGGTCGCACTCGAGGCCGAGGCCAGGGCGGCCACGGGCATAAGGACCCTGAAGGTCGGCTACAACAAGGTCTTCGGCTATTACATCGAAGTTACGAAGCCCCATGTGCACCTCGTTCCGGGGAACTGGGAGAGGCGCCAGACGCTCACCTCGGCCGAGCGCTTCGTCACCCCGGAGCTGAAGGCGCGCGAGGCCGAGGCGCTCACCGCCGACGCCGAAGCCATCCGGATCGAGATGGAGATGCTGGGGGAGATCACCGGCCTCGCCCTCTCCGAGCGGGACACACTGCGCCGCGTGGCCCGAGCGGTGGGGGAGATCGACGCCCTGCGATCGCTGGCCGAGGTGGCCCGGCGGCACCGCTGGGTGCGCCCGACGGTCACGGCGGGGGAGGGCCTCGTGATCGAGGAGGGGCGCCACCCGATTGTCGAGGAGGCGCAGGGCACCTTCGTGCCCAACACCCTCTCCCTCGACGGGGAGGCCCGGCTCCTCGTGATCACCGGTCCGAACATGGCGGGCAAGTCCACCTTCCTGCGCCAGGCCGGGCTCATCGTGATCCTCGCCCAGATGGGAAGCTTCGTGCCGGCCGCCCGGGCCGAGATCGGGATCGTCGACCGCCTCTTCTCCCGCATCGGGGCCTCGGATGACCTCGCCGGCGGGCGTTCCACCTTCATGGTGGAGATGCATGAGGTGGCCGGCATCCTCGACCGGGCGACGAAAGGAAGCCTCGTGCTCCTCGACGAGATCGGGCGCGGCACCTCGACCTTCGACGGCATCGCCCTCGCCTGGGCCATCGCCGAGGACCTCCACGACCGCCTCGGCTGCCGCACGCTCCTGGCGACCCACTACCTCGAACTCGCCGAGCTGGAAGACATCCTGCCCCGGGCGAAGAACGTCTCTGTCGCCGTGGCCGAGGAGGACGACGAGGTCGTGTTCCTGCGCCAGGTGGTGCCGGGCCCCGCAGACCGGTCCTACGGCATCCATGTCGCCCGCCTGGCAGGTGTCCCCCACCCCGTCATCGCCCGGGCGCGGCACATCCTCGGCACCCTTGAGCGCGGGGCGCTCTCGCGCCGGGAGACGGCAGTCGGGCAGCTTTCGTTCACCCTGCACGAGCCCGGTCCGCTGCCTCCGGGCGGCGAGGAAGTGCTGAAGACCCTCGCCCGCACCGACCCGAACGACCTCGCCCCGCGTCAGGCGCTGGAGATGCTCTTCCGGCTGCGTGCGCTCCTGGAGGATGAGTGATGGGTGGCGTCAGGAGGCTCGACTCATCCCTTGTAAACCTGATCGCCGCCGGCGAGGTGGTCGAGCGGCCGGCCTCGGTCGTCAAGGAGCTCGTCGAGAACAGCCTCGACGCCGGGGCGAGGCATATCGGCGTGGCCTATGAGGAGGGCGGCACGACCCGGATCGTGGTGGAGGACGACGGCGAGGGGATGGGCCGCCAGGACGCCATGATGGCCCTTGAGCGGCACGCCACCAGCAAGATCGCCATCGAGGCGGACCTCGATTCCATCGCCACCCTGGGCTTCCGGGGCGAGGCGCTGCCGTCCATCGTCCAGGTCTCGCGCACCGAACTCGTCACCCGCCCGGCTGACGCCGCGGCCGGAACCCGCATCGTGGTGGAGGGCGGCCAGGTCCTCCTGCGGGAAAGCGTGGGGGCACGGCCGGGCACCAGGGTGACGGTGCGCGACCTCTTCTTCAACACCCCTGCCCGCCGGGAATACCTGAAGGCCCCGGCCAACGAGGCGGCCCGCATCCTCGAGATCGTGGGGCGGCTCGCCCTCGCTGCGCCCGGCGTCGCCTTCGACGTCACATCGGCGGGCCACCGCGTGCTGGCCACCGACGGCAGCGGGGACCTCCGGGCCGTGGTCGGCGCCATCTGGGGCATGGAGGTGGCGGACGCCACCCTGCCGGTCCAAGCCGAGCGGGCGGGCTCCACGCTGCGGGGGCTGATCTCCCGCCCCGATGCTTCCCGGTCCAACCGGCAGGGTGAGATCCTGGTCGTGAACGGCAGGCCGGTGACCAACCCGCGGCTTCGCTATGCAGCCGAGGAGGCCTACCGGACCCTTCTCATGAAGGGCCGCTACCCCTACCTCGTCCTTCTCCTCGACATTCCTCCGGAGGCGGTCGACCCGAACGTCCATCCAGCCAAGGCGGAGGTTCGCTTCCGGGACGAAGCGGACCTCGCCCGCGTGGTGCACGACGCCTGCCGCGAGGCCCTCCTGCCTGGCAGGATTCCTCCCGGCCCGATCGAGCGGCCTCTCCACATGTCCGAAAGCAGGCCTCCGTACGACGCCGGCCCCGGCCTCGGTGAGGTCCAGACCTTCTTCGAGACGGCCGCCGCCCTGGGCGCTCCGGCAGCGGGGCCGGTGGGGGCCGCCCCCACGGCGCGGGCACAGATCCGCAGGCTCTTCCTCCTGGCCGAGGGTCCTGACTCTCTCTTCGTCATCGACCAGCACGCCGCCCACGAACGGATCGGCTACGACCGCCTGGCCTCGCAGGAGGTGGAGCGGGCCTCCCAGCAACTGCTGACCCCCGTCGTCGTGCGGCTCTCGCCTTCGGACCTCACCCAGGTGGAGCTGTGGGGGGAGGCCTTAGGGGAGGAGGGCTTCGTGATCGAGCCGTTCGGCGCGACGGGGGAGGTGGTGGTGCGTTCACTGCCCGCCTTCCTCGCCCGCCAGGCCGGGCCCGCCATGCTGCGGTCGCTCTTCGAGGAACTCGGGGATGCACCGTCGCAGCCCCTCGAGAGGCGGCGGCACCTGTGGCGGGCCATGGCGGCCTGCCGGGCGGCCGTGAAGCGGGAGGACCTCCTCGCCCCGCCCGAGCAGCAGGCGCTCATCGCCCAGCTCTGGGCGACGGCCGAGCCGAGGCGGTGCCCGCATGGCCGGCCGACGTGGCTGGAGCTGCCGTACGCCTCCCTCGAGCATCGCCTGGGAAGGACCTGACATGACAGACGTGGTGGCGCTCATCGGCCCGACGGCGGTCGGGAAGAGCGAGGCGGCCGTCACCCTTTCGCTGGCGGTGGGCGGGGAGATCGTCTCCGCCGACTCGGTGCAGGTCTACCGCGGCTGCGACATCGGCACCGCCAAGCCTGCCCCGGCAAAGCGGGGCGGGGTGCCCCACCACCTGATCGATGTGGTGGACCCCGGCGCGGCGATGACGGCGGGGATCTTCGCCGACCTTGCCCGGGAGGCCATCGCCGACATCCATGCCCGTGGCCGCCTGCCCGTCGTGACCGGAGGGACCGGGCTCTACGTGCGTGTTGCCCTCGGCGAGTGGAAGCCGCCGCGAGGCGAGGTGGACGAGGCCCTGCGGGCGGCCCTCAAGCGGCGGGCGGCTGAGGAGGGGGTGGCGGCCCTGTGGGACGTCTTGCATATGGCCGCACCCGAACGGGCGGAGAAGATCGGCAGGAACGACCTGCCGAGGATCCTGCGCGCGTTTGAGGTGGGAGGCGCCGTCGGCACGGCGGGGGAGAGCCCCTACCGGGTCCTGAAGCTGGGGCTCTGGCGGCCCCGGGCGGAGGTCTACCGGCGGATCGCCGAGCGGGCGGAGGTTCTGTGGACGACGGGGATGGTGGAGGAAACCGAGCGTCTCCTGAAGCTTGCCATCAGGCGGGACAGGCCACCTCTCTCTTCGCTCGGGTATCGCGAGGCCATGTGGCTCCTTACCGGGCTCGTCTCCCGGAAGGAGGCGCACCGGCTGTTCCTGCGCAACTCGAGACACCTGGCCAAGCGCCAGATGACATGGTGGCGGCATGAGCAGGGCATCGCCTGGGTAGAGGCCGGGCCAGGTGCCGAAGAGGCACTGGCCGCGGCCGTCCGCGCGTTCAGGGCCGGTGTGCCGCCGGGGGAGATCGCCGCTGGGATGGCTGCTCCGGCGTTCTGACGGGGTGAGGGGAGATTCGGGTCACCGTCGGGGCGCTCCCGGCCAGAGGCACGCTCGCTCTCCGGTCACTCCCTGCCGCCCCTCAGGAAGAATCTCCAGGTGAGGCGCGCCCCGCCCGAGGTGAGGGCCGGGGCATACATGCGCGCCGCCAGCCGGGCGATTCCCCAGGCGGCGGCCAGCGTGAACACGATGGCGGCGATGAATTCAGGCGGGGTCGACAGACCAAGGGCCACCCGCGCCGGCTGCAGCACGGGCGCAAAGGGAGGAAGGAGGGCGACCACGGGGGCCCACGGCGCCGTCGGGTTCGAGGCCATCAGGTAGACGAGGACGTAGCTGAGGACCATCACGATGCTGATGGGAGTGGCGGCAAACTGGATGTCCTCCTGGCGCGTCACCATGGCCCCGGCGGCGGCATAGGCGAAGCCATAGAGGGCGTAGCCAAGGATGAACCAGAGAAGGACGGAGGGAAGCGCTGCCCAGATGGTCGGCGGCAGCATGCCCGTTCCCGTCAGAGCGCTCGCCCCAAGCCCCACGCCGACCACGAGGAAGAGCTGCAGGGCGCCGACCACGCCGATGCCGGCCACCTTGCCCGTGAGAAGATCGACAGGATCCACGGCGCCCAGGAGAATTTCGGCCACGCGCGAGGTCTTCTCCTGGGCGACCCCGGACACCACGGCCTGGCCGTAGATGGCTAGGAAGACGTAGAGCAGGATGGCGGAGGCGACCGCCGCCACCGCACCCCCGGTGGAGGTGGCACGGGAGCTGGAACGACCGATGCTTGTGACGGTGAACGGTCGCGGGGCGAGAGCCTGACGGATGATCGCGGGTGGGAGGCCAGCCGAGGTGAGGACGCCTGTGGCATGGGACAGGAAGAGCGCCTCCTCCAAAGTGGCCTGGACCGAGGCAGGGAGGCTTGAGGACGAAAAAGCCCGCAAGACCCTTCCACCGCCGCTGTCGATGGTGGCGATGGCGCCTTTCGGGGTCACTTCGAGCGCCACGGTGATCGTGCCCCGGCGCAGGTCGCTCCTGGCGGCGGCGAGGCTCGGTTCAGGGGTGGCCGAGAGGCCCTGTCCCGAGGCCCGGGCGAGCGCCGTAATCTGGGCGGCGGCCTTCTGGGCGCCGACGCCGACGAGGCCGACCTTCACCGGGGTCGCTGGCCCGCCAGAGACAAGGTGGGGAATCACGATGGCGGCGGCGACCACCAAGGCCGTGATCACGGTACCGATCCAGATGGCCCGGCTCCGCAGACGCTCCGTGGTCTCCCTGCCGGCGATGAGGCGAAATCCGCTACCGAACATCGCTCTCCTCCTCGTTCGGGGCGCTCACGGCGGAGCGGAAGAGTTCGGAGAGGGTGGGGCGGTGGCGATGGAAGTCGGCCACCGGGCCCGTCGCCAGCGCCCTCAGAAGGATCGCCTGATCGTCGGCTCCGGGTGCTAGCTCAAGGAGGAGGCGGGTCCCCTCGCTCTCGAGGACCTTCACGCCCTCCAGGCCGTCGGCCCATGACGGCGGTGCCGCGGGGGCGTCCACCCAGAGCTCTTCCAGACGGTGTGCCGAGAGCTCCTCGAGCGAGCCGACGGCGACCATCCGGCCGGAGCGGATGATGCCCACCCTGTCGCACGTGTCCTCAACGAGCTCGAGCTGGTGGCTTGAGAAGATGATGGTCATGCCGCGCCTCGACTCTTCTCGAAGAACCTCCTTCATGGTGTCGACGGCGATGGGGTCGAGCCCGGCAAACGGCTCGTCCAGGATGGCAAGCTCGGGCGAGAAGACGAGGGCGCCAGCAAGCTGGGCGCGCTGCTGGTTGCCGTGCGACAGCGCCTCGATGGGCGAGTGCTCCCGGCCGCTCAGGCCCAGCCGCCCGATCCACCGCTTAGAGGACTCATAGGCTTCCTGGGGGCCCATTCCGTGCAGGCGGGCGAGGAAGACGAGCTGCGGCAGGAGAGCCATCTTCGGGTAGAGGCCCCGCTCCTCCGGCATGTAGCCGATCCGTCGGCGCCCATCCCGGCCGATGGTGGCGCCGCCCCATCTCACCTCGCCGGCGTCGGCGGCGTTCACCCCCATGATGATGCGCATGGTGGTGGTCTTGCCGGCGCCGTTGGCACCGACGAAGCCGAAGAGTTCGCCCGGGCGCACGTCGAAGCTGACGTGATCGAGGGCGACGAGGCTGCCGAAGCGCTTGACGAGATCGCGGACCGAGAGCGTGTCATCGTGCACCGTGAGGCCCCTCCCCGGACGTCACCGGGTCGCCAATGATGGCGCCCAGTGCTTCGACGTATGACGCATAGGCGGCCCGACCGCTCTCCGAGGCCCGGACCCAGGTGCGGCGGCGCCTGTCCGAGGAGCCCTTCACGATCTGGACGTAACCCCTCCGCTCCAAAACGCCCAGGTGTTTGGAGAGGAGGGTGTCGCTGACCTCGAGGGCGTCGCGCAGGAACCGGAACTCCACCTTGTCCCGGGGCATCAGCAGGGCCATGGCCGACAGCCGCACCGGGGCGTGGATGACCTCGTCAAGACGCTCTCGAGGGTGCGTCATCCGCGGCGCACTTCGAGTGCGCCCCAAAGGCATGGGACGAGGGGGAGAAGGGCCAGAGCGACGACGTTGGCGTCAAGGTGGGCGGGGTGCGCCGCCAGGCGGTACACGGCGGCCAGGACGACGAGGGCGAGGAAGGGCCCGGCCACCCATATGTCGAGGCGACGGCGGGCGGGCCAGGCCACCGGCTGGGACCAGGCCCAGGCGATGAGCCCCACGGCGACGGAGGGAACGGCCACCGTCACGAAGTAGCTTGGGAGGCCGACCGTGATCGGCGGGGCGAGCGCCAGGAAGATGGCGGCGGTGCATCCGACCACAAGGTACACCCACGCCGCCCACTCGGACGCCGTCCGGACGCTTTCGGCCGTGGCGGCGACCTCATCCACGGCATTTCGCCTTCCACGGGCATCCTGCATATCCGTACTCCCTAACACGCTCAGGAATGGAACATACTTTACCGACATTCAAGTATGGGGTCAAGATAGACGACCGGAGGGACCCTTGTGGAGCGCATCGTCATCCTCGGTTCCGGCGGGGCGGGGAAGTCGAGGTTCGCCCGGTGTCTCGGCGTGCTCCTTTCCATCGAAGTCACGCACCTCGACGTGCTCTACTGGCATCCCGGATGGCAGCCGTCGAAGGGGATCCACAGGCAAGGCGTCGATCCTCGCCTTGATCACGCGGCGTAGCGCTGCGAGAGGATGGCGCCAGAAGGGCATGGAGGCTCGCAAAGGCGCCCTGAGCGCCTCCTCGATGGCCGGCAGGGGGACGTTCAGGATGATCACGTCGAGAAGCGCCACGAAGAGTCCGAACGACAGGGCAGACAGGGCCCGCCAGCGCCGCGGGTCCTTCGCCTCAGGCGCCTGGGCCAGAAGAACGACCGGCGGGCAACCGTAACGAGCGTCAGGGACGGGTATTGCGCCAAGCCACGGCTCGACCCTCAGACCGGATGAGGGTGCCTTCGTGGAGGGGGAGCAGCGCCCGTTGCCGACGCTTTCTGCGGCGAACCGGTGCCCGCCCCCAGAGGTGAGCGCCCGGCCCCTTCATCCCATCAATCCTAGGCCCGCAGGGCGGAGTTGGCGGACCGGGCGAGCTCCTCGAAGCCGACCCTGGTGGCGGCCTCCCCGACGGTGGCCAGGATCTGCGAAAGCTCAGCGGGGGTGTCGGCCTCTGCCCTGAGCACGGCGACCGGCTGGGTGTTCGAAGCGCGTACGAGCGCCCATCCGCCCGGGAAGACGGCCCTCACGCCGTCGACTGTCACGACCTCATGCACCTTCGCGAGTTCCTTTGCGACATCGGCCACCGCCTCGAACTTGCGTTCCTCCGGCACCTCGAAGCGGATCTCCGGCGTGGCCTCTGTGACCGGAAGCTCGTCGAGAAGATCGCCGAGGCGCCGGCCTGTTCTCCCGAGCAGCTCGTAGACGCGGCCGGCGGCGTAGAAGGCGTCGTCGTAGCCGAAGAAGCGGTCGGCGAAGAACATGTGGCCCGAGAGTTCGCCGGCGAAGGGGGCTCCCTTCTCCTTCAGCAGGCGCTTGATGGGGGCATGCCCGGAACGGCAGAACTCAGGCCTGGCGCCGAGGCGCTGGAGCTCGTCCCAAAGGACCTTCGAGCACTTCACCTCGACCAGGGCCACAGAACCCGGGTGGCTCTTAAGGATCTCCCGCCAGAGGAGGACCATCAGGCGGTCGACGGCGACGAAGCGTCCCCGCTCGTCGACGAGGCCCAGCCTGTCGGCGTCGCCGTCGTAACCGACGCCGAGGTCCGCCCCGCTGTTGCGCACCTTTTCGGAGAGGGTCTCCAGGTTGGCCTCGATGCTCGGGTCGGGGTGATGGTTCGGGTAGTTGGCGTCGGGCTCGGTGAAGAGCCCTTCGGCGCGGCGTACGGCCCGGGCCGAGAGCGCCGGTTCGAAGAGGCCGGCCGTGCCGTTGCCGCAGTCGGCCACGACCGAGAGGTCGTAGGGCCCGGCGATGCGGCGGATCCAGTCGTCGGCGTAGGCCTCATGGATGTCTGTGGCCACGCGCCCGCCACCGCCGGCGGGACGGTGGGCGCGCAGCGAGGCGTGGTAGAGGGCCTGGATCTCCTCCTCCGAGAGGGCGGCCTCCCGGTAGCCGAGCTTCAGGCCGTTGTATTCCTTCGGGTTGTGGGAGGCGGTGACGATGGCGACGCCCACCCCTCCCAGCATTTCGCGGGCGAAGTAGGCGACGGGCGTCGGCTGGATGCCGACATCGAAGACTTTCCGGCCGCTGGAAACGACCCCGTCGGCGAAGGCCGCCATCAGCTCCGGGGTGGAGGGCCGGTTATCGCCGCCCAGGGCCACGCCCCGGAGCCCCCGGAGAGCGAGTTCCTCGCCATAGGCGAGGCCGACCCGGTAGAAGACCTCGGGGGTGACCTCTTCGCCGGCGATGCCGCGCAGGTCGTAGGCGCGAAAGATCTGGTGGGGGAGGTCCATCGGAAGACTCATCCTCTCGTTGGGTGGAGATGCCTTCCAGACGGTGGGGGATGACTCCTTCCCGCCATCCGGACGGGACGCCCCCTGCGCGATAATCAAAGCCCAGGAGGCGATCACGTTTGGCCGAAAAAGTGTTTCGTGTGGATGGCATGACCTGCGAGCACTGCCAGGAGCGGGTGACCAAGGCGATCCGGACGGTGGCTGGCGTGAGCGACGTGAAGGTGAGCCTTGAGGCCGCCTCGGCCGAGGTGACCTACGATCCGGGCCAGGCGACTTCTGAGGCGATCGGCGCGGCCGTGGCCAAGGCCGGCTACAGGCTCTCCGAAGCCTGAGGTGGGGGAGCGCCGGGAGGTGCTCCCCCTTCCTCCATATCCTCCTTCATTTGTGTGCCTGTCCTCCCCTATGGTGGGAGGGGAGGCGATCAGGTGCTCCACGACGTCCAGGCCCGTGCGGATCGGCTCGCTGTCCCGAGCCGGGCGAAGCCCCGTGTCGTCGCATCCCGGGATGGCGAGGGTGAGCCCATGCCCTCGTTCGAGGAGGCGGCGGGGGACCTCCTCCGCCTCGTGGGCCTCAGGCGACCGAAAGAACTCTTCAGGGAGATTTACGCCCTCGCCCGCGTCGACCGGGAGAGGCGCCGCTTCGGCCTCAGGGTGGAGAGGCAGTCCCTGCACATGGTCTTCTTCGGAAACCCCGGCACCGGCAAGACGACGGTGGCGCGGCTCTTCGGGGAGGGGCTGCGCCGGGTCGGGCTTCTCTCCAGGGGCCACTTCACGGAGGTCGGCAGGGTGGACCTTGTCGGGGAGTACGTGGGTCACACCGCCCAGAAGACGCATCGGGCGCTTCGCCAGGCCCAGGGCGGGGTGCTCTTCATCGACGAGGCCTACGCCCTGGCCCGGGGCGGCGAACGGGACTTCGGCCGCGAGGCGATCGACACCCTCGTGAAGGAGATCGAGGACGGCAAGGGCGACCTGGTCGTCATCCTGGCCGGGTACGGGGAGGAGATGTCGCGCTTCTTCGACCTCAACCCGGGCCTTGCCAGCCGCATCCCGCTCCGGCTCGCCTTTCCGGACTACGGGGCCGATGAACTCCTGAAGATCGCCCAGACGATCCTCGAGGAGCGGGACTACAGGCTCACGCCGGACGGCCGCTATTTCCTGCAGCGTTCGCTGGAAGACCATGCCAACCGTCTCGCCCTGGCGAATGGCAACGGACGGATGATCAGAAACCTCATGGAGCGCGCCATCCGCCAGCAGGCGCTGCGCCTCATGGACAAGGAGCCGCTCACGCCTCAGGAACTGAGAGGCATCGGCTGGCCCGACATCCAGGGATCGGGCCTGCTCTAGACCGGCGCCATCACTCGGCGTCCGTCTGGCGCGGGTAATGCGGCAGCGGCCCCGGGTCCACACCGGCCTTGGCCGCAAGACGATCGAGGGCCATCGCCGGTCCCTCGTCCATGCCGAAGGTGCCGAGGAGGACAAGCCAGCCTCCGGGCCGGACACGGGCGACGGCGGCTTCGATGGCGCCCTCGAGGGTCGGGTAGACCTCTGCCGAGAGCCCCTCCGCCTGCGCGGCGCGCAGGGTTGCCTCGAGTTCCTCCGGCTCGACCGAGTAGTCGACCGGATAGGATCCCAAAGTGTCCTCCGAGAGGGTCACGAGGAGCGGGGCGAAGGGAAGGCGCCTGTTCCAGCGCCCGAGGATATGCCCGACGCGGGCGTTCACCTGGGTGCCCCTCTGCCCGCGCACGGCGTGCACGACGACTGGGCGGGAGACGCCGGCGGCGGCGAGCGTGCGCATGACGGTGTCGTAACTCGCCTCGTTCATGGCGACGTCGTTCAGGACGGAGAAGGGGCCGACGGCGTGCCGCTCGAGCCGGCGCGGGGGTGGGGAGAAACGTCCCAGCGCCGCTGGCAGGAGGTGGGCGGGGACACCGAGCGACAGCGCTGTCCCGGCCGCGAGGAGGGCGTTTTGCACGTTGTGCATGCCCGCCAGCGCCAGGTGGACCGGAAGGTCCGCCGCCTTGATGTCGCCGATCGCACCGCGTATGCGAAAGGCGGCACCCTTCGGCGACTGCCTGATGTAGACGGCCCTGAGATCCGCCTGCCGGGAGCACCCGGTGAGCACCACGGGGGCGTGGGAGCTCTTCGCGAAGCCCCGCACGACCGCATCATCGGCGTTCAGGACGGCGCGCCCCGACGGGGGAAGGGTCTCGATGAAGCGGCGCTTGGTGGCGACGTATCTCTCGAAGTCCCCGTGGAAGTCCAGGTGGTCGGGCGTGACGTTCGTCACCATCGCCGCGGCGAAGGGGATGTGCCGGATGCGCTCCTGAGCGATGCCGTGCGAGGAGACCTCGAGGACGGCGTGCGTGGCGCCTTCATCGGCCGCCTCGGCGAGGAGGCGCTGCAGGTCGTGGGCGTGCGGGGTCGTCCACTTCGGTCGGAAGTCGGCGCTTCCGAGGGACACCTGGGTCGTGGTCCAGAAGGCCACCCGCATCCCCGCCGAGCGGAGAAGGTGCGCCGTCAGGAGCGCCGTCGTGGTCTTGCCGTTCGTGCCGGTCACGCCAGCGATGACGAGACGGCGGGCCGGGTGGCGGAAGAGCCTCGCCGCCACGTCCGGAAGGGCGCCGAGGGCATCGTCGACGGTGAGCGACGGGAGGGGCATCTCCTCCGGGGCAGGGTGGGACACGAGGCAGGCGACGGCGCCCCGGGCGGCCGCATGGTGGATGAAGAGCCTCCCGTCGGTATGGGCGCCCGGGTGGGCGACGAAGAGGTCGCCGGCCACCACCCGCCTCGAGTCCGTGGCGATCCCCTGGACCGTGACCCCGTCCCACGATCCCTGCCGGGTGCCGGGGATGTCGCCGAGGAGGGCGGAAAGCGCCACGTCATACCGGCCCATCAGCGCCCACCTGCGGGCGAGGGCAGGATCTTCATCACGATGTAAGCGTCCTCGCCATTGCCGAAGAAGGCGGGACAGACGGCCACCTCCCGCCAGCCGATACGGGAGAGCACACGCCGCTGGGCGATGTTCGAGAGGCGCACCTCCCCCAGGTACCAGCGCGCCCCGAGACTTCGCGCGAGCGGCTCGGCCTCGCTCAGGATCCTCCCGCCAAGTCCCCGGCGCCGGTAGGCGGGGTTGGTGACGTTGGCGACGACGTGGGCGGTGGGGCCGGTCACCTCGAAGCCGAAATAGGCGGCCACCGCCTCCCCGTCGAGATAGCCGACGAAACGGGCGTTCGGGCGCTCGTACACCTCCCTGAGGGCGTTGAGCGACATCGGTTCCGGGAAGACGACCTCCTCGAGTGCGGCGATCATGGGGAGGTGGGACGCTGTGAGAGCGGTGAGGAGGAAGGGGGAACGCCCGGGCGGCAAGGGATCACCTCCAGGTGCTCTACCGTATGGGCGGGCGAGGACGGCGGACACCACCAACTGCAGGGACCCCCTCCACACGGGCGGCATAGGGTGCGGCAGGAGTCGAGGAGGGTTCGATCCTTGCAGGTGCCGCTCACCCCGCTCGCCCTGGTGGCGCGCGGCATGGACGCCTTTCCCCACCTACCGGCGGTCATCGATGACGGACGGCTGCTGACGTACGCCGACCTGCGCCAGGAGGCCGAGCGGCTCGCCCATGGCCTCATCACCTGGGGCCTCACCCCGGGAGAGCGGGTGGCGATCCTCTCCCCGAACGTGGCCGAGGCGCTCGTGGCCTATCTCGCCGTACCGCTGGCGGGGGGCGTCCTGGTACCGCTCAACACCCGCCTCGTGGCCGACGACTATCGCTACATCCTGGGACACGCCGAGTGTGCCTTCGCCCTCATCCACCCCGAACTCTCGCCGAGGGCTCTGCCGCTGGCCGGCGAGCGCCCGGAGATGCGCGTGGCGATCCTCGGTGAGGGAGAGCCGGGCCTGCCGTCCTACCGGGACCTCACCGCCGTCCCGCCCCCCCTGCCGTTCGACTGGCGCTCCTACCCGGAGGCGAACGTCCTCTCCATCAACTACACGAGCGGCACGACCTCCCGACCGAAGGGCGTCGTGCAGACCCACCGCAACAACCACCTGAATGCCGTCGACATGCTGCTCGCCACCGGCATCGGGCGGGGGGACCGCCACCTCCATGTGGCGCCCCTCTTTCACGCCAACGGCTGGGGCATGATCTGGGCGACGCTCGCCGTCGGGGCGGCGAACGTGATGCTGCCGAGGGTCAGCGCCTCCGACATCCACCGGCGCATAGCCGAGTTCGCAGTCACCTCGCTGAACGCCACGGCCACGGTGCTCGTCATGCTGCTCGAGGAGCGCCCGACACAGGTGCGCCCCGGCGTCCTGGTGATCGCCGGCGGCGCCGCTCCGCCAGCGGGCGTCATCAGGCGGATCGAGACCGAGCTCGGCTGGCGCCTTCTCCACATGTACGGCCTCACGGAGACGACGGCATTCCTGACCGCGTTCGAGGAGCCGCCGGACTACCCGCGTCTCGATCCCGCAGAGCGCGCCCGGCTGAAGGCCCGACAGGGAACGGTACTGCCGCTTGCCGGCGAGGTGCGGGTGGTGCGGGCGGACATGGCGGACGTGGCTTGTGACGGCCTCGAGATGGGCGAGGTGGTGGCCCGCGGGAATGTGATCATGAAGGGCTATCACAGGGACCCCGACGCTACGGAGAGGGCTTTTGCACGAGGCTGGTTCCATACAGGCGATCTCGCCGTGCGGCATCCCGACGGCACGGTCGAGATCCGGGACCGGGCGAAGGATGTGATCATCTCGGGCGGCGAGAACATCCCCTCGCTCGAGGTGGAGGGCGTGCTCTTCACCCACCCTGGCATCGCCGAGGCGGCCGTGGTGGCCGCCCCGCACCCGAAGTGGGGCGAGACGCCGGTCGCCTTCGTCGTACCCCGGCGGGGGGTTGAGGTCGACGCCGAGGAGGTCATCGCCTACTGCCGGGAGCGGTTGCCGCACTTCAAGGCGCCCACTCGGGTGATCTTCAGGAGCGAACTGCCCCGCACGGGCTCCGGCAAGGTGCAGAAGTTTGCCCTGCGCCGGGAGCTTGCCGACGGCAACGACTAGTTGGGGAGCGGCTTGGCATCGGCCCCCCGGCGGACGATGATGGAGCCATGTCAGACACCATCGGGACGGGCGGGGGCGGGTCGCACTACTTCGCCCCGCAGCCAGAGGCGCCATCCGAGCGGCATGTGATCGAGGCCCAGGTGGGGGACCTTCGCCTCGAGTTCGTCGTGGACCGGCAGGTGTTCTCGGCCCGTCGCCTTGACCCGGGAACCACGCTGCTCCTCGAGAACCTCGGCGAGGTGGAAGGGAAATCGGTCCTCGACATGGGATGCGGCTGGGGACCCATCGGCCTCACCTGTCTCAGGCTGGGGGCCAGGTCGGCCGTGATGGTGGACGTGAACAGCCGGGCCCTCGAGTGCGCCAGGGAAACGGCAGGGCTCTGGCGGGTCTCGCCCGACATGAGGCAGGGGAACGGCTTCCAGACGATCGGCGCGACGGAGCGCTTCGACCTCATCGCCACCAACCCGCCGGTCAGGGCGGGGAAGGACGTCTACTACCCGTGGGTGGCCGAGGCCGGCCTGCACCTCGCGAGAGGCGGGCGCTTTCTGGCCGTGATCCGGGTCCGGCAGGGAGCGGCGTCCCTTGAGGAGGAACTGAAGGGGCACTTCAGGCGGGTGCGACGCCTGTCGAGACACGCCGGCTACCGCGTGCTCGAGGCGTCGGAACCGTCGGGCGTGCTAGAATCTCCCTCATGAACACCTTCGACACCGTGCGCAAGAGGGCGCTCCTCGCCTTTCTCGATACAGACGACCGCCACGTGAGCGCCCTGGACGAGGAGGAGACGGCGGCTCTCGCAGACTCGGCCGGCATGGAGGTCGTGGGAACGATCCGGCAGGCGCGTCCCCACCCCGAGCCGGCCTCGTATTTCGGCACCGGAAAGATCGAGGAGATCGCCCTCGCCGTGGAGCGGGAAGGCGTCGACGTCGTCGTGGTCGGTGGGGAACTCACACCGGCGCAGGAGAGTCGTCTCGAGGACGGGGTCGGGGCGGCGGTGCTCGACCGGCGGGAAGTCATCCTCGACATCTTTGCGCAACGGGCGATGACGGCGGAGGGGCGTCTGCAGGTGGAACTCGCCCAGCTGGCCTTTCGCCGCACGCGCCTTCGGGATCTCGGCAAGCACCTCTCGCGCTTGGGCGGCGGAATAGGTACCCGGGGACCTGGCGAGACGAAGCTCGAGCAGGATCGCCAGCGGATCGAACGGCGGATGGCCGACCTCCAACGCAAGATCGAGGACGTCAGGCAGCAGCGGGCCACGGCGAGACGTTCCCGGGCCCTCCCCGAACTCGCCCTCCTCGGTTACACGAACGCTGGCAAGACGTCCCTCCTCGGCAGGCTGGCCGAGCACGTGCCGACCGGGGAGAACCGCCTCTTCGCTACCCTGGATCCGCTCACGCGCGCCGTGCGCCTTCCCTCCGGGGAGAACGTATTGGTCTCCGACACGGTGGGCTTCATCCGCGACCTTCCGCACACCCTTGTCGCCGCCTTCCGGGCGACCCTCGAGGCCGCCGCGGAGGCGGACGGCTGGATCTTCGTGCTCGACCTCGCCAGTGGGGATGTCGCCCGCCAGGAGGAGGCCATCCGCGCCGTTGTGGCTGAGATCGGCGCCGAGGCGAGACCCACCCTTCGCATCTATCACAAGGCGGACGCACCAAGGGCGCCGATCCCGAACGACGGTGTCGCCGTCTCGTCCCTGACAGGGGAGGGCATCCCTGATCTGCTGGCGGCCATGGAGGACCTCCTGGCGCAGGGACAGGAGATCGGAAGGTGGCTGATCCCCTTCACCCGCGGCGACGTGCTCGACCGCATCCATCGCCAGGGCATCGTGCTTGAAGAGCGCCACGAGGAAGGCGGCACGCTCGTCGTCGTCCGGCTGAACCCGGCCGAGCGCAGGAGGCTCGACGCGAGGTGGGAGGTTCACCCGTGACGCCCGACATCGCCGGCGCCGAGGATCGGCTGCGGGACGTCTTCGCCGCCGACGAGGCCCGTGAGGCGCGGATCTACGCCCGGCTCCAGGCGGCGTTCGGGACGGCGAGGCTCGCCGAAAGCGATCTCTCCGCCCATCTGGGGTATGCCTTCCACAATCCGTCCCTGGCGAGGCTTGAAGAGGTCTTCCGGGCCTACTTCGGCACCGAGGCTGCGCTCATGCGCCCGCAGCTCGTCTCGGGCACGCATGCCCTCTCGCTGGCCCTCGAGGCCTTCTGCGAACCGGGCACGACCCTCCTCACGATTCCAGGGAAGCCGTACGACACGCTCGACGCCGTGATCGGCTGGGGCGGGAGCGAGCCCTGGAGCCTCGCCACACGGGGCGTGCGGGCGGTCGCCGCCGGGGTGGAGGATCTCCCCGCTGTCCTGCGCGGCCTGAGGCCCGACGTCGTCCTCATCCAGCGCTCGCGCGGCTACGCTAGGCGCCCCTCCCTCTCCGTGGCCGACATCGGCGGCATCGTTGGGACCCTCTCGGGCAACGGCGCCCTCACCATCGTGGACAACTGCTACGGCGAGTTCGTGGAGGAGGGGGAGCCCTCGGACGTGGGGGCGGATCTCGTCATCGGCTCGCTGATCAAAAACCCGGGCGGCGCCCTGGCTCCGGCCGGAGCGTACGTAGTGGGCCGCAGGGACGCTGTGGAGCGCATCGCCAGGAGGCTTTTCGGCCCGGCTCTGGGAAGCGCACCCGGTCCGGTGCCGGAGGGGCTCAGGCCCTACGTCCAGGGTCTCTCCCTCGCCCCCCACTTCGTCTCCCAGGCCCTCCAAACGACACGTCTCGCGGCCGAGGTGTTCGATAATCTTGGCTACGAGGTGGAACCTCGGGCCCGGGAAGCCAGAAGCGACATCGTGGTGCGCATCGGCCTGGGGGGGCGGGACCGGCTGCAGCGGGCGGTGGCCGCCCTGCAGGGCACCTATGCTGTCGACGCCCACCTGAAGCCGGAAGGGGCGCCCCTTCCGGGATACCGCGAGGATGTGCTCATGGCGTCCTCGAGCTTCGTCCCGGGTGGCACCCTCGACCTGTCTGCGGACGCCCCGATGCGGCCTCCATGGGACCTCTTCCTGCAGGGGGGGCTCTCGAGGCCGGCCGCCCACGGTGCCCTCGCAGCGATGGCCGAGGCCGTCGGAGCGCGGCTTGGAGCGCGACAAACGGAATAGTCATCGAGGCAGGATGCCTCATCCGGGGGTCGTGCCAGATGCTCTCGTTCCTCGTCCTGCCCATTGCCGTCCTTGGACTTGTCGCCGCCCTGACCGACGGCACCTGGGGGGCGGCCCTTGTCCTCGCCGCTGCCCTCATCGGCCGGGCCCTCGACGGTCACCACGTGATCCCAGACTCCATGGTGGGGGAGACGTTCCTCCTCGTGGTCGCCTACTGGGCGATCAGTGCCTATCTGAGATCGTATCGGGCCCACGACACGCGCTACCCGTATCTCCCCCTCTTGGGGGCCGCCCTGGGGGCCCTCATCGGGGTGGTGACGGTGGGGGGCGTGATGTTCGCCCTCTTCTCGGTCCTCGGCGGGATGCTGGCTGCGACCGTCGGCTCGTTGGCGGATTTGTCGAGGGTGGAGGCGAAGTATGTCCTGCTCGAGCCGCTGCGCGTGATGAGCGTGATGGTGGCCGGCTTCTACCTGATGTTCCACCTGAGCTAGGAGGGGCGGCTTGGACGCAAGGGAGACGGTGCTCGCAAGGGCGCGCGACGAAGGGGTGGTCTTTGTCCACCTCCAGTTCATGGACATCCTCGGCATCACCAAGACCGTGGCGATCCCCGCCACGCAGCTCGAACGGGCGCTGGCGGGGGAGATCATGTTCGACGGCTCCTCGATCGAGGGCTTTGTGCGCATCGAGGAGTCCGACAGGTACCTCGCTCCCGACCCCTCGACCTACGCTGTGTTCCCCTGGGACGGCGGCAATACGTGCCGCCTCATCTGCGACCTCAAGCTGCCCGACGGGAGCCCCTTTCCGGGCTGCCCGCGCTCGGCGCTCCAGAGGGCGCTCGACGACGCCGCCCGGGACGGTTTCACGTTCATGGTCGGGGCGGAGCCGGAGTTCTTCCTCTTCCAGCGAGACGATGCGGGGCGAGCGCTCCTCGCCCCGCACGACCGGGCCGGCTACTTCGATCAGGGGCCGATGGACCGGGGGCATGAGGCGAGGCGGGACATGGTCCTCGCCCTCGCCGGGATGGGGTTCTCCGTGGAGGCGGCCCACCACGAGGTGGCGCCGGGCCAGCACGAGATCGACTTCACCTACGCCGAGGCCCTCCGGACAGCGGACAACATCGCCACCTTCCGGTTCGTGGTGCGCACCATCGCCCTGCAGCACGGGCTCCACGCTACGTTCATGCCGAAGCCCATCCACGGCCAGAACGGGTCCGGTATGCACATCCACCAGTCGCTGCACAGGGGCGAGAAAAACGCCTTCGCCGGCGATGCGGGGCGCCTCTCCGAGACGGGACTGTCCTTCATCGCCGGCGTCATGGGCCACATCAAGGCGATCACGGCGATCGCCAACCCCCTCGTCAACTCCTACAAGCGCCTCGTCGCCGGCTACGAGGCGCCCGTGTACATCGCCTGGTCGGCGGCCAACCGCTCGCCCCTCATCCGGGTGCCGGCGTCAAGGGGGGAGGGGAGGCGGCTTGAACTGCGCAGTCCCGATCCCTCCTGCAACCCCTACCTGACGTTGGCGGCGTGCCTTGCGGCCGGCATGGAGGGCGTACGCAGCCACCTGAAGCCACCGGCGCCCGTCGACCAGAACATCTACCGCCTCTCGGGCCAGGAACTCCGCGAACTTGGGATCGAGAGCCTGCCCGGATCGATCCATGAGGCGGTCGCCCACCTGAGGCAGGATGCGCTCATCCGGCGGACCCTGGGCGAGCACATCACCCGCGCCTTCGTCGAGGCGAAGGAGATTGAGTGGGAGATTTACCAGAAGCAGGTCCACGCATGGGAGGTCGAACAGTATCTCGAAGCCTACTGAGAGGCCGCGCAGCATCGTGATCCTCGGCGACGGCGGAACGATCGCGTTGCCACCGGCCATGATGAGGGAGGTTGGGCTCTTTCCCGGCAAACACGTGCGCATCGCCGTCGATGAGGACGGCGCCAGCATCATCCTCGATGGGGGGGAGAGCACCGCCGCCCGACCCCCTTCAGGCAGGATGGCGGATCGCTGACGCCGCATGGACAGGTCCCCGGGGCATGATGCTCCGGGGACCTCGTTTGTCGGCAGCATGCTTTGCGCGATCCTTCTTCCGGTTCCGACGGATCTTCGCGGTGCCGGTGAGGGAGGGGTCACGCCGCTTCGCCCGCGTGAAGGGATGACGGAGAGGCGAGGCGCGTTTTCCTTCGGCCGCGAGTCATTTACAATCGGGGAGAATCCTGGCGAACGGCGTCGACGTCCCCGCCAGGTGGTGCCGAACCAGCCAGGGGGGCAGACATGTCGCTTCCGGGTCCCAAACCAAGGCGCCGGGCGGGAAAGCGCTTCTGGGCCATCGTGATCGGAGTCGTGGTTCTCACCGCCGCCGTCGTCGGAGCTTATCTCTACACCCACAATCCCTACGGCAACCAGGGCGCGGTCAACGACTTCGTGTCGAGCTTCAGGCCCCTTGGGCCGACCAACGTCCTGCTCATCGGCAACAACGCCCGCAACCCGGCCACTCCTCTCTCCATCGGCTCGGGCGGTGGGGGTCAGGCCGATATCATGATGCTCGCCCACATCGACCCGAAGAAGAAGCAGGTCACGCTCATCTCCATCCCCCGCGACCTGCTCTTTGCCCAACCGAATTACAACGACCCTGTCCCGAAGATCAAGACCATGTTCTTCATCGGCGCCCGGCAGAACCCCAACCGGGCCGCCCAGCTCACGGTCCAGGCCGTCGAGAAGTTCACCGGCATGCCGATCACCTACTGGGTGGTCACTGACTTCCAGGGCTTCGTGGACGCCATCAACGCCGTCGGCGGCGTCTACGTCGACGTACCGGGCCGCATCGAGGAACTGCAGCACAGCCACGCCAACCTCTATCCGGGCTGGCAGACCCTGAACGGCGAAGAGGCGCTCTCCCTCGTGCGGGTGCGCCAGAACACGGCGAGCACCGCCGGCTCGAACGACTTCATGCGGGACAACTACCAGGCGATGATCCTGGAGGCGCTCAAGAACAAGCTGCTCGACAAGAAGAACGACCTCGCCCACCTGCCGGCGCTCGTCACCACCTGGTCGAAGGATGTCGTCACCAACATGAGCTACGCCACGCTCGTGAAGGTGGCGAGTGCCGTCCACGGCCTCAAGATGACGCACATCAACCTCGCCAACATCAGCGACTCGATGCTGGTGGGAAGCGCCCCGGCGCCGGGACTCAACCAGGAGAACTACATCACGGGCGCCTTCTACGACATCGTGGACCCGGCCCAGGTCTACGAGACGCTCAGTCCGTACGGATCGACAGGCGTGTGGACGGGCTGGACACTGCCGGACCCGTCGACGGTCCCGGTCGTGATGGACGCCTCGCCGGTCTACGTCGACAAGGTGAAGGCCGCAGGTTTCCAGGTGACCATCCAGGGGTCCGGGGCGGGATCGGCCGTCATCGTCTCGTATCCGCCGGGCAAGATGACGTGGGGCCTCAGCGTCGGGCGGGCACTCGCCACAGGCGCATCGCATATCGAAGTCGGCACCGATCCGAACGCCGTCGTGGTCACGGCGCCCTGAGGGGCCCCGACAGGGTGCAATAAACGTCCCGCCCGGGGGCCTGGGCGCCGACGCCGAGCCGGGGGTCGACCGACCCTGCTGGGAGATGTGGCTTTGGACAGGGTCCTGGAGGAACAGACGACCTACATGGGCCATCCTGCCTGCCGCGGTGGGTATCTCATCGCCTCTGTCGCCGGTGCGGTCGCCGCAACGGCGAACTTCCGGGTGAGTGCGGACGGCAGGAGCCTTAACCTGAACGGAGCTGCGGTGCTTCCGGCCTTCCGGGGCCGAAGGATCTACATGGCGCCTCTCAACGCCCGGATGGCGCTTGCCGCTCAGCGTGGCTCTGGCATCGCCGGCACCCAGGCGAGGGAAGGATACTCGGAGCCGATCCTTAGCCGCTGTGGCTTCCGGGACGTCGGCCGTGACACTGTGCTTGTCCCCGGTGGCCGGGGCTGACGGGCGCAGGGCCCCGGACCCGATGGCAACAGGCATAGGCCGTCCCGAAGGGGACCGCGTGGCCACCTTCGGGACGGCCGTTCCTGCGAGGTGAAACTACAGGCGCCGGTAGAGGCCGACGACCTTGCCGAGGATCGTGACGTCCCGGGCGATGATCGGCTTGTAGGCGTCGTTGGCCGGCTCAAGGCGCACGTGGTCGGACTCCTTGTGGAGATACTTGACCGTCGCCTCGTCGCCGACAAGGGCCACCACGATGCTGCCGTTCTCGGCGCGGCTGTCCGGATCGACGATGGCGACGTCGCCATCCAGGATGCCGGCGCCGATCATCGAGTCGCCGCGCACGGTGAGCGCAAAGTCACCGGTGCGGGCCCACGACTGGGGAAGCGGCAGGTCTTCGAGGCGATTCTCCTCGGCGAGGACAGGCTGGCCGGCGGCCACCCGGCCGACGAGCGGCACGGTGTGCGGACGGGGCGACCCGTCGGCGAGCTCGATGCCGCGGGAGAGCATGCGATCGCGATGAATGAGGCCCTGTTCCTCGAGGCGCTTCAGGTACGAGTGGACACTCGAGGTTGACTTCAGCCCCGAGGCTGTGACCAGCTCCCGGACCGTTGGAGGGAATCCCTTCTCCTCGAGGCTTTTCCTGATCGCAGCGAGAATCTTCTCCGAGCGATCCAAGGGCCCACCTCCCCGACCAGAATAGAGGAATTGGGCCCCAAAAGACAAATGTTCGGTGGACGCCAAATGGAGAGAGGCGCCTTTCAGCGCCTCCCGTCGCTCTGCACAAGGGCTTTTTCGGCTCTGGCAATGGCCAACTGAACGAGGCGGCCACAATTCCTGGTCGAGACCGATCCCCATCCCTGGGACCGGACCTGCCCGGCCACGCCGAGCTCCTCGGCGAGTGCCGCCTTCAGGGCGTCACTCATCAACTTTGCCATCCATCCAAGCCTCCCTTCGAGCGACGCCCCTAGGGTGCGCGGTGAAAGGGAAGGCGAGCCGGGGGGGTCGAAGGATCCCTTCCCAGCAATCGCCGGGTTCGGGAGGTTTTTGAACGGTGCGCATCGCCTTCGACGAGGGCCTTCCTTGTGGGCCCTTCACGATCCGGGTGGAAGACGGCCTGGTCACGGACGTCGCACGCGGCGTCAGCGAAGATGCCCGGCCAGCGACCCGGCTTGAATCCGAGGCCTTCTGGCGTCATTTCGAAGGCCGAGGGAGGTTCTGCTATGCCTTTGACTTCAGGCGCTTCACACCGTTTCAGGCGGACGTGATGCGCGCTCTCTCCTCCGTCCGACCGGGGGAGAGGGTGACCTACGGGGAACTCGCCATTCTGGCGGGGCATCCCATGGCGCATCGGGCCGTCGGTTCCGTGATGGCGGGGAACCCCTACAGTATCTTCTTCGGCTGCCACCGGGTGGTTCCGCGTTCGGGCGGCGTCGGGTCCTACGGACCTGGCGGGGCGGGCCTCAAGGCGGCGCTCTTGGAATGGGAGGCACGGCGCTATGGCGACATTTGACGAGTTCCAGAAGATCGAGATGCGCGTGGGCACGATCGTGCGCGCTGAACCCTTTCCCGAGGCGCGCAAACCAGCGATCAAGTTGTGGATCGACTTCGGACCCCTGGGCGAGAGGCGCTCGAGCGCACAGATCACGGACCACTATGAACCGGCGACCCTTGTCGGAAGGCGGGTGATCGCCGTGACGAACTTCCCGCCTCGGCAGATCGGCCCTTTCATGTCCGAAGTGCTCGTGCTCGGCGCCATCGCCGAGGACGGCGTCCACCTCCTTTCGGTGGACGGAGAGGTCGATCCGGGCACCCGGATCGGCTGATGGCCCATCCATTCCCGCCTCGATACGAGGTCCTGCAGAGGGCGTCTTATAATGGGGGAGAGGTGGGGGCCATGTCACACGCGCTGAAGGAAACACCTCCGGACGACGTCCTGGATCTTGACATCGAGGGCATGACCTGCGCCTCCTGCGTGGCGCACGTCACGGAGGCGCTGGAGGACGTGGCAGGGGTCAGATCGGCGGTGGTGAATCTCGCCACCCAGAGGGCCCGGGTCATCGGCCATGCCCCAGGCGAGATCCTGGTCTCGGCGGTGGCGGAGGCCGGGTACGGTGCCCGCGTCCGCCAGAGCGACCTGCCCGATGTGCACGAGGGCGAAGGCCTTTTGGCCGTCCGCCGACTCGCCGTCGGCTCCGTGTTCTCGGCGGCCGTCGTGATCCTCACCATCGGCCCATTCCGGACCTTTCCGTCGCCGGGCCTCAATGCATGGCTGCAGATGGCGCTCGCCGGCATCGTGTGGGGCTTCACCGGCCTCCCGTTCCACCGCCGGGCGATCGCCGCCCTCCGTCACGGGACGACCAGCATGGACACGCTCATCAGCCTCGGGTCGACGATCGCCCTTGTTGCCTCGACCGCAAGCCTTGTCTTCGCCCTTGGCTGGCCGACCTACTTCGACGCGGCGGCTCTCATCGTGACGTTCCTCAGCATAGGCCGCCTCCTCGAGGCAGGCGGTCGGCGCAGGGCAACCTCCGCCGTGAGGGAACTTGTCGAACTTCAGCCGAAGATCGCGCACCGCCTGGACGGGGTGACGGTCGTCGACGTGCCCACCGCCCGGGTGGGGGAGGGTGACCTCCTCCTCGTGCGGCCGGGGGAGGCGGTACCGGCCGACGGGGAGGTCGTCGACGGCAGGTCCGAAGTGGACGAATCGCTCCTCACCGGGGAAGCCCGCCCGGTGTCCAAGAACATCGGCGACCGGGTCGTCGGTGGCACCGTGAACGGTGACGGCAGCCTCACCGTGAAGGTGACCGGCAACGGCAGCGAGAGCGTGCTTGCCGCCATCACCCGTCTCGTCGAGGAGGCCGAACTGCGCAAGGCGCCTATCGAGCGGGTTGCCGACCGCTTCGCTTCCGTCTTCGTCCCCGTGATTCTGGCGCTGGCCGCCATCACGCTCATCGGCTGGCTTGTCACCGGCCACGCCGCGGCAAACGCCATCGCCGCCGCCGTGGCCGTCCTCGTCGTGGCCTGTCCATGTGCCCTGGGCCTGGCGACGCCGGTTGCCGTGGCCGTAGGTGCGGGCAGGGGAGCCCGTCAGGGGCTCCTGATCCAGGGTGGCGAAAGCCTCGAGCGCATCGGTCAGATCACGGACGTCGTCTTCGACAAGACGGGCACCCTCACGTTCGGCCGTATGACCGTGACCCGGGTCACGCCACAGGGCCGCTTCACGGCGGAAGGCCTTTTGGCCTTGGCGGCAGCTCTCGAGCGGGGGGGTGCCCATCCGCTGGCGCTCGGCATCGTGCAGGCGGCAGGAGGGCGGGGCGAGAGGATGATGGCGGAGGGGATCACGCAGTCCCCGGGAGAAGGCATCCGCGGCGAGGTGGACGGCAGGGTGGTCGTCTGCGGCACGACGGCATACCTGAGGTCTGCCGGTGTGGAGGTGCCTGAAGGCGGGAACGAGGACAGCACCTCCGTGCACATCGGTGTCGGTGGCATCTACGCGGGACGTATCGATCTCGCCGACGACGTGCGCCCGACGTCGGCCCCCGCGGTGAGACGGCTCAGGGAGATGGGTCTTGCCGTGACACTCCTGTCCGGCGACGCCGAGGGCGTCGTGGCCCGCTTGGCCGAGGCGGCGGGCATATCCGAACACCACGGCCGCCTTGCGCCGGATGCGAAACTCGCTTACATCAAGGAGATGCAGTCGAAGGGCCGCGTGGTGGCCATGGTCGGCGACGGAGTGAATGATGCCCCGGCACTCGCCCAGGCCGACGTCGGGATTGCCATGGGCATGGGCTCCGGGGCTGCTGCAGCCGCAGCGGCGATCACACTGGTCAGCCCGGACATGGCGTCCGTGGCGAAGGCCATCCGCCTGGCCCGTGCGATGATGCGCTTCGTCCGCCAGAACTTGGGCTGGGCTGTGGGCTATAACCTCGTGCTCGTGCCGCTGGCGGTCCTTGGGGTCCTGCCTCCCGTCTTTGCGGCGCTGGCGATGTCGGTGAGTTCCGTCACCGTCGTCCTGAATAGCCTCAGGCTGAATTCTGTGCGGCTTTGATCCGCGCACTGGCACCGATGAGGCGCCACGGACCAAGCTGTCAGTGGGGCTCTCTCATCAGAGAGTTCCGGCTTGTCCCCCCAGACGCCCATGCTCAGGGGCGCCCTCCACGCACTGACAGTCACCCAGGGCGCCTACCGCTCCCTCGGCAGCCAGCAATGCGCGGCCAGAATAAACGGCCACCGCTACCGAAGGTCCGTCGCGAGGCCCCAAGAGCCCGTTCGGTCAGGCGTCTGGCCGCCCTGCAACCGGTCTGCCTCCGTGCGCTCCCCGCGCCGCGTATTTCATGACCGCGTCAGATGAGGCCGCCCTGCCGCCGACAGGGCATGCCGAACGAACCCCCCTCGGGAGGAGTCCGTTGCTCACCATCTATGGAGCCGCAGTTGTGACGCTCATGATGATCTTCTATGCCCTGGAACCGAGGTCTCCCAGGTTCACTTTGGCCTTTGCCGCAGCATGTCTCGGCTCCTCGCTCTACGGGTGGCTCGCAGGGACGTGGCCCTTCGGGATCGTGGAGGCGGTCTGGGCGCTCGTCGCCCTGCGCAAGTGGTGGCAGCTGCGGACGCCGTGAGCCGCTGCTGTTGTTGGCAGACCCGGCGGACCGGGGCCCATTCTGGCATCAGACCTGCGGGACGTAACGTCGCGGCGCCGCGAAGCCTCGCGCCAGAACGCCGTAGGCGGGCTTTCTCCGGATCGTGTAGCCGTTGTCGCTCAAGCCGCCCTGCCAGTGGGGATTGGACGGATTGGCCCACCAGAACCAGGTGAGCCCCTTCAGCCACGGTCGCCTGTAGATGGTGTTGAGGGTCGCCCTGTAGCAGTCCGCCTGCCCCGTGAGGTCGACTGTGGCGTCAGGCCGCCAGAAGGCGGGTTCGGCAGCCACGCCGAGCCCCGAGTAGTATCCCAGTTCAGCCACGAAGAAGGGCTTCTCTGAAAGTCCGCTTGACTGCTGCCAGCCTTCGATGTCGTCCGCGATCCTGGTCCAGGCGGCCTCGAGGCTCGCCAGGGACGGGTGGGTAGCGCCGCTCGGCGCGAGGGGGAAGTAGGCGTCGATGCCGACATAGTCGAGGTCTTTCCAGAAGGTCACCGTCTTGTAGTTGGGCCAGTCGGCACCGTAAGTGATGGGGCCCTTGTAGATGGTTCGGACCTGGGCGATGGCGTTCTTCCACTCCGGATAGAGGGCGGGGTCGCTGTCGGCGCTGTCCGATTCGTCACCGATGGAGAAGAGTTCGACCCGTTCGTTCCTGGCCACAGCGGCGTAGTGCCTGAGGAAGGCGTCGTAGCCCTTGAACCAGGCACGCCAGGAGGTCGGATGGAAGTCGGCCTGCCAGGAGTCTTCTGTGAGAGCGTTCACAAAGGGGTTCAAAAACACATACATGCCCGCAGCATGCGCCCTGCGAATGAGGGCGATCAGCGAGGCGTCGGTCGGGGTCTTCCGGGGGTCGGGCCGGATGATCGTCGACGTGGGGGCCTCCTGGTACCACCCGACCTGGATGGCCAGCGTATTGACGTGGGCCTTTTTCAGGGCGCCGATGCTCGAGGTCACGGCGGTGCCCTCGAAGACGTGCGGCGCGTAGCCCGCCTGCGTCATTGCCTTGAAGAAGGTGTCGTTCCTCGCGGCCGGACCAGCGACCCGGCTGCTGAGGGCCATCTCCCGGCCGCAGCTCGAAGCCCCGGCCAGGAAGGAGAGCAGGACGACGGAGATGAGCGCGGCACGCATGAAGGGGTCGCCTCCCTGAAGGGAGCATTCCCATGCGGGCATCAGGTCCGAGTGATCAGGCGTCCGATGGTCCAGAGCGATGTTCTGCCGCACCGTTGGGGGGTAAGACGCCGGTGCAGGCGGATGCTGACGCACACGCCCCTATCTCCCCTTGACGCATCGCTTTGCGTGCGCAGCGGCTACCGCGACAGCCGCAGGGCCTTCCAGCCGACCCGCCTCCCTCCGTGACAGGCACCCCAGGCAGGCGCACTGCCCATCCCGCTTTCTCATCCCTGTCCGTACCCGGGACGCGGCGAGGCCCCCGGGACACACATCCGGGGGCCCCTCGATGGGCGAGGATCAGTGGCCGGACAGGGCCTTGATGAGGTTGGCGACGTTCGGCGAACCGAGGCCCGTCGGCAGGTCGTAGCCGATGGCGGCGTCGTAGCCGGGACCGTAAAGGGCGTTGTTGCCGACTGTGATGTCGTGGAAGGCCAGGGTGTAAGCGTGGCCGCTGGCGATGGCGTAGAGACGCGGGTTCAGCTGGCCGAGCGGGGACCCGTTAGCCTGATCGGCGAGGGCCGTGATGGCAGCCCACTGCGGAGCACCCTCACTGGTGCCGCCGAAGAAGTAGAAGCCCGAGTTGGGGCCGAGGAACCCGAGGTAGACCATGACGGCCGTGTAGACCGAGGCGTTATAGGACACGTCGGCAGTTGTCCGCTGGCTCATGCCGGAGAGCGCCGATTGGTAGGGGGCGGCGGTGAAGACCGAACTGGGTGCGCCACCCGTGGCACCGAAGACGCCGTAGGCGCAGCCGAACGGGCAGAGCGACGGCACGGAGTCGTTCCAGACGGTCTCACTCTGGTAGGCTCCCCGGTTACTCATGAAGAGGTCCGTGCCGCCGACCGACGTCACCAGCGGATCGGAGGCCGGGAAGAGGGCGTTCGGAGTGGAGTAGCCGTTCGTGGCGCCGCTGTCGCCGGCCGAGGCGAAGACGCTGATGCCTTCGGCGGCCGCCTCCTGGTAGATGGCGTTGGCCTGTTGCAGTTGGAGGTTATTGCCGCCGCCGGCGATGGCTGCCTCAGGGGCACCGAAACTCATCGACATCACGTTGCCAAGGCGGTTCGAGACGGCGAAGCTCTCGGCGTCATTCAGGGCGTTGCCGTCGTTCGTCGGGGCGACGACGAGGTCGATGGTGGCGTGGGGGGCGATGGCGTGGGACCACTCGACGTCGAGGCTCGTCTCCTCCGCCCAGCCGACCTCATTGGCGCTGTTCGGATTGAACGTCGGCTGGCCGTCCGGGTAGTAGATGTTGAGCGTGGGGGCCGGGAGCCCGAAGGCGGTGTCGAACGTGGCGAGGTCCTGTCGGATGGTCGGGCTGCCGTAGGCATCGACGATGACAATGGTCTGCCCATCACCGAGGAGGTCCGATGGAACGTCGTAGGCAGAGCGGATGAGCTGGGGCGTGTAACAGGCGAGCCCGTAATCGGCCACGCATTGAGACGGGGTCGGGAAGCCGGAGGCCGGAGCCTTGGAGAAGGCATAGGCGCTGGGCGGGTTGGCGCTGTAGATGATGGTGGAGGGGTTGCCGGAGGCGGCGAGGGATCCCGCACCGGGTGCCGAGGCGGCGAGAAGCGAGACGATGCCGAGGAGGGAGGCGAGGGCGCTTAAGCGGCTGAAACGGGACAAGGTGGACCACTCCCTTGGCGACCCCGGGCCTTGCCAGGCCACACCCTTCCCGAAGTGCCGGCGCCCAGATGGTACGTCCGCACTTTCGAGACGTGATCTCCCGATCCCCTTTCCTCCCAATGGTCGGCAACACGCGACCGCAGGCGGGATCCGATTCTGGTGTCCCGGCGATCCCAAGCCATGACTGCCGCGGTCGGCGGGACGGTGCCGAGGCAGCGCGCTCAGTTCATCGGGTGATGGGGGGCGAGCTCACATCGCCTCGATGACGTTTCGCAGTCGCTCCCTGGCCTCCGAGGCTACGGGCAGGAGATCCGGGTTCCCGGCCACCCCGAGGGCCGTCTCCGGGTCGAGGGCGGCCACCGTGGTGCGATCGCCCGTCCTGTACACGATCACATTGCAGGGCAGGAGGAGGCCGATGTCGCGCTCCAAGCCGAGCGCACGGTGGGCGAGGTTCGGGTTGCAGGCGCCAAGGATCACATAGGGCTCACCAACGACACCGAGCTTCTCTTTCAGCGTCGCCTGGACGTCGATGCGGGTCAGGACGCCGAAGCCCTGGGCCTTCAGGAGCTCCGTGACACGAGAGATGGATTCGTCGAAGGACAGGTCGACGTGCCGGGACATACCGTAGGAGGACAAGAGATCACCCCCACACCAGTTTGGCCTTTGGCGGCAACCATGGCCATAGGGCCCCCGCGGGATCCGCCAAGGCGGGGTGGTCCCCGGCTCTTCAGCCCGCCTGGGCGTTGTGGGTGGATGGTGTCGGCGGCAGGTCCACGGGCACCTTCGTCCAGTGGACACCGTCCGAACTTTTGGCAAGGAAGGTGTGGGAGCCAGTGGGCCCGCTCGTCTCGAGGACCCCCCACCAGGGACCGGTCAGGGAGGGGTGGGATAGCACGTCGTCCCCTTGGCCGAAAGACGCCCTTCCAAGGCGCGTCCAGTCGGTGCGGGGAAGGTTCACGAACCAGAGACCGTTCGAGGCGGGAAGGTCGGCTGTCCCACCCCGTGGTCCGAGGAGGAGGCCGATGTTTGAGGTCGGCCGGCGCATGTCCTTTCCGCCAGGGAGGGGCTGGAGGGCGGTGAACGAGGCGCCGTCGTTGGTCGTGGCCAGAACGGGGAAGTCCACCTGTCCGTCCGTGGCGCTCTGGGCGCCAAAAAGGAACCAGGCGACGTCTGTGCCACGGGTGAGGATCGTGCCTGGCCACACAGACTGCCGATGAGCGTCGAGGTTCGGCACACCCCGCGCCAGGGTCCAGGTGCTGCCGCCGTCTGAGGTCTTCCAGGCACCGGCAGGGGAGAGGGCCCACCCGCGCACTGGTGTCACGAATGTCTCCGCGCCTACTTCATGCACGTGCGAGACAGGCGTGCTCGTCCACTGTCGGCCCTGGTTCCTGCTGACGTAAACTGCGGATCCGGTGGAGAGAATCGCCAGCCCCCCGGCGGCGAACACGAGCGCCGGAACGGTCCGGCCGAGGGCGAAGGTGAGTCGGGTAACGGGATGGGGGAGACCCCTGCCGGACACCTCGATCAGGAGTCCCTCGCTGGTGCTTCCCTGGGGCGCCGCCGTGATCCATACGTCGCCCGCCCGGTCGGTGAAGAGGTTCCAGGGCACGAGCCCGAAGAGTTTCGTCAAATCCCAGGTTCTGCCACCGTCATGCGAGGCGCCAAAGATCGCCCGTCCGTCGCCATGCCCGGCGGGAACGTCGCCGAGGACGTAGATGTCATCGGAAGAGGTCGCCGTCACGCCATACACATCGATGTTGGTGCCCCGGAGAGATGACGATGCCGACGGTGCGCCGCCGCACCCCGCGACGAGAAGCCCCACGGCGAGAACCGCCGGGGCGAGGCGTCGCCACCTCCAGGGCCTCCGGTGTGACACATCTGCCTCCCCCAGACCTGACTGCGGGCACGAGTCACCCTGCCGTTCGAACGATGCATGTGCCCGGGTGCGAGGTTCCCTGAGCCACGAGAAAGAGGATGCCGCAATCGGCTTTCGGCCTAACTGAGAGAAGCGAGCCCCGCCGACCGCCAGCCCCTGAAGATCAGCGAGGTTGCAGATCCTCCAGTGCCATTGCCCGGAATGTAGGATCTTGCGCTCCACATCCGACACGGACTTTCTCGTCGATGTGAGAAGGCGTCGAGTCCTGTCTTACGATTTTTATTTCGGCGCGCCTGCGGCGAAATGATCCTGGTCCACTTCAGAGAATAGGGTACCCTGTATTTTCCAGAGGAGGGGTAGGGAACCGAGCTCCAGCAGGCGTCATGTTTGTGGGGAGGGATCGCACCTTGCGAAGGACATCATGGTGGGAACGGGGGACGATCGCTCTCGGAGCCCTCTCGCTGGTCGCAGCCTCGGTTGTCGCGACGGCTCCGGGGGCACTTGCCAGCGACGAGGTACCGCAGGGAATCGGGCAGGAGATCGCCGACACGGCCACCGTATTCGGGAGTACACCTGGCGATACGCCGGTCAACGTGAGCATCATTCTCTCGGTCACCAACCAGCCCATGCTCCAGGCGTATATCGAACAGGCGAGCGTAACGCAGCGCTTCCTGAGTGTTCAGCAGTTTGCCCGCGAGTTCGGACAGCCGGAAATCGTTGTGCACGGGATCGAGACATACCTGGCATCGTTCGGCATCACATCCCAGGCGACCGCCGACAACCTCGACATCGAGGCGCAGGGGACGGCGGGTGAGTTCGACCAGGCGTTCAGTGTGACGCTGCAGGACATGGAGGTGGGCGGCCACCACTTCCACGGCACCCGGGAGAACCCGCGCGTCCCGAGCGACATCGGCTCACCGATCCTGGCCGTGCTCGGCCTCACCAACTACCAGGGCCTTTTCACATCAAACGCCATCAAGGCGGTGGGGCTGCCGAGCTTCACGCCGCAGGCCGGGCAACCGTCCGGGGATGAGACGCCGGCCGGGCTTTCGGCTGAGTATGTGGCCCAGCACTACGACGCCACGCCACTTTACAATTCCGGTGACTTCGGCCAGAACCAGACGATCGGCATCATCACCTTGGCCAGCCTCAATCCCTCCGACGCCTATGCCTACTGGCAGCAGATCGGTCTTGACGTGAATCCCAACCGGATCAGCCTCGCGAACATCGACGGCGGCTCCGGCGCCCCGTCGCTGAGCGCCGGCAGCGACGAGACGGCGCTCGATGTCGAGCAGTCCGGAGCCCTTGCGCCGCAGGCGAACATCATGGTGTATCAGGCTCCCAACACCGACTACGGCTTTGCCGACGCCTACTATCAGGCCGTATCGGACAACACGGCCTCGACCCTCTCCACCAGCTGGGGCGAGAGTGAAGCCGCCATCAGCTACTTCGTGAGCCAGGGCGACGAGGCCGCCAACTACGCCCAGGTGTTCAACCAGGCCTACATGGAGGCCGCCGCCCAGGGCCAGTCGGCGTTCGCAGCGTCGGGGGACTCGGGAGCCTACGCCCCTGCGCGTGACCTCGGCACTACCCAACTTGGCGTCATCAACCCCTCCGACTCCCCTTACGTGACGGCGGCAGGCGGCTCGACACTTGCTGGCGCGCAGAACTACGGCTCCTTCGGGACGGTTACGATCCCGGCCGAGCGGACATGGGGTTGGGACTATCTCTGGCCGATCCTGGCGAATCTCTTGCAGGCGCCTCTGTCGGATGTCGCCGAGGCCTTCCCGGTGGGCAGCGGCGGCGGCTACTCCACCGTGTTCGCCACCCCGTACTACCAGTTGGGGCCGCAGTTCAGCCACTTCTCGGCCGTCGAGTACCTCACGCCGATCAACGGGAACACGGCCTGGACGTTCAACCCGACCCCGTCCGTCACGAGCGGGGTGGGCCGGGGGAGAGCGATGCCGGACCTCGCCATGAACGCTGACCCGCAGACCGGTTATGGGGTCTACACCACGCTCTTCGGCGGCAATGGCTGGGCACAGTACGGTGGCACGAGCTTCGTGGCGCCGCAACTGGCAGGCCTTGGCGCCCTCATCAACGACGCCAATGGTGGACGGGTGGGATTCTGGAACCCGCAGATCTACCGTTTCGCACAGCAGCATAACTCCCCGTTCATGCCGCTTGACGCTCAGGGAACCTCGAGCGACAACATCTACTACACGGGAACCCCGAACACGATCTGGAACCCGGGCAGTGGCCTCGGACTGCCGGACATCGCGGCGCTGAGCCGGGACTTCGGCGCTTCCGGTCTCCACGGCGTTGGCCCGGGCCCGGGAGACGGCGGCCAGCACTAACTGAGAACGGATTTACAAGCGGCGGTGCTCCCTCGGGAGCACCGTTCGCGCGCACCGGAGCGGATCATGTCCCACGGGAACGGTCGTGCGGGCCCATCGATTAGGAGGAAATGCTGGCCCGCCCGGTCCCATCTGTGACCCGGTTGGCATCCGGACATCTGTCCGGCGGGATGAAGGGATCGCACCCAGCCACCCACAGCAGACAGAAGACGCCTGCCGGCCAGTGCGAAGATGGGTGGGGGACGGGAAAGAGGACGGGAGCCGTGAAACGCTCTCGGGCCTCGAAGCCCACTTGTAAGGGAAGAGGGAGGTGGAGGGGTGGGCGAGCCGGAGATAGCCGCGTGGTACCGCCAGGAGTCTCCGGCGATCCGCCTCTACCTCCTCGGCTGCGGGCTCAGCCCCGAGGAGGCGGAAGACCCGACACATGTTCGTCGAGGCCCTCCTGTCAGTCCATGGATATCGAGGCGGGAAGGTGCGGGCCTACCTCCTGACCATCGCCCGCCGCCTCTGTGCGAGGGCCATCCGACGGCGCAGCCACCGCATGCAGGCTGAGAGGCAGGCGGGTGAGGCGCCGTTCGCGCAGGCGGCGGGAGCGACCTTCGAAGGCGAGGAGATTCTGGCCGACCTTGCGGCGGAGGACAGGACCCTGGTGCTGGCCCGCGCCGTATGGGACCTTCCGTTCCGGGAGATCGGGAAGCAACTGGGTCGTTCCGAGAACTGGGCAAGGGTGCGCTATTTCCGCCTGGTGGCCAGGCTCAGGGAGAGCAACTTGGGCGAAGGGGGATGCGACCGATGGATGTGACCACATGCGCCGTTGTGGAGGACCTGCTCCCGCTTTACCAAGAGGGTCTGGTATCGGAGAACACGCGAGCCTTCGTCGAGGGACACCTCGCCTCGTGTCCGCACTGTCGGCGCCTGGCCACGGCAGCGGCAGGGCCCGCCCAGGTTGATACGGCAGAGGGCGGCAAGAATCACGCAGATCGCCCGTCGCCAACCCTCGCGGACCCCTTCCTCCTTCGCAGGCGACCGCGGCCTCCCGACAGGACACACCCAACCAGCGCTATCAGGCGTTCCTGGGATCCGTTCCAGGCTACACCGCTGCTTCCGTGAACGGATCTCTGGTCTCACTCGGTAAAACCGTGAAACTCGGCGATGAAACCGTGACGCTTCAGACGTTCTTCGCGAGCTACACGGGGACGTACCTCATCCTCACCGCCAGAGCGAAGGGCGGCCGTCCGCCGGTCGTCCCCGAGGTTACCGCCGCGCAAGGAAACGTCGCGGTGCAGGGAGTCACCCCGTTATCCAACGACGCGGTCGCCGCGTGGATTTCTCTTCCCGTCGTGCTCGCCAACTTCAATACGGCTGGAGGGGGGATCGGTATCCGCCTGATGGGCAAGAGCGCCATTCCCCTGGCGCTGACGCTGGGAAGAGGACCGAGCGGTGGTCCGCCGGTGTCGTCGAGTGCGCAGGAAGTACCGGTGGGTCCGCCTTAGGTGGAGGCCAGCGTGACGCTCAACATTCCCAACAGGGCCTAGCAGCCTCACGGGGTGAGAACCTTCGTCCATTCGAAGACCCTCAAGGCGGCTGGGGTCACCGTGCACCTGAACAGAGTCGTGGTCTCAAGCCTGGGAACGGTGATCTACGGCCACGCCACGGGACCTTTCGGCATGCTGGTTCTCAAGAGCTGTCCGACGTTTCTGAACGATCCCCGATGTCTCTTTCCGGTGTTCGTCGGTCCGGCCGGGGGAGGCGGGGCGTTCCTCGCCATCCTGCCCCCACCCTCAGTTCGCATCCCCTCGATCACTCAGATGTCCTTCGGGATCAAGGGCATCACGGTGGGGGAGACGGCGCGGGCATCGTGGATGATCCCGTGGCCCTTCCTGCCTGGGCCTAGCGGCGAGGCACACCAAATCGGCCTGGGCGAAGCCCTGGGGTATGATCTGAGCCTGATTGCGGAGGGTACAGGAACAACTGGTCCAAAAGAGATTGACATCAAGCCCAGCACGAAGGGCCAGCCCGCACCCTATGCGGGGAACATCACCGTGTCCGACGTTCAGTTGACGCTTCCGAACGGCAAGGTGATCGATGCCCCCCCACAACCCCTCGGGCATCTCAGGCATGACCGGGGGGCCAGCCTGGCCGTGGGTCATTAGCAGCTACCTCACCTGGAACGCGGCCCCAACCCCTTCGGACTTGGCCTCAAGGGGTACGGCCACACTCTCCATGACGGTCGTGGACCACCCCTACCACGCGCTTCTGAAGGGCACGACCTGGCAGCCGTGATGGCGCTCACGGCGCTACTTGGAGTCATGGGTCGAAATCCGCCTGCTTCAAACCGCGCCGCCGAACTGGTGTTCGGAGAAGACGGGGGACGTTCGGGGCGTGATGCACGGAGGTCCGCCGCTCTCCTTTCCCGGTCGAATCCCCAGTGGCCCCTGCGCTCGCGGCTGCTTTCACGGCGCAGTCCAACACGTGTGCCAGCCGCAGTTTGCACAGATCGTGATCCGGTGGGCCGGCGTACACGATCTACGGATTCAAGAGAGGCATGAGGTTGAACGGGCGGTTCTCGTCCGATCACTAACGTCCGATAATAAATATTATGTAGTTTTGTAAGAGTCGTGTTCGTCGGCTCAATCCGGCACGGACAGCCTCCAGGTCCCGTCGTGGTACGGCTGCGCGCTCTCCCCAACTTTCATCTCAAGTGAGGAGCCGCCTGCTCTCCCTAATCTTATCTCAAGAGCTGGAGAACCAGTTTACGACCGGGTGTGATAGCAGGAAAGTTCGCCCAGCAACAAAAACCTTTCATTCACCGCCACCCCCATCCAGCAGTCGAAGCTTTCACGCCACTGTGAAGGTGGATCCCTTGCGCCTGGAACGGGACGCATCGGTCGTCCGGGAAGAGGTTTTGCAGCATCTGACACGGCTGGTGGGTGCCGACGTGACGGTCACTCTTGAGATCCACGCCAGCCTACCGGACGGCGTCCCTGGTGAGGTGGAGCGAACCGTCAAAGAGAACTCCCGAACCCTCCACTTCGAGCATGTCTCCTTCGAGGCCGACTAAGATTGTCGGGCATTCTGGTGCTCCTGGATCGACGGCGGCGGGGGGACAAGTCGTTGGCGAACGTTGTGCTGGAGCAGAGATTCGCCACCCTGAAGGCTGAAAGATTTTGATTTCCGAGGCAGGATGGTATGACTGGATTTCGGGGCTTTCTTAAGCAGGCGGCGGGTGCCCGCCCCCAGGCCGTGCAGGCCGGGGTGGGAGTCGTCGTCCGCGACCTTCTGGAACGTCTGAAGTTTGTCGAGACCATCGACGAGCTTCTTGAGCGGACGCCTCTCAATGCAAGCTGAGCCCCGGCCAGCGGCTCCTGGCTCTGGTGGCTGCCTTCGTGGAGAACCGCAGAGCCCTCTTCCGGATGCCCCAGGCCTTTGCCTTGAAGGAGGTCGAGGTTCTTTCTCGGGCAGGGCGTCGAGGCGGAGTGGCTCAACGACAAGGCCCTTGCGTATCACGGGTGAAGCCGAACCCCTCTTTCACCTGAAGGCGAACAGCGATTTTACGGGAAGCCGAACCCTGATTTCACGGGAAGGCGAACGCCGGCGGCGGTAGACGAAGGGAAGACCGAAGCAGGAGGGCCCCGAACTCGATGGTTGTCCAAGACCACGAGGAAGGGGACCAGCTGCTTGGCCTTCAGGAGGTTGTCTATGCGTCGCACGAAGGAAATCCAGCGTCTCCGCCACGATTTGGGCCTGTCAGTGAAAGCCATCGGCCGAAGCGTCGGCGTGTCGACGAGCACGGTGAGCAAGAGGTTCTACCGGGCCAGATCAGCCGGGGTCACGTGGCCGCTGCCACCGGAGCTGGAGGACGAGGCGAAGCTCAAGGCGCTGCTTTATCCTCGGACGCCGAGTGCGAAGCGCCGTCCCGAGCCGGACATGGCCCGCATCCAGACGGAGATGCGCAAGAAGGGCGTCACGCTGCAGCTCCTGTGGCAGGAGTACAAGGGCGAGAACCCCGATGGCTACCAGTACACGGCGTTCTGCATCCGCTACCGGAAGTGGGAGAAGGGGCGGGATCTGGCGCTCCGCCAGACCTACAAGGCCGGCGAGAGGCTGCTCGTCGACTTCGCGGGTGTGAGCGTCCCCATCACCGAGGCGGACACCGGGGAGACGTGGCCGGGGCAGATCTTCGTGGCCACCCTGCCGGCGAGCGCCATGATCTTCGCCGAAGCTGTGGCGCGTCAGGACGAAGAGGGGTTTGTCGGGGCCCACGCCCACGCCTTCGACTTCTTCGGCGGTGCCACGGCCATCATCGTCCCGGACAACCTGAAAGCCGGCGTCGTCACGCCCTCGCCCTATGAGCCGATCCTCAGTACGGCCTACCAGGAGATGGCCCGGCACTACGGATGCGCCATCGTGCCGACGCGCGTGCGGGAGCCCCGAGACAAGGCGGCCGTCGAGGCGGCCGTGCAGATGGTGGAACGGCAGGTGCTCGCACCGCTTCGCCACCGGACCTTCTTCTCGCTGACGGAGGCGAACGCGGCCATCCGGAAGCTGGTCGCCGCGGTGAACGCCAAGCCGTTCCAGCTCCGCGAGGGGAGCCGCCAGAGCTTCTTCGGGGAGGTGGAGAAGGCGGCCCTGAGGCCTCTTCCCGGGACGCCCTACACCTTTCCCCGCTGGAAGACGGCGCGCGTCCACCCCGACTACCACGTCCAAGTGGAGAAAGCCCTCTACAGCGTGCCGTACACCCTCGTGCGGGAGGAGGTGGACGTCCGCCTCACCCTCGCGGCGGTGCAGATCTTCCACAAGGGACTTCGGGTGGCGACCCATCCCCGGCTTCACAGAAAGGGCCAGGTGCGCACCCATCCGGAACACCACCCCCCTCTCACCAGGGCTACCTCTCCTGGACGCCGGAACGCTTCCTCGGGTGGGCGCAGGACCTGGGCCCCGAGACCAACACCCTCATCAGGGGCCTCCTGGACCACAAGGACCATCCCGAGCAGGCCTACCGTGCGGCGATGGGCGTCATGGCCCTTTCGAGGAGGCACGGCGCCGAACGCCTTGAAAAAGCGTGTCGCCGCGCCGTGGCGTTGGGAGCGTTCTCCTACGGCAGCGTCGCCTCCATCCTGCGCATGGGCCTGGACGGCATGCCCCTCTCACCTGCCCCCGACCGTCCCCCCATCATCCGCGACAACGTGCGGGGACCGTCCTACTTCAGCCAGGGAGGAAACATCGATGCTCATTAACCCGACGGTGGACATGCTCCGCGGGATGCGCCTGCCGGCGATGGCCCAAGCCTACGTCGACCAGAAGGAGAGCCCCGAGACCCAGGCCCTGGGCTTCGACGAGCGCTTCGCCAGCATCGTCGACCGGGAGTTCTTGGCGAGGACGAGATCCTCTGGCTTACTTCGCCTTCCCCCAGGCCCACTGGCGGCAGATCTACTCCACCAACCCCCTTGAACGGTTGATGAAGGAGATCAAGCGCCGTAGCGACGTGGTCGGCATCTTCCCCAACCGCGACCCGGCCCTTCGTCTCATCGGCGCAGTGCTGACCGAACAGGACGATGAATGGGCCACCGGTCGGCGTTACTTCTCCCAGGACTCGATGGCCCTCTTACCGCGCGAAATCGTCCATCTTGACCCTCCACAAAACTCGAGCAGGCGATGTAACCGATGCTCACGACCTCACGGAGTTCATACACCACGTTGCGGAACGTGACCGCAACGTCCAACAAGGCCTGGATCGCCGTTCCCCTTGAATGTCATGATCCGGTATGGAATTCCGAATCCCTTCCCGTTCCCTTCAACCGGCCAAGGGCCTCGTTCGTCATCTGGATCACCGCGTCGGTCCATGCCGATGGGCCACCCGTGCCCCCGAGGAGTCTGGCGAGGGGCGCACGGCTGTGCCCGCAACCAGCCGGTAGAGCGGGAAGGGCAGCGGGATGGAGCGGTGGCTCAGATCCCTGAAGCCGGAGCCCACAATGGCTGAGACCGTGTCGCGGTCGAGCTGGCACCCCGCCCCGAGCGTCGCCCAGACGGGTCGAACGCGATGCTGCCAGCGGGCCGCCGCTTCGTCCCCCCGCACGTGCTCGATGAAGACGAAGGTGCCACCCGGCCTCAAAACCCGGTAAATCTCGGCAAGGGCACGGACCGGGTCAGCGACGGTGCAGAGGACCAGGAAGGTGGCGACGGCGTCAAAAGTGGCGTCGCCGAACGGAAGGCGCTCGGCTACGGCTGCCCGCAAGTCCACCTCAAGGCCCAGCCGATCCGCTCTGGCGGCTGCACGTCGCCGCATGTGGGGATCCGGCTCCACGGCCGCGACGCTGACCACTTTTCCCGCGTCCTCGGCAGCTTGCCAGTCCGGGAAGGAGGCCCCGGTTCCGACGCCGACCTCAAGCACACGCCCCTTGCAGCAATCGATCAGCCGGCGGCGTTCAGGTCCGATGATCCGCCGATCGCCCCATCCCGTGATGAGATCGTAGCAGGCGGCGAAAACCGGATGACCTTCATCACGCATCACTTGCTCGTCGTCCATAAGACCCAAGCCACAACAATCCCATTCCCGATCCACCAGATAAACCAAGGCACATCGCTGCCCGGGTTCTGCCATGCACCGAGGCACAGGATCGCGGCCAACGCCACACGGCAATTCTCAAGGACTTCCGCTCTCTCGCGCCCGCTCGATTCCTCAGGTAAGCCGCGACGCCGACCACGAACGCCACCAACGTTGGCAGGGCGCCCAGGCCGGCGATCCAGCCCAGAATAGCTGCCGTGCTGATTTCGGACGGGGGACGAGTCGCCCGTGCAACAAGAGCGCCAATAGCGATGGAAGATCCAGCGAGGGAGACCGCGATCCACCGCTCATTGCGATCCTTGCCTGCGCTGCCGATCACTTCAACCATCACCCCGCATGAGACGTCCTGGCGGTCAATGCCGGACCCGATCCGCCGATCTCCCCCATCGCCCCAAGAGTAGCATGCAACGAGCGGAGTCTGAGACGCCTCGTTCCCCTTGAAGGTCAGGATCCGGTGGGGCACATGCCCAGACCCTTCGCGTGCTCCTTCACCCGGAGGCTCGCATGTGTCTCCAACCCCATGGAATGAACTTCTGGGACGAGGAACCAGCGCGAGAACAAGCTTCCGCAGAGCGACGCGGGACCGGCGCGGTGCTGTGCCATCGCAAGGTCGATAGGGTTGACGAGCGGTCCATAGCGGGACGACTCCACAACCGGCACCTTGGCGACCCATCCTTGGGCCGGGTCGCCAAGGTGCCCCGGCGGGACACCCGGGGACCAGCCGATTCGGCTCTGTCACAGGCGAAAAAAGGCAGGCGCCTCCCCTCCGAGGGGGGGTGCCTGCTCTACACTTTCCCGAACAGGACCGTGCGCTACATGTCCGATTCGCCCTGTCCCTCCAGCGCGCCCCCATCCGGGGTGGGAGCCGGTCTGACGCTGGCGGTGGGCATGGGCGCGGATCCCTTCGTCTCATGGGCGAGGAAGTTCCCGATCTCCTGGATCGTCGTCATGAGCGGCGCCGGGAAGACGACGGTCGAGTTCTTGTCGACGGCGATCTCTCCCAGCGTCTGCAGGGTGCGCAGCTGAAGCGTCAGCGGATGCGACTCCATCATGTCGGCGGCCTTGGCGAGAGCGTCCACGGCGAGGAGCTCGCCCTCCGCGGCTATGATCTTGGCCCGCTTCTCGCGCTCCGCCTCCGCCTGGCGGGCCATGGCGCGCTTCATCGTTTCCGGCAGCTGGATGTCCTTCAGCTCGACGGGGGAGACAGTGACCCCCCAGTCCTCCGTCAGGGGATCGAGGATCTTCGGGATGAGGGCGTTGATGCGGTCGGTCTCCGCCAGGATGTCGTCGAGGGCGTGCTGGCCGACGACCTTGCGCAGCGTCGTCTGGGCGATCTGGTTGATCGCCGCCTCGACGTTCTCGATGGCCACCACGGCCTTCGTGGCGTCCACGACCTTGTAGTAGGCCACCGCCGAGATGTCGACGCTGACGTTGTCCTTGGTGATGATCCCCTGCGACTGGATGGGCATCGTCATGATCCTGAGCGACACCTTGCGCAGGCTGTCGACGAACGGGGCGATGAGGGTGAAGCCCGGGTTCCGGACGGAGATGACCCTTCCCAGGCGGAAGAGCACCCCGCGCTCGTACTGCTGGACGATGCGGGCCGAGAGCAGGAAGAGCACGATGACGACGGCGATGACGATGGCAAGGAGCGTACCCAAGGCGCTCACCTCCTGGAACATGGATCGTACTATCCCCAGTATGAGGCTTCACGACGCCGGGCGCCGGACTCATCCACGGGTACGGACCTGCCACGCCCTTTTCGCCAGGAGATCCTTCCCCATGCGCGGCTGACGCCTTCCACCAGCGCCCCGCCCGATCGCCGATGGGCGAGGAAACGGCCGGGTCACCCATGGCCTCGTGCGCACATGTGTTTTGGGAGCGCTGCACGACCGGATCCTCTTCCGGTTACAGCCCGCCGGTGACGAGCCCGGCGGCGAAGAAGAGCACGGCCAACGCCAGGATGAGGTTAAGCTGGCCGAGCCTCGAGGCGAGGGTGCGCATCTTGGCCTGGAGGGCGATGAGATCCGCCGACGGTGCGCCCCCGGCTTCGGCGAGACGCCGCCTGAGTTCGCCGTTTCTGCGCGCCACGACGAAGTCGTGGATGGCGCTCACCGAGATCATGGCGATGACGGCAAGGAGTTTCAGGTCGAGGTCGCTCCCGAAGGGCGTCCGGTAGAAGGACGGCTGGATCAGTTCAGCGAGCGGGATGTGCAAATAGGCGAGGTTCAGGAGGCCCGTGATCACGAGGATGATGATGGCGCCCCAGGCAAACGGCAAAGACCTTCGCCCGATCCCCGCGAAGAGGCGCGACCGCTCCTCAGCCCCCAGCCCTCGGCTGTAGGGTCCGACGACAAGGGCGAGGAGGAGCATCTCCCCGATCCAGAACATGGCCGCGGCGATGTGGATGAAAAGCACGACCTGGCGCAAGGCCGATCACACTCCGTCAGGATGATTCGAGCCAGGAGCCCAGTCGGTTCTCGTCCTTGACGACGGTGCCCGACCGCCCCACCTCCACGGCCCCCTGGCGGGCCATGTCGTGAAGGGCCCTCGTCACGGTTTCGCGGGCAGCGCCCACGAGGTGGGCGAGGTCCTCGTGCGAGAGGGCCGGGACCGCTCCCGCGTGGTCGCGCTGGAGCCTCAGGAGCGCCGAGGCGATGCGCTCGTGCACCGTGTGCAGGGCGAGCTCCGTCTCCCGGCCATGGGCATCCCGGAGGCGGGCGCAAAGGATCGCGATGGCGTGCTCCAGGACCTGCGGGTTCTGGCGTGCGATCCGGACGAACGGCGCCCGGGGAAGGAAGAGCAGCAGGGAGGGATCGAGGGCCTCTGCCGAGGCGGGAAGGGCTCCGCCGTCGAGGAAGGCGACAAACGGAGTGGGCTCGCCCGGACCGAGGAGGTCGATCGTGTATTCACGCCCATCCCCGAGCGCCCGGAAGACGCGCACATTCCCCGATTCGACGAGGTAGAGCCCCCGGCACGTCTCTCCCTCGGAGAAGAGCAGTTCGCCCGCCCCCCGCCTGAGGCGCGTCATCGACCGCCCGAGGTCCTCGAGGCTCTCCCGGGGGAGGCCGGTCAGGATCGGCAGGCGGCGCAGGGCATCGAGCATCGGGGCCCCTCCTTCTTTGGAGCGGGGAGCATGTCCGGCTTCCCCTCCCCCATTCCCCCATCATCGACCGGTCCCTGCCATCCGGGGTACCGCCTGCCGGTAGCGGAGAATGGCTGCGAGGAGCCGCAAAGCGAAGAGCGCCATGCCCACGCCGAGGAGCGGTGCGAAGAAGCGGCCGAATGCCGCCGTTCCGAGAACGCCCGCCTCGAAGGCGGCAAGGGCGATCCAAAACCCGCGCTCCGGCAGGATGTCGGCGAGTTTGGGAAGCGGCAGGCCGCCTGCACTGCGGCGCCGGACCCCGTTCCAGACGACGAATGGGACGATGCGGTCGAGGTATGTGAATACGGCGAGAAGGAACCCGCCGAAGACGCCCAGCACGATGGCCGGCACCACCGTCTGGGCGGTGGGAGAGACCGCCAGGGCGAGTGCACCGGAGGTGAGCTGCCACGCCCAAAGGACGCTCGCCATGCGGGCCGGGCGGAAGTCGAAGGTCCGGCCCGCGAGGATGCGGCGCGTGAGGCTCACGGCGAAGAGGCCAAGGAGCGCACCGAGGGCCATGAGGAGTCCTGGTTTCCCAACCGGCCAGGCGAGGGCGCCGGCCCCCAGGGCTGCCATGCCCGCCAGGAAGGCGTAGGCCTGCCAACGCGGAGGATACGGCGCCTGAGCGAACATGCTGGCGAGCTGCCAGGAGACGCCCAGAAGGAGAAGGCCAAATCCGAGGACCACGGCGAGCGCCACATGGACGAGGGGGAGGCCGGGGGCCGGCGCGAGGACCCCAGAGAGGCCCAGCGCCATCCACGTGCCGACAGATGCTGCAGCAGCGAAGGCCATGGCCGCCGCGGCGATGCCGATGTGAAGCGGCGTCGCCGGGCGCACGCCCGCCGCCCGGGAGGCCGGAGCCGGCAGGCTCAGGCAAAGGCCCACGACGGCGAGACTGCCGCCCACGGCCATCCCCGGCGTGAGCCCCGTCCAGAACCCGGCTGCCAGGGCGAGGCCTCCCGCGAAGACAAGACATGGTCCCGCTGCCTGCAGGCGCTCCTCACGGGAGGTGTAGGGGCGCCCCGTGGTCGCACTCGACAGCTGGGTCATGGCGCCCAGCACGACGGGAAGGAGGCCGGCGACGACCGTGAGGTGGAAGATGGCGAGACCGTGCCCCAGAGACCAAGGACCGAGCTCAGGTGAGGCGACCAGAAGGACACCGGCCATGGTGAGCGCGACCAGCCCGAGCCCCACCGGGAGCAGCACCACGGCCGCCTCCGGCGTGCTCGCAGGCTCGACCCGTGCTCCTTGCGACGGCCTCGGAGGCACGGACCCTACGCTGCCGTCCGGCCGATGCGGACCCGCCAGACCTCGGGGCCGGATTCGACATAGTCCCAGCTGAACAGTCCGGCGTACTCGACCTCGAACTGGTAGAAGAGCGGCTTGGGGTCGTGATCGTTGACGAGGAGGAAGGCCTCTCCTGGCCTCAGGGCATGAAACGTCTCGAAGATCAGTCCGTGGCGGCGGGCGGGCGGATCAGTTCGGACATCGAGCAGGATATCTGACGGCATGTGGGTGAGCCTCCCTAGAGTGACCTGGACGGCGGGTCGGACCGGGCGTGCTCGACGCCCGTCAGAAGGTGGAGCACGGCGTCGAAGGCGGCCGCCCACTTCCGTTCGCCGTGCGTGCGCAGGAGAAGGACAGCCCTCGCAGCCAGGAGACAGGCGTCACGGCGATCCGGGCGACCTGCCCACATCACGAGCTCCTGCTTGAGTTCCCTCGCCAGCTCGGCGGTGTCGCAGGACATGTCGAACCCGGCGACGCCGGGGTCGTCAGCCCCCGATGCGAAGCCCGCCCGCATCGACATCGACCTGGCGTCGAGGAGGAGCTGACGCATCTGGGATGTGGTGTCGACCCCCGTCATCACGGCCTCTCCCTCCAGATGAGGAGGCGCACGCCGCCGTTCGCCAGGTCCTCCGTGGTCACGGCGTATCCCCGCGCCGCGAGTTCCGGCAGGAGAAAGACCGGGACGCGGTCGTTCAGCACCTCGAGGACGTCGTCGGCGGCGAGGGTGTTGAGCGCCTCGAGCACGCGCACCATGGGCTCCGGCGGCAGGAGACCACGATTGTCCAGTGATGTCGCGGGGGGATGCGCCGGCGCCCGGGGCTCGCCCTCGCTGCCCGCGGCAGGCACCTTCTCTTCGCGGACGGCACCTGGGCTGAAGACGACCTCCCAGTCGCCACCCGGTAGCCTCGTCGCCTGGTGGCTGTACCCTCGCGTCTCCATGAGGCGAAGGAGCGGAATCGGCTCAAACGTGGCGATGAGGCGCCACGCTTCGCCTGCAGGGACGGTCTCGACGAAGCGGAGGATGGACGGAAGCGGTTCGCCGCCCTGCCTCAGGACCTCCCTCACGTCGAGGGTGGCGACTTCATTCACATCCCGAGGCCTCCCTTCGTGATGGCGCTGCAAGTGTCGCGAAGCGCCGGGAGGTTCGTCTGTGACCATTGTCACCGGAGAAGAGCCGGTCTTGCACTGTGACGATCATCACAGCCGGAGATCCCTTCACGCCTCTACCCTCGGGAGGGGAGGCGGGCTCGTGCATGGTGTGAAGCCGTCCCGCTGGACCATGGCCTATTTCGGTGTGGCGCTCATCTCGCTGCTCGCGGCCGAGGCGGCGATCGCCGGCGGCGCCCTTTCGGGCGTCGGGGGTGTCAGTGGGCCGGTGGCGCTCGCCACGGTCCACCTCGTCACCCTGGGCTGGCTCACCACGCTGATGCTCGGGGCGCTCCAGCAGTTCGCCCCCGTGATCGCCATGAGGACGCTTGACAGCCAGGCTGCCGCCCTTGTGGCCCTCATCCTGATCGTGGCCGGTCTTGCGGCTATGGAAGACGGATTTCTCCAGATGGGCGGCGGTGCGGCCAGCTGGCTCCTGCCGGCCGGCGGCGCCGTGGCGGTGGCGGGTCTCGTCACGGCCGCCACGAACGTGGCGCTCACCCTCCTGAAGGCGCGTCCCCTCCCCTTCCACGCCCGCTTCGTCGCAGCCGGGCTCGCTTTTCTCGCACTCACCATGCTGCTGGGGCTCACCTTCGCCTTCGCCGACGCCGGCTCCGGAACACCTCTCGCAGACCGGCTGGTGGCGTTCGGCCTCCCCATCCACATGGCGGTCGGCATCGGCGGCTGGCTGACGCTCACCGCCATGGGCGTCAGCTACAAGCTTCTCGCCATGTTCACCCTGAGCCCCGAGGAGCGCGGCCGGCCCGGCGAGGCGACCCTGTGGCTGAGCGCGGGCGGGCTCGGCCTTGCCATCGTGACGTCCCTCGTCGCCGTCCTGGCAGGCTGGCAGGGCGGCACTGCGGACGCCCTCGAGGTCGTCGGCGGGCTCGCCGCCGCCACGGGCGTCGGCGTGTTCCTTTGGGACATGCGCCGACTCTATCGGGCCCGCAAGCGCCGCCAGCTCGAACTGAGCGCTTCCTGCGGGGTCCTCGCGCTCGTCGGCTTCGGCGTCGCGGCGGCGCTCTCGCTCGCCGCCTTCCTCCACCCGGCCTTTCCTCTCGTGAAGGGGGCGGCGGCAGGCATGCTCTTCCTGTGGCTGGGTGGCCTCGGTCTCACCCAGCTTTACAAGATCGTGCCCTTTCTCACCTGGATCGAACGGTTCGGTCCCCGCCTCGGCCAGGGGCCGGTGCCGAGAGTGCAGGATCTCGTGGCCGAACGCCGCACGCGGCCCTTCTTCCTCCTCTACTTCGCGGCGGCGGCCGCTCTCGTGACGGGTGTCGCGACCACGGCGGCGCCCCTTGCCGAGGGCGCTGCCGCCTTCATGTTCGTCGCCACGGCAGGCATCGCCATGGAGCTCGCACGGGTGCGGTTCGGCCAGCCTGCGGCGAAGGATCTCGACCGGTCAGCCTGAAGGAGGGACCCGCCTTGGCTTTCACCGAAAGCGCCGTCGAAACGGCTCTCAGGGACGTGTTCGACCCCGAGCTTGGACAGAACATCATCGACCTCGGGCTCGTCTACGGCATCACCGTCGACGCAAAGACCGGGAAGGTCGGGATCGTCATGACGATGACGACGCCCGGCTGTCCCGCCGAAAGCTACATCACGGACGGCATCCGGCATCGCCTGTCCATCATGGACGGGATCGCGGAGGTCGACGTCCGGGTCGTCTGGTCGCCACCCTGGACGCCGGAGATGATGAGCGAGGAGATCCGCGGCTACTTCGGCTTCTGAGCCGCTTCCCTCTCCTACCCGATGCGCCCGAGGGCGGTCATCCGGACCGTGTCGCCCTCGGCGCCCCTCACGAACGAGATGCCATCCACGCCCCTCACGTTCGCAAAGCAGTCCGCGCCGGCCATCACGAATCGCACAGGGCCGCCGAAGCTCTGGTCGCGGAGGACGCCGGAGTCTGCCACGGCGAGGAGCCCGCCCGCCAGCGCTGTCTCCCGGGGGAGCGTTGCGACGTACTCGCCGGAGGCGACCTCGACGAATCCGGCATCCGGCGCCGGATTGAGCGGCTCGACAAGCCGCGCCAGCCTCACGCCGCTCCACCTGGTGCCGGGACGGCGCCAGCCCTCAAGGCAGGTGAAGTCGAAGACGAGTTCATCCGTCGCAAGGGCGCACAGTTCGTCGGCGGGACCTCGGTCGGCACCTGCACGGGGCCGTCGATGCGGATCCGGTTCAAAGCCCCTCTCCCCCTTCATCCCCGCGCCTGCCGGTCTCTAAGCGGTCCATTGCAGGCCATGTCTCCAGCACCGTCTGGCAACCCCATCGTTAGGTGATCCGCCCTTGGTGGCGCCCCAGTCGCATCGCTGGCGATCGAGGCCCTTGGGCCCGGATCCTGACTGTTCCTGATGTACTTTGTCCTACTCTCCCTCACCCTGTCGGATCGACCCGACCTGACCGCCGCGAATGGAGGCTCGCTTGTGGCCATCGCGGCGACGGAGTCGCTGGCGGCGCTCGCCACCGCCGGCGGCAGCAAGGCTCCGGATGAAACCCCTCGGCGGAACCTCACCGTACCGCAGGGAGGGACGACGTCGGCAACGCCGTAGCCGCAGGGATTGAGCAGGACGTCCCGGACACGTCCGGAGGCGCCGGTCGACATGCCGACCGCCCACTTCACCCGACCTCTCATCCATGGGTGGCATTGGACGGCCCTTCACCGGACGTATCCCGCTGTCGGGGTGGGGGCGCGGGGCTGGCCGAAGCGTGGCTGTCGACAGGCAGGTGGTCGTAGATGAGGCGGGCGCCGCGCTGCGAGAAGATGTACGCCCACACCCAGCGCGTGAGGACGAGCAGCCGGTTTTCGAAGCCGGAGAGCGAGCGGATGTGGACGACGAGCCACAGGAGCCAGGCGAGACGGCCTTCGAAAGAGTGCCCCGAGATCCGGGCGACGGCCTTCGAGCGCCCAAGGACAGCCATCGCGCCCCGGTCCCGGTAGGAAAACGGCTTCGTCGGCATCCCCGACAGGATGGCCGCGACATTTCTCGCCGCATGCTGTCCCTGCTGCACGGCGACGGGGGCCAGGGCGGGAAGCGGCCCGCCGGGTGCGTCGCCGAACGAGGCCAGGTCGCCGACCACGAAAACCTCGGGATGTCCGGGTAAGGAGAGGTCGGGCAGCACCCTGATGCGTCCCTGGCGATCCCTCTCCGCCGGGATGGCGGAGGCCAGCGACGCAGGGCGGACGCCCGCCGCCCACACCGTCTGCGACGCCGGTACGAAGCCGCGGTCGGTGGCGACACCCCGCACGGTCACCGCCTGGACCTCTGTAAGGGTCATCACGCGCACCCCCATGCCGGTCAGAACGCGCTCGGCGTAAAGGGATGAGCGGTCTGCAAAGCCGGGCAGAAGGCGCGGCCCCCGCTCGATCAGGGAGATGCAGACGTCCCGGCGCAGGTCGGTGCGGCGAAAGTCGCCGCACAGCGTGAGGGTTGCGATCTCGGCGAAGGCGCCGGCCAGTTCTACGCCGGTCGGTCCACCCCCGATGATGGCGAACGACAGGAGGCCTCGCCTCACCGCCGGGTCGTTGGCCCTGTCGGCTTCCTCGAAGGCGACAAGGAGCGCCTGGCGGATGGCGACGGCGTCCTCAAGGGATTTCAGGCCGCGGGCCGTGTGTGCCCACGATGCGTGAGGACCGTAGCCGGTGTCCGATCCGGCGGCGAGGATGAGGAAGTCGTACGGGAATGTGGCCTCGTTCGCTCTCGTCAGGTGTCGCTCGAGATCGATCGACGTGATCTCGGCCATCGCCGTCGTGACGTTCGCCGCATGCCGAAAGGCGGTGCGCAGCGGCATGGCGATCTCGCCCGGGGAGAGCACGGCGGACGCCACCTGATAGAGAAGGGGCTGGAACAGGTGGTGGTTCCTGCGGTCGACGAGGAGAACGTCGGAGCGGCCCTCGTGGATCAGGGCCTTCGCCGCGTAGAACCCGCCAAAGCCGCCGCCGATGATGAGCACCTTCGCCCTGGCCACATTCCAGCCCACCCTCCTGGCACCCTGCATGCCCACGGTGCGCCAACTCGTTCGGGGACGTCCGTGATGGGGGTCACATCACGAGATCGTGACTTCGGTCACGCCGACCGGCGGGGCTGCAGACGGATAGCCGAGGCGCAGGGCTGCGCGCCGCACGGAAGATAGCCTCAATCGTGTCCCGGATCGTCCCCGGTCACGGCACCCGGCTGACCTCCACACCCACGCAGACTCAGGCGACCTCGCCCGCACCTCGACCGGGATGGTGTGCGACGTGCCGCTCCCCTTGGCACGGCCCGTGCCCTACCTGACGTGCCAGACATAGGGGTGCACGAGCCTGTCGGCGTCCGCCGGGCCCCACGTGCCCTTTTCGTACGCCTGCGGCCGGGGCGCCTTCGCGAGCAGCGGCGCTGCCACACGCCACAGCCGCTCGACGCTGTCCGCCCGGTTGAAGAGGGTCTGGTCGCCGAGGAGGACGTCGTGCAGGAGCCGTTCGTAGGCATCGAGGTCGTTGTCGGTCTGGAATGATGCCGCGTAGGAAAACGAAAGCGCTGCCGGCGCCAGCTCCATGACGGGACCGGGCACCTTGGCGAGAAACGGCACCGAGATCGAACCGGGATCGGCGAGGTTCAGGACGAGCTCGTTGGGTCTTTCCCCGCCCCTCGCCGCAGACGCCGCCTCGAACATGTCGCGCGGCGGCTCGCGAAAGCCGAGCGTGACGGCGATCGTCTGGGCGGCCATCGCCTTTCCCGTGCGCAGGTAGAAGGGCACGCCGCGCCAGCGGGCGTTCTCGATCTGCACCTCGAGGGCCACAAACGTCTCCACCGCCGAGTCGACGGCGACGCCCTTCTCCTCCCGGTAGCCGTTGTACTGTCCGAAGATGGCGCGATCCGGGTCGAGCGGGCGCATGGAGCGGAAGACCTCAAGCTTCCTGGCATGAAGCGAGGGGGCATCGAAGTGGCGGGGCGGCTCCATGGCGACGAAGCCGAGCAGCTGGAAGAGATGGGTCACCACCATGTCCCGAAAGGCACCGTTCGCTTCATAGAAGCCGGCTCGCCCCTCGATGGTGAGGGTCTCGGGCACGTCGATCTGGACGTAGGCGACATGCTTGCGGTCCCAGGCGGCCTCGAAGAGGCCGTTCGCGAAGCGCAGCGCCAGGATGTTCTGGACGCCCTCCTTGCCGAGAAAATGGTCGATGCGGTAGATCTGCTCCTCGCTGAACACCTCGTGCAGCACCTGGTTGAGGCGCTTTGCCGAGGCGAGGTCGCGGCCGAACGGCTTTTCGATGACGAGGCGAGCTTCCCTGGTCCCGATGCCGGCCTTGCCCAGCGCCCGAACCAAGGGCACGAAGGCAGCCGGCGGCACGGCGAGGTAAAGGAGGACGCTCCCGGCACCCGTCTCGCGGACGGCATCGTCGATGGCGGCCTTCACGGTGCCCAGGTCCTCGACCTCGGAAGGCACGAAGGAGAGCCGCTTGGAAAAGCGCTGCCAGGCGGCACCCTGGGCGCCCTTGCGACCGAAATGCGTGAGGGCCTCGTGCACATAGTCCGTGAAGTGCGCGGCTTCGGTGCCGGATCCCGGGGGAGCCGTGCCGATGAGCCGGTAGTCCTCGGGCAGAAGTCCGGCCGCAGCGAGGTGAAAGAGACCCGGCAGGAGCTTTCTTCTCGCCAAGTCGCCGCTCACGCCGAAGAGGACGAGGACGGCACGTTCCGGGACCTGCGACGGGTCCTCCCGGGCGCTCACGGTGCACCTTCCTCGTAGATGGTGATCATCTGGCGGTACTTCGTGGCGACCGCCCCGACGGCGGCGGCGCGGTCGATGCGGCCGGACCTGAAGTCGAGAAGCGGCTGCCACCAGATGGTGCGGCCGATGGCAAAGCCGTTGTACCCCGGCACGCCAGCGGCGGCCGTGAGCCACCGGCTCACCTGGGCGTCATCGGCGCCGTGGCCGAGGATGATGCAAAAGACGTCGCTCCTGCCGCCGGCACGGGCCTGGGCGGCCGCCTGCTCGCAATCCTCCCTCGTCTCGAGGCCCTGGATCTTCCACACGTCGAGCTCCACGCCCGCCTCCTGCAGCTCGGCCATGGCAGACACGACGAGCTCGGGCAGGAGGCGGCGCGCGAAAGCGGACCCGTCGCCGCCGGCGCTCGTGATCTGTTCCTTCGTCGGCGGCACCAGAAGCTCGAACAGGTATCCTTGCGGCTGGTCCCGGAGCCAGCGGGACAGAGCGGCGAGACGCCCTGCCTGCCGTCTGTTCAGATCCAGGTCGCCGCCGGGGTTGTAGCGCACGAGGACCTTGGCGTAATCCGGCGAGAACGCCCTCACATGGGCCTGGTAGTCGTCCCCGTACTCGAAGTCGAACTCATCCTGCCCCGACTTCTCGACCGGCATGGCGAGCGTGAGGCCGGCCGCTTTCGCCTCACGGGCGACCGAAGCGCCGAATTCCTCGTCGACGAGCACCCCGGCGCTCCTTCGCGGCGCGCCGTCTGCGAGCGCCTGCAGGAGCCCCTCGTAGATGAGGTGCTTCAGGTCCTCGATCTGGTGCTTCTGCCCGCGTGTCGGCCCATCTCCGGGAGCGATGCCGAAGAGCCCTTTCTGGAATGATCCCCGGTGGTCGAAGGGAAGGAGGTAGAGGGGCTCCCTCGCTAGCGTCACAGCGGCAACCCCTCCTCGAGACTCCCGATGACGACGTCGCAGCCGCCGGCCTGGAGCTCCGACGCCGAGAACTTGTGGCTCGCCACGCCGATACAGACGATGCCTGCGGCGTGGGCCGCTTCGGCGTCGTGCGGCGTGTCGCCGACGGCGATGACGTCCGCGGGCGAAAGCTCCGCCCCGTAGACGAGGCTCGCCCGCCCAAGGGCAATCTTCGTGAGCTCGCTGCGCTCCGCCGAGTCGGAGCCGAAGCCGCCAAAGGCGAAATAGCGGTTGAGCCCGGCCCGGTGGAGCTTGATGTGCCCGGCCGCCTCCGTGTTCCCGGTGACGAGGCCAAGGAGATAGCCGTCCGTGATGAGGCGGGCGAGGGCCGCCTCGACGCCCGGCAGCACCCGGTAGCCCTCGGACTCGGCGACGGCGTCCCGCAGGTGCTTGAGACGGCAGCCGAGGAGCTTTTGGTACTCCTCGGGCGACGGCTGCCGGTGGAGGACGCCCGCAAAGGTCTTCGTCGCCACCTCGGGATCGGTGAGACCGATGTCCGAGAACTCCCCGATGTCGGCCGGGATGCCGTAGAGCTCGTCGAAGGCACGCCGCCAGGAGGTGGCGCCGGCACCGCCCGAGACGATGAGCGTCCCGTCGATGTCAAAGAGGATGGCGCGGCGCTTGGTCCCCATCGGCACTCCCCCTTCGGTCTTTCCTCTCCCCTATCCGGCCGGCTTTTCCTGGTGTCCTCCGAACTCCTTGCGCATGGCGGAGAGGACCTGGTTGGCGAAGTGGCCGAGGTCGCGGGAGGAAAAACGTGCGGCGAGCGCTGTCGTGAGGACGGGTGCCGGCACGCCCTCTTCGATGGCGGCGATGGCCGTCCAGCGCCCCTCGCCCGAGTCCGAGACGCGCCCCGAAAAGCCATCGAGGTCGGGCGACTCGAAGAGCGCCTGGGCGGTGAGGTCGAGCAGCCAGGAGGCGATCACGCTGCCGCGCCGCCAGACCTCCGAGATGGCGCCGACGTCGAGGTCGAAACGGTAGTACTCGGGGTCTTCGAGAGGTGCCGTCTCGGCGTCCGCCTCCCGGCTCACGGCGCCGGCGTTGGCGCCCTTCAGGATGTTGAGCCCCTCGGCGTAGGCCGCCATGACGCCGTACTCGATGCCGTTGTGGACCATCTTCACGAAGTGGCCGGCCCCGACCGGCCCGCAGTGCAGGTACCCGTGCTCGGCCTGGGCGGGGTCGCCTTTGCGGCCGGGGGTGCGGGGGGCTGCCGCCACGCCCGGGGCAATGGCCCGGAAGATGGGATCCAGGCGGTCCACCGCCTTCTTCTCGCCGCCGATCATGAGGCAGTATCCCCGCTCGAGCCCCCAGACGCCGCCGCTCGTGCCGACGTCCAGGTAGTGGATCCGGCGCTCCTTCAGGGCGGCGGCGCTCTTCATGTCGTCCCGGTAGTAGGAGTTGCCGCCGTTCACGATGACGTCATCCGCCGCAAGGACGGCGGCGACGTCGTTCACCGTCTTGGTGGTGATGTCGCCCGCCGGCACCATCACCCACACCGCCCGCGGCGCCTTCATCCGGGCGGCCAGGTCGGCGAGCGACGAGGCGCCCGTGGCGCCCTCCGAGGCGAGATGCCTCACCGCCTCGGGGTTGACGTCATAGACGAAGCATTCGTGTCCCGCCTTCATCAGGCGGCGCACCAGGTTGGCGCCCATCCGACCGAGCCCCACCATGCCGATCTGCATGTCCAAGGTCCCCTTTCCCGTTCGAGCCGAAATCAGGCCAGCATGTCGGCCAGAGCGGCGAGGCCGTGTTCCACGTGGTGGCCGAGATGGAGCCGGAGCACCCGGCGCCCCCTTTTCGCCAGCACGTCGAGATCGCTCCTCGCCTGCGCCTCCTTGATCACCCCGAAGGTGTAGCGGTGACCGGGGACGGGAAGATCCGCGGCGTCGTCGCAGGTGATCTGGAGGAAGACGCCGGTGTTGGGCCCGCCCTTGTACGCCTGGCCGGTCGAGTGCTGGAAGCGGGGGCCGAAACCGACGCAGGTGGCGACCCTCTTCCCGTCCCGGACCCTGAGCCGCACTCTCGTGAGCGCCTCCTGGTTCGGGCCCGTCATCGGGATGTAGGCGAGAAAGGCGACGTAATCGCCTTCCTCGGCCCGAGCGAGGTGACGCTTCAGGAGAGAGGCGATCGAGGCGCCGCCCTGTCCTTCGGCAAGCGCCTTGCCGTTGGCCTCGTCGGCGTAGAGCGCCATCTCCCCTTCCTGGCAAAGGGGCCTGAGGGCGGGCAGGCTCCCCGACTTCTCGTACGCCTCGGCGAGGTTCCGGGCCGCCACCTTGGCCTCCTCGACATCCGGCTGGTTGAAGGGGTTGATCCCGATCACCGAACCGGCGACGGCGGTGGCGAACTCCCAGCGAAAGACCTCGCGGCCGAGGTCGTAGATGTCGTTGAGGTCAATCCGATACACCGGCTGGCCCACCTGGACGAGCTTCTCCACGGCGGCATCCTGGGCGGCGTCGGCGTGATTCGAAAGGCGCAGGTGGATGAAGAGGCGGTCGGCTCCGTACACGTCCGGCGACCCCACGGGTTCGAGGTCGACCGGAATGATGCCCCTTCCCTCTTTGCCCGTCGATTCGGCCAGGAGCTGTTCCAGCCAGCCGCCGAAGTGGGCGATCTCCTTCGGTGCGACGATCGTCACCTTGTTCCGTCCCGAGACGGCGGCGCTGCCCAGCACGGCCCCGAGTCCGAGGCCGGGGTTCTCATGGTCGGGCACACAGGCGGCCGAGGCGTGGGCCATCGTCTCAGCCCTTTCGCAGAGGCCGAGTGCGTCGACCCCCGCCGCCACGGCCGGGATGAGGCCGAAGTCGGAGAGCGCCGAGTAGCGACCCCCGATGGAAGGCACGCCGTGGAAGATGCCGAGCCATCCCTCCCCGCTCGCCCGTTTCTCGAGCGTCGAGCCGGGATCCGTGATGGCGACGAAGTGGGCGCCCGGCTCGCCGGCTCCCGGGGCCATCTTCACGGCCTGCCAGAAGTAGTCGGCAAAGATGTTGGGCTCGAGCGTGGAGCCGGACTTCGACGAGACAAAAAAGAGCGTCCTTGCGAGATCCAGGGACGCCTCGAGGGCGCGGATCTGGGCGGGGTCGGTCGAGTCCAGGACGTGCATCCTGGGTCGCCCTTGCCGGGGCGGGAACGTGTGGGCGACCATATCGGGGAAGAGGCTCGAGCCGCCCATCCCCAGCACGACCGCATCGCTGTAGCCGCCGGCCTTCACCTGGTCGATGAAGCGGGAGAGGTGGTGGTGGTGGGCGCGCTGGTCCATGGCCACACCGAGCCAGCCGAGCCACGCCGCCTCGTCGGTGCCGGTCCAAAGATGCGCGTCATGGACCCACAGCCGGCTCACCCGGCTCTCCTCCTGCCAGGTGGAGACGACCTGGGAGACGGCCTCCTGCAGGTCCTCTGGCAGGAAGGCCTGCCCGCCGTGGGCGGGCGGCTTTGCCGGGCCCGATGCCGCGATCGCCTCGAGCAGACGCCGAAACGAGAGGTCGAATGCCTCGAGCCCGTCGGCGAGGAGTTCGCCTGTGACCTCTTCCATGTCGACGCCGGCTTGAGCGGTCTCGGCCAGGGTCTCGGCCGCCCCGTCCGCGGCGTCGGCGAGGGTGGGGCGCACCTTGCCGTGGTCCACGAAGGCGTCGTAGGTGGTCGGCGGGACCGTGTCCACGGTGTCCGGGCCCATCAGGGACTCCACATAGAGCAGCTCCGGGTAGTTCGGGTTCTTGACCGAGGTCGAAGCCCACAAAAGCCGCTGCGGGCGCGCGCCCCTTTTGGCCAGGGCCTCCCACCCGGGGCCGCTGAACATCCTCAGGTACCTCTGGTAGGCCGTCTTCGCCGAGGCGATGGCGACCTTTCCCTGCAGGCGCTGCGGGAGACGGGGATCGACGGCGGAGTCGATGCGGCTGACGAAAAAGCTCGCCACCGAGCCGAGCTTCGAGATATCCCCGCCACCCGCCAGACGGTCCTTGAGACCGGCAAGATACGCCTCCGCGACTTTGACGTAGACGTCGACCGAGAAGAGAAGGGTCACATTCACATTGATGCCGCGACCGATGAGGCTCTGGAGGACCGGCAGCCCCTCCGGCGTGCCGGGCACCTTGATCATGAGGTTGGGACGATTGATGGTGCCCCAGATGCGGATGGCCTCGGCGAGCGACCCCGCCGAGTCCCGGGCGAGGTCCGGCGGCAGCTCGATGGAGACGAACCCGTCCCGGCCCCTTGTCCTGTCGTAGACGGGTCGGAGCGTATCGGCCGCATCCGCGATGTCGGCGAAGGCGATCGCCTCGTAAAGGGACTTGGCGTCGAGGGCGCCCTTCTTTCTCGCCGCCTGCAGTGCCTCGGTGTAGTCTCCCGAGCCTTTGATGGCCTTTTCGAATATCGAGGGGTTGGAGGTGACCCCTCCCAGTCCGTCTTCCGCCACCATGCGGGCGAGTTCACCCGATGTGAGGAGCGCCCGCCGCACGTTGTCGTACCAGATGCTCTGCCCGAGCATCCGAGCCTTGTGCACAGGACCTCCTCGTCCCCCTTGAGCCATGCTGTTCCTCTCCCTCGTGGCCGTCTCCGGCAGGTGTGTCGAGCGTGCCCCATCCCACCGGCACATGGCGCAAAGGCCGTGCCCCGACTCGAGGGGTGTCCGGGAGGATGCCTTGTCTTCTTCCATCATACGCCAGCTGTCCTTCAGGGGAGAAACACCCGGGCTGATGGACCGGACATTCCTGGCCGCGGGGGCTTGGGCTCCACGCTCGTCCGCCATCAGCCACACGGCCAGCAGGGCCGGTCGCTGCCGAGCCGCGGACCAGGGGCATCATGGCGTCTGTCGACCCATTTCCCGCCCCAGGTGGCCGGGGGGCGTTTGGAACTCCACGTCGGCACTTCCGAAGAGTTCATGCCCTCGTTTGGCAGTGTCGGATTGCGGATGGGAGCGACTCCTCGACCACGGGATGGCGCTCGAGTGCCCGCTTCCCCACACCGCACGCCGCCTCGATTGCATGATCACCCCCATGAACGCCCGCGGGGGACCGCCTGCGATGGTGTTGGAAGGCGAACAGCAGGGCGACGTCCGGCCCGGCAGCCTCGGCGCAGGGCCTCCATCGACAGATGTCCGCCCGGGATGCGCATGCACTGCGGTGGCTCCGACGCAGACGCCTCCGGGGTGCTCCAACCTTGGCCGAGCCTTCGCCCTCGGGCATGTATCAAATTTCCATGGTAGCGGCAGGGAATTTCCACCGGGAAGCAAATGATTGACTTGAGTTGCAGTTTGGTCGCCTCTCCAGTCAGGTACGGAGACGGCAGGATCGTGACCAGGCCAGCCTTCTTCGCATGACTGGAGGGGTTCAGATGCAGGGATTCCCGGGTATCGAGGAGGAGCCTGAACGGGCGAACCGGGGCGGGAGGCCCCACCTTTCGGGTGTCCGACACTTCGCCCACGCCCTGCGGTCCGCAGCCGATGCGGCGATTCTTGCGTTCTGGCTGGAATATGAGGACTCGTTCACGGTGGATCGGATCCTGGCACTCCTGAGCGGGAGCCTTCGCCAAGTGTAGGGGCATCCTGGACCGGCTGGCCCCGGCGTGAGCCCTTTGCGGCAGCCGGGGCCCTGGGGTCGTGTCGCTATCGCCCGACGGAGCACCTGCTCCCGCAGGCGCCGCACTCCCCGCAGATCATCGAGCCGCACACCGGACACCGCACGTCAAACACGGCCGGCGCCGTGGAGCGGCAGCGCCAACATCCCGAGGCGTGGCGCCCGCCCCTGGGAGAGGGCACCCGTCCCTCCCAGGTGAGGCGAAAGGACGTCGCCTCGAGCCACTCCTCGGCACCGTCACGAAGGCGCCCCAGGATTCGGTGTCCCGCCGGGTCCACCGAGGCGACGCGCGCAGACTCCCAGCGATCCCCCGTCCACACCATGATCCAGTGGGAGTCCCACCATGCGCTGGTCCACTCAGGATTTGACAAAGCCGCCATGCGAACCCCCTTCGACTCTCTGGAAGAGGCTTCCTTCCTCCCTCCCCGGGTGAGGAGTCTGGGAACAGCGCCTGTCGACGGGCCCGCGCCCGTTCAGGCACCGGCGGCCGGACCGCCGGGTCTTCACTCGCCGGCTCCGTGCGGGTCCACCTGGGCGGGTCCGCGGTCGGTCCTGCGCCGCCCCCTGACCCTGGTGCTGCGGCTCAGGGCCTCGCTCAGGGCTGACTCCAGCTGTTCGGGAGTGAACGGTTTCGGCAACACCACCCGAAAGCCCATACGGTGGTACTTCGTCACTGTCCTGGCCTTGGCGTAGCCGCTTGCGATGATCGCCCGGATCGCCGGGTCGATGGCGCGAAGGCGCCTCACGATCTCCACCCCGCTCACGTCGTCCGGCAGGGTGAAGTCGACGATGGCGACGTGAAACGGCTCACCGGCGGCGAGAGCCTCACGGACGCACTTCTCCGCCTCGCCGCTCGAGGCGCACTCGGTGACCCTGCCGCCGAGCCTTGAGACGAGCCCGCCCATCACCGAGCGCAGGAGATCCTCGGCGTCGACGACCAGGATCCGGGTGCCGGTCAGGAGGGAGCGTACGCCGGATGGCGGATCGTCCTGCGTGGCGGCGGCCTCCCCGAATTGAGCCGCCGGGATGTAGACCCGAAAGGTCGTCCCGCTGCCTTCATCCGAGGTGACCGTGATCCGCCCGCCATGGCCCCGGACGATGCGCTCCGTCGTGGTGAGGCCCATGCCGTGGCCCCCCTGGCGCGTCGTGAAATAGGGGTCGAAGATGTGGTCCAGGTTCTCCCGCGCGATGCCCTGCCCGGTGTCGGCGATGGTGAGGCCCACATACCGCCCGGGTGGCAGGTCGAGGTAGCGCCCGGCGAGCGGCAGATCGACGGGCTCCGCCTGGACCGTGAGCCTGCCCCCCTCCGGCATGGCGGCCACGGCGTTCAGCACGAGATTCTGGAGCGCCTGGCCGAGCTGGGCGGCATCGCCGAGGACAGGCGGCAGGGGGTCCGCGACGTCGACGTCGCCCTGGACACGGGTGCCGTGGAGGAGAAACGGGACGGCGCTGTGGACGATCTGCCCCACATCGAGGGTGCGAAAGCCCTCCGGCAGGGTGCCGCGGGCGAACGAGAAGAGTTGCTCCGCCAACCGGCCGGCCTGCTGGCAGGCGATCTGGGCGTCGAAGAGCGCCTTGTCGGTGCTCGGGTCGGGATCGCTGCCGAGCTCCATGCGGGCCAGGGAGACGTTGCCGAGGATCACGGCCAGAAGGTTGTTGAAGTCGTGGGCGATGCCGGCGGACAGGAGGTCGAGGGCCTCAAGCTTTTCGGCGCGAATGAGCTCCTGCTCCTTCTGCCGGTCCTCGGTGACGTCCATGACGGTGCCCACAACACTTTCAGGGCGGCCCTCCGCGTCGCGGTAGGCGCGGGCGCGCACTGCCCACAGGCGGGTGGCGCCGTCGGCGCGCAGGATCCGGTGCTCCGTCTCGTCGATCCCCTCGGCCTCGGCGATCCGACGAAGGGTGGCAGACGGCTCGGGGAGGTCATCCGGGGGCAAGATGAGGGGTCGAAGATCCTGCCACCGCAGGGCCGGCTGGCTCTGCCAGCCGAGAAGATCCAGCATCAGGCGGGACATACGGATCTCGTCGGTCCGGGCGTCCCAGGACCAGGCGCCGACGTGGGCCATGCGGCAGGCCTCCTCGAGCTCCAGGCGGCTTGCCGCCAGCGCCTGCTGCGTGCGGTATTCCGAGGTCACGTCGGAGCAGTGGGCGACGATGCCCGCCACCTCAGGCGTCCCGAGGCAGTTCTTCGCCACGACCTCGAGCCGCCGCTCACCCCCGTCGGCAGCGATGGCCGACACCACGCCGCGAAATGTCGCCCCGGGGCGGGCGACCAGATTTGGCCATCCCGTCCGGTAGGCGGGGATGTCCCGCTCGGACAAGGTCGTGACACTCCCCCCGATCAGCGCATCGGGGTCATGCCCGAGCACGGTGCGGGCGGCGGGGCTCACCCACCGGATGGTCCCTTCGGCGTCGATGTCCACGATCATGTGATCGAGGTCGCCCATGAGCGCAAGGAAGCAGGCGTCGGGTCGGATGAGGAGTCCGTCGGGCGGGATCCGGGTGCGGCGTGCTGCTCTTGCGATCTCGGACAGTCCCTCGTGGGTCCCCGCCCGCGTTGGTGTGGCGGTCGTTCCGAGTTCTTCCGGTGCCCAGATTCGACCAGAATTCGGATATTCCTTCCACCCTCATGCGGATGGTCGACGTAAGGCGCCCCGATGTCCCCGGCTTGAAGAAAGACTCTCCGGGAGCCTTCGAGAACCCCGTTTGGAACGGGCGTGACGCACGAATCGGGGGAAAGCACATGGCACCAACCTTCGAGGCGCTTTGGGATGAGGCTGCGGCAAGGCTCTCGGCGAAGGGCGTCGCGCCGCCGCCCCTCCCCCCTGCCCCATCCCAGCCGGTCATCCCGCCCGATCCCGCTCTCCTGCCCACCCTCATGGACGAGACGCTCCTCAGACCGGAGGCGACCCCCGAGGAGATGGACGCATTCCTTCGGGCGAGTCGGGACTTCCCCTTCGCCACCGTGTGCGTGCATGGGGCCTTCGTGAGCCGGGCCCGGGACGTCCTGTCCGGGACGAAGACGGGGGTGGCCGCCGTGGTGGGCTTCCCGCACGGCGCCAGCGACGCCCGGGCGAAGGCGTCCGAGGGCCGCCTCGCTGCGGCCGACGGGGCGTCGGAGATCGACATGGTGGGCCCGATCGGACTTCTCAGGGGCGGGGACTTCGTCCGCTACCTCGATCACGTGGAAGCCGTGCGGGAGGCGGCGCCAGGGTTGACGCTCAAGGTCATCCTCGAGACGGCCGCCCTGACGCCGCTCGAGATCGTGGAGGGGTCGATGCTCTCGGTCCTCGGGCGGGCCGACTTCGTCAAGACCTCGACCGGCTTCGGGCCTGGCGGCGCCACGGTGGAAGCCGTCGCCCTGATGCGCCACACGGTCGGCTCGGGGGTCGGGGTCAAGGCCGCAGGCGGCATACGCGACATCACGACCCTCCTCGCCATGGTGGCGGCGGGTGCGAGCCGCATCGGCACGAGCCGCGGCCACGCCATCTGCGAGGGCTTGGAGACGGGGCGCCGCCCATGAACGCCCTCGAGATCATCCGCAAGAAGCGCGACGGAGGGCGCCTTTCCGACGGGGAGTGGCGCTGGCTCGTCGACGGGTTCATGAGGGGCGTCGTCCCCGACGAGCAGATGGCGGCCTTCCTGATGGCCGCCTGCCTGCGCGGTCTCGACGACGACGAGACGCTGTCCCTGACCCTGGCGATGCGGGACAGCGGCGAAACGTTCTCCCTGCCCGGCCTAGGCCGGCCGCTCGTCGACAAGCACTCGACGGGCGGCGTCGGCGACAAGGTGACGCTCATCCTGGGACCGGTGGTCCGGGCCATGGGGCTCGCCATGGCCAAGCTCTCGGGGCGTGGCCTCGGCTACTCCGGCGGGACGCTCGACAAGCTCGCCTCGATCCCCGGCTTCCGCACCGACCTCACCGCAGGCGAACTGGCGGACCAGGTGAGGCGCACAGGACTCGCCGTCGCCTCCCCAAGCGTCGACATCGCTCCTGCCGACCACAGGATCTACGCCCTGCGGGACGCCACCGCCACGGTCGAGGAGCCCGGGCTCATCGCCGCCTCCATCATGTCGAAGAAGCTCGCCGTCGCCTCGGACGGCCTGGTGCTCGACGTGAAGGTCGGCGACGGGGCCTTCTTCGCGGACGCAGGTGCCGCCCGGGAGTTCGCCCGGCGGGCCCTCGCCATCGGCCGGGGAGCCGGCAGGAAGGTCTCGGCGGTCCTGACGAGGATGGACCGGCCGCTTGGCCGCGAGGCCGGAAATGCCCGCGAGGTCGCCGAGGCCCTGGCGGTCCTCAAGGGGACGGGGCCGGATGATGTGCGCGAGGTGGTTTTGGCCCTGGCGGCGGAACTCGCCACGCTGGTGGGTGCGGGAGGCGTGGGGGAGGCCCGAGAGGCCCTCGGGAGCGGACGGGCGCTTGAAGCCTTCGAACGTTGGGTGACGGAGCAGGGAGGCGACATGAGATCCCTCGCCGCCTTCCCTCCCAGGGCCGCCGTGAGCACCGACGTGATCGCAGGGAAGAGCGGCCACGTCCAAAGGGTGTCGGCCCTGGCCATCGGACGGGCGGCATGGCGGGCGGGGGCGGGAAGGGAGAGGAGGACGGATGCGGTGGACCCGGCGGCGGGCGTGGAGATCCGGGTGACGGAGGGCGATGCCGTCAGGGCGGGCGAGGTGCTGGCCCGGGTCCATGCTTCAGACGGCATCCGGGCGGAGGAGGCCCGGCGGGAGGCGCAGGCTGCGTTCGCTATCGATGAAGGGCCAACCCCCAGGCGACCGGTGATCCTGGAGCGCCTGCACCACACGGAAGGGGCGGATGGGGAATGAGCGTTCCGGGGGATCTCTTCGAGGCCGCGATGAAGGCGCGGGAGCGGGCCTACGCCCCCTATTCGGGGTTCAGGGTCGGGGCCGCTGTGCGGGAGGCGAGCGGGCGGATCACCGGCGGCTGCAACGTGGAGAACGCCTCCTACGGCCTCTCCAACTGCGCGGAGAGGACGGCCCTCTTCCACCTCGTGGCCGAGGGCGGGGCGAAGGTCTTAGAGATGGCCGTGGTGGCCGATGGCGAGGGCGTCGTCAGACCGTGCGGGGCATGCCGCCAGGTGATCATGGAACTCGCGCCAGAGGCAGTTCTCTGGCTCTGCCACGTGGACGGGAGGAGCGAGCGCCGCACGCCGGAGGAGCTCCTGCCCGGGGCGTTCCGCTTCTCCCGCCCCTTTTGACATTTGGGGCAGCCTGGAAGGGGCATGCCCCGGGCTGAGGGCGAGGGCTCAGTCGGGCCTCGCGGCGTGGGAGGCGTGGCGCTCCTCCTCAGTCTCCAGCCACGAGGCGAATTCCCCGATCGGGCCAGAGGGGCCGGTGTCGAGCCCCGGAATGGACTCTCCCACGTAGTAGGTGCGGATGCCGGCCTTCTTCGCCGGGAGGTCCTGGAAGGGGTGGTCCCCCACCATCACGACCTCGTCCGGCCTGCACCCGACGAGAAGCGCCGCCTCGACAAAGTAGTCCGGGTGCGGCTTCATCGTGTGCATGACGTCGGCGGTCGTGACGGCGTCCCACGGCAGATCGTGGACGTCGGCCCGGCGCATCCGCTCGAGGATCGGACCGGAGAGGTAGACGGGAGACGTGGCGACCACCACCTGGCGGCCGCTGGCGATGACCGCCTGCACCGCCTCGCGCGCCCCTGGCCGCACCTCCCATGGGAGGCCCAGGGTGCCCATGTCGGAGGACGACACGGCAAGAAAGGCCTGTGACACCACCGCCCGGGGCATGCCGAGCTGACGCGCCACCGCTTCCACCATCACCTCCTGGTTGGTCTGGTGCAGGTGGGGCTCGAGAAGGGCGGCACCGGCCACCATGGCCGCATCCTGGAACTCGGGGCCGGGTACGCCCAGGTAGCTCCCCACGGCGGACGTGAACTCCTCGAGGAACTGGTCACCGTCGTTCGCGAGAAGCGTGTTGTCGAGGTCGAAGAGGACCGCGCCAATCACCCCACGAGTCCCCCCTTGTGAGACGTCAGGCACATGCATGGACCAAGTATGGGCGTGTCCTCCGGGCGAGGAAATCGGGTGGCGGCCCGATGAGCGCCTTGACCATCCAGCGCGACGATATGGGGCTGAATGGCGACGCGCCGTTCCCCGAAGGCAAAGGAGGCTGCCTTTGAAGACGAAGGCCGTGCTCATTGAGGATTACGGCGAGAAGGTGCATGTCGGGGAGGTCGATCTCAGGGACCCGGGTCCGGGTGAGGTGCTGGTGGAGATCGCCCGAAGCGGCGTCTGTCACTCGGACCTCCATGTGGTGACGGGGGACCTGCCCCTCCCCGTGCCGATGGTGCTGGGACACGAGGCGGCGGGCACCATCCGGGCGGTGGGACCCGGCGTCCACAGCGCAAGGGCCGGGGAGAGCGTGGTGCTCTCCTGGATCCCGCCCTGCGGCTCCTGCCGGTTCTGCCTCGAGGGGCAGCCGCAGCTGTGCACCCGTGCGGCGTCTGCCGCCATGAAGGGGAAGCTCCTCGGCTCCGACGCACCCTTCTCCCGCGCCGGCGAGGTCGTCCACTCCTTCAGCCTCACGGGCACGCTCTCCCAGTACACGGTGGTGCCGGCCCAGGGGGCCATCCCGCTGCCGGAGGGCGTGCCCCTCGACAAGGCGGCGCTCCTCGGCTGCGCCGTGATGACCGGTGTCGGGGCTGCGCTCAACACGGCTGCCCTCCGTCCCGGCCAGTCGGTGGCGGTCTTCGGGGCGGGCGGCGTCGGCCTCTCCGTGATCCAGGGGGCCCGCATCGCCGGCGCCTCCCAGATCATCGCCGTGGACCGGGTCCCCCTTCGCCTCGATCTGGCGAGGCAGCTCGGCGCCACCGAGACCCTCGATGTGAACGAAGAGGATCCGGTGGACGGCCTCCTCTCCCGTACGGGCGGCTACGGTCCGGACGTGACGTTCGAGGCGATCGGGAGGCCGGAGACCATCGTCCAGGCCTTCAACGCGGTGCGCAGGGGCGGCACCGCCGTCATCGTCGGCGTGGCGCCGCCCCACGAGGAGATCTCGCTGAACTCCTTCGCCTTCCCATCGCAGGAGAAGACCCTGAAAGGCTCCTGGTACGGGAGCTCCGACCCAGGGCGGGCCCTGCCGAAGCTCGCCCGTCTCGTGAGGTCCGGCCAGCTCTGGCTGGACCCGATGGTGACGAAAACGTATGACCTCGCGGACGCCCCCATGGCCTTCGACGACCTCGCCGAGGGACGGGTCGGGCGCCCCGTCGTGCATATCGGCCTCTAAAGGAGGAGCATCATGGCGCGCTTTGAGACGCCCGAAGAGCTGGTCGAGGTCCTGGGGTCCTTCTTTGACGTGGTGACGACCCTGCCGCAGGCCCATCTCATCCACCAGGTCGGCGGCTCGATCGAGTTCGTCTACCACAAGCCGGAGGCCCGTATCGGCTGGCTGCCGACGCCGGAGGGCCCCCACCCCTTCGCCGTCGTCCGGGGGGCCCTCCCGGCTTCCGCACTCCTCACCTTCGAGCAGGACGGCGACACGGCGCACCGCTTCTGGCAGGGGAACCTGAACCTGCAAGACGCCCTCGCCCGCCAGTTGGTGCGGGCGAGGGGGCCGCTCTCCCGAGCCATGAAGCTCATCCCGAGCCTCGACGACGTCTACCCGGAATACCGGCGCTTTCTCGAGGAGACGGGCCGACGGGACTGGATCTCGTGATGGACGGGATCTTCGAACGGGCGAAGGGCCAGGTCTGGCTCGCCGGCGCCTGCGCTCCGGCCCGCGGGGGCACGGCCGAGGTGATCTCGCCAGCCACGGAGGAGGTTGTGGGCATCGCCGGGCAGGCGTCGGAGGAGGACCTCGACGAGGCGGTCGCCCGTGCCCGGGAGGTGCACGAGAAGCGCATTTGGGCCTCCCTCCCCAGTCTCGAGCGGGGCCGCATCCTCTCCGGCGCGGCACGTGCCATCCGGGAGTGGGAGAAGGAGTTCCAGGCCGTGATCTCGGCCGAGAACGGCATGCCGCCCTCGGCCGCCCGTTTCATCGAGGTGCCGATGGCGGCCGACGCCTTCGACTACTACGCCGGCCTCGCCTCTTCCCCGATCGGCGAGGTGGTGCCGTTCAATCTGCCCGGCGCCACGACAGAGTACCTGACCCTCACCCTGAAGGAGCCCGTCGGGGTGGCGGGGCTCATCACGCCCTGGAACTTCCCGCTCCTGATGCCGACCTGGAAGGTCGCCGCGGCGCTCGCCGCAGGCTGCCCCGTGATCCTGAAGCCTGCACCGGAGACGCCCTTTACGGCTTTTCTCCTCGCCGAGGCGTTGGCCAAGGCGGGGCTTCCCGAAGGCGCGCTCTCGGTGCTCCCCGGCGGCGACGGCCTGGGAGAGGCGGTCGTGAACCACCCGGGCATTCCCAAGGTGGCCCTCACCGGGGGTCTCGCTACGGGGCGCCTCGCCGCAGTCGTCGCCGCCAGGGCCCAAAAGCGCCTCTCCCTCGAGCTCGGGGGGAAGTCTCCCCTCATCCTCTTTTCCGACGTGGACGTGGAGGCGGCGGTGAGCGCCGCCCTCTTCGGCGTGTTCCTGAACGCCGGGCAGGTCTGCCAGGCTTCGAGCCGCGTCCTCGTCCAGGCCGACCTCTATGAGCCGTTCACGGGGCGGCTCGCCGAACGGGCCAAGGCCATGCGCGTGGGCCCGCCCGCCGATGACCTCGCCGACATCGGCCCCGTCATCACGAGAGAGCGCCTCGATGCCATCGATGGCATGGTGGACGAGGCGCGCAGGTCCGGCGCCCACATCCACACGGGGGGCCACCCCCTGCCAGGCCCGGGCTTCTTCTACCCGCCCACCGTGGTCTCGGAGGTCGATCCCGAAAGCGCCCTCGCCCAGGAGGAGGTGTTCGGCCCGGTCGTGACGGTGCTGCCGTTCACGACAGAGGAAGACGCCGTCGCCCTTGCCAACGGGACCGTGTACGGACTCACCGCCTCCGTCTGGACGCAGGACATCAAGAGATCGCTGCGCGTGGTGAGACGGCTTGCGGCCGGGACCGTGTGGGTGAACGCCGTGCAGGTGCTCTCGCCGACGGCCCCGTTTGGCGGCTACAAGGCGAGCGGCACCGGACGTGACCTCGGGCGGGAGGGCCTCGCCCAGTTCCAGGAGACGAAGACGGTCATCGTCGACCTGAACGAGTGGCCAATGGCTTTCTTCTGATCCTGACGAACTTCGACATACATCGCCTTCCCTTCGGGAACGGTCGGAGGAATGGTCGATCGGACCCGGCGCCCGGAGGTGGACGGCCCGCCTCGCCTGGATGGGCGTCGTCCTTGCGACCGTCCTCAGCATCCTTGGGGGCGTGGTGGCGGCGTCGACGGCGGGACGTGGTGCGGCGCTCTTCATCACGGGCGTCTGGTCCAGGCGGCGCTCGGCGTGCTGCTTTTCGTGACGGGCCTCGCCCGCCGCCATTTTGGCGATCCACGAGCCGTGCGGGCTTTGCGCCGGAGCGACGTTCCTCATCGCCGCGGTAGAGGCGTCGCTGGTTGGGAAGGGCGCGCCTTCGGGTCGCTGTGGGTCGGCATCCAAAAGGTGACGTCCCAGAACTTAGATAGCGCGGGGATTGTCCTCCATCGCATAAGATGGAACCAAATCCCCTGTCCACGGATCTGGACGCGAGGGACGAGCTTCTCCCGAGAGAGAAAGGTCGGTCACACGTGTCTCGCGGAGTCCTTCGCGCTCTCGCTCTCCTCGCCATGGCAGCCACCCTGTCCGGCTGCTCGCTCCCGACGACGCTGGGTGCGCCCCCGCAGGCGAAGCCTGTGACCGCTTCGCACCGGAGGGTCCAGAAGAAGACGCCGGCCAAGGGCGGCGAAGCGACGGCCACGACGGACCCCGGCGGCTCAGCGTCCCACACCGTGACGCCGAGCCCTTATGACTGGTTCGGGCCGACCCTCCTCCCAGGCCACCGCATCGTCGCCTACTACGGCAACCCGGCGACGCCCGTCATGGGCGTGCTCGGCGACCAGCCAACATCCGCCATGCTCCAGCGCCTCGACGCCCAGGCCGCCGCCTACCAGGCGCTCGACCCGAACACGCCGGTCATCAGGGCGTTTGACATGGTCGCGGTGACGGCGATGGGCTATCCGGAAAAAAACGGCACCTACAGCCTGATGATGAGCCCCGGGGCGATCCAGAAGGAACTCGACCTCGCCCGCGCCAACCACGCCCTCCTGATTTTGGACCTGCAGGTGGGGCGCGGCACGGTGATGGCCGACGTGAAGGCGCTTGCGCCGTTCCTCGCCCAGCCGGACGTGGAACTCGCCCTCGACCCGGAGTTCGACATGAACTCGGTCCCGGGCGGCGTCCCGGGACGCATCTTCGGCAAGATGACGGCGAGCGAGGTCAACTGGGTGCTCGACTACCTGAACAGTCTTGTGATCCAGGACCACCTGCCCCAGAAGGTCCTGATCCTGCACCAGTTCTCGAACACGATGGTGATCGGCTGGCAGGCCATAAGGCCTGTGGCGAACGTGGCCTTCGTCAGGGACCAGGACGGCGTGGCGCACGATGCGGCGGCCGAGAGCATCAAGGTGGCGAACTACGAGGAGTTCGTGAACCAGGAGCGCGTCTCGTGCACACTGGGGTTGCAGCCCACGCCGCCCTTCCCGGCAAGCGCCGTGATCAATCCGGCGCACGTCGCCGGCCGCTCTCTCATCAGGCAGTGGCTGGAGGAGGCGAACCAGATACCCGTCTGCGGCGGGTTCAAGGTGTTCTACACCCGCGATACAAGCCCCATGACGCCGGAACAGGTGATGTCCCTCACGCCGAAGCCGATGGTGATCATCTACCAATAGAGCGGCGAGTGCCTTCAGGTGTGAAGGAAATGTGCGATGCGCCGACCAATGCCCTGAGATGATCGTCAAGGTCACGTTCCGCAACGTGGTGTATCGTCAGTGCGGGGTGTCATCTTGGAACTGTACAGCGGTAGTTCCGAGGAGTTCGTCTCGCTCACCTGGGGCCACCATATCGCTGATATCCTCGAGACGGCCTTCGTCGACTATTTCGGCCGGTATCCCTCCCCCTCCGAGAAGAACTCGTGGCAGCACAGCCTTGAAGCGCTGTGCGCCATTATCAAGGAAGAGAAGCTGCTGAACCATGGCATTGCCCTTGAATACAGCCTTCCACAGTCCTCGAGGAGACTGGACTGCATGATAACAGGGGTGGACTCAAGGTCCACCCCTCATGCTGTCGTCGTGGAACTCAAGCAGTGGACGGAGGTCGGGCCGAGCGCCTTCGACGAGTGCGTCACGACATTTGTCGGAGGCAGGCACAGGGACGTCCTTCATCCCTCCGTCCAGGTCGGGCAGTATCAGCAGTACCTGACGGACACCGTGACGGCATTCTCTTCCGGAGCGATTTCCCTGGCGTCATGCTCGTACTTGCATAACCGGAACGCATCGGAGGGAGGCGAGCTGTTCGCGCAGCGCCACGCCTCGGCGCTTTCCCGGTATCCGATCTTCTGCGCGGATGAGAAGCCGGAATTCGGTGGCTTCCTGCGCAGGCGGCTGTCCGGCGGCGAGGGCATGAAGGTGCTGTCAACCGTCGCCGCAAGCCGCTTCGAGCCCACGAAGAAGTTGCTCGGTCACGTCGCGAAGATGGTGGAACATCAGCGGGCGTACGTGCTTCTCGATGAGCAGCGGGTCGTGTACCAGTCCGTTCTGCACGAGGCGCGTCAGGCGGTTTCGCGGCCGACGAAGACGGCGGTCATCGTGAGGGGCGGTCCCGGCACCGGGAAGAGCGTCGTCGCCCTGACGCTCGTGGGGGCGCTTTCAAAGGCGGGCGTCAACGTCCGTCATGCCACAGGCTCCAGGGCCTTCACGGAACATGTGCGGCAGCTTGTCGGCAGCCGGGCGTCGGTGCTCTTCAACTACTTCAATTCGTACACCCGATCTCCCAGGGATTGCGTCGACGTTCTCATCCTCGACGAAGCGCATCGCATCCGTAAAACCAGTGCGAACCGATTCACCAGAGCTCAGGATCGGCCAGACAGGGCGCAGGTCGATGAGCTGGTGGAGGCGGCGAAAGTTTCGGTGTTCTTTCTGGACGACCTCCAGGTCGTGCGGCCGGGGGAAGTCGGCAGCGTTGATCTCATCCGGGAGGCGGCCGGACGCGCCGGCGCCCGTGTTCTGGAGTACGACCTGGAGGCGCAGTTCCGGTGCAGCGGATCTGAGGCTTTCATCAACTGGGTTGACGATCTCCTGGGCGTCCGGGTGACGGCGAATCCGGTCTGGTTCGAGGACGATCCGTTCGACTTCCGCATCGTCGACTCGCCTCGGGCCCTGCAGGGCCTCATCGTAGAGCGGGCACGCGAGGGATTTGCGGCCCGGCTCACGGCGGGCTTCTGCTGGCCGTGGTCCGATCCGAGTCCCGACGGGACGCTCATTCATGACGTCCAGATCGGAGACTGGTCCATGCCATGGAATGCCAAGCCGGAAGCCGGCCGCCTGGTGGGCGTGCCGCGCGCCCAGCTCTGGGCCTCCGATCCAAGAGGGATAGATCAGGTCGGTTGTGTCTACACAGCGCAAGGATTTGAGTACGACTATGCCGGGGTGATCTTCGGCGAGGACCTGCGCTTTGACCCCGACCGAGGAGAGTGGATGGCTGAGCGCACCAGATCGTACGACCGACCTTTGCGCGCCGCTGGCTCCGACTTCGATCGTCTGGTGAGGCACGTGTACCGCGTCCTGCTCACCCGCGGCATGCGAGGGTGCTACGTGTATTTCATGGACGAGGCGACGCGGGATTTCGTCAAAGGACGCATCCGCCCCCGTGCGTGAGCGGACCCCAGAAAATTGGACCTGTGCTCATGAGGGCCGGCACGCCCCGTTCCACCTGGTGTGATACCTTGTACCCGAAGGAGGCGCATTGAGATGCGAAACCCGCTCAGGGGGCTCCTGCGCTTGGTTCTGAGTCTTCTCGGCCTCGGCTTCCTCACCGGCACCTTCGTGGCCATGTCCATGAAGCACAGGCACGACCACGAGGATCATCACCACAGTGGCGACATGCGCCAGGATATCGCAGACCGCCTGCGCCATCTTGCCGACCACATCGAGGAGAGCGGCGTCATGGGCGAAGAGAACGAAGAGGACCACGGTCGGGATGACACCATCTAGACGGCCCATCGCCGGCCTACTCCGGACCGTGGCGGTCCTGAGGCTGGCGGCGGGAGCCGGATGGCGGGCGTGGCGCCTTTCGAGGCGCCACTTCCTTTCGGACGCAGAGCGCCAGAAGGCTGCCGATGCCCTGTGGACAAGCGAGGGGGCGCGGCTAAGACGCGAGGCCATCCGCATGGGCGGCCTCATCATCAAGGTCGGACAGTTTCTGTCGGCCCGTGCGGACGTTTTGCCGGAGGCGTTCACGCGCGAACTGGGTTCGCTCCAGGACATCGTCCCGCCGAGGCCCTGGGGCGAGGTTGAGCCATCGTTCGCGAAGCTTTACGGGAAGCCTCCGGGCGAGGTCTTCACCAACTTCAACCCGGAGCCCGTCGCCGCGGCGTCCTTCGCCCAGGTGTACCTGGCCGAGTTCGAGGGGCGCCGGGTGGCCATCAAGGTCTTACGACCCGGCATCGAGGAGATCGTGGCGACGGATCTCCACGCCCTTCGCATCGCTGCCTCGTGGGCCACCCGCCTCACGGAGTGGGGCAGGCGCTTCGACATTATGGCCGTGTGGCAGGACCTGGCGGCGACGACCCTCGAGGAACTCGACACGCCCGGGGAGGCCCGTCGCCTCGTGCGCTTCGCGAGGAACTTCCGGGACGACCCGAAGGTGCGGGTACCGGGCCTTGTGCGCGAGCTGACCGGCGGCCGGATCATCGTCATGGACGAGGTCAGGGGCGCCAAGCCCGACGACCTCGAGGCCCTCGGCCGCATGGGCGTCGACCGTGACAGGCTGGCCCAGGACCTCACCCGCAGCTACATGAAGCAGTGGCTGGTCGACGGCTTCTTTCACGCCGACCCGCACCCCGGCAACATCTTCGTGCACGAGGATGGCAGCTTCACCTATGTTGACTTCGGCATGATGGGCGAAGTGAAGACCTCCGACCGGGAGGCGCTGCAGGCGCTCGTGGCGGGGGTCCTGGTGCAGGACATGGACCAGGTCGTCTCGGCCCTTGAGCATCTCTCGTTCCTGCGACCCACCTCGGACCGTTCCCGCCTGCGCAGCGCCATCTCGCTTCTCGTTCGCAACCTGATGGACATGCCCCCGCCCAGCCAGTCGGGCTGGGAACCGACGGAGGACGCCGAGAAGCTCGCCGGGGAGATCCGGCACTTCCTGCACGAGAACACGCTCCAGCTCCCCATCCGCTACCTCTTCCTCGGCCGTGCCATGGGGATCCTGGCCGGCCTCGTGGCGAAACTCGCCCCCACCCGGCCGTTCGTGCGGCTTCTCGCAAACGGGGCCGCCCAGTACGTCAACACGGAGGGCGGGCGCACCAGCACCCGCTCGGCCCTCGACCTGATCCTGCGGCGCCTCGTCCGACTGCCGGGACGCATGCTCGACGCCGTCGACCGCCTGGCGGAGGGCGACGTCGGGCCCAACTTCGACCTCTCCCCCCTCACCCGCATCACCCGGACCCAGATCCAGACGCAGCGGGCCCTCACCCGCTCCGTCCTGGCTGTGGCGGCGGGTTTCGCCGCCGCCATCCCGCCCTTGGCTCCCTGGCTCCACGTCATCCTCTGGCTGGTGGCGATCGGTCTCGGCGTCTCGGCCTTCATCGGCACGCTCTGAAGGACGGGGGAAAGCGGCGCACTCTTGGGGAACTGATGGGCGGAGTCGCAAAGGGGAGATTTGGTGCGCGTCTTCATCACGGGCATGGGGCTGGTGAACGGCGCTGGCTCGGGTGTCCATCGGCTCATGGAGGCCCTCGACCGGGGCATCTCCAAGGTGGCTGTGCTCTCCGACCCACGGCTCTCCGACCGTCCTTACGGCATCGGGGCCGAGGCCCTCGACTTCGATCCCCTGTCTGTGAAGCCGGCGCATGAGGCGCGCCATCTGGACCGCTTCATCCTCCTCGCCCTGAAAGCGGCGCAGGAGGCACTCGGTCAGGCGGGCCTCAGGGCGGGGGAGGAGGCATTGCACCCGTTCGGGGTGTTCGCCGGGACGGCGCTCGGCGGTGTGCGGGCCTTCTGGGACGACGGCCTGGCCTTCCAGGCCTCGGGGCGCGTCAGCCCGTTCTTCCTGCCGAAGTTCATCCCGAACATGGCGGCCACCACGCTTGCCATCGATCTCGGCTGCGTCGGTCCCAACCTCACCTACGTGACGGCCTGCGCCGCCTCGGCGAACGCCCTCGGCGAGGCGTTCCACGCCGTCAGGGACGCTCGCATCCCCGGTGCTCTGGTGCTCGGGACGGAGACGCTCTTCGTGCCGCCGGTCATGGCCGGTCTCGCCTCGGCGCGGGCCCTCTCCACCCGCCGGGATGACCCGGGTACCGCCGCAAGACCCTTCAGCAGGGGCCGGGACGGCATGGTGATGGGCGAAGGCGGCGCCGCCATCGTGCTCGAGTCCGAAGACCTTGTGGCCAAGCGGGGGTCCACCCCCCTGGCCGAGGTCATCGGCTACGGGGCGGGCTCGGACGCCCATCACCCGACGGCGCCCCATCCGCAGGGGGACGGCGCCTACCGGGCGATGGCCGACGCTCTGGACGACGCCGGCATCCTTCCCGACGACGTGGATTACATCAATGCCCACGGCACCTCGACGCCCGCCGGCGACCTCGCCGAATCCCGGGCGATGACCCGCCTCTTCGGCAGAGGCATGCCGCCCGTGGGATCGATCAAGGGGACGGTGGGCCACCTCATGGGGGCGGCCGGCGCCACCGAGGCCATCGTCTGCGTCGAGGCGATGAGAAGGGGCGTCCTGCCCCCTTCCGTGAACTATTTGGAAAAAGACCCGGAGATCGACCTGCCCATCGTCACGAAGCCGCTTCCCGGCACCTACCGGGTGGCGCTTACGAACTCCTTCGGGTTCGGCGGGCAGAACGCCTCGGTCGTTCTCCGGCGCATCGACTGAGAGGAGAGGCCATGAACGAGACCACGTTCCGGGTGCGCTACGGAGAGACGGACCGGATGGGGGTCGTGTACCACACCGCCTATATCGACTGGTTCGCCATCGGCCGGACGGAGTGGCTTAGGGACAAGGGCATGTCGTACCGCGGCGCCTTCGAGGAAGAGGGGCTCTACCTCCCGGTCATCCGGGTGGAGTGCACCTACAAGAACTCCGTCACCTACGACGACCCCGTCACGGTGCGCACCACCGTCGAGTCCTTCTCCCCCACCCGGATCCGCTTCCGCTACCGGATCACCGGCCCGGCGGCGATCCTGGCGGCCGAGGGGATCACGGAGCACGCCTTCCTCGACGGCAGGGCGGGGAAACCGGTGAACCTCCAGAAGGCGCGTCCCGAGCTCTTCGAGGCCCTTGAGACCATCGTCGCCTCCCGGCCAGATGAGAGCCCCCGTGATTGACGTGACCCTTCGCATCTCTTCACACTGAGGTTTGGATGTCGGACCGCGTTCAGCAAGGAGGCGTGTCGTATGCCGGATGAGGTTCGTCCACCCGTTCCGCCCTTCACCCTCGAAACGGCGAGGCAGAAGGTGCAGGCGGCCGAGAACGCCTGGAACACCCGCGACCCGGTTAGGGTCGCCGGCGCCTACACGGTGGACTCCGTTTGGCGAAACCGCAGCGAATTCATCCGGGGCCGCGAGGAGATCATCGCCTTCCTCACCCGGAAGTGGCAGGCCGAGCTCGACTTCGCCCTTCGCAAATCGCTCTGGGCCTTCGGCGACGATGTCATCGCCGTCCGCTTCCAATACGAGTACCACAACGGCGAAGGCCGGTGGTTCCGGGCCTACGGGAACGAGCTCTGGCAGTTCAACCCCCAGGGCCTCATGGCCCGGCGCGAGGCCAGCATCAATGACGTGCCGATCCTGGAGAGCGAGCGGCGGATCTTCGGACCCCGCCCGGAGGCAGAGATCGGGAAGGACATCCCGCTGCGCTGACCGTCTTCGAGGTGCGCCCCCGCCGTCATGGCCCGGCGGGGGCGCACCCTGTGCGAGGACGCCTGCGCATCCGGCGCTTTGTGCCACCCACCTCGTGGTGAAAGTCAGGAAGCTCCCTGTTATCCCTCGCCGAGCGTCAGGGCCAGGGCTTCTCCCAGGGATCTGGCCGGCGAGATCCGCCAGCCCTTCGGAACCAGTCCCTCCTCGATGGGGACCGACTGCGGGATCAGAAGGAGACCAGGCCCCGGGGGAAGGGAGTGAAGGCGGTCGTAGAGATGTTGGGGGGCTGCCAGTTCGCCGTGCAGGGCGGGGATGCCGAGCGCCACAACGGGCATCTGCGGGGCCTGGTGAAGGGCAGCGTGGCTCATCGCCAGGAAGGCTGCGAGACCGAGGCCGGCTCCATCCCCGGGCGCCTCCCCAGGGACGTCGACGGCGATCGAGCGCTCCCGGAACCAGCCTGCCGGGAGACCCAAGAGGTCCGGGTGCGCCTCGATATAGTCAAACACCAGTTGGATGGAGCGCTTTGCCTGCGTGCCGAGGGCCGAGGCGAGCCTGAGTCCCTTGCCGCTCGGGATCAGGGCGGCCTCCACCTTCCTGAGGCGGATTTCGTGTCCCTCGTCGAGAGGAATGAGATCGAGGTAGAAGACCTCACCCGACCGTGGGCTCACGGGAACCGGTGAGGGCGGCGGGACCATACCGACTGTCCGGTTCTCCTGCCCGAGATCGAAGCCGATCTGTCTCGGAGCGAACTCCCCCGGCGCCATCTGGCACAACTGATCGTGAACGAGTTGGCGGAGCTCTCCCGCCACGGCGAGAATCGAGCTCAGCCAGGGGTCGTCGGGCGGGGCACCGAGGGGGAACACCATCTTGAGAAGGGCGCGCGACAGCCTCTCCAGCGCCACGGCGTCCCGCTGGGTGGCCCCCTTGAGAAGGGGGTGCCGGGAGACCGCCTCCTCCCGCTCCCGCTCGTAGGGATGGTTCCGGAGCCGGTAGAGGACCTCGCCGAAGAAATCCGAGACGAAGCCCACGCCCGTGGCGAAGGAAGAGGGCGAGAGCTTCGGGAGTTCCCATCCGGGGATGAAGCCATGGAGGCGATCCGCGAAGGCGCTGTCACGGAACTCACGGGGGAGCGGTTCGAACAGGTGACGGTAGCGAGGTGAAGGCATGGCGCCCTCGATCTCAATGTTCCCGGTGAAAAAGAGCGAACAGTCGGAGCGCAGGCTCTGGGCGCCGCGCCCGAAGGTTCCGCTCTCGAGGTAATCCTTCAGTGTCGCAACGCCCTCGGCGGCCCCCAGGGAGAGCCGGGCCACCTCATCGAACACGACCGCCTTGCGTTCAGCGAGAAGCCCCGGCCTTCGTGTCGCCAGGTTGACGAACAGCGCCGCTGGGCTCACGCGCCCCCCCGACACCACGTGCACCCTGGGGGAGAGGCTGCGCAGGAGAAACGTCTTGCCGGTGTTCTTCGGACCGAGCTCGATCAAATTGAGGTTCGGCTCGACAAGCGGAGCGAGGCGGGCGAGGTAGAGGAGCTTGAGACGTCGCAGGGGGGCTCCTTCAGGTGCCTTGACCTCGACGGCAAGCGGATCGTAGCCGGCGGAGGCAAGAAGCAGGTCGACCCAGTCGCCCGTCTCATCGAAATAGTGGCGGGCCTCCAGCACGAGGTCGATGCGGACCGTGGCCTGTACCGGGATGAACTGTTCGAGACGCGTCTTTGTCTCCTCGTCCCACCTGAGGTCGACGTGGCCCCAGAGCCCGCCGGTCATGAGACCGGGGTGGCGTTCGGCCAGCTTCGGGGAGGCCAGGGCTTTCAGGCCGAGAGAATCGAGGCGAGCCGTGTGGGCGCCCGTCTTCTCGTCGACCACGATCTCGACCAGGTCCACGGCCTCAAGGCTGCCCCGCGTGACAAGCTCGTGCGTCCAGAGGTTCCTCTCCGGCGGGGACGGCAGATGGGCCGCCAGGTAATCGGCCACCTCCGCGGCGCCCTCGCCCCTTCGCAATTGGCGGGCGAGAAGGAACTCCGCGACGAACCGGGGCACCCGGGCGAACTGGGGCATGGACCGGGCGAGGCCCTTCGGGATGAGGCACCCCTCCGCCAGGGCGGAGAAGACCTGCTGTGCCCGTTCCTCATAGGGACGAGTGCCTGTCTCCATCAGTCATCAGGCCATGCCCTGCCGACGCCTTCGCCCTCGGGTGGCTCCTCCTCGTCCAAAGGCGTAAGCGGTGCCTCCTGGACCTCCTCGACGAGCAGATCCGCCGCCTCGCCGTGGACGAGCCGCAGATCCAGGATCTGCACGGCGGCCCTGACCAACTGGCGCATCTTGACGTCCCGCTCGGGAACGAGGGCACGGACTTCCCGATAGAGATCCGTCTCGGGCGGCTGCCAGCCGTAGGCGAGTCCATGCAGGCGCCCGATGGCGGCGAAGGTCTCGGCGATCTGTGCTTCCTTGAGGGGCGGGAGTGCCGGTTGCGCCGAGAGGAGCTCGAGGACGCCCCTCACCTGCCGGGCCTCGTCCTTCTCGCCTCTGGCCTCGAGCCAGACACCGAGACTTTCCGCCTCGCTCCTCTTCTCGAGGGTCTCTGTCTTGAACGAGGCGGCGACGCCCCAGAAGCTCATGGCGTGTGGGAGTTCCCTGTCGAGGGCGACGCGCCGGAAGAATTCGTAGGAGGCTGCCCGTGCCCTTCGTCCCAGCCGGCCCACCATTTCGAACTCATCAAAGAGAAGCACCCAGCCCGCACAGCCCCCACTCGCGACGAGGCGGTCCAAGAGGCGAAAATAGTCGAAGGCGTGGTCGGCCAGGCGAAAGCGCTCGACTTTGGGGGCTGTCCCGAAGCGCTCCCGGTAGGCGAGGCGCAATTCCGGGAGCGGGGGGAAGTAGCCGGCGAGGTCCTGGTCCAAAACCTCGTCGTCGCGACCGCCCGCCGCCCTGAGGCGCGCCTCGAGCACCAGGGCCAGCCTGGGGTGGAGTTCACGCTCGCTGAAGCGCAGGAGTTCGCCAGTTTCCTCCGGCCTTCGGGCGAGATCATCCAGGAGCGGTCCGATGCCCGCCTCGTGGCGGCCCGGAAGAAAGGTCCGTGCCATCAGCTTGCGGTAGACCCGGTCGGGACGGCCAAGCGGCGCCTCCCGACTGATGGTGATATGGCTGACGACGAACCCGGCCTGTTCAGCGAGGCTCCAGACAGACTGCAGCATGTGGGTCTTTCCCACCCCGTAGTCGGCGAGGAAGACACGGTAGGGGTGCGATGGCCTGCCGTCGGATGCGATCTTTCCGAGATCCGAGCGGATCTCCTCGAGGATCGATTCCCGCCCGAAGGGAAGGGCCGCTGCCGCTTCCTTCGAGGACACCCCGGAGCGGATCTGGTCGATGATGCGCCTTGCCGCCAGCCGCTCCATCAAAACGCCTCCCGGCGGGAGATGGCTTCCACCAGGAGCTTCACCGGCGAGACGCTGCCCTGAAGCCACACCTGGGGGCTCTGAAAGAGGTCGGGCGCCTCGGTGGCGCCATAGGCCTCGCAGAGCATCTGACGGTTCGTGGCCCAGTCCGTCCGCCAGAGGTCGTCAAGGTTCTGGACATCGTTCAGGAGATTGAGACGTCGGGACCGGACCTCGTTGGTCACGCGCATGGCGAGGGCGGGATAGCTTCTGAGGCCCGCCCGCTCGTCCGTGAACACCTCTCCCCTCCCGGCGTAGACGAGAAAGAGCCCGGGAAGGGTCCCGAGGTCGTCGATGAATTCGCGGATGCCCTCGTAGGCATCATCCCGCCTCATGCGGGTGTATTTGACGGGTTCCTCCTTGGTGAGGAGTGCCTCGAGGTCGTCGACGGTGATCACGGCACCCTTCTTTCCACCAAGGCGGAGGACGGCAAGAAGGGAACGGAAGATGTCCCGGGCGCCGTAACGGTCCACAGGCACCCGGATTCCGGCCCTTCGCCTCTCCGAGGCACTCACCTTCTCACCGAGGAGCCATCGCCGGGAGATCGCATCGCTCTCGGGTACGATGGCGCCCCGAAGGAACGGCTCGACCATCCGCCGGAGGGCGGTGGCGACCGGGTCGATGATGTCAGGCTTCTGATGGAGGCTGTAGAGCTTCGCCTGGAGGTCGCTGCGGACAGCCTCCGCAGGCCTCCCGGATCCGATGAGATCGTCCTCCAGCGTGGGGCCGCCCGGCAGGGCGAACCACGAAGCCCTTCCGAGATCCCTCGCCATGCCCTCGGCCACGGCCTTAGCCGCTACTTCCGGGGCAAGCTGGCGGGCGATGGCGCGGTAGAACTCGTCAAAGCGCCCGACCGGCACCTCGGCCGCCGATACGGCGGCGGAGAGGAAGCCGAGTGGCTGGGCGTGCCGGCGCAGGGCGGCAAGGAGGGTGCTTTTGCCGCTTCCGGGTCTTCCGGTGATCCATTTGACGCAGGAACCGCCCTCTGCCACATACGGGACGAGGTCGGTTTCGACCCAGTGGACGAGAAGGCCGCCCGGATCCACGAAGGGCTCAGCCATCATGCTGGACCGGGAAGACCCGGAGGGCATTCAGCGCATCCGTGCCCCTGCCCGTCGGCACATCGATGCCCTGCGTCCGCCCGTGCTCGAACTGGAGTTGGCGCCCGTCGTAGATGAGGTCGCTCGTGCGCCGGAGACGATAGATGTCAAAGGCGAAGGCCTGTCGGCTGTAATCACCCTTGCCGGTCCTCAGGGTGAGGAGGTCATGGATGGCGACCAGGCGGACGCTTGATGTCCCTTTCCTCTGCGGATCCTGCCCCCGGATCAGGAGGTCGTAGGAGGAAACGAGGGTCTTCATGAAGCGCTGGGCATTGAAGGACGATCGGTCGAGCCGCGACTTCTCCTTTTGCAGCCTGGCCACGATCGTCCTCGGCTCGAGGGTGCCCGCCGACCGCTTCCCGATCCGCACCTGTTCCTGGGCGAGGTTCAGATGAAGCTCGACCGGGAAGGCCTGGAACTCGGGGTATTCGCCCGTAAGTTCCATCCCGAGCCGCCCGGCCTCGGAGCGAAGAAGGGAGGCGTAGTTCTCGACCGCCGGCCCGAATTCCGGCGTCTCAAAGGCGGAGAGCCGCGATGAGAACTCCTGAACGAGCCCCACCGTCGCCGTGAGGTCGTCCAGGAGATCGGGAAGACGTTGGCGCAACCCCCTCAGGTCCCAGGTCAACGCCTCGCCTCTGGCGCTGCCCAACTGGCGCGCAAGTGCCTTCAGTCGCGACGCAAGACCCTTCAGACCTTCGTCGATCGGTTCCGGCAGCAATGGCTCCGGTGCTGGATCGATCACCAGGACCCATCCTTCGACAACCCTTCGTGAGGCAACATTTCGCAAGGCGGACGGGCATCTCCTGCCCACCCTCGCCGAGCGACGTGCTGGTCCATCGCACCCCGGGCGAGGAGGACCGCGAGGCGCTCTCTCTCCCGGACCGTCCGCCTGTCACGAAGTCCCGGCTACCGGCTTTGCGTGATCTCCCACACAGTCGTGAGGGGGCCATTCGCATTCTGTCCCCCTACCAGATACACGGTTGACCCGGACTGCACGACCGCTCCATACGCCCATGGCTCAGGCAGGTGCCCGGCCGTGCTCCAGGAGTTCGTCGCCGTGTCGAGGGCGAGGATGGCACTCGAGTACGAACTGCCGTTGTACCCACCGAAGACGTAGAGTGTGTTCCCGATGACGGCGGCCGCAGCGCGCTCGAGAGGTTGCGGCAAAGTCGCGAGGCGCCTCACGCCGCTGCCGGACGTCACGGCATAGACCCCGGAGGTCTGGGACCCGAGGCCGCTGTTGTTGCCGTCGAAGCCGCCGACCACGTAGAGGTCCCCTGAGACGGCGACTCCCGCGTAACGCACGCCAACCGGCAGCGTGGACTGCACCTTCCAGTTACCCGAGAGGTACTGCCACACCCGGTTCGAAGCCGACTGGTCGTTGAAGCCCCCCACGATCGTCATGGCCCCGTTCCACATGCCGGCCCAGGCGTCGGAATAGGGCTGCGGGGTCGTGCCCGCCTTGGTGAAGGTCACCGTCGTGCCGCCCGAGGTCCGGGGCGGCACGGCGAAGGACCCGAACGTGTCGAGTGACGTGAACGCTCCCCCGCCGATCACGTAGACCCTGCCCCCAGCGGCCACGGCACTCAGGTCATGGGTCCGAAAGGGCAGGTTCCAGGTTCCCGTCACTCCCCGGGATGGGCTGTAGGCCCAGATCGTGGAGCTCGAGGTGTCGGCGGCGGTGAGCCCGCCCACAACCCAGATCGTGCCGTCCACCATGGCCGCCCCGAGGCCAGAGCGCCCTGCCGGGAGGGTGGGCAGGGATCTCACGGCCAGGCGGGCCGGAGCCGGTGTTCCGTTCCCAGGGGGGCGGGCACCGGTCTGGGATGGAGGGGTGGAGCCGCAGGCGGTGAGGAGGAGGATGGCGAGGAGGGCCGGTGCGGTCTTTCTCAAAGCTTCTCGGCCACGGATTTCATCTGCATGAAGTGCAGGAGGTATTCGGGGCTGCCGGTCTTGGAGTCCGTGCCGGAGAGGTTGAAGCCGCCGAAGGGATGGGCGCCAACCATGGCGCCGGTGCACTTGCGGTTGATGTAGAGGTTTCCGACGGCGAAGTGCTGCCGGCAGTGCTCGATCCGGTCGCGCCGGTTCGAATAGAAGGAGCCGGTGAGCCCGTACTCCGTGTCATTCACGATCTCAAGGCCCTCTTCGAAGTCCTTCGCCCGGATCATCGCCAGCACCGGTCCGAAGACCTCCTCCTGAGCGAGGGGCGAGTGGCGGTCGACGTCGCCGAAGATCGTGGGCCGGATGAAGTAGCCCTCGGCAGGAACGCTCCCTTCTCCTGCCAGCATCGTGGCGTCGGCCCGGGCAGCGTCGATGTAGCCCTGGATCTTCTTCTGGGCCTCGGCGGTGATGACCGGGCCCGTGTCGTTCTTCCGGTCCTTCGGGTGACCGATCACGAGGGCCTGCGTCTTCTCGGCCACCCTGCGCGCCACCTCGTCGTAGATGGAATCGACAAGGACGGCACGGGAGCAGGCCGAGCACTTCTGGCCCTGGAAGCCGAAGGCGGAGGCCACGATTCCCTCCACGAGGGCGTTGGTGTCGGCCGTCTCGTCGGCCAGGATGGCGTCCTTGCCGCCCATCTCCGCCACGACCCTCTTGATCCAACGCTGCCCCACCTGGTGGGTGGCGGCGAGTCGGTTGATGCGAAGGCCCACGTCCCGGCTCCCGGTGAAACTCACGAAGCGGATCTGCGGGTGGGTGACGATGGCGTCCCCGATCTCCCCGCCGTCGCCGGGTACGAACTGGATGACCCCGGGCGGCAGCCCGGCCTCCTCCATGACCTCCATGAACTTCGCCCCGATGACCGGCGTCGCCGACGCAGGCTTCAGGAGGACGGTGTTGCCGGCGACGATGGCCGCCGAGGTCATGCCCGTGAGGATGGCGAGCGGGAAGTTCCAGGGCGGGATGATCGCACCGGCGCCGAGCGGCTGGTAGAAGGCCTGGTCGTCCTCGCCGGCGATCCGGTGGACCGGCACGCCCTGTCCGAGCCGCACGGCCTCGCGGGCGTAGTACTCGAGGAAGTCGATGGCCTCGGCGACGTCACCATCGGCCTCAGGCCAGGGCTTGCCGGCCTCGAAGACCTCCCACGCGTCGAGCTCGAGCCTGCGCCTGCGCATGATGGAGGCCGCCCGCATCATGATGCGGGCCCGTGCCTCGGCGCCTGTTGCGCTCCAGGGGCCGAAGGCCTCCCAGGCCTTCCCGACCGCCCGGTCGACGTCGGCCTTGGACGCCTTGGCGACCCTGCCCACGACGGTCCTCCCGTCGGAGGGGTCGAGGGAATGGATCTCGCCGTGGCCGGTCTCGGGCCGGCCGCCTATGAGAAGCGGGTAGCTCCTCCCGAATGCCTTCTCGGCCGCCAGGAGGGCTTTCCTCATGGCCTCCTGGCTGTCACTCTCCCCGAAGTCGGTGAGCATTTCGTTCTCGAAGGGGCCGAACATCGCAGAAAAATCCTCCCACAGGATGTGATGGGGCCAGTCCCATGATGACGCTTCCCCTCTCATGGGGCAAAGATCCTGCCACGGGGGCACCCTAGACGTGGGGAGGGGTGACGTGAAGCGGCTTGTCATCCTCGGGGCGGGCTATGCCGGCATCCAGGCGACCCGCCGCGCCGAGCGGGCCGAAGGCGACATCGACATCACCCTCGTCGACCAGAACGGCTACCACCAGTTGGTCACCGAGATGTACCGGGTGGTGGCGGGTGAGGTCGATGAGGAGGCCCTCACTCTCCCCGTCCGCCACCTCATCGACACCGAGCGGGTCACGTTCCGCCGGGCGTCGGTGAAGGAGATCAGGCGTGGGGCGCACCTCGTCGCGACCGATGCCGGGGATGTCCCCTACGACGCCCTCGTCATCGCCCTCGGCTCAGAGCCCGAGTACTACCACGTGCCCGGCGCCGCCCGTTATGCCTACACCCTCCAGTACATCGACTCGGCACGACGCCTGCGCCACCGGCTTGGAGAGCTCATGGGACGGGAGAAGGCCCCCCGGGTCGTGGTCGTGGGCGGCGGCCTCACCGGCGTCGAACTCATCGCAGAGATCGGCGAGTACCTGACCCACCACTTCCCCCGCCAGACCGTCCACCCCCTCACCCTCGTGCAGGCGGCGCCGCAGATCCTGCCGGAGGAGACGGACGATCTGGTCCGCTACGCCGAGAAGGTCATGGGCGGGTTCGACATTGATATCCGCGAGGCCACGCCCGTGAAGGAGGTCGGCTCCCGCGCCGTCGTCCTCGGGGACGGCACCGTGCTGCCCTCGGACCTCACGATCTGGGCCGGCGGTGTCCGGGCCAACGCCGTCCCCTGCCGGTCGGGACTGCCCGCCGACAAGCGGGGCAGGATCGAGGTCGACCTGGCCCTTCAGGTGAAAGGTTCGGAGGGGGTCTTCGCCGCCGGCGACGTGGCCCTCGCCCTCGACCCGTCGAGCGGTCGGCCGCTGCCACCCACGGCCCAGCTCGCCGTGGCCGGGGGCCGGGTCGCCGGGGACAACGCCGTCGCCCTCCTCGAGGGAAGGGCCCTCAGGACCTTTCGCCCGAAAGGCCTCGGCGTCATCGCCAGCCTCGGAAGAACCCGCGGGGTCGCCGACTTCAGGCGCTTCCGTCTGAAGGGACGGGCCGCCATGGTCGCCAAGAAACTAGCCCTCTGGCGCTACCTCATCGGTGTCGAGGGCATCGGCATGGGCTTTCGCGAGGTGCCCTTCAGCTGGTGGCAGGCGGGTCCCGAGGACCACGCCTACGCGCGTCCGGCGAACGACAGGGTCAGAAACCGGAGCCTGGGGCCATGACGGCGTCCGACATGCCGTGAATGATCTTCTTGTCCTTCGGACACAAAGTGACCAGGACACCCCCCAGCGTCATGCCCTCCCCCGTCCGGAAGTAGTACGGGCAGTAGCGCCCCCGGCACTCGAACGGCCTCGCCCGGTCGCCCTCGAGGATCTCGGCGCGCCCCACCTTCGGCTTGTGGTACGCCTGCAGGACCCAGGGGGAGTCGCCTGCCTCCCAGGCTGCGAGAGAGCGGTCCACGGCCTCCTCCCAGTCGGCGGCGGAGAGGTCCGCCCCCACGCGCACGCCGTGGGCGCCCCAGGCCAAAGGCGAGAAGCCCGAGGGCTTCAGGAGCCAGTTCTGCCGTTCGCTCTGGGAGAGGCCCTTCAGCTCCCTGAAGCTCCGCACCGGGACGTTCCCTATGGTGAGCCCGGAGATGCGGGCCTGGGGGGGAAGCTCGCCGCCGTCCACCACCCAGGTGCGGGGGAAGAGGGCGCGAAGGCGCTCCAGGCGGTTCGGGCCGAGCCTGTCCTGCCACAAGGGTGCGAGGCTGTCGTGGAAGAGGAAGGCGGCCTGGAGCTTTTCCTCCAGGTAGGGCTTCGCAGGCGGCGTGAGTGTGACGGTGCGGTGCTTGGCGGCGTAGAGAAAGATCTCCCACTTCGGCACGTTCTTGATGTCGAAGAGCTCGAAGAATCGGTAGAGCACGTCGACCCTGCCGCCCTCCGGGAGGAAGAGGCCCTCGTCGGAGAAGCGGATCTGCCTCGGGTGGAGGACCGAGACATCGAGCCCCCTGGATCGGGCCGCCCGGCCGAGAGCCTCCATCTCCGGTAGGTAGTCGCTCGCCTCGTCGGAGACGGCGATGGCGACCCTGGCGCCCGGGTTGCCGGTGAGGGCGGCGATGGCCGCCCCGAAGGCGTCGACGACGCCTGTCGGACCGCCCCCGGGGTCGAACCCCAGGTCGGCGTAGACCTCCTGCAGGGCGGCGAGCGTGCCCCACCCGCCAGGCACGGCGTCGACCTCGGCGACCTTGATGCCGTCCTCGGTATCAAGGATGTCTGGGCGGATGAGGATCGGGAGATCCTTCTTCAGGCGGTTCAGGCGGGCATGCTCCACGACCTGCTGCGGCTTGCCGCGGTCGAGGTAGGTGCGAACGAAGGAGAGCGAGGCGTCCTTCTCCGACTGCCGGTAGAGATGCTGGAGGGCGTCCTGGAAGGCCGCCAGGTCCTCCCCGATCTCCTGGAGCCTCCCCGAGAGTTCGGCGGGGAGCGCCACGGGACGCGGGGCGAGACGGAAGGGCGGGGCCTCCTGCCCCGCTTCCCCGTAGACGTGCATGTCGGCCAGACGGCGCGAAAGGTACGCCGCCGTGCCGCTCCCCTCGCCCTTTGTATCAGGTGTCGATCTGGGCACGCTGGATCTTCCCGCTGTAGTCGATGTAGACGGCCTTCCACTCGGTGAAGAAGTCGAGCGCCGCCGTGCCTGCCTCCCGGTGGCCGTTGCCGGTCCCCTTCTGTCCCCCGAACGGCAGGTGGATCTCGGCGCCGGTCGTGCCCTGGTTGATGTAGACGATGCCCGTCTTGAGGTCCCGGATCGCCTTGAACGTGGCGTTCACATCGCGGGTGAAGATCGAGCTCGAGAGGCCGTACTCGACGGCGTTCGCCTTGGCGATGGCGTCCTCGAGACCGGAGGCTTTCAGGACCGAGAGGACCGGTCCGAAGATCTCCTCCCTGGCGATGCGCATCTCCGGCGTCACGTCCGCAAAGAGCGTCGGCTGGTAGAAGTGGCCCTTCGCGAGATCGCCCCCGGTGGCGACGGCGCCGCCGGCGACGAGCGCGGCGCCCTCCTTCTTCCCGATCTCGACGTAGCTGGCGATCTTCCTGAGGGCGCTCTCGTTGATGACCGGCCCGACATCGGTGGTCTCCAGGAGGCCGTCCCCGAGGCGCAGGGCCTTCGCCCGGGCTTCGAGCATCGAAACGAGCCTGTCGTGGATCTTCTCGTGGGCGATGACCCGGCTCGCCGCCGTGCAGCGCTGGCCCGACGTGCCGTAGGCGGCCCATACGATGCCGTTCACGGCGAGGTCGAGGTCGGCGTCGTCCATCACGATGATGGCGTTCTTGCCGCCGAGTTCGAGCGAGATGCGCTTCAGGCTCTCGCCGCCGACGCTTGCCACGTGGCGCCCGGTGTCGCCCGAGCCGGTGAACGAGATGAAGGCGACGTCGGGATGGCGGAGGAGACGTTCGCCGGCCTCGGCGCCGGAGCCGAAGACGAGGTTCAGGACGCCGCCGGGAAGACCGGCCTCCTCCAGCACCCGGACCAGCTCCATGGCGAGGAGCGGCGTGTCGGAGGCGGGCTTGAAGACGAGGGTGTTGCCGCACACCAGCGCCGGGAACGTCTTCCAGGTGGGAATGGCCATCGGGAAGTTCCAGGGCGTGATGATGCCGCCGACGCCGATCGGGTCGCGCACGGCCATCGCAAACTTGTTCGGGAGTTCGGACGTCGTGGTGTAGCCGAAGGAGCGCCTGCCCTCGCCGGCCATGTAGTAGGCCATGTCGATGCCCTCCTGGACATCGCCGCGGGTCTCCTCCAGCACCTTCCCCATCTCGCGCGTCATGGCCCGGGCCAGCTCTTCCTTCCGGCGCTCCAGGATGGCGCCCGCCCGGAAGATGATCTCGGCCCGCTTCGGGGCCGGCACCAGTCGCCAGGACTCAAAGGCCTTCCGGGCGCTCTCGACGGCGCAGTCGACGTCCTCGACGCCAGATGCCGGCACCTCGGCGATCAGCTCACCGTTCGCCGGGTTGGCGTCCCCCGTCGTGCGCCCGGAGAGCGCATCCTGCCACCTGCCATCGATGTAGTTCTGGATACGATAGGCCATCATGTCGGGCTCAGCCCCCTTCCCCCTTTGTGCGGCCGTCGTTGCCACCCTGGCGCCAGGCACCCGTGGCGTACACGATGAGCCTGAACCCATCTTCTTCGTCGGACACGCCGAACGTGAAGCCATGGCGCTTCAGGGCGCGATTCAGGAACGTCACCCAGGCATAGGGCGGCGCATCCCTCTCGAAGACGGCTTCCGCCACCACCGGAAGCGGCAAACTTGGCTTCATGATCCTCATTCTCCCACTTTGCCCTCGCCGCGCCAACGCGTCGGCCGCAGGCGAAAAAATCTGAGTTTCGGTCGGACGTTCAGGTGATCCGCCCATCGTTTGGGAGACATAACGCAATCCGAACGACGCACCCTAGAGGTCGAGGGGGTGTGCTTGGCGTGAGTAAGAAACTGAACATCCCAAGCGGTATCGGTGACCGGTTCAAGTTCGAAGTTGCGGAAGAGCTCGGCATCCCGCTCAAGAAGGGGTACAACGGCGACCTCACGGCCCGGGAGGCTGGCCGCATCGGCGGCCGGATCGGCGGCAATATGGTGAAGGTCATGATCCGGCATGCCGAGGAGCAGCTGGCCGGGAAGTAAGGCGACGAACGCAGGGCTGCCGTCCGTGAGGCGGCAGCCCTGACGTGCCTTCCCGGCGACAGGCCTCGACCGTATCCGAGTCGAAGTGGCCGCTCGTTGGACCCCGGAGCGGAGGTGGGGGCAGTGGAACCAAGAGGCGGCACGGGTCCGAAGCGACCTCCCGAAGACCATCAGCTCCTCATGTGGGATACGGGCGGGCGCGAATCGGCTTCGCCGACGCTGGAACATACCTCCATCCGGTTTGAACGGGAGGATCTGGCGACCCTTCGTCAGATGGCCGAAGTTCATCATGTCCCGGTCGCCACCTTGGTCCGCAACATTGTGCACGCCTTCATCGCCGGCGAGGGCGGAAGCGAGAGCCGCCCATGGCCAGCCGACGACGACGTGGCGCGGCGCATCGCCGCCCTCGTCGTGGAAGAGCTCCTGCGGTCTTCGGCAACCTGCCGCGGGCCCGAAGGAGGAGTCTCCGCTGTGGCGCTCGAAAGATCAGATACGTTATAAATCCTGAACGTGCAGGAGCGTGGACGTCATCTCATCCACGGCCGACGACAGGTCGAGCCATCCCGTCCGCAGCCTCGCTGACGTGGCCTGGATCGAAATACGCGAGAAGATCCTGACCGGCGCCCTTCCCCCCGGCGCCCCGGTCGGGCTGAAGGAGCAGGCCGAGGTCCTCGGGCTCTCCATCATGCCGGTGCGGGACGCCGTGAACCGCCTGAAGCACGAGGGCCTCATCGTCCAGGTCCCCCAGCGCGAGGCCTTCGTCTCCCCGATCTCGCTCGATGACATGGAGGAGATCTACGCCATCCGGGGCGCCCTCGAGGGCCTGGCGGTGGAGCGGACCTGCAAGTTTTTTACGGCGGCCGACTATGGCCGCCTTTCTGATACCCTCGAGGCCTTCGCCACAGCCTATGAGAGCGGGAATTTCCGGGGCGGTCGGGAGCTTCACCGGCGGTTCCACCTCGACCTCTACGCGGTGGGCAGCTCCCCCACCCTGAACCGCCTCATCCCCCCGCTCATCGACCAGACGGAGCGTTACCGGGCGCTCTCCCAGAGCCTGCGCGGTCCGGTCAAACAGCGTCGCCAGGAGCACCAGGCCATCCTCGACGCCTGTCTCAGCCGCGATGGCGAGCGTGCCAGGGCCCTTCTCATCGAGCACCTGTACCGCACCATCGACGACGTGCGCAAGGTGCTCCACGCCAAGGACGCAGGCCTCGAACCAAAGATCACATAGTGGGACCGTATCCGTGGCAGCACTCGGCCGCCTCGGCTGGTAGTATTTATCATTTATCGCTTTGGAGGCATCGGTTCGGATGGTCATCGACACGCACCGGCACGCCTACGGTGAGCGCACACGGCAGAAGTTCGTCGAGCGGGGCATGGTGCGCCCCGAGGCGGGCTTCCCCCAGATCCGCGACCAGGACGTCTTCCTCTACGAGTCCTACTGGGACACGGATGCCTCGCTCGCCCTCCAGCGCGAGGGCGGCGTGTCGAAGGCCATCCTCTCCGGCGGCAGTCAGGTGGAGTCGTTGTCGCGCAGGGTCTTCCAGATGGACGTGGTCGAGGTCATGCGGATCCTCTTCGAGGACCGCATGAGCCTCATCGAACGTTACCCCGACGACTTCGCCACCATGGTCGACGTGCATCCCTTCGACGACCGCGGCCTGAAGGTGCTGGAGCCGGCCCTGCGCCAGGGGGCAAAGGCCATCAGCGTGGCGACGAGCTTCGGGCAAGGCTCCGAGAGGCGTTTTCTCGACGACCCCGCCGCCGAGTGGCTCTGGGACTTCGCCGAGAAGCACGGCGCCGTGGTCCACTGCCATCCGCCCTTCGTTCCCTTCGGCGCCGAGATGCTGAGCGGCATGCGCCTCCTCGAGGCGGTCGGTCGGCCGTTCGATACGGCCCTGTCCTTCTCCCGCCTCATCCTCTCCGGAGTCTTCGACCGCCATCCGAACCTCCAGATGGTGGCCGTACACCTGGGGGGTGCCCTCGCCTCGGTGCTGGGACGCCTCGAGTTCAACTGGCGGCTGAACTACCACGGCATTGCCGACCCGCCGCCCGAGAAGGTCCTCAAAAACGAGCGCTCGCCCTATTCCTACCTCCGCACCAACCTCTACACCGACGTGATGGGCTTCTCGTATTTCA
>Ga0078972_1000340_pt1 | contig 194428 bp, 171 predicted proteins | sample YelNatPaOPGAMG01_FD_67568 | JGI IMG/M metagenome (GOLD analysis project Ga0078972, IMG submission 67568) | Hot spring thermophilic microbial communities from Obsidian Pool, Yellowstone National Park, USA - OP-RAMG-01 (SPADES assembly) (version 2) | ecosystem: Environmental > Aquatic > Thermal...
TGGAAAAATCCATTTCTCTCTCTATGCACAAAAAGATAAAACCATTTTGCTCTATTCTACGGATGTACCTTATCCTTTACATCAATTTGTAGACGTATCCATTCCAAAGGATATATACATTCCTGCTGGCTTATATAAGATTGTAATACAGCCAGATTCCTCTCCGATTTGGCTATTTGGAAGCAAGCTGGATAGCTATCCTCAAGGGACACTCTTTCTCGATAATGCTGATACAGGGTTTGATCTTGGGTTCTCTGTGAATTATCGTTATACCTTCTCCACTTTCCTGTATGATTTCAAAGCATTTATTATAAATATTAATTTAATCATTCCATTCTTTATTTTCCTAATTCTGCCTGGATTTTTATTAATCAAATTTTTGAAAGTAGAAAAAGATGTAGATTTATCTTTACAACTATTTTTAATCATTGCGACAAGCTTGAGCATTTATCCAATCGTTTTAGCCTGGACGACTTGGATCGATCTCAAGTGGAACCCTATCTCTGTCCGAATATTTTTCTACAGCTTGTTGGTAATTTCTACTATTATATCTATACGCAATATACCTCGCTTCTTTCGCATTATAAAATTCGAAGACCTCTTTCTTTTTTTTATATTCCTGATATCTCTTTTCGTTCGGTTGATCATGAGCCGTAACTTAGTTGCCCCAGCTTGGGTGGATTCTATTCATCATTCCTTAATTACCAGTATTATTCTCGATCAAGGCACCTTCCCGAACACGTATGAACCATTCGTACATATAAGTACCGCTTCGTATCATTCCGGTTTTCATGCAATGTTGGCTTTTTTCACCTGGCTAAGTGGTTTAAGCCTTCCCCAATCCATGCTATTATTTGGACAGGTTTTAAATGCATTATGTGTTTATAGTGTGTATTCATTTACAAGATCATTATTTTCAAACCGTTGGATGGCAATAGTTTCCGCAATGATCGTGGGTTTGATCACCCCCATGCCAGCATATTATACAAGCTGGGGACGATATACGCAACTTGCTGGTTTGGTCATTATGCCGGCGATCATACAAATCTATGCGCATCTTCTTTCTTCACAAAGGGTTGGTTCAAATCATGATCGGCTTCGAGAAATTGCCCTATTTGCAATTCTTTCCAGTGCTTTGATCATTACTCATTATCGGGTCAGCCTCTTTCTAGCGCTTTTCTTATTGCTGGTTACCATTCCAACGATCTGGGTTCATTTCCGAAATAAAGACTTTATCCAAGTCCAATCCATTAGTGTCTCGATTATTTTATTAATATTATTTACTTTCGCATTTAGCCTTCCCTGGTTACCCAAAGCGTGGCTCAGCCTTATCTATCCTGAAATGAATGCCTGGCGCGGAAATGGTCAAGCATTAGAAACAATACCAATTGGATTGCTCACAGCAGGCTTAGGGAAACTGAGTTTGATCCTTGCTGGTCTAGGAATCCTCTGGGGATTATGGCATAGGAATCAAGGTGTATTGATCCTTTTAGCGTGGGTGGGATTATGTTTCGCGAGCGTTTATCTTCCCTATCTTGGATTACCAGGTTTGGGTTTGATCAATGCAACATCCGTGACGATTAGCTTGTTTTTCCCCATTGCAGCACTTGGCGGTTATTTTATTACAGATATCCTATTGCGTGGAAATGTTTTCTTCCCCATGCCATCTCCTGGTATCCGTTATGTTCTTGTTTCCCTAGCATTCATCATCTTTTCTGGAATTGCGATTCCAAAAATGCTGCCTATATTAAATCCAATCACGATGTTAGTGCGCAATGATGATTTGGAAAGTATGAGTTGGATTAAAGCAAATATCCCACAAAACGAGAAAATACTCATCCACCCTTTTTTATGGGGTTATGGGTTGTATTCTGGTAGTGACGGAGGCACCTGGATTCCCGCACTGGCAAAAAGGGTGACGATTCCTCCGCCAGTCTTGTTTGCCCTAACCGCAAGTCCCAACGAAATTAAAACGATAAATACGATTGCCCAGCGTACATTAGATTATCGAAATAACCCTGAAGAGCTGGCTAATTGGATGAATATCAATAGTCTTCAATATCTTTATCTGGGAGGCCGCGGTGGGGATATTTCCCCTTTTGTTTTATCTCAGTCCAAATATTTCACCCTCATCTTCCATCACAATTCGGTATTTATTTTTCAGGTGCTTCCCCAAGAAATCCATCCGTAACCTCGCGGCAACAGCGCACAAAATCAAGCACGGTTGGTATACTGCGCATTAATACAGCCATATTCCCTTGAACTTTTAGCTTACGGGTTAACATGGCTTGCATCGGATCAATATTACCCTTTAACAAAGTAACATAATTGGGATATGGTGCGCTCAACACAAAACTTGCTTTTACTTCTTGTGGATCTTTGATTTCCTTTATTGCGCGGCATTTTCCATGCCAGAGATCAATATATGCATGAATGGGTTGTTTTATTGCACCGCCTGGTTCGATTGTAAACAGAAAATCCCCTTCCCATTTTTGGGCAATTCGATTGTATTGTTCGTCTTGATTTAATTTGTTGCATAATTCTTCAAACCAAGAAAATTCAGGAAATGTCGCCATTTGTGCCTCTCTTTTTAAAAATTAATCGAAAATTCGTTTACAAATACTCTTGCATTTTTTGGCATTTTGGTCTATTCTTGCATATAAATCGCCAAAGGATAGTTTACCCCATAATCGCTGAATGGCGAAGAAATTTTTATATACGAGGAGAGAAAGATGAAAAAGTCCATTGTGTTTCCGTTTCTTATTATTTTAAGCCTGATTTTGAGTGCATGCGCAACACCATCCACCCCCGCAGCAGCACCAACTGAAATGGCAACCGAAGCCGCGACCGAAATCGTTCAACCACCAACTGCAACCGTCGCTGAAGCACAACCAACTGAAGCTCCTACTGAAGCTCCAACAGAAGCCCCGGCAGCAAGCAAACTGCCCGATTTAGGTGGCAAGAAAATCACCGTTGCGGTCGAAAACGCCTATCCACCATTCAACAAGATTGACGAAGCCACCGGTGAAGGTGTTGGTTGGGATTATGACACCGTGCGTGAGATCTGCAAACGCATCAATTGTGTCCCTGAATTTAAACAAGCTGCTTGGGATGGCATCTTCCCTGCGATGCAAGCTGGTGAATATGATATGCTGGCTGATGGTGTCACCATTACAGAAGAGCGAGCAAAAATCGTAGATTTTTCAATCCCCTATGTCACCATCGGTCAGGTTTTATTAGTCCGAGCTGATGAAACTGCTACGGTTGATGAGATAAAGGCTGATCCTAAACGCATCGTCGGCACCCAATTAGGCACAACGAATGAAATCGTTGCGAAGAAAAACTTCCCCGAAGAACGCGTCAAATCTTTTGAGGATTTCGGTGGCGCGGTTCTAGCCCTGCTTTCCAATGACATTGATGGTGTCGTCATTGACAATGTAACTGCACTTGGCTTCATGAACGAAAACCCAGGGAAGCTTAAAGTGGCTGGTCAAATCACTTCCGACGAACAACTAGGCTTTGTGTTTCCACCTAAAAGTGAGCTAAAAGATGCAGTCAATGCCGCCCTGCAGTCTATGATCGATGACGGAACCTTAGAAGCATTGAATAAGAAATGGGGTCTGATCCAATAAGGTATACAGACTAGCTTAATCGTTCTATCACTAATCTCACTGACCAAAATTATGACATAGAGCGAAGCGCAGACTATTTTGAAAAATATGTCTCGCTTCGCTCAAATAAAATAATTAGCGCACGAAGTAATTACTAAATATTATATTATTTCTGAAGGAAATCAATCATGATAAGTTCTAAGGTCATTGAAAAGGATGAAGAATATACCCCGCAAAAGTTCTCCCTTTCCAACCTTCCCTGGTGGGCAATTATTTTACTGATAACCGGGTTAATTATCATTTATCTTATTTTTGCTAATCCAAATTATCATGATACTTTTCTGTACTTGAAGTCGGGTGTTGTAGTCACCTTACGAATTACTTTAATCGCTTTTCCTATTGCATCTGTCATTGGTTTGTTCGTGGGATTGGCTCGCTTATCGAAAAACATCGTTATCAATACAATTGCCACAATCTACGTGGAAGTGGTGCGTGGAATCCCGCTCGTCGTCCTTATCTTATTAATTGCTTTTGGACTTATGCCGATTATTGTGGACATGATCATGAAAACCGGACAATGGGGAATTGCAACTTTTCCGAGCGGTTTCCTACATGATTTGTTTAATCGCATGGCAACCTATAGCATTCGTACCGTTTCGATGGAAATGCGCGCCATTATTGCCTTAGCACTTGGCTATGGTGCATTTGAAGCAGAGGTTTTTCGAGCAGGTATCCAATCAATCGGTAAGGGTCAAATGGAAGCAGCGCGATCTTTGGGGATGAATTATGTATTAGCGATGCGCTTGATCATTCTACCCCAAGCTATTCGCCGAATCCTTCCTCCACTAGGGAATGATTTTATTGCTTTGTTGAAAGATTCCTCTCTGGCAACAGTATTAGCAGTAAATGAATTAACCCAACTCACCCGATTACGGCGGTCCAGTACCTTTCGAGTAATGGAAGCATTCAATGTTGCAGCATTCTTATATCTAACCATGACACTGTTATTATCCGGTTTTGTACGTTTTCTAGAGAGGAAAATGAAATTAGGCGATTAACAAAAAACGAGCGCCAAATCGCTCATTTTTTGTTAGAATTAGTGCGCTGGGTGGGAGTTGAACCCACACGCCTTGCGGCACATGGCCCTCAACCATGCCTGTCTGCCAATTCCAGCACCAGCGCAAGGCTGAATTATTATAATCTCACTTCCCATCCTGTCAAGAAAGCTTTCTTATTAATTTTAAAAAGGAGCTATATATGCGCATTGTATTAGATGCTATGGGAAGCGATCGTCACCCTGAACCAGAAATCTTGGCAACCATCGAAGCAGCACAACGCTTTGCGAACGATGAAATTTTCCTGGTTGGTCAAAAACCTTTATTAGAAAACAAATTCCGCCAATTCTCCATTCCTAAAAATGTCCAATTGATTCACGCCTCCGAGGTCATTGAAATGAGCGACAAGCCAGCTGAAAACTCTCGGAGGAAATCAGATACTTCCATGGCGGTTGGGTTGGAGCTAATTCGCAATGGACAGGCAGATGTTTTTGTCACCGCAGGTAATACCGGCGGGGCAATGGTGAACGCTTTATTACATCTTGGCAGAATACGCGGGGTTCGCCGACCAGCTCTAACAGCACAATTTCCCGTTCGAGGGGGGCATTGTGTTGTCTTAGATATCGGGGCAAATGCAGACTGTAAACCCGAATACCTGTTACAATTTGGTATCATGGGTTCCATTTATGCTGAAAAAATCCTTGGCAAAACATCTCCAAAAGTCGCCTTATTAAGTAATGGCGAAGAAGCCGGTAAAGGAAACGAACTGGTTAAATCAGCTTTCCCGCTTATGAAAGAATTCATTCCTAATTTTATCGGTAATGTGGAGGGAAAAGAGCTTTTTAATGGTGACGCTGATGTTGTGGTAACTGATGGCTTTACTGGAAATATCCTCTTAAAATCAAGTGAAGCAGTGGCAAAATTCTTAACGGATCTCATTCGCGATGAAATGATGTCTTCTTTTCGCACAAAAATTGGCGGATTATTAGCTAAACCAGCATTTGTGAACGTTAAAAAGATTATGGATCCGGCAGAATACGGTGCGGCGCCATTGCTTGGCATCAATGGTTTGGTTTTTGTCGGACATGGGCGCTCTGATCAACGGGCAATCCTTAGCGCTATTCAGGTTGCTCGTCAAGCTGTAGAAGTCAATTTATTACAAGAAATTCGCACGGTTATTCAGGAAAGATTATCTACCACAACAGTCAGGGGTGCGGATGACTGATCTTTCATCAAATTCAAAGCGGCGCGTTGTTGTTACCGGCATGGGCACGATCAATCCCATTGGATTGTCAGTGCAGTCATATTGGGATAATCTCATCCATGGGGTGTCGGGCATTAGAACGATTTCACAATTCGACCCCAGTGATTTGCCTTGTAAAATAGCTGGCGAAATCATCGGTTTTAATCCAACTGATTACCTTGATACAAAAGAAGCACGCCGTATTCCCCGCTCTGCCCAAATCGCCTTAGCGTCAGCAATGCAAGCATTTCAAGATGCACATCTTGCTTCGAATGATATTAATCCTGAAAGGTTTGGGGTTGTCTTTGGTACCGCGATTGGAGGCGCTGATAAAATCGACGACGGGATTCAATCATTGCGTACGAAAGGGTTTGAAAGGGTAAACCCGTTTATCCTTCCTTCGGGTATACCAAATTTATCAGCGTTTTTAATTGCCAAAGAATTCCAGCTGCTTGGCCCAAATATTACCATCACCACGGCTTGTGCTGCTGGAACTCAAGCCATTGGAGAAGCTGTAGAATTAATCCGCCATGGCAGAGCTGATGCAGTTCTAGCTGGGGGAACAGAATCTTTGATCCGCGATTTTGCAATTGCTGGTTTTTCAGCAATGCGTGCTCTACCCACTTCTTTTAATACAGCACCAGAAAAAGCATCAAGGCCATTCGATTTGAAACGTGAAGGTTTCGTATTCTCGGAAGGAGCAGCGGTTTTGATATTAGAAGACCTTGAACATGCTCTTTCTCGCCAGGCTCCAATCTATGCAGAGATAATAGGTCACGCTTCATCCACCGATGCATATCACATCGCTCAACCAGACCCAAGTGGAATGGGAGCAATGCGGGCAATGTCTTGGGCTATCCAAGATGCCGGGATTACTCCAGCTGATATTGATTACATAAATGCACACGGAACCTCTACACCGCTAAATGATCTAACCGAAACCAAAGCAATCAAAATGCTTTTTCAAGAGCACGCCTATCGCTTATTGATCAGTTCCACAAAGTCTATGATAGGTCACGCGATGGGTGCATCTGGGGCATTGGAAGCAATAGCTACTGTGTTGGCAATTAAATATAAGACGATCCCACCTACGATCAATTACGAATATCCAGATCCAGAATGCGACCTTAATTATGTACCAAATCAAGCAATTCATTCTCCCATAACCATTGCACTTTCCAATTCATTTGGTTTGGGAGGTCAAAATGCCACTCTCGTTATAAAGGAATATATAAAATGAAAATCATCACAAATGAAAAAAAGAAAAAAATCAACCGCCGTATTGCTCTGACAGCCACCTTAGCAGGGATGGCAGTTTTAATCGGAGGATTACTTCTTTCGCTAAAATATCCGACTCAAGTCATATATTCGTTTGGAGCGCTAATTGTCGGTTTTATATTAGCGCAAATCGGCATGTATTTTACCAATCGCTGGGGACGTAATCCCAGTCCTGATGAATTACTCAATCAGGCATTGAAAGGGCTTGATCAACAATATACGATTTGCCACTATTTCACACCGGTTTATCACTTGCTCGTCGGTCCCGCTGGTATCTGGATCTTAACTCCTGTCCATGTAGGAGGTACCATTACATTTCTCAAGGGGCGCTGGATACACAAGGGTGCAAGTTTATTGCGACTTTTCGGCCAAGAAGGGTTAGGGAGACCTGATTTAGAGCTTCCTTATGAAGTTGAGAAGATTCAAAAATTTCTCAAGCCGATTTTTGGTGATGAAAAAACAGCCCCAGTAAGAGCTGCACTAGTTTGTACAAATCCTAAAGTTAAAATCGAGATTAGTCCCGATGAAAATCCCCCAGCTTTGACAATCGAAATCGAAAAATTAAAAGAGTATCTCCGTAAAGAAGCCAAACGTAAACCAGTTTCATTGGAAAAAGTCGAGGCGATCAGTGAGTTTTTACACCAGTATGAAATGGCTTAAATTAAAATAAACCGCGAAAAACCAGTAGGACACCGATTGCAATCAAAGGAATGCCAACAATCAATCCAATAATTGTCGCTGAAACAAGAATGCCTACCATGATTAAAACAAAACCAACCACGATCGCGATAATGCGGCCGGTAAACCCTACGATGCCACAAATTAATCGCCACAGCCACCAGAAAGGTAATAATGGCAAAGGAATATGAACCCATTTCCGTGCCGACATTTTTCCTCCGTTTTTAGATATATTTAGGACACCCATTTAATTACTCCTTTTTATTATACATACGCAGGACTATTAAATTGGTTCTAAAAAAGAGGCTGCCTTTTCAAGGCAGCCTCTTTTGGTGTGTTTGTTTAATCTGCAAGGTCTTTGATATCTTTATCCCCCACGCTTTCGCCAAGGTAGTCTTTTAATTCTGGTTGAATTTTTGGCGGCTTAATAAAATCATGAACAACTTTTTGGGTATCGGCTATGCAAAGCAATCGGAAAAGTTTACTAAATTGGTCTTCCCAAGCTTTCCCAATCATTTCTTTCGTAGCTTGGGGTAAATTCCAGGTAGCTGCTTTGAAAGGTCCAATTGCGTTTTTACGAGTCTTATAATAAAACTGTTCATCCGTCATGCCTGGTTTTCGTTCATTGGCATATTTTTCGTCCAAAAAGGCATACATTTCTTTTTTCAGATCTTCGGGTAAACGATCAAATAACATATTTTGGAAATTGGTCGCAAGATGGACTTCACATGCTTCATGTTCCACAAATTTTCCAAACGCATCTTCTGGTAAGGTTGAAGCCCCATGTTGAACAGCTCCGCCCAAACCATATTCGTTGCGGGCAACTTGGCTCAATCGCTGCAATGTCTCAAAATCTACACTAACCTGTGCAATAGAACCATCTGGGAGGACAACGCCACCATGGGTGGTGCCAGTCTGGACGCTAATCTTACTAATGCCAACATAGTTGCCCTTTTTCTTCAACTCACTATTGTACCCATCCATGTAGCCACGCAATTCTTCAACGGTTGAATTCTTTCCTCCCACTTCCCCAATTTCGCCTCCGACTGAAACAGTAACCCCTGCCGGTTCGATAGATCGGATATATTCGGTAAACATCGCTGACAACCCGGTATTCAAGGTTTGCTGCTCCGCAATGGTGGGTTTGCTAATGTCAACCAATGTTGATGTGTCGATATCAATATTATAGAAACCTGCGCTAATTGCTTCCTTGGTTAAATCACGAATAGCTTTTAATTCTGCTTCAGGGTCTGCAGCATATTTCTTGGCAGAGACTTGAAAATGATCCCCCTGGATGAATACCGGTCCGCTATATCCCTCCTCTACCGCGGCAACGAAAATATTCGTGGCGTACTCAGCTGGTCGTTGGTCGGAATACCCAATTTCAGACCGGGCGATTTCAAAAATAAATGCCCCAGCGTTGTACTTTTTCGCGGCTCGGAAGACCGCTTTAGCTGCATCATAGGATAGAGCCCGTAAATTCATGGCCGGCACAGTAAAAGTGGGAGGAACATCCCCTCTTCCACGCGCCATATACAAATCATGAATGGAAGCAGGAATAACATTACACTCCAGTGCAATTAATCTAGCAAGATATCTTGCCCACCCTTGTATTGCACCTTTTTCCAGTGCTGATAATTCTGCAAGGTAATGAATATTTTTTCGTAATTTCGGCAGATCTCTAACCGTTACTTTTCCATGTTCTATGGATATACTTCCCTCTAAGCGGTCGAGGATTGTTTGTAATTCTGGTGCGGTCATTTTCATCTCCTCTTTAAAATTTTTTTATCGCTATATAAATTATAACATTTGCAATCATTTTATAATCGAAAAATAAAAAAAACAGTAGAATAAATTCACAATAAACAAAGATATGTTTTTTCGAGAATTGAAGGTTATCCATCGAAGGACACACAAACAACTTTTAGGATGAATATACGTAGATTAAGTTGCGTGATTAATAAAGCGAGCATATAATCCAATAAGGTATACGCGTTGTATTTTTATAAGGAGAACAAGTAATGAGCGACCGAATTGACTTAATTATCCAAAAAGTAGTTGGCGATATGGATCCTTTTAAGAAAATCGCCAGTTATATTCCCGGTTTTAAAGGTTATATTGACCGTCAAAACCGGCGCGATGAAGATAAGATATTACGGGATACAATTGCAACTCGCTTTGAAGAGGAATGGCAACGGATCTCCGCGATCCAACGTGATCTAATTTCACAAGGAAACATCCAATGGGTAGACGATATTGAAGCAGCCGCAATCAAAATAAGGACTTTCATCGATCGGGTTAAAAAAGCCCCGCGTGGCTATTCTGGTTTATTTGATGCAGTGAAGATCAATTCTGACGAGTTAAGTAAAATTTATCAATATGATGCAAGCTTGCTGGCATTGTCTGAAGATCTGGACAGGGCTATTGATCATGTTGAAGAATCGATGAATAGTGAAGGATTCTCAGCGGCGATCCGGAATCTGGTAACTGTCGCTCAACAATGTTTGGATATGTACGAACGACGCGCAGAAGTTGTCTTCGAAAAATAATTTAGGAGATTTTTTAATAATATAGAAAGGCAGAGTTATTATGGCACGAGTATTTGATATCGTTGAATATCCCAATGAGATGAAAGATGAAATTGTCCACCGCTTTCCAGAAAGTGGGCCAGGCGATTTCCGTATTGGCAGCCAAGTCATTGTGCGCGAATCCCAGACCGCCGTATTTTTCCGAGATGGCAATGCATTAGATGTTTTTGGCCCGGGCCGCCATACCATTACCACCTATAATATTCCGCTATTAATTGAAAAAATAGGAAGAACGTTTTTTAATGAAAAAACGCCTTTTCCTGCGGAAGTGTATTTCGTCTCAATGCGGGATTTTGTCGATTTAAAATGGGGTACCGCCCAACCCATTATCGTCCGAAATCCCAATATGGGATTAGGTGTCGCTTTATTACAAGGATATGGTACCTACAGTATCGTTGTTAAAGATCCCCAACAATTTGTCACTCAGGTGGTTGGTGCCCAGGGCATTTTCCGCACAAGTGATATTGAAACTCGCTTACGGGCAATGCTTTTGTCAAAACTCCAAGATTTATTAGGTGAAACAGCAGCCAACCACTCAGTCCCAGAATTAATCGGTTTAACAGAAGAGCTACAATCTGGAGTACGAGCTAAGGCACAAGATGATTTCTCTGCTATTGGTTTAACACTCAAATCTTTTTACATCGAAAACTTGAAACCATCTACAAAATCAGCTGAAGAGTTGCGCGCGATGGGTATGCTCGACATGGCTACCTATACGCAGCTTCAAGCTGCGGATGCCTTGCGCGAAGCTGCACAAAACCCTAGTGGTGGCGCTGGGCTCACTGCAGGTATCGGCGCAGGAATGGGTATTGGCAATGTGATTAGTCAGTCATTACAAAATGTCCAATCGGGTAGCGCTGGAGGAACCACACCCTCCACATCCCCAACACCCCCTACCAATATACCACCGGTGATGACGCCATCTGAAGCAGCAACATACTTGCGCGTCTCCGAAGAAGACGTCATCGCTGCGATCAACGCCGGCGAGTTGAAGGCAAAGAAAATCGGAAATGCATATCGAATCAGCAAAGAAGCATTAGAAGAGTTCTTGAAGGGTTAAATTGGTGGTTTAGATTGAGCGCTGGTTGTGAATGAGGATTTGAGTTCACAACCAGCTTGTTTTACCAGTTTATTTCTCTTATTGAGGATTACCCTGTTTCTGATAAAGCGCGTTCGAAAAATATTAATAATGTACTGCCATATTTCCGAAGATCAAATTGTGCGATGTTTTTGATTTGATGGCTTTTTGTTAAATCTTCATATTCAACAGGATGGATCTGGACGATGATCCATCCATCATCAGATAACCAATCCATGTGATTATCCAGCAAAATGAGCATTTTTGACCAAAGTCCATGATACTGAGGCGGCGCAACATAAATATAATCAAACTGCCTATCCGGCTGCCTGGCTAATGCAGCAAAAGCATCCATTCGTAATACTTCTGCTTTTTCGATCAATCCAGTGGCTTTCAAATTTTCGCGGATCACATGAATTGCCTTCGGATTTTGATCGATAAAACGGGCAAAAGATGATCCTCGGCTTAATGCTTCAATTCCCACACTTCCTGTTCCAGCAAAACAATCCAGGAAACTCGATTGGACAATATCACTTCCGATGATATTAAATAATGCCTCTTTTGTCCGATCCGTAATCGGGCGAGTCGTATCCCCTTCAACGGATTTCAATATTCGTCCTTTGGCACTACCCGCAATCACTCTCATTTCACTGTTATTTTTTCAATACTTTCTCGGGCTGCACGAATATTTCCAAGAGGAGCAATTACCGGAACGACACACCCTGTCCCTAAAATAAACCGTTTTCCCCCCGTTGCTGTAATTGCCTCCCTAGCCTCAGCAAAGATATCCTCTGGCTTTCCAAAAACCATTTTCTTTTCTCGAGATAACCCTCCACAAACCACACCTTTAAATATTTTTTGAGCCTCGGCTAGATTTGGATATGTTTCCCGATCATGCCAATTGATAATTTGAACAGGATAGTCTTTAATAAGTTGGAACATGATATCCTCGCCGTGGACATGGAGCATATTGAACCAAAATGGTTGGGTTTGTTCTAATATTTCTAAATCGAAGGCTTTGCCAAATTGCAAATATTCATTTTCTGAGAGCAATCCGTATTGAGCATGCTGAACAGCATAAAAAATTCCATCGATCCCAAGCTTCTTTACTTCTTCAATAAAACGAAGGGTCGTTTCCGTGATAACCTTAAGCCCGGATAATACTTCTTGTGGGTTTGTTCGTATCCAAATCAATAACTTTGATCGAGATGCCAAATTCTTAGCTTGGGAAAGCGGGCTGAAGATAGTTTGAATAATGGGTGTATCAGTGGGGATTTCGTCCTTAATCGTTTTCAGGCATTCTAATTGCTTTCCCAACCACCCTTTACGAGGATCAAGTGGATGGAGGGTTAACCAATCATCGGCACGTTGTATCGGAAAGTAAATATACTCGCGGGTGCCTTCTGTGGCTCCTTTCCATTCATCTTTAGCTCCCCAATCTTTCACACAAAAGGAGGATGCCGGTGTAACTTTTACGAAATCAAAATCATAATTTCTCTGAAATTCAATGGTCGATTTGGCTAATTGATAAGGGTCTTGGTCATCACCAGGAAAATGTCGCCAAAGGGAGATGGGTACCCGGTCAGGGGCTATGCCTTCCAAACATGCTTCAAGCCTTTCACGATGGTTCATTCTGCAATCTCCATATCAACATCATCATCGGGTTTATCTGTTTTTATTAATCTAAACGATGCAAAATCTCATTGAGTTCAGATTGTTCTTTTTCTTGTTGGTCAAGATAATTTTCCATAAATACCGAACGCCGCAATCGCAACGACATTGGTGCAACTTGCTTTAAATCTTCGATGAGCACTTCGCTTCTGCCATCCGCAGCTGCGTATGCCCTAGCAGCTTCGAATAGCGTAATTTCTGCCCGCATTGAATCAATGCCAAGCTTTTCAACCAAACGCAAACCCCAGCGAGCGACATCATTTGGTAATTCGACGCTTGGTAAGATTTCCCTTGCAGTTTGAATTTCTTGGCGAGCCAATTCCGTTTCAGCTTGATACTGCAGGAAAACTCGGCGAGGGTTGGTTAAATATGCTTGCACCCGCCGATACGCTTCCAATCGTTCGTTTTCCTTGCTCAATCCTCTTACGATAACTCTCAAACCAAAGCGATCCTGAATCTGAGGGCGTAAACTTCCTTCTTCTGGATTCATTGAACCAATCAAAATAAAACGAGAGCGATATGTTGCGGAAATAGGACCACGCCGCACGGTATAACTACCTTGCGCAGCAGCATCGAGCAAGGCATTGATGATATCGTCGCTGAGCATGTTGACTTCATCCACATATAATACATTCCGATCCGCTTGGGCTAAAATTCCGCGTTGTAAAACTAATCGCTGGTGTATAGCCGCCCGTTCATCAATTCCGCCAATCACATCTTCTAAACGGGCATTCAATGGAATCTCCACCAGCCGGGCTTGGTCCATGACCGCTAATGGTTTTCCTTCTCCATATTTTTTCGCACAATCGGGGCAAACCCCATCAATTCCCTGGGTCTCAATATCTTCCGGTAGGCAACCATAACGACATAAACTTCGTGGAACGAGGGGTAATAAATTCAATAATCCCCGCACGGCGGTTGTTTTTCCCGTTCCCCTGGGTCCAATCAGCAAGACGCCGCCCATGGCTGGATTAATTAAAGCTAACAATAACGCCAATTTCATTTCTTCCTGACCGACAATTGCCAGGAATGGATAGGGAATATTTTCAGCTAAACCTGCATCTCCATCCGTTGCAGAGGAGTGAATATTTTTCCCCGTCACTTGCTCGATTAAATCACGCAGAGATCGAATGGAAGATTGTTTAATCTCTCCGTTAATTCCTTCAGTATGCACAGAAGGATTTTTGTCTTGGATATTATTAATCAGATTTTCTTCCTCCGAACGAGCATTCCTATCTCGTTCTTCGATATCATCCCCAAAAGCATTCATGGTTAATCCAAATCTTCTTTTAAATCACCAAAATCTAAAGGTGGCATAAGATTAGGCGCGTCTTCTAAAACATCGAATGCCCCAATCGGTAAATCTGGCATCAAAGGGGGGAGTGGTACTATTGCCGGTGGACGAATTGGTTTGGGAATTTCTGGAGGAGCCAGACGTGGTTTTAGATAGCCAGATGAATGTTTTCGTAAAATCCGGGGTTCATCACTTAGCCAACCCACATAATGCCCATGTACAGAATAGACTTGTCTGGTGGGAGTTACCCATCCAATCCATTCCCCCTGACGATTAAATATATGGGGATAGATCAAAAATGCGGCTGCATCTCCACTCGTTGTGTAGATTACAATGATTTTTTTCTTCGTTGTTTGTGCTTCCATATCAACCTCACAGATATCAAGCGCTAACATCATTATACGTCAGATAACGATTAACATAAAAGTTCCAAAACATTACAACAATGATAGCAATAGCTAGAGCTATGTTATGCCCAAGAAATATATGATCTATAAAAGCAATACGAGGAAAAGACATTCGATCAAAAAACCAAATCAAACGTTTTTCTAAAAATGCAAATAAAGGAGTCCGTATACCAAGCCCAATGACATTGATAAATGCGAACATCATTAATTGGTGACGAATCGGTTTTGAGCGTGAATCTGGGTAGGTCCAATATCGATTCCAAATGAAATTACTGATAACCGCCATGGTAAAGGAAATCATGCTCGCATATACTGGTCGCATTAAATCAAAATGAACAAGTAAATTAAAAACACCGAAATCGATTATCGCGCCAATAATACCAACAACAGCAAATTTGATGAACCTTTGTCGTTCTTTTGGATTGGAAATTATGCTCATCCGATTAATTTCATCTTATATTTGAAATATTCGATAGTTTGTCTTAAACCATCTTCCAGTTTGACCTGTGGTTGCCATCCAAGAATATCTTTGGCTCTTTGGATATCCGGTTGTCTCCGTTGTGGGTCACCTTCCAGGCGTTGGGATGGTTCGAATTTTATCCCTGCTTGGTTACCAACAATTTGATTGATTAAATGAGCAAAATTTAAAATACTTGTTTCGTTCGGATTCCCTATGTTGACCGGATAGTGCTCATCCGAATAAAGTAATCGGACGATGCCATCAATCAAATCATCGACATAACAGAAACTTCGTGTTTGCGACCCATCTCCATAAACCGTTAATGGTTCATTTCGCAACGCTTGTTGGATGAAATTTGGCACCACTCTGCCATCATCTAAATGCATTCTTGGTCCATAGGTATTGAAAATACGTACGATCCGTGTATCTATTCCATGGAAACGATGATAGGCCATTGTCAATGCTTCCGCAAACCGCTTCGCCTCATCATAAACGGATCGGGTACCAATCGGATCAACATGTCCCCAATAACTCTCTCGCTGCGGATGCTCGAGTGGGTCGCCATAAATTTCACTCGTGGAAGCCAATAAATAACGGGCTTGATTTTTTCTGGCAACTCCGAGTGTATTGTGGGTGCCTAATGCCCCGGCTTTCATCGTCTGAATGGGCAAGTTAACATATCCATAGGGCGATGACGGATTGGGACTTGCGGGTGAAGCAAAATGCAGCACCGCATCGATTTTACCGGGCACAAAAATAAAATTAGACACGTCATGACGAATGAACGAAAAGCGATCATTTCCGGCCAGGTGAGCTAAATTATCCGGGCTTCCTGTTATAAAATTATCCATTCCAATGACTTCGTGTCCATCTGCTAATAAGCGATCACACAAATGCGATCCTAAAAATCCGGCTGCCCCGGTGATTAATATGCGCATTTTATCCACCATATCTTGAACTCCATACAACTTTGTTTACTAAACCATCTCCGGTTATCTGGCGAACCAGTACGGGTTGATTCTCTGCTGCGGAGGTATCAACAATATACAGGTTTCCTTGATAAATAACCGCTAATGCAAAAAAGCCACTATCACCCATTGGCTCAGGTGACCAAACCACTGTTTGGGGATCTAAGCCCGGCTGCCCTTCATTTGGAAATAAATCTTTCGAATTTGAACCATCTTGATCCATGACTACCAATTTATAACGGGAGGTTTCACTTTGATCCGGTATCAACGCTTGTAAATATGCCAATTGGTAAACAGATTCATTGCTGCTTTTTTGAATCCAAGGGGAAGCACTCGGGTAAGAAAACATTCCACTATTTTGTATCAAATGAAACACATTAGCTTGCTCGGTTGAAATCGCGCTCAGGGTAAAGATGCGCGATTCTTCTGCTGTTGCATGTTCTTGATCAGGGATGTGATCAATGGAATAGATGAATTTTCCATCTGGGCTCCAGGAAATCCCCGGCACCCAAGCCCATTCACTACCGGTTTGAAAAGGTGTAATAGGCAACAAGACATCCATCCCATTATCACTGTTCACTATTCCTACACCATCTGGTCGAGAAAAAGCAATTTCGCCCGTTTCATGATTGACAGCAAAATCCGTCCCCCACCAGCCATATACACCACCGGAATTGGTATCAATAATCGTTTTCCATTTATCGATCCAACCACTGGCACTAAATTCTACGCTCAATAAATTATTATTTGCCTGCCATCCCGGAGCAGTACTCCTGGGTTCTACGGTTGAAAAAACAATTTTTAAACTGCCTGTCTTCGGATACCAATCTGCAAAATGTACGACGTTAGTGATCTTCAAATTGATAATTTTAATTGGTTTGTCAAAATCAACCAGATGAGCAGCCCATAATGAGTTGATTTGTTCATCCTTTGTTTCACGCCTCGTAAACAATAACCATTCCCCGTCTGGAGATAAACGAAATACCCGACCATCTAAATCACCGCTACTCACAACCAAAATCCGATTCGCCGTGTTACCATCAATAATCCAGGCATTACCCCCTAAAATATACGCAATCCTTCCGGGTACATCATAGGTGATAAAAGGCTTTTGAATACCCACCATCATAATTTGCGGCACCGCTTCTTTTGTGATGACACCTTCATTTATTGGTGTCTTTGAAACTTCAACTCCATCTTCATATAAATGTCGATAGGTAATTTCTTTTTCCCCATTCGTCCCTTTTTGAGCCAGCAAGGTGACATTTTCCGGCAATGATTCGGTTTGGACAATCTTTTGCTCAAAAGGAATCACTTCTTTTTCAACAGAAAATTCTTCCTTCACCCGGATGACACGGATCGTGATTGGTTTATCGATTATCGTATTGAGGTCCGGTTCTACACGGTCAAGCGTGCCTAATGAGATATGGGCTGTATCCAAAGCTTGTCGGATGGTTTGTTCAGGAGGAAGATTAACAGCTATGCTTTTATTATCTGCATATATTTCCACATGCATCAATGGCACAGTGCCCTCCTGCTTTCCACAAGCGGATAAGCCTAATGACATAGACCAGAAAATCATAAAAGTCAGAATTATTCTATAGAATAGTTTTTTTTGCATTTCACTTATTCAACAAAACCTAATTCTTCTTACCCTTAATAATCATCACTCCGTTCTGTATTTCAATACTATCCATTTGATAATTTTCCCCTAATCCTTGTAATTGCTCCTCAAATGCATCTTTCATTTCCTGTTTCAGAGAATCAATTAGATCCTGTGGAATGTTGAATGGGCCAATTTTTGCGCTCAGGACATCAAATTGCACAACATTGCTTTCTAGGTAAGGTTTGATGATCAATTCAGCTTGAACAGACATATTTGCTTGGTCAACATCTCCTAAGACTCGAATTTGGCTATCTCGCAAATAGATTTGTACATGATGAACCGGATACTGTGCATTTTCTTGCAACTTCATGGAAACATACGATGTCAGTTGTTGTTCCGTTATTTCAATTTGAAAATCGCCACCATGGGGAATATTCAATACATTCTTCTCTATATTCGACTCTAAGGTTTGTGCTGATTGCGTGGTCACCGCAATTGTCTCTGCTGGCTTATCCCCGTAAAAACCAGGTAATTTACAGGCAAGCGCCAAAATCAGCATAATTAGTAGTACAATCCAAGTATGGTTTTTCATAATAATATTTACCTTTCAATTTTACAACAGCACATTGTATCATAGCATGAATGATGCCACACCATTCCAGGATTCAAACTCACTAATTGGGTTGGTTGAAGCATTATTGTTTGCCTCACCACAACCCTTGTCAATCTCACAATTATCGAATGTATTGGGGATTTCAGGGGAAGAAACAGTTAAGCTGCTTACCCAACTTGAATCAGAATATATCCACTCCAATCCACCTCGTTATCTACGCCTGCAAAAGTTACATGACCGGTATCAGTTGACTACTGCTGCAGAAATCGCTCCAGCGGTAGAAAAGTTATTAGGGTTAGAATCGAGTGGACGTTTGAGTCAAGCCGCACTAGAAACGCTGGCAGTGATTGCTTATCGTCAGCCAATTACCCGCCCACAAATCGATGCGATTCGGGGAGTAAATAGTGATGGCGTTTTAAATACATTACTTCGCAAAGGCTTGATCCAAGAGTTAGGACGATCAGAAGCACCAGGTCGACCCATCCTTTATGCAGTAACCACCGAATTTTTACAATATTTCGGATTGAACTCCGTGGATGATTTACCGCAATGGAACGAGACCGAAACGGAAAAGACATCTTCAATAGGAATAAACTATACGAATGACACATCAAGTTAGCCAAGGCGAATTGGGAAAATAACATCATGGAAGAAAGAGTTCAGAAAATTTTAGCTCGGTCAGGTTATGGTTCGCGACGGGAATGTGAAACTTTTATTTCACAAGGACGAGTAAAAGTAAATGGGAGAGTGATTAAATTAGGAGACAAAGCAGACGCCCAGACCGATCAAATTACATTTGATGATCGACCTGTACAGGTGCAAACAACTTTTGTCTATATTGCACTTTATAAACCACGGGGTGTCCTCTCTGCCGCTTATTCACCAGAGGGTAGAAAAACCGTTTGCGATCTGGTTGATATACCAACTCGATTATATCCGGTTGGAAGATTAGACATTGACAGTGAAGGATTAATCTTGCTCACAAACGATGGTGAATTAGCCAATCTAATTACCCATCCTCGCTATGGACATGAAAAAGAGTATCGTGTCCTTGTGGCAAAGAAACCCGATGAGGAACAAATCAATAACTGGCGTCGAGGGATTGTACTTACCGATGGCTATAAAACTCAGCCAGCAGAAGTGAAAGTTGACACCATCGTTGGGAAAGGAGCTTGGCTTAGGATTGTTTTAAGAGAAGGCAGAAAAAGACAAATTCGAGAAACAGGTGCTTTACTTGGATTACCTGTGGTTCGAATAATCCGGGTAAGGATTGGCGATGTCTATTTAGGACTTTTAAAACCTCGCCAATGGAGATATTTAACCCAAGCTGAAATCAATTCACTTAAGCAATTAAAGACAAATTCAAACTTGCCCAATCCAAAAAGACGTTAACTTTTCAAGGTCATTTGATACTATTTTATTTTCAGGATAGAATCATTTTATAAAACCAATCAGGAGTATAAACGCTTTTATGTCGCTCACTTCCTCAGAATCACTTCCTACCTTGAATAAAACAGAAGATCAAACTTCTTCTTTATCGAATATAAAAAAATGGGAAATCATTCTCTTTTCTTTGATTGTCGGATTAGCGATACTTTCGCGTTTATATATGCTCGGCGCGCGAGTGATGAGCCATGATGAAACTTCGCATGTGTATTTTTCCTGGCTGCTCGAACAAGGGCGTGGCTACCGGCATGATCCAATCACCCATGGACCCTTACAATTTCATTTACTCGCTCTTTCCTATTTTCTTATTGGCGATAGTGACTTTTCCGCCCGCCTTCCGGCAGCGTTATTAAGTATTGCCACAGTTGCTTTCATGTGGAATTACCGACGTTATTTTGGTAAAGTTGGTGCATTAATCGCAGCATTTTTATTATTGATATCCCCATATATTCTCTATTATGGACGTTATGCGCGAAACGAAGCCTTCATTGGTTTGTTCGCCGTTTTATTATGGTGGAGCCTACTGAATTACTTACAAAACCCGCAACCAAAATATCTAATCTATGTCACCATTGCCACCGTTTTGCACTTTACTTCTAAAGAAACAGCATTTATTTATACTGCGCAAGTATTGCTTTTTTTGGCTCTCTATCTCTCGAATTCCATTGCCAGTAAACCATGGCAAATCAAAGCTTATCGAAAATTCTTCTTTTCTGCGATTGTAGTTTCATTAATCTTTATTATTATCGGCATTGGGGTGATTGGCATCATAAAAGCTTCTAACCCGATTGTCAATCAACAGACAGACTCCACTCCAGCCCAAACCACTACATCTCCTTTGAACATCGGGAATGGCATTGTCGCAATTGGCGCGGTTGGATTACTTTTTGCTATCTATTTAGTTTTGCGCGGTTATGGGTGGAATAAGTTGAAAGAAGAACCCTCATTCGATCTAGCAATCCTAATCGGGACATTCGTCCTTCCAATGCTTGCGCCATTTCCGGTCAAAATTTTAGGGCACAATCCCATTGATTATTCCACAACAAGCAGTATTGTCTTCACGGGAATTTTTGTAGGTTTATTTACGGTTTTGGCGATAATCATCGGTTTATTATGGAAACCGAAAATCTGGCTAGTTAATTATGCGATTTTCTATTCTATTTTTATCATTTTTTATACAACCATTTTTACGAATGGATTTGGAATTTTCACTGGTCTCGTAGGAGCCTTGGGCTATTGGCTCGAACAACAGGGGGTTAATCGTGGCAGCCAACCTTGGTATTATTACGCCTTTGTACAAATCCCGATTTATGAATACTTACCAGCGATAGGGGTTCCATTTGCAGCATTGTATTACACCATTAAGAGTGGAAAAAAATCGGACACAATCGAAGTTGAGATTAATAACGAGGACTCCACATATGATAACCATTCCTTAACCAATACGGATCATCTGGTCTTTTGGTTTTTTCTCTTTTGGTCTGTAACAAGCCTGCTGGCATTTTCAATCGCCGGAGAAAAAATGCCTTGGTTAACCTTCCATATCACCCTGCCGATGATACTCTTAACCGCCTGGGCGCTTGGTAAAGTAGTTACCTCGATACATTTTCAGCAATTAATATATGGCAAGGAAAAGTATTTTCTTATCTCATTCACAGTGTTTCTGATATCCACTATAATGAGTTTTTATTTATTGTTTGGAAATACCCCTCCCTTTCAAGGCAAAGAATTAAATCAATTACAAGCGACAACTTCTTTTTTGAGTGCGCTTGTTTTTATGGTCGGTTCAGGATGGTATTGCGCTTATCTATCACGCTTTTGGGAATGGAGTGAATCATTACGAATTATCACTATCGTAATTTTTGGAATACTCTCTCTATTTACCATTCATACGAGTACCCAAGCTGCCTTTGTGAACTATGACAATGCAACAGAATTTCTTGTTTACGCGCATAGCGCTCGAGGACCGAAAGATGTTTTAGCTCAAATAGAAGAAATTTCCCGCCGAACAACGGGAGGGCTAGGGATTAAAGTCGCTTATGATAATGAAACAACTTATCCATTTTGGTGGTATTTACGTAATTACCCCAATCAAGTGTATTATGAACAAAATCCAACTCGCGAATTGCGTGATGCTCCAATTATTTTAGTGGGTGAGGAAAATTATGGCAAACTGGAACCAGTTGTTGGACAAGCCTATTATAAATTCGACTACATTCGATTATGGTGGCCCAACCAAGATTACTTTGATCTCACCTGGCAAAGGATAAGCGATGCAATACGCAACCCGCAAATGAGACAAGCATTATTAAATATTTGGCTTTACCGTGACTACACCCTGTATGGTCAACTCACGAATAAAGATATGAGTTTAACCAATTGGTATCCATCCAGTCGCATGCGGATGTACATCCGAAAAGATATTGTCTCACAGTTATGGAATTATGGTAGTGTTCCAGTAGAATCCAATGTCCCAGCCGATCCATACGAAGGGAAACAATTAAAAATCGAAGCGGATAAAATCATCGGGTCAGCTGGAACGGAACCAGGACAATTTCAACACCCGCACGATCTCGCCATTGCCAAAGACGGATCTTTATATATTGTTGATACCGATAATAATCGCATCCAACATCTTTCCCCAGATGGAAAGGTTTTACAAGTTTGGGGCAATTTTGGAGATAGTACAACTTCAGAGACACCTGGTGGGACGTTCAATCAACCCTGGGGAATTGCAATTGATCATAATGGTTTTATCTATGTTGCGGATACATGGAATCATCGCATCCAAAAATTTACCGAAGACGGTAAATTTGTAAAAATGTGGGGATACTTTGGTCAAGGTGAATCGCCAACCGCTTTTTGGGGTCCCCGCGATATTGCTATTGATAACCAAAACCGCTTATTCATCTCTGATACTGGAAATAAGCGGATCGTTGTATTTGATTCGGAGGGTAATTATTTATCCTCTTTTGGACAAGCTGGTATGCAACCAGGCGAATTTGATGAACCAGTTGGTTTAGCATTTGCTCCAAATGGTCAATTGTATGTTGCTGATACATGGAATCAGAGAGTCCAGGTGTTTTCGATTGATGAGAATCTCAATTTCTCATTTGTAACAAGTTGGGACATCTATGGTTGGTATGGCCAATCTTTAGATAATAAACCTTACATCGCGATAGACCAAAATAACCATGTGTTTGTAACCGATCCCGAAGCCTATAGAATTCTAGAGTTTACTGGAGAGGGAAATTTCATTCGCTATTTTGGAGAATTCTCTCAAGGAGCAGATGGATTTAACCTACCCACTTCGATAGCGATCGATCAGAATGGAGGACTTTGGATTAGTGACACTGGAAATAGCAGAATCATGCATTTCACCCTGCCTTAAAGCTATAATAAATAGTGGAGCAAGCTATTGCTTACATTAATAAAAAATCATGCCTAGAGGAGTAAAACGGAGTAGTAGCACATGAAAATCCATGAATACCAAGCAAAACAAATATTTTCACGTTATGGCATCCCTATCCCAAGAGGCAGGGTTGCCTCTTCTGCAGATGAAGCCAAACAAATCGCAGAAGAGTTAGGTGGAAAAGTTGTTATCAAATCCCAAGTATTAGTCGGTGGACGTGGAAAAGCGGGGGGTATTCGTCTGGCTAAAAATCCAAGCGAGGCAGAAGAATTAGCCGCCCAAATTTTGTCCATGGAAATCAAAGGACTTCCCGTTCGAAAAGTGCTTGTAGATGAAGCCGCCAATATCGAAACAGAAATTTATTTAGGGATTACCAATGACCGCGCTGCCCGTCGTCCAGTGATGATGGCATCTGCCGCTGGTGGGGTTGAGATAGAAGAAGTTGCACGGGTTGCTCCTGAGAAAATTATCAAGGTTCATATTGACCCACTCTTAGGCCTTCGAGACTACCAAGCTCGCGATATAGCTGCCGGGATCGACTTGCCCCGCGATTATTGGAAATCTTTTATCGCTATTGCCCATGGCCTCTGGAAGACGTATCTGGATTCAGACGCAACATTAGCAGAGATTAACCCACTGGTTATCACCTCTGATATGAAGCTCATTGCGCTAGATGGGAAAATGGTTATCGATGACAACGCCCTTTTCCGCCATCCGGAATTTGCAGAAATGCGTGACCTTGATGCAGAAGCACCGTTGGAAACCGAAGCTCGTAAATATGGTTTATCTTACATTAAACTAGAAGGAGACATTGGCTGTCTGGTTAATGGAGCTGGTTTAGCAATGACCACAATGGATATCATCAAACTATATGGCGGAGAACCAGCTAATTTTTTGGATATTGGTGGCGGTGCAAGCGCCGAAAAAGTCACAGCTGCATTAAGAATTATCCTCAGCGACAATAATGTCAAAGCAGTTTTATTAAACGTATTTGGTGGTATCACCCGCTGTGACGAAGTAGCTCATGGAATAATCAGTGCACTCAATGAAATTCAACCCAAAATCCCAATGGTCATACGGCTGGTAGGGACAAACGCGGAGGAAGGGCAGGCTATACTTGCCAATGCTAAAATGATAACAGCCCAGACATTGGTTGAAGCTGCGCAAAAAGCTGTTGCTGTCTCAAAAGGAGGTGTGGCATGAGCATTTTAATCAATCGTGATACTCGTTTAGTCGTCCAAGGAATTACCGGTAATGAGGGAATGTTCCACACCCGTCAAATGGTAAATTATGGCACAAATGTTGTCGCAGGAGTGACCCCCGGAAAAGGTGGAGAATGGGTGCTCGATGGAAAAATCCCCGTCTTTGACTCAATGAAAATCGCCGTAGAGGCTACTGGTGCCAATACAAGCATTATCTTTGTCCCGGCTCGTTTTGCATCCGATGCCATCTATGAAGCTGCCGATGCGGGAATCTCTCTCATCGTTTGTATAACCGAAGGTATACCAGTTCAGGATATGATGCGGGTGCGCAGTTATCTTGATCAAAAACAATGTCGCCTGGTTGGACCGAATTGTCCGGGTCTGCTTTCACCAGGACAATCCAAAGTTGGTATTATCCCTGGCGATATTGCAATTGCGGGGAATATTGGTGTTGTATCCCGATCTGGAACATTAACATACGAAGTGCTCTATGCTTTAAAACTCAATCACCTCGGTGTTAGTACTTGTGTGGGTATAGGTGGTGATCCAATAAATGGAACAGATTTTATCGATGTTTTATCCATGTTCGAAGGGGATCCCCACACCGAAAAAGTAGTGATGATTGGTGAAATTGGCGGTAATGATGAAGAACGCGCCGCAGAATATATATCATCGAAAATGACGAAACCAGTCGTTTCTTTCATTGCCGGTCAAACCGCTCCACCAGGAAAAAGGATGGGGCATGCTGGTGCGATTATTGAAGGCGGAAGCGGAACCGCCAAAGACAAAATCCGTGCGTTGCAACAAGCTGGGGTCAAGGTAGCCCGTCATCCTGAGGAAATCCCCCATTTATTCTAAATAATGAACACCAAATCGACCGGTTTATTAATGAGCCGGTCGATTTGGTGTGAAGTTGTCTTGTCGAAAATTACATGTGTTCTTCGACGTATTTGACAGCATCACCTACAGTGACGATCTTTTGGGCATCCTCGTCGGAAATTTGTCCACCAAATTTATCCTCAAATGCCATGATCAATTCCACAAGGTCAAGTGAGTCGGCTTCTAAATCTTCCCGAAAACGAGCTTCCATGGTCACCTTTGATTCATCCACCCCTAGCAGTTCAACGATAATTGCTTTGATTTGTTCAAATGTATCGGACATGAACAATTTCTCCTCTATCAGATTTTGGGCAATTGTATTACCAGCTTGAAATCTGTCAAGTCTTTAAAATTGACAGTTCCCGCTCAGACTGGTAAGATACTTCAAACAAATGGAACACTCATTTATGAAAAAAGTTACGCCAATCACACAACGAAAAACAGATCATATCCGAATTAACTTAGAAGAAAATGTTCAATCGGGTTTAACTACAGGATTGGAACATTATCACTTTGTTCACCAAGCATTACCAGAGCTCAATCTGGAGGATATCTCCCTAACCACCGGTTTCTTCGGGAAAAAACTTTCTGCTCCCCTACTGATTTCTTCAATGACTGGGGGAAGTGACCAAGCAGCGAAAATTAATATGACGTTGGCTGAAGCAGCGGAACAAGAAAATATTGCTCTTGGTTTGGGCTCCCAACGCGCTGCTATCGATCATCGGGAACTTGCTGCAACCTATCAAGTGCGCAAAGTCGCTCCACACACTTTACTATTTGCAAATCTTGGAGCGATTCAATTGAATTATGGGTATGGGGTCGATGAATGCCAGAGGGCAGTCGAAATGATCGAAGCGGATGGATTGATATTACATTTAAATCCATTGCAGGAAGCTCTCCAACCAGAAGGAAATACCCATTTTAAAGATCTGAGTAGAAAAATTGAACTGGTCTGTAAATCTTTGCCTGTGCCAGTTGTCGTAAAAGAAGTTGGTTGGGGGATTTCAAAGCGGGTTGCCCAATTATTGATCGATTCAGGAGTAGCGGCAATCGATGTCGCTGGTGGAGGTGGTACATCCTGGTCGCAAGTGGAAATGTACCGCGCTCAAACAGAACAACAAGCGCTCATAGCTGCAGATTTTATTGAGTGGGGAATTCCAACCGCTGAATCCATTCTTCAGGTTCGGGAAGTGCATTCAACTATCCCGCTCATAGCCTCTGGTGGCATTCGAAATGGGATTGATATTGCGAAATGTATCGCATTAGGTGCAAATTTAGGTGCTATGGCAAGCCCATTTCTAAAGGCAGCTGTAAAATCAGTTGATGATGTTGTCCTAACCATTCAAACGATTAAAAAAGAAATTCAAATTACCATGTTCGCCTGCGCTGCGAACGACATTGCTTCGTTACAATCCATCCCTTTGGTGAGAAAATAAAAAATGACCAAAACAGAATTACTCCAAACCATTCGGAATAGTATTGAACAATCCTTGCAAACCACGCTCCAGGAAATAAATCAAAATGGGTATGAAGAATATTATTCAATGCTGGCTTATCACATGGGCTGGATTGGTGAAGGGGCTGGAGAAAAAGCAAGTGGGAAACGAATTCGACCATCATTATTGATTTTGGTTACAGCGGCAAATCGATCGGATTGGAAGATAGCCCTTCCTTCCGCAGTTGCTGTGGAATTAGTTCATAACTTCTCATTGATCCATGATGACATAGAAGATAATAGCCAATATCGGCGTGGTAGACTTACGGTTTGGTCTAAATGGGGTCTCGCTCAAGGGGTTAATGCCGGTGATGCAATGTTTACCTTAGCACATTTAGCCATCCAAAAATTATCCGAGAGCCTACCCTGTGAAATTGTCTATCAATCCACAAATTTATTATTAAATACCTGCCTTCATTTAACAAAAGGACAATTCCTTGATATCGACTTCGAGCAACGTGCAGTTGTATCGATTGAGGATTATTGGACAATGATTGAAGGGAAAACTGCCGCACTTTTTTCTGCCTGTGCTCAGCTTGGTGCAATTGCAGCGCAATGTGACCCAGATGTTGTGAAACACTATCAAAATTATGGAAAGGCTTTGGGTTTAGCGTTTCAAGTTGTGGATGACATTTTAGGAATATGGGGAGACGAGGCAATGACTGGTAAATCAACAGCCAGTGACCTTTGCTCAGGGAAGAAAACCTTACCGGTGTTATTGGGATTACAAAATGATTCTACTTTTGCAAAACGTTGGCACAGAGGCAATATTCAACCACAGGAAGCTAAACATTTAGCAAATTTACTTACCGAAGAGGGTATATTAGAAGCCACACAAAAAGAAGCGGATCGATTAACCGAGTTGGCACTAGCCGAACTTACCTCTGCTCAACCAAAAGGCTTAGCAGCTGAGCTCCTTTACGATATCACAAATCAGTTATGTCAAAGGCAAAAATAAATAAAATCAAGATAATTAAACAAATTCTCTAAAAACCACATTCCCCAATAAATATGCTCGGGGAGTTAAACGTAATCTCTTTTGTTCCGCCTCCACCCATTCGAGCAAACCTTTATTAATGAGCTCTTGGATTTTATCCCCAAATATCAAAGTCAGATCTTTGCCAAACCGCTGATAAAAATCATTCACTCCCACCCCTTCAATTAACAATCTTAATCCAAGCATAAGAGTATCATTCATTTCTTCACTCTTTGTAACATAATGAGATTCAATTGTAGCTGGTGAAAGTGGAAACTCAAGCGGATACCCTTGATTTATTTTTTTTATATACACATCAGGATGGTAAACATTAGCTATGCGCATATTATTGAAAAATCCATGCGCTCCTGCGCCAAAACCGAAATATGGAAGATTCTTCCAATATTGCAGGTTATGCCTACATGTCAATAAATTACCTTCCGTATCCCGTTTAGCCCAATTTGAGATCTCATAATGTTCATAATGATTTTGATCTAACAAATCACATGCTAGCTCATAACAATCTGCTGCCAGATCATCATCAATATCGGATATTTTGCCTTTCTTCAGCCATTCGCCAAATACAGTGCCAGGCTCAATGGTTAGTCCGTATAAGGATAAATGTTCTACATCCAATTGTAGTGCTGCGAACAATGTTTTTTCCCAATCGTTTATCGATTGGTCTGGTAAACCAAACATTAGGTCGAGATTAATTTGCGAAAATCCTGCTCTACGTGCCAATTCCACTCCTTCAATGATTTGTTGGATGTTATGGATCCGTCCTAACAATTTTAATTCCTGATCATTGAAGGATTGCGCACCTAAACTTAACCGATTGACACCTAATTGGTAATAACCCTTTATCTTTTCAAAATCAATTGTTCCAGGATTTGCCTCCAGTGTAATTTCAGGTGGACTCGCTAAATGGAAATTTTGATGGATCTGATTCAAAATTTGCTCGCTGAGTTCGATTGAAAGAAGTGAAGGCGTACCACCACCAAAATAAATCGTGTGAATGAGAACATCCTCAGGGCAATATGATCCCATCCATTTAATCTCACGACAAACAGCCTTGACATAATCCTGCATTAAGTAATCTATGCCACTATACGTGTTGAAATCACAATAACGACAGCGCCTTTCACAAAAAGGGATATGAATATAGATGCTCGTCTTTTTCACAAGTATGAGTATATCATTAGGCGCCGATAATTTCCCCTTTACCAATCGATTAAGGCTGGTATAATGCTCTCCGTCTAAGTAAAAACATTGGTGCATATTTATCTATGACTGTTGAAAAATCATCAAAACCGACTAAAGTATGTCCAACTTGCGGGACGCGTGTTCCTGAAAACGCTACTCGCTGTCTCGTTTGCGGAACCAACTTTGCCGCTCCAGAACATACTGTAGCAAATAAACCGATCCAAGGTAGTCGTATGCCAGAGGTGACCCTTACACTCCCGGCTGCACTTGGTTTCTTAGCATTATTTTTGGCAATTGGGGCGGGTTTAGTATACTTTGCTTTACAAAAAAGTGGACAGGTTATCGAACCAACCCAAACACCTACGATCACTTTTACGGTAACGCCAACTTTAACTGCGACACCCTTTACCCCTACCGCGACAAATACACCTGAACCCAGCCCCACTCCCTTTACCTACAAGGTAGCCTCTGGTGATACCTGTTCTTCAATCGCCTTTGCTTTTAAAGTTTCGATCCAAAGCATCGTTTTACTCAATAATTTACCTGCCACGTGTGATACGTTATATGTTGGGCAACCTCTTTTAATACCACAACCCACACCAACTCCAACTCCTTATCCAACTGCCACATTGAGCGCTGCCGAAGCTACCGAAGCAGCATGCACTAAAATTGAATATACTGTTCAAGACAACGACACATTAAGTTCGATTTCAGCGAATTATGCGGTTCCCATCGCAGTCTTAAAATCCTATAATGGTTTGGTCAACGACACCGTTCGTTCAGGCCAGTCAATTATTATTCCACTTTGTGAACGGATGGGCACCCCTGGGCCGACACCTACCTTCACCCCCCCACCGCCGTATCCAGCTCCGAATCTGTTATTACCTGCCGATGGTGCCTCTTTTACTTTAGCCGATCAAACAGTGACCTTACAATGGGCATCCATTGGTACTTTACGTGAAAACGAAGCCTACCAAGTCACGGTTATGGATGTCACGGAGGGGAATGAGCGAAAGCTAATTGCCTATGTCACCGATACCAAATATATTATTCCAACTAGCTTCCGTCCCTCCGACACGAAACCCCATATTATCCGCTGGTGGATAACGACAGTTCGCCAGATAAGCACCGATGATAACGGTAATCCAGTTTGGGATATCGCTGGAGCTTCCAGTGTGCAACGTGACTTTAGCTGGAGCGGTGTTGGCGGCACACCTTCCCCATAAATTTTCGCCCCGCATAGTCATTCGTAATTTATAAAATAACACCCACAGAACTCTTCTGTGGGTGTTATAGCTTTAACAACCGCGTTCTTGCTCGCTTTCTTCTCTCAGTTTTACACCCAGTTGTTGTTCCACCATCTGTTCTAACATATTTGTGGTTACCGATTTCGGTCTTTCAATAGGTGCCCCTAACGCTCTTGCCCAAACCGTATTTGCAGTCACTCCAAGTAATCGGCTGACCCCAAATAGTACTGTGTAAAAACCACCTGGTCCATTTCCATCGCCATCGAGAACGCCAAAATGATGTTGAATCGCGCCACTGATCGCGTCTACATTTGGCCATGGATCCTTGGCTTTGCCTTGTTGGATAAGGACTTGAGGCACCACTTCATATACCAATTTTGCTAACCGGAAGAGGTCATCTTGTGGAAAATATTTTTCACCAAATTCTAGTTGGACGGTAAAACGCGGATCCGTCTTTCGTAACACCGCATGACCATACCCTGGAATAACTTTCCCGGACTGAAGTGTCTGCCAGGCATATTCTGCAAGCTGCTCTTTTGTGGGAACACCATTGAATTTCTGATACACTTCCAAGAGCCATTCCATCGCTTCTTGATTAGCGCGGCCATGCAATGGGCCTGCTAACCCATTCATCCCTGCAGAAGTTGAATAATATATATCGGAGAGAGCTGATGAAACCAGATAAGTTGCGTGAGCGCTGACATTGCCACTTTCATGATCAGAATGGATCATAAAATATAATCGGGAAAGATCATAATAGTTTGGATCTTCCACACCAATCATGTGCCCGAAGTTCGCTGCCCAGTCTAATTCATCCTTTGGCTGAACAATTTGTCCTTGTCGAAATTTATAGTTATAAATAAAGGCTGCGATTGCAGGTGCTTTTGCAGTGAGGTTTAAACTATCTTCTAGCATTGCATCCCAATAATCCTCTTTCTTCATTCCTTCATCGTAGCGCCTTGCAAAGATGGAAGTGCCTTGTAAAGCTAAAATACCCATCGAAAAGAGCGTCATTGGGCTGGTTGTTTTTGGCATCGAGCGGATAACCTCATAAACTTGTTGCGGAACTTCTTGGCGTTTTTTCCATTCTTTCTCCACTTCCATAGCTTCATCGTAACTTGGTACCCGTCCAACGAGTAATAAATAATAGATTCCCCCGCTAAATGGGATATCATCACCGGGACGTTTTGGCAATAATTCCAATAATTCTTGAATTTTATATCCACGTAATCTGATGCCTTCGTTCGGATCGACACAAGAAATATCTGTTACGAGTGCTTTGACATCTCTCATACCACCCAAGATTTGGGCCATACTTACCTCGGCAACTTTAAAAGTACCATACTCTTTCACCAATTTTTGGAGTCTGGCACGCCAGCTGGGTAATTGTTGAGCAATCTGTTCTTTGAGGTTCATTTTATTCTCCAGGGTTATGATAAGTTTAATTTGGCAATATTATCTGCGACACCAGCAGCAGATACTCTCAACATATTCATCTCATCCTCTGTCAATTTATATTCAATGATTTTTTCCACCCCATCTCTTCCCAATTGAACAGGTACACCAAAATAAATATCCTTCAATCCATATTCCCCCTGTAAGTAAGCCGCTGCAGGTACAATGAGATGTTTATTTTTTAAGATCGCACATACCATTTGGGTAACGGAAATTCCAGGAGCATAAAAAGCGCTGCCCATTTTGAGTAAACTGACTATCTCTCCGCCACCTTTCCGGGTTCTATCGACGATTTCATGTAATTTTTGTTGGGGTAAAATTTCATCCAACGGAATTCCAGCAACATTCGAGATATGGGTGAGCGGTACCATATCATCACCATGCCCACCCATTACATAACAATGAACATTTTCAACACTCACCCCGAGTTCTTGGGCAACAAAAGTACGCATACGAGTTGAATCTAAAATGCCTGCTTGCCCGACCACTCGCTGGGAAGGCAACTGGGTGACTTTCATGGTCAGGTAAGTCATTACATCAAGAGGATTGGTTAAGACAACATAAATAGCGTTGGGAGAATATTTAATTGTATTGAGAGCCGCCTGACGGACAATTTCTGCATTGGCAAACAATAAGTCGTCCCGGCTCATGCCCGGTTTACGCGGCATGCCCGCCGTAATCACTATCACGTCCGAACCTTCCGTAGCTTGATAATCATTGGAGCCCACGATGGAAATATCCTTTCCCAAGATAGGCATTGCTTCCAACAAATCAAGCGCTTTTCCTTGCGGTAGACCTTCAACCACATCAACCAAAACAATATCTGCCACTTCGCGCTCTGCCAACCAATGAGCAGTGGTCGCCCCGGTCATTCCGGCTCCAACAATGGATACTTTATTCCTCATCGCAATCCTCCATTCTTAGTATGCAATAAATTTTTACTACTGCTGGTATGCCTTTTTGGATAAAGGGGAAAATTTCCTTCGGAACATCCTTTATTAGTTCCATACCCTTGCTTCTATGCAGTAGAATATGTTTTATTTAATCTGTTCTTGCATGACATGCTCTTGCAAATAATGAATTGCTCGCATTGCAGCAGCTGCACCCATTCCCGCAGATGTAATCACCTGTCTGTAAGTAGGATCGGCTGCTTCACCAGCAGCAAAAACACCTTCGACATTCGTTTGCATTAATCGATCCGTGAGAATGTACTTACCCGAATCCATTTCAAGCTGGCCTTCGAAAAGTTGCGTATTTGGAGCATGCCCGATAAACACAAAAACACCATCAATAGGTTGTTTCCACTCTTCTCCAGTCACCACATTTTTAAGTTTTACTTCTTTGACTGCATCATCACCAATAATTTCAGTCAAGACAGTGTTTAAAATGAATTTAATTTTGGGGTTTTCTTTCGCTCGTTTTTGTAAGATCGTTCCTGCCCGCAGTGCATCTCTGCGGTGTACGATCGTCACGCTTTTTGCGTACCGTGTTAGAAATATACCTTCTTCCAGTGCACTATCACCACCGCCAACAACAATGACATCTTTATCTTTGAAAAACCAGCCATCACATGTTGCACAATAGGATACGCCTTTACCAGTAAGTTCTTTTTCCCCAGGAACGTTTAAGTGTAATGAGGATGCACCTGTAGCAATAATTAACGTTTCGGCTCTGTAAACCTTGTTATAAGTTACCACTTCAAATGGACGTTGCTGAAGTTTCACTTCTGTTGCAGAATCAAACTCGATTCTGGCACCAAATTTTTCTGCTTGTTTCTGAAACAATTCAACCAATTCTGTCCCCCCTACCCCTTCCGGGAAACCTGGATAATTTTCAACCAGGTAAGTTAGCGAGACCTGCCCACCTAATTCCATGCCTGCTAGTACAACTGGATTCAGGTCTGCGCGCGCAGCATAAATAGCAGCGGCCAAACCAGCTGGTCCTGAGCCAATAATCAAAACTTTTACATGTTCCGTATCTGAGGATGTTGAAGGATTGTTTGAATTGAATCCACTTAAATTAAAAGCCATAGTCCTATCCTTATAAATAAATTCTCAACCTATCGTTTGATGCACGAGTCTCAAAAATAGTTACAATCATTATGTCATTTTGATGATAATCATCGTATTATACACAAAAAAGCTATCCTTAAATAGGATAGCTTTTTTCATTTTTTTATAAGGAATTTTTAGGCTGGCAAGGTAACTTTAGGTAAGTCTGCCATCGCTCGGTGGATCTCTTCTTCGGGATAAACGAAGTCATCCAGTTTCCCTTCAAGATATGCTTGATAAGCAGACATATCGAAGTTTCCATGTCCGGAAAGGTTGAACAAGATAACTCGTTTTTCGCCCTTTTGTTTAGCATCCAAAGCTTCATCGATGGCAGCGCGAATTGCATGAGCACTCTCGGGTGCCGGGATAATCCCTTCAGCTCGGCTGAATTGTAGAGCAGCATCAAAGGTAGCCAATTGTTTAACCGCGACCGCATCAATGTATCCTGCTTTATACAACGCACTGACACTTGGAGACATTCCATGATAACGTAAACCGCCTGCGTGGATTGGCGCTGGCATAAAGGTGTGCCCAAGAGTATACATTTTCATTATTGGCGCCATGCGTGCAGAATCCCCATAATCAAATGCATAAACACCACTTGTCAATGAAGGGGTTGCGGTTGGTTCCACTGCCAATAAACGTGTCTTTTTACCCTCCTTCAAGTTCATCCGTAAGAACGGATAGGCAATACCAGCAAAGTTAGACCCACCGCCAACACAACCAATGACCACATCAGGATATTCACCAGCCAAATCCATTTGCATCAATGCTTCTTCACCAATGACAGTTTGATGCAACAGAACATGATTTAACACGCTGCCCAGGCTATATTTTTTCTTTCCGCCAGAGGTAGCAGCCACCTCAACAGCTTCAGAGATCGCGATCCCTAAAGAACCCGGGGAATTTGGATCTTTTTCGAGAACCGACCGTCCAAAATTGGTTAAGTTCGTTGGAGAAGCAAAGACTTTAGCGCCAAAGTTTTGCATCATGATCCGCCGATAAGGTTTATTATCGTACGAAACCCGTACCATATATACTTCCAAATCGAGGTTAAAGAAATTGCACGCTAACGCCAGTGCAGACCCCCACTGTCCAGCACCGGTTTCTGTGGTCAATGCGTGAACGCCAGCTACTTTGTTATAAAAAGCCTGTGGAATCGCAGTATTGGGCTTATGACTTCCTGCAGGGGAAACTCCTTCATACTTATAGTAAATATGCGCAGGAGTATCTAAGGCTTTTTCCAAACGGCGAGCACGGATCAATGGAGTTGGACGGTATAACTTATAGATTTCTCGTACTTCTTGAGGAATTTCAATATAGCGCTCAGTGCTGACTTCTTGTTGTATTAGTTCCATCGGAAATAAGACAGACAAGAAATCTGGTGTCACCGGCTCTAGCGTTTGCGGATTCAATACTGGTTCTGGTTTCACCGGCATATCCGCATTGATGTTATACCAGTATTTCGGAAGATCGTTTTCGCTTAGTAAAAATCGAGTTTGTTCAGACATATTGTGCCTCCTTAAAAAGTTTTTTATTTTTGAAATTAAAAAGCGCTCATCCCTTGTGGGGACGAACGCTTTATCCGTGGTGCCACCCCGATTAGACTGGTTTAACCAAAAATCCCGTTGGTGTTGCAACGGGATATATGCCAGCCTCACTCATTATTGAGTACAGGAATTTCTTTCCGATACTCTTTACCATGATAACGGCGGCTTCGCCGGCATCAGCTACTTAGCAAGATTGCTGTTCACTTTGCAACTCAGAGACCCATTCAACGTTGTTGCCCATGTGAGCTTCCCACCATCGCTCACTCTCTGGTTTGGTTGACAACGTTTACTCTTTCTCTTCAACGTTTTTTACTTGATTGGTGGGATTATATCTATAATTATTAGAATGTCAAGTGAAAAATATGACTAAATTTTAGGGGATTTTCTTTGTAAAATTTTATAGGTAAAGGGATATTCATGTTTTTCATCGATGCCGTGTTCTACCTTTTCGATTTGTTCCCAACTAAGCCAATCCACTTTTGGGAAAAAGACATCCGCATTGGTAGTAGCATGAACAATCGTTAAATAAATTCTATCTGCTACTGGTAAAGCTGACTCAAATACTTCTCTTCCCCCTCCAATGAACACCTCAGTTTCTTTCTCACGAGCTGCAACCTGCAGGGCATCACTTAAATTTGAGACTACTTTTACATCATCCTTAACCGTTTCAATGGATTTTCGAGAAAGGACAATTATCTTTCTTCCTGGAAGTGGTTTGCCAATGGATTCAAATGTTTTTCGCCCAATGATGAGGTGATGTCCCATCGTAAGGGACTTAAACCTCTTTAAATCATCTGGTAAATGCCATGGAAGACGGTTATTGACCCCAATACCCCCGTTTTCATCCATCGCAACAATAATGGAGATGATCACACTGCTACCTCCGCTTTGATATGCGGATGAGCCTTGTAATTAATCAATTCAAAGTCTTCGTATTGAAAATCTGAAATCTCTTTAACTTGCGGATTAATTTTCATAGTTGGCAATGGGTACGGTTCACGAGATAATTGTAGCTTTGCCTGCTCGATATGGTTTCGGTAAAGATGGACATCTCCAAAAGTATGGACAAATTCACCCGGTTCAAGATTTGTCACCTGTGCCATCATCATGGTCAACAACGCATAAGATGCAATATTAAATGGTACACCTAAAAACACATCCGCAGAGCGTTGATACAATTGACAAGATAATTTTCCATTAGCGACATAAAATTGAAACAAGATATGGCAAGGTGGCAATGCCATTTTATCCAGTTCGCTCACGTTCCAGGCGCTCACAATCAAGCGTCGTGAATTTGGATTCTGACGAATTTCGTTGATAACCCATTCAATTTGATCTACTATTTTCCCATCTGCGCCTCTCCATGATCGCCATTGTGCTCCGTAAATGGGGCCTAAATTACCATTTTCATCCGCCCACTCATTCCAAATTCTTACTCCATGTTCCTGTAAGTAGCGAACGTTTGTATCACCTTTTAGGAACCATAATAATTCATAGATGACGGATTTAAGATGAATTTTTTTTGTGGTTAATATGGGAAATCCATTTTGAAGATCAAAGCGCATCTGATAACCAAACAACGAAAGAGTTCCCACCCCGGTTCGATCCTCTTTCTCAACACCATCATTAAGGATTTTTTGTAACAAATTTAAATATGCTTGCATACCTCACCTCAACCATGTTCACTCTGATATAAAATCAACTCCTAATCGTTAATCGTTTGAAGTAAATATTGGCGAGAAAGTATGATATCTTGTTGAATTTGTTTAATCAGTTCATCTTTGGAAGGAAATTTGCGTTCTTCGCGAATGCGGTGCAAAAATTCTAGTGTAATAACTTCACCATAAACATCATCATCGAAATCCAATAAATGGGCTTCCACTCGTGGTGCAACGGGATTCTCTTCAAATGTTGGACGAACGCCTACGTTCACGACTGCGCCAATTTTATGATTGTGCAATTCCGCTCGACAAACATAAACACCTTCCAGAGGGACAACTCGCTCAGCGAGTATCTCCAAATTGGCAGTTGGAACACCTAATGAGCGCCCACGTCCATCCCCCGTGATAATTTTTCCCCTCAAGCGGAAAGGCTTACCGAGTAATTTATTCACTTTCTCAATATCCCCTGCTGCTAAAATTTTGCGCAGTAAACTTGAGGAGACAATTTCTCCATCTATTTTCAGTGCAGGTACAACTTTTAAGGAGTATTTATATCGAGCACTTAATTCTTCAAGTCTCTTTACATTCCCTTCACGGTTTCGTCCTAAGGCAAAATCATATCCCACGATTAATTCAGAAAAATTAAGCTTATTTTTTAAGCGTTGGATAAATTCTTCTGCGCTTAGTTGAGCTATCTCATGGTTGAATGGATGAGAAATGACAATATCCACCCCCAAATTTCCTAAATCTTCTGCCCGCTCCTCTGGTGTTGAGAGATAATATCTTCCCTCGCGTTTTCCTAATACTTTCGCTGGATGTGGATAAAATGTTACAACAACCGCAGGTTTATGGTTTTGATGGGCACCGTGAGTCAATTGACGAATGATCTCTTGGTGCCCACGATGAACACCATCAAATGTACCAATAGACAACCACGAATCGGTTACAAAAACATCGTCTAGCGACCAGTAATGTTGCATGCTGTTTTCGGCTTATCAACGTTTATCAAGCAACCCATTAGAATGCAAAGGCTACAAGAAAAACACTTTGCGGGGTTGCCATTCATTCGTTTCCGCATCAAACTCCAACAAGGCAACAAGGTCGCCTTGTTCACTTACACCACGCGCCCAGCCTTTTGAATTAGGTTCTCCCGGCACACGATGGCCATGGCGCACCAATTCAACTTGATCAGCATCTAATTCCACTACTGGCCAATCCGCCAGAGCTTCGGCAGCGGGGATAAGATTACGATACCAGGTACCATTTTCAAAGGACTCCTGTAATTTCCGTAATGGTATGGCATCTCGCAAGGTAAAACGTCCGCTTTTCGTTCTCCTCAAACCAATTAAATGTGCACCACAACCTAATTCTTTTCCAAGATCATTTGCCAATGAGCGCACATAGGTTCCTGAAGAGCAATAAACATCAATGACCACTTCGGGAGGCGCCCATTCAATGACTTCTAGGCTATACACTTGAATCAGTCGAGGTTCTAAATCTACTTCTTCTCCCTCTCGCGCAAGGTCATAAGCTTTTTTCCCTTTGACTTTTACCGCTGAATAAGGTGGGGGTACCTGTTCGATTTCACCCACAAACTTTTGTAAAACTTCATTGAACTTTTCTTCGGTAATTGACTCCCAAGCAGCAGAATCAGTAACTGTCCCTTCAGAGTCGTAAGTATCGGTAGAACTGCCAAGCCGGATTGTTGCCTGGTAACGCTTATCTGATGCGGAAACATATTCACTCAACCGCACAGCCGGACCGATCAAGACAACCAAAACACCAGAAGCGCGTGGATCTAATGTGCCGGTATGACCAGCCCGTCTGATTCCGGTCCCTTTCCGGATAATCTGAACCACATCATGAGAAGTTAATCCAATTGGTTTATCAACTACCAACACACCTGATACAATATTTTTCATTTGTTCCATGCTCATAGTTTCACCCTATTTGTTTATGATGTTTGCAGAGTCCTCTCTGCATCAAATAATTGCTGATATGTTTTTTCAAGTATATTTTCAATGATTGTATTGAGATCACCACTAATTTCTGCACCTGAGGCAGCTGGATGTCCACCACCACCATATTGCATTGCAATCGTGGAAACATCTAAACCAGAAATTGCCCGCCAACTGACTTTCACATTGCCGTTTGGTTGTTCAACAAATATTATACTAACCTTTGCATCATTAATGGAGGAAAGGACATTAATAAGATCAGCGTCATCCTTTCCAGAGTATCCAACTGCTTTTCGATCTTCCATAGTTAATACCGTCCACACAATTGGACCTTTGCGGGCAAGCCGCGATAAACCCGCTCCCCAGAACCGCATCGCTTCAAATGAACGGTAATATAGACCATGGGCATACAAACTAACTAAATCAGCGCCATACTCCATTAAATCTGCCGCCAATCTTAACACAGAGGGTTTCATATTTGAGGTACGGAAGCCAATGGTATCCGTGATAATTCCGGTCAATAATGCCTCGGCAACTTCCTTATTGAACATTAAACCCCATTCTTTCAAATGAGTAGCGATAATTTCTGAAGTGGCTACTGCATCTGGTTCGATTAGGTTAATATCAGCGTAGCCCTCATTGGTTATGTGATGATCAATATTGATATCCCAGTGAAATCCATTTTTACCTAAGACGCCAATACGAGACACATCAGAACAATCTACGGCAATGGCTAGATCATAGGTACCGTTTATTTTATTGGATATTAGTGAACTGCCCTTCAAGTGATGAAAATTATATGGGACAGGGTCATCAATATACATTTGCACATTTTTCCCATTATTTATCAAAGCCATTCCTAAACCGATTAATGATCCAATCGCATCTCCATCGGGACGAATATGAGTAACGATTAAGATATGATTTGCTTGGCGAATTCTTTGCGCGATTAAGTTGGTAACTGCGGCAGACATAACTTAACTTTCAATCCCTTCACGGTCTTGACTCTGCGTTTTCAGTGAAGCAATGATTCTCTCAATTGCTTCTGCTTTTTCAGGAGTCGGATCCCAATGGAAACGCAAACGTGGGAATATGCGCAATTCAATTTGTTGGGATAATGTGTACCGAATAAACCCTTGCGCATGTTCTAAGCCAGCTAATATTTCTTCCGAACGCACTTTTCCTTCAACAGCCGATACATAAATATCTGCGTATGCTAATTCACGATCGACACGCACATCGGTGATGGAAACACCTTCCAGGCGTGGATCGGAAATTTCTTTAATCAAGAGTTCCGATAACTCCTCTTTTATCCGATCCGAAATTCTTTCTAATCTAATTTTTGAGACCACCGTTAAAATCTCCTAAAATACATCTTTGCTGATAGCTGCTTTTTCAATGATGAAACATTCTAATGTATCACCTTTTTCAAAAGCATCAAAACCTTTTACTCCAATTCCGCATTCAAAACCCTGTTTAACCTCACGAACATCTTCGGTTAAATGTTTTAGGGATGATATGCTACCTTCACCGATTAATTCCCCTTTACGTAATACCCGTATTCTTGCATTGCGGCGTATTTCTCCATCTGTGACATAACAGCCAGCGATATTGCCTACCTTTGAAATATGAAAAACTGCTCTAACCTCGGCATGGCCTATTACGACTTCTTTCTCTTCTGGTTCAAGCATACCTTTCAAAGCTTTTTCGACATCTTCTGTTAAGCGGTAAATAATATCATATAATCGTATCGAAACACCCTCTGCTTCAGCCATATTTCGTGCCGCGGTATCAGCTTGGACATTGAAACCGATAATAACTGCGTTCGAGGCAGAAGCAAGCATGACATCACTTTCGCTAATATTACCAGTTTCAGCGTGGAGAATGTTTACATTGATATCTCCTTTGCTTAATTCCTTCAATGAGGAAACAATCGGCTCCAGAGATCCTTGTACATCTGCCTTAATGATCAGCCGTAACTCCGGAATATCTCCAGCTTGAAAACGGTCAAATAATTGCTCCAAGGTAACTGCCTTTTTTGCTGCGGTTTCTGCGGTTTTTTGAGTTTGCGTTCGTTCCATTATGATGGCACGGGCATCTTTTTCCGAATCCACCACCTCAAACATTTCACCAGCTTGAGGTACATCATTGAGACCCATCACCGAAACAGGGGTTGATGGTCCTGCTTTCCGAACCTTTTTCCCTGTGTGATCAAACATCGCTTTAATACGCCCATAAGAGGTTCCGGCAATAACTACATCTCCAACTTCTAATGTGCCATTTTGTACCAGCAATGTTGCTAGCACACCTTTTGCCCGGTCAACTTTCGCTTCGATAACTGTTCCAATAATTTTCCCGCGCGGGTTTGCCTTGATGTCCATGTTATCGGCGACAAGCAAAATAGCTTCCAACAAATCTTCTAGACCCTTCTTTTGCTTAGCAGAAATTGGAACAACAATCGTATCGCCATCCCATTCATCAGGTACCAAACCTATTTCAGCTAATTGCTGTTTCACCCGATCGACATCCGCATTGGGTTTATCGATTTTGTTCAGTGCTACAATGATTGGGACATGAGCTGCTTTTGCGTGAGCAGCTGCTTCTTTTGTTTGCGGCATGACCCCGTCATCTGCAGCGACGACTAACACCACAATGTCAGCTCCTTGTGCACCACGTGCACGCATGGCAGTGAAGGCAGCATGTCCTGGTGTGTCCAGGAATGTTATTAAGCGTCCATTATGTTCAATTTGATAGGCACCGATATGCTGCGTAATACCGCCTGCCTCAGCGCCAGCGACATTTGTATGGCGGATCGCGTCTAACAAAGTCGTTTTTCCATGATCGACATGGCCAAGAATGGTTACAACCGGTGGACGATTAACCAGTTGAGAAGCATCTTCAGAAAGAATAATACGCCGCCAAAGCGGAATTTCTCCGAAATCTTCTTTCTTTTCCGCTTCCTCAACCTCTAAGGTTGCTTCATATCCCATCTCTGCTGCAACAATTGCAGCAGTATCGAAATCAATTTGTTGATTGATGTTCGCCATGACTCCATTTGCCATTAATTTCTTAATCACATCAATCGGACTAACATCGATGACCTTTGCAAGGTCTCGGATGGTAATCGTTGCGGGTAGCTGAATGCTTTTTACGCTCTGCCCATTATTACTCATATTTTTACCTCCTCCAAAATTCGGTTGTCGTCGGCTAGAAGGCAGGCGCAACTGCGATATTCTAAATCGAATGCATCAAGCGATTATTGATCTCATTGTAAATATTTATTCAGGTAAATTCCTGGCAAATTCCATTAATCGCTCATGCTCTTCTGCCGTTATTTCTGTCTTTAATGCCCGAGCCAGGTTTCCTTTCAACCCTAACTCCCAACAACTTTTTTGATCGTGGAGATAGGCTCCTCTGCCTGGCTTTTTTCCGGTTGGATCGATTTCAATTCCGTTTACACCTCGAACAATACGAATTAAATTCCTTTTTGGTTGCACCTCACGACAACCTACGCAAGTTCGATAAGGTATATGCTTCGGTTTTAATCCTTTTTTTGCCATCTCTTAAGGTAATTATTATACATCCCAATCATCTTCCCATTCCTCGCCACCACGCTTACGTTTCTTTTTGACAATCGTGGTATCTCGGTCAGGGTCAAATTCTAATGCAACATATTTTTTCTTTTTCTTCTTTTTCTTTTTGTCACCTTCGGTTTCTGCTTCTTCATCATCTGCTACAACAGTTTCAATATCCATTTTTTCTGGTGACCATTTGAAGAGATCTTCCAAAGAAGGTTCTACTTCAGCTTCTTCCTCAGTCTCCTCAGCAATTTCTTCGGCCGGTTCTGTTTCTTTGATCGCTTCTACCGCTTCAACAATCTCGCCTTCTTTTTCCTGAGTTTCCTCAGCGATCATTTCTGGTATTGTTGTTTCAACCACCTCAGGAATTGTCTCCTCTTGTGTTTCCGGCATTACTTCTGAAGGGGTTGTTTCAGGTGTAGTCAGCGTTGGCATCTCCTCAACTTCTTCTGCTTCAACGACTTCTTCTTCAGGAGTAATGTTGAATGGCAGTTTTGCTAACGCTTCTTCTATTACCGCCATCGCTTTTGGACCGATACCATCTAATTTTAGAATTGGGGTCAGATCGGTTTTTAATTGCAACATTAAATCGCCGACACTGAGGAAACCTGCTCCGCTCAATAAATTCGTATATCGCACGGGTAGCCCAAGGTCTTCTAATGGCATCTCAAAAGCTTCATCGGGGATATTGGCAGCTTCTATTCGCTGACGTTCCTCTTCGGCGGTGATTTCACCCGATTTCTGACGTAGGATTCCTCTTTCAATCCGATCCACAAATTGACTCATCAATTGATATTCTTCTGGCGTAACTGGCCGACCTTCGGCTTTCTTCGATAAAATATGTTCAATTTGTGGAATAGTATCTTTTTCCAGCTCTGCAAAAGCTGCATATTCTGCATCGCTTTGTAACTTATGCAATGCTTCACTCGCAGCCTCCGGAAGGCTTTTGATGTCAATTTTCCATGAAGTCAATCGTGCAGCTAAACGAGCGTTTTGTCCATCGCGGCCAATAGCTAAACTCAATTGGTCCTCGGGAACCACAACTGTGGCTGTCTTTGTTCCTTTCGACCGCTCATTGAGATACACACCAGTGACTCTCGCGGGACTTAATGCCTTTGAAATATAAATGGCGGGGTCGGGATTCCATTCGATTACATCAATTTTTTCATCATTCAATTCGCGCACGATAGCTTGAATCCGCATCCCGCGCATTCCTACACAAGCCCCAACAGGATCAACACCGGCTTGCAATGCAGAGACGGCAACTTTCGACCGTTGTCCTGGTTCACGGGCAATGGATCGGATTTCAATCATGCCATGATAAATTTCAGGTACTTCATTTTCAAGCAATCGACGCAGAAAATTGCGATGAGCACGTGAAAGAATGATTTGAGGACCTTTATTGTTCTCTTTAACTTCCAGTAATAATGCCCGAATACGCTCATGGACGCGATAGCGTTCCCCCGGAATCATTTCTTTGCGCGGCATAAAACCTTCCGCTTTCATCTCTAATCCCAGGGTCAATCCTTGTTGGTTGATCGCTTGGATCATCCCACTCACAATTTCCCCGACCTGGCGGCGATAATGGGCAAGTTGGGCATCTCTTTCAGCCTCGCGAATACGTTGTTGGATAACCTGTCGGGCTGTTTGAGCTGCCACACGGCCAAAATCTTTTGGGGTGCTCTCTACAATCACCATTCCACCAATTTTTGCATCGGGGTCAACTTTTCGAGCTTCTTCTAAAGAAACTTCTGTGCGTGGATCCTGAACAGTCTCAACGATTTCCTTTTCAGCATAAATAACAACTTGCCCAGTTTGTAAATCTACCTTTGCTTCTACATGCTGGGCACTGGAGGCATTCTCTGATTTTCGATATGCCGAAGCCAAAGCTGCTTCTAATGCTGCAACAATGACTTCTTTAGGCAGCTGTTTTTCTTCTAGAACCTCGTTGAAGGCTAATACAAACTCATTCTTCATTTATTCTTTCTCTCCATTATGTAAAACAATCCCGTAATCCATTACAAGAAGAAAAGTGGGCATCACCCACTTTTCTACAGCGTCGTATACTCATAACCCGCTTTTCAGCAAGGCTTATTTTAACACAAATTTCTATCCATCGCAAGATATTATTTGCGAGAAATTAACCATTTTTCCATTCTCCAAGAAGGATCGTCGACCACTTGAGGATTTCCTTCTGGATCAGTATAAGTCCAATGTCCTCTTTCTTCTCCTACAATTATATAACCACGGTGCTGATAGAAAATCAAAGCGTTTTGATTAGTTTTGGAAACATTAAGGGTCACATATTCAAAACCCTCTTGAAACAAATAATTTTCAGCATGATTTAACAAGCGCGTCCCCCAACCCTGACGTTGAAATTGTGGTTTTACCCGAAAGGAAAATAAATAAGCTCGACTTTTTCCATCAGCAAATTTAGGATTTTGACTATTTAATTGGGCGAACACTTGACCAATGATCCCAAATTGGTCTAACTCGATTACCCAAAGGAGTGCATTACCGATTAAGGATTGGTGGTATATTTCACGATACATGTTACGGAAGCGATAGTATTCCCCACCCCACTCTAATGCAAGCAGATCATTTTCTTCCACAAATCGGATTGTTGCTATTTCATTCATGTCCCGCTTTTGTTTTTTCTAAAATTTCATTTATCAATTTTAACTCATCCTCTTCTGTTCTTACTTTACCTTCAATCTTTGCAAATCGTAACTCGCTAAATATTTTTCGGTAAAGAGGACCCGGAGGAATGCCGATTTTTTTTAATTTTTGGCTATCTATGAGACATTTTACTTTTACCCAGTCATTGAGATAGCTCTCAATGTTTCGCCTAATTTTTTCATCAGCAGAGAATAATACCATCGCAAATAAACTTAGTGGATGTACTCCTTCTAATACTGAAAGAATACTCCTGACATCCTCTCCACGCAGCGTTTCCTGTTCTTTCCAAAGGCGATTTGTATCCAGTAATTGCCGTTTAATTCGTGCCGGAATTCGTAATTTCAAGGAAAGGTCTTCAATGAAATTCATCTCAAAACGCATGGTTAATAAGATATAAAACAGCACACGGCGGTTATCTGATGCCCGATTATTTACATCTAATCCTTTCACAACGATCCCTTGTTCAATTTTTCTACTTTGGGATTGCGCCCATTCATCCCAAACTAAACCAGGATGAATAACCCTCAATATCCCTAACTCGGATAGACGCATCAACATTTCACAGGCATTATCTTCAACAAATATCAATTCCAATTCATGACGAATGCGGTCTCCCGAAATTCCCCCTAATAATTCTTTTGCTTCCATCAGCAGTTGCAATGTGCGATTTTCAATTTGGAAGTGAAATCTCTGTTCAAAACGAACGGCTCGTAAAATACGAGTGGGATCATCCACAAACGATAAGGAATGAAGTACTCGAACCAAACCTTTGCGTAAGTCACTCAATCCTCCCCAATAATCATAAAGCTCACCATAATGAATTCCATCTAATCGCAATGCTAAAGTATTTATTGTAAAATCGCGGCGATGCAAATCCAATTTAATACTGCCTGGTTCGACGAGCGGTAATGCGGTGGGGTGAGGATAAAATTCTGTGCGAGCGGTAACAAAATCTAACGCATTTGGCACCTGGGTCAATAACCGTACTTCACCATTACCGAAATGATTGATATCTTCCAATAATGTTTGGGAATTTTTGTCGATCATCCATTTTGCGGTTTTAAATTTACTATGTGTGGTTATTCGTCCGCCATACCGTTTATAAATTGCGCGGGCTAAACCAATCGCATCTCCTTCCACAACCAGATCAAAATCCATGCTCGGTTTTTCTAATAATAGATCGCGCACAAACCCACCAACGATAAATAGAGCATAATTCGCTGCACTAGCTACTTGCGCTACTACTTTGATAAGAGCAATTTGGGCTGGCGGGAGCATTTTTTCAAGTCGAGCGCTTAGGTTTAACCGCGAGACCATTTTATTTCCGATTGGTAGGGTGCGCAGGACATCTGTTCTGGTAACGATCCCGATGATTTGACCGCTTTGTGAATCTTTCACCGGAATTTGTCCCCACCCAGATCTTGTCATCACTAATTGCAGATATTCTAATGAATCCTCGGGTGTTACTGTTATTTCCCCGGGTTCCATTATTTGCCGAGCAGTTAAATTTAATTTATGCGAAATAGCTCGATCGACTGCCCGTCGAGTGACCAAACCAACCACTCGATTTTGATCGACGACGGGATATCCTTCGTGTCCAAACCTTTGCATCAACTCTGCAATTTGTGCGACACCTGTATCTGGATGAATGATTTGAGGATCATTGGACATAATTTGACCAACATTTAGCGCCGGTTTGACAAACTTAGGAAGTAGCTCAATCAATTTAGATTTGACTTGCTCGATGGATTCATCCCTGATCAAACCTGCAGCTGCCCGTTCATGCCCACCTCCACCAAATTGGTTTGCGATGAGTGCTACATCAATACTATCCGAAGTAGAACGAGCAATCAGTTGCACTCCACTTTTGATTTTAGCTAATACAAATAAGGCATCTCCTTCCACAATATCCCGTAATTTATGTGCAACCGTGGACAACTCTTCATCCATTTCCCCAACATCCACTTGAGCAATGACTATTCGGTGACCGTTCACCTCAATGGTATGCAGGTTTTGCTGTAAGGTATCAAATATTTTCTTTTGTTCATCCGTTAAGGGATGATTGAGATAATTCGCTAAAATAGACAGGCTTGCTCCTTGTCCTAATAAAAAAGCAGCGGCTTCTAAATCTCGTGCAGTTGTCCGTGAATAAGTCAACGCTCCAGTATCTTCGTATATTCCTAATAAAAGCAATGTGGATTCGATGGAAGTCAATTGTAATTCGCGGTTTTGTAACAACTCAATTAATAGGGTAGTATTTGCACCGGTTGAAGCAACGGTTATACTCCAATGATTAGGGATGTCCTCTCTTAGTGGATGATGGTCTATAACCTGAATCTGTGTGTCACTCCGCACACCTTTAATGGTAGCGAGAGATTGGGTGTCTACTAAAGTAATTTGATCAACCGGTTCCGCTGGCAAATCGCGCAATTCGATAAAAGGAAAGTCACTACCATAAAGCGTTAAAAATCCCCGCACATTACGGTTTACCTTACGCGGTAAAACCGGGATACTTCCCGGGAATAAGAAAGCAGCCCCAAGCAAAGATGCCACCGCATCGAAATCCGCTTGATCATGAGTTAAAATAATGTGCATTAATTGGAGTATATCACGGGTGGCGTAGGTTAAAGTTGACTTTCTATGGAAACAACCATATAATTTCCCTCCATGAACATACAAGAACTAACTAACCAAATGAACGAATTTGTCACTTCACAAGGGTGGTATGATGAAAATAGTAAACGCCCCCAAACGTTGCGTAATTTGGCGATCTCTCTGGTATTGGAAGCTTCTGAAGTATTGGAGTTGTTTCAATGGGGGGATACGATGAATAACAAATCTGCTTTAGAAGAGGAATTAGCAGATGTTTTTTTATACTTACTGCAAATCGCCCAAGTTGCCAATATTGACCTTGAACAAGCAACCCTCAAAAAGCTTAATAAAAACTACCACAGGACATGGTGAACTCCATGAAATACTTTATTCAGAATAATTCTATCGTTAAGGTAACTGTTTTTGGAGGATCGCAACCGAAACCCGACTCTTCCGCTTATATCGAAGCATACCGGTTGGGTAAATTATTAGGTCAACAAGGGTTTGTCATCTTGAATGGCGGTTATATGGGCACGATGGAGGCGGTATCAAAAGGAGCCCATGATGCAGGAGCAAAAGTCATAGGGATTACTTGTGATCAAATCGAGGATTGGCGCCCCATTGCACCGAATCCATACCTCACCGAAGAAAAACGTTTTCCTACTCTTCGAGAACGTTTATACGCATTAATTGACCTGTGTGATATTGCCATTGCATTACCCGGTGGAATTGGAACATTGGCAGAGATCGCAGCAATGTGGACACAAATTGATATACAAGCCATACCTCCAAAACCGCTTATTCTGATTGGTAAAGGTTGGCAAGATATTATTGAGCAATTTTTTGATGTTATGAAGGATTATGTCACCCAATCTCAAAAAGACGAATTAATCTTTGCCAAAGACATTGATGAGGCAGTTTCTTATTTGAAAGACTTAACATTCATCCCCCATGACAGCGATTAACCCCCAAAAAATCGAAAACCAACTCAATCTATTGCTCAAGGATTTTCACCAACCTGAGCAATTTATTATCCATTTGCGGAGACTATTGGAAGATTATGCTGACCATGTATATCGTCCCGGTTCAGAATCAGTTTTACCTTCTTTATTGGCATCGTATCATGTTCCACCGCCATTATTACGGGAACTAGATAAAAAAGTAGCAGGATTGAGTAAAACAAATCCACAGCATGCATTACGGCTCGCCGAAGCGCTTTGGGAAATCGATTATATTGAGTTTAAATTAACCGCAATTTCCATCCTGTCAGCAATACCGATTACGGAATCTCAATCGGTTTTTTATCTCCTTGAAAAATGGATTACAAATTGCAAGAATCAAAATTTACTTAAACAATTACGGGAAGCGATTGTTGAACAATTTTTACCCGCCGAGCCCGCGAAATTAATTGAACAAGTTCAAGAATGGTTAAATCAGGATAATCTATCATTAAAAAAGTTTGGTTATCAAGTGCTCTCCCAATCTATAGAAAAATATCCGTTTGATTATTTACCAGCTATCTACAAAATTATTCAGCCTTCTTTATATGATACATCAGCGACCTTTAGAAATGAAATCACTAACATTTTGATAGAACTAACAAAGCGTTCCCCAAAAGAAGTCGCTTACCTGCTCCGTTCTGCATATCAATCCAAACCGCATCCAAATATTAAAAGAATCATTCGTTCTACTCTTAGGTATTACCCATCTGAACAACAAGTCGAATTAGAAAAATTTCTTTACCAATAAAAATCATATAGGATGGATTATGGTATAATCAAAACGCTTTGACTAGCCCACTCTGCGGCAAAACCTGCAGAGTTGGAGACCTGCAAAACAAATTTATTATGATAAGGAGCAGATGTCATGACTTTAGATAAGGAGAGTAAATCAAAATTGATGCAGGAGTTCTCGCGCCATGAGAATGACACGGGGTCTCCTGAGGTTCAAATAGCCCTGCTAACAACCCGCATCAACCAGCTTACCGAACATTTAAAAGCGCACAAACACGATGAATCATCACGAAGAGGCTTATTAAAATTAGTCGGCAGGCGGCGAAGGTTACTAGCATATTTACGGCGAAACGATTTTGACCGTTACATGGCATTAACAGATCGCCTAAATATTCGTCGAAAATAACCCGTTTATGAGTAGATGGCAAATGGATATTTTCCCCATCTACTCATATAGCCAACAATATAGAGTGGAGTGGGGGCTTTTGAACAATATATTTCAAAACTCAGTTTTCATTTAATGGAATTGGAAATAATTCATTATAATAAAGCTGTTAATTTTAGATTTTAGGAAATAGAAATGAAACCAGAAGCAAAAATTGTAGAAGCACAAGTTGCAAATAAATTATTTACAATCGAAACCGGAAAAATTGCGCTCCAAGCTGGTGGCGCGGTGACACTTAGGGTTGGCGATACCATCGTTTTTGCAGCAGCAACGATGAGTCCAGATGCGAAAGAAGGCTATGACTTTTTTCCATTAACTGTCGAATATGAAGAAAGAATGTATGCTGGCGGGAGAATCCCCGGGTCATTCTTTCGACGGGAGGGACGACCAACCGATGAGGCAATTCTCACTGCTCGTTTAAGCGATCGTCCTTTACGACCGCTTTTCCCTGCAGATTTACGCAATGAAGTACAAATAATTATGTATTCCCTTTCTTCAGATGGGGAAAATCCAATCGATATCCTGGCAGTCAATGCTGCATCAGCTGCTTTATCCATTTCTGATATCCCATGGAACGGGCCGATTGGTGCTGTTCGGATTGGTAGAATTGACGGTGAATTTATCGTCAATCCCACTTTCCCCGAACTGGAATATTCTGATTTAGACCTTCGGATCGCAGGCACAAGAGATGCCATTTTGATGGTGGAATGCGGTGCCAACGAGATTACCGAGGAAGATATGGTCAGCGCCTTAGAGTTTGGACACCAGGCACTGCAACCGCTCATTGAGATGCAAGAAAAACTGATTGAAATCGCCGGAAAACCGAAAGCATCCTATACACCCTATGTGGAACGAGATGATATCGTTGAGCAAATACGCCAAAAAGCGAGCCCCATCATCAGTGAAGCACTGGATAAACCATACGTTAAAAGCGAACGAAACGCGACATTCCGAAAATTAGAACAAGATCTGATCGAAGAGTTTTGTAATGACAGTGACATAAAAGAAACAGATGTTCGCTCTGCACTTGAAAAAGTGTACAAACAAATTATCAGATCAAATATCCTTGAACGAAAAATACGAGCAGATGGCCGTAGCCTAGATGAAATCCGTCCAATTTGGTGTGAAGTGGATGTTAGCCCACGCGCACACGGCTCTGGTTTATTCACGCGCGGAGAAACCCAAGTCCTTACTTTGGCTACCTTGGGAACCCCCCGTGAAGCTCAAGAAATCGACAGCCTTTCGCCTTCGGAAAGTAAACGGTATATGCACCATTATAATTTCCCACCATTTTCGACCGGTGAAACCAAAGCACTGCGTGGCGCCTCGCGGCGCGAGATTGGACATGGTGCATTAGCAGAGAGAGCCCTATTACCTGTTATTCCACCCGAAAGTAAATTTCCATATACATTACGGCTAGTTTCTGAAGTACTTTCGTCTAATGGTTCATCGTCCATGGCTTCCGTATGTGGGTCAACCTTAGCCTTAATGGATACTGGTGTTCCTATTTTGGCACCGGTCGCTGGTGTTGCAATGGGCTTAATCAAAGAGGGAGATAGGTATGCAATCTTAACCGATATTCTCGGTTTAGAAGACCACTACGGTGATATGGACTTCAAAGTGGCCGGTACTCCTAATGGGATCACCGCACTACAAATGGATATCAAAATCAAGGGAATTAACTCACAGATTATGTCTGAGGCATTGGAAAAAGCCCGCGTCGCTCGGTCTTTTATCCTTGAAAAAATGTTGGAAGTAATCCCCGAACCACGCCCAGAGCTAAAATCACATGCTCCTCGTATAACCGTCGTCCAAATTCCGATCGATAAAATTGGTGCGGTGATTGGTCCAGGTGGAAAAACCATTCGCAGTATTCAGGATGAAACGAATACGAAAATCGATATTGGCGAAGATGGCTCAGTCTTCATATCTGCCACCGATGGTGATAGCGCCCGCATGGCAGTGGAACGGGTTGAAAACCTGACTGAAACACCTGTTATCGGACGGATTTACACTGGGAAAGTTGTCCGGGTAGCTGATTTTGGCGCATTTGTTGAAATCTTACCTAATGTAGACGGATTAGTGCATATATCTCAACTAGATTCTACAAGAATTAATAACGTAGAAGATGTCGTTCGGGTGGGAGATGAAATTACCGTTATGGTGACTGATATTGATAGCCAAGGAAAAATCCGCCTCTCTCGAACGGCAGTGTTAGAAGGCTGGTCTGCAGAAGAGGCACAATCCAGGGATCGAAAAGGCAGTCCATCACGCCAAGGCTCTGGTTCTAGACCCTCCGGAAACCGGCGCGACGATCGTCGCTCTGGTGGAAGTAATTTTTCTCCACGCCGCTAATCCGGCAAAAAAGGCATCTCAGGACCTGGGATACCGAGTAATTCTGCTATTGCACTTCGCAAGGCGACTCGGTCATCCCAGGCATACTCAATCGTTCCGTAACACATCGATTGTTCATGACCTTTACCGCATAAGATGACCACATCCCCTTTCGTCGCCATAGATACAGCCACACGAATTGCTTCTCTGCGATCCGCTATGAGGAAATAATCCAAATTTTCTTTGCCACCCGCCCTCTCTGCGCCTGCTTTCATTTCCTGTAGTATCTGCTGAATATCCTCGGTACGAGGATCTTCCGCAGTAAAGATAGATTTATTTGCCAATTGAACAGCAATTTCGGCCATTTGCCAGCGTTTGTCTTTATCACGTAATCCAGCTGAGCCAAATACTACGATGACATTCTTTTCGGTCATCCGTCGCGCATGAGACAATGCATGTAATAATGCGTTTGGTGTATGGGCAAAATCGACTAGGGCAATAAATTCTTGCCCCAGGTCAATGGGCTCCATTCTTCCAGGCAAATACTTCACCTTCATTAAACCATCTACAGCTGCATCTGGATTAACTCCTAATGTTTCGACTGTGGCGCCCCAAGCAGCCAGGCTGTTGTAAATATGATAATTTCCCATTAAGTTTAAGCTAATTTTGGCTGTTTGATGGATACCTCGTATTTTGAAATGTGGAGTAATAGAGTCTTCTGAAATATCTATTGCTTTAATATCTGCATCGTCCTTTATTGCGTAGGAAAATGCTGTAAGTGAAGGATAATTTTTTACCCGGTTTGCCAGATAATCAAAGGATTGATCATCCTTATTCAAAATTGCGGTTCGGTAATTACCATTGCTTTTCTTTGGTGTGACTGCCAGTTCATCAATTAAACTGGCTTTTGCTGCTAAATACTCTGCATAAGTGCCGTGAAAATCGAGATGCTCATGGGTGATATTAGTAAAAACGGCAATATCATAAAAACAAGCTGCCACTCGCCTTTGAGCTAATCCATGGGAAGTCGTTTCTAAGACAACATGGGTGATTGGTTCTGGAGAGTGTTCCACCATATTTTTCAACAAAGATTGTATTTGATATGCTTCAGGTGTAGTAACATGAAAACCGGTATCAATTTCTTCTTCGCCAATACATGCACTCACAGTGCTGATCATCGCGCTGGAATATCCCGCTGCTTTCAAAATTTGATAGATAAAAGTAGTGGTCGAGGTTTTTCCATCCGTACCTGTCACACCAATGACGGTTAAATGTTTAGCTGGATAACCGCGAATGGCTGCAGACAAATACGCTAAAGCATTGCGAGAATTATCTACACGAATATATGGAACGGTAAGCGGTTCCATATATTCAGAACCGCATACGGCTACTGCACCCCGCTCAATTGCTTCACGAATGTAGTTATGACCATCGACATTTAATCCCTTTATGGCTACGTATAAATCCCCATTTTTAACACTTCGTGAATCAGAAACTATATCTCGAATATCAAGATGAGTATATATCTGTTTCTCGCCCGATGAGGGAAAGATGAGCAGCCAATTTTCTGGATATTCTGATAATAATTCTTTTAATTTCATCACGATTTAATTAAAAACGGGGTCATGGAGAATTCCATAACCCCAAACTAAATTTCCCTTTTCTTATTTCAAGGCTTGCCGAAGTGATTCTAATTGGCCTGAAACTGAACCATCGAAAACTTTATCGCCTACACGAATAATCAAACCACCTAATATTTTAGGATCAACCCGAAACGTAACACTGGATTGTTCGCCTATTTTTGACAAAATATCCTTTTTAACCGCCTCTTGTTCTTCTGGTAAAAGTGGTAAAGCACTAATGATCTCGGCTGATTCACCTTTGATTTCACTGCCTTCGAGGACAACCACTTTCCCACCTTTAACACCAGAGAAGAACTCTTTTAATAACGCATGTTGACGTTTTTCATCCAATGCTTCCCCGATCAACTTTTGGGCTGCTACGATAGCTAGCGAAGCCACTTGACTGCGTAATTCAAGCAATATCCGATCTCTTTCCTGAGCAGCATCTTCTAATGCTTCATTGCGGATCTTTTCAGCCTGCTTTTCCGCTTCTACTAATACCTCGCGGGCAGCTATTTCAGCTCGTTCGGTTGCTTCACGGACTTTTTGTGCAGCCGCAGTTTGCGCTTCAACAATAATCGCTTGAGCTTCTTTCTCCGCATTAGCCCGGGCTTCAGCTGCGATGCGCGCATCTTCCAATCCCTGGGCAATCTTATTCTTGCGGTTTTCGAGCATATTCAGAATTGGTTTATACGCCCAAGCATATAATAAGATAAGCAAGATTGTGAAGTTGAAAATTTGAAATAAAAAGAATCCTAAATTTAGTCCTAACTTATCCATCTAATCCTCTTTCATCTTGGGACTAACCAGCTGCAAAGATGATAATCAATGCCACTGCTAAAGCATAAATTGCTACAGCTTCCGAAAATGCCATACCTAAGATCATGTTCGTTTGAATAATCGGAGCTGCATCAGGGTTTCTTCCCATGGCTTGCACACCTCCCATTGCTGACAAACCAACGCCAACTCCCGCTCCGATTGCTCCGAGCATTGCCAAACCAGCTCCTAATAGTTTTAATCCGGTAACAAATGCAACTGGATCATTCATCGTTGTAAAACTCCTTCTAAAATAGATTATTCATGTTGTTCCGCGGCATGATGGCTTACCGTAGCACCACTAATAAATATTGTCGCTAACAGGTAAAAAACATACGCCTGGATAATTCCAAAAAATACCTCAAAAAGATACAACACCGGTGGCACTGCCACTGCGGTTAATGCACCGATAATGGATAACAATAATGCCCCAGCAAAAATGTTTCCAAACAACCGGAAGCCAAATGAGAGAATCTTTGCAAATTCCAAAATAATTTCCAAAATACCAACACCAAAATTAATTAACCCAAATGGGCTCCCGGAAAGCAAATCTCTTACTGGGAAATATTTTTCAAAATATCCCATTCCCAATGCCCAAACGCCAAATACTTGCGTCATAAATACCGCGATGAATGCTAATGCAAATGGAAAATTAATGTCAGTAGCTGAACCTCGTAAAAAGGGGATAATCTCACATGCATCGCAGATAGGATGAGATTCCGTATTTACACTAGCTTCGTTCTCATTACCACTGGTCTGTTCGAAAGCAGGCTGACGTGGTTGGTTTTTATCAAGAGTATAAACTCCTAAACCGCCAATTTTAAATAATTGAACCGCGGCATATCCCTTCCCTTCATGGACTTCTTGTATTCTTCCGATGCTTTCGAAGCCGGGTACAAGTTTAATCATATTTGCAACAAATATCAACAAAAAAATGGTCGCGGGAATCGGGAAAATCCTTTTTGCCCATTTTCCTGCTGAACCCTCTACTGTTTCCCATAAATATTGAACCAACGCTTCAAAAGCATTATAGAAACCTTCGGGAACTAATTTTCCACTTTTTGCAAATTTTCGTGCTCCGAAAAAAGCAATAGCGATTAATATTAGATCGGCAAGGAGTGTGGCTAAAATTGTGTTGGTTATTTGAAAACCACCAATTGCCAATCCGGTTGGTTCACCAGGCAATACCACAACTGGGCTAATGGGTTTCAATATCGAGGGGCCAATAAAGGCAGCATAGATACCCAAAGCAAAAAGGAGTAGGATTGTAAAAGTTTTAATGTGAAATCGTTTTTTTGGTTTTTCTTCGCTCACCCGTTTATATCTCCTTTTTCTTTTTGTTGTCCATTGATTTCAGTTTTCATGATAGATGTATTTGCTTTCCTTGCTGCATTTATCGCAATTTTATAGGTAAGAAATAAAGATAATGGGGCAGACCCTAAAACAAGAATAATCAAAAAAACGGGTTTGGTTCCCAATAAGCGATCCAAATAAAGTCCAAGAAATAAAGCAACGAATACAATCAATAACGTGAGACATCCAACTTGTCCCGCTACGGCAGTCAATTTCAAATTTGCGTTTGCAAATGCTTCTGCTTGTTTCTGTCGCTTATCATCCTCTACCATGACTTGGGAATTTTATCACATAAAAATTTATTCAGTCAATCCAAATCCCAAAATCTCATTACCATAACGATTTAGCAGCCATCTGAGCCATATTAAACCACGGTGTAATAACTGTACCCATCAGGACAATTCCGATACTTAGTACAGATAGTCCTAATACAAAAGATTTCGACATCGGAACCGGGATATTTTCATCCTCAGAACGATAAAGGTATATTACTTTGAGCACCGTCAAATAGTAGTATAAGCCGATAATTGAATTAAGCACTGCAATTACAGCGAGCCCGATCAATCCTTGTTGGATAGCAGCAGCGAATACCGAAAATTTAATTACAAAACCACCAAAGGGTGGCATGCCCGCTAAAGACAAGAATGATACCAACATCATGATTGCCAACCATGGTGACCTTCGGCTTAAGCCGGCAAACGAGGCAATTTCACTCGATCCGCTCGTCTTCTCAAATACTGCGACTGCACCAAATGCTGCCAAATTGGTGACGATATACACGGTCAAATAAAAAATCAAGCCGGTTAATCCAAGTTCGGATGCTGCGACTAAACCGATTAACGCATAGCCAGCATGGGCAATCGAAGAATAAGCAAGCAGACGTTTTATATTCTTTTGTGCTAATGCTAAAAGATTCCCAATCGTCATGGTAGCAATCGAGATCACGGCTAAAATAATTACCCAATATGGGGTTAATTGAGTAAAACTAACCATTAATACCCGGGCAAGCACGGAGAATCCTGCCGCTTTCGACGCAGTTGATAAAAACCCTGAGATCATTGTGGGCGCGCCTTCGTACACATCTGGTGCCCAAAAATGTAAAGGAAAGGCAGAAATCTTGAATGCAAAACCAACCAATATTAGACTCAACGCACCATATAGCACAAATGGAGAGGTTTGTCCCTGTTGTACAAATGTCACAAGATTATATAGGTTCGTGGTTCCGCTGAAGCCATAAATCAAACTGAAACCATACAGCATAATTGCTGATGTCATCGCGCCAAAAAGCATATATTTGAAACCAGCTTCTGTTGATTTATCGTCGTCCTTTAAGAATCCGGCTAAAACGTATAAAGGAATAGAAGTTGTTTCAATTGCTAAATAAAGCATAATGATATCCGCTGAGGATGCCATTAAGCACATTCCCAATGTCGAACCTAACAAAAGGATATAAAATTCTCCTCTACGACCGAGCTGATCTAAATTCGTAGCAAACAGGGCGGTAATTGCTGCGGCAAACAAAAACATCATTCGGAAAATAAAACCTAGCCGATCAAACCTCAGCATTCCACCCCAAATTAATTGGGATTCCGTACCCGGTTTCGCAATGAGCAAACTTAATCCAATATCCAAAATTAATCCAAATGCCATCACCCAACCTAATGTTTTTCTTTGTTCTTTATTGAGGATTAAATCCAGAACAAAAATAATCAACCCGATTAGGAGCAAGAATAATTCAGGGAAGATAGCAAAGAACATTTGCGGTGAAAAGATTGTGCCAGTCACTTATGCACCTCCCAATAAACGCAGGATGTTTTGCACTCCGCTTTGGACGAGTGGCACCATCCATCCTGGAAATACACCTAAAGTGATAAGAATTAAAGAAAGGAAAACAAGGGCGATTTTGTCGAGAACTGTAACATCATGGACATGGCCGACAAATTCTTGTGGTAATGAACCATAGAAAACTTTTCCAATGACCCGGATGATATAGGATGCAGTTATTACAATAGAAATAGCTGCAACGATTGCAATCCAAGGATGCGTTTTCCATACACCCATAAATATTGGAAACTCAGCAATGAACCCAGAGAAACCTGGCATACCCATGGATACCAAACCTCCGACGATAAAAGCGATGGCAACCATTGGCATCACTTTTCTAAAACCACCCAATTTTGGTATTTCTCTTGTATGGGCTTGATCATAAACCATACCAACCACAGCAAAGAATAGAGCCGTCATAACCCCATGGGAAAACATTTGAATTCCAGAACCGATCATTCCTTCTTTTGATAGTGTTGCAAACCCCATCAATACTAATCCCATATGAGAAACAGACGAAAAACCGATAACATATTTAAAATCTGTTTGAACCGAAGCAATAAATGCTCCATACACAACATTAACAAGGGTCAATAAAATAATCCAATTCATATGTACTTTTGCGCCTTCAGGGAGAAGCATTACGCCAACTCTCAAAGCAGCAAATGCACCAAGCTTCATCAATACACCAGCATGGAACATCGAAACTGCAGTGGGAGCTGCAACATGACCATCCGGGCTCCAGTTATGAAAGGGGAAAATACCACCTAACACACCAAATCCAATAAAGACAAATGGGAACCAAATAATTTGGAATGTACGAGAGAAGCCAGCATGTTCGAGTTGTAGCATATCAAACGTACCTAGCCCGGCAGCAAAGTACATCGCAATTGCACCGACTAAGGCGATAACGGAACCGACAAACAAATATAATGTCAACTTCATTGCGGCGTATTCGCGCGTCTCCTTCCACCCCCAGATGGAAATCAGTAAATACATTGGAAAAACTGCAATTTCATAAAAGAAAAACAACATGAATAAATCAAGCGAAACAAAAACGCCAAATACCCCTGTCGCCAAAATAAACAAAAACGTAAAAAATTCACGGGGACGATCATCAATTCCCCACGAGATTAACACACCAGTAAACATGACTATGCCTGTTAATAGGATTAATGGGGCGTTCATACCATCTAACCCCACTTTGTAGGATATCCCTAAAGCCGGTAGCCATGTGACTTGTTCGACAAACTGATATCCTCCAACTGAAACATCATAGGAAAAATATGCCCAAGCAGATAATGTTAATGCGAAAGTTGCCGCTGCCAAAGCAGCCACCCGCACTTCCGCTTTTCTATTTTCTGGGATAAGGAAGATAATCAGCGCAGCTACAATTGGCGTAAAGACAATAAAAGATAAGATCGGAAATTGCATTCTTCACCTCGAAACCATAACGTTGACAGATTCTCTAATGCGCATGATGACATTCACACTAAAATATAGATTGCACAGCACGGTTGATAACATCTAAGATCCAGGCTGGCCAAATCCCGATCCATAACATCAGAATCATTAAGGGGGCAATTACAAAAATTTCCCGGAGTTTGATTTCTGTTAAATGTCCAACCCATTTTTCATTGAGTGGACCATGCAGCACTTGTTTGATTCCTTTTAGAATATATGCTCCAGTAAAAAGTAAACCCAGCATTGCAATCGCAGTATAGAAAGTAAATATCGGCCAGCTGCCTCGTACTACCAAGAACTCTGAGATAAAACCATTCAAACCGGGCAAACCTAATGATGCCATGGATGTAAATATTAATATCCCACCATAAACCGGAACTAGTGGGAATAAACCACCAAATTCATTTAGATCGCGGGTATGCGTCCTCTCATAGATAACTCCGACCAGGAAGAACATTCCTGCTGCAGATAAACCATGATTGAACATTTGTAAGACCGCACCATTTAAGGCTATATTCGCATCGGGGGTATTCATCGCATAAGCCGCTGCTGCTATCCCCAAAACGACAAATCCCATATGATTGACAGAGGAATACGCAACCAATCGTTTGAAATCAGTTTGCCCAAAAGATGCAAAGGCGCCAAATACGATTGCCATCACTGCTAAAAAGGCTAAGGCTGGGGCATATTGATGCGCTTCGGCTGGATAAAGCGGTAATACTAAGCGAAGAAATCCAAATGCACCTAACTTCAATAAAACACCTGCCAAAATCATCGACCCAGCAGTTGGCGCTTCAGTATGGGCATCTGGCAGCCAGGTGTGAAAAGGCCAGACTGGAACTTTAATCGCGAAAGCTAAAGTAAACGCCCAAAAAGCAATCGCTTTAACGACCGAGATATCCAATCCAAACACGCTTTTGTTTAATGAAGTCCATTTCTCAAATAAAGTTGGAATATCAAAAGTACCAGAAACTACCCCAATCATCTGGATAGCTAATAATAATCCTAAAGAACCCGCCATGGTATAGATCATAAACTTGAACGATGCATAAGTACGGGCAGGAATTTTGTTTCCTCCCCAAATCTCACGTTCTCCTTTTTCACTTCCCCATTGATTAATTAAGAAATACATCGGAACTAGTCCAAACTCCCAAAATACAAAGAAGAGCAACAGATCCAGCGCTAAAAATACCCCCAGCATCCCCATCTCCAGTAAGAAAAATAAAATCATGTAGGATTGAATATTTTCCTTTACGCTAAAAGAAGCTAACAATGCTAAAGGCGTCAATAATGTGGTCAACAAAACCATCGTCAGAGAAATACCATCTATTCCGATATGATATGAGGAATTGATAGCGGAATACCAGACTGCTAGCTCTTGAAATTGAAATCCCTTTACACCTTTATCGTATAAAAACCAAACATAAATAGAAAAACCTAACGGTATTAAACTGAGGATGAATGCTGCCCATTTGATTAATTTCTCTTGTTCCTTGGGAATTAACAAGATAATCAACGCGCTAATCGCCGGAGAGAAAAGGATAAAACTTAATAGATGATTTGTCATAAACTCCATTTTTTGCTCCTGCTGACAAAACCTATCGCAAAATAAGTCGTTGTATCAAATAAAACATCAATCCACTTATGGTGATAAACCCAAATAAAGCCATGACCATATATTGTTGGACTCGCCCTGTCTGCATCACTCGGAGAGAGCGACCGGTTGATTTTGTTACATTGGCAACTAAATCACCCGAGCCGTTGACAATAGGTTTATCAAAATAGTTACGGAAGATCGAGCCTAATTGATAAGCAACAAAGGCTATCGCATGTAATATACCATCGATGACTTTTCGATCCATCCATAAATAAGTAAATACTTCTGAAAACCAAATCGCCGGTTTGATAAAGACAACATCGTATAATTCGTCCACATAATATTTATTTTTCAAGACGGGATAAATAGAACCTAACCAATTCTCTAACGGATCCGTTTCGCCCGCTTTAAACTTCTTATAAACCATCCAGCCTAACCAAAGCCCACCTAAGGCTACAACCAATGAAGTAAGCAGCGGTATTGCATTGAACGATACCGCTTCGGGTTCTTCGAGCAAAGTGCTACCGACGAAAGAATGAAACCAATTTGGAATTATGCCGCCGATCACGGGAAAATGTTCCGGTATACCAACCCAACCTGCCGCAACAGCAAATACAGCTAAAATAACCAAAGGCATTGTCATTGTCCATGGTGTTTCTTGCGCATGTTCAGCAGATTTTGTGCGGGGCTTTCCTAAAAAGGTCAAGGTGATTTGGCGCATTGTATAAAATGCAGTTAATAACGCAGCTAAAGCTAAAGTGACGAAGACAACCCAATGCGCATTTCCAAATGCTTCGGATAGGATCTCATCCTTGCTCCAAAACCCTGCTGTTATCAGTGGAAAACCCGAAAGCGCAAATCCGCCAATCAAAAAGGTCCAAAAAGTGATTGGCATTTTCTTTCTCAAACCACCCATATTCAGCATATTTTGAGGATCAATCTCTTCACCGGTGTGCAACACGCCATGTTCCATACCATGAATGACCGAGCCTGAACCCAAGAATAATAATGCTTTGAAAAATGCATGGGTGATCAGGTGAAATGCTGCCGCGACATAGGCTCCAATCCCAACGGCTGCCATCATATAACCCAATTGAGAGATAGTGGAATAGGCTAAAACGCGCTTGATATCATTTTGTGCTACCGCGATTGTGGCTGCAAATAAAGCTGTGCCGGCACCAATGATAGATATAATCAACATCGTTGAGGTCATGACACCATGTCCAGCTCCAGCTGTTAGTAAGGGGAAGATGCGGATGACCATATATACGCCGGCTGAAACCATTGTGGCAGCATGAATCATCGCAGAAACAGGCGTAGGCCCTTCCATTGCATCCGGCAACCAAACATGCAATGGGAATTGGGCTGATTTCCCGACTGCACCAATGAAAAGCAGCAAGCCAATTAAACCCGCCGCTGAAAGCCCGGCAATATATGAAGGTGTCGAGGCGAGTTCTCTTAGTATTTCTTCATTGTAGAAAATATTACGATAATTTAGTGTACCGGTTTGGGAGTATAAATAAGCAATACCAAGCAGCATAAATACATCGCCAACCCGAGTTGTCATGAATGCTTTGATCATTGCTGCACGAGCTGATGGCTTTGCATACCAAAAGCCGATCAACAAATAAGAACACAACCCCATTATTTCCCACCCGACAAATAGGGTGAGCATGTTATCACTGAGTACCAATAAATACATACCAAATGCAAATAAACCAATAAAAGCAAAAAATCGAGAATACATTGGTTCTATCGAAGGGACTTTATGTTTATGTCCTTGTTCATCAACGATTGTTGCACCATGCGGGGGAAGTCCTGGACGATCATGATCACCAGCTGGTTGACCATAATTATGATAGCCAACGCTATAGATGAATATCATCAAAATCGTCCAAGCAACAAAGAACAAAGTTGCGGCAGATAATGGATCGATTTGGATACCGATGGTAAACCACGAATTACCCATTGGTAACCAATTTATCGCTGAGGTAAATGGGTGCTCTCCTAGTTCTGGGGTGTGAATTGCCCGCCAGAAAACCACCATACTCCCCAACCACGAAAGAAATGCCGCGCCAACCGCAATAGAATGACTCAATCCTTTGTTTCGATTTGTAAAAAGTACAATTAAGAAAAAAGCCAGGACCGGAGGCAACGGTATCAGCCAGATGATTGATTCAGTCGTCATTTATCCTCCATGATAATGTCAGGATTATTGATCCAATTAATACTTCAATAAATTGATTTCTTCGGCAACAATAGTACTTCGGCGTCGGTAAATGGAAATGATTAAAGCCAGACCCACCGCCACTTCAGATGCTGCTACTGCAAAAACGATTACGGTAAACACTTGCCCAGCGACAAAGTTAGGGTTAAGGTATCGCCAAAATGCAAGTAAATTGACATTTACTGAATTCAACATTAATTCAATCCCCATCAAGATAGCGATGGCGTTCTTCCGTGACAAGACACCAAAGAGTCCTATACAGAATAAAGCCGCTGCAAAAATGAGATACCAGGAAAGAGGAATCATTTCGGCACTCCTATTTTGTTTTGCTCCATGCAATCACAATTGCTCCAATTAAAGCTGCTAATAAAAGGATGGATGCAACTTCAAAAGGAATCAAGTATCCATTAGGTGATACTAACTCCACCCCTAGCTGTTGTAGTGGATCATATCCTTCAGGAAATGATGGCGGCAAGACATGAATCTGTTGCCAATTTTGAAGAACGGTAAACAAACCACCAAACAACGCTAAAGTGACAATGCCAGCTATCGGCCAGGTCGCATTAATCTGAGGTCCACTATCCTTTGCCACACGTCGTGTAAGCATAATGGCAAATATCATTAATATCGCTATGGCTCCAATATAAATCACCACTTGAGCAACAGCGAAGAATCCAGCATCCAATAGTACAAATATGATCGCTATTCCGAATAAACTGAGCACTAACCATAGTGCGGCATGAACAAGGTTTCGGGTGGTGACTACCATCAATGCACCGCCGAGTGTTATTGCGGCTACAATAAGAAAAATAATTTGTAATGGCGTCATACGTGAGCCCCTTCTGATGTAGATCTAGGTTCGATAGTACTTCCGCTTGACTTTATTGGAAAATTTACGCGAATTTTCTCTGGATCCGCTACCCTTTTCCGCTCTGCGCGGGCATAGGATCCAACGACGAGATAAGCGATATAAAGTAAAATGACATTACTCAAAAACATTACCAAGACATATACGCTATACGATGCATTTTGAAACAGCTTGTCTAATAAAGCAGTTATAATTAAAGCTGCCAGAGCAAGCGGGGTTAAGAATTTCCAATTCAAATTCAACATTTGGTCAATGCGCACTCGGGGGAAAGAATACTTGATCCACATGATCACCCAATACATAAAAAAGGCTTTAACAAAGAAATAGAAAATCCCTAAAATGGGGTATGTTTCTACCCCCCAACCACGCCATCCGCCTAAAAAGAAAGTAGCGAAGAAACCGCCTAAAGTTAATGCATGTAACAGTTCTCCAGCATAAAACAAACCAAATTTCATTCCCGTGTACTCGATATGAAATCCAGCTACAATTTCCGATTCTGCTTCTGAAATGTCAAAAGGTGCTCTGCCTAATTCTGCTTGAGAGGAAATGAGGAAAATGATTGCGGCAACCGGGGCTAATACAATATACCAAACGGTTTGACTATGAACAATCGTATTAATCCCCATGCTGCGAGATAAAATTACGGGAATGAGGATAGAAATCACCATTGGGACTTCATAAGAAACCATTTGCGCCACAGTTCTGAAAGCGCCAACTAATGCAAATTTATTATTGGACGCCCATCCCGCAATTAAGATCCCTAAAGTACTGATCGATCCAACTGCAATGATATACAATACCCCAACATTAATATCACTACCAAAAATAGTTGGTGCCAGGGGAACTACCGCCCAAAGCATGATAACTGTAGCAAGAGCAATTACCGGGGATAGGTTGTATAAAAATTTGTCCGCTTTATCCGGGGTAATGTCTTCTTTCAGTAAAAGTTTAATGACATCAGCAATGGGTTGAAATAAACCAAATGGTCCTAAACGGTTCGGTCCTAACCGATCCTGAAAACGAGCGACAACTTTTCTTTCCACCCAAACCAGAAAGATATCTAATACAAGCACTACTGATGCTAATACTACAACCCCAATTGCGGATAAAATCACTGTTATCCATGTAGGTGAAACACCCCAATTTATCAAAACCGTCTTTAGCCAATTAGCAATTAAGTTTACTGGATCAGACATCCAAATACTCCTCTAAACAATTCCTGTTATTTTTACCAATGCGCGCAAAAAGGCTGATGTGTTTACCATCAGCCTTTTCTGTTATATTTAATTAGAACCATTCTAAAAACCCCTTGCGCCAGGCATAGATAAGTCCAGCGACTAAAATTAAGATGAAAAGAATACCTTCAATAACTGCAAATAATGGTAATTGGTGATATGCGATAGCCCAAGGGAATAAAAATACAATTTCAACATCAAAAATCAAAAATATCAAGGCAAAATTGTAATATTGAACTTTAAACTGCACCCATGTTTCCCCAACCGTTTTTACACCACATTCATATGTCTCCGACTTTAATGAACTTGGTTTATGAGGGGCGAGGATTCGTGGGATAATTAAAGCCATGATAGGAAAGATAGGAGCGATGATAAGGATCAATCCGATGTATAGCCAATCATTCAGCATGAAAGCTCCTCCACTTGTTGGTATTTCCAGCAAATTTTACCATACTCTTTTACTGATTTCAATTTACTATGGATGAGTTTTTCTGGACTTTTGTCACTTTTTTCTCAATGATATTTACTAAACCATGGCTCAGTTAATTACCCCCTCGTTTCCTACAAAGGAGAACTCCAGGTTAAGTCCAACACACGATTGGGTAGCGATATTTCTTATTTGGATTATCCTGTGGATTACCGCGCGGAGGTTAATCGTCACCAATTGGACTAATGATTTAGGATTTTCTTCCACGATTGCAACCTTTGGTTTAATCTTTGGTATTGCCCTCGGGGCTTGTAAGTTTCCAAAATCTTTCAAAATCGTATTGATAGTCAGTTACAGTTTGTTTTTTATCCTATGGATGTGTGGCTTGACATTTCAAAAGGATATCTTATGGTTAGACCGAATTCATCTACTGTTATTACGCTTGAGTAGAACCGCTCATCAACTTATTCTCAATCAACCTGTTCAAGACAATCTTTTATTTATTTTATTGATGATGATTGTTTTTTGGTTTATTGGATTAAACAGCGGTTATAGTTTCTCTAGGAATGCTGCCACCTGGCAAATCCTGATACCCCTATTTGTGACAATTACTTTAATTCACTCCTACGATCCCCTACTTCCTCAACGAATATGGTATCTGATTGCTTTCACTTTCTTCTCCTTGTTGCTGATGATTCGATTAAATCTAATTCATCAGGTCACCCAATGGAAAGAAAATCGGGTTCAAGTTCCCTCCCAGTTTGCTAATGATATTTTACAGATTTCTATTCGTTTTGTACTTCTCCTGTCTTTTATCGTTTGGATTCTGCCTGCAAACCGCTCTTCTTTTCAGCAAATGGAGATCTTTTGGAATAAGCTCAAACAACCATTTCAATCTATTCGAGAAGACTTTGAAAATGCATTTTCATCCTTGAAAGTTACAATCGGTTCATCTCCAGATTATTACGGAAGAATTCTTAATTTAGGACAGGGAAATATCCTTAGTGACGAAGAAGTATTTTCCGTTTTAGTACCAGAAAAACCACCTCAAGGATTGAGCCTTTATTGGCGAGCAAGAGTTTACAACTTTTACGAGAATGGGCAGTGGAGCACCACCAATACGCTTTGGCAGTTCATTGAGCCAGGCTCCACAAAATTACAATTTCCACGTTACCCCGATCGAATGCGTGGCTTAAGCACTTTTTATTTTGCTTTAAATAAACCTATTATTACTTTATTTGCTCCTCCACAACCACAATGGACAAATCTCGGTGTAAAAGCAGAATTGTTTCCTAATCCCGATGGAACCGTAGATTTACTTACACTTCAATCTAATCACGCGTTAGGTAGTGGAACAACCTATACTGTGCGATCTTCCTTGAGTGGAACAACAATCCAAAAATTGCGTCAGGCGAGTGAAACCTTTCCCACAGCAATTCAAGAGCGCTATTTACAATTACCCGATTCTATAACTCCTCGTACACGCCAACTAGCCCATCAAATCACAGCAAATGAGACTACTGAATATGACAAAGTAATTGCAGTTACCGAATATTTACGGCAAAACCTGCAATATAGTGAAACACTACAAGAATTACCCCAAGATAAAGAACTTATCGATTGGTTCTTGTTCGATGCCCAAAGGGGATTTTGCAATTATTTTGCATCCGCTGAGGTGATCCTTTTACGTAGCATCGGAATCCCTGCACGGTTAGCAGTAGGTTATGCACAAGGCAAAATCACCAGCCCCAATGTTTATCAAGTGATCCAACGCGATGCTCACGCTTGGCCTGAAGTGTATTTCACCAATGTCGGATGGGTGGAATTTGAACCTACCCCCAACCGGCCCGAAATCATTCGCCCATTTTCTGATCTGACGACACCCCCACCCAATATCGCTAATGAAAGCAATGCTCAAATCCAAGAGGCCCTTAAAAAACTACAACAGAGCCACCAAAATAAGCCACCTAAATCAAAACCCGCACTCCCCTCTTACTTCTGGTTATCCATTTTAATAATTTCCATGTTAGCACTCGGGATTTATTCATATTTTCACAAAACCCAATTACAAAAGTTATCCATACAGATACCAGCAACGATCGAAACAAATTTACGTACAAGAGGCATCAATCCACCCGCATCGCTGGTAAATTGGAATCGAAAACAACTACTGACGCCAATTGAAAAAGCTTACTTACAGATAAATTCTGCCTTAAGATTACTCGGAAATTTGCCCGCTTCATCAGCCACGCCAATTGAGCGAGCTAATTTGCTCATTTCTCTTTTGCCACAAGGAGAACCATTTATTCGATTAATTCTTAACCAATATCAAGACTTTCTATATAATAACATTGAGCCAGACCTTCCCAGTATTTATAATGCAAAACAGGTTTTACGCCGTCTAATTTTCCGTAAATGGATCTCGATGCATGTAAAATTTAGATTTTCAGGAAATTAATTTTTATATAATTATCGGCTCATATATATCGGCAAACAATGCCGGGTTACCTCCAGTATGCCAAAATAAAATTTTCGCATCAGGTGGTATTACCCCTTGGCGAATGAGATCAATCATCCCAGCAGCTGCCCTGCCTGTATAAACGGGATCAAGCAGAATACCCTCTGCGCGTGCAAAAGTCCGAATAGCATTTATATCTGCTTCGGTCGGAATTCCATATCCTTTGCCAAGATATTGATCATTAATGTGAATTTTCGTTGCATCCATTTTCACATCAAATTGATAATTGCTGATCGCATCGTGGATTAATTTTAATATTTTTTCTTTAAGAGTTGCTTCAGGCGCGTCAACACTAATACCTAAAATATCCCAACTTACACCAGCCATAAGTGAACCCAGGACAAGGCCTGACTGAGAACCACCTGAAGAAGACGGGAAAACAATCACATCTGGGTTAAATCCTTGATTAATTAATTCAAAAACAGCTAAAGTGTAACCGAGCACACCTGTTGCATTGGACCCGCCGTAGGGGATGAGATATGGTCGTTTTCCATCTGCCCAAGCTTGTTGATATACTTCTTGTAATTTCGATTCTCTTTTTTCTTTATCGCACCAAACCACCTCGGCTCCAAAAAGTTCATCCAGTAACAAATTAGCGCTTTTTCTCGAAGGGGGCTCGCCGGTTAAGATTAGAGTACAATTCAATCCAAATTTAGCGGCAGCTGCAGCGGTCTGCCGACAATGGTTAGATTGAATCGCCCCAGCAGTAAGAATGGTTTTTGCTCCATTTGCCAGTGCATCTGCAAAGAAAAATTCTAATTTTCGAACTTTGTTTCCGCCAAACGCCAACCCGGTTAAGTCATCTCTTTTTATCCATAACTCTCGCACACCAAGTTGGGTGGCTAGACGCGGCATCGCTTCGACAGGCGTCGGTAAATTGCCTATTTTTACTCTAGGTATCTTGGATAAATTTTCTATCATGATAAACCAATCCTTTCTTTCAATCTAAAAACACTTAATAATTTGGGTAAAATGACCTGATAGAAGGTATATTCAGTTTGGTGTAATGGATAATCCCATGCTCCAATCCGCCTGACAACATTTCCTCCGAATCCCATTTTAAATCGATATACTCCGTACATCGGATCGGTTTCAATAAATTGGTCAGGAGCACCCCACCAATCATACACTTTCACTCCAAGTTGTCGAAGTATCTGCATGGCTTTCCAATGCAACAAATAATTTGGCATCTTATCCCGATGCTGAGATGAAGACATCCCATAGATAAACCAAGCTTTGTTTTGAAAAACAAATAAGATAATCCCAGCTATTGGTTGTTGATCATATTCTGCAATTAATATCAATGCAGTTGGACGATTTTCTCGGTTAAACCGCCAATAATTTGGGTACTGGGATTGCTTTTTTAATGTTTCCCCTTTTTCTGCTCCGTCTAAAAATATCGACCAGACGGTTTCATAATAACGATAATCACGAATAATAAATCCATCACGCTGAGCTGTTTCAGTATATAGATTATATAAGGCGGGAAAATCTTGTTTGGAACCCTCTCGGATAGTAACTCCTTTCTTTTCGGCTAGTCTTATGTTATATCGAGTCTTTTGTTTCATATTACGAAGCAGTGTATCTTCATCAGCAGTGAGATCGGATATCACCGTATTGCGGAATTGAATTTGCTCTTTAGAAAATATCCAACCACTTGTATATAAGTAATCAATTATCCGGTAACCAGTTTGATTTATATCAAGATTTTGGAGATACTCATTTGTCTTTCGAGGTAAATTTAAACGCCATAATTCGTCATTATGTTCTCCCCTTCCAATTTCAACATCCGCATCTATTTTTATCAATAGCGCGTTAAAGTCTCGTCCAATCTGCTTCAGGTCCTCCATCACATTCTTAACTAAATTCATATCATTCCAATCTTTTAGGAGGGGACCTTTCGGTACATAAAGTAATTTCAATGGTTTCGCAATCAGTGGTATTTTCATTTCGCGTTGTAAAATTACGGCAGCTGCAACAATATCATTGTTTTGATACCAGATTTTGGGTATCGCACTCCATCCAAAGTGGGATTTTACCTGTGCCCATTCTATAGTCTGTAAAACATGTGCTTCAGGTAAAAATGAAATAATATCATCCCAAGCAGGATGCTCATATTGCATAGCTATACCCCCAGCCGACGTAAATTAAATAATAAACGATAGAATTGATAAAGTCTGGGGTTATATACCCTATCAAAAGCACCCGCTGATCGAAAGACACGTCCACCAAATCCCCGTTTGAACCGATATACGCCCCAAAGACCATCTTCCGTTTTCATAAAATTATTTTCGAGGTATGCCTCACGATAATCCGGTATTCCCCACAGGTCATAAACACTGCAGCCCATCCTCTTCGCCCAACGGATGGCTTCCCATTGCAATAAGTAGGGTGCCATCACTTCACGGTGTTCATTCGATGAGGCACCATAAAAGTACCAGGCGCGCATTCCATTAGCAAAAACCATAATACCGGAAATCGCAGTCTCTGCATATTTTGCAAGAAATAGTTCGCATTGTCCGCGGTTATGGAAAAGTTGATAGGCAGTTTGATAATATTTAAGGGAATGAATGCCAAACCGATCTCGTTGACTGGTTTGTTTTGCTAATTGATAAAATGTCTCAATATCATCTGATACCTCAACCTTAACCCCTTTTCGTTCCGCGAGACGAATGTTATATCTTGTTTTTTGTTTCATCCGCGCTAAAATTTTTTCATCGTCATCTGCTATATTTACCAAGATCGTATTGAGCGGTTGAATAGCATGGAAACTGCGGATAAAACCTGCGGGTATTGATCCACATTCTTCTTCATCGGGTTCTATCTTGATAAAAAAGATTTTATGCTCCCGACAATAATCATCCACCTGTTTTAGAAAATCAGCCCCGCATTCATCTCCATTCAGCCAGCTTTTTATATTTGAATTTGGTGCGAGTGGTCCTTTCGCGATATAAGCCATTTTCATACCTGGTAGTATGGAACGAATCAAAATCTGGGCACCCCACTCTTTATGTATCAAATGATCCATTTTCCAACCAAATTGCTCTTTCAATTTCCCCCACTCAAGCGTTTGTAAAACATGAGCGTTTGGATGATCCTTGGTAAAAGTTTCCCAATCCATTGATTTCTTCTTTTATCCTATGCGGATTCAACGCCCTTTCAGACCGATTACCGTAGAAGGAGTACGCAATAGTATTAATATATCCATTAACAAGTTTTTATTTTTGATGTAAAACAAGTCATATTCCAATTTGATAATCGTGTCCTCAATGGTTGAAGCATAGCCATAGTTAACCTGCGCCCATCCTGTTAAACCTGGTTTTACCAATAACCTGGCCCGGTAAAAAGGAATATTCTTCTCAAAATATTCGACTAATTCCGGTCGCTCTGCCCGTGGTCCTACCAAAGACATTTCCCCGCGTAAGACATTGATAAACTGGGGTAATTCGTCCAGATGTGATTTTCGGAGTATTCTGCCAATGCGCGTGGCTCTTTCGTCGCTTTCCTTCGCCCAACGAGGTTTGCCATCTGCTTCGGCATCTCTCCTCATCGTACGGTACTTAATGAGAGAATAAGGTCTCCCCATTTTGCCTAAGCGTACTTGGGTGTAAAAAATAGGGAAACCATCATCAATCACGATTCCAAGAACAATGAAAGGCATAGTTGCTAATAAGATAAAAACACCTACTAAACTGCCGGCGATATCCAGTAAACGCTTGACAAATTCATCAAATATACTCACTGATGCTTCATCGACGAATGAACGCAAAATCCAATCCGCAGCTAATATACGAATAGGCACTCTTCCTAACAATTGTTCATAGACTTTGGCCATTTGGGTAATTTCTACACCGCTTTCTTGTGCGGTGATTAATGCCTCAAACATATCGCTATTGATCGTACCTGAAATTGCTACGATAATATCTGAAATCTCATGTTTTTGGATTAATTCCAACAATTTTTCATTATTTCCAAGGATGGGAATGCCCTGAATATTTCCATCTTTCTTAGCTGGGTCATCATCGATGATCCCTATAATTGCAAATGGCTTCGATTTTAAATTTTGGTAGACATCAATTAATAAGCTACCTGAGCTACCTCCGCCAACCACAATTACCCGCCGCATAAATTGCGGCAATGTAAACACCTTGATATAGATACGCCGCCATAATAAAGTCAAAATGGTTGCAGACAAAAGAAAAGTCGCGATTCCTCGGCGGGGTAATAATGATCTGGGGGGAGAAGCGTAATAAAAGAATAAAAATAAATATAAAAGAAAACCGATCAACGCAGCTGTTGCAACACCTTTGATTGTTGCTTCCCAATCCGCTGCTCGGTAAATATCATACAGTTCAATAAGTAAAAGAATCCAAACTAAAGGAAAAAGGAAGAACCATGGTGGGACTCTTCTTTGGATGAATTCCCAAGTGAATCCAATAAACCGATCGCTATGCCCCCAAGTATATAAAGCAATATAAAAGGCTATTGATGCCGCAACAAAATCTCCGAAAAGAAGCAACGAGCGCCTTTCGGAAAAACGTAGCCGCCAGGGACGACTTGGAAGCTCAGTCCGTTGATTTGCCATAATTGGTAAACATACTCCATAAGAAAGAAATACCCCAACAAACGTGCATAATCATCATTGCAATTGGCATACCAAATATCAATGAAAAATCATGCGTTTTTTTCGCTTCACGAGCTGCCACTAATATTAATATACCCAAATATACCGTGAGTTCACCAATTACAAGGATTAATGTTTCCTGATAAAAAATTGACAGAATAATCCCGAGTAGTATGGAAATAACAAATAATGGCGGAACTGCTTGCCGCCAGCGTAAGCTGTGCGGATTCTGCAGGAGCATTTTTGCTTTCCAATAGCCATATCGCCAGTACTGTTTTGCTAATTCACCGTAAGTTTTGCGCGCAAAATAAATGGACTTAATAGAGGGGTCAAACCAAATTTTTCCACCACTTTGCCGGATTCTCTGGTTAAATTCATAATCTTCATTTGTGAGTAAATTCTCATTAAAATAACCAACCTTATTAAATAAGCTTTTATAAAAACTTCCAAAAGGAACTGTTTCGACATATTGCGCCTCACCACCTACACGGTAACGCGCATCACCCACCCCTAATGGATGCGAAGCTGCTCTTGCAATCCCACGAGCAATCCAATTGTCTGCACCTGGTTTTATCACCCAAATCCCGCCTACGTTTTCTGCTTTATTATCCTGCAGCGCACAAACACATCTTTCTAAATAATCACGCTGAGGAATACTATGCGCATCTAATCTGATGATGATTTCACCAGAAGCTGCTTTTATCCCCTTATTTAATGCAACAGGGATAATCCGTTCTGGGTTATCAATGGTCTTGATGATTATGTCCGGGTGTGTTTCCATAAATTTGACTATGCTTACCCGCGTGTCATCCGTGGATAAACCGTCAATGACCAAGACCTCGATATTTTCTTTCGGGTAAGTTTGCTGGTAAATTGCATCAAGAAGCAACGTTATCGTATCTTGTTCGTTATAACATGGAATAATTACACTAATATTAGGTATCATCATGCTTTGAGAAATTATACCTGTTTGTAACACAAACGGCGCAAATCCAAGATAAGTGGTTTAGCCACTCAAATTTTCTCTCTCATTGCGTTTTTTTAGTAGAAAGAATAACAAATATGCAGAGATAAAAAACTTATCACTGTAATATAAACATACTTATATTTCCAAAGGATTATTTTACCTTTACAATTCCTTTGGACCTTCAGCCTATTGGGCTTGGATAATTCTTTGCGCTATTATTTCACACGACCGCGATTGCCTCTATCTCAATCGCCGCATTTTTTGGCAACGCTGCTGCTTGCACGGTTGTCCGAGCTGGAAATTCTTTCGTAAAATACTCGGCATATATTTTATTCATCACAGGAAAGTCATTCATGTCACGTAAATATACCGTTGTTTTCACTACATTATTCAATGATGACCCAGCTTCTTCGAGAATATGTTTGATGTTAATTAAGGCTTGATGTGTTTCAGCTTCAATACCACCATTTACTAAATTATTGGTTTGCGGATCCAAACCTAACTGCCCTGCTGTAAAAAGCAGATTCCCCACTTTGATTGCCTGGGAATAAGGTCCAATTGGATTCGGTGCATTATTAGTATGAATAATCTTCTTTGTTTGTTCCATGTGATATTTGTCCTTTCTTTTATAAAGTAGTTGTAAAGTTTAATAGATCCAATATTTCATCGACACAAGCATTAAACATTTCATCCATAATTGGAACGGAAGCGATATAGTAGCCACCAAACGAACCATCGCCATACAAATTTTTTATTTCATCCTTATGGACAATGGCACTTTCCTCAATTTCTGGTTTTGGTTTTTCAGGAAGATTTGAAACAATAGTAAAAGAAAATGCCTCCAACCAGTTTGCATGGGTCGGTTTGAGATCGTATTTTCGCGATATTCCTTCCACAGCCGGGCTCTTCCACCATTCGTACCATCCAAATTTCATTTCGGGGTAACGATTTGCCATTTCATATAAAAAAGTGCGCACAGACGAATTACCGCCATGTCCATTTAGAACTAAAACCCTGCGAAATCCAGATTGGTAAATTGAACTTATTACATCCTCTAACAGGTTCAACAAGGTGTTGATGCGCAGGCTGATTGTGCCGGGATAAGATTGGAAATATGGGGAACATCCATAATTTATCGTAGGCGCAACAATTACCCCTGTTCTTTGACTTACAGCATCAGCTAATGCCAATGGTATTTTTACATCGGTCGTCACGCTCAAATAACCATGTTGTTCACAAGCACCAATTATCAACATTAGCCGATCATCAGTTTTTAAATAAGTTTCAATATCCATCCAATTCAGATCTTCAAATCTCATTGCAAACACCTGTCTTTTCTAGAGTCAGATCACAATGTTGATCAATCGCTGTGGGACATAAATAACTTTTTTCGGTTCTGATCCCATAAGATGCTTTTGGATCACTTCACTTTCCAGCGCCTTTTTGATGGCTTCGTCCTTCGTAATAGATACCGGTAACTCCAAACGATCACGCAGTTTTCCGTTTACCTGAATAGGAATAATTATCGTTTCTTCTTTAGCAGCCTCTTCATCAAACTCTGGCCACGATTGAGTGTGGATTGAATAGGGTTTTCCCAATAAACTCCAGATTTCTTCCGCAATATGCGGTGTTGCAGGTGCCATCATTCTCAAATAAATATCTACTGCCTCATCCCATTCTTGCGTCCCAAATGCACCATTCTCTTTGGCAGTTATCATTGTGTTTAACAATTCCATCAAAGATGAAATGACAGTGTTAAATTCAAAATTTTCATAATCATGAGTAACCGACCGAAGAGTTTGGTGAACTTTACGTCTTAACCCTCGTAAAACCTGACTATCTGCTTTATGTTTATTAGAAGTGTCATCTAAGATTGTTGTCCACACCTTCTTCACCCACCGCGCAGTACCTTCAATACCGTTACTATTCCAAGGTGCACCCATCTCCCAACGGGCAAAAAACATTAGATAAGCCCGTACTGTATCCGCTCCATATCTCTCGACTAATTGATCTGGTGCGATAACATTTCCACGGCTTTTCGACATCTTTTCCGAATCCTCTCCCAGAATAATCCCCTGATTACGTAATTGAGTCATCGGTTCTGGACCTTTCGTGATACCCATGTCACGACAGGCTTTGTGGAAGAAGCGGGTATAGATTAAATGCATAGTGGCATGTTCGATACCTCCAGTATAAGTGTCCACTGGCATCCAATAATCATATTCTTTCGGATCAAAAGGACCCTGGTCATATTTAGGACTTAGATATCTCAAATGGTACCAGGATGAACACATGAAAGTATCCATCGTGTCGGTTTCTCTTTCTGCTGGTTTTCCGCAGATAGGGCAAGTGGTAAACCGCCATGTAGGGTGGAGTTTTAAGGGACTTTCACCAGTTGGACGCCACTCAACATCCTCTGGCAATAAAACCGGTAGTTGGTCTTCGGGAACATCAACAGCGCCATGTTCCGGACAATAAACAATAGGAATTGGAGCACCCCAATATCGTTGGCGAGAGATCAACCAATCGCGCAGTTTATAATTTACTTTCCCTTTACCAATTCCTTTGCTCTCTAACCACTCTACGACTCGCTTAATTGCCAGATCGCCGGGAGTGCCGCTAAATTGCTCAGAATGAATCATTTCACCATGATCTGAATGGTAAAGAACGGGACGGTAAAACTCTTCATCCCACAAGTATTCCATAACCGAACGGTAATGCAATAATTCAGGTTTTAATATTTTTATTTTGTGTAATATCTCCTGCTCTGCAGCTATGGATGATAATTTCAAGCTTTTATCTTTGAAAATAAATTCCCAACCTGAACCAACAACTTCAATCCAACCATTCGCTTTTATCCCATTTTTCGCTTTATGGATAAATTGTTCTAAATCATTTTGAGGGATCACCACGCCATAGCCATTGCTATTTTTTTCTTGGATCCATCCTTGTTCATCCAACCAATGTAAAAATGAGTCTTCTACCTCTGAAAGACGGATCAATGAGCGTGCTTGATGATCGTTTCGTTCAATTACGGGAATGATTGGCAACCCATATTTAAGCGCAAAAGCAAAATCACGCTCATCGTGAGCTGGCACTGCCATGATTGCGCCAGTCCCATAAGTCATCAATACATAATCAGCGATCCAAATCGGTATTCTCTGTTGGTTTACCGGATTGATTGCATATCCCCCAGTAAAGACACCGGTTTTTTCTTTTCCGGTTGCTTCTCTTTGAATATCACTTTGTCTGATAGCTTGAAAGACATATTCCTCAACAGCTTGTTTATTTTCCGCAGTCGTTACTTTTTGAACTAAGGGATGCTCTGGTGCTAAAACCATAAATGTTGCACCCCAAAGTGTATCTGGCCGAGTAGTAAAGATTTCTAAATCGTCTCCTTGTTCGGTTTTAAAAATCACCATAGCACCTTCAGAACGTCCAATCCAATTGGTTTGCAAAGTTTGTACTCTTTCAGGCCAATCAAGATTGGAAAAATCGAGTAATTCTTCAGCATATTGGGTGGTACGGAAAAACCATTGCTCAAGATTCTTTTTGATCACCGGTGTTCCACAGCGTTCACAATGGCGATCCTCACCCCAAACCTGTTCTCTCGCTAACGTAGTATTGCAAGTTGGACACCAGTCAACCGGAGATAGTTTTCGGTAAGCAAGATCATGTTTATGTAATTGAACGAAAAACCATTGCGTCCAACGATAATATTCCGGATCCGAAGAAATCGCTTCCCGTTCCCAGTCAAACATAGCCCCCATACTTTTGAGTTGTTTCCGCATTCTTTCAATATTGGAATAAGTCCACTTTTTTGGATGAATATTGTGCTTCACCGCAGCATTTTCTGCCGGCAATCCAAATGCATCAAACCCAATCGGAAATAAGACATTATAACCACGCATGCGCATGAAGCGAGCTCGCGCATCCGAAGGTGTCATTGCATACCAGTGGCCAATATGTAGATCTCCCGAAGGATAGGGAAGCATTGTTAATGCGTAATGTTTTGGCTTGCTATAATCAATCAAAGAACGATACAAACCATCTTCAGCCCACTTTTTTTGCCATTTTGGTTCGATTTCTGCGGGATTATATTCTCTCTTCGTCACCATAGTGTTCTCCAATTTAGAAAATAATTTTTATGGCATATAGATTGCAACATAAAAGTATAAACCCATTTTATGATTATCGCGGAGTCATCATGAGTCTTTCAACAGATGAAAACTGGATAAAATTTTTCCTAAACCTATCTCATTACATTGATTCACAAGTCACCAGTTCTGGAAATCATAGTTTACAAGTAGCCCGACATGCTATTGCCACTGCGAAAAAATTCGCCATGCGAGATGAAGAAGTGCGCATCACCTATTGGGCATCTTTGCTCCATGACATTGGAAAGATTGGTGTTCCCGAGGAAATCCTCGTTAAAAACGGCCCACTTGATGACAAAGAATGGCAATTCATGCGACTACATCCAACATTGGGCGCCAATATCATCCGTTCAGTTCGGACTATGTCTGTCATTTCACCAATCATTCTTTTCCACCAAGAAAAATTCGATGGTTCTGGTTACCCATATGGTCTCAAAGGTCAAGAAATTCCTTTGGGATCGCGCATCCTCGCTGTTGTAGATGCATTTGATGCAATGACGAATGAACGTGTCTATCGTAGTGCATATTCAAAAAGCGAAGCCATTAATGAATTAATTTCAGCAAAAGGCAAACAGTTTGATCCGGATGTTGTGGATAAATTTCTCACAATCATTTCCATCAATAATTAACTTTAAAAACAAAAATCTCCGTCCTCAGGGACGGAGAAAATCTCCGCGGTACCACCCTGTTTGCCAATAAAGGCCAACTCGTGTATTGATAACGGAATTACCGGTGTTGACTACTCTAACATTCATCAACACAGATTAACCAGGCGAGTTCAGCCATGTAGTGTTCTGTGCACACATTGTTGGGCTCTCACCAATCTTCCCAACTCGCTGACAGATAGCTTACTACTCCTATCTCTTTTTTGTATTGTTTTGTTGTGGACCCAGTGGGATTCGAACCCACGGCCTTCTCAATGCCATTGAGACGCGCTCCCAACTGCGCTATGGGCCCATTCAATTTGTAAGGTCGTTTGGTTTTCTCCCATTCCAGTGGACCTGGAGGGATTCGAACCCTCGACCTCTTCAGTGCGATTGAAGCGCGCTCCCAACTGCGCTACAGGCCCTTTCTCAGGGTGATGAAATTGTACCTGAGCGACCGCAACCTGTCAAGAAAAACTAACAACTCCCAGGTTGTTAACACCCCTTCTTGATTCTTTTTCAGAAACCACGATAAATTCGCCTCTCCTAACTTTCATCTTATCCACTTTGGTCGTATAATTTTCGTACTTATATTCATGGAGGAAAGGAATTTATGGAAAATATTTTCCTAAATCGTCAATCCAAATTTCGTTCCCTTCTTCAAGCTACTTCTTTTGATTTAGCAGTTCTAAACCCAAGCCCTACTTTAGTGTACCTGACTGGGTTAGAATTTCATCTAATGGAAAGACCTATTCTTTTCCTTTTTTCTAAAACTAATCCACCAATATTATTTTTGCCAGAATTAGAAAATACAAAAGTAAAACAATTACCTTATCCACTGACTGTTATCACTTATGGTGAAGATCCTAGCACCTGGATAGAGGAATTTCGAAAAAGTCGTAATGCATTAGATAACCCCACCATTTCATTGATTGGCGTTGAAGAAACCCATTTACGATTTCTTGAATATGAGTTCCTTCACGCGGTTTTCCCTTCCAGCAAAATCCGTTCATGTCAAAGCCTCATATCAGAATTACGAATAAGAAAAGATGGAGTGGAAAAAGGATGGATATCCCAGGCTATCCGAATTGCCGAAGAAGGGCTGACAAATACCTTGCCAACCATTAAGCCTGGAATTACAGAGCAAGAACTGGCCAACGAATTAGTTATCCACCTAATACGCTGCGGATCCGATCCACAATTACCTTTTTTTCCAATCATTGCATCGGGAGAAAACAGCGCCAACCCCCATGCGATACCGACGGAACGGAAAATTCAGGCAGGAGATGTTATTGTTATCGATTGGGGAGCCAGATATCATGGTTATATTTCCGACCTCACTCGAACCTTTGTTATAGGCAAGGCTCCACAAGAGTTCGAGATTATTTATAAAATCGTCAAAAATGCAAACCAGATTGGTTCTCAATCAGTGATGCCAGGGATACAAGCAGGTGAGATCGATCGGCTTGTACGGAATCAGATTGAACAGAGTGGTTTTGGAGATTATTTTACGCACCGAACCGGTCATGGAATCGGTTTAGAGACCCATGAAGAGCCTTACATTCGAGCTGATAATAAACAAATCCTTCAACCTGGAATGACTTTCACCATCGAGCCAGGTATTTACCTCCCTAGAAAATTTGGTGTTCGTATCGAAGATAATGTGTATGTTAGCGATACAGGCTCTGAAATTTTATCTACCCTATCTCGCGATTTGATTACCTTATAAAGACGATGTTGATCAAAGGGACTGAACCATTTTTCTTTCATAACGGAGAAGTTGCTTGCCTATTAGTCCATGGATTTACCAGCTCTCCGCGTGAAATGCGCCCTCTTGGTGAGGCATTGGCTGCACAAGGTTTCACCGTTCTTGGGATACGCTTATTTGCGCATGGTACGCGATATCAAGATATGCCCCGTGCCCGCTGGCAAGATTGGATTGCCAATATCGAGGATGGCTGGTACTTACTCAATGGTGAAAAGCTTCCGGTCATCCTTATTGGGTTTTCTCTTGGTGGGGCGTTATCTTTATACTTTTCAACTTTCTTCCCAGTTAAAGCAGTCGTTGCGATTGCAGCTCCATTTAATATTCCTCGCGATCCACGGGCTAAATTCCTTAAACCTCTTTCAGTTATTTATCCATATATCCCTGTTCGTAGTAAAGGCACCTGGTTTAATCAAACGGAAAAAGCCAACCATATTCGTTATCCGAATGACGCTACCAGGGCGCTCTATGAAATTCGCAATTTCTTACATATTTTACAAAAAAAGGCAGCACAAATTACGGCACCCACACTATTGGTTTACTCTAAAAATGACCCCACTATTCGCGTTCAAGACCATCACATGGAAGATATCTATCAAACAATTAATAGTCGAATTAAAGAAACTTTATGGGTGGAAAATTCCGGACATATTATTCCTTTAGACGCTGAACGAGATCAAGTATTTCAAGCTTGCATTAATTTTATCCAGCGGGTGGTGTCATAATTTATGACGCAGGACATTTTATTAATCTCGCTATCCCTCCTGAGCTGGGGATTTGGAGAAAGTGCCTTCTTGTCATTTTTACCGCTCTACTTACAACAACTTGGTGCAAAACCAGTTGAAATTGGCGGAATATTAGGCACTTTTAGCTTAGCTGCAGCTTTGGTTCATCTTCCTGCTGGTTATTTATCCGATAAAATCGGTCGTAAACCAATCATCGTTGCAGGTTGGACAATTGGTTTAATCGGGGTGGTATTAATGGCGACCGTTCGTTCGTTACCATTATTTATCGTCAGTATTTTCATTTATGGGTCAACTAGTTTTGTCATGCCTCCCTTAAACAGCTATTTGTCCCATGCTTCGTCAAAATTATCCGTTGCCAGAGTATTGACCCTTGTCTCGGCTGCCTATAATCTAGGTGCGATGTTTGGTCCACTCATCGGAGGTTATATTGGGGATCATTATGGGTTAAAGAAAATTTTTGTGTTTTCGACTGCGATCATTATTATTTCTAACCTCTTAATCCATTTCATTCATCCACAACCTATTCACCATACATCAAAACCTGTAAAAGCTTTTCGTTCTGTTCTCAGTCGAAATTACTTGCTTTTTACCTTTTTACTTTTCTTCATCATTTTTGCAACTTATCTACCGCAGCCTTTGACACCAAATTTCTTGAAAAACCAACTCCATTATTCCCTATCTACGATTGGCCTCCTCTTTTTTGTAAACGGTACCGGAATTGTTATTTTTAATCTCATCATCGGTTCTTTACCTGCATACAAAGGGTTAATAATTGGTCAAGGATTTGTATTACTATTCTCGCTTCTTTTATGTAAAGCGACCAATTTATCTTTAATAATAATGGCGCTATTTATCCTGGGAGGATTTCGAGCAGCTCGCACAATGGGTACTGCACATTTACGCTGCTATATCGAACCAGCAAACCTGGGAATTGCTTTTGGTTTTTCCGAAATGGTTATTGCAATCTCTTTATTCCTATCTTCAGCATTTGCAGGATATTTATATAATCATCAACCCACTGCCATGTATTGGGTAGGCAGTGGGCTGATTATTGTATCGATTATTTTTTCGTTTATATTTAAATCACTCGAAAAGAGTGATAAACCGAATGTCGATCCAGAGTAGTCTTTATTCCTCCTTCTTGGATTCGAGCTCTTTTTGCCGTGCGGCGATAATTTCCTGAGCTAAATGAGCCGGCACAACCTCATAGTGAGAAAATTCCATCGTAAATATACCTCTACCGCCTGTGATTGACCTTAAGTCAGCAGTATAGCGTAACATTTCAGCTAATGGTACTTGAGCTGTGACAACAGAACGACCTTTCTCAGTATCCATTCCCTGAACCCTGGCGCGGCGGGTGTTCATATCACCCAAGACATCTCCCATGTTTGCCTCAGGAACGATTACCTTGACGTTCATAATCGGTTCCAATAAAACGGGTCCGGCATCTTTGACACATAATTTAAAGGCTTCACGTCCTGCAATTTCGAAAGCAACTGGTTTTGAATCTACCGGATGTTCTTTTCCATCGTAAACCGATACTTTTACGTTTTTTACCGGGTAACCAGCCACTACCCCTTCCTTCATGACTGCTTTAATACCTTTTTCAATTGCTGGCATGAAGCTGGATGAGATAGCTCCTCCAAAAACATCATTCGAGAATTCGTAATCGGCATCTGGGAGAGGTTCTACGCGCATTGCAACTTCAGCAAATTGACCGGCACCACCGGTTTGCTTTTTATGACGATAGGTAGCCTGACCTTGTTTCGTGATGGTTTCCAAATAGGGAACTTTTGGAATATCTACTTGCAAATACGTCTGGAATTTTGTTTCTGCTTTGCGAATTGCAACGTCGATATGTTGATCCCCCATTCCCTGTAATATTGTTTGATTGGTCGAAGGTTCCTGATGCCAGGATAGTGTCATATCCTCTTCGCATAAACGGGTCAAAGTCGGACTAATTTTCGCCGAATCTGCTTGTGTCTTGGGGAATACCGCTACCTGATACAATGCATGTGGATATTCTGGAATGGGTAATATAACCGGGCGGCTGCGATCACACAATGTATCTCCCGTCGAAGTAACGCTCAATTTTGGTACGGTAGCAATGTCACCTGCATGAACTACTTTGACCGGAATGGTTTCTTTACCACGCATTACACTTAATGTTCCCAATCGCTCTTCTGTCTCCTTATTTGCATTCCATACCTTGGTATCTGAACTGATTATTCCAGAATATACACGGAAATAAGTTATTTTTCCCACAAAAGGATCCGCTGTAGTTTTCCAAACATAAGCTGCTAATGGTTCCTGATCGGAACATTCCAGTTCAATTTCCTCATTACGGAATAAAGCTTTCGCTTTTGGAGCCTCTTTAGGTGATGGGAATAAAGAAATACATGCATCCAATAAAGGAAAGATCCCGATTTCAGCAGTGCCAGCAGCAACAAATACTGGCACAAACGACCCATTCATGACAACTTTCTGCAAACCGCGAATAATTTCTTCGCCACTTAATTCTTGCCCATCAAGGTATTTTTCAAGCAGAGCATCCTCCCCTTCCGCAGCTGCTTCGATTAATTCCATGCGTGCGGATTCTGCTTCTTCCAAAAATTCAGCTGGGATTTCACTGGCTTGATTGCCTGCTCCTGCATAAGCTTTCATCGTAATTAAATCAATTACACCCTTAAAATCAGCCTTTTCTCCCCAAGGCAATTGTACAGGAAGCAAACGAGTTTCTGAAATTTCCCGCACTGACTCTAAGGCTTTTTTGTAATTGGCATTATCGCGATTCATTTTATTGATCACCAGAAATCGAGGTAAATGAAAACGATCGCAATAACTCCACGCTATCTCGGTTCCTACTTCGGCTCCGGCGACCGAGTCAACTAAAACCAAAGCACCGTCTGCTACTCGTAACGCAGAAATCATTTCCCCAATAAAATCGTTATAGCCTGGGGTGTCCATAAAATTTATTTTAAAATCTTTATATTCCACAGGAATTAACGCGGTGGAAAGTGAAATTCCCCTCCTGATTTCTTCTTCCTCAAAATCTGCGACCGTGGTCCCATCTTCGATTTTCCCTAATCGTGTTGTAGCTCCAGTTTGATGTAAAAATGCTTCAACCAGCATCGTTTTCCCGGAACTACTATGTGATGCTAATGCAATATTACGGATCATTTCAGTTGTGTATTCTTTCATTTGTAAGCCCTTCTCCAATTAGAATCATCAGCACTCCATTGTAAAATATGTCTGATTAAATGTCAAAGAATTTAACAAAGCTAATTTTATCGAGTAAAATCCTTTTTCGTAAGGATGAATTTTCATGCTCCGCAAATTGGTTTTTGAATATATGTACTTACGCCATCCTCGTTGGGATACCGGAATCACTCCTCCGGAAGTTGTGGATTTTGTCCAAAATCATCCACCCGGCAATGCCCTCGAGCTAGGTTGTGGAAGCGGTACAAATGCTATATATTTAGCTCAAAACGGTTGGAAAGTTACTGCAGTAGATTTTTCCTTTCTCGCAATTTCTCGCGCAAAACGAAAATCAGCTCGGCTTCCCTGCTCCATCAAATGGATTTGCGCTGATGCAAGCAATTTGACCATGATCCAAGAAACGTTTAATTTGATTTTAGATATCGGTTGCTTTCATGGTTTAAATCCTATCCAAAAACAAAAGTATATTCAGCAATTAGATCGGTTTTTATCAGCAGGAGGCACATATCTCCTTTATGGGTTTATAGACACAGGATTGAGTTCAGCTGCCATCACTGATAAAGATATTATGGAGCTGCAAAAAATCTTAAAACTCGATTCATCTAGTTATGGGGTAGATGGAATGCATAAATCAGCTTGGTTTAGATTTATAAAACAATATATGAAGATAGAATAATTAACTATGCGCATATTATTTCTTTTTATTGACGGTATCGGACTTGCCCCATCCAACTCCAAATCTAATCCTTTTATCAATGCAAAAACTCCTTTCCTTGATGAAATTATCGGTAAATATGGATTTCTTTTACAAAATTCTATGGTGCAGACAGAATTAGCAACGATATTTTCCCTTGATGCTTGTTTAGGGATTGAAGGATTACCCCAATCTGCAACAGGTCAAGGGGTCCTTTTGACAGGAAAAAACATCCCTGCGCAAATTGGCTATCATTACGGTCCAAAACCGAATACAGAGATCACAAATCTCATCCAGCAAAATAATTTGTTCAATACAATAATAACGGGTGGTAAAAAGGCAACTTTGATCAATGCATACCCACCCTCTTATTTTGAAAACATTCAAAACGGACATCGGATCTATTCTGTGATTCCATTAGCTGCAATAACTGCTGGTCTAAAATTATATAATAAAGAGGATTTACTCCAAAAGCAGGCATTATCAGCTGACTTCACAAATCAGGGTTGGCGTACAATTTTAGGTTTTCATGAGCTACCTCTGCTTTCTCCACCAGAAGCAGGAAAATTATTGGCGACCCTTTCCAATCAATTTGACTTTACTTTTTTTGAATACTGGGCAACAGACATAGCCGGACATCACCAGGATATGGATCAAGCAATTTCATTAATCGAAACATTAGACAATGTACTGGAAGGATTTTGTAGTCTATGGGATTTCAATGATGGCTTTATTCTCATTACATCCGATCACGGCAATATGGAAGACTTAAGCCATCGACACCATACTTATAATCCTGTTCCCTTTATTATCCTTGGGAATGCCTATTATCGGAAGTATATTCCTGCACTCTCTTCACTGTTAGATGTATATCCAACTATCTTAAAGATGTTGAAAATTGAATAAGAATATTATCTTCATTACAAAAAGTAAAGTGAAGAAATATCCTAATAAACAAATTTCGGGAGGAATAACATTGCATTCCTCCCGATTCTCTATACGATTGAAATTAACCTGCGGCAGTCTTTTCTTTATGCTCCCTAACTAGTTCTCGACGAAGGATTTTTCCTACAGTGGTCTTAGGTAATTCACTGCGAAATTCGATTTGGGTGGGAATTTTGTATTTTGCTAATCGTTCTTTGCACCAATCCAAAATTTCTTGCTCTGTTAGGGTTTCCCCTGGTTTCGGAACAACCCAGGCTTTCACAGTTTCCCCTCGGTAGGGATCAGGAATCCCAGCTACTCCAACTTCGAGGACTTTAGGGTGGCTAATGATAACTTCTTCTACTTCCCGCGGCCAGACTTGATAACCACCTGGTTTGATTAACTCTTTCTTGCGATCCACGATATAGAAATACCCCTCTTCATCCATTCTGGCAATATCACCAGTGTATAACCAGCCATTACGCAATGTATTTTCTGTTTCAGTGGGCATATTGTGATACCCTTTGAAAACCTGTGGACCTTTGATGACAAGCTCACCCACTTCTCCTGGCGGTAATTCAGTGACCTCATCATCCAGGCTAATGATTTTCGCATCAACATCAGGCATGGGTAAACCAATTGAACCAGGAGGGCTATCTTGATAAAGCGGGTTACAATGCGTTGCCGTTGGTGCTTCGGATAATCCATATCCCTCGACTAATTTTCCACCGGTTAGTTGTTCAAATTTAACCTTCGTCTCACGCATCAAAGGCGCAGAACCAGATATGCAGGCTTTGATCGTATTGAGTTTATACTTGCCTGCCAATACATCAGGGTGATTATTAATCGCATTGTACATCGTTGGTACACCCGGATAAATCGTGACATGATACTTTTGGATGCTATCCAACACATCTTTTAGGTCTCGTGGATTTGGCACCATCACCATTGATGCACCGGAGCAGATAGCAAAACACATTCCAGCAACCATTCCATAAACATGGAATAGCGGAATTGCCATCAGTACTACTTCTTTCCCTTCTACTGAATTTGGCATCCAATAGCGTATTTGTAATGAATTTGCCACCAGATTACGATGTAAGGCAATTGCGCCTTTTGATATACCGGTTGTCCCACCACTGTATTGAAATAAGGCAACGTCTTCTTCTGTTATATCGATTTTCGGTCGATCGCTAGGCTGATATTTTTTCAATAAATCTGGTAACCAATAATCTCCTTCAGCTAGCTGGACGCGAAACCCACCCTCTTTTTCTTTCGCAATCGTAAATAAAAACCTCACCAGCGGTGGTAATGTTTCCTTTAGGTTTGTTACAATGACCTTCTTTATTGGTGTTTGTGGTTGGACTTTTTTGATAGTGTTGTAATAATTACTCATTACAATCATGATCTCAATGCCAGCATCTTTTACCTGATGCTCAATCTCGCGAGGTGTATATAATGGATTGGTAGCAACAACCACACCACCAGCTTTTAGGATGCCAAAATACGCAATCACAAATTGAGGGGTGTTTGGCATGAAAACACCCACTCTATCACCCTTTTTTACTCCCAATGCTGCTAAAGCCCCTGCCAATCGATCGGTTAGTTCATCCATCTCTTTATAACGAATAACTGCCCCTTTGAAAATTGTGCAAGGTGCATCGGGATATTTTTGAGCCGATTCTTCTAGGAAATGGAATACTGGAATTTTTGGGTAATCGATGTGCTGAGGCACCCCTTCATCGTAGTGTTTAAACCACGGCCGATCAAACATATCTTCCTCCTTTGGCAAAACTAAATCCTCACCGTTAATAATAGTATAGACGGAAAATTGTTAAAGTCAACTCAATTCCGACTATTTTTGAAATCAATCACAAAATTGGTTTTTCAGTGTTTTATTATTTTTATTACTCATTGCCAAAAAGAGTATATCGTCGTGTGATCGATAAATTTCGTTTTTATATCATCTGATAACGGATCAAAGCTGTAGTCAATATTTGATTGACTAGCTCAGTGTGGCTCATTCCGATTGCTGCAGCCTCGATCACTAAATCAGAAATTCCTGGAGAAAGACCGGGGAGCGGATTTATTTCAAGTATGTATGGTTTCCAATTGTCATTTTTATCAAGGCGGAAATCCACTCGCGCGACATCCTTTGCACCGGTTACCCGAAAAACTGCAGCGGTGTACCAATTCAGATCTTCAACCATCGCAGGATCTAATGGCGCTGGACACAGATAGGTCAATTGATCTGCTAAGGCAACTTTTAAACGATTGCTATAGACAATATCCGTGCTTTCGAAAGGTTTGAGATCCACTTCCATCGGTGGTAGGAATTGCAAACCGGCTTGAATACGGGGCGATTCTTCGTCATCCGGTAACCTGCGTGCGGCAGGGGCTTTTAGATTACCCACAACACCCACTGTAACTTCTCGTCCTTCGATATATCTTTCGACTAATGCGGGTTGCTGATATCGCTTTAATACATATTCAATTTGCTCAAACAATTCTTGTTGATTATGCACAATCGATTTGCTGGAAACTCCCATGCCAGTACCTTCTCGGCTTGGTTTTACAAACAGAGGAAATTTTAAATCTTCACTGATTGGTTCATCCACATCCTCGAACACCTGGAAAGGTGGAGTGGGGAGTTCATGATAGGTCAGCACACGTTTGGTCATTGGCTTGTCCAGGGTTAGCGCCATCGTCAAAATTTTAGATCCCGTGTATGGAATTTGCAACATCTCCAAAATCGCCGGAATCTGCGCCTCACGGGCGTCGCCAAAATGACCTTCGCAAATATTAAAACAGATATCCGGTTTATATTTGCGTACGGTATCTATGATGGTCACATCTCCTTCTAAAAATTCACAATCATTGCCACCAGTTTTAATCGCTTCGACTAACGCTTCAATCGTTGATTCGGAATCGAGGTCATCCCATTGATCTGCTGGCATTCCATCATAAGAAGGAGCGTTTTTCTTCAAATTTGCAAGTAAAGCTACACGAAATTTTTTCATTTGCGTTTTTTCACCTCTTTAGGTTTTCATCATTAACTGACCATTGATATCCATACTTTCAAATCTGCCATCTGCAGTTTTAATGGCTATTCTTGCAGTTGCCAAATTCCGGGATATTTCAATGAGCTTTTTTAGCACTATATCATAATCCATCGCTGGAGATTTGCGGCTGGTATTTGTTAACCAATATCGTCGGATGGATTCCAATTCCTCTTGATTTTTTAATCGCAACTCATAAATTTGACGATATATTTCAGGTAAATAGTTATAGCGATTTGCCTGCATCTCCCATTGGCGATCTAAACGCTGGATATCTTCTTCTATCCTTTGAATACGATTTTGTTCTTGCTGGATCCATTGTTGATATTGAATAAATTTGCTGATAAGCCCCCGATAACCACCATTTAAATCACTTAATAAGCGCACAATTTGGATCGTTGGATACGGTTGTTCTTTTAGATATTCCCATTTATCCTCGAGTATTTGTAATTCTCGTCTTTCATGGCTTAATTCGATGGAATTTGGTGGCCATTGTCGCTGGTCTGGCAAATTTCCTTCCAACTGCTTTAATCTTTGTTCTGCTTCCCTTTTTAAACCAACACACTCTTGATAAACACCCAAAACCGGTAACTCAATTTGTTCAATAATTTGTTTACTCAATGAATTACATTCACTCCAATAATCGAACCTGCGTTTCATTTCAAGGAGTAACTCTTCAAAACGATATACTTTTTGTTCTTGTAAATTTTTTCCAAGGATAGTATCTCTCTGGTTTACCAATTCCTTCCCGCGCACTAAAATCGGATCCGAAATTTGCAAAACCTCTTCAATTTCTAAAATCCGTTCCGATAATCCATTCGCAATAGACCAAGCTTCCTTTTCAATGATTTTCAACCAACGATTTCCAGCTTGTTCGATAGCAGCAACCAGCTCCAAAGTCCGCTGTAGTTTTTTGCCCACCAAATCTTTTTGTTTATCTTGGATCTCGGCTTCTCTGAGATCAAATTGATGGTCGTATTGAACGATCTCTTTCTCCGCCTTCTCTCGTAAAACAGGATGGCTGGTCACTAAAGCAGTTATTCGCAGAAAATCCCGCCGGCTATTACGCAATAATTCTGTAGCTTGTTGCTCTTGACTCTTTATCGTGTAATACTCATCTAACAACTGGTTGGTTTGATCTTGAAAGGTTTCTAAGGTATTTATTAATTCCAATAAGTTATTTTTAATTTCTGTTACTTGATTTTCATCAAGAAATTCTCTTTCCAATATGTTACGCATTTGAAAATAACGGCTATCCATTTCAACGCGTCGCTTACTATAATTCATTACCCAATCCCGATGGGTAAAATTTCGGGGATGATATTCTAGTAAATGATTTTCCACCTCTTTTGCTTTCTCAATAAATGCATCCCAATTACTTTGAAAAAACCGTTCTCTGGCTGAAAGTAAAGCGTTGAAATCCTGCAATGTTTGCTGCATCTTCGCCCGCAATGGCTTTAAGCCCGAAAACACAACCTGAGCCTTTTGTACACCCTCCATCAGCATTTCATACGTATATGGCTGTGAGATTGTGTTTATTTCTGATAATTGGGTTTGCACCTGTTGATAGAGGGGACTACATTGACTCCATTGGATTCTTAAATTCTTATTGTCCTCAAAACACGCTAATATCTTCTCGATGTCCGATTTCATTTCTAAGTTTTGCTTCATTAAATTCTGGAAATTGGTAAGTAAACGCCGTTCTTTTTGTAATTGCTTTTGTAGCTCTTGAAGTTTCAAAATTACATTACTAATGGTGCGGGGTAATTCATCTAAATCGAACAAGGAAATTTCTTTTAAACTTCCTTTGATTTTTCCAATCTCTGCGTTCCATTCCTCTACTTTCGCCTTTACCTCATCAATATTAATTTCTTTAGGGTGAAACGAAATTTCATCCATAAATCTCGCTATTTGTTTTTGAGCGATATCTATTTCTAAATTTAATGAGAGAATTTTGTTATTCCAGCTTTCCGCATTTCGAATAATGCGAATCACTTCAGGTAAACGATTTTGTGCTATTTTAACAACCAGTCTGAGGTCGTTTAAATCCACCTCTTCTAAAACCTGTTCCCGTCTATCAACCAAAAAATAGAGAGGTATGGTGGAAATATCCTTTTGGATTTCATCTAGGTTATAGATATGCTGGTCAACATCCTCTCCATGAAGCCCTAACATGGTGAGGTTTTGGGTAATTTTCCGTGCTTGTTGGTAATATTCCATTAGCTCTCGGACCTGTAACGCTACTGACCACGGATATTCCTTTACTTCATCAAAGCGATCATGCAGATTACCAAGTATTTTATTTAATTCAATAATCTGTTGATCTAATTTTTCAGCCTGTTTGACTAATTTATTTAGCGCAAAAATATTCCAACGGATTCCAAGCGCAGCAAGTTTTCCTTGTTTTATTTTCCGAACTTCTTGTCTGAACTGGATATACTCTTTTAATATTTGATCTTTTTTCAAATTGAGTTGATCTATTTCTTTTGCTAAATCCATCAAACCAGTGAGAAAAGGTTCTTTTGAATATGGTTCTGTTTCTTTTTGACGCGCAACAATTTGTTTTAATGCTTGCTGAAATTCATGTGTATGTTTGATTAGAATTTTTTCCAAATTCGAAAGGCGTTTCTTCTGGGAATAAAAATAAATCATATATACCAAAACAATCACAAAGAAACTAGCTGTGAGGATGAATAAGAATACCCAAAATTCCATATCAGGTATATCGCCTTTATTCAGAATAAAGCCATTCTTTGATAGATTGTAGAACAAAAGCCTCATAGCTTTCGGTCGCATTAAACCAATGAATCTGGGGATCATCTGCCCTAAACCAGTTGGCTTGGCGCCGAATTAATGTACGCGTCTTTCGCCGCATGATTGTGATTGCTTCCTCTAACGTCATTTTATTATCCAACACATCCATTATTTCCCGATAACCAATTGCACTAAAACTTGGTAAATCACGTGTATACCCATTTTGCATTAACTGGCGCACTTCATCGATAAATCCAGCCTCAATCATATTATCAATTCTCTCATCAACGCGCCGATAAAGTATTTCTCTTGGTAAAATCAAACCAATTACGAAGAATTCATATTTTGGTTCATGAGCCTGACGTAGTGTCGAATATCGTTTTCCGCTTTTATACATGACTTCAAAGGCGCGAATGACTCGTCGCATATTCTTTGCATCAATGATCTGTGCTAATTCGGGATCAAGGATGGCAAGTTTTTTTCGGATTTCCTGTGGGTTATACTGTTTCAGCCAATTCTCCAATTTAGAACGCAGGAGGGGATCCGGTGCTATCGCTGGTGGATTCCAACCTTTCAATATAGCGCGAATATACTGTCCCGTTCCACCAACCAATATGGGTAATTTTCCTTTTCGATGGATGGCTTCGATTGCCTCATTAACTTCATCCAAAAATTTTCCCAAGCTCCATATTTCGTCTGGGGTAGCGACATTAATCAAATGATGGGGGATTTTCTCTAAAATTTCTCGAGGTGGTTTTGCAGTCCCAATATCCATTCCGCGATAAAGGTACCGCGAATCAGCAGATACAATTTCACTATTCAACTGTCCCGCCAAATATAAAGATAAATCCGTTTTCCCAACTGCGGTTGGTCCCACTATTACAATAACTTTTCTTTTCGACCCATGCCCATTCATCGTTTGTAGTTAGATTACCTCAGGGAAAGTGGTGATATTTTCATAGTGAGTGATGATAGGTTTTTTACCACCTTTGAGTTCAATGGATAAAACATCAACTTGCCAAGGGATATCTAATTGATTATTCTTCTGTAGATATTCCGTAATCACGTTGATAAGATGTTCCATCTTTCTAGGGGTAATGGATTGTTCAGGATAACCAAAACGCCTCCCAGTCCGTGTCTTTACTTCCACAAATACAAGATTGATTTCACCAGTATTCCGAGTTGAATTTGGTGAGGCAATAATATCTATTTCTCCATATCGGGTATGAAAATTTTGCCCGATAATAGTATATCCTTTCGCAAGTAAATAATCCCTCGCGATGGTTTCACCTAGAACGCCAATTTCTTGGTTACGTTTACTCATGGATTATTGACGCATTTTTTCAAAAAATTGGCGAATCTGGGTTGGAAAACTATGCCGTTTCCCATAATGTTTTTGGATAACTTCCTGATAAATAGACACCATTCTCGCAGAAGTGTTTTCAATCGCAAATGTTTCGGAGGCAATTCCACTGGCTTCCCCCATGTCTTTGCGTAACTTTGGATCGAAAATTAATTTAACCATCATAGCGGTATAGGCTGCAATATCCTCTGTTTTTATTAAATAACCAGTCACTCCATCCTGTACAGTATCACTGATCCCCGGAGAATGTATACCCAAGACTGGTAAACCAACCGCCATTGCCTCGATGACGGATAACGGATGGACTTCGGTAACGGATGCGGTTACAAAAATATCTGCCATGGATAAATACCGGCAAACTTGTTCATAAGGCACCATCCCAGTAAATTTAATATATTCAGTTATCCCCATATTTTGAGATTTCTCTTCTAACAATTTTCGCTCCGGTCCGTCACCGACAATCATCAAACGAGCATGCGGACATGCTTGTACTGCACCGTAAAAACAATTGATTAAGAAAGACAGATTTTTTTCAGGTGCAACTCTTCCAACATAAATAAGAACTACATTTTCTTCATTAAAACCGAAATCCAATCGACTTGCTGGCGTTATCCCTTTGCGCAAGGCCCGAATATCCACCCCATTTGGCACAACTTCGATTGGTACATCAACCCCCAATTTCCTTAAAACCTCTCGCATTCCATTTGAAGGAGAAATCACTAAATCGACCGCACGACAAAAAACAGGCAAGTATGCTTCTAGAGCTGGCTCACCAATTACCTCACCTAATATAGGTATGTATGCACGCGCATATAGATCATAACGGGTATGATTAGTAAAAATAATGGGGATGCCTTCTGGACGGCAATATCGGAGGGCTAAAGTACCACTGATAAATGGGTGATGGACATGCACAACATCCATGGTTCGGATTAGCTTTATTGCCTTTGTGCTATGACGTACTCCAACATAATAACCAGTATCCATAAGTGGAAGCCCTGGTGAACGAATAATATTGTCCTCTTCGTCAACGTAATCATCATCTCCAAAAGTAAAGACAAAAACGTCATGCCCACTGGATTCCAACCATTTCTTATTGAGCGAAATATAGTTTGTGACCCCGCTTATGTGTGGTTTATAGACATCTGCCATCATTCCAATGCGCATAATTTCACCATTCCACTGCAAATTTAATTCAATTATATATAAGAATATTCAATTTGTTATAGTAATATCCATCAATAAGTAAGTTCGTTTACCTCTGATTTTCTATAATAGTGTAAAATCTTTTTGTGATTCAAAAACGGACTATGCCTAATCTTGATCAAATTAGTATTATTGTGGCTGGAATTTTAATCGCCTACGCGGTTTCCCGCCTATCCAATATACCTGTACGCGAGGTTCGTTTTCAGATACTTGGGTTATTTGTAACATTTAACCTTAATATACAATTTGTAACCATTCCTATTGTGGCGGGTTTGGCAGCGTCGGGTTCCGATTGGCTGATTCACACTCATCCGCAGTGGAATGGCCGTCTTGCAATCCAACATTGGCTCTTGCCGATGTTAACTGCACTGGTTTTAGCTTTCCCTATTACACAATTACCGTATGGCGTGTCATGGTGGTTAACTTTTTTATTCGGTGCAGCCATCTTAATGGCGGTGTTACTGGCAGAATACATCACGATTGACCCTCAAGACCTGCGTCATCCTCTTGCGTCATCTGGCTTGATCTCCGTTTCATACGCATTGTATTTCATTTTTTGTCTGGCTATTTTTCTTTTTGGTTATCGGCTAATATTTGCTTTACCAACCATCACCTTAGCATCTTTTCTGGTTAGTTTACGGAGTTTTAATTTACGTTTTCCACAACATTGGATGTTTTTAGAGTCTGCGTTTATCGCTCTCGTTTCCGGTCAATTAGCCACCGCTCTCCATTACTGGCCCATCTCACCCATCTCTTATAGCCTTGCTCTCCTGGGACCTACCTATGCGATATTTTTACTTATTGTTCGTCTGCACTCATCGCCCAACTTGAAGTATATTCTAATCGAACCAATACTCATCATTTTTCTCTGCTGGATTTTGGCGTATTGGCTAAAATAAAGATGGATAAAACACTCAAAATTCCCGCTACCCTTTTTGAGGAAATGCAAATACACTTAGAAAATTGCCTCCCGGAAGAAGGATGTGGTCTGCTTGCGGGGGAAAAAAATCAAGTATTGCAATGGTTTCCGATAACCAATATTTTTCATAGTGCGGTGCGATATCGCATGGACGCGCAAGAACAATTGAACGCTTTCCTTGAAATCGAAAAAAAAGATTGGCAATTGCTCGCCATCGTGCATTCTCACCCTACTGGGCCTGCTTATCCTTCTATAACCGATATTGCAGAGGCATATTACCCAGATGTAGTGTATATCATTTATACCATTCAAAACCATAACTGGCTTGCCTCTGGTTTTTTAATTCAAAACGAAACAGTAAAAAGTATTAAAATAATCAAAACAAAGTAACGAATTTTTGTTTTATGTGTTAGACCATTAGACAAAGAGTTGGAGTAATCTATGTTTATCAAAACTGTGCTTATTCTTATTACAGCTTATATCCTTGGCTCACTTCCTTTTGGACTGATCCTCGTACGGCTGATTAGCGGAAAGGATATCCGTACAATTGAGAGTGGTCGGACAGGTGGGACTAACGCTGGAAGAGCTGCGGGATTATGGGCTGGTGTAGGCACTGCCTTGTTGGATGGATTTAAAGCAACTTTGGCAGTTTGGTTAGCCAGGTGGCTTGTTCCTGATCTGGTATGGATCCATGTATTCTCTCCAATTGCAGCGATTATTGGGCACAATTACTCCATTTTTCTGATTGAGAAATCACCGCAGGGTAAAATTCGCCTTAGAGGCGGCGCCGGTGGAGCATCTTGCGTGGGTGGTGCTGCGGGGCTTTGGTTTCCGAGTTTAGCAATCATCCTCCCCATCGCTTTAGCCATCTTATATTTTGTTGGCTATGCATCCGTGACTACCATGTCCATTGCGATCATCGCCAGCATTATCTTCGCTGTACGTGCAATCTGGTTTAACGCACCTTGGGAATATATTTTTTATGGCGTATTCGCTGAATTATTGATACTCTGGGCGTTGCGGCCAAATATTCGCCGTCTGATTAATGGCACAGAACGGTTGGTCGGCCGGCGCGCAAAACAGAAGAAACAAAATCCGCAAACCCAAAATCATTCTTCTTCCTCTGCTTCATCTTCTTCATAATAATCATATTCATCATCGGGTGACCGTTCCGGTAACTTTCCATAGATTTGTTTATATAATGCTATCAGATTTCTTTGGTGCAATTCTTCCGCCAAGCCGCCAATTAAAACCCGGCTTTTACCGCACTCTTCCACTGTTATCGTCTCTAGCATATCCATGGGATATTTTCGATTCGCTGCTTTGCGTACTGCTTTTTTGATTGCAGAGAGATAAGATAAATTATCCTTAATGAAATTATCGATTTCTCCACGTAGAACAATATCGCCATGCCCCATAATGATATTTTCTAACCCCATTTTCCCGATCTTTTTCAAAGTATTCACCATCGCATCGTAATCCCCATCAACAATATAAGGAAGAGACATAGCAGCGTCACTCGCAAACAACACTTTATCTTCTTCAACCAACACACCCACTGTATCTACACTATGACCGGGCAATCGCATGAGAGACAAATTCTTCTTCCCCACACGCAAATTCATCCCTCCATCACTGAATGTGATATGGGGTAAGACAATTTTCACATTGCGAAAGATATTATTCTGCTCTTTAGCCTTTTCCAAGGCTGGAATACCCTTGGTTTCTAAAAAATCACGGCATAATTTATGGGAAAGAATAGTTGCACCAGGAAAGAAACAATTTCCCCAACTATGATCCGCGTGATAATGAGTGTTAATCACATACCGGATTGGTACGCTCAACTCCTGTTCAATGAAATCTCTAATTTCCATTGCCTCATCAGGGGTAGCTAGCGTATCAATGACAACTGCCCAATTCGGACCAATGACCGCCCCAGAAGTCACCTGAGCATAAACTTCGCTTTGAAAGCTATATACATTATCAGCTATACGTTCTCTCTGCACCATTGATTTTCTCCAAGATGATGAATGGTGATAGGATAGCATAGTCTTTATCACAAAGTCAAGGAATCTTAATCAAAGATTAATAAATCTCGTAAAATAAATTAGTTTTCCTCGTTGAATTAACAAGCTTCTTTTACATTGACCAATCCTCTATCTATCGTTATAATAAAGTCATTGTAATTAGACAACGCAGCTGTCAGTGCGAGGGAGTGTTCTTTGCGACCGAAGCAATCTCCTACACGACAAGGAGATGGCTTTGCTTTGCTGGTCATGACAGGCACCCGCAAGAGATAGCTTCATAAGCTTTTATTGATATCTAATACATCAAATGCGTTAACTACAGAACTGAGTAATAATAAATTATTGATTAAAAATTGAACAAATAATCATCGATAGGAAGAGTAAGTTGGGTATAACCTGCAGAGAAGGTGGTGCCAAAGGCTGAGAGCCCCCTAGGTAAAGCCCAACTGAATGTCGCCTATCTAAAATGCTGAAGAACTTGGCATCCCAATAGTAGAACAGCACGGTCGGTCCGTTATCCCAAGAAGGGTTGACTCAGCATCAATATGTATTATCACAAGATTTGGATACCGATTTGTTGGCTGAGATATCCCCAATAAGCGCACCAGAACATGGTGAAGCGAGGTGGTACCACGGAAGAATTCTCCTTTCGTCCTCATTGGACGAAAGGATTTTTAATTAAGGAGCGAATCAATGACGGAACAAACTGCGATACCGAAAGCATACCAATTCAAAAATACAGAAGAACGGATTTATCAATTTTGGGAGAAGCAGGGTTATTTTCAGCCCTGGAATGATCCCAACAAAGAGGGTTTTAACCCAAATATAAAACCTTTCGTTATATCCATACCTCCACCAAACGTAACCGGAGAGTTACACCTCGGACATGCAATGTTCGTCTCTGTGGAAGATTTGATGATTCGTTACCACCGCATGAAAGGAGAACCAACTTTATGGGTACCGGGTAGTGACCATGCTGGAATTGCTACACAACTTCAGGTAGAAAAAGCCCTCGCGGCTGAGGGATTAACCCGTTCCCAAATTGGTCGCGAAGAATTTTTACGCCGCACTTGGGCTTGGAAAGAGAAATATGGGGGGATAATATTTAATCAAATTCGCCGCCTTGGTGCATCCTGTGATTGGACAAGAACTCGTTTTACCCTGGATGAAGGTCTATCACGGGCTGTGCGTGAGGCATTTGTTCGCCTTTATGAAAAAGGTTTAATCTATCGAGGACCGCGTTTGATCAATTGGTCTCCCGGTTTGCAAACCGCCGTTTCCGACTTAGAAGTAGAATATACCCAACAACCGGGCACCTTATATTATTTTAAGTACATGCTGGTACCTGAAAATGAGGAGCAACAAGGAGAATTTATTCCCGTTGCTACCACTCGCCCGGAAACCATCCTGGGCGATACGGCGGTCGCCGTCCACCCCCAAGATGAACGCTATCAACGTTTTATCGGAAGAAAAGCAATTGTCCCCATTTTAGGGCGCGTGATACCGGTCATTGCTGATGAATATGTCGACCGTGAATTTGGAAGCGGTGCTTTAAAAATTACACCAGCGCATGATCAAAATGACTATGAAATCGGGTTGCGACACGGGTTGGAAATGATTCCCGTGCTCGATGAAACAGCCCATATCAATCAAAATGGCGGTCCCTATCAAGGACAGGATCGGTTTGAAGCACGAATCAATATCTGGAAGGATATGCAAGCAGCTGGTTTGACCATCAAAGAAGAACCTTACATGATGAACATCCCCCGTTCGCAAAGGGGAGGAGAGATTGTCGAACCAATGATTTCCACCCAATGGTTTGTTAAAATCAAACCGCTTGCTGATGCAGCTTTGAAAGCAGTTGCGGATGGTCGCATCCGCATCATCCCGGAGCGCTTTACAAAAATTTATTTCAACTGGCTGGAAAATATCCAAGACTGGTGTATTTCCCGGCAGCTTTGGTGGGGGCATCGTATCCCGGTTTGGTATTGCAATCAATGTGGAAAACTCACAGTGAGCCGAACTGACCCTACGGAATGTGAACATTGTCATAGCACCAATATCTATCAAGATCCGGATGTATTGGATACCTGGTTCTCCTCTGGTTTATGGCCCTTCTCCACCTTAGGGTGGCCTGATGATACCCCAGATTATCGATATTTTTATCCAACCACTGTATTAGAAACAGGGTATGATATCTTGTTCTTTTGGGTAGCACGCATGATCATGGCAGGATTAGAGTTTACTGGAAAACCACCGTTTGAAATTGTCTACTTGCATGGATTAATCCGCGATGAGCATGGACGCAAAATGAGTAAAACAACTGGCAATGTCATCGACCCATTACAAGTAATGGACGAGTACGGTACCGATGCCTTGCGGTTCACCCTTCTGGTCGGTTCAACTCCAGGAAACGATACCAACCTCAGTGTAAAAAAGGTAGAGGCGAATCGTAATTTTGCTAATAAAATCTGGAATGCCGGCCGCTTTGTAATTAGCAGTCTTGCGCAAGCTCCCACGCAACCCATACAGCCACCGCAATGGACGCTTGCTGATTCTTGGATTTGGGCAAGAATGCAAGCAACCATTCGTGAAGTGGAGCGACTCTTCCAAAATTATCAATTTGGCGAAGCGGGTCGCCAAATTTATGACTTCTTTTGGAGTGAATTTGCAGATTGGTATATCGAGATTGCGAAAATACAAATTCAAAAAGGCGGGGATCAGGCTTTCTACACCGCCAAAACTCTAGTCAATATTTTAGATTTATGTTTACGTTTACTGCATCCGTTCACCCCATTTGTCACCGAGGAGTTATGGGGGCATCTCAAAAAAGCTGCTATGAGCCATTCTTCTGCTTTTGAGCCAATTCATGGTTGGCCTGAGGCTTTGATTATTGCACCGTGGCCCACGCCCCGTCCTAGTGAAGATTGGGAAGAAGAAAAAGTTTCTCAATTCAGCTTAATCCAAGAAATCATCCGTGCTATCCGAAACCTCCGCTCGGAAAAAGGGATTCCGCTTGGGACGAAAATTGGAGCAACTCTTGTTTCCTCTCAGAATTATGGACTACTTACTGAGCAAATGAGTATCATTGCACATCTTGCAAATCTGGATAATCGTAAACTGGAATTGATTACCGCAATATCGGATAAACCTCAGGGAAAAATTCCATTGGTTGTGGGTGAGGTAGAAATATTCATAGACTTATCTACAGCAGTGGATCATCGTCAGGAATTAGAGCGTCTCAACCGCGAATTAGGAGAAATAACTCAGCAAATCGAACGATTAAATAACCTTCTCGCCAGCGAATTTTCTCGAAAAGCACCACCCGCGATAGTGGAAAAAGAACGACAAAAATTAGCGGATTTTATGATGGCTGCTGATAAAATTAAAAAGCAAATCAACGAGCTAGAGAAAGGATGATATGCCTAAAATCGCACTTCCTGATTTTACAATGGCGTTTGACGATGTCGGCTCTGGCAAAGCGATCCTGTTTATCCATGGATATCCATTAACTCGTAAAATGTGGCAACCTCAAATAGATGGATTGTCATCTTTTTTGCGGGTAATCGCACCTGATTTACGCGGTCATGGCGAGTCAACCCCAACCAAGGGAATATATAGCATGGACCTCTTGGCAAGGGATTGTATTGATCTCCTGGACTATCTCAACATCGAAAAGGTATATCTTTGTGGATTATCCATGGGAGGATATATTAGTCTTGCTTTTACCCGAAAATATCCCGAACGCTTAGCCGGATTGATCCTTACCGCCACGCGCGCTAGCGCTGACACGGAAGAAGGGAAAATAAATCGAGAACGAGCCATAGAAAACGCCCAAAAAAATGGGATCATACCCATTATCGAATCTATGATACCCCGCCTCCTTTCTCCGTATACCTTTGACCATCAACCACAGCTTGTGGAAGAAGTACGTCAGATCATGCAAGATGTGACATTGGAAGCAGTGATCGGAGATTTGAGTGGAATGAAAGAGCGACCAGATTCGCGTGCGTATCTGCACAAAATAAATGTACCCACTTTAATCATTCACGGCAAGGAAGATCAACTCATCCCTATTGCCGAAGTGCAAGAAATGAACGCAGCCATTCCTCACTCACAGCTTGTATTATTCGATAACTGTGGACATTTGCCTAATCTGGAAGCGAAAGAACTATTTAATCAAACAGTATTGAATTTTGTTAACGAAAACCAATGAAAAATCCTTTATCCTTAATTGCTGAACAGGCTGATCAATTAGAAATGCGGGTTTCGGGGCTGCGTGAGGAGCTCCGAAACCGCCCTATTCCATATCTTGCAGAGGCAACAGATTGCGTGTTCAATGAAGATTTAAGTCGATTTGAATTTCCGTACTGGCATCAACCGATTTTTATAACCACGCCCCAATTCGAGTGCATCCAGTCCACTGACCAATCGCCTCTTCGCGTTATCCATCAAGCATTGATCCTTTATTATTTTTATACTGCAGATGGGGCACCCCTGACAAATAAATGGGTTTCTTTTAGTGAATTACCTAACGGACGATTTTACAATCAAGCGTACCAAGGTTACACTGGGAAAATAATCATTCAGCATTTTCAAGATGACATCGAAAAATTAAGCCGCGCCGTACAACGCGCTCATGGGGAGCCCGTTCCGTTCGCAGATTATTCGTTTCGCTTCCAGGTTTTACCGCGCTTACCATTATTGTTGGTCTATTGGCAAGGAGATGAAGACTTTCCTCCTAATTATCAAATCCTATTTGACGCCAATGTCATCCATTACTTGCCAATCGATGGCTGTGCTATTGCCGGAAAATTATTAACCAGCCAGTTAATCGCCTCGGCTAAATAAGCAATCCCGTTTCTTCTCATAATTACCGTATTAATCAGGTGGGCGGTGATGTTGATGTCAACGTTGGTGTGGGTGTGGGAGTAGGTGTGGGTGTTAACGTCGGAGTTTTTGTTGAGGCTGGTGCAGAAGTTTTCGTAGGCGCTGTGGTATTTGCAGGTTTTGAAGTGGGTGTGGCTGATTTCGAGACCGAAGTGCCCACATTCTTTACTCTTATTTCCACCCATAAGTAATCGGTGGCATTTTTACCAACTCCAAATACGTGACCAGCATTATCATTTATCATCCAGCCACCTTTATATTTTCCATCGGTTTTCGGAGCAACAAGTTCAATTTGTAAATCTACAGTTTCCCCAGGTTGCACTGCACCCGGAATCGGTACTTGATTTTTTGCCCCTAACATATCACCGCTTACCCACATTAAAGTGAAATTCCGATTCCAAGTACAACTGCCAACATTCTGAACCCGCCAAATTTTCGTGAATTTCGTTCCGCCTGCAAAAACCGTCCCTGGAGGGACATTGATATCCTGAATAAATTTCGCCCGCAAACAAGGCAGTGGCGTGGGAGTAAGAGGAGTCACGGTGGGTGGAATGGGTGTAGCAGTAAAAGTCTCCGTGGGAGTTGGTGAAGGACCAACAGGGGTAGAGGTTGCCGCTATGGTAGGATTTATTCCCTGCTCGGAACTTCCACCACCTCCTCCGCTGACAATGGGCAAATATATCTGAGTTTTTTCGCCGCTAAGTCCAATAACCGCAGTGGTTGTCAAGGTGGTGCTCACTGCAATTTGCGTAGTCTGTGGAGTGATAACACCATTTGCAATAAGGGTAAGCTGGACTGCTGTTTCGATTAAATCTTGGGCGGGAGGGGGTAATTGTGGCACTGTTTGGCCAGGCATCACACATCCAAACAAAATCCACCCGATCAGGAAAGTTACAACGATTGCTAAGAATTCAGCTCTTGCTCGCCCCATTTTTTTCGTTATGTGGGAAAAATCTTGCCGGTGCAGAGAATTCTTTTTCATGGCTCATCCTTCAAATATTTACTTCGCCACTCATATAACTTATTTAATGCCTCAATCGGGGTCATTGAATTCAAGTCAATAGACCTTAATTCCGCCACGAGAGGGTTAGTCTCTGGGAACAAAGCTAATTGCTTTGGTAATTCCGGATTCATCGCAACCGCTTTCCCCGCTGATTTTTCCAGTTCTGTTAGGATTTCATTTGCCCGTTGAATGACCGGTTTTGGTAAACCAGCCAATTGAGCAACATGGATACCATAAGAACGATCTGCCCCCCCATTAATGATCTTATGCAAAAAGATCACTTTTCCATCTACCTCACTTACCGCCACATTCCGATTTCCGACCATAGGCAACAAATCCGCAAGTTGGGTCAACTCATGATAATGGGTTGCGAACAAGGTCTTCGAGCGCAAATTGGGATGATTGTGAATATATTCAACAATTGCCCAAGCAATCGAGACTCCGTCATAAGTGCTCGTACCGCGTCCAATTTCATCCAGGATCAATAAGCTCCTTTTGGTAGCATGGTGCAAGATATTTGCCGTTTCGATCATTTCCACCATAAATGTGGACTGCCCTGCATGGATTTCATCCTGCGCGCCAATACGAGTGAAAATTCTATCTACCAGCCCGATTTTTGCATAAGCGGCAGGCACAAAACTTCCCATTTGAGCCATTAATACAATCAGAGCGACTTGCCTCAAATATGTAGATTTCCCACTCATGTTTGGACCAGTGATAATTTGGATCCGTTCATTCTCCACAAATTCTGTATCATTTGGGACAAAACGTTCGCTACGCAATGCTTGTTCGACAACAGGATGGCGGCCATCACGGATTTCAAGGACATCCTCTTCAACCACTTCCGGACAATGATATTGATTCTGCACCGCAACTTCAGCTAACGCGCAAATTACATCTAGTTCTGCCAGGAAATGTGCCGTTTCCAATATTTTTTCCCGAGTTTGAGTTAGCCGATTACAAAGTTCTAGAAATAACTTCCCTTCAATTTCTTTGATGCGATCTTCCGCAGTTAACACAAAAGATTCATACTCTTTTAAATCACTGGTAATATAACGTTCCCCATTCACCAAAGTTTGCTTGCGTATGTAATCCTCGGGTACATTAGGGCTGTTTGCCCGGGTCACTTCGATATAATAACCAAAGACCTTGTTGTATCCCACTTTCAAAGTTTTTATGCCCGTACGCTCCCGTTCTCTGCTCTCCAGATTCGCAATCCAATCACGGGCATGCTGAGATTTTTGTATCACATCATCTAATTCAGCGGAATAACCGGAGCGAAATATCCCCGTGCTTTGCAGGGTTTGCGGAGGATTATCCACAAGCGCTCTTTCAAGCAATTCCGTTTCTTCTGCACATAAATCGAAACGATATTCCATATGCTCGAACAGAGACGGCGCACGATTCAATAATGGAAATAAAACCCTTAATTGCTGTAAGCTCGCCCGCATAGCATTGAGATCACGAGGCTGAGCAATCCCACTAACCACTCGATTGATCAACCTTTCCAGATCCGTGAATGGTTTCATTGCTTCTCGTATCTCGGCTCTTAATACCCCATCCTTAACGAACAAGCCTATTCTAGCTTGCCGGGAATGTATTCTCGCCAGGTCTAATAATGGTTTATTGATCCATTGTCGCAATAAGCGCGCCCCCATGGGGGTAACGGTTTTGTCGATGATGGAAATCAGTGTGCCTTTCCCGCCAGTATTACGGATAGTTTCGACTAATTCCAAATTTCGGCGAGTCGCAGCATCTAAAACCATGAATTCATCAAAAGAGTAAGTCTTAAGTTGATTGAGTAGCTTTAGCGCTTCGGGTTGGGTTTCTTTTACATACTGTAAGATTGCCCCCGCTGCTTGGACACCGATTTTGAATTGAGACAACCCAAACCCTTCTAAAGATACCACTTCGAAATGGCGCAGTAATTCCTGCTCACATCTGCCCAGTTCAAAACGCCAATTGGGGAATCGGGTGACATGCCCCGTTATTCCATTCTCAATAGATTGATTTTCACTGATTAGGATTTCTGCTGGCTGCAAGCGATTAATTTCTGCTCGTAATGTCGTCCAGATATCGGCGTGAGCGAACTCCGTGACCGCAAACTCACCGGTCGAAATATCCACATAAGCTAATCCGGCTTTATGTGCCTCTTCATCAACCATGATGCTTACTAAATAATTATTCTCACGGTTGGGTAATAATCCTGATTCAAGCACTGTTCCGGGAGTAACCACCCGCACAACTTTCCGTTCGAATAATCCCTTTATAGGCTGCTCACCTACCTGCTCACAAATCGCCACATGATAGCCTTTTTCGATTAATCGTCCTAAATAATTTTCTACAGCATGGAAAGGAATACCCGCCATAGGTACTTTAACGCCCTTAGCTACATTGCGGGCAGTCAACACGATATCCAGTTCCTTTGAGGTAATTTCTGCATCATGATCAAATGTTTCGTAAAAATCGCCTAGACGAAAGAACAAAATCGAATCTGGGTATTGTTTTTTAATTTCCAGGTATTGCTTCCGAATGGGAGTGATCTCTTCTGTTTTCGTCATAGTTCCATTCTAAATTGTCCTTACCCTTTCGACAAGATGTAATTGAAAATTCCATCTTATTTTAATTGCCTAAATTAAAGAAAAAAGCTATAATAAAGTCACTATATACATTCAGAAAGGAGAAAACCTTATGGCTAGCGTAACGTTTGACCACGTGACCAAAAAGTTTGGCGACGTGACAGCAGTAAATGACCTCAACATCAAAGTCGAGGACAAGGAATTTCTTGTTTTAGTAGGCCCGTCGGGCTGTGGAAAATCTACCGCCTTGCGCTGCCTGGCCGGATTGGAAGATGTAACCGATGGACGCATTTACATTGGAGACCAACTCGTCAATGATGTCCCACCCAAAGATCGCGACATTGCGATGGTATTCCAATCCTATGCCCTTTATCCACATATGACCGTTTTTGATAATATGGCATTCGCACTAAAACTACGCAAAGTACCCAAAGAAGAAATTAAACGCAGGGTTCATCAAGCTGCCCAATTACTGGGAATCGAAGATTTATTAAACCGGCGGCCGCGCCAACTCTCCGGTGGTCAACGTCAACGGGTTGCAGTAGGACGTGCAATCGTACGTGAACCAAAGGTTTTCTTATTCGATGAACCGCTCTCTAACCTTGATGCAAAATTGCGCGTGGAAACCCGCGCAAACATCAGCAAACTCCATCTGCAATTACAGACCACTTTCATTTACGTTACCCACGATCAAGTAGAAGCAATGACCATGGCATCTCGCATTGCGGTCATCAATCAAGGAGTATTACAACAAATCGATACTCCTCAAAAACTATATGACAAACCAGATAATCTTTTTGTGGCTGGTTTCATAGGTTCACCAGCAATGAACTTTTTCAATGCCCATATCCGAAAAGGAGATGGGAAATTATACGTAGACGGGGGATCCTTCCATGTGGAAATACCATCCGATCGCGCCGCTCCTTACACGTCCTATGTGGATAAACCAGTGATCTTTGGTATCCGCCCTGAAGATATCTTCAACCCGCAATTTTGCCCACCGGGAATTTTAGCCCAACCCGTTGAAGCTATTGTTGATGTTACAGAATTGATGGGCAATGAAATTTTCGTTTATTTGAAAACCGGCGATCATAGCTTTATCGCTCGCGTTGACCCGCGTTCCCGCTATTCGATTGGCGAACACACTCAGATGGTGTTCAACATGGAGAATATGCATATATTCGATGCCGAAACGGAGAAGGCTATTCGCTAAATTTTCAATCAAATGATAGAAGGAATAATGCAAAAATAAATTCCATACCTCATTGGAGCAAACAATGACTAACCAAAAAAGTGTTTACAAATTAGTATTAGTCCGTCACGGACAAAGTGTCTGGAATCTCGAAAACCGTTTTACAGGGTGGACCGATGTAGGGCTCTCTGAGCAGGGTGTGCAGGAAGCTCATACAGCCGGGCAATTGATCCGAAAAGAAGGTTTTACCTTTGATATTGCCTATACCTCTGTTCTGAAAAGAGCTATAAAAACGCTCTGGATCATGCTCGAAGAACTGGAGATGGAATGGCTACCGGTGATCAATGCCTGGCAGCTCAATGAACGTCACTACGGTGCTTTACAAGGACTCAACAAAGCTGAAATGGCGGAAAAATTTGGAGAGGCACAAGTGAAATTATGGCGCCGCAGTTACGATGTTCCCCCTCCGCCTCTTGACTTGGATGACCCACGCCACCCGCGCTTTGATCCTCGCTATGCGGGTTTAAAGCCTGAAGAATTACCCCGATGCGAATCGCTCAAAGACACGGTCAACCGCATGCTGCCTTATTGGTTTAGTACCATTGCACCAAGCATAAAGAGTGGGAAAAAGGTTTTGATTTCTGCTCACGGCAACAGTTTGCGCGCCTTGGTGAAATACCTCGATAATATATCCGAACAGGACATTGTGGAATTAAACATCCCGACGGGTATCCCGCTCATTTATGAGTTGGACGCGGATCTCAAACCTGTTACCCATTACTACCTTGGTGACGAAGAAATGGTACGGAAAGCTGCCGAAGCGGTAGCTGCCCAAGGAAAAGCAAAGAAATAAATACAGAAAAAAACCTTCCGAAGCCAACGTACTTCGGAAGGTTTTAAAGTGGTAAGGTCGGATATGGAAACTCGACCTACATGATGGGTATGATATTCGTAGGTCGTGATTCCAATCCCGCCGTTGATGTTATCGGGTTTGTACATCGGGTTTGGAAACACAATTTACACCTCAAGATGATGCGAAATAAATTTCGCGATACCAACCTGAAAGGGATTAACCCCGTGTAAAAAAATTCCTGTGGGTCGAATTTGCTCCGTTTAATCGGTAATACGACTACGTTTCCCCCACATCCACAATCCCCATCCAATCAACATCGCTAGTCCTCCCACAAATAAAAAGGTATCTCTCCAAAACCGCTCAGGGAATAATCGTATCAATGTATCCGACCATAGAAAAGTCCACGTGCCTGGTTCGAAAAAGGCGTTATGAAAGGCTACAAAAAAGACTCCAAATCCCAGCAACACAAAGACTAACACAAAAGCCAGTACAATGATGGTTAATAATCCTCCACTTCCAAGCGCGTTGCGGAACTCTCCCCATGCCTGCCACTTCCACTCAATGATACCTATTATGATAAACAACGCCACCAAGGCATACCATACTAATAACACCTTTTGCACCACATTCTTGACATCAAGCATGTGTTTTAACTCCCGTTGGTTATAAACCGGATTGCCGTTATCAAATTTTAAATCACCCAAAAACTCAATCCCCTTATCATTGAGGAGATAATCCAGCGCAATCCGCGACCAATACAATCGTTCCGATTTGGTAAAGCCGTATGGATCAGGTGGAAATGCCGGTAAGTTATATTCTATATGTAAAAATAGTGGTGTAAGCAGTAAACGGACGATCGTCAAAACTAATAAAACAGGAGTTAATAGACTGATGAGTAATCCCAATAAATTTTGCAATAGTTCTTTCATTGTAAATTTTCCACCTCTCCGGATAGGATAAAATTCAGGACCAAATTATTGGTCAGCCATTCAATTGGCGCCCGATCATCGGTAAAAACGAATGTCGATTTTTCGATTGGTTTTTGATAAAGGACAAAACGCTGCATAACTTCAAGGAGCAAGGGATGAATATCAGATCGCGGATAAAAAGCAAGTAAATTTCGATAAAAATTTTGGACGGTAGTCGGTTGCATAGTCGCATAGATGATGGAATTGAAGGTATCAGGTAAGTCCATCACGTATAACGATGGAAATATTTGCCCTAAGGTTTGACAAAATCCAGCAATCAGTCGCCGATCATTTGGTGCTCGCCCTACATTGATCGCCAACACCCCCTGTGGATTTAAATGTTGGGCGACTATTTGGAAAAACTCCAGAGTGGTTAGATGCCATGGAATATAAGGAGGTCGGTAGGCATCTACAATAATTAAGTCATATTTATAATTACTATGCGTAATCCCCCAGCGCCCATCCACTGCTTGTGCATTCAGGTTAGCTAAATCCATGCCGAAATACTGTTTCCCCACTTCAATAATCGTTGGATCGATTTCATAACCATCGATCGGGATAGCTCCAAACACGGCGCTTGCCTGCCGTGCACTTGTTCCCGCTGCCAACCCGATAATGGCAATTCGTTTGACATGACTTGGATCATAACCATTTGCCCCATCGGGGGCATTGAAAAAAGGCGCCGCAAGAAATTGCTCCCACGGACCTCCATAAAATAGTTGCGTCGGATGCCATTCGGAATGGATTCCTTGACCCTCGTTCAATCGCAACAAGTGATAACCATCTTGTTGTAACACTTGAATGTAGTTGTAGGCTGATTCTGTTTCAAAAATCTGACCTTGGCTGTTCTTAATTGACTGATTGCCAAAAACAAATAAACCCACTAATATAGCCACTGCCAGAATGTTGAGAGAAAGTTGTTTTCGCCAACCTTCAAACCATAGTCCGGTCAAAGCGGTCAAACAGGTGAGCAGCCCAAAGATAACAAAGGTGCGAAAAGTGCCGATAGTTGGGATCAATACAATAACGGGTAAAAACGCCCCGATAAATGACCCAATTGTGGAAACAGCATATAACTGCCCGGAGATCTTACCAGATGATTCTGTGTCCTCTACCGAAAGGCGGATTGCATAAGGTGAAACCATCCCAAGCAAGGTCATGGGGATAATCAGGAGAATCAAAACAACAACAAACGATCCCACCAGGATTCCAAACTGCAATTGATCAAATGCATTTGATGCAATTCGCATGATTGGTTTTGCAACAATTGGGATAAATCCTGTTGCAAAACCACCCCAAAACATCAGTTGATACATGACCGTTTGAGTAGGCTTTCGATCTGCCAATCGTCCGCCAAGGAAATAACCAGCAGCGAGGAACACCAAAATCAATCCGATTATCGAAGCCCATACGAGATTACTGTTTCCGTAAATCGTCCCAACCAAACGCGAAGCAGTTAACTCCACTGCCAAAGCAGCCATGCCTGTTACAAAAACAGCTAAATAAATGAGACGCCGTTTTGATTGAATCATGGAACAGTTTAATAGGTGAATAACTTTACCTTCTTGGCTTTTTTCTCTCCCCGTGTGGCAATCATCCAGGCTTTGAGAATTTGACCATACATTTTGGAACGGTTATACACCCCTTTGATTAAACCACGGTGCTCTTCACTTGGTGGATGGGAAACTCCCCACCAATAAACTTTATCCGTCTTCCAATGATACTTCTGACTGGCAGCAGTGATTGCAGTTTCTAAACCGTACCCAGCTGCTGCGGGCCAATAGATTTGTTTCAATCTCGTAAGCCAAATCGCCCGCTGACCAGTTAACCAGGGAGTTACCCAATGACTCATATCCGTACGAAAATTCCCGCCTTTAAAAATACCAAGTGCCATATCAGCTTTTTTATCAAGTAATGGAACAAGTAATTGATAAATGTGATCGGGGGTTAACCCAATCAAATCAGCATCAACGGTTAGGACTATTGAAGCGCTTGTCGCCATTGCGGCATCATAAACCGATTGCCCTTTTCCTTGATTTTTTTCATGCCGCAATAATCGGATGCGTGGTTCCTTTTTAGTGTAATCATTTATGATTGCACCTGTGCCATCGGTAGAACCGTCATCAACTACAATGATTTCCGATAGGAAAACCACTTGACTAAGGACTTCGAGAACATTCCCAATCCCTTTTTCTTCGTTGTATGCTGGAACAATGGCAGCAATAGACACATTTGGAATAGTTTGTGGATTATGACTGGTTAACAAGATTTCACCATATTTTATTAATATCGTCTTACTCAATTGGATTATAACTCACTTCCCGATTACGTTAAACTTTCGGGTAAAATATGTTTTTCCCATTGGTATAATTCATGCAATCACAGAATTCAAGGAGCGTTTATGCAATCCAATCACCTTAGCGGAGCACAAATTCGTCAGGAATTTATCGATTTCTTTGTCAGGCATGGACATACGTTTGTCCCATCTTCCAGTTTAGTACCAGGTGGAGATCAAACGTTGCTGTTCACTAATGCGGGAATGGTCCAATTTAAAGATGTGTTTTTGGGGACTGATAAACGGCCTTACACACGCGCAACCAATTCCCAAAAATGTATGCGAGTGGCAGGCAAGCATAATGACCTCGAAGATGTCGGACGGGATGATACCCATCACACATTTTTCGAAATGTTGGGCAACTGGTCTTTCGGGGATTATTACAAAAAAGAGGCAATTGCTTGGGCATGGGAGCTATTGACGGATGTTTGGAAAATCCCCAAAGAAAAACTTTGGTTCACATGCTTCCGTGATGATCAAGGGGATATACCAGAGGATGCCGAAGCAGCAGAACATTGGCGCGCTCAACCTGGTTTGAATCCGGATCACATTTTATTTTTTGGACGCAAAGAAAACTTCTGGGAAATGGCTGAAATCGGTCCTTGTGGGCCATGCAGTGAAATCCATATTGATCGGGGAATCGAATTCTGTGACAAGCAAGATGTTCCCGGACATGTCTGTCGGGTTAATGGAGATTGTAAACGCTTTTTAGAATTGTGGAATTTGGTTTTTATACAATATAACCGAATAAATCCTACACAACTTCAACCTCTTCCTGCAAAACATGTGGACACAGGGATGGGGCTGGAAAGGATAGTATCGGTTTTGCAAAATGTCAAATCGAATTACCGCACCGATTTGTTTTGGCCAATGATGTTGCGCGTGCAAGAATTATGTGGTCAGAGTGACGAGGAACGCGAAAAGAACCTCACTCCTTATCGCGTCATCGCAGATCATTCCCGAGCTGCCACATTCTTGATTGCCGATGGCGTCGTCCCCGGGAACACAGGCCGCAATTATGTTTGCCGCATGATCATCCGCCGTGCTTCCCGCTTCGGTAGCAAAATTGGGCTCAATGAACCTTTCCTGGCGCAAATCGCTGATGTTGTCATCCAAGAATACGGTGCGTTTTATCCTGAACTTATGCGCAACCGCAGCACCATTTTGGATTCAATCACGCGAGAAGAGATTCGTTTCCATCGCACATTAGACAGCGGTTTAACTAAACTTGAAAACCTGATTGAAAAACTAAAAGAAACTTCCTCAACTACGCTAGCTGGTGATCAAGCATTTGATTTATATGCAACCTATGGTTTGCCCCTGGAAATTACAAAAGATATTTTGGAAGAACAAAATTTATCCGTGGATGAAGCGTCTTTTTATCGCGCGATGGATAATCACCGTTTAGTATCAGGCGCAGGGGAAGCGTTTGGTGAATTGGGAGGAGAAGATGTAGATATCTATCGCTCCGTTTTTGAGCAATTAACAGCCCAAGGCAAGCTCTCAGAACAGGGAGTTAAATACGATCCCTATTCAGCAACTAGTATTGAATCCGTTATCTTAGCTATTTTTCATAACGGACAATCAGTTTCGACGGTTCAACCGGGAGACAAAGTCGAGGTATTACTTCCCCAAACTTGTTTTTATGTCGAAAGTGGTGGTCAAGTGTCCGATCAGGGCTGGATCATCAGCAAGAACGGGACACCTTTTCGAATCGCTGTCCAGGACATGCGCAAACCAGCCGCAGGCGTTATCGTTCACATTGGCGAAGTGGTAGAGGGCAACCCCACGGTAAACGCGAACGTGATCGCCCAAGTAGATAAAAAACGACGCCAGGACATTATGCGCAACCACACTGCCACTCATTTGCTACACCGCCATTTACGAAGAGTGTTGGGAGAACATGCCCGCCAAGCTGGCTCATTGGTTGCGCCAGATCGGTTGCGGTTTGACTTCACACACCCAGATGCCATGACCCCTCAACAAATTCAAGAAGTCCAGGATGGGGTTAATCAAGATATTTTGGATAATTATCCACTGCAGATTCATTTCAAACCGCTGCAGCAAGCCATCGAAGAAGGAGCGATGGCGCTCTTTGGAGAGAAATATGGGGAAATCGTTCGAAATATTACCATTGGCGAATCTGATATCCTCTCCAATGAATTATGCGGAGGCACTCATGTGAACCAGACCGGGGATATTGGTTTATTCTTGATTCTATCGGAGGGTAGTGTAGCTGCGGGTATCCGCCGGATTGAAGCTGTCACCGGGAGAAAAGCTTATGAAATCGCCTCTAAAAGGCTGACAATTTTACAAGACTCGGCTTCTCTGCTGAACTCCACTATCGAAGGCGTACCCGACAAAATCAAACGAACATTAGATGACTATAACAATACACTAAAAATAGTGGAAAGCTTAAAACAACAGATTCTTTTAAAGGAATTTGAAGAAAAATTCACTACCCAATTACGCCAGATTGGGGAAATTAAGCTATTTTCCCTTATCTTAAATGATGCCGATGGCGAAATCCTCCGCCAACTTGTAGATCAATTCCGAAAAAGGGTAACCAGCCATGGTGTCATTGTATTGGGCAGTCAACCCAACCAAAAGCCAATACTCATTGTCGGGATGACTGACGATTTGGTAAAAGCCGGTTGGAGCGCAGTAGACCTTGTAAGGTATCTTGCTCTTCCATTGGGAGGTGGCGGAGGTGGTAAACCGGCTCTTGCCCAAGCTGGTGGTAAGGATGCTCAAAAATTACATCAGGTAACGACAATGGCTGAACAATGGATCCGCGAGAAATCCAGGTGAGGTTTTAAGATTTGTTAATTCACACTTTTGAATGAAAATCCAAATCATTCAGTTAGAACCGCACGACGATGTTATTTCCACTCGAGATAAGATGGGTTGGGCAAAGGCAGCGCGTATTCTGCTGGTACTTCCTGAAAGAAATCATTTATTTCAAAACAAACTGGATCAGCAATTAATCCTTCGCTCAGCCCAAAAAATCGGTGCTCAAATCGCATTTGTCACCCGCGACCGATTGGTTCAAAAAAATGCCAGAGAGCTTTCTATTCCTACATTTCGCACGATTACGAAAGCCACCAAAACCGAATGGGGTAACCCAGCTAGTTTTAATACCCAAAATGAATCCAAAACAACCCACCACCAAAAAGTAATCGAATTATCCACTGCTGTGAATACGTTGCGGAAGAATTCCCAAGGGTGGATGAACCATATATCTCTCAGATTGGCTGTTTTCCTTGTTAGCGTACTGGCAGTTTTAGCTTTGGCGTCGGCATTACTTCCCACTACGAAAATAACCATCTATCCAGATTCCATTCCGCAAAAAATAACCTTTCAATTCTTTGCCAAACCTACATTAGAATCGATACGTTTAAGTGGAGAAATACCTATCACTTCGAAAACAATCCACCTGAATGGAAAGCTAAGTCAGAAGGCGACCGGCAAAATACACATTCCTTTAGCTTTTGCCACCGGTGAGGTATTACTCACGAATTTAACCGATAAAGAAATTACCATACCAGCGGGAACGATTGTCACAACGATAACCGCACCTACCCATCGTTATCAAATCACTCAAACCGCTACCTTAGCAGCTGGCTCGGGTAAAACACTAAATGTAGGGATCAAAGCATTAATCCCAGGCAGTTCTGAAAATATTCCAGCAAACGCCATCCGAGCTGTGGAAGGTGTCTTGGGATTGGATATTGCTGCAACAAATCCAATCCCAATTAGCGGTGGCAGCGATCAAACTGTAACATCGGTCAGTGCCAGCGATCAAGAAACTCTCCTCTCCAATCTGAAACAATCGTTAATTCAGGATGCACAGCAGCAACTTCCTCACTCCCTGGCAAAAAGCGACCTCATCCTGGATAAAGAACCCATAGCAGTCACTGTCATCAACGCTGTCTTTACTCCGGAACAAAATCAACCAGCTGATACAGTTCAGCTCGATCTTGAGATCGAAGCAACTTTTGCGATTGCCAGTGGCGAACACATTCAAAAGTTGGCAAGACAATTATTGGACGCAAACCTGCCAGAAGGTTATCAGTCCTTGGATAACGAGATTCAGGCACATTGTCTGGATTCCATTCAAAGGCTACCGAATGATAGTTTTTCCTGCAAAATGGAAGTGATTAGGCAAATCTTCCCTAAAATTGATGTAGGGATTGTCCAACAACAAATCCTATTACAATCCGTTCCAAAAGCTCGGCAGCACATACAAGGGCTTTATCCATTCCAGCGACCTGTCCAAATTGAAATGAACCCAAGCTGGTGGAAAATTCTGCCGGCGTTGCCGATGCGGATTATGATTGAGATTAAACCATGATCATCTTGGCAGTTGACCCTGGTCAAAAGCGGATTGGTATTGCTATCACAGACCCATCTGGGAAAGTAGCCCTGCCATTGACAATCCTTGAACATATCTCACGCCACGATGATGCCCAACGAATTGTCCAAATCGCTGTAGAAAATAACGTATCATTGATTATCATTGGGCAAGCACTCGATAGCGACAATATGCCCACACTTCAAAGCCGTCGTTCAGAGAATTTAGCGAAGTCTGTTAGAGCACTAACCTCGATACCCGTCGAATTATGGGAAGAGTTTGAAAGCTCTCAAGTGATTAAAAACCTGCAAGCTAAATCATCTCCTAAACATAAAGCAAGACGAAAAGCAATCGATGACTTAGCAGCGGTCGTAATTTTACAAAACTATCTCGAAAGCCATGCGTAAATCGATAAATTACCCCCAATCGAAAGGGATTTTTTACTGTCTAATGTTTTTTATGCTGCTTGGTATATGTTTAGGCTTGGGTTTATTAACCATCAACGGGTTACAAATCCATAATCAAGTTCGAGAAACATTTGGAGAGCCGGCAACCGATTTAGATCTCTGGCAACAAATCCGGTACGAAACCATCCTATATCTGCATAAAGAGCAATTATTGACCCCGATAAATCAGCCACAGAATTCCATCATAATCAGCATTGCACCAAACGAAAACGTATCCCAAATCCTCATTCGTCTTCAGAAATCCAACCTCATCACAGATACCAACTCTCTGCGCATCTATTTACAATATTCTGGATTAGATAAACAGATCCTGGCTGGTGACCATCAAATTGATCCACCTTTAACTCCCCTAAAAATTGTCCAGTCATTAACCTTGCAAACGAATATGCTGCTCCATTACACGATACTGCCTGGTTGGAGAAATGAAGAAATAGCCGAGTCCCTCCATGCTTCAGGAATTATTGCCAATCCGGAAGATTTCCTGCAAGCGTCACAGCAACCATTGCAGATGTTTTTGCCAGACATTGCGCCAAATGGGAATGTGTCAACTGAGGGATTTTTATTCCCCGATACCTATTCTCTCCTTCATCAAGAAAATAGTGCTGCATTAATCCACTTGTTTACCAGTCATTTTCAAGAACAACTAACTCATCAACTCATGAATGATATTCAATCTCAAGGGTTAACGGTCTATCAAGCAGTAATTTTGGCATCCATTGTTCAACGAGAAACGGTCATTAAGGATGAAATGCCAATGATAGCATCAGTCTATCTGAATCGCCTCCATGCGGATATGAAACTGGATTCCGATCCCACTGTTCAATACGCCATCGGTTATAACCAATTACAGAAAACATGGTGGACAAATCCCCTTAGTGAACAAGATCTACAATTCGATAGCCCTTATAATACCTACCTGTATAAAGGTTTACCCCCCAGCCCTATCTGCAACCCAAGTTTAGACGCTTTACTGGCGGTTGCTCAGCCAGCTCAAAGCGAATTCTTCTATTTCCGGGCAGCCTGCGATCAGAGTGGACGGCATATTTTCTCTCGTACCTACCAAGAACATCTCGAGCAAGCTTGTCCTTAGTGTATAAACAGTTTCGATAAAAAAAGCGAGCGAAGCGGATTATCCATTAACTATCCGCTTCGCTCACCGTTCAATCTTTGTCGGTTGCGCCGGTTTTATAGGTTTTCCGGAATCAATTTTGTCGCACCAAATATTGTTCCATTTTTGCTTTAATCACTTCGCCTAATCGGTAAATTCCTTCTTCGATCTTTTCGGGAGTCGCATTCGAGAAATTAAGGCGCATGGTATTGTGGCCGCCGCCGCCCGGGTAGAACGGTTCTCCTGGCACAAAAGCTACTTTTTGCTTGAGAGCTTCTTCCAGAACATCTTTCGAGTTTAGGTATTCTGGCATTGTTCCCCATAAGAAAAGGCCTCCTTCCGGTTGCGTCCAATCAACCTCTGGTGGGAAATAGCGATCCATGGCTGCTAACATGGTATCGCGCCGTTCCCGATAGACACGGCGGATTAATTTTACATGCTCGTCTAAAAATCCTCCTTTGGAGACCTCATGGGCGACCATTTGAGTAAAAGTGGAAGTATGCAAATCTTCACCTTGTTTTGCCTCGACCATTTTTCGGATGACCTCAGGTGGTGCGACCGCCCAGGCCAGGCGTAAACCTGGGGCAAGGATTTTTGAAAAGGTGCTCAGGTAAATTACATTCCCGCGATAACAATGACTGTGGTTCCCTCGATATTGACTATCCACAACAACGATGGAAGGTAAGTGTTCCCCTTCGAATCGTAACTGGCCATAAGGATCATCTTCTATGATAGGCACCCCATAGCGATCTGCTAATTCGACCAGTTGGTATCTCCTCTCCAGAGAGAGGGTAACACCGGTAGGGTTTTGGAAATTCGGTAAGACATAGATGAATTTTGGCCCATAACGGAGCGCTTCTTCTAACGCTTCCGTAATCATGCCATTCTTATCCGAAGGAACAGCAACATATTCTGCTCCATACGCATTCCAGGCTTGTAAAGCCCCAAGATAGGTTGGTGATTCAACTAAAATCCGATCTCCTCGATTGATAAAAATTTTTCCGATTAAATCCAATGCTTGTTGAGAACCGGAAGTAATCAGGACATTATCCGGTGTGATCGTTATCCCATAGCGAGCCGTATGGCGTGATATTTGCTCTCGTAAGGGATAATAACCTTCGGTTGTCCCATACTGTAATGCCTGAGCTCCGTTCTCTTGCAGAACTTTCTGGCAAGCTTCAGCAAATTCCTTAATCGGAAAGACATCTGGTGCAGGCAAACCACCCGCAAAAGATATGATATCCGGCTGCTCGGTAAGTTTGAGCAATTCCCGGACAGCAGAACTACCCATCCGTTTAGTACGATGAGCATAGCGATGATCCCAGGGAGTCTGTAAACCACGTTCTTGTCGAAATGTACCCGTTACTTTTACCGCGGGTTTTACCATTCATACCTCCTTTACAAAAATTTTTAAGGGAAGCGGCTCAATACCACTGCTTCAGTAGGGATAACCGCTTTATCCCCTAATTTAAACTCTGCTGGTGCCTTGCCGACTTTCTCTGGCGCACCCTGGTAGATATAAATTTGTGTCCCTTCTTCTGCATATTTCAGCTCAACAAAAGCTTGTCCGGTCAATAAACCCTGTTGGTCAACGGCACAACTCGTAACCCATCCAATCACCTTTCCGCGTTTATCCACCACAGGGTCTCCATTGTGTGCCATGCGCACCCCTTTCTCTGGGAACTGGAAGCGAACGACAACACCTTTCCGTTCTTTCTCCCGCTGGGCAAACGCTTCTCTGCCAATGAACCATGGTTTATGTAGCTTTACATAACTGCCGAATCCCGCTTCAGCAACCCCTAAGTCTCGCTCCCCCCATTTCCCAGAGCCCATACCCATCTCATGCCCATAGAGTGGCAATCCTGCTTCCGTGCGCAATGAATCACGCGCCCCTAAGCCTATTGGCTTGACACCAAATGGTTCACCTACCCGCAAAATCTCGCGGAAGAGGTCGGAAGCCTTATCTGGGTGAACAAACAATTCAAAAGCCATTCGCTCGCCGGTATAGCCTGTTCGCGAGACAATGAGATCAAATTCACCTACTTTTGCATCGCATAAGTGAGTACGCTCGAGCTTCATGATCTTTTTACGGTTTTCTGCATCCACTCCCATTGCGAGGAGAATATCGCGTGATTTTGGGCCCTGCAGTGCTATATCTACACGCATATCCTTGCCTTCCTTGCGGTCGCGCAAATTCCTCAACCAGACATTTCGTCCAAATGCACGCGCCCATGGGCGGTCTTTATCGATCATGACCTTCCCATCCTTGACTGCCATTAACCATGCCCAATCTTTATCATCATTAGAAGCATTTACAACAACCAAAAACTTTTCTTTACCCCTGCGATAAACGAGGGTATCATCAATAACATTCGCAAACGGATCAAGGAAATGGGTGTAGCAAGACTCTCCAACTTCTAACCCTCCAATATCATTTCCGCAAACACTATCCAAAAATGCAGCTGCATCGGCACCTTCGGCTTGATAAACTCCCATGTGCGCCACATCGAATAAACCAGCCGCCTGGCGAGTCGCATTATGTTCTTCGATCACGGAGCTATACCAAACCGGCATTTCCCATCCGGCAAAGGGAATCAATTTTGCCCCTAGTTCGCGATGTAACTCATAAATAGGGGTACGCTTTAATCCGGTTTCAACCTCGCTCCAGTGAAATTCATCCAATGGTTTACCATTTTGTCCTTTTGGCATTCCAAAATAATATGGTTTATTTTCCTTTTCACCATCTTTAACCGTCTTGGGAGCCGGGACTGGGGTTATGTCACGAACAATGATTGGACCTGGAACTTTTTTCATAATATTTGCTGGGCTATGATCCAATCCGGAAAAATCAACATAGCCATCCGAGAGTGCTCGTAACCATGTCGCAGCCAGAGATGCTTTTTGCTCGTCAAATTGCAGGAGATATTCCGTGCTGGATTGACAAGATAACCAGCCCTCGACAGTACCCTGTGGGGTTTCTATTTTCACAGAGCTCGACTCACCAGGGTTTAGCACCGAGATATCGACATCGGTAACGTAATCGAGGAATTGACGAACCGCATCCCCCTTAACCAGAAAAGCAGCCAATTTATCTTTTGTTTCAAATTGATCATCAAGGAAATAAAAGTGAGGATAGCCATGATGCGTCGGGGTAAAGTCGATTCCCGCTTTTTCGGTTAATGAACGAACCTGAAGTTTCGCCGCTTCTAATACATCAAAATCCACCTTTGCTCGCCTTAAACTACCTTTACGAATGGCGTATGTATAAGGTTTTGTCGCTTTGAGGATTTGGATGATGATCTCTGCTAATTGTTCCATTTCCGATTCTTTGAAGCCACGTTGGGTTAACCAAGGAGTGCCCATCCGTATCCCAGAAGGATCGGCAGCGGAGGTATCACCTGGAATAGTGTTTCGATTTACGACAATTCCGGCGATATCCAATATTCGAGCAGCTTGATCTCCAGACAATGTCGTTCCGTCTGCGCCAACAAAGGTACTACAATCAAGATTGGTCAAATGAGTATTCGTACCCCCATAGGCGATCTTTCCACCAAGAGAACGAAGTTTTTCAGTAAATGCAATACTGTTTTTCACGACTTGTGTCTGAAGTTGGCGGAATTGCTCCGTTTTCGCTAACTTGAACGCCAAAGCCATTGCCGCAAAAACATTCACATGGGGTCCACCCTGTTCCCCTGGGAAAACAGCTCGGTCAATTTTCTTGGCTAAACTTGCGTTGGTGGTGAGGATGCAGGCTCCGCGTGGGCCGCATAATGATTTATGTGTGGTGAATGTAATCACATCGGCATATCCCAGCGGGGAAGGATAGACACCGGCAGCTACCAACCCAGCGACATGCGCAATATCTGCCATTAGATATGCCCCAACTGCTTTAGCAATATCACGAAAACGCTCCCAATCCACCGCCCAAGGGTAAGAAGAATACCCGGCAATTATGATTTTCGGTTGGACTTGTTTAGCTAATTGTTCAACTGCATCATAATCGATTTGCTCCGTCTTTGGATCAATGGTGTAATGATAAGCCTGGTAGTATTTACCGGAGCGGTTTACTGACGATCCATGGGTTAAATGCCCCCCGTGCAGCAAGCTCATTCCTAAAATTGGATCACCGGGGTTAATGAGCGCATGGAATACAGCATTATTCGCTGGGGCGCCAGATAAGGGTTGAACATTCACGAAGATATCATCTGCGTCCACCTTGGTATTGGCAAATAATTCTGCACAACGTCGTCTAGCTAACATTTCTACGATATCCGCGTATTCCACACCTTTGTAATAACGAGGGTCAGAAAAACGACGAAATTCAGATAAACGCGTTTCGTAATCGAAAATTTCTTCTTCCACTAATTTCCGGGTTGCTTCGTCTGGATACCCTTCTGCATATATATTTTGAAAAGCCGAACTTAAAACTTCACGCACCGCTAATGGCGCAGTGCTTTCACTAGGGATTAAGATCAGTTTACGGGTTTGTCGTTCCGCCTCAATTTTTAACAACTCATCAAGATTGGGGTCAAACTCATTGACAGAACCACGAAATAGAAAATCATTCATGACGGACTCCTATGTAAAGATTTTATTGAAACTGACAGATATATTATCTGACGTTTTTATTGCCATAACCATTAATTTTAGATGAAAATGCCTGTTTCACGGAACAATTCCTGCGCAGGATATTTTGTCTTCCGGTGACTTGGCATAAGCCTGTTTCCATTCTTTTCCATCCAATAATAATTCACATCCTAGATCGCCCGTATGGGTCGGATTACCGGCAGTGAGGATAACCACCGTCCCTTTTGGTATTTTTACCGTGACGCGCCAGGGAACTGCCACGACCATTAATTCCGAAGCTTCACCATTGGCTAATGTATAGGAAACCTCTGCAGTGGATGCACTACCGACCAAACGATAGGTCACGGTATGAGAGTTGGGAAGAGAAGATGAAAAAACACCTAAGCGGTATAAAACAAACCCGCCAACCAGGATGATTGCAAGGAACACAATCATTTGAAGGACTGAACGATTTCGTTGCGTTTGAGTATTTTCTATCATCTGCCATTCACCCAATTGAGATCAAATAGTAAACTCTTTGCGCATTAACAAAAAGTCATCCTATGAATTTGATTTCATAGGATGACCCAATAATGGGCGGAAAGGGACTCGAACCCCCGACCTCCTCTGTGTAAGAGAGGCGCTCTAACCAACTGAGCTATCCGCCCGATCATGTTTTTATTATACTCGAATTTACCATTATTTCAGGGAAAAATATCTGTTGAATTAATTTGCATTTTCAGGAATATTTTCATAAAGCTTTGTATTATGATGTAAATGTGGTAATATTTATTTAATGTAATCGCTGGAATAAAAGAAAGAGGAGTTGTTATGGAGTACGAAAATCGCATTCGTGCCGAACGTCCAAAAATGTCCAAAAGCTTTGCCAAATTGGCAGATTTTTTGCTGGATTCCTATATCGAAGCATCCTTCATGACTGCCAGTGAACTCGCGCATACGCTCAATCTGGATGCAGCTACAGTAGTGCGTTTCTCGCAACATTTAGGTTACATTGGTTTCCCAGAACTACAGCAAGAAATACGGGAAAAAGTAAAAAGGGACTTTTTAATAAAACCCCAAGATGCAAAAACACCGAATACCCCCACGCATGTTGCCCATCAAGCTTTGAATGAAATCGCAAATGCGATAGAACAAACCCGTGTCTCTTTAGATACAGACGCCCTCGCAGAATTAGTCGAGATGATCGGCAAGGCTCGCCGAATCATTATTTTAGCAGAGGGTCCGGCGCAACCAAATGCTTATAGCCTGGTGCAATATCTGGAACAAGGTGGGTTTCCGGTCTATATTGCTCGTTCCGGAGTAGTAGATTTAGCTCGAACCATTAATACCGCCACTAACCAAGACTTGTTGATTGCAATCGAAATCAAAGGTCAATCGGTCTATATTGCCAGAGCATTATGCGAAGCACAATCAAAAGGGATTCCCACTGCGGCTATTTTAGGGGCAGCATCTCTCTCCTCAGCGCGTTGTGCAAATATTGTCATTTCTGCTGCGACCCATCCTTCAATCGGCGTCTCTACAGTTTCGGTTGAAGCAATGATTTATGCTTTATCCCAATTATTGCACTGGCGCTTCGCCGATCGATTTGCCGGAACAGAACAATCCATCGCTGAAATTTCAGAACGATTGGGAAGCAACTTAGATTAATTCACAAGGATTAATTCTATGCGGTTTTTAAGGTATCAAAAAGGTAATTTGCCTGCGCGCCAAGGATGGATTCTGGGCAATCAGGTTGGACCTATTGAAGGTTCCATCTTTAGTGAATTTCGTAGATTAGAAGCAGAAGATGATCTGCAAAATATCAAAATCCTGCCTCCGGTTTTGCCAAGTAAAATTATATGTATTGGAAGGAATTATGTTGCCCACGCCAGCGAACATGGAGCAGAAGTACCCGAAGTACCGTTAATATTCTTGAAACCTCCCTCGGCTGTCATTGGAAACGGTGATACCATCATCTTGCCACCCCAAAGTCAACAAGTGGAGCATGAAGCAGAACTGGCAGTGGTCATTAGTAAGAGAGGCCGCTGGATCTTACCGGATGAAGCTGACTCGTATGTGTTGGGCTACACGATAGCGAATGATGTCACAGCGAGAGATTTACAACGGCGGGATAACCAATGGACACGTGCCAAAGGTTTCGATACCTTTTGTCCAATCGGTCCTTGGATCGAAACCGATTTTAACCCAACCGATGCCTTAATCACCTGTTATGTAAATAACGACGTCCGCCAGATGGCGTCTACTCATGACATGGTTTTCAATATACCTCAACTGATTGCGTTTATCTCTTCGGTGATGACACTAGAACCAGGAGATATCATCTTAACGGGTACACCCGCGGGTGTCAGTCCCTTGAAAGATGGTGATCTGGTACGCATTACAATCGAAGGGCTAGGAACCTTAGAAAATCCAGTAAAACAAGAACCAGCCCACTAAGATAGATTTTTTATGTCACTGGATATCCATTCTGCAGTACAGGTAACCTTAGTTATCCTTGCTGTCGTTGTTGTTCTGATGATTTGGCAAGGGATCAATTCCATTAAGAATGCGCGTCGTTTACCATTCTTTCGATTGCGCCGAAATCGGACACTTAAAGGATGGCGATTAATGGGTGGAGCGGTTTTATTAATTGTGGTGATGATAGTTCTCAATGCCCGCTTGGAACCGATGATTTATACTGTCTTTCCCCCGACCCCAACAATAACTTTATCACCCACCATTACTCTCAGCCCTACCATTACCCAAACCCCAACCATCACATTAAGTCCAACCATCACACTCACCCCTGCAGAGAGTTATACACCAACTATAACCCCTACACCATTTGTACCATTAGCAGTTGAAGCGCGATTCGAATCGACTGTCACGCCAAATCCTGATGCGGTTTTCAGCACGTTAGTATTCACCCAAGGGATTGATGCATTGTATCAACCCGTTGCTCCTGGAACAGAGTTTAAAAATCCGGTTGGGCATCTTTATGCCGTTTTTAGTTATGACCAAATGGTAGATGGCTCACAATGGACTGCCTTGTGGTATCGAAATGGTGAACTCGTCTATTTTGAAACCCGCCCTTGGGATGGTGGCACGGGTGGATATGGCTACACGGATTGGAATCCCGATCCCTCGGAATGGTTGCCAGGCACCTATGAAGTTCAGATTTTTAACGGGCTCAATTTTAAAACCTCAGGGCAATTCACGGTTGTCGGAACACCACCTACACCGGCACCAACGTTTACCCCAAGCAAGACCCCTACACCAAGCAAAACGCTAACCCCCACTCGCACGCCCTCGCCAACCCGCACTATGACACTTCCCCCTCAACTGCGTCCCACAAAAACGCCTTATCTTAGTCCTACCATTACCCCTTCTCGGACACGTTACCCAACCCTAACGCCATCCATCACATTGACCATTCGCCCTACTCACACGTTAACATTGACATTGACGGTCACTTTAACCCGCACCCCTTATATCAGTCCGACCATTACCTTAACCCGCACACCTTATCCGACTCTCACGCGCACACCGGTCACCCCCTCCATCACGCCTCAGCCAACTTTAACCCGTACGCCCACTCCTAGTCAATGAGTGGATAGAATCCTCATTGATTTAGCAATTTGGGCGGCGATTTGTGCATTATTAATCAATAATGCTAAGTTGGCATCCAGGCTTTTGCCATGCGATAATTCATTCAGCTTTTCTAATAGGAACGGCGTAACAGCCTGCCCACGAACATTTACCTTCTCTGCCTCGGTCAAGGCGATGTGGATATATTCTTCCACTTCATCATAGGGTAACGCATATTCGTCCGGTGGTGGAACAGTAACTAAGATGCCACTGCGGAATCCCAATTCCCAATGAGTTTTGGCAATTTCAGCCACCTCCAGCGCATTTCTCGCCATACTACTCGTCTTCAAGCCACCACTTTCTTTTGCATAAAATGCTGGAAACGCATTCGTCTGGTAACCTATCACCGGCACAGCATAGGTCTCTAAAACCTCTAATGTGGCTTCCAAGTTGAGAATGGATTTTGCTCCCGAACACACCACAATCACTGGTATGGTAGATAACGCTATCAAGTCTGTCGAAATGTCATACGAGAAACCTTGTGTCGGCGAGCGATGTACTCCTCCAATTCCACCGGTGGAAAAAACATCGATCCCTACCTGGTTAGCCACCCACATCGTACCGGCAACGGTGGTTCCCCCCCACCCCTGCTGGGTGATTAATTTCGAGAAATCCCGCAAACTCACCTTTTCCGTATGTGGATGGGTAGCCAATTCTTGAACATCACGCTGCGAAAGTCCAACCCTGACTTTCCCATCCATGACGCCGATCGTAGCCGGTATCACGCCCTCTGCTGCAAGGCTATTTTCGATTTTTTCTGCCAACTGAATATTATGTGGATATGGTAAACCGTGGGTAATAACGGTGGTTTCTAAAGCCACAATCGGGTTGTGATGCAATAAAGCATCTTCTACAGTTTTCGAAATAATAAAATATTTATTCTCATCCATCCTTAAATCACCAACTGATCATATAATTTTTCCAAAGTCAGATCTGGGATAACCGAACCAGGAAATTGCAACGTTAACGTTGCTGCTGATACCCCCAACCTTACTGCATCATCAAGTGGAATCTCGTTCAAAAGAGCGAATAGCACGGTTGCAGTTAAGGCATCACCTGCACCCGTAGGATCAGAGATATCGGTTTGAATTGCCGGAATATATCCATTCGTTTCTGAAGTTGCATAACACAATCCATGTTCGCCCAAGGTTATGATGACAATCTCTACTCCTTTACTGACTAATGCTTTTGCTGCTAATAAAGCTTGTTTTCGAGATGTGATTTTTTTCGTTGGATCAACTAGCAAGGCGGCCTCGCTGGCATTTGGGGTGATTAAAAACAAATTCGAAAGATAGGGGATTAATTTATTCGCTAAATGAACAGAAGTCGTATCAGCGCATACAACAAGGCGATGACGTTTAGCAAGAGAAAAAATCGCCCGTAAGGTATCTGGCGATAAATTCATGTCAACGAAAACACAAGATGCATTTTTAAATAAGCGCTCATTCTTCCGGATATAATCAGGTGTAATTGCCGAAATAATTTCCATATTGTCCAGTGCAAATAAGAGTTCGATCGCAGCATTATAGACCCCAATATACATGCCGGTTGATTGTTGGTCAAGTTTTAGGATATAGTCCGTGTTAATGCCGGCCGAACAAGCTGTTTTTAATAATTGCTCTCCATATATATCATTCCCCACTGCACTTAATAAAACCACCTCCTGCCCTAAACGGGCTAAATTTTCCGCTACATTTCGGGCAACACCGCCAAATGAAGTTCGAATTTGAGCAGGGTTTGAGCTTCGTTCAAGCACCTCCCCACACATCCGCCCAACGATATCTACACCGGCAGCCCCAATCACTAAAACCGGCTTCTCGGGTTTCAATATCCGTTTTTCTCTATTCATTTTGTTCCTGAGTTATAATCATGGGCACAATTTCATTTTATACGATTTTTGTTAAATTGACCAGCGAATTGACATCTTTATGATGATTAATGTTGAACTACATTGCCATACATATTGCTCCTCCGATAGTTTAATGACAATCGCGCAGCTAATCAAAGCCTGTGACAGGCGACAAATCCACAAAGTTGCAATTACTGATCATAATTCCATTCAGGCAGCACGAGAAGCATTTCAGATTGATTCTCAGCGGTTCATCATTGGAGAGGAAATTATGACCCGCCAGGGGGAACTACTAGCTTATTACATTCAGGAGGAAATTCCCAGCGGTTTGGATGTCAAAGAGGTGCTTAAAGAACTCCATGCCCAAAAGGCAATAATCAGTGTTGCCCATCCCTTTGACCGTTTTCGAAAAGGACATTGGCAGGAACACGATTTGCTTCAAATTATTGATCAAATTGATGCCATTGAAGTATTCAATGCCCGTTGCTTGATGAATGAGGACAATATCCGGGCTGCTCGTTTTGCGATCGAACATCATCTATTGGGGACAGTAGGATCAGATGCTCATGCACCAATTGAGATAGGACAATCCTATCTCAGCATGCCCGATTTCGATAATGCAAACTCATTCAGAGATGGATTAACGATAGCGCAACAGCACAATAAAATTTCAAGTCCATTTGTACATTTATTTTCACGATATGCGAAATGGAAAAAACGACAAAAGTAACAATCTGAAAATTCCCTCTTGCGCACTTTAAGAGTTATGAATATAATGCAGGGGACTCTCTAAAAATATTTGAAAAATAAAAATAAACAGAGAGGATTAAAGCACTATATCTAGGCATAATGCGCAACGATACCCCCATATATGGTAGTTCACGGGGCGGTGGCGGAACAGGCAGACGCAGGGGACTTAAAATCCTCCGGAGGTGACACTCCTTGTGGGTTCGATTCCCACCCGCCCCATCTAAAATTAAAGCCTGTTTCTTCTTCCAGATTTTGAAACAGGCTTTTTTATTGAGAATTGCTCAGATAACCTTCATTTTTTCAATGGAGAACTTTCCTTGAAACCTAAAATCGTCTTCATGGGATCGGCGGAATTTGCATTACCCATCTTAGAAAAGCTAGCAGAACAATATGAAATTCAGGGCGTTGTTACCCAACCAGATCGCCCGGCTGGCAGGGGAAAAACACTGACGCCCCCTCCTGTTAAAACGCTCGCTCAAAAATTGAACCTGGACATAATTCAACCAACCAAATTGACCGAGCCAGCTGCCTGGGAACAATTAAAGGCTTGGCAGCCGGACATAATTATTGTCGCCGCCTTTGGACAAATATTACGAGCAGCTGTTTTACAATTACCGCGTTATGGTTGTCTCAATGTCCATGCATCCTTGCTGCCGCGCTGGCGCGGAGCAGCACCCATTGCCGCGGCAATCCTCCATGGCGATCAGCAAACAGGCGTGACAATTATGAAAATGGATGAAGGGATAGATACAGGTCCAATATTGCGTCAAAGGGTTATCCCCATTTTCGAACAAGATACTACGCAGAGCTTATCACAACGTCTGGCTGTGGAAGGTGCTGATTTATTGATAGAGACACTGCCGGATTATCTGAACGGAAAATGCGAACCGATACCCCAGGACGATTCCCAAGCCACCTATGCTCCTATGATCAAAAAAGAAGATGGTTTTCTTGATTTCAATGAAACCGCCATAGAATTATGGCGGAAAATTCGCGCCTATAACCCCTGGCCTAGCGCATATACCCTACTAAACCAACAAAGGTTAATCATCCTAGAAGCTTGTGTTCATCAAGGGAAACCGGAAAACAGCGCTCCCGGCCAGACTTTTATTCTGGATAAAAAACCCATGATTGCGACAAGGGACAATGCGCTTGAGCTTATCCGTCTACAACTAGCCGGCAAGAAACCCGTCTCGGGTAAACAATTTCTGAATGGATATCCACAATGGGGTAAAATAAAACTTCCGTCGTGATGATATGGAACAAATGCAACCCATCGATTATTTTCAAATCACTATCGTTCGTCATGGTGAATCAGTTGGCAACGCCAATGGGATCCACCAGGGTCAGTTTGATTTTCCGCTTTCGCCCAAAGGGATCGATCAAGCCCGACAAGTTGCCCAATATTTATGTTCATGGGATCAGAAATTCGATTGTCTCATCAGCAGCCCATTAGCGCGCGCCAGACAAACCGCAGAAATTATCGCCGAAAAATTAGGGATGACCATTGAACTGGATAATAATTGGATGGAACGAGATGCAGGAGTGCTCTCCGGTGTTCAATACGAAGAAGCGCTTCAGAAGTATCCCCGCCCAGAATTTATCGCACTGTATGACAAAATTGGTCAAACCGGTGAGAGTCAATGGGAGCTTTTTTTACGTGCCGGCAAAGCTATCAATGAACTTATTGCCCGCCCTTATGGACGTTATCTGGTTGTATCACACGGAGCGTTGATGAATATGATCCTGTACGTCGTCTTGGGCATTTTTCCACAACCCAATTTCTACGGCGCACAATTTGCATTTGAAAATACATCCATTGTCCAACTGTATTTTTATCCTCAAACGCATAATTGGGTGATGACAAAAATGATCCATCCGCCTTATTCTCGTGAAGACGCCCGAGGTAGTAAATGAAAAAATTGAAGATCATCTCGTTTGGTGCGGGTGCGATCGGTTCCTATATCGGCGGAACACTTGCTTTAGCGGAACATGATGTCTCCTTTGTTGAGCGGCCAGAAGTCATATCCCAATTATCTCAACAAGGAATTATCCTCCATAAAAAGTCAGGTACGGTTAATATCAAACAGGTAAAATTCTTCATGAATTTAGGGGAGGCACTTCATCATCACGAGTATGACATTGCCTTGGTCGCAGTAAAATCCTATGACACGCAAAATTTGGTCTCCTCATTACTCCCTTATAAAATAAGCTTACCACCATTATTGTGCCTGCAAAACGGAGTGGAAAACGAGAGTATCTACCGATCCAATTTCGGAAATAATAAGGTTATTTCTGCCAGCGTAACGAGTGCAATCAATCGTTTAGGGATTGGAGAAATCATCGTTGAAACCGAACGCGGGATCGGAATAGCCAAAGAACATCCACTTGCGATAACTCTCCATGAAGCATTATCGCAAGCAGGCATAAAAACTCGCTTATATGCTCACGCCGAAAGCATGAAATGGTCAAAATTGTTAACAAACCTACTAGCCAATGCCAGTTCAGCCATATTGGATATGACACCTTATGAAATTTTTTCCAATCCGTATAGCTGTCAAATTGAAGCGCTACAAATCAAAGAAGCACTCCAAGTCATGAAATACTATCATTACCAGGTGGTAGATTTGCCATCCACTCCAGTTCGGCTATTAATAGCGATAATAAAAACCCTTCCGCTAAAACTATCTCAACCCCTTCTCGTTCAATTTGTCGGCAAGGGGCGCGGGAATAAAATGCCCTCCTTACACATTGATTTATCCCAAGGGAAAAAGGAAAGTGAGGTAGATTTTCTAAATGGAGCTGTCGTCCGCTATGGGGAAAAAGCTGGAATGAAGACCGTGGTTAATCGGTTTCTCAACCATACTTTATTGCAAATGGTGAGCGGCGAAATCGATCGTAATTCATATCGCCATAATCCCCAAAAATTGTGGACAGACATTCAAAAATGCCTCTAAGATGAAAGGTTATTAATTTTATTGTTGCCAAATTTCCTATCAACGGTTATGATGAGGGTTCAAATTAAGAAGGAGAAAGCATTTATGAAATACCGACATCAGCGTTTATCGATGCTAGCAATATTTATATTACTAGGAATTAGCTTAGCGGCCTGTGCTAGTCCGACCCCTCAAATTGTCGAAGTGACTCGCGAAGTACCGCAAACAATTGTCGTCACCCAAGTAATTACCCAGGTGGTCACTCCAGAGCCATCTTTAACTCCAACTGCAACCCAAACACCCGTCCCTGTTGCAGTGGTTCAACCTACTCCAACTTTCTTGCCCACTCAACCGACCTTAACTTATGGCGAAGTGAACTCCCTCAAAAAATCAGGCTATTATGTTTATTACCCCGTTGAAGGGTGTGGTCCATCGATCGTCCGTCCAAGCTTCGATGTTTATGTCAGCATGAAAGGCGGGAAAAATGCCATTCGCAGTAGCGCCGATATCAGCAGCCCTCATAACATCATCGGCTACGCGTTACCAGGCGAACATCTCAAAGTAATTAGTGGCCCTGTTTGTTCCTGGGGCTGGTTATTGTGGATGGTGGAGACAGATTACGGTCTAACCGGTTGGACACCAGAGAGCGACGGTTCTTCTTTCTGGCTTATTCCGGATACATCAGGGAATTAATCCATTCTCTTTTTATTCAATAACCTCGTAGAATAGCGGATATGCTTCTACGGGGTTTTCTTTTATTATTACCGCATCGTTTAGTAGTGCTGTTATCGTTTCCATTTCCGAATTTGGTCTGGCATAGACGGTGAAAATAACCTCCTTCTCGTGGACGGTCTCGCCGACTTTTTTATGCACCAGCACTCCAACTCCATAATCTATGGGATCACCCTTCTTTTGCCGACCTGCTCCTAGATACACGGTTGCCAATCCAACTTTTTCAGCGTGGATTTGGTGGATAAAACCAGATTGACGCGCAAGTATCTTGATCTCTTTTTCAGCAATAGGTAACAAATCAGGTTGATGAATGGTTCTGATATCTCCCCCCTGGTAGCTGATCCATTCTTCAAATTTATTCCATGCCTTGCCGCTTTCTAAGTGAGTTTGAGCTATTTGGTAAGCATCTTTATGTGTAATAGCAATTTTACCCAGCATCAACATGCGGCTTGCTATCTCTAAACAATGCTCCTGAAAATCTTGGGGTCCCTCCATATGCAAGGTTTGAATAGCTTCTTTGAGTTCGATCGCATTCCCAACTGCCTTTCCCAAAGGTTGGTTCATATCAGATAAATATGCTACCGCTTTCCTGTTTGTTTGTCTGGCAATCGCTACCATTAATTTACCCAAATATCTCGCATCGGCCAGGTTTTTCATGAAAGCACCAAACCCCACTTTTACATCCAAAACGATCGCTTGCGCACCAGCAGCTATTTTCTTGCTCATAATCGAGGATGCTATCAATGGAATAGATTGAACGGTTCCGGTTACATCGCGTAAGGCATAGAGTTTTCCATCGGCTGGTGCTAAATCCTTGCTTTGTCCACAAACCACAATTCCGATTTTCGATAGCTGGGAGAGAAATTCTTCGGTGGATAATTCTGCTTTATAACCAGGGATGGATTCTAATTTATCCAATGTGCCGCCACTAAATCCCAAGCCTCTGCCAGACATTTTCCCAACCGCCAATCCACAGGAAGCCACTAAAGGTGCAACCACCAAAGTTGTTTTATCACCCACTCCCCCTGTTGAATGTTTATCGACAGCATAGGGCACTACACCGCTTAAATCAAGTAATTCCCCTGAGGTTGCCATTGCCATCGTCAAAGCGGTAGTCTCTCTTTCGCTCATACCATTCAACAGTACCGCCATCGCCCAAGCAGCAACTTGATAATCCGGGATCTCTCCTTTGGTAAAACCCCGAATAAACCATTCAATTTCCTCATTCGTCAATTCTTGATGATCGCGCTTTTTAATAATAATATCTACAGCTCTCATGTTATTCACCATTCCCTGTTTCAAGGATTTCGATAACTCGTTCCCATATTTGGTCAAACATTTCTTCGGTTAAGCGGCCAGTCTGTGTATTTTGGCGGCTTGGATGGTAAGAAGCCATTAATCTAATCTTTGTATTAGGTATGGCATACTCCGCTCCGTGCCGAAAAAGAGTCTCCCGTGGCATATGGAAGTAAGCAATAATTTGATCGAAAGCTATCCTACCCAACGTCACTATTACGCTTAGATTTAATTCCCCTAACTCTCGATATAAATACGGAATGCAATTCCTAATCTCTTGTGGTGTGGGTTTGTTGTCTGGAGGCGCGCAGCGGCACACTGCGCTGATATAAGCTCGATTCAATTGTAATCCATCATGCACGCCAGTAGAATTAGGTTGATTGGCTAAACCGACTTTATGCAACGCTCGATACAGGAACTCTCCAGAGGCATCTCCGGTGAACATTCTCCCGGTTCGGTTTGCACCATGTGCACCAGGTGCCAATCCAACAATAAGGAGGCGAGCGTTATGATCTCCAAAACCTGGAACGGGTTTCCCCCAATATTCCTGATTTGCAAACATACGCCGTTTCTCGATTGCAACTTTTTCTCGCCAAGCGACCAGACGTTCGCATTTTCGGCACTGGATAATTTCCGCATTCAATTCGTCCCAGAATTGTCCATTGTTCATAGAATTAACATCGCATCACCAAAAGAATAAAATCGGTAACCCATTTGGATCGCTAATTGATATACCTCTAATATCCACTCCCTTCCTGCAAACGCAGAAACTAACATTAACAACGTCGAACGTGGTAAATGGAAATTTGTGATCATCGCATCTACCACCCTAAATTGGAAACCTGGCAGGATATAAAGGTTAGTCACTCCTTGAAACGGCTTAAGCAAACCATCATCTCTATGTATCGCGGCACTTTCTAAAGCTCGCACACTGGTTGTCCCAACAGCAATAACCTTTCGGTTCGCTTGTTTGGTCTGGTTTATAAGATCAACCGTTTCTTGGGGAACATTACACCATTCTGTGTGAATTTGATGCGCTTGTGGATCATCCTCAACAACCGGAGCAAAGGTGTCTAATCCAATATGAAGCGTCACCCTTGCAAATCGTATCCCTTTTTCTTCCAGGGAATTTATCAGGGGTTGGGTAAAATGCATTCCGGCTGTTGGAGCTGCCGCAGAACCGTCCCATTGGGCATACACGGTTTGATACCTCTGCGGGTTATCTAGGTGAGAATGAATGTAGGGAGGTAATGGTGTATTCCCAATTTTCGACAAATACGGTTCAATCGGTTGGTTAAATTGGATAATCCGTTGTGAGCTGTCTTTTTCCTCGATAATCACCCCATGTATCTCATCCCCAAATTCAACCTGGGTATTAAGTCTCACCCGTTTTCCACCAACCAGACACTCCCAAGATACCGAATCTAGCTTTTTAAGTAACAACACCTCAACCTTACCACCACTTCCTGATTTTTTGCCATATAACCGGGCCGGGATGACCCGTGTATCATTGATAACCAATAAATCCCCTTGCTGTAAAAAGTCCCCAATTTTATTAAAATAAGTATGTTCTATTTGATGGGTTCCCCGATGGATAACCATCAGCCGAGCGGCATCGCGTGGCTCGATGGGGTATTGTGCTATTCTTTCCCGCGGTAATTCATAGTCAAAATCCTGGGTTTTCAAATTCATTCTACCGATTCAGCAGCTTAACGATGAGATTAAGTAAAACAGTTAAAAGGATGGATAACAAGATGGAACTTGCAATCGGGATCATGCAGGTAAAATTTTCCCCATGGATGTTGATATCACCCGGCAGGTGCCCAAGGGGGATGCGAACGTTACTGATGCCTATTTTAGCCAGGAGGTATAAAATCCCTCCAGCAATTAGGAGAACAATCCCCATGATAATTAAAAATTTTGCTATGCCTGTCATAAAGGTTTTCTCCCAATTAGAACAATGTTGGTTGTTCCAGGTTTTCTCTTGGGTAACCAATTCCTAAATGTTCATAACCAATGCGAGTTACTACCCGCCCCTGGGGTGTCCGTTCAATCATTCCCAATTGTAATAGATAAGGTTCTACTACATCCATAATTGTATCGGGTTCCTCACTTAACGAGGCTGCAATCGTATTTAATCCGACCGGACCGCCACTGTATTTCTCTACAATCGTACGCAAAACCCTGCGATCTATCTCATCTAAGCCCAATCCATCTACATCTAACAAATCAAGCGCTTCTTCCGCAATCGCTCGATTAATAGTGCCATCACCACGAACGGTTGCATAATCTCGTACCCGCCTCAATAAACGTAAAGCGACTCTAGGTGTTCCACGGCCGCGCCTGGCAATCTCATCCACACCTTCGGAGTTAATACTCACTTGTAGTAATTCTGCTGCACGGGTAACGATTTGACGCATAGCAGAAATTTCATAAAAATCTAACCGATAAACGGCCCCGAAGCGCGCCCGCAAGGGTGCAGTGACTAACGCCAAACGGGTAGTGGCGCCGATCACGGTAAACCTGGGTAGTTTTAACCTGAGTGAACGTGCCGAGGGACCCTTCCCAACCACAAAATCTAAGGCGAAATCCTCCATTGCCGGATATAAAATCTCTTCAATTGCACGCCCCAAACGATGGATTTCATCAATGAAAAATATATCCCCTTCGTGTAAGTTAGTCAAAATAGCAGCTAAATCTCCGGGCCTTTCAATCGCTGGCCCTGAGGTTACTTTGATATTCCCACCCATTTCATTGGCAATGACGTGCGCTAAAGTGGTTTTACCTAGACCAGGCGGCCCATAAAATAACACGTGTTCGAGTGGTTCTTTGCGTGAGCGAGCAGCACTTATTAATATCTGCAAATTTTGAATGACCTTTTCCTGGCCTATCATCTCAACCATCCGTTTTGGACGCATCGATAGGTCGAAATGGTCTTCTGGTTGACGGTTGGTGTTAATCACCCGCTTTTCTGTCTCATTCATATTCACGATTATAACCTGTAATCCATTATAATTGCGTTGTTTACATTCTTTCAGCGAATTATTTTTAAGACCTTTTATGGAGTAACCTCATGAGTGTATATGCATCTGCGCATCCCCTTGTGGCACATAAACTCACTATTTTGCGGGATCATTCCACCAATCCGCGCCAATTTCGGGAATTAGTGAAAGAAATCGCCACTCTCTTGACCTATGAAACCACTGCCGATTTACAGCTTCGCCCCCGTCCAGTCCAAACACCACTAGCGCTCACTAATGGAGCTGAATTACGGGAAAACGTTGGATTAGTCCCCATCCTCAGAGCTGGTTTAGGGATGGTGGAAGGGGTTTGGGAATTATTGCCATCGGCGGAGGTATGGCATATCGGGCTCTATCGTGACGAGAAAACACTAAAGCCGGTTGAATATTACAATAAATTACCGTTAGAACCAACTGTTTCGGTTTGTATCATTTTAGACCCTATGTTAGCTACCGGTGGATCTGCCGTTGCCACGATTGATATCCTTAAAAAGTGGGGGGTGAAGAAAATTAAATTTATGGGGATCATCGGCGCTCCCGAAGGCATCCAATTGATGCAGGAAAAACATCCGGATGTACCCATTTATCTTGCTGCCGTTGATGAAAAGTTAAACGAACATGGCTATATCTTACCCGGTTTAGGTGATGCCGGAGACCGTCAATTTGGCACCGGTTAAGGTTATTCCAATGTAAGAATTACCCGTGATTATCCCGAATAAATTTCAATGGATCCACGTAATTATTGATTACTTCTTTCATGATATTTAACTGAGCGCTTGAATGCGGACGTGAATCCCGTTCGGGATTGGAATATTGGATTGCTCGGATCATATCCAAATTTGGCCAATGCGCAGGGCGTTTAGACAGTAAATCGGTATAGCAAACATCAAAATGCAAGTGCCATCCACTTACTGCGTTGGCGGCTAATCCGATATACCCCAGTAATTGACCCCGTTGCACTTCCTGTCCTGTTTTCACCATGATGCGGTTATCCACGTGACCATATCGGGAATAAACCGCTTGTTTCCTTGTTGTCCCATTTGGTAAAGTCACTTTTGCTTCCGGATGCGCAATGACGATGATATTTCCCCAAGTACCCGCTCTGCCAGCATAGGTCACTTTCCCATCCCCAATCGCGTAAATCTCCTTCCCCATATCTGCTGCACTGCTACCCGGTAGATTGAGATCAGCACCCGTATGATAACCATATATGTACCAGCTTAAAAATGGATTCGCATCAAACCAATTTCCTACCCAAATTGGATAACGTCCATAAATAAATCGCCCGCTTGGAAAAGGTGCATCACGCTCTTGCTTGCTGCCCACTGGGGCATCAAAACGGTGGAGCATCCCTTGCCCAAACAAAGGTATCCACCGCACTGGCCCATAGGAAGACTCCAACGGAGGATCTTCTAAGCTTAAATCGTACTGACGAACTCGGCCAATTTCCCTTCCAACCGCTGGATCGAAATAATATTCTCCCAAAGAGTACCAAACATCATGAAGCTCAGAGAGATCCACGACTACCATTGTGTACTCTTCGTTTTTTGAACCATTCTCATCTTTGATATTATGTGTAACAGTGAATATTGCCTTCCGAGAGTTAGAATGTTTGGATGGAACAAACGTCTCAACGCGATATCGCCCTGCGGGGGCACCACTAGGTAAATAATGTTCAACTGTCACTTCCATGTTTGGGTTCGTCGGGCGGCACAGAATCTTTACAGTTTGAGCTAAAGCAGGATCATAACTATTAAAGGATTTCCATAAACTATGCAAATATTGCTGCTTTTTTTGATCATTCACGTAATAAGTTATTGTAAAATTGTTTTGATCCTCATTAAATACAACAAAGGGTTTAATCATTTTTACTCCAACAAATAACCAAAAATCTCGTAATTTCGGGTTGTAGACACATAGTTACAAGATTCGTTCCAAAATCAGTTATGGAAAGATACGGTTTGCCTTATAATCACGAGGGACAATTGCTATGACTACGTTAGAGTGTTTCGAGGAATATCGAAAAAACACCTTTCGAATAACCCACCCCATTACTTCTTTACAAGAAGCCATTCAATATGTAGAAGAAAGGGGTTTCCTGTTTTTCTGGCCAATTAAAGAGATTATCTTTCCCAGCTTATGGGTAGCTGTGGCAGGGGATCGTCCTGTCCCAAATCAACACGATGACCCAGCTCATATTACCTGGAATTGGAAAGATTCTATGCTGGATAAAAAGATCTGGTATTATGCAAAAATATTACGCCGAAAATCTACCATTCTTTCCCTTGAAATGGCACCCTACTTCTATGCCCTTTCCGATAATTATGGTGACCCAGAAGAAGATACTTTAACCGCCTATGTACAGGGCAGGCTTTCTATTGAAGCCAAACAGATTTTCGAAGCTATCTTGGAATACGGTCCATTAGATACTATCCAACTCAAACAAAAAGCTCACCTGACAAACCCGAACTACGAATCTCGTTTCAATATAGCATTAGCAAACCTGCAAGCTGATTTCAAGATAGTCCCAATTGGCATCTCCGAATCGGGCCCCTGGCACTATGCATTTATATATGACTTAACCCATCGCCAATTCCCAGAAATAATCGAAAATGCCCGGTGGATATCACAGCAACAAGCCCGGCAAGAAATCTTAATCCGCTATTTCCAGTCAATGGCTTATGCGAAAAGTGACTGGGTTCAAAAATTGTTCCAATGGAATGAAGAGGACATTTCTTCCACACTGGAAAAATTATTGCAACGCAACTACCTGTATAAAAGAACTTTTTTGGAAATTGCAGGGGAATGGTATGTTTTAGCTAAAATTGATTGTTAAAAATGTAGCAAAAATTTCTTTTCCTAGATATACTATATATAAACAATATTTACGAAAGTGAGCCTCTTCAATAATCTATTCTAGAAAAGGAGAAGATATGAACCCCCCAGTGAGCTACACAACCGAAAACATCATCACCATCGAACGCCACATTTTGGAAGAGCAAAAAGCCCATCCAGAAGCCACCGGCGTTCTCACCGCTTTACTCTATGATCTAGCTTTAGCAGGTAAATATATTGCAAGCCGTACTTGCCGGGCAGGATTAATGGATATTCTGGGGACAACAGAAAATTTCAACATCCAAGGCGAGCAAGTAATGAAATTGGACGAGCTGGCTGATGAGACAATTTACCGCCTAAATGACCACACCGGCAGACTAGCAGTGATGGCATCCGAAGAACACGCCGATATTATGCCGATCCCAGAAAAATTTGAGGCGGGTAAATATGTTCTCCTCTTTGATCCGTTAGATGGATCATCTAATATTGATATCAATGCTCCAATTGGGACAATCTTCGCCATCTACCGCCGCGTCACTCCAGAAGGGCCAGGTACCTTAGCGGACTGTTTGCAACCAGGCAAGGAAATGGTTGCAGGAGGTTACATCCTCTACGGTAGCAGCACAATGTTGGTGTATTCTTCCGGCAATGGTACCCATGGCTTTACTCTTGATCCAACAATTGGCGAGTTCTTGTTATCCCACCCCAATATTCAAATCCCCGCCAAACCAAAATATTACAGCGTTAATCAAGGCTATGAAATCTATTGGAGTGAAGGGGTCAAGAAATTCACCGAATATCTCCAGGGTAAAGATGGTCAAATTAAACCACTCTCTTTACGTTATATAGGTTCACTGGTTGGAGACTTTCATCGTACTTTACTATCGGGCGGCATCTTTTATTATCCTGCAGATAAAAAAGATCCGAAACGCCCAACTGGAAAACTGCGCTTGCTTTATGAAGCGAATCCATTATCCTTTGTCATGAACCAAGCTGGCGGCTATGCTTCCGATGGACATCAATCGATTCTCGAAATCGTCCCTGATCAGCTGCATCAACGAGTGCCCCTTTTTATCGGAAATCGCGAGCTGGTTGAAAAGGCGGAAGAATTCATCCGTACTTACGATGACAAAGAATGAAATGAAAAGTTAATCTAGAGTTTTTATCGGTGAGTCAGGAGTGTTATGAACCAAAAACGTCATTTATCTTTGATAATCCTGGTGAGCGCCTTAATTGCGCTCACCTTGTCCTGCAGTTTTTTCGGCGGGTTACAGCAAGAATTAAGCCAAATGAAAACAACCGCAGAAAATCTAGCCGGTAACCAAGAATACCTCGCTACTGCGAAAGCGCTAGTAACCGAAGTTCAGAGTGGAAATATCGTTGAAACCGCACAAGCCTTGGCAACGAAAGCTAGCGCGAATCCCATCGTTCCAACGATCGAAGCCGCCATAACCGATCAAGGTCCCGCCCTTCAGGCGACTTTACAGTCCTTTGCCACCAGTGAGGGGCCTGTTTTACAATCTACTGCCCAAGCACTCCTGACTCAAATTCCCAACTCATTAAATTCTCCCCCAAATGATATTCCTCCCTTCGAAGGCGAACGAGAGAATTTAGTTGAAACCAACGATACGATTTCATTTATGACTTCAACATCACTCAAAGACGTCCTTAATTTCTATAAGACAAAAATGCCCGATCTGGGATGGTCGTTTGTCGCTAAAGATTCAACAGAAACAGAAATCGCCGATGTGCTTACCTATACGAAGGATAGTCGCATTGCTACCATTACAATCAGTTTAAATCCGACCGACCACAAAACCATCGTCCTCATCTACATTCAAAACAAATGACAGGAATGTTATCCGAATTTTTCCACCCTTCCGCTGTTGCGGTTATTGGAGCATCAGCGAATCCTGAAAAATTAGGATACGCTGTGGTTCGTAATCTACTTAAAGGTGGTTACAAAGGAAAAATATTTCCAATTAATTTATCTACCACCGAGATTTTAGGGTTGAAGTGCTATCCCTCTGTTTTAGATGTACCTGATCAAATTGATTTAGCCGTGATTGTCATCCCGTACACCCTGGTTCCTGCGGCAATGAAACAATGTGGGGAAAAGAAAATCCCTGCCGCAATTGTCATTAGTGCCGGCTTTCGGGAGGCTGGTAAGGAGGGTTTTGAGCGGGAACAAGAGTTGATCTCCATCGCACATCAATACCATATCCGCTTGATTGGTCCAAACTGTTTGGGCATTATTGATACCCAAACACCACTCAATGCTTCCTTTGCTGCTGGTATGCCACCAGGGGGACCAATGACGTTTATCAGTCAATCCGGGGCTCTGGGTACAGCTGTCCTCGATATCGCTATGGCGGGTCAATTGGGGCTAGCCAAATTTATCAGTCTAGGGAATAAAGCCGATATCTCCGAAATCGAGCTACTGCAATATTTACAAGATGACCCCGCCAGCCGGGTGATCATGATTTACACCGAAGGATTGCCCAATGGGCAAGAGTTTATTCGCGTTAGTAAGAATGTTTCTAAAGTAAAACCTATTATTGCTATAAAATCCGGTATTACTCAATCTGGATCCCGGGCAGTTGCCTCGCACACCGGTTCTCTAGCCGGGTCGGAACAAGCCTATCAGGCAGCTTTTGAACAGGCTGGCATCTTACGCGCCGATTCCATGCAGGATTTATTTGATATGGCGTTAGCGATTGCCTATCAACCACCGTTAGTCGGAAAATCAATCGCCATTATTACCAATGCTGGTGGCCCTGGCATTTTAGCAACCGACGCGCTGGAGCGTGCTGGATTGACAATCGCAAGACTACAAGTAGACACTATCCAAAAGCTTGAGCACGTGCTCCCTGATGCAGCCAGCGCAGCCAATCCTGTCGATGTATTGGGAGATGCCTTAGCGGAGAGGTTTCGCGTTGCTTTAGAAATTGTGAGCAAAGATAGTAATGTAAATGGGTTATTAGTCATCCTGACCCCGCAAGCGATGACAGAAATTGAACAAACCGCCCATGTCATTGGCAATATTGGATTGAAATCTACTAAACCAATCCTGGCTTGTTTTATGGGTGAAGCAAAAGTGAAACCTGGCATTGAAATATTGAATCAGTACCATATCCCTAACTACCCCTTCCCTGAACGAGCCGCGCTGGCTTTCAAAGCAATGGCAAAATCGTATGCGATCCTTCACCAAACACACCAATCCGAAGCATATGAGTTACAGATCGACAACAAACCAGTAAGGCAACTCTTTGAAAACATTCGCAAGGAAAATCGTACCGCCATTACTGAAAGCGAAAGTCAGCTGATTGCCCAAACCTATGGGATAAAAACACCTTTAAGTCATCTGGCGACAACTTCGCAAGAAGCCGTGGAGTATGCTCAGCAATTTGGATTTCCTGTTGTATTGAAAATTGCTTCACCTGACATCCTCCACAAGACCGATATGGGTGGGGTAAAAATTAATCTCAACTCTCCCAGTGAAGTCATTGATGCGTTTGAATTGATCACGTATCGAGCCCAAAGATACCTGCCCGATGCGCGTATATGGGGTTGTCTGGTTCAAAAAATGGCTGCGCCTGGTGGGAGTGAAGTACTGATTGGAATGAACCGTGATCCTCAATTTGGACCATTATTAACCTTTGGATTGGGTGGTGTATTTGTCGAGGCGATCAAAGATGTAAGTTTTCGAATTGCCCCCATCGACCGTGTGGATGCAATAGAAATGATCCAAGAAATCCGCGCTCATTCAATTTTGGATGGGCTTCGTGGAAAACCGCCGCTCGATAAAGAAGCGATCATCGATACATTACTGCGCGTCAATCAACTCGTGCTCGATTTCCCCGAAATCGCTGAGATGGATATCAATCCATTAATGGTATATCCTTCTGGTCAGGGTGTCTTGGCGTTGGATATGCGCATTATCCTGGGTTAGTGTGAGAAGGAATTCTGCTTAAAAGGAGCGAAACATGAAACCAATTTTTATTTTCTCATCCGATCCCTTTTCCGGCAAAACCGCATTAGCATTAGCGATTGGAAAAGAATTAATTGAACAAGGATATCGCGTGGGTTATTTTAAACCGATCTTTTTCTCTGCCATCCGCTCTGGAAATCAATGGATAGATGAAGATACCCTTTTTGTGCAAAGTGCTTTACCTAGCATAATGACCCAATTTGACCAAAACGGAATTTTCGTAACCCCGGATAAATATCGTGACCTTTTCAATGAAAATTACCGCTCGGAATTCCCGAACCGCCTGAAGACCTTGTTAAACAGCCTTGCAGATAAATTAGATATATTATTGATCGAGGGAGGAGCAACTTTTCAAGAAGGGCATTCACTAGGCATTTCTGCCAGCCAGTATGTGTCTTCCTTTGGATGCTGTGGCTTATTGGTGATTCATTTTCAAGACGAGTTAAAATTATTTGACACAGCCCTCTTTGCAAAATCTTTGCTGGGAGGACAATTGAAAGGGGTGATTATCAATCGCATTCCCCTAGAGGTCTATGGATTGATAAAGGAAAATCGCTCAGCCCAATTGGAAGAAATGGGCGTGAAAGTGATTGCTGCCATCCCCGAAGATAATCGTCTGGCTGCGCTGACCGTGATTGAGGTTATCGAGATGCTCCACCCGCAAGTCCTTACAAAAATTACCAATCCAAACGCGACGATTGAAAACCTTACCATTGGAGCAATGACCGCTGAAGCTGCCTTAAGTCGTTTTCGTAAGCAAAGCAACAAAGCCGTTATTACTGGTGGTGATCGAACCGATATCCAGCTCGCTGCCCTGGAAACATCCACGACCTGCTTGATTTTGACCGGCAATCTTCACCCCAGCCCTCTCATTGTACGCCAGGCTGAAGATCTGGGTGTGCCAATATTACTGGTGCCCTCAAACACTATGGAAACAATAGAGAGTTTGGAAAAGATCCTTGGAAAAACCCGCTTAGGACAACCACATAAACTGCAAATGTATCTGGATTTATTCCATAAAAATGTTGACCAGCAAAAATTATTCGGTGTATTTGATTTAGAATTTAATCAATAACCAAAACCAAAGGAATAGCTATGGACGTGTTAGATGCAATTAAGTTCAAACGAGCTGTCCGAAAGTTCAAGGACGAACCGCTACCAGATGATATCATGATGGCAATTTTGAACGCCGGACGGCGAGCGCAATCCTCTAAAAACACTCAGCCCTGGCATTTTATTGCTATCCGCAATAAAGAAACCCTGGCTAAAATGGCGCAATTGGGCGAGTGGGCTGGACATCTGGCTGGTGCTGCTTTTGCTGTTGCAATCTTGACTGTTGATCCAGCTATCCGTTTCTCGATTATGTTCGATGCCGGTCAAGCAGCTGCTTATATGCAATTGGCAGCCTGGTCGCTAGGGGTTGGTTCCTGTTTAGCGACCATTTATCAACCCGAAGAAGCAAGGAAACTATTGGGCTTCCCTGAAGATTTACATCTCAATATCGCCATTTCCTTCGGATATCCTCTGGATGCAAGTGTATTGACAACGCCGCCAATTAAAGGAGGTCGTCGATCCTTTATAGAAACTGTTCATTGGGAACGTTGGTGAAATAAGTTAGGATGTGATCTCATCGCGGTATAGAGATTTTCCTAACAACATGACAATCTCTGATGCTGTCTCTTCAATTGGTTTCACAGTTACATCCACAAGGGGCCAATCTTTCCGCCGTTCAAAGATTTGATACGCATAAATCATTTCTTTTTTGACATATTCTAAATCAGCATACCCTTCTGGCACGGTGCCAATATGTTCTGCCCGCGCCCGTCTCAACTCGGCTAACCGTTCTGGGCGGATCACCAAGCCAACTACTCGCCTTTTAGGTAACTGAAAAAGCTCTTTTGGCGGCTCAACCCCTAAGGCAATGGGGACATTTGCCACCTTCCAACCCCGGTAAGCCAGGTAAATACTCAAAGGGGTTTTTGAGGTTCGAGATACACCCACCAATACAATTTCAGCTTTGTTTAATTCGTGGGGGTTTTTCCCATCATCATGTCGGACGGTATAATCAATGGCATCAATCCGCTGTAAATAGCTACGGTCAAATGGATGCAATCCTCCCGGAACGCCTTTCGGTTTCAGTGAAAACATATCGGTCAGTCGAGCCAAAAGAGGTCCCATTAAATCAATGGTCGGGACATTGACCGCCCTGCCCTCTGTCAACATGGCATGCCGTAGCTCTTCCGAAACCAAAGTATGCACGATTAACCCATTCGTTTTTGCTGCCCGTTGTACAATCTCATGGACCTGGGATTTGGTACGTACCTCGCCAATGCGGATAATCGAGACACCTTCCGCATCAAATTGCAATAACGCCGCCTGTACTACCCTTTCTGCTGTCGCGCCCGATGCATCCGAGACCGTATAAATCTGATAAACCACTGCTGCTCCTCTATCACCGATCAAGCTTCCCAGATAGGCAAATAAACTCGAAAGGTACTACCTTGGTTTTCTTGACTCTCCACTTCTATTCGTCCGCCATGAACATCCACGATTTCATTGACAATCGCCAAGCCTAATCCGGTACCATGCTTTTTGGTTTGGCGAACCTGTTGGCCGCGATAAAAACGTTCAAATATATGCGGTAAATCCTCTTCAGCGATACCTATCCCGCTATCTTTTACTTCAAAACAAACCCAACGATCTAGTTGAAATGCCCGAATGCGAATAAAACCCTGGTTAGTGTAATTGATTGCATTACCAATGAGATTATTAACCACCCTCGAAATTTGGTTCGTTTCTCCGCGTACAAAGGGTAAACCCGGATTTTTCTCAAATTGCAAATCGATCCCTTTCATGGCTGCAGAGGGAATGTAAGCAGTTATGGATTGTTCGATAATTAAGTTCAAATCAACCGGGGTAAATTCAATCTTTTTCGTTTTCCCAATTGCCAATCGTGAAAGATCAAGGATATCCTCCACTAAACGGCGTAACAATAACGTTTGTTCTTTTAGGACCCGCAGATATTCAGCACGTTTGGAGTCATTTGCCCCTTCTAACAATTCCAAGTAAAGGGTGATATTGGTCGTTGGTGTGCGTAGTTCGTGGGAAACATCGGCAACAAAAATATCCTTGATACGGTCGAGCTCTTTCCGGTATGTAATATCCCGCTGAGTTGCTACAAAATTAATGATATTCCCTTTTTGGTCACGCACCGGAGCAATCGTAAGCGAGATATCATATTGTTTTCCATTTTTTCGGGCATGAATCAACTCGCCTGTCCAGATCAATCCCTTTTGTAAATCATTCTTAATCGATTGAATGATTTCCTCATCATTATAATGACCCAACCATTCCAGATAATTTAATCCTACGAGTTCTTCCATTGTGTAGGATGATTGACTCAGCATTGTGTCGTTGACCGTCTCAATTACTCCATCGAGATTTGTGACAACTACACCATCCCCAACACTGCGCAGGATCGCCTCTACCCGTTCTTTCGCATCATATAATTGTGCAGTCCGCTCTTCCACTCGCTTTTCAAGTTCGCTTGCATATTTTCGTAATTGATTAAGCAGGTGAATATTCTCAATAATTGGGCCTAGAGTACGAGCCACCACCCGCAGTATATCCAAATCTTCGGCACTGAAGACATCACCGCCATATTTTTGACCTAAAGCCAACAACCCTTTTATTTGCCCATGCCCAATAATGGGTACCCAAAGATGTTCTTGTTCCGTGTTGAGTAACTGGTATTCTTCTGGGGAAATTTGAGCAGCCCGCAATGCTTCAGCAAGGGAGGTCTTTTCTTCTCCGCCTACTTTCAATAAAAACTCCAAACTGCTGCGCGGCAGGATCAGGTTTTTCTCTGCTGCCTTTTCTAAAAGTTTATTCTTGGGGGCTACTTCGACTACCGAAAAATCACCCTCGATGTCACTTAAAAAGATACACGCATCCTCTATCCTTAATGTACTGGTCAATCTTTCAGCGACGACGGAGGCTAACTCTCGCAGGTCTGTAATTTGTTCTAAATTGCTCGTTATCTGTAAAATTGCGGAACGATAGTCATACCAACCGCCATAAAACATGGTATCGACTAAACGCTGTACCCGTTTTGAAATGGGTAAAATGGAAGCAGAAAGGGATAAAATAATAAATGTATTTAACGCTGGGTCATAAAGAATATGGCTGGGTAGTATTCTCTCTAATAAAGAAAAAATGCTAATATAAATCCCAACCAGAATAGAAAATACCAATAAAACAGTTGCACCGCGATTGACATGCCGTTCGAATTCAATGATGCGATATCGAAAAATAGCATATCCATAGGTTAATGGAAGGAAACTTATCCAAATGAATGTGAATGAATGGGGGATGATCGGTTTATTGATTAATATTTCCGGTAAGATATAAAAAGTAACGAAAGGAACAACCGATAATAATCCACCCAATAATAATAAACGTATCTTTGCTCTTACCCCCGGGTCAACCGCATTATGATAATGATAATAAAGCAATGCTGCGAGAAACAGTAAATTGGTCGCTAAGAAATAGCGTGATGCGGTAATAACAAGAAAGATAAATTGTGAATTTGGATTAGCATGATTCCCCCAGATAATATTTAGGATACCGCCAATTAATCCTATAAAGTATAGTAGTAATAAGAGGATATTTCGCCCTTTAAATTTCGCTTCCTGTGGAAAAAATAAATGAAAATGGACTGCCAATGGACCGATGACCCACCACAAAAAGTTATAAACTTGAATAAACAAAGTCGGACCAGTCCAAGATAACTGTCCACTGGTGAGCAATAAACTGCTAAAAAGAAAAAACCAAAAACCTAATTCCGTCGCCACGGTAACAGGGGCAAAAGCTTCTATCCCTAATCCAACAATCAAAAAAACCAATGCAATGAACAATGGCATGATGCGATTGACTAATTCATCCTCACTCGGCCTGGCGAGAGGAACTGTCACACTAATTATTTCCTGACCCCTTTTGATCAGAAACGACGCGGTATCACCCGCTTCCTTCCCTAAATACCATGAGTAGATGGGTAAATACTGGTTAATTTTTTTATGATCGACCTCAAGAATTTTATCTCCAAGTTTTAATGGGGATATTTCTGCAATATGGGTATCGATGGCAACGATCTCATTATTAGGAGATAAAATACGTATCCCATCATCAGGGTATTTTAGAGCAAGGATTGCACCCCATACAATCAAGAAAAAGACCCCTATCCCCACTATAAAAGGAAAACTCATTCGAATCCGTTTCGAAGATTGCATGGTTAAGGAAGACATAATTGAGACAAGTTTACTACGACAATGAACTTGTAGCAATTATTATGCCAATTATTGATTTTCTGTAACTACTCAGCTATTATTTAAAGATTGTTATGGGAAACAATTTTCCTGACGAGTTTATGAAGCCATCTCTCGACCGGCGCCTGTCATGGCGAGATTCGACTATGCCGCCGGAAGACGGCACTCGAAGAGGAAATGACATGATCAAAGGCTTTTTGTGTGATAGCAAACCGTCCACGAATATTACACGAATGCACGAATAGTGCTATCATTCGTTTATTCGTGGCCCATTCGTGGACGGTTTTCGTAGCAAATTATCAGCGCAACCTGTAGTGGTAGATAGTTACATAATTAGCTTATTTGCTGCGCTCTGTTTAAACTAAGCATAGTCATATCCCCTCAATAAATCCAATCCTGTTCATCTTGTAAATCCTGTCGATATTTGTCATGAGTAGCAAAGCGAAGCCATCTCCCTGCCGGATTGGAGATTGCTTCGGTCGCAAAGAACGCTCCCTCGCAATGACGGCTGTGCTGAGTAATTACGATTTTCTTTAATGGAAAATGGATTAATAGTCTAACAATGAGCCGATCATTGAAAGCAGCATTTTATCGGCTTGGTTATCAGGATGAATATCGGTGATTGCCAAACGAGCCGAATCATATTCCCGCATCATGATGGTTAACATATATAATCCTGCGCCGGCTTTCTCAATGATATCCATGTATTCCTCAAGCAATCCCTCCTCGTTACCCGTAGAAAGCTCTTCGATAATCTGTTGAAATCGGCGCCTTTTTTCACTGGGGATAACTTCGGCTGTATAAAGTGCAGGTAGTATTCGTTGGTATTTCGTGCTTTCCAATTTACCATTACCACTTTGTAATTCACGCCAATCTTCTAAATCATCCAATACCTGGATCAGCACCCCAAGGTGTTTTCCAAACTCAGCGTATGCGTTTATGATTTCATCTTGCTGCGTTGCAAGGCGTGCCCCTGACCAACACGCCAGAGAAAAAAAGGTACCTGATTTTTGATGAATAATTTCGTAATATTTGCGCAAAGTATAGTTAGAGGTAATTAAATCAAGGTTTTGACCATCGCACATCCGCAGCAACTGGGTTTGAAATGCCTTAACAATATTGGCGCGTGCTGCCGAAATGGGTTCAGCCTGGAGAAAATCCGCTAAAATTAAATTGGCTAGGAAGAATTGACCCGAGGCAATGTTGATCATCTTTCCAGCGGAAATCGGTGTGATTTGATCGATTCCTTCGAGAGAATCCTCTGCATGATCCATTAAAAAAGCGGCAACATAGAACAAATACCACGCTGCGCTGATAGGATCGGCAACGGCTTCCTCACCCCCACAGGCTATATGACATAATTCTGGCAGGAGCAACCAGCGTTCGTTTTTATCCGAATATTTTTCAGTAGAGACCAAAGGCAAAGTCTTCAGTATCATCGTTTGATATTCCGCTGATACCTCCGACTTTGCCAGGGTCGATTCAATTGTTATTCTTAAACGAGCTTGGGTTTGCTCGATGCGCTCTTCTAAATCGCTTATCTCCATCCAGTAGCGAGTGATGCTACTTCCTGCATTGAGATGGTGCGACCACTAGAGCGGGTTCCTCGCCGCAGCCCATGGATCAAAAAAGCCTGCTCTTCTTTGCTCAGTTGCAGGTCTCTTTCAGCCAGGGCAGCTTCCGGATCGGTTTGCATCCGTGCAGCGAATTCGGAATCAGTAGAGAGTTGGTAGACGACTTGGGCGAGTGTCATGGTATATCTCCTTTAAAAAAATAAGAGTTGGATTAGAATTACAATAAATATAGCATTTTTTATAGTGAATGTCAATAAGGAAACCCATTTAATTTTAAAATTGCTCTATAATTCTCCACAATTTGGTTGCATTCGATATGCCAGAATAATGAAGATGTTCAGAAGGAGTTATTGTGGAAAAAGCCCCATTTTCGATTCTTGATTTGAATTTCTTGTCTTTGCCTGGTGCGATCGCTGTTTACCTGATCCAATTACCAGGATCGGTTGTTTTAATTGAAACTGGTCCCACCTCAACCATTCCCCAACTCACTGCTCAGTTAGCATCCTATGGTATCCAGCCATCCGATATAACCGACATTTTTCTAACCCATATTCATTTAGACCATGCCGGTGCAGTGGGCTGGTTGGCTCAAAACGGTGCTACCATTCATGTTCATCCCAATGGAGCACCCCATTTAATCAACCCAGAAAAACTGCTCAATAGCGCCAGCCGCATCTATGGTGATCAAATGGATTCACTATGGGGTAAGTTTCTCCCTGTACCTCCCTCGCAAATCCATCAAACCCAACACGAAGAAATTATTCGTCTGAATGGCGCTGAATTTCAAATTTTTGAAACCCAGGGCCACGCGGATCACCACAATTGCATACTATATAACGGGATATTGTTTAGTGGTGATATTGGCGGGATCCGTATTGCCCAATCGAATCACATAGAACTACCCACTCCCCCGCCAGAATTCGATCCGCTCAAATGGCATAGCAGCATTGAGTTAATGAAATCCATTCATCCCGTTATGCTAGCACCAACGCACTTTGGTTCTTACACCGATGTTACCTATCATCTCAACAAACTTGATGATACCCTTTCTGAACTTGAAGAATGGTTGTCCAGTGTGATGCAAACGCAACCACAATTATCTGATTTAACCTCTCTTTTTATGGAATGGTTAAATAAAAAAGGCAGGATTGGATTTGATCCTGCCATACAACCATATTTTGAAGTCCTCAACCCGAGCTGGATGAGCGCAGCGGGTTTATATCGCTATTGGAATAAAACTCACCAAACCTAAAAAGAACGGTTCAATTCCTCTAGGGTTGAACGAGCTGGCCGCAACTCACGCTCGGTTAAACGATTCAATGGCTTTTCGGTTAATTGATAGATATCCACCATGGACGGTTGATTCGTGTCAATGTAAATTAAACCAGTGATGAGGCATTGGCATGAGTTGGCTTCCTCCAATACTTTAATCGCCGCCTGGCGATCCGTCGGATCATAATCTCTCCCCAACTTCCTCAACATAATCATTGAACCATCATGCAGCTGCACTTCTTTCGCTTCTTCTTCATCATAGTCGATGAGGATCTCCTCTGCGCGTGGGACGTAAGAAAGTTCATGCAGGGCTGCTTCGTGATCCTTTCCCCAGGCATAAGATTGGGTTGCCTGATCTACATTGTTAAAAGTGACGCAAGGGCTGATTATATCCAGCACCGCAACGCCATTATGGCTCAATGCAGCCTTGATCAATTCTTTAACCTGTTTTGGGTCACCCGCAAAAGAACGAGCTACAAAAGTTGCATGACCCACTAGTGCTTCCCAGGCAATGTCCACCGGCATGTAAGGATTTACCCCATGGCTTTTAAGCTCCAACCCTTGATCAGCGGTGGCAGAGAATTGTCCTTTTGTTAAGCCATACACCCCGTTATTCTCCACAATATAAACGAGTTTCATATTACGGCGCAAAATGTGTTTAAATTGCCCCATGCCAATACTGGCAGTATCCCCATCCCCGCTTACACCTAAGCCTTTGAGGGTGTGGTCGGCAAATAATGCACCAGTAGCTAAAGAAGGCATTCTGCCATGCAGTCCATTAAATCCAAACGAACGGTTCAAGAAATATGCAATGCTTTTACTGGAACAGCCAATGCCGCTGAATTTCACGATTTCTTCCGGATGAATATCCAGTTCATAGCAGGCTGCAATGATTTGGCTTGCAATAGAATTGTGCCCACAACCTTGACATAAAGTTGAAGGACTTCCTCGATAATCGGATTTGGTCAAACCAATCGTATTTATGCCACTTTTTTTCCCTTGAACATCTAAACTTTCTTGCATCTCACCGCTCCTCAGCATTTTGAATAAAATCCACTAATTGTTTCGCTGTCAATGGCAATCCATCTGTATAAGCAAACGAGCGGAGTTTCTCCGCTAATTCCGGGTATTCCATCCGAAGCAATTGATGTAATTGCCCATCCCGATTCATTTCTACGACGTAATTGACAGGGTGTTTTTGAATAAATTCCTTTTCAACACCAGTGAAAGGATAGGCACGGACGCGCATAAAATCACTCGGTAAACCGTGTTTCGCCAAAATATAGCGAGTTTCCTGAATGGCTGGTTCGGTTGAGCCAAAGGAAATGATTCCAATTTTAGGAGAATCCATGGTTTCTATGATTGGCACAGGTAAAAGTTCCCGAGCCACTTGGAATTTTCTTTTGAGTCGTTCCAACAAGTCGTGCCAATTTTGTGGTTCTTCTGAATAGCCCGCATATTCATCGTGCCCTGTACCCCTGGTGAAATAGGCAGCGCGTGGATGCCGATTTCCGATCACTGTCCGATAAGGGATGCCATCTCCGTCAACATCGAAATAGCGTGCCCAGTTTCCACCTAGTCGCTCTAAATCCTCTTCCCAAAGAACCTTGCCCCGTTGCATGGAAGTATTGGGGTATTCAAACGGTTTTCCCATCCATTGATTCATACCAAAATCAAGGTCGGATAAGACAATAACTGGGGTTTGAATTTGCTCAGCAATATCAAACGCCCGCCAGGCAAACTCAAAACATTCGTTGATGTTCCCCGGTAAAAGGATGAGATTTTGGGTATCACCATGACCCATAAATGCCACAAAGGTTAAATCCCCTTGAGCAGTTCGAGTTGGCAAACCCGTACTCGGGCCGACTCTTTCTACGTCCCAAATAACAACCGGCACTTCTGCAAAATATCCTAATCCAATATATTCGGTCATTAAACTAAGTCCCGGCCCAGAAGTAGAGGTCATCGCTCTCAAACCACCCCAACCAGCGCCGATCGCCATCCCAATTGCTGAAAGTTCATCTTCTGCTTGAACAACTGCAAAAGTATTTTTACCTGAATCCGGGTCTTTGCGTAATTTTGGCAAATAGGTTTGCAGATTTTCAGCCAAACTCGTCGCCGGCGTAATTGGATACCAGGAGATAAATTGCACCCCTCCGTAAATTGCACCTAAAGCCGCTGCAGTGTTACCATCGGTGAGTATGAGCCCTTTGGTTGCTTCCATCGGCTCAAGATAAAACGGATCTTGTTTTACTAAATTTCCCTTTGCCCATTCAGCAGCTCTTTGCACTACATCAAAATTAATGGCAATTGGTTTTGCTTTTCCCTTGAAATGAAATTCCAAGGCTTGCTGAATTTTCTCGAGGTCAATTCCCAAAATGACTGCCGCTATCCCCACATAGACCATATTGGCAACATAATCTTTTAAATACGAGGGCACTTCTACCTGACGAATGATATCTTTCACGGGCATTGGATAGACAACGATATCATCCCTTTCGATTGACTGATGGATATGATCCGCATAAAAAAACACACCGCCGGATTTTAATTTTGCCAAATCGTCAACAAAGGTGGCTGGATTCATTTCAATCAAGATATCGGTTTCTTCTTTTCGGGCAACAAACCCGTCCTTATTCACCCGCACAGTGTACCAGGTCGGTAACCCTTGAATATTCGAGGGAAAAATATTTTTCCCGGAGACAGGAATGCCCATTTTGAATATAGACCGTAAAATAGTTGCATTGGATGTTTGTGACCCAGAGCCATTTACGGTTGCAACAGTAATCGAAAAATCATTGATGACGCGTTTTTTTTCGTTTAATACCTGTTGTTTTTGAGTTTCTGTCTGCATTTTTCCTCCTTTGGCTAATGCTACTGATCTATATAATATTGAATACCACAACAAAACTTAAGGCTACTACAGTCAAATAACTTTACTTATCTAAAAACCTCCATTAGGGTTGTAAAAGCACCCTTCGAAACGCTTCTGTATAACAAGGATTCTCCAAAGTACTACCTTCCGCCAAACGATTTTTCATGCGCAGGATTAATTGGGCTGGATCTCCGATCTGGCTTTTATGTTGTAAAATCGCCTGGATTTTCTTATCCCAATATTCTGACACATCGAGTTCAACATTAGGCTTGACTGGCAAACTCGCCCATAGTTCTTTCACGACATGAGGTTCCAATTTTTCCTCATTCAACAACTCTGGAAAATACAGATGATCACGCGCAGCTGGAAAAACCGCGTCGATAACTACCTGCCCGGCCGCGCGGTGATCTGGATGGTTGATACGATTTTCGCCCATGAATAAATTTTGGGGATCACATGTAACCACAATATCAGGCTTAACCAGGCGAATAACACGCGTCACCGCCTTACGCAACTCTAAATCGGGGATCAAATAACCATCTGGATAATGGAGAAAATATACCTCATCGACTCCTAATACCTTGGCAGCCCGTTTCTGTTCCTCCTGACGCAAGTTGCATAATGCTTTTTCATCTAGGTTACGGTCTTTTGTCCCTTTATCACCACAGGTTAATAAATAATAGATAACTTTATGCCCATGTTCCACCCAGCGAGCAATCGTAGCACCACAAAAAAATTCTGGATCATCGGGATGAGCCAGAATCACACAAATTCTTTGCGGGGCTTCCCAGTTTTCCGGTTGAATGAGTTCCACATCCAATTCACCTTTCTAATACCGTTATTCTTGCTCATCGGCAGCCTTACAATCGCAATTCCCATTTTCATCCTGGTTACATGGTACCTTCGCTTTTCTTTGCAAAGCATCTAATTCGTCCCATGGTTGAACCTGCGAAACAGGGATTTCTTGTTGCACACCAGTAGGAAATTCGACGATCACTGACATCTTCAAGGGATAAACATCCACTACTTTTCCTTCCCCAAGATGAGTAACCACATGTTTTCCGCGTTTCGGTAGATGTTTGCGCGCTTCGACATATTGTTCGTATTCATAAACCAAACAGCACCGTAAACGTCCACACATCCCGGTGATCTCTGTCGGCGTAAGGGATATACCTTGCTCCTTCGCCATTTTTATAGAAATAGGGCTAAAGTCAGTTAAGAAGCGGGAGCAGCAACGATTTTCTAAACCGCATGCACCAAAACCACCCAGCAATTTAGCAACATCTCTCGGGCCAATCAGCCGCCATTCGATTTGGATTTGTGGATACAACCGCTGCATTGCGTTGCGCAGCCGCTTTAAATCCAATTTTCCTTCTGCTTCAGTACTATATAAAAAAGCCAATTTACTTCCGTCAAAGCTATATTCCGCTGCTGCAATTTTTAATCCTTGATATCCCAGCTCAACTGCTTTTGCACGGCAATTTATCAAGGCTTCCATTTCTTTTTTTTGGTAAATTTGGCGCAGAACCAAATCACGCGGGGTTGCCTTACGCAGAATGGGTTTCCAGGTTCCATCTGGCGGGGGTGGAGGATCAGCGATAAACGCAATAACTTCGCCTAATTGTTGTCCCCGGCTTGTTTCAACGACAGCAAAATCCCCTACCTCGATATCGGATAAGGATGAGGCATCGAAATGATATACTTTTCCAACTTTTTGAAAACGGATACCGACAATTTTAGGTTGCATGAGTTTATTTTAAGGGTATTTCTAATCCTTGTTGAAGTGCTGCAACGCTCACTTTTGCCGCAATGGTTTTACTGATTTGGATTAATGTTTTCGATACATTCGAATCAGGGTTAGAAATAACGACTGGAACCCCGTTATCGCTCCCGACTCTGACCTGTGGATCAATTGGAACAGCACCTAAAAAAGGTACTCCGGCTTGTTCCGCTAATTTCGAACCGCCGCCGCTGCCAAAAACATCCATTTTTGTACCGTCCGGCATCTCTAAATAACTCATGTTTTCAATAACCCCTAACACCGGCACCTCTAATTGGCGAAACATTTCCAAACCGCGTCGCGCATCATCGAGCGAAACTTGTTGGGGTAAAGTGACAATCACACCACCACTCAATGGTAAAGACTGAGCCAAACTCAATGGTGCATCCCCGGTCCCAGGTGGTAAATCTACAACTAAATAATCTAATTCACCCCACTCAACGTCCGAAAGAAATTGACGAATTGCAGAATGAAGCATAGGCCCGCGCCAAATCAGTGCTTGATCCGGCTTGACTAAGAACCCAATTGACATTAATTTCACTCCATATGCTTCCGCGGGTTGGATCTTTTGATTATTCTGAGGTGGTAAATGGCGTACACCCATCATAGTTGGTATATTAGGCCCATAAATGTCTGCGTCGAGTAAACCAACTTTGGCACCGGCTTGGGCTAGCACCACAGCCAGGTTGACTGCAATGGTGCTTTTTCCAACCCCACCCTTTCCTGATCCAACGGCAATCGCATTGCGAATTGGCAGGGATAACATACTGCGTACTTTTCCATCATTTGGTACGCGGGCATCCATTTTAATTTTTACATCCGTCACTCCATCCAACGCGAATACCGCTTTACGAGCTTCACTTTCAATTTGTGAGCTAAGCGGACAAGCTGGAGTAGTTAATTCAAGGCGAAATTTCACCGTTGATCCATCGATTTCAATGTCTTTAATCATGTTCAATGACACAATATCGCGATGCAATTCTGGGTCTTGTACACCGCGTAAAGCATCTAAAACCATTTCTTTTGTGATTTTCTTTTCAACCATTTTTACCTCTTTAGTCGTTTTTAGTTTCAACCATTTTTGTCAGTGTACCATACATTTCTTGTTTATAGGTATGAGCTAACTGAATTAATTCTTCGTCGTTGCCACGAAACCGTTTGATAACCTGTTGTGAACACTTACTACAACCCTGAATGGCTCGAAGTGAGTCACCATGACAGGTCGCACAGGCACTTATTCGCGCCATAAAATAAATAAAGGCAACTCTCTCGATATCACCGTTTGGCTTATTCATCACCGCTTCGACAAAATCTCTCCATTTCTCTCCCCGTAAATTCCGTAATTGAATTAATAGCCGCGGTGGAAATAAGATCTCGGTGTCAAACTTACTCATTGCACGCTTTATAAATTATTAATTCGCGGGTTGTTTTTTAGCAGCTTTGAGAGCTTCTGCTTCTGCACGGATTTCTTCCTCTCGTTTATAATTCGTTGGACGAATGGAGGCATAATAGGATAAGGGCTTCCCTAGTTTTTTCTTGTCATAGATATTTTCTTTGTGCCGATCATAGACTGCTAATTCATAGTCATGATCCATCTTAATGGCATCAAACGGACAAAATTCTGCGCACAACCCGCAATTCATACAAATATCCACATCGATATAAAATTCTGCTGGTTCAGGCACTGGCCGCCCGGTTCTCGGATCGGTCGTCCGCACAATCCAAATACATTGTGGAGGACACACCTTTGAACAAATCCCACATGACGTGCAACGATAGAGAATCGATCCATCTTCTTTTTCTTCATAAACCAGGAAAGGGACAAATCGAAACTCTTCTGGTACCGGAATTTTTTCTTCCGGATATTGCACAGTAAAAATACCGCTTGCGTCTGCGCTTAAACGGTGTTGTATCCCTTCCTGCTTATAATATCTTTTCCCTAACCACTTGATATCATCAACATACGTCCCAATAAAACGACGCAACGTCACACCTAAACCTTTGATAATTCCGATTCCGTCCATGTTTTGCCTCCGCTTCGCCTCTTATCGATCCAATTCACCCAAGACAATATCGATCGAACCTAGTATCGCCACTGTGTCTGCGACTTTGTTTCCTACCGCCATCCTTTCCAAGGCAGTGATGTTGACAAAAGATGGGGCTCTTACATGATACCGCCAGGGATTGGCTTTTCCATTTGAGACGACGTAAAATCCCAGCTCCCCTTTCGGCGCCTCAACTCTACCATACGCTTCACCTGCTGGAACTCGAACAACATATTGTGGTTTTCCCTCTTGAATCGGTCCTTTTGGGAGACCGTTTAAGGCTTGCTGAATGATGCGTACACTCTGGCGTATTTCATCAACTCGGATTAGATAACGATCGTATATATCACCATGATAACGTACCGCAACATCAAAATCAAAACGATCATAGATACTATAGGGGTCAGCGCGTCGTATATCATACGGCACCCCCGATGCCCTTAATACCGGCCCACTGGCAGAATATGCAATCGCTTGCTCTGGGGTCAGAACACCTACACCTTCACCACGAGCTTTTATGATTTCGTTATTGGTCAGGAATAAATCCAATTCGTCAATCTTCCTCGGTAAACGTTCAAAAGCCAGCTCCCGCATTTTCTCTTCCACTCCATCAGGCAGATCACGGGCTACACCCCCAAAGCGGAAGTAATTGCACATCATACGCGACCCTGTAGTGGCTTCAAACAGGTCTATGATTAATTCACGTTCTTCAAGAGCATAAAGCATGGGAGTAAAGTATGCCCCCATATCATTAAGCAAAGAACCAATTAAAAATAAGTGATTACAAATACGGGTAAATTCTGCCATAATCACCCGCAAGTATTCTGCCCTTTCTGGTGGTTTGATTCCCAATAATTTCTCTACTGCTAATGCATAACCGAAATTATTGCTCATGGATGATAAATAATCCAAACGATCGGTATAAGGCATATTTTGTAAAAAGGTATTGCGCTCACCAATCTTCTCGTGGTTGCGATGGAGATACCCCATGACCGGTTTTAATGCGCGGATCGTTTCTCCATCCAAGGCGACAACCATGCGAAAGACACCATGAGTTGAGGGATGTTGTGGTCCCATATTGACAATGACATAATCGGTTTTCAGACCCGATTCGTTTTCAGCAGTCATTATCTTATTGACACTCGCGTAAAGCGTGGAGTCATCATCTGGAACCCATTTATCCGGATCAAAGCCAGCTGGATAATCCACATTTTTGTGGAATGGGTTTTTGTCTTCTGCGCGATAGACTTTTCCTTCTGGCCAGCGGCTCTTGTAAGGCTTTCCCTCCTCTTCATAATAAGGTTCTCGCCAATCTTTCCGCAAAGGATGGCCAGCAAATCCTTCCCACATGAGAATTCTTCTCAAATCCGGATGCCCCTCAAATCGGATTCCTAACAAATCCCAGGCTTCTCTTTCCTGGAAATCAGCGCCTGGATAAAGGGGTACCAGAGAGGGGATCACTGCGTTATTTCGATCTACTTGTGCTTTCACAACCAACGCGGGTCCACCACTAGATTTATAAAAATGATATACCGCCTCCATGATGCCATCCGGCAAATAATCCACCCCCGTTACAGAGGAAAGATAATCATATCCCATTTCGTCTCGGATCGACCGGGCGACCTCAAGCAAATGATCCGCGGCAACAATATAGCCCTCATATCCGCTTCGTTCATCATGCTTGACGTAGAGCGGGAATTTTTCAGTTAAATCTACTGTTTCGGTGATAAATTGAGCGCTCATTGTATTTTCAGCTCCCCTTTGTTTGTTCTGGTACGGATGGCTCGGCTGGTTTTTCCATGCCTTCTAATTTCTGCAATGTGTACTGGCGGATGAGATCATATTCACGAGGATCCATGACATCTGGACCAAGCACAGGAACCGGAATAGTTTCACTCCCACCCTTTTTGTACCATCTGACATCGCGAATGGATTGCGTATCAATTTTCTTCTGCAGCGCGATTAACCCATTCATGAGAGCTTGCGGTGTAGGAGGACATCCGGGGATATATACATCCACTGGAATGTAATTATCGACACCCGAAACCACATTGTACCCTTCTTTGAAGGGACCGCCACCCGATGCGCAAGCACCCATTGCGACAACATATTTTGGCTCTGGCATTTGATTATATAATCGTACAATTTGTGGGATCATCTTTTTCGTCACTGTTCCAGAAACCAACATTAAATCGGATTGCCGGGGGCTTGGACGCATCACTTCCATCCCAAAGCGAGCGAAATCAAAACGGCTGGCAGCGGTGCAAATCATCTCGATTGCGCAACAAGCCAATCCAAACATCATCGGCCAGATGGAAGACCGCCTACTCCAATTGTAAATTCGATCTATCGTAGTGATAGCGACCGAGTTTTTCATCTCAGGTGGGATTTCATATTCCGGTTTATTCAGTCCTTCGCTCATGAGAATTAGACCTCCTCTATCCATTCGGTTAGAATTGATAACAAAATGTCGTCATTAGCCAACTTTGGATCATCACAAAATTGGGGAAGTTCGATTACCCACTGGTATATATCCCCTAAGGAAATATTTTCTAATGGAACATCATGATGATTCTCCCTCAATAATTGCACCAAAGCTACGGTATCGTCCCAACTCAATTGTGTTCCATTAAGCATAAAATAATTATACTACTCAGGATGATTAAGGTCAAGTTCATTTACGATAATATATATTTGCTTAATTACATCTTTTCAGCTATAATAATTTTATGCTTTCCTCACGAACGCTCATCATCAACTATCTCGAGCGCCATTCCTCCGCTACTGTGCGGGATTTGTCAATTGCACTCCATCTAACCCCAGCTAATATCCGCCACCATCTCAAGGTATTACAGCGAGAAGGAACAGTAATGCCATCCAACGAGACGATAACTTTACCAAAAGGTAGGCCCGCGAAATTTTTTTCATTAGTAAGTAAAATTCAAGCGAATAATTATGCACTCCTATCTGAAGCGTTGTTTGAATACATTAAAAATAATAATACCATTTCCTTATCAGAGTTTTACAGAACAATAGCACAGCTAATCCTCAAAGAAAACATCATTTCAGAAACCACCTTAACTCAAAAATTAATCCAGGCCATTAATTTGCTCCAAGCTATGCACTATGAAGCTAGCTGGGAAGCAGAGAAAGATACTCCCATAATCAAATTTAATCATTGTCCATATTATTCCATTGTTGTCAATCATCCCGATTTTTGCGAACTGGATTGTCAAATCTTGAATCAGCTTATTGGGAAGAATGTCCAACTCACTACAAAATTACAGAAAATTGCTCCTAATCAAACCATGTGTAAATTTAAAATAATCCCATAAGATTTTTAGCAAGATATTGGTAAAATTAGATTGTAATTTTCAAGCCAAATAATTTTTAAGGAATAAAATACAAAAAGTGTCATCAATGAAGAAATGGTTCTTTTTCTTAATCTTTTTCAGCGTTCTGATCACTAGCTGCTCTAGCAACCAGAATTCTCAAGCAAAACTGGTAGAGAATTACTATCAAGCGCTCATGGATAAAAATTTGAATTTGATGTTGGCGCAGGTTTGCCCAAGCTGGGAAGAACAAGCTCGCACGGATTACCAATCGTTTGCCGCTGTTTCTGCTCAATTGAAAGATATGCATTGCACAGTACAATCGCTGCAGGAGAATTCTGCCACTGTGACGTGCCAGGGGAAAATTGAAGCAGATTACGGAAATGAAATACTGGAAATAGATTTATCAAAATTTGTATTCAAAATCATTCAAGAAAATGGTGATTGGCGATTATGCGGCTATCAATAAAGCTATTCATACAGGTTTCACGACATGGATAAAAAATGGCTCACTAAAGAAAACCTCTATGCCATCTTACTTTGCATAATCCTGATCGCACTGGTGATCATGAGTGCAGATACATCACCCGCTTGGATTTATCAAGGGTTCTAAATGAACATAACCCAGGTGATCACCCTGGTTATTGTAGCCTGGCTGCTTGGCTTTCTTCGTCGTTATCAACCCTGGAAATCTTTGTTGATTTTCACAAGCATGTCATTGTATTATTGGCTGCAACCCTCTTCGCCTATTCGCTATGTAGATTTCTGGCTACCGACTTTTGTCGTTATTCTAGCATGGCTAACCTATGCGGGAATGTCATCTTTCCGACTTGCAACATTGCGCAAGAATATCGGCGAACTTGGATTGGTACTATTGCCCACTTTGGCAGCATCACTTAACCGCTATTTAGCGATTTGCTGCATCACCCCAACCCTTCCCCCTTCCATTGATCGGGTATTGATTTTTCTCATCCTGGCGATCTTCATTATCACATTTATCACGCGAGTTTTACCGCAAAAATGGCATTTCCCATTCATTATTTTGATCTTGCTCATTATTTTTATTTTTTTGAAAAACCCATATTTAACGTTACAACTCAGCAAATCGTGGCGTGAATTTAATCATCAACCCATTCAATATAGTTTACCCATTGATATCCAATGGTTAGGAATATCTTACATTATTTTACGGATGGCGCATATCCTGATAGATGTGCGCGCAAAACGCCAACCGTTGCCCGATTTTCAGACCTATTTTCTTTACCTTATCTTTTTCCCCGCGCTGATCGCTGGGCCAATCGATCTTTTTCCCCATTTTCAAAAAGAGGTCAATGCTGCTCCTCAAACTCCACCCCTAAGGTTAGAAGGTTTTAAGCGAATTATCCTAGGGGCTTTTAAGAAATTCGTCCTCGCCGATAGTTTAGCTATCCTGGCTCTCTCTCAGCAAAATGCTACTCAAATTACTGCTCCTTTGTATCTTTGGCTTTCCCTTATTTTTTACTCCTGGCGGATTTACTTCGACTTTTCCGGGTACACAGATATTGCGATAGGAAGCGCATTATTGATCGGTATCCGCTTACCAGAGAATTTTTCAGCCCCTTATTTCAAAACCAATCTCATTCAATTCTGGAATAGCTGGCACATCACGTTAGCGAATTGGTTCCGGGCTTATTTCTTTTATCCGTTTGTGCGGAAGTTTCAACGCAATCAAAGTCTCCCTCCATGGTTATTGATTTTGATTGGCCAAGGGATCACAATGATCCTTATTGGGCTGTGGCATGGTATTTCACTCAATTACTTTTTATGGGGGCTCTGGCATGGCATTGGTTTATTCATAAATAACCGCTGGAAAGAGTGGGCAGGCTCTCATGCTTTCCCGTTTCTAGAAAATCGATTGACACAATTCGCTTCTTGGTTAATTACCTTTACCTATGTTAGTTTAGGTTGGGTTTGGTTTTTAATAACGGACTTTGGATCTGCCAGGATAGTTTTTAACCATTTGTTCGGTATTGGCTTATGAGTCAAAATGGATTAAATACAGAATTTTCATGGAAGAGATTAATACTCAAAACATTAATTTTATTCCTTTTATGTAATGTATTTTTTGCTTGGATTTCACCCAGACTTTCGATTGGAAAAATTACCCTATACAATTCTGTTTTTGAGGGGCGATTACGACTCCCATACGGGGATGATCCAAGCAAATCGTACAATTTAACCTTAAATAATTTAGATGCAATGTTCTCCTCTCACATTATTGCAGGAAACCAAAAACCTATCTCGGAATATCGGGTAGTGTTAATCGGAGACTCCGCCACCTGGGGATACCTACTGGCGAACGATCATACTTTAGCTGGTTATTTAAACCAGTTTCAACTGAACACACCTGACGGTAAACATATCGTCTTTTACAATCTTGGCTACCCCGTTATGTCCTTAACCAAAGATCTATTAATCCTATCTCGAGCACTAGCGTATCAACCAGATTTGATTATCTGGCTGGTTACCCTAGAATCCTTTCCAAAAGACAAACAACTATACTCACCCCTAATCCAAGCGAACCTTCGAGAGTTATCTCAGCTCATTCAATCTCATCATCTAGAATCATGGGTGGATATTCCTCGTGTGCCACCTGATAATTTTTGGCAGCGCACTTTAATTGCCCAACGAAAACCCTTGGCAGACTTGATTCGTTTTCAACTATATGGTTTTGCATATTCCGCCACAGGAATTGATCAAGATATTCCTGCAGAATTTCCTCCTCGACAAGAGGATTTGACCAACGATCTAACTTTCCATGATTTAAAACCACCTACATTAAAAGACAGTAATCTATCGTTTTCCGTCCTCCTAGCCGGTAAGCAATTGGCTGGCAAAATTCCAATTATTTTTATTAATGAACCCATATTTATCAGTCATGGTCTAAACAGCGACATCCGTTATAATTTTTATTACCCACGCTGGGCTTACGATGATTATCGAAATCTTTTTTCGACAAAATGTCTTGCTTTTAATTGGACATGTTGGGATATTTGGGATTTAATTCCACCGAACGAGTTTACCAATACCGCAATCCACATGACGCCCACAGGCAGTAAATTAACCGCTGAATGGATCGCAGATCAATTGTCCAATTGGTTGAAAACGCAACCATAATTTCATGTATAATCCTAAAATTATGAAAAAGATTGGCCTGGTTTTTCTGATAACATTGATCATCACAGGATGTCATGCGGGGAGTGCCCCTCAATCCAATTCTCAATTATTAACTACTGAATCTGAAACACCCTCATCCCACCAAATTAATCAAGAGGCATCAGCCAGCTTATCCGTAACTCCTCTCGCGACTACATCCACTTCAGTTCCTAAAATAAACCCGGCGCTATCTACTCGAACCCCTTCGCAGGATTTGCCAATCGATTGGATGCAATTACCAGTCATACCAGAGATCTCTCAAAATGTAATTCAGATATACCAACATGGTCTCGAATTGGGAAACCGCCCAAACGCCTTTTCTAAAGTCGGTGATTGTGGAAGTACACCATCTTGGTTTTTGGGTGATTTTGACCGTGGTGTCCGTTTCTACAATCTGGGCAAATATACCTATTTGCAAAAAGTGATTGACTACTATCACGGATCATTCGATCGCACCAGTTTGGCAGCTTTAGCTGGTTACAATACTTCTAGCGTACTAACACCACTATGGTCAGATAAAAATTATTGTGGTATGGATGAATCCCCCCTCGAATGTGAATATCGGATTCAGCGTCCTGCGATTGCGCTCATCACGTTAGGGGCAAACGATGTCTTTCACATGGATAGTTTCGAAACACAAATGCGAAAAATAATTGAGATTTCCATCCAACATGGCATAATCCCCGTGTTAGCCACTAAACCAGATAATGCGGAAGGGGATCATCGTATCAATCAAATCATCGCAGCATTAGCAAAGGAATATGATATCCCTCTATGGAATTACTGGTTGGCGGTCCAATCTTTACCTAATCATGGTCTGCAAGAAGATGGTGTTCACATCACATTTGCGCCAAATGATTTTAGCAACCCGCTCAATTTAGAAGCTGGCTGGCCAATTCGTAATCTAACCGCGCTGCAAGTTTTAGATGCGCTTTACAACAAATTAAACCCTTGAAACAGGAAAAGTCTATGCAAGCAATGCTCACCGATCTTTCCCAGTATATTACCCATCATATCCTGAAAACGCCAAATAAAATTCTCCAAGCGGATGAACCATTGATCTCCAGCGGGATTTTGGATTCGTTTCACTTAATTGATCTAGCACTTTATATCGAGGATCGTTTTGGGGTAAAAATTGAAGACACAGAGTTGAATCGCCAAACGTTTGACAACCTGACACAACTTTGTGAGCTCATCCTTTCGAAAACCAATCATCTATGAGTACGCTTACAAATATTATCCTCAACGCTTATAAAGATTCTCCCAATAAACCTATCCTCGTACTACAATCTCCACAGCGAGATGATCTGGTGATTACCAATCACGATTTGATCACAGGATCAGCTGCGTACTCCAAGGCTTTACAAGATAATGGAATTCAACCCGATGAAGTAGTGATTATTGTCCTCCAGCATGGACAGGATCTAATCTATGCTTTTTGGGGGTGCATTCTTCAAGGGGTCATTCCCTCCATCATGCCTTTCTTAACTGAAAAACTTTCCCCGCAACACTATCGGCAATCGTTACAGGCTCTATTTGAAGTGATTCAACCAGCCGCTGTCGTGACCTATGCGGATTTTGAGTCCGAAATTCGGATGGCGATTCAGAACACTTCCGTTCGAGTAGTGCTGATAAGTGAACAAATTGAAAGTCCTTCATCTATATCAAACCCTATTTTTCCTGGCCTCCAAAGAAATGCAAATTCTATCGCGCTACTTCAACACTCATCTGGGACAACGGGCTTACAAAAAGGTGTAGCGTTATCCCATCAGGCGATTTTGAATCAAATTCACGCATATAAAAAAGCCATTCAAATGACCCCACAAGATGTGATTGTAAGCTGGTTGCCTTTATATCATGATATGGGGTTGATTGCCGGATTCCTCATGCCGATTTTGACCCAAAATTTATTGGTAATGATGTCTCCATTTGATTGGGTAAAAGCACCCGCCCGATTATTTCACGCGATCCACCGTTATCGGGGAACTCTGACTTGGCTGCCTAATTTTGCATATAATTTCTGTGCTAGCAAAATCCGAGATAAAGAGCTAAACGGTATTGACATTACCTCTCTCCGAGCAGTGATTAATTGTTCAGAACCCATGAAAATGGAAAGTCATGCTATGTTTTTACAGCGTTTTCAGGCTTATGGATTAAAGCCCTCGGCACTAGCAACCTGTTATGCCATGGCTGAAAATGTTTTTGCTGTATCACAAGGCGGCATAGACACGCCGGTAACCTTAGATTGGATTAACCGTGCTGATTTGATTTCTCACCACAAGGCTAATCCAACCACTCCAAATGAGGATGCCATCTGTATGGTATCAGCAGGGAAACCGCTCTCTAACACAATGGTGAAAGTCCTTGGGAAACATGGTGTTGAACTTGCGGAGCGAAATATAGGAGAAATTGCAATTCAAAGCGATTGCATGCTAAACGAGTACTATAAACGTCCCGACCTCACCGCCAGCGCGTTTCAGGATGGTTGGTATCTAACCGGTGATCTTGGATATATTGCCAACGGTGAGCTATATATCACTGGCAGGAAAAAGGATTTAATCATTGTCGGCGGAAAAAATATTTATCCACAAGACATTGAAGCCATTGCATATAGTGTTGAGGGAGTCTACCCTGGCCGAGCTGTTGCATTTGGCGTTTTTAATAACGAGATGGGGACTGAAGAAGTAATAGTCATTGCTGAAAGCGAGGAAACCGACCCATCCAACCGTTCCAAGATAGCTGATAAGGTAAGATTGGCAATTAATCAATCGAGTGATATTGTCGTGCGAAAAGTCCTTATTGTAGAACGGGGGTGGTTAGTAAAAACGAGCAGTGGCAAAATTGCGCGGCTCACCAATCGAGAAAAATACCTGAATCAAATATCCAATGAGATGGCTTAAGTTTCTTTGTAATTACTCAGCACAGCCGTCATTGCGAGAGAGCGTTCTTTGCGACCGAAGCAATCTCCAATCTGGCAGGGAGATGGCTTCGCTTTGCTCGCCATGACAGGCGCCGGTCGAGAGATGGCTTCATAAATTCGTCAGGATAATTGTTTCCCATAACAATCTTGCAATAGTAGCTGAGTAGTTACGTTTCTTTTATTAATGATTGATATACTTCAATTATGTTTTTTGCGATCGTTTCCCAGCTATAATTTTTAGCAAAATTAACTGCTTGCTCACTCATGCTGGTACGCAGTGTTTTATCGGATATGATTTGATTGATACGCGATGCCAAAGTTTCTGGTTCATCAACGGGGACTGTAAAACCAGTTATCCCATCTTTCACTAAATACGCTAAACCACCCACATTAGATGCGACAACCGGTGTACCGCAAGCCATCGCTTCCAATGCAGCCATCCCAAACGATTCATAATGAGATGGCATTACAACGACCTCTGCAGCTGAATAATAATAAGGCAGTGTATCTTGGCTTTTATTTCCCAAAAATATGACCATCTCCCGCAATCCATACTTTTCCCGTAATTCATTTATTCTCGCTTGCTCATGGGATTGTTCTTCGATTTCCTCTTCCGCCGCCCCGCCAATTACGATTAAGCAAAACGGATTTTGAAACCAATCACCGTTTTTATGCATGATGGAAACAGCTTCCAAAAGGGTGTCCAAACCTTTCAAGGGTTCAATTCGCCCAACAAAAAGGATCATACGTTGACAACGCGGAATTCCAATAAACTCTTTCGCTTCATCTTGCGGGATGGGATAGAAACGGGCAACATCTACCCCGGGTGGTATAACGTTTATCTTCGAGACATTCGCGTTGTATAACCACTGCAATTGTGCCAGTTCTGCAGGAGTGGCAGCGATGATCCGATCTACTTCCTTGATAACCTTATTTTCCCCTTCAATCCGATATTGCCCTTCTTTTTCTTCTTCTGTTTTCCCCACCCTTTGCTTCATTTTTCCTAATGTGTGGAACATATGGACAACCGGTACATGCCACGTTTGTTTCAAGCTTAATGCGGCAATTCCAGACATCCAGTAATGGCTATGAATAATATCATAGCGACAATTTTTTCTCTCTACAAACTGAATAATTTGTTTTACAAAGGTATCAATATATGAGACCAGGGTTTGCTTAGGTAAGGGATGTTCTGGGCCTGCTGGGATATGCACCACCCGGTTCCCATAACCCAACTCATGGATGATATGTGGGATATGCTCATCTTGAGAACGCGTAAACACATCCACAGATATTCCAAGCGCGCCTAATTGTTTGGTTATATCGCGCACATATACATTCATCCCACCGGTATCCTTGCCCCCTAATGTTGCTAATGGGCATGTATGGTAGGAAATCATAGCTATACGCATATTTTATTAACGCGCTCCTCGATTATATATAAAATCGATCCTTCGATATTGGTTTCTTCCTTGCCATTCTATCATTTCCTTTGTATAATCGCAGCATGATTTTTCGCCACCGTAGCTCAGTAGGCAGAGCAAGCGTTTCGTAAACGTTAGGTCAAGGGTTCGAATCCCTTCGGTGGCTTTCTGCTCATATTTTATTATTACACCCATGCCAAAACGAAATCCACCACTTGTTATCGGAATCGCGGGCGGAACCGGCTCTGGAAAGACTACGGTTGCAAACGTCATTGTACAACGTGTCGGTGTCGACCAAATAGCCTATTTACCCCATGACGCTTATTACAAGGACTTAAGCAACTTACCCGAGGCGCAGCGGATAGAAATCAACTTTGACCATCCCAATTCATTAGAAACCTCCCTCTTGATTGAACACATTAAACAACTTAAAAATTATGAGCCAATCCACCTTCCAATTTACGATTTTCGAACACACTGCCGAACGAATGAAACCAAATTAATTAAACCTAAACCGGTTATCATTGTCGAGGGGATCCTCATCTTTGCAGAAGCAGAATTACGCCCATTATTTGATATCAAAATCTTTGTTGATACCGATGCGGATATCCGGTTTATCCGTCGTCTGCAGCGCGATATTACCGAAAGGGGTAGATCAACCGAATCGGTAATTCATCAATATTTATCCACCGTACGTCCTATGCATTTAGAATTTGTTGAACCATCCAAGCGCTACGCTGATGTGATCATTCCAGAGGGAGGATTGAATTCTGTGGCAATTGATATGGTAGTTGCTCGGGTGAAATCCCTGCTGCGTGAATTTCACAGTGACTCAAACCCTGCGTAATATCTTTACTTCCCCTAAATATTCGCTATTTTGGCGAATCATTATGATTCTCTTTGTCATTGCGATAAGTGTTTATATTTATAGTATTCGGAATGATGCGAGAAAATTAATTTACCTGGGTTACCCGGGTGTTTTCTTATTGGCGTTCTTATCCTATGCAACAGTTATCTTGCCTGCTCCCGGATTAGCAATTGTATTTACGATGGGCGGAGTCCTAGCCCACCCCCTCGCAGTCGCGGTTGCAGCAGGTTTAGGTGCAACCGCGGGTGAAACAACCGGTTATTTAGCAGGTCTGGGTGGCAGGGTGATTGTAGAAAATAGTGAAGTCTACCAAAAACTTACTCGTTGGATGGAGAAAAATGGGGCGCTGACGATCTTGGTTTTATCTACTGTTCCTAATCCCTTTTTCGACCTGGCTGGTATTGCAGCCGGAGCCCTTAAAATGCCGCTTAAGAAATTTATGTTTTGGTGCTGGATAGGGCAAACCATTAAAATGTTGACTTTTGCTTATGCTGGTTCGGGGTTACTTAATAAATTCCTTTAATTACCGCATTAATTCCCCATTTCATCAATAAATAGATATAATCTGTTCATGTCATCCATCATAGCCCTGGATATTGAAACTACCGGTCTGGATCCACAAAAGGACCGCATCATTGAAATTGGGGCTATTCGTTTTAATGCCAGCCGGATTGAAAAAGAATGGCATGCCTTAATTAATCCTGGTAGACCCATTCCTCCTTTTATCACACAATTAACCGGAATCACAGACCAAATGCTGATTAAAGCACCTCCAATTCAAAACATCTTATCTGAATTGGAGGAGTTTATCGGTAGCGACCCTATTCTTGGACACAGTGTGAAATTCGATTTATCATTTTTAAGAAAATATCGGATTGGGTTAAATAACAAAATATTAGATACTTATGAAATTGCCTCTGTTATCAATCCCACTCTAAGCCGTTATGGGTTATCTGCACTCGCTCAACATTATGGCATCATTATCCCAGCCACGCATCGCGCTCTCGATGATGCCCGCGTTACAAGGGCGTTATATCTCAAGTTATACGAAGAAATTCAAAAATTACCTATCCAGCTCTTGGCAGAAATTGTCCATATAACAGAGGGTGTAGACTGGGAAGGATATTACGCATTCCAAAGCGTGATGCGGGAACGCACTCAAGAATTAGTTTCACCTGCTGCAATAGTAAGTATCTTTAATGGCCCATTATTTACCATGCCTGTCGGGATTGATGCGCCTCTTCAAGGGAATGATAACCTTCAGGGATTAGATATCGAAGAACTCACTTCTCTGCTCAGCCATGGTGGAGCGTTTTCCCAGTATTTCCCAAATTTCGAATACCGCCCGCAACAAATTGCTATGCTCGAAGCAGTTGCCCGCGCATTGTCAGACGGTCAGCATGTACTTGTCGAAGCTGGAACAGGCACTGGGAAAAGTATGGCTTATTTAATTCCCGCCGCCTATTGGTCAATGAAGAATAACTTGCGAGTGGTTATTTCCACAAATACTATTAACCTCCAAGAGCAATTAATCAACAAAGACATCCCGGATCTATTCAATGCAGCTGGTTTGAACTTAAAAGCAACGGTGGTAAAAGGGCGGTCGAATTATCTTTGTTTAAGGCGTTTCGAAAATTTCTACCGCCGCGGGCCTCAGAATGCCGACGAAGCTCGTTTACTTGCAAAATTATTGATTTGGCTTCAATTTACTGAAACCGGCGATCGAGCGGAACTTAACCTCAATAACCCAGCTGATCGAGATATTTGGAACACAATATCTGCAGAAGACAGTGGTTGCACGGCAGAGAATTGTTTGAAACGAACTGGTGGACGTTGTCCATTCTATCGGGTTCGCCAAGCTGCACAAAGTTCTCATTTACTTATTGTCAACCACGCTTTGTTGCTTGCAGATGTTGCAACGGGTAACCGAGTTTTACCAGACTATGATTATTTGATCATAGATGAAGCCCATCACCTAGAAGAAGCAATTACCAACGCCCTGAGTTTTGAATTAACTCGCTTTGATATTGAGCGTGTAACGCGAGAGATTGGTGGACCAAGTAATGGTTTATTAGGACGGGTAATGGACGTTGCTGAAAAATGCTTCACACCATCGGATAAGGCATCCATCCATTTTCTGGTTCAAGGTGCGACGGATCGTGCGTTCCAAATGGATCACCTTAGTCGTGAATTTTTCACCGCAATAGACCAATTTTTTTATGATCTACGCGAGGGTCAAGAAATTGGGATGTATGCTCATCAGGAAAGAATCATTGCGGCGCATCGTTCTCAACCAAATTGGTACAACATAGAAACCTGTTGGGATGAATTGGAAAAAACGATGATTGCTATTTTGGAAACGTTGCAAAAAATACAACAAGCTATTGCGGAAAACATTGAATCAATTCTAGAATTCGATGAAGACCTTTACACGGATTTCTCTAACCTAATTCATCGAAACAATGAAATATTAGAAAACATTCACGCTTTGGTTTTTAAACCGAATCCCGAAATGATCTACTGGGTAGAAATCAAAAACAATAATGGGAATATCTCCCTCCATGCTGCACCTTTGCATGTAGGCCCCTTAATGAAAAAACATATCTGGAACGAAAAAACCTCGGTGGTATTAACCTCCGCTACACTCGCTACCGCCAATGATTTTCAATATATCAAACAAAGATTACAAGCAGAAGATGCAGAAGAGTTAGCCGTCGGTTCACCATTCGATTACGAAACATCCACTTTGCTCTATCTGGCAAATGATATTCCCGAGCCATCCGACCGCTATGCATACCAGCGTGAGGTCGAAAAATGCATCATTCAAACTTGTCGAGCTTCACAAGGCCGCGCCTTAATTTTGTTTACTTCTTATGACCAATTACGCCGCACTTCTCAAGCGATTGCACCTGCGCTCAGCAAGGAAGATATTGTGATTTACGAACAGGGTGAAGGCGCATCAGCACATGCGTTATTAGACCATTTTCGTACAGCAGAGAAAGCAGTTCTGTTGGGAACACGCGCTTTTTGGGAAGGCGTCGATGTTCCTGGTGAAGCCCTGTCAGTGCTGATTATCACGAAACTGCCTTTCGATGTTCCATCTGATCCAATTATTTCGGCACGCTCAGAGACATTTGATGATCCCTTTTATCAATATGCGTTGCCCGAAGCAATCTTGAAATTCCGTCAGGGATTCGGGCGCCTCATTCGTTCGAAACAAGACCGGGGTGTTGTCGTCATTTTAGATAAAAGAGTTCAGAGTAAACGCTACGGTAAACTTTTCCTTGAGTCATTACCTCCATGTACAACCCAAGTGGGCTCAGTTACGGCTATACCGCGTTTCGTTCAAAAATGGCTGAATCTATAGGTATCTAATTTAGGAATTAAATGATCGTTCATCCTCCAGAGTTATCTTATCAAAACAATGAAGTCGTTTTATCGGCAAAGATCGAATACGATCATCCAGTACCATCCATTCCTGATCGGCTCTGGTTCGCATTCCCAAAAGATTATGAGTCTTATCTGTCTCTCCGCAGCGATCCGTTCGCAGTCGCATTACTGCAAACTTCGCAATATCTTGGTGAGACTCTTCAAATACGTGGAGAATTATCAGAACGCCTTGCGTATGGATTAGAACAGTATGGTTTCGTTTTTCACCGCTGGAATCCAAAATGGTTCAATCGCCCTAGTCTAGAATTTGATCGCCTTGTCCAACCAAAACCAACCGCTGATCGTTTGGTAGTCACGGCTTTTTCGGGGGGAGTTGATTCTTTTTACACATTATTTCGGCATTTGCCGAGTTTTCAGCCTCTTCCATCCTATCAAATACAAGCTGGTTTATTAATCCATGGGATGGATATCCGTTTTTATGAAGCAGATAAATATGAGCGAATATACGCAACTTACCAAACCATGTTCGCACAACTCGGGCTGCAATTACTTCAAGCCAGAATGAATGCATATCTCTTTTGGGAACATCGGCTGCGCTGGGAATTTGTCCATGGTGCTCCCCTCGTAGCTACGGCATTGTGTCTTTCGGAGAAAATTTCTCGTTTTTATATTCCTGCTACCCACCGCTATGACCATTTACTGAGCAATGGAACTTCTCCAATTACCGATCACTGGCTATCCACAGAGACAGTTGAGATTATCCACCATGGAAGTCAAAATAATCGTGTGGAAAAATTAGAAGAGATTGCGCAGTGGGAACTCCCCCAGAAGTATTTACGTGTCTGTACGGATGCATTTAAAAGAGAGGATATTCAAAATTGCTCTCAATGTAATAAATGCTTGCGGACAATGATTATGCTCGATCAGCTCCGTGTGCTTGATAAATTTCAAACCTTTAACCGCCGGTTAACTCTCAGCGACTGGTTCAAATATATCCTTACCGCTCCAGGCCCGACTTATCCAAAACAAATATTTAACCTGACTCGGCAAAATAAAAGATGGTTATACTCATTTTTTGCTTGGCTCGCAATTCAAAGTGGGAGGGTTCGCCGCTTTGTCAGTGAACATCTCGTTAATATTTTAACAAAAGAGCAGCTATATAAGCTGAAACATCGTATCTATGCGAAAAATGCTGAAAATCGAAATGGCATCAATCAAAACTATTTATAAGATAACCTAAAACATTAATTATGGTTCTTCTTATTTCAATGAATTATTTTCCATTCCAGGTTGTGATTTTTCAATTAGTTCTTGTTTGAGATTCCATAATTTCTGAGAAAGGGATACATGGTAAATATGGGGATACATTAAACGGCGAACCCCCGCGTCTAATGCTTCCACATCTCGAATTCGGCGCTGACGGATAGTTTCCAAATCGGGCAAGGGATGGGGTAAATTTCCCCTATCCCAAACTAGCTCCAATAACGGTTCAATCTTTGAAATCTCATTACGTTGAAGCGTACGATATTTGGTATGATCAGTTGGATGGCGTAATGTGAACTTCGATTTGAGTTGCGGGTCTTCGTCTTGTAAACAAATCATATCAGCGGTTGCCTTACCTCTTTGATCATAAATCCGCCATATTTTTTTGTTACCCGGATTGGGGGTTTTTTCTAATGACTCTGAAATTTTAATCGCTGGCTTCCACTGATCTTCATCATAAACCGCAACAAGCTTGTATACTCCACCTAAGGCGGGTTCTCCCCAAGAAGTGATCAGACGGGTTCCAACACCATATACTAATCGTTGAATTAATTTTTCCGCATCAACCCCATAACGTGGTGCTTCTTCCGTGATTTGGGTCAATATTTGCCAGATCACTAATTCATCGAGATTATTGGAAAGAACAATGGAAACATTTTCAAAGCCAGCCTGATCGAGCATCTTCGCTGCCTGGATGCTTAGATACGCTAAATCGCCTGAATCCAGGCGAATTCCTCTTGGTTGATGCCCTTTTTGGCGCAGTTCTTCAAACACTCGGATAGCGTTCGGAACCCCGCTCTCCAGGGTATTGATCGTGTCGACTAATAACAAACAATCATCCGGATACACATCTGCGTAAGCTCGAAAAGCGTCTAACTCTGTCATTCCCATCGCAATAAATAACTGCACCATGCTATGCGCATGGGTACCCTTCGGCGGTAACCCTAACACTGCTGAAACACCAACATTAGAAGTGAAATTTGCTCCCCCAATTAATGCAGCCCTTGCCCCTGCATTTGCCCCCGTATCATGCCCCCTGCGCAACCCGAATTCCAGTAATACCTGGCCGCGACCGATTTCCCTCATTCGAGCCGCTTTGGTAGCAATCAAAATTTGGTAATTCAAATGGTTTAATAACGATGTTTCCAGTATCTGTGCCATCACCAATGGACCTTGCACCACCGTCAAAGGTTCATTAGGATGAACCACCCTACCTTCAGGGATAGCATAAATCGTCAATCCTTCAAAACTTCCATGCTCATGTAACCATTTTAGAAAATCGTCCTGAAAAAGCTGTTGCCCAATTTGATTCTTTTGAGTTCGTAAATATTCGATTTCCTTTTTCCCAAAGCGCACCCTTTTCATCCAGTGAATTAACCATTCCATCCCGGCATTGATACAATAACCAGCTTTATGAGTGCCATAGTCAGGGTAATCACGGAAAAAATGGTCAAATTGCACCAACTTTTCTTGATAGCCCATGCGATAGTATAGCTGAGCCATGGTTAACTGATACTGGTCTGTGAAAAGGATTCCTTCTGCTAGTTCTTTCTGAGTGAGATTCATAATCTCTGCTCCAACACAATGAACATCTTCATATAAGTCCTTCGGTTTATAAACAAACTTTTTCTTTTTAAAACCTCCATTATTTTACCCCATTCCCTATCATTTTCTGTAATTGTTTATTATTCGTGTACAATTGTCACCGATGAATAACGAATATACCAATTTTTCAGCTGCGATCAATGAATTTTATCGAGCGCGTAATCAGGCACAGTTAAAAGAAATTATCGCTCGCCTACGCGGCGAGACAAACCAGCTTCTCAATTATGACGAGGTTCGGAAAAGACTCCATGCGCAAGGTGCCATCGATCGGGGTTTAAAAGAAATACCAATAACATCTATTATAGGTAGTTGCGGGAGGTATAACGATTTCACTCGTGATTTCCTGCCTAAAAAAGACTCAATCAAAGATCGCTGGGCTCGGGTTCGTACAGCCGTTACCGGGGTTCGCGGTTTACCCCCTATCGAGGTTTATAAAATTGGAGACGCCTATTTCGTGAAGGATGGCAACCACCGTGTTTCGGTTGCTCGACAATTAGGTATGGCATATATCCAAGCTTATGTTACTGAAGTGCACAGCCGCGTTCCTCTATCGCCTGAGATCACGCCAGATAGCCTGATCATTGCTGAGGAATATGTTCATTTCCTTGAAAAAACACGCCTGGATAGCGCATTTCCCGGTTTGGATTTATCCGTTTCCATACCCGGACAATACGCGATCTTAGAAGAACATATTTCTGTTCACCGCTATTTTATGGGTTTAGAACAAAAAAGAGAAATCTCCTATCCTGAAGCAGCCCTGGACTGGTATCAAAATTATTATTTACCCATCGCAAAAAAGATAGAAGAGCTTGGAATACTAAGAAGTTATCCCCAACGTACTGTCACTGACCTTTATCTATTCATTTCCGAAAACCAAGCGGAACTGGAAAAAAAGTTAGGGTGGCAGATCGGTTCGGATCGGGCGATGATTTCACTCATCGAAACCCTTCCGCAGGATTTTCAAAATTGGTGGACGAAGTTTTTCATGAAATTAGATGGCTTCCTATTCAAAGGCAAGTTTTCGCCAGGTCCGCCACCTGGCGAATGGCGTCAAATGGCAACAACTATCTTTCCCAAGGACGCGCTTATTCAAGATATCCTTGTACCAATTGACGGAGAAGAAGGCGGTTGGCTAGCCATCCAACAAGCTATTCAAATTGCCGAACGGGAAAACGCTGCCATCCATGCTATCCATGTAACAAATCAAGAGAGCAATGAAATTGATGCAGAATCACTTCATACCACCTATGATCAACTTTTTAACCATAGTTCGCTTACCCATGACTTAGTGATTACGCAGGGAAACATTGCCGATTCAATTTGCAGCCGTTCTCGTTATATCGACTTAGTGGTATTAAACTTACGTTTCCCCCCAGGTCCTCTCCCCCTGGATCGTTTGACATCTGGATTTCATGAATTAGTTCAAAAATGTCCGCGCCCCATTTTAGCAATCCCCCAAAAAACATCACCGCTCACAAAAGCGCTATTAGCTTATGCGGCTGGTCCTAAATCCAATGAGGCGCTATTCATGGCAAGTTATCTAGCGCAAAAATGGAATATCGGATTAACCGTTTTATCCGTGGAAGATAATCGTAATCAAGCCAAACGCAATTTGGCAATTGTAAAAAAGCACTTAACCTATCGAAAAATTCAAGCCCAATACATTGAAGGGACTGCCCCTGTAGCCAGTACGGTTTTAACCACGGCAGAAAAACATGGCTGTGACTTTATTATCACTGGTGGTTACGGGTACAACCCGCTCATCGAAATTATGCTGGGCTCGGTGGTAGATGAAATTTTGAGAAATACCAATATTCCCCTTCTGATCTGCCGATAATATTTCGCAACCCCTACCCTTCCATGGAGATTAAGATTTCTTGAAAGCCATAACAATTAATAATCCGGGTAGTCCCCAGCATCGTTTCACGGTTTGAATTGTGATTATACAGGTGAATATGACCATGTAAGTGAAGCGTCGGTGAAAAAACACGGTCTAACCATAAAAAAGCCTTGATACCCTGATGGGGCAAATCCATTTCATCATGGATTCCAAAAGGGGGTGCATGAGTAACGAAAATATCTAAAAATCGACCGAACCTTAAACGATTTACGATCAATCTCGGTACAAGCTCAAAGACATTCATCCACATTTCGTTTTGGGAATACATGAATGGTCCCTCCCGATAGCGAAGGCAACCTTCTACGCCAGCAAGAAGCAAACCGTTATATTGGGCGGTTCTTTTATGTAAATCATAACCGCCGAGTGGTCCTGGATGTTGCACTTGCCAGCTCCGTGAAGATATGTCATGATTCCCGCGCACAAAGAACAACATTGCATTCAACATGCTCAATAAGTACTCTGGATAAGCATAAGGCAAATCCCCACAACTGATGATCACATCTGTCCCAGAAAAGCGATTGACCACTCCCCCCGAATATAACCCCTCTATAACTGTGTCACTGATAGCAAGAATTTTCATGGGAAGGGTTTTATTCATCAAAATTGGCAAAATAAAATATCATCAGAAATATGGATGTTCAAAAATAGATTATAAATCATTTGGATCATTTTCTAGAAATAATTCCTCTTTGAAAAAAAACAATGCGTTCCGATGAACGCATTGTAACAAGATAATTTAAATTATCAATTTAAATTTGGTTTAGATCAATTTATCACTTCCTTCACCGGTTTATTAGAATATAAGTAGGACGAGCAAACGAAATTGTATCACCAGTAACTGACTGTTCTACACCATACAAATCAAGCAATTTTTGAAAATTAATGGGCTTACTGATTGTATAAGGTATTCCAGAATATTCGCCGGTAGGAACAAGGAGCCAAATTTCTTGGTTACCAGCATAGTAAATAAATTTTGCAAATCCTGAATTACTTTCATCTCGCATTTGAAAATCAGCATATTTTAATATTTCAATCATTGATTTCAACGAATTATATGCAGGGAGCGGAGTGCCATTCGCAATGAGCTGGCTACCCCGCCAGCCAAAAAATGTATACCATACCGTTGCCTTAATATCTCTAGACCATGTATTCGCATTTGTCCAAACAATATAATCTGCTTTTGCTTGTTGGTAATCTTCAGGATAAGGACCAGTATAATCTTGTGATCCATATAGAATTGAGGATTCGGTCAACATTAATGGTTTATTTACATTATATTTAGACATAATTGATTTCAGATAACCTATCTTTCCATTTACCTGTCCGCCACTAGCAGACCAACCGCCAGTGTGTATCTCTTGCCAAACTGGATTTTTTCCAGTTGCAAAATAGGTATATCCATGGAATGGCACATAATCGAAACCTTGTGAACCAGCTTTTTTGACAACACCCTCAAAAAAATTCCATTGACTTGGATCGTGACCAATCTCCCCTGAACAATAACCAGGACCTTTACTCCTTGGATCACAATCTAATAACAACCCTCCCACCAATACCTGAGCAGCTGGATTTGCTGCTTTGACCTTTGCATAGACCTGTTTAAGCATATCCCCATAATACTCACCCCCAAAATAAGGATCATTCTTATAACTCACTTCCCCCCAACAACCAAAGACAGAATCCCCCGGTAATCCGACTGGTGCATCTGGTTCATTCCATATTTGGTAATATTTAACATTATATGGAGGAGCGCTGTATCGTTTTACTACCTCACTCATAAAGTTGGCAAAGCTAAGTATTTCTGTACTTTTAATTGGCCCACATCCTTTATCAGTATACTTACGTGCCCAAGTAGGTGATTGTGAAATAATTAGAATGGCTTGTAAACCAAGTTGAGAAGCCTGAACTAAATTACTTTCTAATGATGCAACATTGCTCCATGTGTAAGTCCCTTTTGTACTTTCAACCGCTGACCAATTTAATTGTGAATTAACTAATAACCATGAAACACCTGTTGCCGCCACTTTATCAAAGGAGCCACCAGAATCAATTCCAAATGTATTGATTTTTGGATAATTTTTCAATACTAATGGAAGATAAATATATTTATCTAATCCATCACTCGTTAGATTATTTTTACCTGGTAATAGATCGGTTCTGGTTTGAGACTTATAAATATTACTATACGAACTAACATTATAAATTGGAGTTACAAAACCCATTATAACTATTACTAAAACTAAAGTGATGATATTAATTTTAAATTTCATTATCATTCCTTTCAAATTTAAAAACCATTGTACATTTCTATTACTTGGGGTCAATATTGTAACCTATAAAATAGCACTTATAATTTTTACGCATCACAATTCATTTCGTACTGATCAAACGTTGTTGATAAACTCTTAAATAAAATAATGGGATACCAATTAAATATCTTTTCCATAATCTTTTTGGCTCATAATATAATCGTCCTAACCATTCCAATCCATGATTAGTCATCCACAATGGCGCCCTTTTTACATTACCGCTCATATAATCAAACAAAGCTCCGACGGGTAGTATAACATCTGCTTGAATGTCGTCAAAATTTTCTGAAATCCATTTTTCTTGTAAAGGCATACCTAATCCTACTAATAAGATTTGAGGTTTAAAGTCATGGATCAAACTTAATACTGCTTCATTTTCCATGCTTTGCCGTTCCTTTTCGAAATATCCGTGATAGAACCGAACCATGATATCCGGTTTATAGGAAATGATCTTTTCTGCGGCTGTTTTTACCACCTCAGGTTTCGAACCAAGCAGGAAGAAACGACAAGGGTTACAATCCAGTTTATCTAGCAATAAATAGATCCAATCCGGTGGTGTAAAACGATATCGTAATGGAGTTCCAAATATTTTAGAAGCAAGTATTAATCCAAATCCATCACAATAGGCAATATCACTTCTATTTATAAAGTTTCGGAACCATTCCAATTCATACGCGAGATTAAGAGCGTAAATATTAACATAAGAGATAATCCTCTTTTTATTATCGTTTAAAGACAACCTAATATATTCGATTAAGTCATCTAAAGATATATTATGAATTCGGGTGTTGAAAATATTTATCGCAGGATATTTACTATTATCAACTGTTCTCAAAGGGTATTCATCTGCGCTAATGTTTGTATTGATTAAACCATTAGTCATAAATATATTGCCATCTCTGTTTAAGGATTTGAAAAAAGGATATAGGTTGGTCTGCGGATAGGAATCTGATCAATTTCCAGTTGAACGGAGTTTCCTAATTTATCAAATGCTCCTACAAAGTTATTCGGCCGTTGAATAAAAATTGTATTGTCTTCTGTAGACCAAAGTAACCATACTTCATGATCCCCCGCTGAAAAATCAAATCCTTCTATACCAGGATGTATGTTTAGGGCACCTTGATATATGGTGCCTTCAAGATATTTTTTCATAACTCCATAGGCTTGATATGTTAAACTGGAATTGGTACTTTTATTTATCACTGAACTATAACGCCATCCTGTATCATCAAATGCGTACCAGTTAGTTTCGAGGACACCTGCTGCGAGATTACGGGCATAAACTCTCGGAACATAATCAGCCTGCGCTTCAAAAAAATCCGCTTGTGGTGGATTACAATACTGTTTACTCCATTCCGGACATAAAAAAGATGTTTCCGTATTCATCAATAATTTGTTTTGGTTATACTTTGCTAAATTTTCTTTAATGAAATCCACCTTGCCCATCAATATTCCCCCCCTTTTTTCCCAATCAGTGTAATTCAAAACACTACGCATATCACCAAGATAAGCCGGATAGGCATGATAACTAACAATATCGAAAAATTTTCCACCATTATTTTGCAAGATCCCCTCTAAAAATTTTCCTCGTGGACAGGGTTTTTCTCTATTCGGTAAAGTTGGATCACAGTCTAATAATAGACCTCCTATCAGCACATTTGCATCAGGATCAGCAAGTTTAATCATCGGGTACACTTCTTTGAGCATTTCTGCATAGTACTCCCCACCATAATATGGATCACTTTCATCACCCCAGCATCCAAATATATTATCCGCTGGAACTAAACCAGGGTCAACATCTGGTTCATTCCCCAATTCCCAATATTTTACATTATAAGGTGGAACACTATACCGTTTTACAACATCATACATAAAATCAGCAAACGCAGTAAATTTTCCCCTTTTGATTGCACCACAAAATACTCCGGGTATTTTTTGCGCCCACGGAGGAGTGCTTCTAACCACAAGGATCACCTTCATTCCTCGACTAGCCGCTAACTTTAATCCATCCTCAAGATTACTCAGAAATTCCCATTTCCTATCTCCTTGTTGTGGTTCTACTTGCGACCAGAGTAATCCATTATGCCGCACCCACTTTACCCCAATTGCATCAAGTAAATCATAGATTCCTGGTTGGTTTAAATTCAACAATTCAACTCCGGGTGGCTGCCAGGGTATTGGACCACTTACCAACGTCCGCTCCTCTGTCGCTATTTCCGTTTCCACAGGATGAGTCGTTTTCGGAATCTTAGTTGCTTTTGATTCCATCGTTGATTCAATATTTCCCTGAGTGGAGACACTCGTGAGGGTGGCTGCGATTGGTGTGCCTAAGGCTGGTGTCTGAGTAGAGATATACGGTGTTACATCAGAGGGAGAAATTTCCGTTGTTGACCCGCTTTTGGAATTATTCTTCAATTCTGTCGCAGCAAGGTCTATGGTGAAACCTTGTGGATCAATCAATGGGGTGAAAGTAGTCGTCGGTGGGTTAAGCCCCATTATGTTTGACTTTAAATGCTCTTTATTTATGAAAATAATGAAAACTAGAATACCAATTCCAGCAATTCCCAATAAAATAATTTTTTTCATTTATTTGTACCTTAAATTAAATCCATCATATATACAAGAAAGGAAAATTCAACTCAAAACGCTTTGCCGAAATAACCATAAAGCCTGCACTGACCGCCAGTCTAAGTACAACCATAAACCGATATACACCAATACCATCACCACATAAGGAATCTTCCCCCAATTCATTAAGCGTTCAATCCAGGTATACCAACCCAAGTTTAAGAGAAACAGGATTCCTATAACAACCGGATATATATATCTCGCATTGGGATAATAATCATGTTCCGCTAAAATAAAATTCGAACCACGGGTAAAAGCCAAAAATAATAAAATACCCCCAATAAGCAAAATCCAGCTATATAACTCTATTTTTTGCCATTGGGTATTTTTTAAAATAAAAAAAATAAAACCTACCACTGCCAGTAAACAAAGTATCAATATATATCGATATGGGGTTCCACCCACCAAGGATAATCCCCCCCAACCAAATCGAGCCCAAAATGTCCGGAATATTTGCAATGCAACACCCTGATAATATTTTCCTGTCGCTGCGAAATCCATCAGGGTGTAAATCGTGAGGGAAATCGAATTAAAACCCTTATCCGGTAATACCTTGCTTGCAAATCTTTCAATCCAATATCGTGGCGCAACAGTTGTCTTTTCTGCTGACCCGTTCCGCACTAAATTCTTAACCGCCACACCATTCCAATTCACGGTATTTGTTGCGTCATCAACCACGGGTATCGATCCGGTATTAAATTGACCTTTCACTAAAATAAGTTGATCCAGATAGACTTGCAGACTTTGAGCATCATCCGGTTTTAATGCAAAGGTGATCCATCCTCTATTTAGATTCCCGTCCGGCTTGATCCTTAATGTGAAAAATGTCGGTCGGGTTGTTACATCCAGCTCTCCAACATATTCACTGCCGGTTGACCGTAAATGTAATTTAGGTGTTTGGATATGAACAGGTTGATCTGCCCAAATCCACCCCGCCATCGTCAGCTCATCGTAAGAAGCATGAGCAGTATCTTCTGTGGATAAGATTTGCGTAAGCTGCGGTGGTTGTTGCCCGGCCTGCGTAGTTAACGCAAAAACGCGTTTCCCATCAATTGCTTGAGAGGATTCTAGTGAGGCATTTTGATCAACACTTGTCTTATGATACCAATAAAGGGGTTCACCCCACCGAATAGCCATAACCCCAACGATGACAAAAAGGCAGAATACTCCTGCCCAAATCCATTTTCTCCATTGTCGTGAAGTCAGTCCAATTGGAATGACCAGAATCATCAAGGGTAACGCTACAAATGTTGTATTCCGCGTGATCAGACAGGTTATTGTCGAATTAATGACCCAAATTAAGTTTAACCAACTCCTCTGTTTTAACCAACGAACACTGCCCCATAAAAATAACGAGAACATCGCAATACCCGCTGAATCGTTATTGGCTGCTGCATGGATATCGACCAAACTGGGTAGTAAAACAATCGAAACAGGCACCATCCATCGTAAGGGGTGATGATGCGTTGTCAGTTCTCTGGTAAATCCCCAGGCAAAAAAAATAGTTAACAAGAAGAAACCAACCGACACCAACCGTACTACCATTAATTGTTCTTCGATGGGCTTATCCCCCATAAATCTTAACGGGATTGAAGCAACAAAATAATACAAGGGTGGATCACCCTTCTGAGAATAATATGGCATACGCAAATTTGGGTCATGGATATCCGGTATGGGAAGGTGGGTGATATCATAAAATCCATTTCTTATCATGGATTGCACCACTTGCCTATTTAACTGCGGGTCATTTGACGTTGCATCCGGTTTTCCAGGGTAATGTGCCATCAACCAGGCATATTCAAAATGATTTGGTTCATCATAATGCTGCCATGGTAACACCAAAAAAGTATAAATGACACCATGAATGAACCCAACCATCAGGCATATCATTAAAATCCATTGGTCATGGTGTTCATGCCAACTCGTCTTAAAGCCTTTGATCATGCTTATCCTGAGCTAATTGTTCAATCCGAGGAAAGCCTTCCCGAAAAATTTTTTCAATCTCATCTGCAGTATCTCGATACGCATCCAAATCACCCCCAACCGGATCGGCTATGTCGTATTCCTCATCAATCATTTCACTCAACAAATAGATCTTCCCTTGATACTCCGGGAACTCCACCATCAATGCTTCTTTCTGATCCTTCTCCATAGTCAATATTAAATTAAATTCACCCAGAAGCATTTTATCCACAGAACGGGTAAGATGATTATCCAGCGTGAATCCTTTTTCTCTCAATACGGTCAAAGCCTTGGAAGAAGCCGGCAATCCCGGACTCGCCCAGGTTCCAGCAGAAGCAATCAGCCAATTCTCTGCCTCGTCCATAACCAGCCGCTTGAACAATCCTTCTGCCATCGGCGAACGACACATATTTGCCGTACAGATAAACAAAACGGACTTCATCGAAAACTTACCCTGTCAGGGAACAATCATTCATCAGTCTTCTGTTTCTTAATGCGTTTCTTTACCCTTTTCCCACTCTCTTCATCCATGTAATATTGATAACTATAATAATATCCTTTATAGTGATAATAGCCATAACGAGAACGGCTCATATCCACGTCATTCAAGACAATCCCCAATATATTTGCTCCAGCTCGTTGTAACTGTTCAACAGCCTGACGCGCGGCTTCCATTTTCGTAATACCCGGTTTAATTACCAGTAATACCCCATCGACGCGGTGCGCTAAAATAACCGAATCAGTCACTGCAATAACAGGTGGAGAATCAACCAGGATAATATCCGCGAGCTTGCCAATCTCCTCGAGAATATCGTACATTTTCTCTGAACCGAGCAATTCTGCAGGATTTGGTGGTATCTCTCCCACTGGTAGCGCCATAAAATTCTCGGCGACAGTCTTTTGTAAAGAACCATTCAAATCGATTTTATCTGCCACAAAAAGACTGCTTAAGCCGTTACGATTTTTTAATTTCAATTTTTCATGCACCATCGGTCGACGCATATCCGCATCCACTAATACTACTTTCCGCCCACTTTGTGCTAATACAATACCCAAATTCGCCACCACAGTTGTCTTCCCATCCGAGGGCGATGGACTGGTGACCAATAGAGTACGTAAGGGTGTATCGACGCTGGCAAATTGTAAATTTGTTCGCAAGGAACGAAATGCCTCCGCGATTGGCGACCGTGGTTGCTCTATCGTGATTAAGTTACCGTTCCCTGATTCATGCCGAAATATCACTCCTAATACCGGTAAGTGCAAATGCTGAGTAACATCATCCGTTCCATGAATGGTATCATCCATAGCCTCGATCACAAACACCACTCCAACTGCAACCATCAATCCAATCACTCCAGCTAAAGCCGTATTGGTTAATGTTCGCGGACGGATCGGTTTTTCCGGTGGTATGGCTGGTTCAATCTGAACCACATTCGAAGTCGACGCTGATTCAGAAACTCGCACCTGTTCATAGCTCTGCAACAACGATGCATAGGTTTGCCGATACTGCGCCAATGCAGTTTCGAGGCGGTCTTGTTCTGCAGCAGACCCATTGCTTGCCTTTAGCTTCTCTAAATCTTTGCTGGTTTGTTGAATTTGATCGTCTATTCTGGCTAACTGCGCTTCCAGGTTTTGCTTCGACGCTGCAAAGCGGGATGATTGCAAGGCTTGAATTTGTTCATTGAACACCGTATATAATGTGTTTGCCAGATCCGCAGCTAATTGCGGATTGGTATTTTCGACCTTGATCACAATTAATTGGGTATCTCGGACTACTTCTACTTTGACTAATTTTGCCAGGTCATCCACGCTCATCCCTTGAATATTTAACCGATCGAGCGCCGCTTGCAGGACTGGCGTTTTGACGATCATTTGTGTGTAAGTTTGCGCTAATCTCTCGCTGGTTAATATCGAAGTGTAATCGGTTGATTTTGTGCTCGGGGCTTCGTTTATCAATAATGTGGTGGAAGCCTGGTACACCGGGGTCATCCTTTTACTGACAATAAAGGCGGTAACCGCTGATAGAATCGTCACCGCCGCCAGTAGCCACGCCCATTGAATTAAGATCCCAATATAGCGCCTCAAATCATCTGCCAAAGAGATTTCTTCATTTGTGAATTCATTTTCCATATATGATAATTCCTGATATTGTTTAATTTTTTATGACTTCCTGTAGAGATCCATCATGCTTTCCTATCTGGCTTTACAATTCTCGCAGAACCTCTGCCAGATTCTCGCACACCACCTGCACTTCTTCGGCTTTCATCGAGCCATAAAACGGCAATGCCAAAATCGAGCGGCCTGCCGCCTCGGCATGGGGATAATCCCCTTCCTTATACCCAAATCGTTCACGATAGAAGGGCTGCAAATGAATGGGGGTGAAATACGGCCGGGCCGGAATCCCTCGCTGTAACAGCTTATCGAGGACGACATTTCGATCGATCCCCTCGGCAAACCGCACCGGGTAGACAAACCAACTCATGCGGGTTGTGGTCGGTACGATCGTGAGCGGTTCTACACCCTGGATCTCTGCTAAACGTTTGCTGTACTGCTCCGCCACCTCAGCCCGCATGCGTAACAAAGTGTCCAGACGCCGGATCTGCACAACCCCGACCGCCGCGTTCATTTCCGAGATGCGGTAGTTATACCCCAACCGGGAATGATTCAGCCATCCGTCAAAAACATCACGCCCTTGATTGCGCAAACTGCGGAATAAATCCGCCCAATGCTCATCATTGGTAACCAGCACCGCTCCTTCGCCGGTGGTCATCTGCTTGTTTGGGTAAAACGCAAAGGCGCCCGCCTTACCCAGCGCACCCACCCGCCGCCCTTTGTATTCCGCCCCAATCGCCTCGCAGGCATCTTCCACCACCACTAACCCATGCCGTTCGGCGATCTCCAAAATTGGATCCATATCGGCTGGCTGCCCAAAAATATGCACCGGCAAAATCACTTTCGTTCGCTCTGTGATCGCTTCCTCTATACGGTTCGGGTCCAGGTTCAAACTCACGGGGTCAATATCCACAAACACCGGTTTCGCACGCTCATATAAGGCGCAATTCGCCGATGAGACAAAGCTGAAAGTTGAAGTGATCACTTCATCCCCCTCGCCTACTCCCGCTGCCACCATACACAAATGCAGTGCGGCTGTTCCATTGATCACCGCCACAGCGTGTTCGGCATCTGCCACCGATGCGGCGTATTTCTCGAATGCCATCGTCTGGGAACCGATCGATAAATTGCGCGATTGCATCACCCGCACCACCGCCTCGATTTCTTCACCGGTGATATCCGGCAAGGACATCGGCAGTTTCGCCAACATGGTGGGCGGCGCTTCTTCGTCTTTCAAAAAACTGCTCAGCGGCGGCATGGTGGAATAGGGCAGCTGCGCTTCATGGCAGAGGCTCTTTATATTTTGAATGGTCTGCTGCGGGGCGCTCGGGATGGCAATAATGACCGCATTTGCGCCTTGCTGCCGGGCGATAGCCGGTAAATTGATGATTGGTCCGAACACGGGTATCCCCAGAATCCGCTGCCCTTTTTTGCGTTCGTCATCATCCACAAACCCAACCGCCTTCAAGCCCAATTGCGGATTGGTGTTCAACTCCCGCAGCATCTGCACACCGGCACTGCCCGCCCCGACGATCAGCACCTTGCGGGCTGGATCGAGCTTCACCCGCCGCCAGGCAATATCGCCCGGGTATTTCTCCACCTGATGGATCACCACACGCAGCCCGCCCAAAAAGATCAAACTCAAAGCCATCTCGATGCCCAACAGCGAACGCGGCAGGGTATAGACATAGCGGGGATACAAGGCAAACGCAACGATGGCGATGAAAATCGAGCCGACCACCACCGCCAACGCCAGATGGAAAAAGTCACGCGTGGTGGCATAGCGCCAAACCCGTTTATAGATGCCCGCCAGATAAAAGATCATAGGCCGAATGACCATCCCAGCCAGGATTACCGGCAGCATCGCCCGCAAGAAATAATCAATCGCATTGAATTCAAAACGCAGCATCAACCCCAATAGAAATGCTGCCATGGTTAACAGGCTATCCACAAGGATAAAAAAAATCGTTCTTTTCATGATCTAGCCTTCTTGAAAATCCTTCGCCTTATTATATCAAACCAACCAACAATACGCTGTGCCGATATCTTCAATCATTCTCGCGGACATGCAGGTTATTCTTCGAAGTGCTGTGCGGGCAAGGTCATCCGCTGCGCTGCAAACGCCAGCCCCCAAACCAGCCATACCAGCGGCGCCGGACGCACCATCCCCCACGTCACCGCATCCGTCAGACCATCCAGCGCCAAAACAACCTGACTCACCACAATCCCTAAACCCAAACCAGCCAACCAGCTTAACTTCTTCTCCTGCCGAAAAACCTGCCATGCGGATCTTAATACGAACAGGAATACCGCCAGCCAGGCAACCAGACCCGGAACCCCTAAATCAACCGCCACCTGGAGAAAAATATTGTGGGCATGCGGAGCAGAACCAGCTTCACTGCCCAACAAGGGCAAAAAGGTATCCACCAGTTTTCCATACAGCCCCATCCCCGAGCCGCTGAAGGGATAACTCTGAATCAACCAGAGCGCTTTCTGCCATATCTCCACCCTTCCCTGCAAACTAGATAATCCACCTCCAGCATTGATGACCGCCTGCCCGAATTGAAACACCCCTAAACGCAATACCATCCCTGCCATCAATGCGCCCACCAAAGCAATCAAAATCCATCCCCAGCGCCAAAGCAACACCACCATGAAAAGCAACCCCAACCCCAGCGCCAACAGCGCCCCGCGCGACTGCGTCAACAGCAGCATCGCCCCCATCAACAGCGCGCTCGCCAGATAAAAAATACTCTCCCACCAGCGCAGCTTCCGCCAGCCCAAACCCACCACCGCCAGCGGGATCGGGATGAAGAAAGCCAAATACCCCCCCAGCACATTCGGGTGGATCGTGTCTGCCATACGAAGGGGAAATTTTGCCAATGGATTGAATTTAAGAAACGCCAGCTTTGCTACCGGCCAGGATACGGCAGCCGGGGCAACCGCCACCAACCCGAGTCCAATCAGACACAACAACAATACCATCCAACGCATCCCCTTTTTCCCGTCCATATTCACAACCGCATAAAACAAGCCAATTCCGCTCCACAAGCGCAGCACCTGCGGCAAACTCACCTCCATCAAGGGAGTCACCAATAAAGCAATGATGCTCATAACCATCAAACCAAGGATAGCGAAATCGGCAGCGGTGGGGACGCTCCACCTCCCTTGCCCAATGCGCCGGATCGGTATATAAAGGACTATCCCAGCCACAGCCCAGATCAGGAAATTTTGGCTGGCAACACTCACCCCCACCAGCGCCAGCACGATCCAAAACTCTAACTTTGCCAGCACAACCAAAACATTGCGCACTTAATATGCCCCATCCATGCTCAACACCACCCAAATCGTCTTCAACAAGATATGGATATCCATCCAAAGGGACCAATTGCGCACATAATAACTCTCCAACAAAACGCGCTCTTCCATGCTCAGTTTACTGCGCCCGTTTACCTGCCACATCCCCGTTATCCCCGGACGGACACTCAAGATCAAATCGCGTTCCTCTTTCATCAACGGCACTTCTTCCACCATATACGCACGCGGACCCACCAGGCTCATCTCACCTTTCAACACATTCCAGAGTTGGGGGAGTTCATCGATGCTCGTTTTCCGAATCAGCCTGCCTAAACGGGTGGTGCGTGGATCGTTTTTTATCTTGCGAAATCGGTTATATTCATCCTTTAAATCGGGATTCTTTTCCAGCATGTCCTCCAAAGCCCGATCGGCATGTTGTACCATCGTGCGGATTTTCCAAATTTTGATGCGCTTGCCATCCCTGCCCACCCGTTCCTGCGCATAAAACGCATTACCGGGAGAATCCAATCGCACCAGCAGCGTGAGCAGCCCAAGCAGCGGGATGGAGACCGGCGCACTGAGGATGACCAAACCCAAGTCAATGGCTCGTTTCAGCGCCTGATAGAGCGGGTTGGAAAGATTCTTGGGGACTTCCAATCCCAGCAATCCACCCATATCATGAACGATTATGCCCTTCGACCCCACCCAACCCATCGAAGAGATCAAGATCACCCGTTTGAAGCCAAATTTCCGTTCATCCATAATTTGCCGTTGCAGCGGCCGCGCAATTTCCTCGATGATCATGATGGCGGTACGAATGCTGCCGGGCTGCTTCGCCCAGTCTTGAAAGCGCTGCACCGGGATGGCGGGCGCTAATTCAATGGGTTCGGTGTGTCTTTCTCCATCGTGCACTGCCAATAGCGGACGCAGCCCATATTCGGGCCTATTCAGCAAATAGGTCACCAGTTTACGTCCCTCTTTTCCCCAGCCAAACACAATCAACGGTTCGCCCCATAACCCCAAGCGGATTAAAACCTTACGGGTCAACGCACGCCCAGCTAATACAAAACTAATCGAAAATAACCACATCAAAACCAAAACCAGGCGGGAGTAAACCTGCCCCTGATAGGTCAAATAGCTATACGCAATCAAGGACAACATGATCGCACTGATCGAGAGGACAACCCGCCGCAGCTCTTCTACCGGTCCCACCCCGCTGCCCGGATATAACCCTCCCCAGGCAAAGGCAGCAAGAATTAAAATCGTAAAAGTAACCAGCCAATAAATATATTGTGAGAAATTGATTGCTTGCCCCATTATCGCAACGCGCAGCCAGATAGCCAAGGCGCCGGCGAAAAAAACCGCCAGGGCATCTGCAACCAGCAAACCGCCCGTCATCCAGCCGCTATTGCTGGCAACCTGGTGCATCCGCTCACGACCGTTCATTCTTTCCCTTCCCTCCTTCATTTACAACAATCCTGCCACCCACTGGCGCAGCTCCTCCTCAAACCCTTGCAAAACCTTCTCCTTCTCCCAATGCTGCAATGCGTAAGTTCTTCCGATCCTGCCCAATTCCTCCCGCCGCTGCCCGTCGTGCGCCAGCGCTTGAATCGCCCCGGCTAAGGCTGCGCTATTCCCCGCTGGCACCCGGACACCCGCCGCCTCTAACACCTCCCCCAGCTCGGTCTGCCGCTCCGCCATGCCGATCACCGCCCTGCCACTGGCAAGCATACCGCTTAACTTGGAAGGCATGACCAAATCGGCGGCTTCGGCGCGCTGCGGTAACACATGCAGGTCTGCCAGATTGAGCAGTGCATTCAAGTTCTCCGGCGGCTGTAACGGGATAAAGCGCACCTGAGCCAGTCCCCGGGCTTGCTCCTGCAACTGCCTGCGCATCATCCCCTCCCCGCATAAAACAAAGCGCAAAGATCGTTCCCCTGCTAACAGCTGCGCCGCCTCTAATAAACATTCCAGCCCCTGCTTCTTGCCCATATTGCCTGAATAGAGCACCACCACCTCTTCTGGGTTAAAACCCAGTTGCGCGCGCAGACTGACCGCTGCGCGTGCCATTGGATAAATGCGCTTCGCATCCACCCAGTTGGGGAATAAACTGGTCCTGGATGGCGGAATCCCCTTCTGCCATAGATGCTGTTCCATGCGGCGCGAGATGGTCGAGAGGTGGTCAAAACCCTGCAAAACTCGCCGCTCCAGGTGATCCGCCATTTTCGCCAAACCGCCCTGGGCGTGTAAAATATTCAGCTGCAAACCCGCCTCAAGCTCGAAATCCTGAATGTGCAGCCAGGTCTTCGCTTTTCCGAAGCGGCTGGAGAGCAGCACAAACGGGGCAGACAGCAGCGTGGGCGCAACGGACAACACCACATCGGGATGCCACTGGGCTTGCCAAACCAGGACTGGGGCGCTCGCCAGCGCAAACGAAGCGAGGTGGATCAGCCGCCGCACCCCGGAAGCCCGACGCGGCACCCACAGCGGACAGCGCCAGATCTCCAGCCCCTGCCAGGTTTCATGCCGATAGCGCCACGCAGCATAGGGCGCCTGCACCTGCCACCAGGGATAATAGGGCGGGGCGGTGACCACGCGCAATGGATGCCCTTTGCTCCGCAGATAATCCGCCAGCTCCCCGCTATAGACGCCAGTGCTGATTGGTTCGGGATAAAAATTCAAGCCGACAAAAAGGATGCGCATTCGTTATGATATGTTTTCAAATAATAAATCGGCTTGAACACAGCGTCCTTTTTTATCATAATAAGGATTATAAAATCCACTCAATTGAAATCCTTGGTTTTGTAAAAATGCAATAACCTGATTAGCCAATGCCTGACCCTCATATAACTCGAAAAAGGAACATTCAACATAAATCATGTCAAATAATTGCAATAAGGATTGCCCTCCTTCCAACACTTCTAATTCATAACCTTGTACATCAATTTTCAATAAAGCGGGGGAAATAATATCCTTTTTGGTTAATATTTCATCCAAACGATATACTGTTACTGTTTGAATGTCTTTTTCCTCTGTTCCAGGAAAAACCTGCGCTTGCTGTGTAATAGGTAAGAGCGAAGAGGAATCATCCTGATGGGAAATATGCATCACCATCTGGGCATGCTGCTTGCCAAGGGCACATGGCATTAATTGGATATTGGCATCATTGATAAATAATTTTTGAAAGATTTCTGCCGACTTTGTTAAAGGTTCAAAAGCAATAATCTTGGCGTTCGGGAATAAGGAGCGGCATAATAATGCAAATTGACCGCGATTTGCACCAACGTCAATAATCGTATTCGGATGAAGAAGTGTTGCAAGATGGTGATGTTCTACAGAAGCGGCTACACCAGTAATAATAAATTTTCTGATAAAAAATGACGAATGGATTATCGCAAATAATTTAATAATTTTATTTATCATCAATTTAAATAATCAGTAAATATTCATAGTTTAAGGCCATGTTGTTCACGCAACAATTTCAATAATATCTCCACGTCTCCCGCGCTGCGTTCTTCCAACTCCATGATTTTCACATCCACCAAAAAACGATACCAGAAACCCTGTAAGAAATGCCAGATTAACCCTTTCTTTCCATCCAAAAAGCCGAAGCGGAACAAATAGCGGTACAGGAAATACATCCCAGCCCGCACCCCAATTGGCAAGCGAGTATATATTTTTTCCTTCCACAACCGTTTGCGCCTTGCTTGAGGATCATTCATTTCTTTTATGTCTCTATCTATTGGCATAAAATGATATTTCAAATTCAATAAATCCACTGCTTCGCGGCTGGCATATTTATTGTGTTTGTCAACCCAAAACGTGATTCCTTTCCGATTATCATCCACGAAATGCCCGTTTGCGATGATCGTTTTCGAACCGGGCGGTAAAACGACATGTTCATCCATCCAGCGCTGTTCGATATGCCCTTTGCCATAGCGCCAAACCCGCAATAAGATATGGGGATAAAAACCGCCGTAACGGATCCATTTCCCCTCGAAAAATACTTTGCGTTTGAGATAAATTCCATCCACGTCTTCAGGTAATGTACTCAGCAACATGGGCAGTTCTTCCAATAACTCTGGCTCGAGATATTCATCCGCATCCAGGCGCATCACCCACTCTGTCCCAATGGGTAAAGTGGAAAGCGCCCAATTTAATTGCTGTGCATAATTAATAAATTCATGTTGAAATACATCCGCGCCTAACGATCTAGCAATTTCTGGCGTTTGGTCTGTAGAAAATGAATCGACTACAATAATTTTCGATGCCACATTTTTTATATTAGTCAGGCATCGTTCTATATGGAGTCTTTCATTATAAGTCAATATGATGACTGTAATTTCGTTTTTTATAATCATGGATTAAGTTTAATAATAAAAGAATGCTGTACTGGTAACACCATATCGACAAGCACCGATGGATTCATAAATTTCCACTTTTTTGGCTTTATTTTTTTCAATAATATTTCATACCGCCAAAAATCATCTAATATCATTAATGGATCTTTTACCAT